>Ga0255338_1000041_pt1 | contig 551465 bp, 555 predicted proteins | sample MeOH1_35cm_T4_19_FD_203715 | JGI IMG/M metagenome (GOLD analysis project Ga0255338, IMG submission 203715) | Sandy soil microbial communities from University of British Columbia, Vancouver, Canada - MeOH1_35cm_T4_195 | ecosystem: Engineered > Artificial ecosystem > Sand microcosm >... | reverse complement strand
AGCGCCGAGGAAGCCAACCGCCGGCGCTACAACGGCGGCGAGGTGGACAGCCCCTCGCGCAACCTCGCCCGGTTCATGGACGTGATCGCCGACCGCTACCTGACCAACTTCGACGTGGTGATGGTCTACCGCACCGACCGCTTCAGCCGGGGCGGCGACCAGGTGGAGATGCTGAAGGCCGGCTTCCCGGCCGTGCGGGTCACCGAGGCGGTGGAGAACTATCGCCGCCAGCACCAGGACCTGCGCACCGAAAACGGGGTCCGCTACGGCGACACGGTGGACGGGGTGGACTTCGAGTACCTGGCCCAGGTGACGCGCCTGAACGTGGCGACCATGGCGGCGCTGGCCAGCGCGCCGAAGCCGCCCGAGGGGGTGGAGATTTCCGGCGCGGTGAGCGCCGACACGACGGTGAAGTGGAAGCCCTCGGAGGGGGCCGCCGCTTATCGGGTGTGGTGGCGGGGGACCACCGAGCCGCAGTGGCGCCAGTCGCGCCTGGCCGAGGGCGCCGGGAGCACGGTGCTGAAGGGCGTCAACATCGACGACTGGTTCTTCGGGGTCAGCGCGATTTCCGCCGACGGGTGGGAGAGCCCGGTGGTGTTCCCGGGGGCCGCTGGGACGTTCGAGCGGGGCGGAGCGGCGGCCAAACCCTAGGCGTCATCCCGGAACTCAGCTTGGGTCCCCCGGATCAGCCTGCGGCTGACCGTGGGATGACGGCGATGGGGATGACGGCGTCGCGGGCGCCTAGCGCGCGAACTCGCGCGGGCGGCCCCAACCCTAGGCGTCATCCCCCGGTCGCGAAGCGAACCGGGGGACCCAAGCGGCGTCGCGACATCCCGGAAACCCAGCTTGGGTCCACCGGATCAGCCTTCGGCTGCCCGTGGGATGACGGCGATGGGGATGACGGCGTCGCGGGCGCCTAGCGCGCGAACTCGCGCGGGCGGCCCCAACCCTAGGCGTCATCCCCCGGTCGCGAAGCGAGCCGGGGGGGGCCCAAGCGGCGTCGCGACATCCCGGAAACCCAGCTTAGGTCCCCCGGATCAGCCTGCGGCTGACCGTGGGATGACGGCGATGGGGATGACGGCATCGCGGGCGCCTAGCGCGCGAACTCGCGCGGGCGGCCCAAACCCTAGACGTCATCCCACGGTCGCGAAGCGAGCCGGGGGACCCAAGCGGCGTCGCGACATCCCGGAAACCCAGCTTGGGTCCCCCGGATCAGCCTGCGGCTGACCGTGGGATGACGGCGATGGGGATGACGGCATCGCGGGCGCCTAGCGCGCGAACTCGCGCGGGCGGCCCAAACCCTAGACGTCATCCCACGGTCGCGAAGCGAGCCGGGGGACCCAAGCGGCGTCGCGACATCCCGGAAACCCAGCTTGGGTCCCCCGGATCAGCCTGCGGCTGACCGTGGGATGACGGCGATGGGGATCAGCCGAGGCTTGCCTTGTAGAGCTTCGTCAGTTCGGCCCAGGCGCGTTCGGCTTCGGCCTGGTCGTAGACCTGGCTGCCGGGGACGCACCAGCCGTGGTCGGCCTGGTAGACTTCGACGGTCGCGGGGCGCTTCGCCTCGGCGAAGGTCTTCTTCAGGATGTCCTTGGATTCCGGGTCGCGGGCGTCGTCGTTGCGGGCGATGGCCACGAGGTAGCGGGCCTTGGTCTTCGGAACGAGCAGGTGGGGGCTGGACGGCTCCTTGGTGGTGAGACCCGCGCCGTGGAAGGACGCCACCGCCCCGATGCGGGCCGGCAGGGCCCCGGCCGTCTGGAAGGCCAGCGGCCCGCCCATGCAGTAGCCCTGCACGCCGGCCTTCTTCCTGGTGTTGGTCTGGGGCTGGGCGTCCAGGAAGGCGAGGTAGGCCGCAGCATCGCCCGCCGCGCCGTGGCCGGCGGCGATGGCCGCGCGGTAGGCCATCAGGGTCTGGCGGCCGGACGGCGTGGCGAAGCTGAGCGCCTGGGTCTGGGCCTGGTCGCCCGAGCGGTAGAAGGGATTGGGCACGAGGACGACATAGCCCTGGGCGGCCAGCCGGCGGCCCATCTGGCGGAAGGTCGGGCGCAGGCCGCCGATGTCGGTCCAGACGAGCACCGCGGGCCAGGTCCCCTTGCCGGACGGATAGAGGAGGACGGCCTCGGCCTCGCCGTCGGGCGTCTTCACCTTGACGTCCTTTTCCACGACCTGGGTCTGGGCCAGGGCCTCGGCGGCGGTGAGGGTGACGGCGGCGGCCGCGCCCAGGCCGAAGGTCCGCCGCGAGACGGCCGGGTCGGCCGGCAGCCACGGATTGATGTCGTCGTCGCACATGGGCGGGGCTCCCTCGCTGATGGGCTCAAGCGTGGGGAGGATTGTTGCGACGGTATTTCCGCGGAGGGAAGGGCGCCGTTCTTCGACTACCTCCCCCGCGAAGCGGCGGGAGGGGGACCGTCGGCCGAGGCCGCAGGCCGGAGAGCCGAGGGTGGAGGGGGCAAGCGGCCGGCAAGGCAGCGCCGCTTCGCTGTCGCAGACGTTGTGGATGGGGCTCGCCCCCTCCACCACCCGCTCTGCGGCGGGTGGTCCCCCTCCCGCCATCGCTGCCGCGATGGGGGAGGTAGGGCCTCAGGCCCAGGCGCCGTAGGGGTCGGTGAAGGGCTTGCCGAGGGCTTCGGCGACGGCGGGGTGGGTGATCTCGCCCTTCAGCACGTTCAGGCCCTTGGCCAGGTGCTTGTTGGCCTTGAGCGCGTCCAGCCCCTTGTCGGCGAGCTGGAGGCCGAACGGCAGGGTCGCGTGGCCCAGGGCCTCGGACGAGGTGCGGGGCGCGGCGCCCGGCATGTTGGCCACGCAGTAGTGGACCACGCCGTCGATCACATAGGTGGGGTTCTTGTGGGTCGTGGGCCGCGAGGTCTCGAAGCAGCCGCCCTGGTCGATGGAGACGTCCACCAGCACCGAGCCGGGCTTCATGCGGGCGAGGTGCTCGCGGCGGACCAGCTTGGGCGCGGCGGCGCCCGGCGTCAGCACGGCGCCGATGACCACGTCGGCCTTGAGGATCTCCTCCTCCACCGCGTCGTAGGTCGAGTAGCGGGTGATGACCCGGCCGGCGAAGATGTCGTCGATATAGCGCATGCGCGGGATGGAGCGCTCCATCACCACCACCTCGGCGCCGAGGCCCGCGGCCATGACCGCGGCGTTGGCGCCCACGACGCCGCCGCCCAGGATGCAGACCCGGGCCGGGGGCACGCCGGGCACGCCCGAGATGAGCAGGCCCATGCCGCCGTTGTGCTTGAGCAGGGTCTCGCCCGCCGAGAAGACGGCGATGCGGCCGGCCACCTCGGACATCGGCGCGAGCAGCGGCAGGCCGCCCTGGGCGTCCGTCACGGTCTCGTAGGCCACGGCCGCGCAGCCCGAGTTCAGCAGCCCTTCGGTCTGGGCCGGGTCGGGCGCCAGGTGCAGGTAGGTGAAGAGGATGTGGTCGGGGCCCAGGCGGGCCCACTCGACGGCCTGGGGCTCCTTGACCTTCACGATCATCTTGGCCGCGTCGAACACGGCCTCGGCGGTCGGCAGGATCTTGGCGCCGGCCCGCACATAGGTCTCGTCCACATAGCCCGCGCCGGCCCCGGCGCCGGCCTCGACCACCACCTCGTGGCCGTGGGCGACGTATTCGCGGACGGCGGCGGGCGTCAGGCCCACGCGATATTCGTCCGGCTTGATCTCGCGGGGCACGCCGACGCGCATGTGGGCCTCCAATGGGGGACTTTATTCCAGAGGGGGCGTGGTTTGAGGGGAGACCGTGCCGCTGTCAACCGGCGATAGGTGAAGGGGGGGCGGGGGGAACCACGGAAGACACGGAAGACACGGACGGTGGGGTGGGAGCCCTACCCCTTCCCGGGATGTTCGTGGCCGTCGTCGACGGGCCGCGCGTCCCACGTGCTGGGCCCGTCGGGGGCGCTGGCGACGTCCTGGACCGGGGGGCCCGGCGGGGCCTTGAGGGGTTCGGCGGCGGCGAGGTCGGGGGACAGGGCGCCGGGCTTCGTCAGGTGGGCGGCGCGCAGGCGGCCGTCGTCACGGCGTTCGAAGTGGACCTCCTCGCGGCGGTCGCCGACAGCCACGGGCTGGGCGTTGTCGTCCTCGGGCATGACGGGGCTCCTCGGCGGAGGTAATCGGCGGCGGGAATGGTGGTTCCCTGCTCTGCCCCAGGCGGGCTTCAACCCCCTCCACCGCTTCGCGGTCCCCCTCCCCCTGCGGGGGAGGATTATGTTCTCATTTTGTTCTTGACATCGCCACGCGTTTGTGGGAGATTTTCGGTGTCATGAGGTGGTGCGCCCCGAGGAAGGGGCGGCCGCCTTTTTTGCATTCCGGGGACATGGTCATGGACGAGACGGAGCTTCCGGCCGAGGGGCCGGAGGGCGCGACGGCGGCTGCGTGCGCGGGCGTCGGGCAGGATGAATTCGAAGATTGGGAGTTCGAGGAGGAGGAGAACGCGCCGGGCGAGGACGAGCCGGCCGACGAGCCGGCCGACGAGCCCAGGACGCGGCGGCCGGACGTGAAATGGTCGGCCGAGCTGGGGCGGGCGGTGTGCGCGAAGGTGGCGGCGGGGGAGACGCAGGTGGCGATCTGCCGCCAGCCGGGGATGCCCTCGCGCGCGACCCTGTTCCGCTGGAACCGCGACAAGCCGCCGTTCGCCCGCCGGCTGGCCAAGGCGCGGGCGGCGGCGGGGCGCAAGGCGGGGCAGACCAAGCCCTCGTCCTTCTGCCCCGTGACCGCCAACGAGATCTTCGAGCGGATGTGCGAGGGCCAGAGCGTCAGCGAGATCTGCCGCGACCCGGCCATGCCGTCGTTCTCGGCGGTCTATCACTGGCGGCGCGACTTCCCCGAGTTCGCCGAGATGATGCGGACGGCCCGCGAGGTGCAGGCCGAGCGCTACTGCGAGCAGGGCATAGAGATCGCCGAGGCGGTGACGCCCGAGACGGCGCACGCCACGCGGGTGCGGCTGAGCCAACTTCGGTGGACCGCCTCGCACTACTGGCCACGCGCCTTCGGGACCATGAAGGCCGTGGCCCCGCCCGAGGGGCCGCAGGTTGTGCAGCTGCTGATGCGGCGCTTCGAGGTGGAGGTGCGCGACGCGGACGGGGCGCGGCGGGTGGTGACCTATACGCCGGACCCCGAGACCGGCCGGGCGGTGCGGACGGCCGAGGGCGAATGGTCGGCGCCCCGAAGCCCGGCCCAGCTCGCGGCGGTGGCGGCCTGGCAGGCGGCGTCTCGGACCTCCGGCTCGGAGTCGCTGGCCGAGGCGCTGCGGGGGATGGCCACCGCGGCGGAGGGGGCCGAGAGGACGGGGCGGGCGCTGGAGGGGCCGGCGGCGCCCGATCCGGACGATCCGTGGGTGTGAGGGGCCGTGGGTGTGAGGGGGAGAGCGGCGGCTCGCCCCCTCCACCCCCCGCTCTTCAGCCCGCGGGCGCGGGCTTCGGCGGGCGGTCCCCCTCCCGCCATCGCTGCCGCGATGGGGGAGGTAGGTGAGGGATCACTTCTTCAGCATCTGCTGGATCTCGGCCTGGGTGGCGTTGATGGTCGCCGCCCCGCCGTCCACGGCCAGGTTGGCCGCGTCCACCGCGAAGGTCTCGGCGCCCATCTTGATGGTGGCCATGGTCTTGCCGCCGTCGGACTTGACCTCCGCGACCTGGCCGATGCTGGCGCCGGACTTGTCCTTCACGGTCATGCCGGTGGTGACGCTGGCGTCGGCCCCGGCCTGACCGGCGGACGAGGCGCCCGCGTCGGTCGACGTCGAACTGGAACCGCTCATGCCGGCATGGGAGCCCGCATGCGTCCCCGTCGTGTCGCCGGACGCCGGCGGCGTGGACGAGGTCGAGGATTGCGCGAACGCGGCCGGCGCGACCATGAGCGCCGCGGTGGCCGCGGCGGCGGAAAGAACCTTGATCATAAGTAGACGTGCTCCCTGCACGCCCCCACACACCCCTGCGAGCCCTAAACCCCCGACCCGCGCCCGCGGTTCCCGCAATATTTTGCCCCGGTTCGCCCTTGCATCCCCCTGCGACAGAGGGCGCGAAGGTTGTTTGTCACGGCTCGGCTCTATAGGTTGCCGGCCTTCCATTGAGCCGCGCCCGAGCAGAGGGACCCCAAGCGCGCATGAGCGACGCCGAAAAACGCACCTTCACCGACGAGGAAGCCCTGAGCTTCCACCGCCTCCCCCGCCCCGGGAAGATCGCCATCGCGGCCACCAAGCCGATGGCCACCCAGCGGGACCTGTCGCTCGCCTATTCGCCGGGCGTGGCGGTGCCGGTGCTGAAGATCGCCGAGGACCCCGGGGCGGCCTACGACTACACGTCGAAGGGCAACCTGGTGGCGGTGATCTCGAACGGCACCGCGATCCTGGGCCTGGGCAACCTGGGCGCCCTGGCCTCCAAGCCGGTGATGGAAGGCAAGGGCGTTCTGTTCAAGCGCTTCGCCGACGTCGACGCCATGGACATCGAGGTCTCGGCCACCGACCCGGACGAGATCATCACCGTGGTCAAGAACATCGGCGTCACCTTCGGGGGCATCAACCTCGAGGACATCAAGAGCCCCGAGTGCTTCCGCATCGAGACCGAGCTGCAGGAGCTGCTCGACATCCCGGTGTTCCACGACGACCAGCACGGCACGGCGATCATCACCGCCGCGGGCCTGATCAACGCCTGCGAGATCACCGGCCGCGACATCTCCAAGATCAAGGTGGTGCTGAACGGCCCCGGCGCGGCGGGCATCGCCACCCTGGAGCTGATCAAGGCCATGGGCGTGCCGCACGACAACGTGCTGGCCGTCGACCGCAAGGGCGTACTGTGGCGCGGCCGGCCCGAGGACATGAACCAGTGGAAGAGCGCGCACGCGGTCGAGACCGACAAGCGCACCCTGGCCGAGGCGCTGGACGGCGCCGACGTGTTCATCGGCCTGTCGGCCAAGGGCGCGCTGGACGGTGAACTGGTGCGGGCCATGGCGCCCAAGCCGATCATCTTCGCCATGGCCAACCCGGACCCGGAGATCACCCCTGAGGAGGTCTATGCGGTCCGCCCGGACGCCATCGTGGCCACGGGCCGCAGCGACTATCCCAACCAGGTGAACAACGTCCTGGGCTTCCCCTACATCTTCCGCGGCGCCCTCGACGTGCGGGCCCGGCGGGTGAACATGGAGATGAAGATCGCCTGCGCCCGGGCCCTGGCCCAGCTCGCCCGCGAGGACGTGCCGGACGAGGTGGCCGCCGCCTACCACGGCACCCAGCTGCGCTTCGGCCCGGAATACATCATCCCGACGCCGTTCGACCCCCGGCTGATCTGGTACATCCCGCCGTTCGTGGCCCAGGCGGCCATGGACACCGGCGTCGCCCGCCGGCCGATCGAGGACATGGACGCCTATCGCGCGGCCCTGGCCCAGCGGCTCGACCCCACGGCGGCCTTCCTGCAGAAGCTGCAGGGGGCGGTGCTGTCGGGGCCGAAGAAGAAGATCGTCTTCGCCGAGGGCGAGGAGCCCAGCGTCATCCGCGCCGCCTATGGCTTCCAGAGCGCGGGCCTGGGCCAGGCCATCCTGGTGGGCCGCGAGGAGCTGGTGCACGAGAACATGCGCGCCGCCGGCCTGGACCCGGCCGAGGCGAAGCTGGAGGTCGTCAACGCGCGCATGTCGCACTGGAACGCGGCGTTCGTGGACAACCTCTACGCCCGCCTGCAGCGCGAGGGCTACCTGCGCCGGGATGTGCAGCGGCTGATCAACCAGGACCGGAACGCCTTCGCCGCCTCGATGGTGGCGCTGGGCCACGCCGACGGCATGGTGACGGGCGTCACCCGCGCCTACGACCAGGTGCTGGAGGAGGTGCTCCGCGTCATCGACCCGGCGCCCGACGGCCGGGTCATCGGCATGAGCGTGGTGCTGGCCAAGGGCCGGACCCTGTTCATCGCCGACACCAACGTCACCGAGATGCCCGAGGCCTCCGACCTGGTGGAGATCGCCATCGAGGCGGCCCGGGCGGTCAAGACCCTGGGCTTCAAGCCGCGCGTGGCCTTCCTCTCCTACTCGGCCTTCGGCAACCCCATGGGCGAGCGCTCGGAGAAGGTGCGCGAGGCCGTGGCCATGCTGGACGAGATGGACGGCGTGGAGTTCGAGTACGAGGGCGAGATGCCGCCCGAGCTGGCGCTGGAGCCGGAGCGGCGGGGCAACTACCCCTTCATGCGCCTCTCGGGCCCGGCCAATGTGCTGGTCATGCCGGCCATCCACTCGGCGGCCATCTCGACGCAGCTGCTCAAGTCCATGGGCGGGGCGACGGTGATCGGCCCGATCCTGCTCGGCCTCTCCAAGGCGGTGCAGATCTGCCCGCTGTCGGCCTCGGTGTCGCGGATCATCCAGCAGGCCACGCTGTGCGCCTACGACCGCCCGCTGGCCGAGGTGGAAGCCTGATGCGGGGCCTCGCCCGCCTGCCCTAGAGGGTCGCGCGCCGTTCGGGGGAGCGGGCGATCCGTCGTCCCTCCCCGGAAGATGAGGAGCGCGTCCCGTGCAGCTGGGCATCGACTTCGGCACCACCAACACCGTGCTGGCCCTGGCGGGCGCGGACGGGCCGGCGAGCCTCGTGAGGTTCCCTGCGCCGGAAGGGGAGCTGTTCGCCTTCCGGAGCTGCCTGTCGTTCCACGCCCCGGCCGAGGACCCGACGCGGCGGGAGATCGCCGCCGGGCCCTGGGCCATCGAGGCCTACGTCGAGGACCCGGCCGAGACCCGGTTCATCCAGAGCTTCAAGAGCTTCGCCGCGCAAGGCAGCTTCACCGAGACCCAGATCCTGGGGCGGCGCTACCGCTTCGAGGACCTGCTCTCGACCTTCCTGCTGAAGGTGCGCGACTACGCCGGCGACGCCCTGGGCGAGATCCCCGAGCGGGTGATCGTGGGCCGGCCGGTGCGGTTCGTGGGCGCGAGCCCCGACGAGACCCTGGCGCTTTCCCGCTACGAGACGGCGTTCAAGCGGATGGGGGTGAAGGACATCCTCTACGCCTACGAGCCGGTGGGGGCGGCGTTCTTCTTCGCCCGGGAGCTTACCCACGACGCCACGGTGCTGGTGGGCGACTTCGGCGGCGGCACCTCGGACTTCTCGATCATCCGCTTCGAGCGGCACGCCGGAGAACTGCGCTCCACGCCGCTGGGCCGGGCGGGCGTGGGCGTGGCGGGCGACGCCTTCGACTATCGGATCATCGACCGGCTGGTCTCGCCGGCCCTGGGCAAGGGCTCGTCCTACACGTCGCTCGGCAAGACCCTGCCGATGCCGAACCGCTGGTACACGGCCTTCGCCCGCTGGGACCAGCTCGCCCTCATGCGGGCGGGCCGCGACATGCGGGACATCCGCAAGATGGTCCGCGACGCCGACGAGCCCGAGAAGATCGAACGCCTCGTCGAGGTGCTGGACGAGAACTACGGCTATCGCCTGTATCGGTCGGTGTCGAAGCTGAAGGAGGCGCTGTCGTTCGAACCGGCCGCCGAGTTCCGCTTCGAGGCGGGCTCGATCTCGATCACGGCGGACGTGGCGAGAGCCGAGTTCGAGGGCTGGATCGCGCCGGAGCTGGCCCTGATCGAGGACGCCGTGGCCCGGGCCCTGGTCGACGCCGGCCTGCCGCCCGAGGGGATCGACCGGGTGTTCCTGACCGGCGGCTCGTCGCTGGTTCCGGCGGTGCGCGAGGTCTTCCACCGCCGCTTCGCGCGCGAGCGGATCGAGACCGGCGCCGAGCTGGAATCCATCGCCTCGGGCCTGGCGCTGATGGGCCGCGAGCGCGACCTCGGCGCGTGGACGATGCGGAGCCCTACTTCCTGAGCGTGGGCTTCTCCAGGTCGAGGTCGGCGGCGGGGACGATCTCGAGGTTAGGGAGGCGCGACTTCAGGCCCTCGGCGAAGGCCTTGGCGTCGCCGGCGACGATGACGCTGGAGGTCGCGGGATCGAAGACCTTGCGGGCGAAGGCCTGGACCTGGCCTGCGTCCACCCCCTCCACCTTGCGGGTGTAGAGGGTGAGCTCGTCCAGCGGCACGCCGTAAAGGGCGAAGTTGCCGAGGATGTCGGCGAGGCCGCCCGAGGTCGCCACCTCCCGCCCGAAGCCGCCCACCAGCACGGACTTGCGGGCCTTCAGCTCGTCGGCGGACGCGGGCTCGGCGGCGAGCTTGGTCATCTCGGCCTTGATCAGGTCCAGGACCTGCGGCGCCGACTCGTTCTTGGTCTGGGCCGAGGCGCGGAACGAGCCCGTCGTGCGGTTGGTGGAGAGCCCGGCGCGGGCCCCATAGGAGAGGCCCCGCTTGATGCGGATCTCGGCGTTCAGGCGGGCCGAATAGCCGCCGCCCAGCACCGTGCCGGCCACCATGCCGGGATAGTAGTCGGGATCGGTGCGGGCGATGGCGGGCCGGACCACATTGACCGACGCCTGGCCGGTCCCCGGCAGGTCGATGGCGACGGCGCGCGGCTTCGGATCGGGCCGCACGTCCGGCGCGGGCGGCAGGGGGGTTTTGGGTGCGGTCCAGTCGCCGAACGCCTTTTCGGCGAGCGCGAAGCCCTGCTCGGGCGTGATGTCGCCGGTCAGGACGAGGATGGCGTTGTCAGGCCGGAAGAAGCCCTGGTGGATGGCCGCCAGGGTTTCCGGCTTCAGCTTGGCGATGGAGGCGGGCGTGCCCTGGGGCGGGTGGCCGAAGGGCGTGCCGGCGAACACCACGGGGGCCACGGCGAAGGCGGCCAGCGAGCCCGGCTGCTGGTAGGCCACCTGCAGGCCGTCCAGGGACTGCTGGCGCTGGCGCTCCAGCTCCTCGGGCGAGAAGGCCGGATTGCGGGCCACGTCGGCCATGATGGCGAGCGCGGCCGGCAGCTTGTCGGGCATGGCGCTGAGCGTCACCGACGAGGACTCCAGGCCGGCGCCGGCGGCCAGCGTGGCCCCCAGCGCCTCGGTCTGGCTGGCGATCTGCTGGGCCGAGCGGGTCCTGGTGCCCTCGGTCAGCATGCCGGCGGTCATGGAGGCGGCGCCCGACAGGCCCTGCGGATCGGCCCAGGCGCCGGTCTTCACGGTGAGATCGGCGGTGACCAGCGGCAGGTCGGACGAGCGGGCGACGATCACCTTCAGGCCGTTGGCCAGCGTCCGCTCGGCCGGTTTCGGCAGGACCGGCTGGATCGGCTCGCCGATGCCGGGAGGGGCGGCCCGCTGGCCTTCGGGCGCGAGCGTGAGGACGGGGCCCGTATAGGTCGCCACGGTCTTGGGCGGCGGCGGCGCCTTGGCCTCCACCTCGCCCTTCGGACGTTCGGACTCGGCGCGGTAGCGGATGGTCATGCGGCGGTCGTCCGCCAGGTACTTGCGGGCCACGCGCTGGACGTCGGCGGCGGTGACCGCCTGGAGGTCGGCCAGTTCGGTGTTGGCGCGGGCGGCGTCGCCGGTCAGCATCAGCGCCTGGCCGAGCGCGAAGCCCCGGCCGTCGATGGTCTCGCGCTCGCGCAGCTTGCCGGCCACGAGCTCGTTCTTGGCTTCCGACAGCTCGGCCTCGGTGGGCGGGGCGTCGCGCAGGCGCTTCACCTCGGCCAGCAGGGCGGCCTCGCCCTCCTGGATGGTGTGGCCGCTGGACATGACCGCGCCCACCATGAAGAGGCCCGGATCCTGCGGCAGGTCGGCGTTGGACATCGCCTCGACGGCGATCTGCTTCTCGTAGACCAGGCTGTTGTAGAGCCTGGACGACTTGCCCGACGACAGGATGGCGTCCAGCACGATGAGCGCCGCGGCGTCCGGGTCGGCGGCCTTGGGCGCCTGCCAGGTCATGACCACGGCCGGCAGCGGCACGTTGGGGCCGTAGCCCTCGAACACCCCGGCCCTCGTGCGCGGCGGCTCGACGGCGGTGACGCGCGGCATGGGCGCCGGCGGCGGCTTGAGCGCGCCGAAGTAGCGGTCGACCCAGGCGTCCAGCTTCGCCTGATCGAAGTTGCCGACGACGATCAGGGCGGCGTTGTCGGGCCGGTACCAGGTCTGGTGGAAGGCGCGCACGTCGTCGATGGTGGCGGCGTCCAGCTCCTCGATGTTGCCGATCCCCGGGCGCTTGTAGGGGTGGGTGGTGTAGCTGGCCTTCGGGATGTAGAGCCCGAACAGGCGGCCGTACGGCTGGGAAAGGTAGTTCTGGCGGAACTCCTCCTTCACCACGTCGCGCTCGGACTTGAAGGTGGGCTCGTCCACGACGAGGGCCGAAAGGCGCTCGGCCTCGACCCACAGGAGCCGCTCCAGGTGATTGGCCGGCACCACCTCGTAGTAGTTGGTGAAGTCGTCCCAGGTGGAGGCGTTGTTGAAGCCGCCCACGTCCTCGGTCATCCGATCGATGCTCTCGGCCGGCAGGTTGCGCGTGGCCTTGAACATCATGTGCTCGAAGAGGTGCGCGAAGCCCGAGCGCCCTTGCGGATCGTCCTTGGAGCCCACGCCGTACCAGACCTGCACCGAGACGTTCGGCGTCGTGGGGTCGAGCGAGGAGAAGACCTTCAGCCCGTTGGCCAGGGTCCGCTGCTGGAAGACGATGGGCGGGACCTGAGTGGACGCGGCTGCCGGCGGGGTCTGGGCCAAGGCGGCCGGCGCGAGGGCCGAAGTGGCGAGCAGGACGGCGAGGCCAAGACGGCGAGCGGTGCGGAGCATGAGGCGTCCCGAATGGGCGAGGGTCTGGCCAACACCTAGCACCCAATCGGGGCCGGAGAAGATTACGAGGTTGTCATGCGGGCGGGCGCACCGTTCCCCCAGTCATCCTCGCAAGGGCCTCGTATTGTGCAGCGAACACGCCAAGGGATGCGCGCGCCGCGAGAGGCGGCGGCACATGTCGTCAAACCGATGCAGCTTCACCTTGGCCGTGAGTCCGGCCATGCTCCGGTCATGCCGCCGCTTCTTCGGTTCGCGAGAAGTCACCCATTCGTCGCCCTCAGTTTCGCTCTGGGCGCGGCGATCAACATCTACGGATTTGCGTCGGACGCATACGAATTGTGGACGGCGAATCTGATGCCTTGGGTCTGGCAAGCCTTTGGAGCGGCGGTCTTCTTCGTCGCCGTAGCCCGGATGATCTACGTCTTTTGGCTGCTGCACGAGCAGACATCGTCGCCGACAATTGGATCGGCGACGACCTCGATTGCCACGTCGGAGGTTGAGAAACCCCTCGAGCTAGTAGCTGGCCAACACTTTAGCCGGTGCCACGTCGAGCTAGGCGGCAAGCGGTTTAAGCTGTGCACGTTCGACAATGTGACCTTCGTAGTCGGCCCGGATGGCTTCGCTATGGAGGATTGCGAGATCAGGCCATTCAACGTAGCCACAAGCACGCCGGGCATTTGGGGGTTGTTACAAATGCTGACAGGGGCTGGGAGCCTTAAAATCCCAATTATGCAGGAGGGTGGAAAGCCGCTTTCACCGGAAGAGTTCAACGCCCGCAGCGGCAACCGGCAAGTTGAGCTGTCTAGTCCTCAAAGCGCAACGCCGTCACCCTCATCGCCACCAAGCTCTGGATCAGAGACGCCGCCGTGAAGCCCGCGCGTTAGCTGTGCGTCAGGGCCGAACACCGGATTGTATGCCCTGCGGCCTCCAGATCGGCCACCAGCCGGGCCAATTCCGGCACGCTTGGCTTCGGATCTGGCCTGCAATCTCGCGGCGCTTCTCGCGAAGGCTTGAGAAGGTATGCCGGCGCCCTTCGATAAAACACCTGGGCCCCCGCTTTCGCGGGGGCGAACGGTGAGTCAGGCCGCCTGCTGGGCTCGGAAGTGGGCCAGCGCGGTGAAGAAGGTTTCGAACACCGGGGCGAAGTGCGGGCGGGCCCGCATGCGGGCGATCCAGGCCTGGATGTTCGGATAGGGCGAGAAGTCGAAGCCCGGGATCTCACCCAGGAGCACGTAGGAGATCCCCAGGTAGTCGGCGAGGGTGATCGTATCGCCGCAGACGAAGTCGCGGCCGGCCAGCATGTGGCGGTCGAGGATCTCCACCCACTTGACGGCGGCCTCGGCGCCGTAGGCCGTCAGGCCCGCCAGCATCTCGGGCGACATGCCCTTGGGCACGCCCATGTGCGGGTAGCAGACCATCAGGCAGAAGTACTCGTGGAACTGGGTCGAGAACCACGAGATCGCCTCGTCCACCCGGGCGCGGGCCTGGAGGTCGGCCGGATAGGCCGGCGAGCCGACCTTGGCCGCCAGGTAGCGGAGGATGGCGGCGCTTTCGCCGAGACCGAAGTCGCCGTCCACCAGGAAGGGCACGATGCCGTTGGGATTGAGCGCCAGGTACTCCGGATCGCGGTTCCCGCCGCTCATCAGGTCGACGTGGACGCGTTCGAGCGGGATGTCGTGTTCGGCCGCGAACAGCATCACGGGACGCACGGTGGTCGAGAGCGGGTCGCAGTAGAGCTTCATGGATTTCCCCCCGGGGCGCATCGCGGAACGTTTCGGCGAGCGCCGTTCTGGAAACGAGCGGCGGGACTACCCATGTCACGGCGAAGCCGCAAGTTGCGTCCTTGCAGCGGGGTTCTGCACAACCGCAGAATGGGACCATGTTCGACTGGAACGACCTGAAGGCCTTCCTGGCCGTCGCGCGGGGCGGATCGACCCTTTCGGGGGCCAGGGCGCTGGGCGTCAACCAGACCACCGTCGCCCGACGGATCGAGGGCCTGGAGGCGGCCCTGTCGCTGAAGCTGTTCGAGCGGGGCCAGACCGGCAGCCGGCTGACCCAGGCCGGCCGCGACCTGGTGGAGGAGGCCGAGCGCGTCGAGCGCGCCGCCGAGCGCTTCGCCAACCGCGCCGCCGGCCACCAGCGGGGCATGGCGGGCTCGATCCGGGTGACCGCCACCGAGATCATGGCCAACCACCTGCTGATGCCCGGCGTCGCCGCCTTCCGCCAGCGGCATCCGGAGGTGAACGTCCACCTGATCGTCACCGACCGCACCCTGGACGTGGAGGCCGGCGAGGCGGACATCGCGCTGCGCTCGGGCTCGGCTCTGGCGGTGTCGGACCTGATCGCCCGCAAGCTCGGCGACCACGACTTCGCCCTCTATTGCAGCCGCGACTACGCCGCCCGGCGCGGGACGCCCACCCCCGAGACGCTCTGCGACCACGACCTGATCGGCGGCGACATGGAGCTGGCCGACGGACCCGGCATGGCCTGGATGTTCCGCCAGGCGGGCGGCAAGGCGCCGGTGACCCGTTCCAACACCATGAGCAACCTGCTGCACGCCCTGAAGGCCGGGCTGGGCGTGGCGCCCATGGCCTGCCAGGCGGCGGACGCCGACCGCAACCTGGTGCGCTGTTCCGGGATCATCGAGGAGGCGCGCGGCTCCTCCTGGATCCTGACCCGGCGCGAACTGAAGGACGCGCCGCGGGTGCGGGCCTTCCTGGATTTCATCGTCCCCTTCCTGCAGGAACAGTCGCGGTTGCAGATCGAGCGCGGGCGGCAGATGCAGGCCCAGGCCTCGGCGGCCAATGACCTCAGCGGGACGGGCCGAGACGAGACGGGGGCGGCGTCGAGCTAGGCGCCCTCCTCTCCCCCGCGAAGCGAGAGGGAGAGGGATTCATTCGAACGGATCGCCCCAGCCCAGGCGCCGCGCCCTGGCGTGGGCGGGCTTGTCGCGGCGGGGGACGAAGCGGGTCTCCAGGCCCTGCGGGCCGCAGACCTTGAACTCGATGCCCGGCTTGGCGGCGCGCGGCGGGGCCAGGATGCGGGCCGCGACGGGGCTCGCGGCGATTCCGGGCCGGACCGCCAGCAGGTAGGCGAAGCGCTCGTCCTCGAAGGGAACCTCGGCGCCCTTGGCGAGGCGATGATCGCGCGAGCGCGGCAGGCGGACGCTGAAGTGGCACCAGTCGGGGGCGACGATCGGGCACGGCCCCTGGTGCGGACAGGGCGCCAGGATCACCGCGCCGGCCCCGATCAGGGCCTCGCGGGCGTCCCGGAGGCGGCCGAAGCCGGCGGGCGTGCCGGGCTCGACCAGGGCCAGCACGCCATCGCAGGCGTCCCACAGGGCGCGGACCAGCGGCGCCTGGGCGGGCGGCGCGATCTCGGCCAGGGCGTAGCTGGCCATGACGAGGTCGGCCCTGGGGACCGGGGCGCCGGCGGTGAGGTCGAGGCGCGTGGCCTGGGCGGCCTTCAGCGCCGGAGGGCCCTCGGCGGCGAGCCGGCGGGCGAGGTCGAGGAAGGGCGCCGAGGCGTCCAGCCAGGCGGCGGCCTCGATCCCCGGCCAGGCCGCGAGCGCGGCCCAGCTGCCGCCCGCCGGACCGGCGCCGGCGTCGGTGAGGCGGCGGGGCGAAAAGCCGGGGGCCAGCCGGCGGGCCTCGGCGAAGACGGCGGCGCAGGCGGCGTAGGTGGCCGGCAGCCTGGCCAGCGCATAGGCCAAGGCGTCCTGCGGCCCCCGGATGGCGGCGGCCGAGGTGCCGCCCGCGCGGTAGGCGGCGCTGGTCGCGGCCGTGCGCTCGGCGAGCCCCTTGCGCGGGACCCCCTCCAACTCGCGCGCGACCGCGGCCTTCAGGCCAGGAGGCAGATCAGGCGACAGCTTCGGCCCGCGCCTTCAGGAGGTCGTCCACCACGGAGGGATCGGCGAGGCCCGTCCGGTCGCCCGGCTCGCCGCCCTCGGCGATGCGGTGGATCATGCTGCGGACCACCTCGCCGCCCTGGCTGCGCGGCAGGTCGCGGGGGATGAAGATGGCGGCGGGCACGGCGTGCTCCCCCACCTCCCGGCGCAGCACCGCGCGGATGTCGGCCTTGAGGATGTCGCTGGCCTGGAAGCCCGGCTGCAGGGCCACGTAGCACCACAGCGCACGGCCTCCGGCCGCATCGGGGCCGCCCACGATCACCGCGTCGGTCACCGGGGTGTGCTTGACCAGGATCTGCTCCAGCTCGGCGGCGGAGACCCGGTGGCCGCCCACCTGGATCAGGTCGTCCGGGCCGGCGGCGGCGCGATTGGCGACCAGGTCCTCGACCACGGCGGGGTCGGCCAGGGTCGAGGTGTCGCCCAGGTTGGAGAGGTCGTCCTCGGCGATCTTGCGCAGGATGCGGCGCATGATCTTGCCCGAGCGGGTCTTGGGCAGGCCCGGGGCGAACTGCAGGACGTCAGGGGCGGCGAAGGGGCCGATCTCGCGCCGGACCCAGCCGCGCAGCTCGGCCTGGAGCGCCTCGGACGGCTGCTGGCCGACCTTGAGCGTCACGTAGCAGTAGATGCCCTGGCCCTTGATCTCGTGCGGGTAGCCCACGACGGCGGCCTCGGCCACGGCGGGGTGGCCGACGAGCGCGGACTCGATCTCGGCGGTGCCCAGGCGGTGGCCCGAGACGTTGATCACGTCGTCCACCCGGCCGGTGATCCAGTAATAACCATCGGCATCCCTCCGGGCTCCATCCCCGGTGAAGTACTTCCCCGGATAGGTGGTGAAGTAGGTGACGATGAAGCGCTCGTGGTCGCCGTAGACCGTGCGCATCTGGCCGGGCCAGCTGTCGGTGATGCAGAGGTTGCCGCTGGTCGCTCCGGTGAGCTCCTTGCCCTCGGCGTCCACCAGCATGGGCTTCACGCCGGGCAGGGGCTTGGCGCACGAGCCGGGCTTCAGCGCGTGCGCGCCGGGCAGCGGGGTCATCAGGCAGGCGCCCGTCTCGGTCTGCCACCAGGTGTCGACGATGGGGCAGCGCTCCTCGCCGACCACGCGGTGGTACCAGAGCCAGGCCTCGGGGTTGATCGGCTCGCCCACCGTGCCCAGCAGGCGGATGGAGGACCGCGAGGTGCGGCGCACCGGCTCCTCGCCCTCGCGCATCAGGGCGCGGATGGCGGTGGGGGCGGTGTAGAAGATCTCGACCTTGTGCTTGTCGCAGACCTCCCAGAAGCGCGAGGAGGTCGGGTAGTTGGGCACGCCTTCGAAGATCAGGGTCGTCGCGCCGTTGGCCAGCGGGCCATAGACCACGTAGCTGTGGCCGGTGACCCAGCCCACGTCGGCGGTGCACCAGAAGACCTCGCCCGGGCGGTAGTCGAAGACCACCTCATGAGTCCAGGCCGCCCAGGCCAGATACCCCCCTGTGGTGTGGAGGACGCCTTTGGGCTTTCCCGTCGAGCCCGAGGTGTAGAGGATGAACAGCGGGTCCTCGGCGTTCATCGGCTCGGGCTCGCAGGTGTCGGCGACGGACTGCTTCAGCTCGCCGAAATAGGCGTCGCGGCCGGCCTGCATCGGCACGGCCGCGCCCGTGCGGCGCACGACGATGACGTCGGTCACGCCCGGGCAGGACTGCAGCGCCTCGTCGACGTTGGCCTTCAGCGGGACGACCTTGCCGCCGCGCAGGCCCTCGTCGGCGGTGATGACGATCTTGGAGTCGCAGTCCTGGATGCGGCCGGCCAGGCTGTCGGGCGAGAAGCCGCCGAACACCACCGAATGGACCGCCCCGATGCGGGAACAGGCCAGCATGGCCGCCGCCGCCGCCGGGATCATCGGCAGGTAGATGGTGACGCGGTCGCCCTTCTTGACGCCCTTGGCCTTCAGCACGTTGGCCCAGCGGCAGACCTCGGCCAGGAGCTGGCGGTAGGTGAGCGCGTCATAGGCCGAGCCGTCGTCGTTCTCCCAGATCACCGCGACCTCGTCGCCGCGGGTGGCGATGTGGCGGTCCAGGCAGTTGACCGAGACGTTCAGCACCCCGTCGGCGAACCAGCGGATGCGGAAGTCCTCGCGGTGGAAGGAGACGTCCTTCACCTGGGTGAAGGGCTTGATCCAGTCGAGCCGCTCGCCGATCCCGCGCCAGTAGCCTTCGGGGTCCTGCTCCACCTTGGCGACCGCGGCCTCGTAGGCGGCGGCGTTCATGTGCGCCCGCTTCGCCCATTCCTCGGGAACCGGGAAAACCTCGTTGTCCGACATGGGGCGCCTCCGAACTCTGGACCGTTCCAGACGGAGTATTCCCACGAGGGGGCCCTGCGCAACTCGCCGCAGCGGAAGTCTCCCGGCCAAGCTTGCGGGGACTCAGGGGCCTCGGCATTTTCCCGCGATGCTTCGGATGGGTGCGGTCGTGGCGCTTGCAGCGCTGGCGTTGGGTCTCGGCGGCTGCGAGGGCCGGGCGAAGGCCGACGCCGCCCAGAGCGCCGAACGCCTGCTGGCGGCGGCCGAGGCCGGCGACCGGGTGGCCTTCGAGGCCGAGATCGACCGCCCCGCCCTGCGCGAGGACGTGCGCCGCCAGATCATCGACCTGGCCCGCGAGACGGGGGTGGAGGTGGACGGCGGGCCCTCGGACTTCGCGCTCGACCGCATGATCGGTCCCGACGCCATCCAGGTGGTGCGGGCCGGCCCCGCCGGGCCGATGAAGGACCGCCTGAGGATGACCGGCGGCAAGGCCTGCCTGCCGGGCGAGGGCGGCCGTTGCCTGCTGACCTTCGCCAAGGAAAAAAGCGGCTGGCGGCTCGTGGGCATGCAGGCCATGGACCTGACCGTCGAAGTCGCCGAGGCTGGCGACTGATCCCCCGAGCCGGAGCCCCCCATGCTGCTGCACCTGTCCACCTGGGCCGAGATCGAGTCCTTCCTGGAGCGCTCGCGGACGGTGGTGATCCCCATCGGCTCGAACGAGCAGCACGGACCCACGGGCCTGCTCGGCACCGACTGGCTGTGCCCGGAGATCATCGCCCACGAGGCGCAGAAGACCGGCGACATCCTGGTGGCGCCCACCTTCAACATCGGCATGGCCCAGCACCACCTGGACTTTCCGGGCACCATCGCGCTTCGGCCATCGACGTTCATGCTGGCGATCGGGGACTGGTGCCGGAGCCTGGCGCACCACGGCTTCACGAAGCTCTATTTCCTGAACGGCCACGGCGGGAACGTGGCGACCATCGAGGCGGCGTTCTCCGAGCTCTACGCCGAGGCGAGCTATGCGGGCCAGAAGCGCGGCTTCGCCTGCAAGCTGAGGAACTGGTGGGACCTGTCGGGCGTGACGGCGCTCGCCAACCGCCAGTTCCCCACCGGCCACGGCAGCCACGCCACGCCCTCCGAGATCGCCGTCACCCAGTGGGCCTATCCCGACGCCATCAAGTCGGCCAACTACGCCCCACAGGTGGCGCCGACGGGGCCGATCCGCGAAGCCATGGACTTCCGCGCCCGCTATGCCGACGGCCGCATGGGCTCGGACCCCGGCCAGGCCACGCCGGAGAAGGGCGGCGAACTGGTGCGGACCGCGGCCGCGGCCCTGCTCGAGGACCTGGCGGCGTTCTCGGCGGAGGGGTGAGCCCTCAGTAGGGCGACAGCCGGGCGGCTCCCTGCGTGGGCATGGCGAGCCTCGGCGGAGCCGCGGGCTTGGGCCGGCCGGCCCAGTCGAGCTCCTTGGCCAGCTCCGGGGGCGTGGCGACCGCTTCCGCCGGAACCACCAGCTCCTCGTGCAGCGCGGGCGCGGCCTCGGCGTAGGGCGCGGGCTCGACGGCGGGGGCCTGGACGGGCGGCGCGGCGTCGGCGGACGTGAGCACGATCTTCGCGGGCTCGCCGGCAAGGCCGTCCAGCCGGGCGGCCTGGAGCGCGGTCTCCCCGCCCTGGTAGCGGCCGGCGAAGGCGGGCGGCAGGCCGCCTGCTCCGGTCCAGCGGTAGAAGACGTGGGCGCCGACGACGGCGACCTTCACCAGGCCCGGGCTCCAGTACGGGGCCACGTAGTCGGCGTGGTAGTGGGTGGCGTTCCCCACCTGGCGCATCACCCGGCCGGAGAGCGCGTCCTGGGCCACCCGGCGGGCGCGGTCCCAGGCCGCCGGCGCGGGACGGCGGCCCAGCGAGCCGTCGCAGGTGAAGGTGAACTGGCAGCCGGTGCGGCGCTCGGCGCCCTGGAAGACCACGCCGCACACGCTCTTGGGATAGGCCGGATGGCGCAGGCGGTTCAGCACCACCTGGGCCACGGCCCGCTGGCCGTCGGGGCTCTCCCAGGCGGCCTCGTAGTAGACGGCGGCGGTCAGGCAATCGACGGCCCGGGCCTCGTCCAGCACGCTGGCGGCCTGGAGCCGGAACGGCCGGGCGGGCGGATTGGGCAGGGTGGAGACGGGGTTGGCGGCGTTCCACACTCGCGCCGCCTCGGGCGTCAGGTCCCGCAGCCGCACCACACCCTCGTCGGCCGCGGCGGGCGTGGGCGCGAGGGGCGCGCGGACCGGCGCCGCGGCGGCGCGCACGCTCGCGGGCTCGGGCGACAGGCCGATCGCCACGCCCAGGGCGACGCCCGCCGCGAGCGTGAGGCCGCCCGCCGCCTGCACGGCGTGATTGTGGAGCCAAATCCTGCGCAGCCGGTCGATCACGCCCGATGAGCCTCGCCCGTTGAAGGCGCGACCTCCTACAGGCGATGCACGCGGAAGGCGAGTCTTAAATTTAACAAAGGGTTAACCTCAGGCGGCGCCTCAGGCCGTGAACACCTCGCCGTCCCGGACCTCGACGGGCCAGGGGTGGAGGCCCTCGCCCGTGCAGGGTCCCGCGACGCAGGCGCCGTCGAGGCGGAACAGGGCCCCGTGGCCGGCGCAGAGGATGTGGCGGGCGTCGCGGGTCAGGTAGCGGTCGTCGAGGGCGGCGAGCGGCCAGCCGGCGTGGGGACAGGAATCCACGAAGCCGCGGACGGCCTCGCCCTCGCGCACCACGAAGCCGGCGAACAGGCGCGAGCCCTCGCGGAAGCGGAAGCCCCTGGTCCCCGGGTCGGCCAGGTCGGCCACGGCGCAGAGCCGGGTCCCCGGCCCCGGCCGGGCCGGATTGTCCGGCTCAGAGCTGGCCAATGGAGGCCTTGAACGCCTTGACCGTCACCGACTGCCAGAGCCCGGCCAGGGTGTAGGGGTCGCCGGCGTTGAACGCCTCGGCGGCGGCGCGGTCGGCCACGTCGAGGATGATCAGCGAACCGGCCATCTCGCCGTCGTCCGACAGCAAGGGTCCGGCCAGCTTCACCGTTTCGATGCGTTCGCGGACATAGGCCAGGTGCGCCTCGCGCGCGCCCAGGCGGACCTGCAGGGCGTCGGGCTTGTCGAGGCAGACGAGGGCGTAGAGGGCCATGCGTTATCCTTGGCTTTATCCTGGGAATTCGTCCTTGAGCGGCCGGGCGAGCAGGCCGCGGATGGCGGTGTCGACGTCCACCTCGCCGGCCAGGATGGCGGCGACGGCCTCGGAGATCGGCACCTCGACGCCCAGCTTGGCGGCGAGGTCGCGGACGGCGGGCGCCGAGGCCACGCCCTCGGCCACCGAGAGCTTGCCCGAGAGCGCCTGTTCCAGCGTCTCGCCCCGGCCGAGCGCCAGGCCCACGCTCATGTTGCGCGACTGGGCGCTGGAGCAGGTGAGCACGAGGTCGCCCAGGCCGCAGAGGCCGCGCAGGGTGTCGGCGTGGGCGCCGAGCGCCACGGCCAGGCGGGTGAGCTCGGCGAAGCCCCGGGTGATGAGCGAGGCGTGGGCCGAGCGGCCGAGGCCCCGGCCCTCCGAGATGCCGCAGGCGATGGCCAGCACGTTCTTCACCGCCCCGCCCGCCTCGGCGCCGATCATGTCGAGGGCCACGTAGGGCCGGAAGGTCGGGGTGGCGATGGCGGCCGCGAGCCGCCGGCCCAGGTCCTCGTCGGGGCAGGCCAGGGTGACGGCGGTGGGCAGGCCGCGAGCCACCTCGCCCGCGAAGCTGGGGCCAGAGAGCACGGCGGGCGCGGCGTGCGGGACGGTCTCGGCCAGCACCTCGGTCATCAGCTTCAGCGAGCGCTGCTCGATCCCCTTGGCGCAGAGCACGACGGGCAGGCCGTCCCGGGCGTGGGGCGCGAAGGCTTCCAGCGTGGGCCGCAGGAACTGGGCGGGCGCGACCGCCAGGATGAGGTCGCAGGACGCCAGCTCGGCGAAGTCGGCGGTGGCCTGGACGGCGGGCTCCAGGGTCACGCCCGGCAGGAACAGGCGGTTCTCGTGATGGGCGTCGATGGAGGCCACCACGTCGGGCTCGCGGGCCCAGAGCACGACCTCGAGGCCCGCCCGGGCGCAGACCTGGGCGAGCGCGGTGCCCCAGGCGCCGCCCCCGATGACGCCGGCCCGCCTCACGCCTTGGCGCCCTTGCGGCCGGGCGCGTGGGTGGGGCTGGCGGCGGCGGCCGCCGCGTCCAGCGGCCAGCGCGGCCGGGCCGGGGCGTCGAGGGGATCGGAGAGGCCGAGCGCGAGGCGTTCGGCGCCGGCGAGCGCGATCATGGCGGCGTTGTCCGTGCAGTAGGCGAGCGGCGGGGCGTGGAAGGAGAATCCGCGGGCGGCGGCGGTCTCGGTGAGGCGGGCGCGGACCAGCGTGTTGGCGGCCACCCCGCCGGCCACCACGAAGCGCAGGTCGCGCCCCTCGTGCTCGCGGGCGTAGAGCTGGAGGGCGCGGTCCGACTTCTCGGCGAGCTGGCCGGCGATCGCGGTCTGGACGGCGGCGGCGAGGTCGCGGCGATCGGCGTCCGACGTCAGGCCCTCGGCGACGCGGGCGGCGGCGGTCTTCAGCCCCGAGAACGAGAAGTCGCAGTCCTTCCGCCCCAGCAGCATGCGCGGCAGGGGGAAGCGGGCGGGGTCGCCGCCCTGCGCCAGCTTCTCCAGGGCCGGGCCGCCGGGATAGGGCAGCCCCAGGGTCTTGGCGATCTTGTCGAAGGCCTCGCCGGCCGCGTCGTCGATGGTCGAGCCCAGCCGGCGGCAGGCGCCGACCCCGGCCACGTCGAGGAGCTGGCAATGGCCCCCCGACACCAGCAGCAGCAGGAAGGGATAGGGCAGGTCCGCGCCCAGCCGGGCCGAAACGGCATGGCCCTCCAGGTGGTTCACGGCCACGAGCGGCAGGCCGCGCGCCAGGGCCACCGCCTTGCCGAACGACAGGCCCACCATCACCCCGCCCACCAGGCCCGGCCCCGCCGTGGCGGCCACGCCCGTCAGGTCGCCATAGCCCAGGCCGGCCTCGGCCATGGCCCGGGCGGCGATGGAATCGATGCTCTCGACGTGGGCGCGGGCGGCGATCTCGGGCACCACGCCGCCGAACGGCGCGTGCTCGGCCACCTGGCTGGCGATCACCGAGGACAGCACCTCGACCCGACCGTCGGCATGGCGGCGCACCACCGAGGCGGCGGTCTCGTCACAGCTCGTCTCAAGGCCGAGGACGGTATGGTCGGGGAAGTCGCTGGCGGTCATCCGGTTGCCGGGGGCGGCCTGCTGGGCTAGCAGGCCCTTCTCATCTTTCCGCTCCGAGGTAGACCGCCCACCGTGCCCACGCAACCTGCAGGCCAAGCGCCCGTCCGGATCGGAGCCCGCGGCTCCAAGCTCAGCCTCGCCCAGGCCGGCATGATGCAGCGCCGGATCGCCGAGGCCCTGGGCGCGGACCCGCAGGACGCGGCGGCCGTCGAGCGCGTGGCTCCGCTGATCGTCATCACCACCACCGGCGATCGGGTGCAGGACCGCCGCCTGCTGGAGATCGGCGGGAAGGGCCTCTTCACCAAGGAGATCGAGGAGGCCCTGCTGGACGGGCGGATCGACTGCGCCGTCCACTCCATGAAGGACATGCCGGCCGAGCTGCCGCAGGGCCTCTGCATCGCCGCCATCCCCGAACGCGAGGACCCGCGCGACGCCTTCCTGAGCCGGGGGCCGCAGACCCTGGAGGACCTGACCGAGGGCGCGATCCTGGGCACGGCCAGCCTGCGCCGCCAGGCGCAGAGCCTGCACCGCCGGCCCGACCTCACCGTGCAGCTCCTGCGCGGCAACGTGGACACGCGCCTGGCCAAGCTCGAGGCGGGCGAGGCCGACGCCATACTGCTGGCCTATTCGGGCCTGCGGCGCCTGGGCCTCGGCCACCTGCCCAAGAGCCTGATCGATCCCAAGGTGGCCCCGCCCGCCCCGGGCCAGGGGGCGCTGGCCATCGAGACCCGCGTCGGCGACCGCGACCTGGCCTGGGTCCAGGCCCTGCGCTGCCATCCGACCACCGTGGCCGTGGCCGCCGAGCGGGGGGCGCTGTGCGCGCTCGAAGGCTCGTGCCGCACGCCGATCGGGGCGCACGCCTGGCTGGAGGGCGGCGTCCTGAAGCTGATCGTCGAGGCCCTGTCGCCGGACGGCAAGCTGCGCTTCCGCCGCGAGGGGGAGACCGAGGTCGGCCAGCTCGCCGACCCGGAAGCCTCGGCCCGGGACCTGGGCATGGGCCTGGGCCTGGCCATCAAGGCCGAGGCCGGCGACGCCATCGTGCTGTGAGGGTCCCGCAAAGGGGAACCACAGAAAACGCAGAAGGACGCAGAAGGGCGCGAGTTCGGCGGGCGACCGCGCCCGGTCCCTTTGAACCACGGATTTCACCGATGTCACGGATTGGCGGCGCTTCGCTCCCTTCCCCGCTCGCGGGAAAGGAAAAGAACGTCGCGGGGAACCTGTGGCGCGTGGACACGCGGGGATTGAAGAAAGTCGCGCGCTGTCCCAGGGTTATTTCCAAAAGCTAAAGAGGTTCGGGGCGACAATCCGGCATGGCCGCCCGACGTCAACGCATCTGGATCACCCGCGCCCAGCCCGGTGCGGACGTCACCGCCGAGCGCGTGCGCGCGCTGGGCCACGAGGCCGTGGTCGCGCCGCTGCTGGCGGTCCGCATCCTGCCGGACGTGGATGTCGACCTGACCGGCGTCGCCGCCCTGGCCTTCACCTCGGCCAACGGCGTCCGGGCCTTCGCCGACGCCTGCGGCGAGCGCAACCTCAAGGTGTTCGCGGTGGGGGCGGCCACAGCCCAGGCCGCGCGGCAGGCCGGCTTCCGCTCGGTGCTGTCGGCCGACGGGGACGTGGAGGCCCTGGCCGAGGGCATCGGCATCCGCCGGGGCGAGCTGAAGGGGGCGGTGCTGCACCCGGGCGCGGCAGAGCCGGCCGGCGACCTGGCCGGGGCGCTGCAGAAGCACGGCGTGGAGGCCCGACACCTGATCCTCTACGAGACCGCGCCCGTGGCCATGAGCGACGCCGAGACCGAGACGCTGATCCGCTGCGACGCGGCCCTGCTGCATTCGCCGCGCGCGGCCCAGGTCCTGGCCAGGATGCTGAAGACCCATCCCGCGCCGGAGCTGCGGGCGCTCGGCCTGTCGAAGGCCGTCATCAAGCCCTTGCAACGGACGCCGTTGGCGGCCAAGGCCTATCCGCCCTTCCCGCTGGAAGCCGCGCTGCTCAACCTGATCGATCGCCGCCCATGACCGCGCCGTCCGACCCCGCCCTGCCGAAGGATCCCGCCGACTACCGCCGCGGCGCGCGGCCGGCGCTGGGCCTGTGGTCGCTGCTGGCGCTGTGCGGCCTGTGCCTGCTGGTCGGCGCGGGCGCGGCCCTGATGGCGCCCCTGGTGGCGCCGCGCCTGCTGCCCGGCGGGGCCCCGCCCGCGACGGCGCCGAAGAGCGCGCCGGCGGCCGCGCCCACGCCGCCGGCCGCCCTTCCCGCGCCGCCCCTTCAGGAGGACGACGCCGAGATCGCCCGGCTGAACGCCCGCATCGCCACGCTGGAGAGCCAGGGCGCGCGCACCAGCGAAGCCGCCGCCGCCGCCCTGGCCGCCAGCGTCCTCGTCGAGACCACCCAGGGCTCGCGCCCCTTCGCGGGCGAGCTCGAAGCCCTGCGCCGGGCCGCCCCCGACCTGCCGGAGCTCGCCGCCCTGGCCCGCGTCGCCGAAACCGGCGCGCCCAGCCGCGCCGCGCTGGCCGCGGCCTTCCCCGAGTACGCCGCGCGCGCCGCCACCGCCGCACGGCGGCCCGCCGACGGGGCCAGGGTGGGCGATCGGATCGTCTATGTGATGTCCCGCGTGGTCAGCGTTCGCCGCGTGGGCGACGTCTCGGGCTCCGGCCCCGACGCCGCGTTGGCCCGCGCCGAGCGCGCCCTGGGCGAAGGCGACGTTCCGCGCGCGCTCAAGGCCCTGGACGCCCTGCCCCCCGCTGCGCGGGACGCCCTGGCGCCCTGGCGGGCCGGGGCCGAGCGCCGCGCCGAGATAGACCGTCAGGTCGCCGCGCTGCGGGCCCGGGCCACGGAAGACCTCGCGACGCAGGGGGACGACGCATGATCCGGGCCGCCATCGTCTTCTTCCTGGTGGCCGCCGTCGCCGTGGCCGTGCTGGCCCTCACCGGCGACCCCGGCCAGGCCAGCGTGGTCTGGCTGGGCTGGCGGGCCGACATGACCGCCGCCGCGGCCATCCTGATCGCGCTCCTCGCCAGCCTGCTGGCCGCCGTGGTCTGGCGCACGGTGCTCTGGGTGCTCGACGCCCCGCAGCGGGCCGAGCGGGCCCGGGCCGAGGCCCGCCGACGGCAGGCGAACGACGTCCTGGCGCGCGGCTTCCTGGCCGCGGCCGGCGGCGATGGCTCCGAGGCCCGCAGGCTGGCCCGCAAGGCCGCCGAGCTCGCGTCGGACGCGCCCGGCCTGGTGCGCGTGCTGGCCGCCCAGGCGGCCGAGGCCGCGGGCGACGTGGCCGAGGCGCACGCCGCCTACACCGCCATGCTGGGCTTCCCCGAAATGCGCCTGGCCGGCCACAAGGGCCTGATGCAGCTCGCCCAGTCCCAGGGCCTGCGCGAGACGGCGCTGCGCCACGCCCAGGAGGCCTATGGCGAGACCCGCAGCGCCCGCTGGGCCTGGCGGGCCCTGCTGGAGAACAAGCTGGAGGCCGGCGACTGGGCCGCCGCTCTGGAGCTCGTGAAGAGCGCCCTGGACCGCAAGATCGTGCCGCCCGTGGTGGCCGAGCGCGCCCGCGCCGCCCTGCTGGCCGCCTCGGCCGCCCAGCTGGAACACGCCCCCGACGCCAAGGCCCGCGCCATCGCCATGGACCAGGCCGTGGAGGCCGCCAAGCTGCAGCCCGGGTTCGCACCCGGCGTGGTCATGGCCGCCCGCCTGCTGGCCCAGGGCGGCAAGGTGGGCCGGGCGACCGCCACGATCGAGAACGCCTGGCGCGCCGCGCCGCACCCGGCGCTGTGGCTGGCCTACCGCGACCTGCGCACCGACGAGACCCCGCGCGAGCGGGCCAAGCGGCTGTCGGAGCTGGCCGCCGTGAACCCCACCCACCGCGAGAGCCTGATCCTCTACGTCGAGCAGGCGCTGATCGCCGGCGATCCGGCCGCCGCGCGCGAGACCGCCGCCGCCCTGGAGGCCGAGCCGGTCACCGCCCGCATCGCCGGCCTGATGGCCCGCGTCGCCTTCGCGGCCGGCGCGCCGGACGAGGCGCGGGTCTGGCTGGCCCGCGGCATCAGCGCCCCGCACGAGCCCGACTGGTCCGACCTGGATCCGGAGGGGCGGGCCTTCGCCTATCACGCCCAGGACTGGGCGCGCCTCGTCATCACCTTCGCCGAGACGGGCGAGCTCATCCACCCGAGGCACGACCGGGGCGAGCGGACGCTGCGGGAACTGCCCGACCTGCCGCTGGCCTATGATTCGGAGCCCATGCTGACCGAGCCGGTGCTCTATCCCGTCGACGAGCCGGCGGGCGGGGACGACTTCGGCGGGGACGAGCCGCCGACCCTCTCCGGACCGCCCGCGGCGCCGGCCCGGCGAAGAGCTGCGAGGCGGCGCTTGGCGAGCGCGCCGAGAGCCGCTAAATAGGCGCTCCTTCGCGGCCGGGCCCGTCCCGTCCGCGCCGGGAACGCCCTTTTTGGGCCGCCTTAGCTCAGCTGGTAGAGCGGCGCATTCGTAATGCGTAGGTCAGGTGTTCGAGTCACCTAGGCGGCACCATCCCCTCCCCCTGAAAAGACGGCCGCCCCTCGGCGCCGGCCGCGGCGCGCCTCAGTAGGGCGGCGCGGCGCAGCAGAAGTACCGGCCCTGCCAGAGATCGACGCAGGCCGACGGGCACCAGAGCTGACCCTGCGAGTACAGGCCGTCGTCGCGGAGCGTGACGTCGTCGGGAAGCGTGGTGCAGGACGGCGGCGGGATCGGCTTGGCCGGCGGCGGTCCGGGCGTCTGCCAGTCCCAGCAGGCCCGGCCGTTGTCGTCGCCCAGGCGCTTGGGGGCCGGGCTGTCCGACGCCTCGGCGGCCGGCGCCGCATCGCTCGCCGCCGGCGAGTCGGCCGGCTGCGCCCCGCCAGCCGACGAGACCGCCAGCCCCAGTCCCAGGATCGCCGCCGCGCCCGCCGCCGCGCCGAACATCGCCCAAGCCCGCATGTCCTCAGCCCCCGTGGTCAAGCTTTCGCCCAGCGGAGCACGCCCCCGGGCGGACGGCAACCCGGCCGCGCTTCCGGGCCGGGCCGCAATCCGCTACCACCGGACTTCCAGGGGGACGGGATGGACTACGCCTACGAGAACGCCGCGCTCGAACGGGAGATCGCCGCCGCGGCCGCAACGGCTGGCGGGGCGGCGCGCAACGCGGCCCTCAACACCGCCTTCATCAGGATCACCGAGGTCGCCGCCAACCTGCGCGGGCCGGAAACCTATGGTGTCAAGCTGTTCACGCCCGGCCTGGACGCCCTGGTCCCCCGCGTGGCCGCCAGCCTGAGCCTGGACGACCGCCCGGGCGTGAAGTCCAACGACAACCCCTGCATCGTGGCCACCCGGTTCTACGCCACCGGCGGCCACACCCGCGTGGCGCTCGACATCCTGAACCGCCTGCGGCCGGCCAGCGCGCCGATCATCCTCACCGACCTGTTCCGCGAGCTGCACTACCGCAACCTGATCGGGGCCGCGGGACTGCGCAGCGAGCTCGGCGAGCGCTCCACAGTGATCCTGCGCGGCGAGACGCTGCCCGAACTGGCCGCGACGCTCTATTCCACCCTGGCGGCGCTCAGGCCCACGCGGATCTTCCTGATGTGCCATCCGATGGACGTCGTCGCGGTCCTCGCCTGCTGGCCGTTCCGGGACATCGTCGACTTCGTGCACCATGCCGACCACATCCCCGCGATCGGGGCGACGCTGCCGTTCTCGGGCCACGTGGACGTGACCTTCACCTGTCACGACGCCTGCCGGGCCGCCGGGATCGACGCGATCTATGCGGGCATGGCCGCGCCCGGCGCGCCGCCGGCGCCGCCCGCCCCGCGGGGCGGCGGACCGGTGCGGATCGCCACCTGCGGCAGCCCGCACAAGTACGAGGGAACAGCCGGCGGCCGGACCTGGGCCGACTACGCCGTGGCCGCGCTCTCCCGGCCCGACACGGAGATCGTCCACATCGGCCCGACCAAGCCGGAGCTGGAGGCCGCCATCCGGGGGGCGCTGGAAAAAGCGGGCATGGATCCCCAGCGCTACGTCTTCGCGGGCTACGCCGGCAGCCTGCCCCGGGCGCTGGAGACGCACGGCGCCCAGATCTATTTGTCGAGCTTTCCCGAGACCGGCGGCAAGGCGAACCTCGAGGCCATGGCGAGCCACCTGCCGATGATCCTGCCGTTCGCGCCGGAGCTGCCGCCGCTGGTGCGCTTCAGCCTGCCGCTGCGGCGCTGGATCGAGGCGGCCGGGCCCGAAGAGATGCCGGCGGCGATCGATGCGGCCCTGGCCCTGGGCGAGACGCTGCGCACGCCCCTCGAACGGGGCCGGCTTGCCGCCGAGCTCGGCCGGTTCGACGCCTGGGTGAGGGGCCGCCCGCTCGCCCCGGAGCCCGTGGAGGGCGCGGTCAGCCCGCCGTGACGACGTCGTAGCGCACGAGCTCCTCGTCCGAGAGCCAGCGCATGTCGTTGGGCCGGGTGCGCAGGGCGAGCGTGAGCAGCTCCAGCTTGGCGCCCATGCGGCCCAGGTGCACGGCCGCCAGGGACATCAGCCACTGGCCGTCGGACGCGCTCAGCGTCCAGGTCTCGTCGGTGGCGGCGGCCACCTGATGGACGCCCAGGCGGGCGTGGGGGGCGACGCTGCGCTCCACCCCGCCCAGGAAGGCGTAGACGCAGGCCGAGGCGCAGGAGCCGGTGTCGCGGAAGCCGCCCGAGGCGCGGTCGTAGCTGCGCACCGTGGTGGCCAGACCCGCCTTGCGGAAGGCCGCGCCCAGGGCGAGGCTCCCCACCAGGTTGCCGCCGCCGGAGTCCAGGGCGACGAGGTCGCCGGGACCGATGTCGTTCGCCCGCGCGAAGCGCTGGAAATCCTGGGCGTCCCGGCCGTCGATCTCCCCGGACGCCACGACGCAGGCGCGGGCGGCGCATTCGGCGGGGCCCGTGATCTTCTCGAACGTCATCGCCGCCGCCGGGAAGGCGGTGAAGACAAGCGCGGCGATGACGACGAGGGCGGCGGGGCGCATCGGGTTCGTTCCGAAGTGACCCGGCCCAATTAGACGGCTGCCTCGAGGCCTTGAATTCGGGAATACAACCCAAGCGACTCCCCCTACGGCCATCGCCCTAAGGATGTTTACGGATGCGCCGCCGCCCGGCGCAGGACCAGCACGAACAGGGCCGCCAGCACGACAGGCGCGAGCGGCAGCATGAGTTTCATGGCGAGCACGCGCGAGACGAGCGGCAGCACGAAAGCCAGAAGCAGGACCAGCTTCTCCCAAGGCAGGAAACCCGTCCGCCGCCCCTCGCCGTACAGCCAGGCGAGCGGAACCGCGGCCAGGACGAGGTCGTAGTCGAGGAGGTAGGGACTGGCGAGCAGGGTCCCGGCGGCGAGCGCGGCGCCGAGCGAGCGGTCGTTCGGCCGGCGCCAGGCGAGCCAGGCGAGGGCGGCGGCTGCGGCGAGGGCGAGGGCCGCCTGGGCGGCATAGGCGGCGGGAAGGGGCGCGTCCCAGACCCTCAGGGCCGCGAACAGGCTCTGGAGCTTCTCGGGCGGCAGGCGGCCGTCCTCGGCCACGGCGCGCATCAGCGGCAGGCCGGCCAGGAACCCGCGCCAGGCCTCCAGCCCGAAGGCCAATGTGGCGGCGCCCGCGAGCGCGGCCGCCGAGATCACGGCGCCGGCGATCGCCCGCCACCGTCGCGCCGCCAGGAGGACGACCGGGATCAGCAGGCCCAGGTGCGGCTTGAAGACCAGGGCGCCGAAGCAGAGACCCGCCAGCCACGGCCGGCGCGGCAGGGCGAGCGCGCCGGCCCCGAACAGCGCCGTGGTCAGGAAGGCGGTCTGGCCGTGGGCGGCGTTGATGAGGACCGCGGGATAGGCGAGCGCCGGCAGGGCGAGCCCGCGCGCCTCTCCCAGCCACGCCCGGACCACCCGCCAGCCGGCGTAGCCGGTGGCCGCGAGCCAGGCCGCCAGCGCCGCGAAGTAGGGCAAGGCGCCCAGGACCGCGCAGGCGAGCAGGAAGACCGGCGGATAGGGAAAGGGCGCATAGCCCGCGTCCACGCCGGGGAAGGCCGCCTCCTGGAGCGGCCCCAGGATCATGGGATCGTAGGCGCCGGCCGCCCGGCCCTCGGCGGCGAGGCGCCCGGCGGTCCAGAAGGCGAGGAAGTCGGCCCCCAGGGGCTTGCCGGCCGGATCGACCCCGCCGCGCGACAGGAGCAGCCATCCGGCCGTCACGACGAGCACGACGGCGACATAAGTCCGCAGCCAGGCGCGCGCGCGCGGACCGTCCAGCCAGGCGGCGTCGCGGAGCGCGCCGATCATGCGGGCAGCGGCCCGGCCGAGAGGCGCGCTTCGGGCGCGAGCCCCATCCAGGCCGCCTCCAGGGCCGAGCGGAAGCGGGCGTAGGACCAGAGGTCGGCCGTGGCCCGTCCGGCCTCGATGCGGCGGGCGAGCTCCGGCCCGGCCCTCGCGACCACGTCGGCGGCCTCGGCGAGCGCGTCGGCGGCGGCCTCGCAGTCGTCCTCGGCGACCCAGAAGCCGTTCTCGGGCGTGGCGAAGTCGCGCCCGCCGATCCCCGTGAACCCGGCGCAGACACAGCCGCTGGCCATGGCCTCGAGCGGCGTCATGCCGACGGACTCCAGCCGGCTCAGGCTGAGGAACAGCGCCGACCTCGCGAAGACCTCGGCGACCGTGGCCTCGCTCGCCTCCTCCAGCACGGACCAGCCGATGGCGGCGTGGCGGGGATGGAAGCGGCGGAACATGGCCTGGATGGCCTGGGCCTCGAAGGGTCGCTTTCGCGGCGCGCAGGCTATGGCCAATTCCTTCGCGGCGCCGGGACGGAAGACCCGCTCGTCGGCGAAGCAGGGAACGGCCTCCACCCGCGCCTCGGGGAAGGCCCGCAGGATCGACGCCGCGCAGGTCGGCCCGACGGAGATGAAATCCGGAAGCCGCTCGGGCGGGAAGCGCGCCACGCCGGCGTAGCCCAGGGCGGCGAAGGTGAACTGGTTCTGGCAGAAGATCACCGAGCGCAGGGGCAGGCCCGCGGCGTGGGCGATGGCGTTCGGCGCATCGTCGGGGATGACCAGGATGTCGTCCCGCCGGAAGTCCGTCCCCACCTCCACCGGGCCCTCGTAGGAGGTCCACCTGGGCATGACGTTGGCGGCGTTGCGCCAGAAGACCGCGTCGAAGCCCAGCGCCCGCAGCGTCTCCACGTGGCGCAGGATCATCTTCTGGCCGCCCGCCACCTGGCCCGTCGGAAACCCGAGATAGACGATGCGGCTCATGTCCTGTGGGTAGCCGGGTCAGCCCGCGAACGCCATGGCCAGCGCCGCCGCGGCCATGACGGCGGTGGCGACCCAGCCCAGGACCAGCACCGCGCCGTGCTCCCGGAAGCCGCCCATGAGGCGCCGGCGGCCGGCCACCCACATCATGGCCGCGATGATGGGCACGGCCACGACCCCATTGATCACCGCGCTCCAGAGCAGGGCCTTCACGGGGTCCAGCGGCGAGAAGCCGATGCCGACGCCCAGCAGGGTCGCCGCGCCGATCACGCCGTAGAAGCCCACCGCCTCCCACGGCTTGTTCTCCAGGCCGCACTTCCAGCCCCGGGATTCGCCGAAGGCGTAGGCAGCCGAACCGGCCAGCACCGGCACGGCCAGGAGGCCGGTGCCGATGATGCCCAGGGCGAACAGGATGAAGGCGAAGTCCCCCGCCACCGGCCGCAGGGCCTCGGCCGCCTGGGCCGCCGTCTCGATCTGGGCGTTCCCGACCTGTCCGTGCAGGGTCACCGCCGTGCTCAGCATGATGGCGAAGGCCACCAGGTTCGAGACCGCCATGCCGGCGAAGGTGTCCACGCGGATGCGATGCAGCTCGCGCGGCGCCTGGCGCGGCGCCTCCAGGAGCGGCTTGGCCCCCTCGTGGTTGGCGATCTCCTCGACTTCCTGGCTGCTCTGCCAGAAGAATAGGTAGGGGCTGATCGTCGTGCCGAAGACCGCCACGATCATCATCAGGGCTTCGCGGCTGGGCTCGAAGCGGGGAATGAAGACGGCCTTCAGCGCCTGGGCCCAGTCCACGTCCACCACCAGCACCACCGCCACATAGGACAGCAGCACGAGGGTCAGCCACTTCAGGAAGCGGGCGTAGCGCGCATAGGGCACGAAGAGCTGGAGGACGAGCGAGACGAGGGCGAAGGCCACGGTCATCGCCTGGGCGTTCCAGCCGAGCGCCAGTTCGGCCGCCTCGCCCATGGCGGCCAGGTCGGCGCCGATGTTGATGGTGTTGGCCACGAACAGCAGCATGACCAGGCCGAACACCACGGGCCTGGGCATGACCTCGCCCATGTTCATGGCCAGGCCCTTGCCGGTCACCCGGCCGATGCGGGCGCTGACCAGCTGCACCGCGCACATCAGCGGATAGGTCAGCACCGTCGTCCACAGCATGGCGTAGCCGAACTGGGCGCCGGCCTGGCTGTAGGTGGCGATGCCGCTGGGATCGTCGTCGGCGGCCCCGGTGATCAGGCCGGGGCCCAGATCCTCGAAGGTCGCGGCGCCCCTCAGCCGCCTATGCAGTTTCGCCATACGGGCTCCGCACTGGCTTCAGCGACAGAAGCGGCAGCTTAACCGCAGCAGTCCCGGTCGCCCAGCCGGGGACTCCTCCCGTCCGGTGCGTCAGAGCGGCGCGCAGGTCGAGAGGTTGACGGGCTTCGCCTCGGCGCGGGTCCACTGGCCGCCCGTGTTGGTGAACTCCGCGAAGGCCGAGCCGGACTTGCCCGTCGAGCCATCCGGGTTGCGGCCCGAGAAGCGCATGGCGGCCACCACCCGGGCCGTGACGCCCCTGGCCTGCTCCTCAGGCGTGATCTCCTGGGCGCCCTTGCAGGTGACCTCGAAGGCCTCGCAGCCCTTGCCGTCCACCTTGGCGGCGCAGGCGGGATGGCCGGCCTCGATCTCGCCCCGCCAGGCCAGCACCTGGGCGTCGAGCCCGGCGTAGGGGTCGCTGGAGTCCGCCGCGCCCCCGCCCGAGCCGCAGGCGGCGAGCAGCAGGCTGAGCGACAGGACGGCGGCGGCGGGACGAAGGATCAAGGCGAGTGGCTCCGCGGGGTCGATGAAGCGGAGCCCATAACGCGCCGATCAAGGCGCCGGTGTGACGAATCCGCGAGAGGCCGCCTTTTAGGACGCCGGCGCCGCCGCCGTCATCACCGGACCGATCTCGTCGTGCAGCACGAGGTCGGCGTAGGGGTCGAGGTCGGTGGGCTCGCGGTTGACGATGGCCAGCCTCGCCCCATGGCGCTTGGCCAGGATCGGGAAGCCGGCCGCCGGATAGACCACCAGGGACGAGCCCAGCACCAGGAAGAGGTCGCAGGCCAGCGTCTCGGCTTCGGCCCGGGCCATGGGTTCGGGCGGCATGGCCTGGCCGAACGAGATCACCGCGGTCTTCACAAGGCCGCCGCAGCTGCGGCACGACGGCAGGTCGCCGGTGGCCTCGTAGAGGACCTTCAATTCCTCCAGCTCGTGGCGCGCCTCGCATTCCAGGCAGGCGGCGTAGCTGGCGTTGCCGTGCAGCTCGATGACCTTCTCCGGCGGCACGCCCGAGGCCTGGTGCAGGTTGTCGACGTTCTGGGTGATGACGCTGGAGGCCTTGCCCTGGGCGACCAGCCTGGCGACCGCGTGGTGGCCGGCGTTGGGCTCGCGGCCCACCCAGCCGGCGCGCCCGGAAAACGCCCGCTCCCAGGCCTCGCGGCGCCTCTCCTCGCTGGCCACGAACTCCTGGAAATAGATGGGCTTCATCTTGCTCCAGACGCCGCCGGGGCTGCGGAAGTCGGGGATGCCGGATTCGGTCGATATGCCCGCGCCGGTGAACACCACGATGCGGCGGGCGTCGGCGATCATCCGGGCGAGGTCGGCTCTGGACATGCCCCTGAAGGTAGCGTCGGCGGGGCCGCATCGCGAGAGGTGGGGATCGGCCCGGCCGCGGTCGGGGGGATGCCAGGGGTGTGGGGCCGGGCCGATCCGTGACCGTCCGTGTCCGACAGGCAAGTCGTTGGACGGTCGGAGGGATAACCGCTTGCCAAATGGCAAGTTCCGGCGCGGCGGGGATTTTATCCGGGAGGGCCGAAGACCCGGGCGAAGTCGGCCTCGTCGGCGCCGTCGATTTCCAGGCGCTTCACCCGCGAGGTCTCGCCGCCGGCGATCCTCACGGCCGACTTGGGGACCTTCAGGGCCTTGGCGATCAGCACGGTGACGGCGGCGTTGGCCGCGCCGTCGGAGGCCGCCGCGCTGACCCGCACCTTCAGGACCGGCCGCCCGGCCTCGTCCGCGCTCCAGCCGTCCACGGCGTCGCGCCCGCCCTTGGGCGTCACCCGGACGGCGAGGCGGGCCATGCGGTCAGCCCAGGGCCGCGATGACGGGCCCGAAGATCATCGGCAGCAGGTAGCGGATCACGCCCTGCAGCACGAGGATGGCGATGATCGGGCTGATGTCCACGCCGCCCAGCGGCGGGATGATCTTCTGGAACGGCGCCAGCACCGGCCGGGTCACCGCGTCCAGGAAGCGGACCACGCCATAGACGAACCGGTTGCGCAGGTTGATGACGTTGAACGCCACCAGCCAGCTCATCACCGCGCTGATGATGATCGCCCAGACCAGCAGTCCCAGCAGGGTCGAGACGATGAAATAGAGAAAGCTGCCCATCGGGAAGGGGTTTAGCGGGCTTTCGGGCGGCGGCAAAGCGGGGGTTCCGAAGCGCGCGCTTGACAGGCGCCCCGCCAATCGCCTTATTCCGCGCCTTCCTGGGGCCGTAGCTCAGTTGGTAGAGCGCCTCGTTCGCAATGAGGAGGTCAGGGGTTCGACTCCCCTCGGCTCCACCATCCATCTAGGTGGATGAAGAACCTCAGGAAAATCAGAGTATTTCGCCCGCCGGCGGAGCCGGCGTGGATGACATTTCTGGATGTCCGGAGGCTGACCGTCCTAGACGGAGGCCATTGACGCCGAATGGCGTTCCACCCTCTGCTGCCCTCGGGCGGCGATTTTGGAAGTCGTGATGGATCGCTCGTGAACGACAATCCGCTCTTCGACGCGCGCGCAGTCGCCAACCTATTGTTGGACGTGGGTGACGAGTGCGGCGTTGCGATCACCAATCTCGTACTCCAGAAGCTCCTCTATTTCATGCACGGCATTCACCTCGTTCACCATCGCCAGGCACTGGTAGACGGGTACTTTGAAGCGTGGACCTTCGGGCCGGTTCACCCGGCGGTGTATCGCTCCTTCAAGAGCGCTGGAAATGGCGCGATCACGGTCCGTGCGGTTAGGCGTGACTTCAGGACGGGCGTGGTCGCCCCCATTCCCGCCATTCGCGATCATGACATCGTCGCGCTGGCACAACGTGTGGCGGATGGCCTTGGAAGATGGCCCAGCAGTCGTCTGGTTGCGCTGTCGCATGCCCCTGGTGCGCCTTGGCATGCTGTTGTGAACGAAGATGGAACAGCGCGCGGAACGCGGATATCTGATAGGGTGATTGTTGAGCGATTCTACCGTCACAAGCTCGCGGTGGACGCCGACAGCCCAGGAGAGGAACCTGACCAAGAGGCGCCGCTTGCCCGCCGAGGATCTCGCTGACATCAGCCCGCTGAGCTCGATGGCGGACAAACGGCGAAAGCTGAACAAGCTGCTCGGTCCCGTGACACTCACCTATGGGGCGGTCAGGCACTATGAGGATACCCTTTGGGGTCTCGAACCCGCCCTTCCTCTAGAGGTGGCCCCTCCAACCCTGGAGCAGGTGCTGGCGGCCATCGCCAAACGGGCGCACCGCGGCAAGGAAACGGACTCCTGCCTTGAGGTGGCGAAACTCTTCAAAGCTTTCATGGACGCGGAGGGCTTCAAAGCTGTTGAAGCCGATCTGGGACCGCTGCAACTGGGCGTCGGCCTCTGGGCCAACTTCTGCTCCGGCGTTGTGCTCTCTAAGCCAGGGGAGCCACCCATCGTGGCGGCGGTTAACTATCGGCGCAGCGGATACACTCCAGCAGCCCTTCGATTCGCGTTCTCGGCTATGCATGAGCAAAGCCGTGCACTTCATCGCGACTTGAGAGACGCTCGGCTCGGGCTCCTGCACTTCCCTCAGCCGCCCAAAAGAAAGCCACGCTGGGCAGCAATGAGCTTTGCGGACGCAACCGAGCTCTTCACGTACGAGCAACTATCGAGGATGGCTGCCGAGACATACGCTCTTTGGGAGGAGGTTCAGCGGGAAGCTGTAGAAGCCGTCCGCAGGACCGGCACCGACGACGACTGGTGGGACGGAGATCGCTGAGGGATCCGTGCCAAGTAAATCCATCACCCGAGACATCGCCGCGTGGGGCAACAGGCTCAGCATCTTCCTCAATGTGGTGCTGTTTGTACTGGCCGGCTGGTTCATCACAACCAGGGGTCTGCAGCCCGCACCTAACGGCTTCACTTACCAAGACCTCGTCACCGTCCTACTGACCGCGATTGCCGTGATATTGGCCGCGGTGACAGTGTTCGTCGCGCTGGTTGCGCTATGGGGCTACAACGCGCTCAAGGAAAACGCCAAGTCGGCTGCCGAGGCGGCCGCACGGGAGACGGCGGAAGAAACGGCACGGGTGACCGCCAAGGCTGCTGCCAGGACGCTGACAATGCGCGAGTTGCCCGGCATGGTGGAACTTTACTTCAGGACTCATGGTGTGCCGGAAGGTTCGCCGGAAGCGGTCACAGAAGGAGCGGAGGTCGCAGGCGACGACCTGTCTGAGGCCCTCAAACGTGGTGATGGCGACGAAGAACATGGCTGACGAAAGCGAGGCTGATATTGTCAGCCGGCATCTTCAGCGCGTGCCTGTGGACCTTGACGCCATGGCGCGCGACCTTGGTTTGCATGTCGTGCGAACGCCGCTCGCATCAGACATTGCAGGCATGTTGGTACGTGACGCCGAAGCGCCGTCCGGTCATCGCGTCGTCATCAATTCGCACGACCCAGCTAGACGGCAGCGTTTCACGTTCGCTCACGAACTTGCGCACTATCTCCTGCACAGGGACCTCGTCGATGAAGTGGTCGATAATGCGTTCTACCGGAGCCCCAACCTAGGGGACGATATGGAGCGGCAGGCCGACCGTTTCGCTGCGCAGTTGCTGCTTCCCGCAGAAGAGGTACGGCGGGCCTACGGGAGCGTAAAGGCGCTAGCCCCACTGGCCGACCGGTTCGATGTGTCGGATACAGCACTTCGTATCCGTCTTCGCGAACTTCGCTTGGCGCCGTGACCCGCCCGTAAGGGCCCCGCCGCTCCACGGCGGCGGATTGAACGATTCTCGGCTCCACCAGGAACCTTCCCGACATCGGAAACCTCCCCGCCCGCGTTCGTTGTCCGTAAGGGACCGCGCGCCTATCCTCGCGGCCCGCGACCGCCCGAGGAGCCGCCCCTGTTCAGCCTGTTCCGCAAGCGCAAGACCGAGGCGCCGGCCTCGACCGGCGGGCGGCTGGTCTATGCGGTGGGCGACGTGCACGGGCGGCTCGACCTCCTGGAGCCGCTGCTGGCCGACATCGCGGCGGATGCGCGCGAGAGCGCCGGGAAGCCGCTGATCGTCATGCTGGGCGACTATGTGGACCGGGGGCCGCGGTCCAAGGGCGTGGTCGAGCGGCTGATCGCCCTCGCGGCCGATCCCGCTTTCGAGACGCGGACGCTCAAGGGCAATCACGAGGAGGCCCTGCTGCGCTTCCTGGACGATCCGGCGTTCGGCGCGGTGTGGATGGAGAACGGCGGCGGGCCGACGCTGGCCGACTATGGCGTGCAGCCGCCGGCGGCGCGCACCGACGACGCGGCCTGGACCCGGGCCCGGGACGCCTTCGCGGACGCCCTGCCGCCCACGCACCTGGCCTTCTACCGGGGTCTGGAGCTGATGGTGACGGTCGGCGACTACGCCTTCGTCCACGCGGGTGTGAGGCCCGGCGTGGCGCTGGAGGACCAGATCGAGCGCGACCTCCTGTGGATCCGCCAGGACTTCCTCTCCGCGCCCGGGCCGTTCGGGAAGACCATCGTGCATGGCCACACGCCCGCCGAGGAGGCGCAGCTCACGCCCCACCGCCTGGGGATCGACACCGGAGCCTACGCCACCGGCGTGCTGACCGCCGTGCGGCTGGAAGGCCAGACGCGGCGCCTGATGCAGGCCCGGGTGAGCCGCGCTTGACCCGCGCCGCCGCGTCGCGCGAGTTAGGCCGAGGTTTTTTCCGGAGGGGTCGTGGGCCAGCCAGTCAGGATCGCCATCGCGGGCGCGCTGGGACGGATGGGCCGGGCCGTGGCCCTGGCCGTGGAGGCCGACCCGGCGCTCGCGCTCGCCGCCCGCTTCGACCGGCCAGGGACTGAGGGGGGGGCCGAGGGCGAAGGGCTGGTCCCGGTGGACGCGGCGCTGGCCGCCGCCGACGTGGTCGTCGACTTCACCACCCCGGCCGCCTCGGCCGAGCTGGCGGGCCGCGCGGCCCGGGCCGGCGTGGCCCTGGTGATCGGCTCCACCGGCTTCGACGGGGCGCAGCTTAGCGCCATCGCCGAGGCGGCCCGCAAGGTCGCCGTGGTGAGGGCCGGCAACTTCTCGCTGGGCGTCAACATGCTGATGGGCCTGGTGGCCCAGGCCGCCCGCGCCCTGCCGGCCCAGGCCTACGACATCGAGGTCTTCGAGGCCCACCACCGGCGCAAGGTGGACGCCCCCTCGGGCACCGCCCTGATGCTGGGCGAGGCCGCGGCCGAGGGCCGTGGCGTGGGCCTTGGCCAGGTCGCCCGCCACGCCCGCGACGGGATCACCGGCGCCCGGCCCGAGGGCGAGATCGGCTTCTCGGTCATGCGCGGCGGCGGCATCGTCGGCGAGCACAGCGTGGTCTTCGCCGCCGAGGACGAGATCCTGACCCTCTCCCACTCGGCCCGCGACCGGGGCCTGTTCGCCCGGGGCGCGGCGGCCGCCGCCCGCTGGGTCGCGGGCCAGCCGCCGGGCGAGTACGACATGCAGGACGTGCTCGGCCTGAAGGGCCGCTGAGGATGGCCGGGCTGCTGGACCTCGACGCCACGGCCCTGGTCCAGGCGCTCGACGCCAAGCGGGTCTCGGCCGTCGAACTCCTGAAGGCGGCCCTGGCCCGCCACGAGGAGACCCACGCCAGCCTGAACGCGGTGGTCAACGCCGACCTGGAGCGGGCCTTCGAGCGCGCGCGGGCGGTCGACGACCTGAGGTTCAAGGGCGCGCCGGTGGGGCCGCTGGCGGGCGTGCCCATGACCATCAAGGACACCCTGGACGTGGTGGGGATGCCCGCCTCCTCGGGCCTCGCCGACTATCGCCGCCGGCAGTGCGAGGACGCCGTCGCCGTGGCCCTGGCGCGCAAGGGCGGCGCGGTCATCTGGGGCAAGACCAACGTGCCCGTCCTGGCCGCGGACTGGCAGAGCTTCAACGGCCTCTACGGCGCCACCAACAATCCCTGGGACCTCGCCCGCACGCCGGGCGGCTCGTCGGGCGGCGCGGCCGCCGCGCTGGCGGCTCGCGTGACGCCGCTTGAGATCGGCTCGGACATCGGGGGGTCCCTGCGCATTCCGGCCAGCTTCTGCGGCGTGTTCTCGCACAAGCCCACCTGGGGCATGGTCTCGCAGCGGGGCCATGTGCCGCCCCGCCCGGGCTCGTTCGTGGAGCGGGACCTGAACGTGGTGGGGCCGATGGCCCGCTCGGCCCGGGACCTGCGCCTGCTGCTGTCGGTGATCGAGGACGGCCCGCTGGCGCCCAAGGCGCCGCCCATGGACCTTCGGACCGCGCGCATCGGCGTCTGGCTGGACGAGCCGACCTTCCCCCTCGATCCCGAGGCGCGCGAGGTCGTCGCCGCCTTCGCCCGGGACATCGGCGCGGCGGGCGCCTCCGTGGAGCCGGTCCCCGCCCCAGTGGACGCCAAGGCGCTGCTTTCAGCCTACCAGACCCTGCTGGGCGCCGTCCTGGGCGAGGACCTGCCGCCGGGCGCGCTGCGGCGCATGGAGACCACCCGGCCGCTCGCCCGCCTAGCGCTGAAGCGCGGCGCGGGACCGCTGTCGCTGGCGGCCATGACCATGGCCTACACGGCGCGCCACACCGACTGGATGGCCGCCGACGCGGTGCGCGCCCGCCTGCGGCACGAGATTTCGAGCACGTTCGACCGGTTCGACGCCATCCTGGCGCCCGTGGCCCCGGTCCCGGCCTTCCCGCACGACCACCGGGCCTTCCAGCAACGGTGGCTGATCCAGTCCGACGGCCGGAAGATCGCCTACAACACCCTGCTGACCTGGATCTCGCTGGCCACGGCGCTGCGGCTGCCGGCCACCGTGGTCCCGGCGGGGCGCACGCCGGGCGGCCTGCCGGTGGGCGTGCAGCTGATCGGCCCCCAGGGCGGCGACGGGCGGCTGCTGGCCCTGGCCCAGGCCCTCGACGAGCGGGTGCACAGCTTCGAGCCCCCGCCGGCGTTCGCCTAAGCTAGGCCGAGCCCGTCGACCCGAAGCCGCCGGCGCCGCGGGCGGTCTCGTCGAGGCTGGAGACTTCGGTCCAGGCGGCCTGGACCACGGGCGCCACCACGAGCTGGGCGATGCGGTCGCCGCGGCGGATGTGGAAGTCCTCCTCGCCGAGGTTGGCCAGGATCACCTTCACCTCGCCCCGGTAGTCGGCGTCGATGGTGCCGGGCGTGTTCAGGCAGGTGACTCCCGACTTCAGCGCCAGGCCCGAGCGCGGCCGCACCTGTGCCTCGTAGCCGGCCGGAAGCGCGAAGGCGTAGCCGGTGGGCACCGCGAAGCGCGCGCCGGGCTTGATCGTCAGGGTCTCGCCGTCGGCCACGGCGGCCCGCAGGTCCATGCCGGCGGCCTGGGCGGTCTCGTAGGCCGGCAGCGGCAGGCCCTCGGCGTGGGGCAGGCGCAGGATCGGGACGGTCGGGTTCACTGGAACTCCTCAGCGATGCGGGCGGCGAGCCTGCGGGCCACCTCGGCCTTGGGCGACCGTTCCCATCGCTCGATTCCGGCCTCCGAGACTATGGCGACGGCGTTGTCGTCGCCGCCCATCGTGCCCGCCACGCTGACGTCGTTGGCGACGATCCAGTCGCAGCCCTTCTTCATGAGCTTGGCCTTCGCATAGGCCTCCACGTCGTTGGTCTCGGCGGCGAAGCCCACGACCAGCTTCGGGCGCGCCCTGGCCTTCGACAGGGTGGCCAGGATGTCGGGGTTCTCCACGAGCGTGATCGGCGGCGGGCCGCCCTCGCCCTTCTTCACCTTGCGCTCGCCCAGGCTCTCGGGCCGCCAGTCGGCCACCGCGGCCACGCAGACGGCGATGTCGGCGGGCAGGGCCGCCTCGCAGGCCGCCAGCATCTGGCGGGCCGTCTCCACGTCGACGCGGGTGACGCCGGCCGGCGCCGGGAGCGCCGTGGGGCCGCTGACCAGGGTCACCTCGGCTCCGAGATCCGCGAGCGCCCGGGCGATGGCGTAGCCCTGCTTGCCGGACGAGCGGTTGGTGATGAGGCGGACGGGGTCGATGGGCTCGGCCGTCGGACCGGCGGTGACGATGGCGCGCCTGCCCTTCAGGGGCCTGGCGGCCGCGCCGGCGAGCGCGTCCTGGATCGCCTGGAAGATGGCGGAGGGCTCGGCCATGCGGCCGGGGCCATACTCGCCGCAGGCCATGACGCCCTCGTCGGGGCCCACGAACAGCACGCCGTCGGCCTTCAGGGTCTCGACATTGCGGCGGGTCGCCGGATGCTCCCACATGCGCACGTTCATGGCCGGCGCCATCAGCACCGGCTTGTCGGTGGCGAGCAGGGTTGTGGAGGCGAGGTCGCCGGCCAGGCCGTTCGCCGCCTTGGCCATCAGGTCGGCGGTGGCCGGCGCGACGACCACCAGGTCGGCCGAGCGCGACAGCTCGATATGGCCCATCTCGGCCTCGTCGGTCAGCGAGAAGAGCTCGGAGTGGACCTTGTCCTCGGCCAGGGCCGACAGGGACAGCGGCGTGACGAACTCGGCGCCGGCCTTGGTGAGGATGGGCCGGACGCCGATCCCGGCCTTGCGCAGCAGGCGCGTCAGCTCGAGCGCCTTGTAGGCCGCGACGCCGCCGCCGACGATCAGGAGAACCCGCTTCCCGTCCAAGCCCGCCGCCCCTTCGCGAAAGAGGGCCCTCATGTAGGGCAATGGGGAGGACTCGACAAACCGCGGAAGCTGTGTTCTCACTTCGTTCCAGCTCGACTTTGACGGGAGGTTCGCAGATGGCTCGGGTGAGGATTGCGCTGGCCCTTGTTGGCGGCGCGGCGGTTCTGGCGCTGGCGGCCTGCGACAACGGCCCCTCGGCGGTGGCCCAGCAGCAGGCGGCGGGAACCCAGATGGCGGTGGCCGAGGCGCCGAAATCCGACGCCCGCGAGCCGCCGCGCGTGGATCACCGGGAGGATCCGGTGAAGCTGGTGGACGGCAAGCCCATGTGGTCGGCCAGCCGCCGCTACTCCGCCGAGGAGAACGCGCGGCGCGCCTTCGAGCGAAACGGGGCTGACTTCGGCGCCGGATCGGTGGACGCGTTCGTGAAGACCGCCCACGCCTTCGTCGAGAAGCCGCCCAAGGGGACGCTGACCATGACCCGGGCGAACGGCGACCGGCTGTTCTACGACCCCAAGGGCAACGTCTTCGCCGTGGCCAGCAAGGCCGGCGCGCCGCGCACCATGTTCAAGCCGGACGACGGCCCGGCCTACTGGGAAGAGGTCAAGGCCCGTGAAGCCAAGCGCGCCCAGGGCCGCCAGACCGCGCGGCGCGACGCCGACGACGAGGCGTAGGGCCTCCTCTCCCTCTCGCTTCGCGGGGGAGAGGAGGGTTAGCCCAGCAGCATCCCCGCCAGGAACGCCAGGCCCGAGGCGGCGGCGCCCAGGGCGAACCAGAGAAGCGGGGCGCCCTCGCGGCGTTCCTCGACCACCGCCACGGCGGCGGCCTGCGGCGCGGTCTGGGCCAGGCGCGCGAGGTTGCGCACGGCGCTCTCGGCCTCTGCGGCGAAGCGGCGGACGCGGGTGGCGGGCGACAGCTCACGGGCGATCCAGCGGCGCACCACCGGCTCGGACGCGGCCCAGATGTCGTGGTCGGGGTCGATGCGCCGGGCCACGCCCTCGACCGTCATCATGGTCTTCTGGAGCAGCACCAGTTCGGGGCGCAGGCGCATGTCGAAAAGGGCCGTGATCTCGAAGAGCTGGGTCAGCACCCGGCTCATCGGCACGTCCTTGGCCGCGCGGCCGAAGATGGGCTCGCCCACAGCGCGCAACGCCTGGGCGAAGGCGGAGACACTGTGGGTCGCCGGGACATAGCCCGCCTCGAAATGGACGCGCGCCACCTGCTCGTAGTCGCGCTGCAGGAAGCCCCACAGGATCTCGGCCAGGTAGCGCCGCTCGGCCCCGCCGAGGCGGCCGATGATGCCGAAGTCCACCGCCGTGATCCGGGCGGGCGGGGCCACGAACAGGTTCCCCTCGTGCAGGTCGGCGTGGAAGACGCCGTGGTCCAGGGCCTGGGCCAGGAAGGCGCGGATCAGGTTGTCGGCCAGGGCCTTGCGGTCGAGCCCAGGCTGGGCGAGCGCGTCGTCCTCGGAGAGCGGCCGCCCTTGCGCCCACTCCATGGTCAGCACCCGCTTGCCGACCCCCTCCCAGACGACCTTGGGCGCGGTCATGTAGCCGTCCTCAGCCATCACCTCGGCCAGTTCGTCGGCGCCCGCCGCCTCCAGCCGCAGATCGAGCTCCAGCTCGGTGGCGCGGATGACGGTCGTGGCGAAGCCCTTGGGCTCCAGGCGGCGCGCCGCCGGCGCCCAGCGGTCCACCAGGCGCGCGGCCAGCATCAGCACCGCCGCGTCGTCGGCCACGCGCCGGGCGATGGCGGGGCGCAGCACCTTCACCGCCACCCGGCGGCTGTCGGTCAGGGTCGCCTCGTGGGCCTGGGCCAGGGAGGCGGCGGCCACCGGCTCGCCGAAGCTGGCGAACAGGGTCTCGACGGGCCGGCCCAGGGCGTATTCCACCTCGGCCCGGGCGACGGACGTGGGGAAGGGCGCCAGGCGGTCCTTGAGGCGCGAGAGGTCCTCGGCGAACTCGCGGCCGAAGATGTCGGCCCGCGTGGAGAGCAGCTGGCCGAGCTTGATCGCCACAGGGCCCAACCGCTCGAGGGAGCGGGCCAGCCGCTCGCCCGGGCGTCCCTGCCGGGCCTGGGGTCCGGCGAAGGCCCGCAGGGCCCGGGCCGCCGTCCGCGCCGTCGAGGAATAGAGCGGGTCCAGCTCGCGCGGCAGCAGGGCGTCGTTGCGGACCAGGGTCCAGCCGGCTCCGACCAGCCGCAGGAAGGCGCCGACGCCGGCCACGGGTTCAGATCGCCCAGCCGGTGTGCAGGGCCGCGACCCCGCCGGTGTAGTTGGTGAAGCCCGCCCGGCTGAAGCCCGCCTCGCCCATCATGGCGGCGAAACGGCGCTGGTCCGGGAAGCGGCGGATGCTCTCCACGAGGTACTGGTAGCTGTCGCGGTCGCCCGCCACCCGGGCGCCGATCTCGGGGATCACCTTGAAGGAATAGGCGTCGTAGAGCTTGCGCAGGGCCTCGGTGGTCGGGCGCGAGAACTCCAGGCACAGGAACCGGCCGCCCGGCTTCAGCACGCGCCGGGCCTCGCGCAGGGCGGCGGGGATGTCGGTCACGTTGCGGATGCCGAAGCTGATCACATAGGCGTCGGCGCAGGCGTCGGGCAGCGGCAGGCGCTGGGCGTCGCCCACGGCCCAGGCCATCTCGGGCTCGAAGCCGCGCTCGCGGCCGGCGGCGATCATCTCGGCGTTGTAGTCGATGACGAAGACCTTGGCGTCCGGGCCGCCCCGGCGCTCCTGGGCGCGGCGGGCCATGCGGGCGAAGCGGCGGGCCATGTCGCCGGTGCCGCCGGCCACGTCCAGGATGGTCTCGCCCGGCTGCGGATTGAGGCGCGCGGCGACGGCGTCCTTCCACAGGCGATGCACGCCCCCGCTCATCAGGTCGTTCATCAGGTCGTAGCGGCGCGCGACCCGGTCGAAGACCCCGCGCACGAGGCCCGCCTTCTCGCTGGCGTCGACGTCGCGGAACCCGAAGGTGGCGGAAGGTCCGGTCATGGCGCGCGTCTTAGCGGTTCGCGCGCCTCCAGCAAAAGTGGAAACCGGTTTTGCGCCCGGGAGGCGCGGAAAAAACTAGCCCGCGCCGGCGATGGCGTGCCAACCAGGGGCCATGCCCGAATTGCCGGAAGTCGAGACGGTCCGCGGCGGCCTCGCCCCCGTCCTGGAAGGCCGAAGGCTGGTGCGCGTCGAGGCCCGGCGGCCCGACCTGCGCTTCCCCTTCCCCGAGAACTTCGTCCAGGTCCTGACCGGGGCCACGGTCGTTCGGCTGGAGCGGCGGGCGAAGTACATCCTCGCCCGGCTCGACCGGGAGGACACCCTGGTCGTCCACCTGGGCATGACCGGCCGGTTCGAGATCGAGAAGCCGGAGGGCCAGGAACGCCCCGGCCATTTCCACTACGCGCCTGCCCCGGACCCCAAGCACGCCCACGTGGTCTTCGAGACCGACGCCGGGGTGCGGATCACCTATTACGACCCCCGGCGGTTCGGCTACATGGCGCTGGTCAACACCGCGACGCTGGAGCTGCATCCCTGGTTCTCGGGCCTGGGGCCCGAGCCGCTGTCGCCGGCCTTCGACGCCGACCGCCTCAAGGCCGCCTTCGCCGGACGCAAGCAGGGGCCCAAGACCCTGCTGCTGGACCAGAGGATCGTGGCGGGGCTCGGCAACATCTACGTCTGCGAGGCCCTGCACCGCGCGCGCATCTCGCCCTTCAAGCCGGCCGGGAAGATCTCCAGGGCCCGGCTGGAGCCGCTGGTCCAGGCCGTGCGGGACGTGCTGTCCGAGGCCATCGCCGCCGGCGGCTCGACCCTGCGCGACTATGCCCAGGCGGACGGGGCCCTGGGCTATTTCCAGCACAGCTTCCGGGTCTACGACCGCGAGGGCCGTCCCTGCCCCAACGCCGGCTGCAAGGGCGTGATCGCCCGCCAGGTGCAGGCGGGACGCTCGACCTTCTATTGCCCGGTTTGCCAGAAATGATGGGGTCCATGAGACGCCTGATCGCGGGCGCGCTGGCCGCCCTGCTCTTCGCGGGCCCGGCGCTGGCCCAGCCGCCGGTGTGGGTGGTGAGGGACAAGGATTCCGAGCTCGTCCTGTTCGGCTCGGTCCACATCCTGCCGCCAGGGCTGGACTGGCGGCCCGCCGCCCTGACCCGGGCGCTGGCCCACGCCGACGACCTGTGGTTCGAGCTGCCTATCGGGCCCGCCGCCGACCAGGAGGTGGCGAGGCTCGCGGGCTCCCGCGGCGTGCTCGCGGCCGACCAGTCCCTCTTCCGCCTGCTGCCGCCGAAGGACGCCGAGCGGCTGGTCAAGGTCGCCGACGCCTATGGCGCGGACAAGGCCGTGCTCGACCGGCTGGAGCCATGGCTGGCCGAGATCGCCCTGGCGGCGGCCGCCTTCCGCAAGGCCGGCGCCGGCGCCCAGGACGGCGTGGAGCGCGCCATCGAGGCCGCCGCCCCGCCCAGCGCCCGGCGCCGGGCGTTCGAGACGGCGGCGGAGCAGATCGCCCTCTTCGACGAGGCGCCCCTGGCCGACCAGCTCGCCTCGCTGAGCCAGACCCTCCGCGAGATGGAGGAGGATCCGGACGCCTACCAGGATCTGGTCCGCGCCTGGGCCGCCGGCGACCTCGCCACCCTCGACCGCGAGGCGCTCCAACCCCTGCGCAAGGCCTCGCCCGCGCTCTACCGACGCCTGGTGGACGCGCGGAACGCCCGCTGGACCGAGCAGCTCGACGCGCGCCTCAAGGGCCAGGGACGCACCGTGGTGGTGGTCGGCATGGGCCACCTGATCGGGCCGGGCGGGGTGCCGGCCCGGCTGCGCGCGCTTGGCTATTCCGTCGAGGGGCCGTAAAGCCGCGCCAGCCATTAGGGAGGCGGAGCGCGCCATGAGCTTTGAGACCATCCTCGTCGAGACCCCCAGCGCGGGCGTGACCCTGATCCGCCTGAACCGGCCCGAGGCGCTGAACGCGCTGAACACGAAGCTGCTGGGCGAGCTCGGCCAGGCCCTGGACGCCGCCGAGGCCGACGAGGCCGTGCGCTGCGTCGTGCTGACCGGCTCGGAGAAGGCGTTCGCCGCCGGCGCCGACATCAAGGAGATGTCGGACAAGACCTACGCCCAGATGTTCTCCATGGACTTCTTCACGCCCGCCGCGCGCCGGCTGGAGCAGTTCAGGAAGCCGATCATCGCCGCGGTGGCCGGCTATGCGCTGGGCGGGGGCTGCGAGATCGCCATGCTGTGCGACTTCATCATCGCCGCCGAGACGGCCAAGTTCGGCCAGCCCGAGATCAACCTGGGCGTCATGCCGGGCATCGGCGGCACCCAGCGGCTGACCCGCTACGTCGGCAAGTCCAAGGCCATGGACATGATGCTGACGGCCCGGATGATGGACGCGGCGGAGGCCGAGCGCGCGGGCCTGGTGAGCCGCATCGTCCCCGCCGACAATCTGCTGGACGAGGCCCTGGCGGCCGCCGCCAAGATCGCCTCCCAGTCGCCGCTCGCCGTCCTGATGAACAAGGAGCTGGTGGACGCCGCCTACGAGACCACCCTGAGCGCCGGCGTGACCATGGAGCGGCGCCTGTTCCACTCCCTTTTCGCCTTCGAGGACCAGAAGGAGGGCATGGCCGCCTTCGTCGAGAAGCGGAAGCCGCAGTTCAAGGGGCGGTGACCCTCAACCTCCCCCGCCGCTTTCGCGGGGGAGACAGGTTGACCCGCAGCCCGCCCTTGCGTATATCCGCGCCTCCATTTTCGCCCGCCCGGTCCGTGGCCGGGCGCGATCCGTTTCGAGAGCTTTGACGAATGGCCAACACGCCCGGCGCCAAGAAAGCGGTCCGCAAGATCGCCCGCCGCACTGAAGTGAACACCGCCCGCCGCTCGCGCGTGCGCACCTATCTGCGCAAGTTCGAAGAGGCCGTGACCTCGGGCGACGCCGCCGCGGCCAAGGACGCCTTCGTGAAGGCCCAGTCCGAGCTGATGCGCGCCGTCAGCAAGGGCGTGTTCCACAAGAACACGGGCTCGCGGAAGGTCTCGCGCCTGGCCGCCCAGCTGAAGAAGCTGTCGGCCGCCTAAGAGGCCCGATCCGGCAGGGGCGCTTTCCCCTCCATTCCACTCGGTATTCTTTCTGAACAGCGCCCGGCTCCGGGCGCTGTTTTTTCGTGCGCGGAGGGCTTCCTGGACGGCCCGGTTGCGGCAAATCTGCTCAGCCAGCGGAGCGAGTTTTTTGGCTTTCCCTTGGCCCCAAAAGGCTCGGCTGTGAGTCAACCGAAATATCCGTCGACAGCGCGAAGAATCACCGTTGACCGGCGGAAGGCCCCGACTAGTCTTCGGGGTCTTACAGGCGTCTTCAAGCTGATCCCGGGCAAAAACGGGACGCCGGCGGAGCACATGCGTTCGCCGGATAAGAGTCTGTTTGTGTTTGGAAATCTCCGGTCTGGGGGTTCGGGGCCCGGGCCGGGCGTCGGCAGGTTCGATGGGGTTGAAGGGATGACAAGCGGGGGGGCTGCGGGAGCAATGGCAGTGGCGCCGGCGGGAGCCGTGTGGACCAAGACCTGCCTGATCCTGAAGCGGGAATTGGGCGAGGCCACGTTCGGGTCGTGGCTGGGCCAGGCAGCGCTTAGGGAGCATGGCGACGAAGTGTGCGTGGTCGCCGCCACCGGGGTCGCGCGCGACTGGATTCGCCGCCATGCATGGCGCCGGATCGGGGAGATCTGGGCCCAGAACGACCCGCTGGGCCGTCGGCTGGACCTGAAGTCGCGCATGGAGGTGGAATCCGCGGGCGCCGTCGCCCCGGCGCCGGCCGCCGCGCCGCCCGCCGCCAACGGAGCCGTGGCCGCCAATGGAGGCGCCGCCGTGCCGGAAGTGTTCGAAGTGGAGGCCCCCGCGCCGGTGGCGGCCCGCCAGGGCCGCCTGCAGGGCCTGCAGGAGCGGTTCTCGTTCGAGACCTTCGTCTCGGGCCCCGCCAACGAGTTCGCCTTCGCGGTCGCGCGCCGCGTGGCCTCCTGGGCCGACGGCCATTTCAACCCGGTGCTGTTCCACGGGCCCTACGGCTTCGGCAAGACGCACCTGCTGAACGCGCTCGCGTGGGAAGCCATGCGCTCGGCGCCTGGCAAGCGGGTCGTCTATCTGACCGCCGAGCGGTTCACGACGACCTTCGTGAAGGCCCTGCAGGACAAGCAGACCCAGGCCTTCAAGGACGAGCTGCGCAACGCCGACCTGCTGCTGATCGACGACGTGCACTTCGTGGCCGGCAAGACCCAGACCCAGGAAGAGCTGTTCCACACGCTCATCGCCCTGGTCGAGGACGGCCGCCGCGTGGTGATGACCGCCGACCGGTCGCCCACGGAGCTCTCCGAGATGGAGCCGCGTCTGCGCTCGCACCTGCAGGCGGGCCTCGTCTGCGGCATCGAGCCGGCCGACCGCAGCCTTCGCCTGGGCATCCTGGAGCGCAAGCTGCTGACCCTGGCGACCCAGGGGCGCTTCCACCCCGCCGCCCGCGGCGAGGTGCTGCAGTTTCTGGCCGACCGCTTCACCGACAGCGTGCGCGAGCTGGAAGGCGCCCTGAACACCCTGGTGGCCCGGGTGGGCGGCGACATCGCCCGCCTGACCCTGGACGAGGCCCAGGCCATCCTGCGTCCCCACCTGTCGTGCACCGAGCGCAAGGTGACGGTGGACATGATCCAGAAGACCGTCGCCGAGCACTATGCGCTGAAGCAGGCGGACCTGATCTCGGAACGCCGCGCCCGCGCGGTGGCCCGCCCGCGCCAGGTGGCCATGTGGCTGGCCAAGCAGATCACCACCCGGTCCCTGCCGGACATCGGCCGCCGGTTCGGCGGGCGCGACCACACTACCGTCCTGCACGCCGTGCGCCGCATCGAGGCCCTGAAGGCCGAGGATGCGGCCATCGCCCGCGACATCGACGTCCTGCTGCGCAAGCTGCGCGGCTGATCCGCCGACTGGAGAGCGACTGACGAAAGGCCCGCCGGCGACGGCGGGCCTTTTGCTTTCTACCTCCCCCATCGCGGCAGCGATGGCGGGAGGGGACCGGCCGCCGCAGAGCGACTGGTGGAGGGGGCAGGCGGCCGGCTGGGTTGGCTGCCTCGCCGTCGCAGACGCTGGAGATGGGGCTTGCCCCCTCCACCACGCCCTCTTCGGGGCGTGGTCCCCCTCCCGCCGCTTCGCGGGGGAGGTAAGAAAAAGGCGGCCGGATCGCTCCGGCCGCCCTTCCAACTCACACGGGTGAAGTCGGAGGCTTTTAGGCCTCTTCCTTCTCCTCCTGCTTGGCCGACAGGTCCTCGCCGGTCTCCTGGTCGACGACCTTCATGGAGAGGCGGGTCTTGCCGCGGTCGTCGAAGCCCAGGAGCTTGACCTTCACCGACTGGCCCTCGGTCAGCACGTCCGAGACCTTGTTCACGCGCTCGTTCGAGATCTGCGAGACGTGGACCAGGCCGTCCTTGGCGCCGAAGAAGTTCACGAAGGCGCCGAAGTCGACGATCTTCACGACCTTGCCGGTGTAGATCTGGCCGACCTCGGGTTCCGAGGCGATCGACTTGATCCAGTCCTTGGCCGCGTCGATCTTGGCCTGGTCGGCGGCCGCGATCTTGATCGTGCCGTCCTCGCCGATGTCGATCTTGGCGCCGGTCTTTTCCACGATCTCGCGGATCACCTTGCCGCCCGAGCCGATCACTTCCCGGATCTTGTCGACCGGGATCTTGATGGACTCGATCTTCGGCGCGAACTCGCCCAGCTCGGCGCGGGGCGCCGTCATGGCCTTGTTCATCTCGCCGAGGATGTGGTCGCGGCCGCCCTTCGCCTGCTCGAGGGCCTTCTTCATGATCTCCTCGGTGATGCCGGCGATCTTGATGTCCATCTGCAGGGACGTGATGCCGTCGGCCGTACCGGCCACCTTGAAGTCCATGTCGCCGAGGTGGTCCTCGTCGCCCAGGATGTCCGAGAGGACCGCGAAGCCGTCCTTCTCGAGGATCAGGCCCATGGCGATGCCGGACACCGGCTTCTTCAGCGGGACGCCGGCGTCCATCAGGGCCAGCGAGGAGCCGCAGACCGTGGCCATCGACGAGCTGCCGTTGGACTCGAAGATCTCGGACACGATGCGGATCGTGTACGGGAACTCCTCGTAGGACGGCAGCATCGGGCGGACGGCCCGCCAGGCCAGCTTGCCGTGGCCGACTTCACGCCGGCCGGGGGCGCCCATGCGGCCCGTCTCCCCCACCGAGAAGGGCGGGAAGTTGTAGTGCAGCATGAACTTCTCGTAGTACTTGCCCTCGAGGGCGTCGATCAGCTGCTCGTCGTCGCCGGTGCCCAGGGTCGCCACGCAGAGCGCCTGGGTCTCGCCGCGGGTGAACAGCGCCGAGCCGTGGGCCCGGGGCAGCACGCCCACTTCCGAGACGATCGGGCGGACCTGGTCGACGGTGCGGCCGTCGATGCGCTTGCCGGTCTCGAGGATCGAGCGGCGCACGATGTCGGCCTCGATCTCCTTGAACACGCCGCCCAGCTTGTTGACGTCGTAGCCGTCCGGGTTGGCTTCGGACTTGCCGAAGTGGCCGATGGCCTTGTCCTTGGCCGCGCTGATGGCCGCGTGGCGTTCGGACTTGCCGGTGATGCCGTAGGCCGCGCGCAGGTCGCCGCCGATCAGCTCCTTCACCTTGGCGGCCAGCGCCTCGGTGTCGTCCGGCTGGAAGTCGAACGGCTCCTTGGCGGCGTGCTCGGCCAGTTCGATGATCGCGTCGATCACCGGCTGCATGCCCTTGTGGGCGAAGGTGACGCCGCCCAGGACCTGCTCTTCGGACAGCTCCTGGATCTCGGATTCGACCATCATCACGGCTTCGGCGGTGCCGGCCACGACGAGGTCCATCTTGCTTTCCTTCATCTCGTCGAGCGTCGGATTGAGGACGTACTCGCCGTCGATGAAGCCGACGCGGGCGCCGGCGATCGGGCCCATGAAGGGCGCGCCGGAAATCACCAGGGCGGCCGAGGCGGCGACCATGGCGACGATGTCGGGATCGTTCTCGAGGTCATGGGCGAGCACGGTCGCCACCACCTGGACCTCGTTCTTGAAGCCCTTCACGAACAGCGGGCGGATCGGACGGTCGATCAGGCGGCTGGTGAGGGTTTCCTTTTGCGAGGGCGCGCCCTCGCGGCGGGGGAAGCTGCCGGGGATCTTGCCCGCGGCGTAGAACTTCTCCTGGTAGTTCACCGTCAGCGGGAAGAAGTCCTGGCCGGGCTTCGCCTGCTTGGCGAACACCGCGGTGGCCAGCACCATGGTCTCGCCGTAGGTGGCGAGGACGGCGCCGTCGGCCTGGCGGGCCATGCGGCCGGTTTCGAGCGTGAGGGTCTTGCCTCCCCACTCGAGCGTCTTGCGTTTGATATCGAACATTTTCGCTTCTTTCTCATCCCGCGGGCGTATTCCCGGCGGGGGCGGACAGGGGATCGGTCTTCCGAAATCCTCTCCAATTGAACAGGCGGGTTGAGGATTTCTGTGGAACCCTCGGCGTATGGAAGGGCGCCCTGGGGCGCCCTGTCGCCGCATCGGTCCTCCGGCCTGTCGCGGGGAGCGGCGAAATCTATGAGAACTCCGCCCGCCCGGCCCTCAGGGCCGGGGAGCGGTCTTCCGATCGGGAACTAGCGGCGCAGGCCGAGGGTCTCGATCAGCTTCTGATAACGGTCCGGGCTGGACTTCTTCAGGTGGTCCAGGAGCGACCGGCGGGCGGAGACCAGCTTCAGCAGGCCCCGGCGCGAGTGGTTGTCCTTCTTGTGCGTCTTGAAGTGCTCGGTGAGGTTCGCAATCCGTTCGGACATGATCGCCACCTGGACTTCGGCGCTGCCCGTGTCCGCTTCGCCGCGGGCATGGGTCTTGATGACTTCGGCTTTACGTTCGGCCGTGATCGACATCGGGTTTCTCCGCTCTTCAAAGGTTGAAGACGCGCGAAGGTTCGAGCCGGCCCGCACGCATCTCGCAGAGCGCCACGATCGCACCGCCCGACATGGCTGAAACGGTTCTGGAGCCCGGCTTGAGCCCGGCCTTGACCACTTCGACCTGTCGGGGAACGAGAACGATCGACCGTCCCTGCTTCAATCGGAAGGCGTCTTCATCGGTCACGGCCAGCGCCGGGATGTCGTCCAGCGCGGTCTCGACCGGAAGCAGGGCCTCCGACTGGCGGGCCTTATGCCCCAAATCCTCAAGGAATTCCAGCGTCACGGAATCCTGCTCGGTAAACGCCCCCACGCGGGTGCGGCGAAGCTCGCTGACGTGGCCGCAGGCGCCGAGGGCCTCGGCGATGTCGCGGACCAGCGCACGGACGTAGGTGCCCTTGCCGCACGCGACCTCGATCGTCACGTGGTCGGGGTCCGCCGCGTCGGCGATCCGGGCCGAATGGACGACCACCTTGCGGGCCGTAAGCTCCACCGTCTCACCGGCCCGGGCAAGGTCGTAGGCGCGTTCTCCATCCACCTTGATGGCCGAGAAGGCCGGCGGGACCTGGTCGATCTCGCCCACGAACCGCGGCAGCACGGCCTCGACCGCAGCCAGCGTCGGGCGCACGTCGGAGGTCGCCAGCACCTCGCCCTCGCGGTCGTAGGTGGCCGTGGTCCGGCCCCAGGCGATGGTGAAGCGATAGGCCTTGTCGGCGTCCATCAGGAAGGGGACGGTCTTGGTCGCCTCGCCCAGCGCGATCGGCAGGATGCCAGTGGCCAGGGGATCCAGGGTGCCGGCGTGGCCGGCCTTCTGGGCGTCGAAGATGCGGCGCACCCGGCCGACGGCCTGGGTCGAGCCCAGGTCGTAGGGCTTGTCGAGGTTGATCCAGCCCGAGACCGCCTGGCCCCGCTTGCGGCGGCCCATCAGTCCTCGTCCTTCCAGCTGTCCGAAGGCGCGTCGGGCGTCAGGTCCTGGCGCACCCTGGGGTCGTCGAACAGCTTGGCCATGCGGGCGGCCTCGTTGAACGTCTCGTCGTGGCGGAAATGCAGGTCGGGCGTGAACCTGAGCTCGATCGCCCGGCCCAGATGGCCGCGGATGAAGCGCGAATGCCTGTTCAGGGCCTTGACCACCTCGTCGGCGTTGTCGCCGCCCAGGGGCTCCACGAAGACGGTGGCGTGCCGCAGGTCGGGATTGACCCGCACCTCCGTCACCGTGACGGACACGCCGGCCAGCACGGGGTCGTTGATCTCCTCCTCGCGGAAGATCTCCACGAGGGCGTGGCGGACCAGCTCGCCGGCGCGGAGCTGGCGCTGGGACGGGCCCTGCGGACCCTTGGATTGGGGGCGTTTCATGGTCTCGAACCTTTCGGCCTGAGGCGCGGATCGGACGCGCCCGTCAGGGAAGGGCGCGCTTCTAGAGAGGTCGGCCGCCCAAGTCCAGCGTCAGGCCGCCCCGGTGCGCTCCCGGAAGAAGGCGATCACCCGCTGCTCGGCCGCCTTGGTGGGGCCGTCCTCCTTGAGGTTGATGGTCAGCACCGAGTGGGGATGCTTCAGCCCGCCGGGCCTGGCGTCCTTGGGGTCGATCTCGATCACCTCCAGGGCGGGGCCGAGTTCGCGACGGAGCGTCTCGAACCGTTCGTCCGGCACGAAGGGGTCGTCCTTGAACCGCAGCGCCATCATCGAGAGGCCCTCTTCGTCGAAACGGCGGCGGGCGCAGGCGACCTCGGCGGGGGAGGCGTCGATCCCGGCGGCGTTCTTCTTGCCGATCGGCAGCGAGGGCTGGGACAGCACCGGCGCAACCACCGAGGGCTCGGTCATCATGGCCAGGGCGAAGCCGCCGGTGAAACACATGCCGACCGCGCCCACGCCCTTGCCGCCGCACTCGGCGTGGACCTGGCGGGCCAGGGCGTTCAGCCAGTCCACGATCGGGCTGGACTTGCCGCCCGCCCAGACGTTGAACTCGCGCCGGATGCAGAGGCCGCCCAGCATGGTGAGCGCGCCCGCCGGATGGGTGGCGGGCCGTCCGGGGACGCCGAACAGCACGGGACAGAAGACGGTCATGCCCGCCCCGGCCAGCCGGTCGGCGAAGCGGATGACGTCGGGGTGCAGGCCCGGCATCTCGTGGATGACGATCACCGCTGGCCCCGAGCCGCGCCGGTAGACGTCGCGCGTCCACCTGCCGTGGCTGAAGCCGAACTTCGCGTATTCCGAAAGCGCCGCCTCGTAGCCCATCTCGTCTCCCCCCGGCCTTGGGGGAGCTTAAGCCTATCGGCCCTTCAAGCGCAGTTCCGAAAGTTCGCCCTCGAACCCCGAAAGACGCCACTGCCCGTCCGTCCCCTTGGTGAAGGTCAGCAGGCAGGGCCCGTCCTTCTTGCGCGTGGCGCAGACCCGGCCGTCGGGGAGCGGCTTCAGCGCCTGGGAGATGGCGATGGGATTGGGGATCTTGGTGTTGCGGTCGTAGCCGTAATAGGCCGCAACGCCCCGGAAGACGCTGGGCTGGATGAGGGTCTCGCCCGCCAGGTCGGCCAGGGCCGGCGCGAGGATGGCCGCCAGGCCGCCCAGCCGCTCGTCCTTGCGTCCCTCGGCGGTCAGGCGGGCCTCGATCTCGTCCTTCAGGGCCTCGCGGTCGACGTGGGCGTCGAAGGCCGCCTGGTCGTCGTCCCGGATAGCGATCAGCAGCGCGTGGACGTCGCCCGCCGCGTCCAGCTTGCGCACCGAAGCGCAGGCGGAAAGCGACAGGGCGGCGAGCAGGATGACGAGCGTGCGCAAGGAAAAAGGCCTCCGAACCGGGTCCGGCGCACAGGCTAGCGCCGGACCGCGGCCAGATCACGACCTGAAGAACGCTCAGTGCGCCTGTAGGCTGCGGGTCTGCGCCGTCGCCGAGGCGCGGGAGCGGAAGGCCGCCACCTCGGTCGGCTTGATGGGGCCGGCCTTGTTGCCCCACGACGAGCGGATGTGGGTCAGGATCGCAGCGAGCTGCTGGTCGGTCAGCTCGCTCTTGAACGCCGGCATGCCGCCCCGGCCGACCAGGACGGTGGTCGCCACGCCCACCGGCGGCCCCACGACGAGCTTGGAGCCCGCCAGCGGCGGGAAGGCGCCGCGCACCCCCTGCCCCGTCCGCTGGTGGCAGGCGGCGCAGTTGTCGTTGAACAGGGCTTCGCCGGGCCCGGCGGCCACAGCGAAGCCGGGCGCCGCCGCGAGCGCGGCCGCGAACAGGAACTTACGCATCGTCTCTCTCACGCCTGCTGGACCCGCGCGTGCAGCTTGGCGACCTGCTGCCACGCGCTCTCGATCGCGCCGGCCTGCCAGCCGGTCAGATAGGACAGGTGCTCGCCCGCGAGATAGATGCGGCCGTCGGGGTCGAGCAGCTTCGGATAGGCGTTCTTGCGTCCGGCCTCGTTCCATTCCGCCCAGCCCCCGAGATTGTGCTCGGCCAGGTGCCAGCAGAACGAGAAGGCCGTCTCGAAGCTCTCGGCGTATTGCGGGAACACCTTCTGGCCGGCGGCCAGGGCGAACTTCGCCCGCTCTTCGGGCGGCAGGGCCGAGATCCGCGCCGCCTCGCCGCCGAAGGCGTAGTACCCCAGGAGCACCCCCTTCTGCCCCTGCCAGCCGGTGGACGGCAGGGAGATCGAGTTGATCCCCGCCATGTCGGTGTAGATGTGCCCGCCGTAGATGCCGTGGTCCTCTTCCCAGAACCGGCGCTTCATCTGCAGGCCGATCTTGTTCACCGCCGCGTACGAGACGCCGCTCATGGCCTCCAGGAAGGGCTTGGAGACGTCCATGCGGATGTTCTTCAGCACCGAGAGCGGGATGGTGCAGAGGCAGTAGTCGGCCTGGATCGTCCCCTTCGCGCCCTTGGCGTCGGTGAACGAGACGCTCACGCCCTCGGGCCCCTGCTGGATGCGGTCCACCACGGTCTCGTAGCGGACCACGCCCGGCGGCAGGTTCTTCACGAAGCCCGCGGCGATGCGGTCCATGCCGCCCACGGGCTGGAACATGGTCCGCTGCTGCTCCCAGCCCGCCACCGAGGTCAGCACCCGCCAGGCGCCGGACCCCAGCAGGTCCGGAAGGGCGTAGGGCGTGGACTCCTTGCCGGGACCGGGATCGAGGCCCGCCCCCGGCGCGACGTCGAAGCCGCGCCCCTCGGTCCCGTGGTAGGCGAGGTCGGCCTTCGACAGCCGCCCCTCGTTGACCAGATAGGCGATGAAGGTCTCGCGGTCGGCGGGGGACAGGGCCGCGTCCAGGTCCCCCTTGCCCGCCACCTTGGCCAGGAGCTCGGCGGCGTAGCCCCGGGTGTCCGCGGCGATCTGGCCCTTGCGCACCGGCTTGCCGGCCAGCGCGCCCTTGCCCTTCTCGAAGTAGACGTAGGCCGCGTCGTTGTCGTTGACGAGCACCTCAAGCGGCACGCCGAAGAGCTTGGTGTAGTGCAGCGTCGAGTGGTGGTGGTACGGGATCCGCCAGGGGCCGTGGTTGATGTAGAGGCCCTCGTCGAAGTCGCAGACCTGGGTGTTGCCCGCGAGATCCGTGTGCTTGAAGCCCTTGCGCGCGGTCTGGGAGCGGCCGCCGGCGAAGCTGCGGGCCTCCAGGACCGTCACCTCGTAGCCCGCCTTGCCCAGCTCATAGGCGGCGGTGAGGCCGGCCAGGCCCCCGCCCAGGATCACCACCTTCGTCCCCTTCGCGCCGCCCGACAGGGCGGGCGGCGCGGCGTGGGCCGAGGAGAACCCGAAGCCCAGGGCGTCCATGCCGGCCATGGCCAGCGACACCCCGCCGACCGCCATCAACTGCTCGAAGAACCGCCGGCGTGTCAGCACCCCCGGCGAACCCATGACGCTCTCACTCATGTCTGTCGTATCCCCTCGACGTCGCCCTCACCTCGCCAGCCGCCCGGACGGCGGGCAACGGCCGGAGCGCTTCGGGGACGGAGGAAATCGGCGGCGCCGCGCCATTGGGCGCCGCACCGCAGCATTGTGCGCGCTTCGTGATCGGCGGATGCGAAAAGGGCGCGGACCTCGCGGCCCGCGCCCTCAAAGCTTCAATATTGAAAGATCGCGTCTAGAGCGACCGCTTCACCTCTTCGAGGTTGAAGCATTCGATCACGTCGCCGACCTTGATGTCCTGGAAGCCGGCGAAGGTCATGCCGCACTCCTGGCCGGACGGGACTTCGCCCACCTCGTCCTTGAAGCGCTTGAGCGTCTGGAGGACGCCCAGTTCCAGCACCACCACGTCCTGGCGGACGATCCGGACGCGCGCGCCCTTGCGGACCACGCCGTCGGTGACCTTGCACCCGGCGACCCGGCCAACCTTGGTGATGTCGAACACCTGCAGGACTTCCGCGTTGCCGAGGAAGGTTTCCCGCTGGATCGGCGCCAGCATGCCCGAGAGCACGCCTTTGATGTCGTCCAGGAGGTCGTAGATGATCGCGTAGTAGCGGATCTCGACGCCCTCGCGTTCGGCCAGGTCGCGGGCCTGCTTCGAGGCGCGGACGTTGAAGCCCAGGATCGGGGCTCCGGCGCCCTTGGCCAGCATGACGTCGCTTTCGCTGATCGCGCCGGCGCCCGACAGGATGATGCGCGCCCGGACCTCGTCCGTCGCCATCTTGTCCAGCGAGCCCACGATGGCTTCCGCCGAGCCCTGCACGTCGGCCTTGATGATGACCGGCAGCTCCGAGACCTTCTTGTCGGCGAGCTTGGCCATCATGTCGGCCAGGGACGCGCCCTGGACCGGCGCGCCGGCCTTCTCGCGCTTCACGCGGACGCGGTACTCGGTGAGCTCGCGGGCGCGGGCCTCGCTCTCGACCACGGCGAAGGGCTCGCCCGGATCGGGCGTGCCGTCCAGGCCGAGGATCTCCACCGGGACCGAAGGCCCGGCCTCGGCGAGCTGTTCGCCGCGCTCGTTCAGCAGGGCGCGCACGCGGCCGAAGTTCGGGCCGGCCACGACGATGTCGCCGCGCTTCAGCGTGCCGCGCTTCACCAGCACGGTGGCCACCGCGCCGCGGCCCTTGTCGAGCTTGGACTCGATGACCATGCCGTCGGCGGTGCGGTCCGGGTTGGCCTTCAGGTCGAGGACCTCGGCCTGCAGCAGGATGGCCTCGATGAGGTCGTCCAGGCCCATCTTCTGGGTCGCGGAGACCTCGACCGCCTGGGTGTCGCCGCCCAGGCTTTCCACCACGATCTCGTGCTGCAGCAGCTCGTTGATCACGCGGGTCGGGTCGGCGTCGGGCTTGTCGATCTTGTTGATGGCCACGATGATCGGGGCGCCGGCCGCCTTGGCGTGCTGGATGGCCTCGATCGTCTGGGGCATCACGCCGTCGTCGGCCGCCACCACCAGGATGACGATGTCGGTGACGTTGGCGCCGCGCATCCGCATGGCCGAGAACGCCGCGTGGCCGGGCGTGTCCAGGAAGGTCACGCGCTGGCCGCTTTCCAGGCGGACCTGATAGGCGCCGATGTGCTGGGTGATGCCGCCGTGCTCGCCCGACACCACGTCCGTGGAGCGCAGGGCGTCGAGCAGGCTGGTCTTGCCGTGGTCGACGTGGCCCATGACCGTGACCACGGGGGGCCGCGGCTCCAGGTGATCGTCGATGTCCTCGGCGCCGATGAAGCCCTCTTCGACGTCGGCTTCCGACACGCGCTTCACCGTGTGGCCGAACTCGGTGGCCACCAGCTCGGCGGTGTCGTTGTCGATGACGTCGTTGATCTTCAGCATCACGCCCTGACGCATCAGGAACTTGATGACCTCGACGCCGCGGGTCGCCATCCGGTTGGCCAGTTCGCCCACCGTGATGACGTCGGGGATGACCACCTCGCGGGCGACGCGCGCCTGCTCCTGCTGGCCGCCCTTGCGCTTCTCGCGTTCGCGTTCGCGGGCCCGGCGCACCGAAGCCAGCGAGCGCATCCGTTCGGCGCCGTCGGCGTCCCCGGCCACGGCCTGGATGGTCAGGCGGCCTTCGCGGCGGTTCGGGGCGCCCTTGGCGCGGCTGATCGCCTTGCCGGGGCCCGCGTCGCGGCGACGGTCGTCCTCGTCCGGCCGCCGGTCGAGGCTGGCGGCGCCGGGGCGCGGCGCCTGGCGGGCGGCGCGCTGGATTTCAGGCGTGGCCGGCGGCGCGGCCGGGCCGACCCGCGGGCCGCGCGGACCGCCGGGCCCGCCCGGGCCACGGGGCGCGCCGGGCGCGGGACGCGGGGCGAGCGCCGAATAGCGGACGGTGCCGCCGCCGCCGCCGCCTTCCGGACGCGGGCCGCGATCGCCCTGCGGACGGTCGTCGCGGCGCGGGCCGCGGTCGTCGCGCGGCGGACGCGGACCCCGGTCGTCGGTGCGCGGCGCGCGCTGGTTGAACGTCGCGCCTTCGAACCGGCCGGCCGGCCGTTCGGGGCGATAGGTGGTGGTGCTGGGCCGGTCGTCGCGCCGGTCGGGCGACGGCTGGTAGGTGCGGGTCTGGCCAGCGCCCAGGCGCGGCGCCTCGGCGGTCGGACGCGGCGCGGCCGGCGCGGCGGCGGGCGGCGGCGCGGCGGGAGCCACGGGGGCGGGGGCGGGGGCCTGGACCGGAGCCTGGGCCTGGACCGGCGCCTGGGGCGCGGCCGGCGGCGGCGCGACGGGAGCCTGGGCCTGCTGCTCGGCCTTCTGTTCAGCCTTCTGCGCCGCGGCCTGGGCGGCGCGGGCGGCTTCAGCCTCGGCGCGGGCGCGTTCCTCGCGGGCGCGGCGCTCGGCTTCCTGCTGGCGGGCGAGTTCGATGGCGCGCTGACGGGCGGCGCGTTCCTCGGCCGACAGGCCGTCGCCCGCGGCGCCCTGCGGTGCGCGGGGAGCCTGGGGCGCCGACGGCGCGGCGGGCTTCGCGGGTTCGAACACCCGGCGCTCGGCGGCGGACGGCGCGGCGAGGTTGCCGCCCGGAGCCACATGCGGCCGGGCGCGCTTGGTCTCGACGACCACCGTCTTCGTCCGGCCGTGGCTGAAGCTCTGCTTCACCGTGCCCGAGCTGACCGAACCCGCGGCGCGCGGCTTCAGGGTCAGGGGCTGGCGTCCGCCCGGGGCGGAGTTGCGGCCGTTGTTGTTCTCGTCGCTCATGCGCTCGCTTTACTCACCGGCCGGGCGGATCCCGGCCATCTCTCAAACGGTCGACGGGCGGAAACCCCTAAGGCTCCCGCTTCGCCTCTTTAGGCTCCTCGCGCCAATCCTCAGGAAGGAGCGGGCAAAAGCCCGACAAGCGCTGGACGTCCTGCGCCCAACGCTCGGCGGCTCGCCCCGCAAGGAAGGCGGTGTGTATCACATTCTCGCCGCCCAAGGCCAAACCCAATTCCTCGGCGGTGAAGAGGCCGACGAGGCGGGGCGGCTCAGGCTGCTTCCGGGCCAGGGCCAGGAGCTTGCGGCGGCCGTCGGCGGCGCCGTCGCGCGCCTCGATCAGCCAGGCGGCCTTTCCGGATGAAATCGCGGAGGAGACCTTCTCGAACCCCGAGGTAAGGTCGCCGGCCCGCCGCGCAAGACCCAGCCCCGACAAAAGCCGTGTCCTGAGAAGGCTTTCGACGAGATCGGCGAGGTCCGGCGCCGCCTGAACCTTGGCCTTGGCGGCGCGGGCGAACAGGCCCTTGCGAGCGGCCGTCGCGACGGACTCCCGGTCGGCGGCGACCCAGAGGCCGCGCCCCGGCAGCTTGCGCGCCAGGTCGGGAACCACGTCGCCGGCGGGGCCCACGACGAAGCGGATCAGCGCCGCCTCGTCGCGCACCTCGCCCGACACGATGTCCCGCCGCTCGCGCTCGCGCGTCGCCTCGGCGTGGGTGGCGGCCCTAGGGGCGGTTGTCTCCATGCTGGGCCACCTCCCCGAACCTTAGGCGTCGCGGGCTTCGCCGGCCATCTCGGCCTCGGCGAGGTCCTCGGCGGTCGGCTCAGCGGCTTCCAGCGCCTCGGCCGGCAGCTCCTCCACGGCCTCGGGCTCTTCGGGCGGAGCCTCGACCCAGCCCATGGCCACGCGGGCGCGCATGATCAGGAGCTCGGCGTCCTGGGGATCCAGGCCGAAGCTCTCGAGGATGCCCGGCTCGCGCACGCGTTCGCCGTTCTTGGTCTCGAACCAGCCGCGCAGGTCGTCGGGCACCAGGCCGGCCAGGTCCTCGACCGACTTCACGTCGTTCTCGCCCAGGGCCACGGCCATCGGCAGGGTGATCCCCTCGATCTCGAGCAGGCCGTCCTCGACGCCCAGCTCGCGCCGCTTGGCGTCGTATTCGGCGGCTTCCTTCTCCAGGTACTCCTGGGCCCGGGTCTGAATCTCGGCGCCGGTGTCCTCGTCGAAGCCCTCGATGGAGGCGATCTCCGAGACATCGACGTAGGCCACGTCCTCGACGGTGGCGAAGCCCTCGGTGACCAGCAGCTGGGCGATGACCTCGTCCACGTCCAGGGCCTCCTGGAACAGGGCCGTGCGCTCGGTGAACTCGCGCTGGCGGCGCTCGCTCTCCTGGCTTTCGGTCATGATGTCGATCTGCCAGCCGGTGAGCTGAGAGGCGAGGCGCACGTTCTGGCCGCGGCGGCCGATGGCCAGCGACAGCTGCTCGTCCGGCACCACCACTTCGACGCGCTCGTCCTCCTCGTCCATGACGACCTTGGAGACTTCCGCCGGCGCCAGGGCGTTCACGATGAACGTGGCGTCGTCCGGGCTCCACTGGATGATGTCGATCTTCTCGCCCTGCAGCTCGGCCACGACGGCCTGCACGCGGCTGCCGCGCATGCCGACGCAGGCGCCCACGGGGTCGATGGAGCTGTCGTTCGACACCACCGCCATCTTGGCGCGCGAGCCGGGATCGCGGGCCACGGCGCGGATCTCGATGACGCCGTCGTAGACCTCGGGCACTTCCTGGGCGAACAGCTTGGCCATGAAGCCGCCGTGGGCGCGGCTCAGCAGGATCTGCGGGCCCTTGGTCTCGCGGCGGACGTCGTAGATGTAGCAGCGGATCCGGTCGCCGATGTTGAAGTTCTCGCGCGGGATCGACTGATCGCGGCGCATGATGCCCTCGCCCCGGCCCAGGTCGACGACCACGTTGCCGTACTCGACCCGCTTGACCGTGCCGTTGACGATCTCGCCCACGCGGTCCTTGTACTCCTCGTACTGGCGCTCGCGCTCGGCGTCGCGGACCTTCCCCATCACCACCTGGCGGGCCATCTGGGTCTGGACGCGGCCGAACTCGAAGGGCGGCAGCAGCTCCTCGTAGACCTTGCCGACCACGGCGTCCTTGTCGCGGCGCTTGGCGTCGGCCAGGCGGATGATGCCCGGCGGCTCCTCGATCGGGAGCTCCTCGCCGGTGTCGGGATCGACGCCGCCGCCGAACTGGGCGTCGTCGGCCACGACGGTCACCACGCGCTTGATGGTGGTCTCGCCGGTCTTGGGATCGATGTGCACGCGGATGTCGTGCTCGGCGCCGTAGCGGGAGCGCGCGCCCTTCTGGATCGCCTCCTCGATCGCCTCGATGACGATCTCCTTGTCGATCGACTTCTCCCGGGCCACGGCCTCGGCGATCTGCAGGAGTTCAAGCCGGTTGGCGGAAATGCCGGTCAGGCTCATGGGGTCGGTCCCTCTACTCGGAAGTCTGTTCTTGTTCGTCGACGAGGCGGGCCGCGCGCGTTTCGGCGCCCCGCTTCATCAGCTCATCGGTCAGCACCAGCTTGGCCTCGACGATCCAGGCGAAGGGGACGAGCGCCGTCTCCTCCTCGCCTTCCAGGTCGATGGCCACCTGGCCGTCCTCGACGCCGGCCAGCACGCCCCGGAACCGCTTGCGGCCCTCGGCCAGGCGGTCCAGCTCCAGGCGGGCCTCGTAGCCCTCGTAGGTGTCGAAGTCCTTCAGCCGGGTCAGCGGCCGGTCGACGCCGGGCGAGGAGACCTCCAGGAGGTATTCGCCCGAGATCGGGTCGGCCGCGTCCAGCACCTCGGAGACGGCGCGCGACAGGCGGGCGCAGTCCTCGACATTCATGTCGCCATCCGGACGCTCGGCCATGATCTGCAGGCGCCGCTGGTTGCGCTCGCCGCCCATCAGGCGCAGGCGCACGATCTCGTAGCCCACGGCCTCGGCCACGGGGTCGAGCATCTCCAGCAGTTTCAGGTCCTCGGCGGTCTTCCCGCGCATGAAGGGCCTAGCCTCCCAAAAGCCGAAACCGGCAAAGAAAAAAGCGGTCGGGCCGGAGCCCGCCGCTTGAAGGCGCTATCCAGCGCGATCAGCGATGTTGGGAGGGAATATAGCGGCAGAGCGGCGCTCTTGGAAGCCCCGTTGCATTGGGGCGGGTCTGCGCCCGCCGTTCCCACGTCCGGAAACGGCGGGCGCCGGGCCGCTAGCGCGCCATGGACAGGCGCAGGAACAGGCTCCGACCCGTCCCCGGAAGGCGCGCGCCGACCGGCACGTCCGAGCCGGCGATGCGGTTGTAGCCCGCCAAGTGGTCCGAGTAGCGGCGGTCCAGCAGGTTCTCGACGCCGGTCGAAAGCCGCACGCCCTCGCGCACCCGCCAGTCGCCATAGAGGCTGACCACGCCATAGCCGCCGGTGCGCCGCTCGCCATTGGTGCGCGAGACCTTGTCCTGGTCGGCCACGAGCCGGGTCTCGGCGGTGACGGACCACCGGTCGGCGTCGTAGCTGACCGCCGCCGTCAGGCTGGGCGGCGAGATGCGGTAGAGGTCGTCCGGGACGTCGCGCCGCTCGCCCCGCACGTACGAGGCCACCGCGTCCACCCGCCAGCGCGGGGCGAGCCTCACCCCGCCGGCCACGTCGAGGCCCCAGAGCCGGGCGTCCACGTTGGCGAAGCGCAGGGGGGTGGGGTCGCCGCTCATGGCCGCCACGCGCTCCTGGAGGGTGTCGAGCACGCCCGGCGTGGCGTCGAAGGGGACGCCCTGGATGTAGCCGTCCACCTCGCGCACATAGGCCGTGGGCCGCAGGTAGGCGCGATCGCCGGTCCAGTCGAAGCCGGCTTCGGCGATCCAGGCGACCTCCGGATCGAGGTTCATGTCGCCGACGTAGATGTTGCCGTCCGCGAGGCCGCCGCTCGTATTGCCGGGCAGCCAGCTGTAGCGCTCCACATAGCCGGGGATCCGCGTCTTGCGGGCCAGGGTGAGCCGCCAGGAGAGGCCGTCGCGCGGCGGCGTCCAGAAGCGGGCCACCACGTCGACCGTGTCGTCCACGCGGGCGCGGTCGGCGGCGTTGAAGGCGCCGGCCAGGACCACCGGTCCGGCGGCGAGGGCTGGGCCCAGGACCGCGCGGCCGGCATCGGCCTCGTGGCGGTCGGCGCGCAGGCCAAGCTCGCCCATAAGCGGCCCCAGGGCGCCGGTCCACTCGGCGTAGGCGCCGGTCCGCGTGGTCTCCACGTCGGGCAGGCTGGTCACCAGGAAGGCGGGATTGGCCGGAGCCACGATGTAGACGTTGCGGTCGACCGCCTCGACATCCCCGCCCAGTCTGAGGCGCCCGCCGGCCAGCGGGAACGAGACGGCCGCCTCGGCCGCCCGGGTGACGGCCTTGGCCAGGGCGTCGCGGCGGTCCATCGGCGAGGCCGGGCCGGGCCGGAGGCTGAAGTTGTCCATGCCGTGGTCGATGCCGGCGTAGCTGGCGCCCGCCTCGGCCTCGACCTCGCCGAACCGGCCGCGCCAGCCCAGGCGGGCGAAGTCGCCGTCGAAGTAGCGGATGTCCATCGGGAACGGCGGGTTGCCGGTGGGTCCGGTGTGCTGGCGGCGCAGGTCCAGGGACAGCTCCTGGCCGCGCGCGCGCGCGCCGGCCGAGAGGCCGTAGACGCCGCGCTCGTAGCGGCTGGCGCGAATCGTCCCGCCCGGGAACTCGGCGTCCTGGCCCTTCTCGTAGGCGCCCAGCAGGTTCAGCCGCCAGGCCTCGCCCGCGGCGCCCGCGATCCCGCCGACCGAGCCGCTGTCGTCGCCCGAACGCGCCTCGGCGGTCAGGTCGTAGCCCGTCCGCACGCGTGCGTCGGTGAAGTCCAGGCGCTTGAAGACCGCGTTCATGCCGCCGGCCAGCCCCGGCCCGACGCGCACCGGGCTCACGCCCCGGTCGACCTCCAGGGCGGCCACCAGCGAAGTCGGCGCGTAGTGGAACGGCGGGTCCATGAGGTTCGGGCCGCCCGAGGCGAACCTCTGGCCGTCGACGCGCAGGTTCAGGCGATGGCCGAAGAGGCCCCGGTACTGGGCCTGGCCCGACAGCGCGCCGTTGCCGACCCGCGCGCCGCCGGGCACTCGCGCCAGCAGGGCGGTGGGATCGGGTCCCTCGAGGGGCGTGGGCGCGATGGTCTCGGTGGCGGGAGTCGCCGCCGGGCCGCGCGGGGCGGTGACGACGATGACGTCCAGGAGCGGGTCCTGCGTCCCCGCGAGGGCGGCGGCAGGCAGGACGGCGGCGGACAGGAAGGCGGCGGGCGCGACGAACGCGCCCGAGGCGAGAAGGCGGAGTTCCATGTGCGGTCTTGCGGCGCGCCGACGCGGGCGCGCTCCCTTCTTGGTTTCTCGATTGCAGGCTGAAGGTCGCGGACCGCGCGGGCGGTCCGGTTCAGATCGAGAGGCTGGGGGGTCCGCGGGCGGGCAGCGGCGGCGCGGCGAGGCCGCGGCCGGGCGTCAAGGCGAGGGACGGGGACTCGGCCGGGGCCGCATAGGCGGCGAACTCCACCGTCACAAACCGGTCGAGGCCGGGCGGCGGGGCGGCGTGCTGGGCGCCGGCGAAGACGCAGGGGCCGTGGTCGGCGGCCTGGCCGGCGGGGTCGCCGGGATCGGAGGCGCCGTCCGCGATGGGCGCCCCGGGCTCGACCGTCACCATGCCCTGGGCCGTGCAGAGCACCAGCGGGAAGGGCATGTCGTTGACCGGGCGGGCGACCATGAAACCCGGCGGCACGAGGACCTTGATGGCCACCGCCAGGCAGGCGAGCGCCAGCCAGAGGCGGGCGAAGCTGCGGGGATGACGGCCGGCGGAGGTCACGGGGGCGTCCTACAGCAGAGCTGGCCGCCCTGTCCTGCGACCATCAGTCCATCCGCTCGATCGGCCCTTCGGTCTCGATGCGGACCCAGGGATGACGGCGGGCCTCCCAGACGCTGAAACGCGGTTCCGGGAACGCAGGATCGGCGAAGCCGCCCAGGGGCACGCTCACCATGCCGGGGCGCCGCTCGATCCGGTACCAGACCGTGCCGCCGCAGCTCGGGCAGAACGAGAACCTGCCCCAGTAGCCCGCCTCGCCGTGGCGGATGAACTCGCGCGCCTCGCCCTCCAGGGTCACCTGGTCCTCGGGGAAGGTCGCCTGGGCGGCGAACGCGCTGCCGGTGCGGCGCTGGCAGTCCAGGCAGTGGCAGACCGAGATCCGGGCAGGCTCGCCCCGGCAGTGGGCTTTCAGCGCCCCGCAGGCGCAGGAAGCGGTCCTAAGCATCGCATCCTCCATCTCCGACGTTCGGCGGACCTTTACTCAAGCCGGGACTTCGCCCACAGAGCCCGCCTCTCTTTGTGTGTCCTCGAGAAAGGCCAGCTCCCCATGGACCTCTCCAAGATCCCGGTCGGTGAGAACCCGCCCTACGACGTCAACGCCCTGATCGAGATTCCGCAGGGCGGCGAGCCGGTGAAGTACGAGATCGACAAGGAATCCGGCGCGATCTTCGTCGACCGGTTCCTGCACACCGCCATGTTCTATCCGGGCAACTACGGCTTCATCCCGCACACCCTGGCGGACGACGGCGACCCGATGGACATCATCGTGGTGGGCCCGACGCCGGTGGTGCCGGGCGCCATCATCCGGGCCCGCCCGGTGGGCGCGCTGATCATGCGCGACGAGGCCGGCGGCGACGAGAAGATCCTGGCCGTGCCGGTGGACAAGCTGCACCCGTTCTACGCGGGCGTGGATTCCTGGCGCGCCCTGCCCTCGATCCTCACCGAGCAGATCGCCCACTTCTTCAAGCACTACAAGGACCTGGAGAAGGGCAAGAGCGTCGACATCGTCCGCTGGGCCGACCCCGAGGAGGCCGGCGAGCTGATCCGCACCTCGATCGAGCGCTACAAGACGGGGGCGTAAGGCCCCCGTCCCGCAGGGCGCGGCTAGCCGGCCCGGTCCAGCAGGACCTCGGCGATCTGCACGGCGTTGAGCGCCGCGCCCTTGCGCAGGTTGTCGCCCACGACGAACAGGGCGAGGCCGTGCTCGACGGTCGGGTCGCGCCGGACGCGGCCGACATACACCGGGTCCTTGCCCGTCGCGGCCAGGGGGTTCGGCGCGTCCGCCAGGACCACTCCGGGCGCCGACGCCAGCAGCGCCGTGGCCTGGTCCACGGAGATCGGCCGCTCGAACTCGGCGTTGATCGACAGCGAGTGTCCGGTGAACACCGGCACGCGCACGCAGGTGCCCGACACCGGCAGGCCGGGGATCTCGAGGATCTTCCGCGTCTCGTCGCGCAGCTTCACCTCCTCCTCGGTGTAGCCCTCCTCGGCGAGGCGATAGTTCAGCGGCACGACGTTGAAGGCGAGCGGCGCGACCCACTTGGCGGGCGGCGGGAATGCGACCGCCCCACCGTCCCGGGCCAGGCCCTCCACCTCGCCGCCGGCCGCGCGGACCTGTTCGGCCAGCTCGCGGATGCCGGCGACCCCCGCGCCCGAGGCGGCCTGGTAGGTCGAGACCACCAGCCGCTTCAGGCCCGCCGCCTCGTGCAGCGGCTTCAGCACCGGCATGGCGGCCATGGTCGTGCAGTTGGGGTTGGCGACGATGCCCTTGGGGATGTCGGCCAGGGCGTGGGCGTTGACCTCGGCGACCACCAGCGGGACCTGCGGGTCGCCGCGCCAGGCGGACGAGTTGTCGATCACCACCGCGCCGGCCGCCGCCACCCGGGGGGCCAGGGCCCGCGAGGCCTCGCCCCCGGCCGAGAAGAACACGACGTCGAGGCCGGCGTAGTCGGCCGTCTCGGCCTCCTCCACCACGACCTCGCCGCCCTTGAACGGCAGCCGCGACCCCGCCGAGCGGGCCGAGGCGAACAGGCGCAGCTCCGAAAGCGGGAAGTCCCGCTCGGCCAGCAGCTCGCGCATCAGGCCGCCCACCAGGCCGGTGGCGCCGACGACGCCCACGCGGGGCGGACGGGATCGGGAAAGTCGGGAAGTCATCTCAGAAGTCATCTCAGGCGTCTCCTTGAGGTTCGCGGAGGCGCGGGGATCAGCCGGTGAGATGGGAAGTGGCCGCCCCGCGCTTCGGCGGGGCTTGATCCAGATGCTCGCTGTCAGACCTTGCGCGCACCGGCCAACGCCCCGCCGAGGCGGGTCGTTTTGCGGGTAATCGTCAGGGTCGGGGCGAAAGCCATCGCGGCGCTGTCTAGCTTCAAACCCGCACGAAGTCGAGGAACACCGGCGCGCAGTCGCCCAGGCGCTTTTCCTCGTAGCGGGTGGTGACGTGATCGGCCGGCGGGACGCGCCAGTCGTCCGCGCGGTCCGCGGTCCAGTCGAAGCGGCCGTCCTTCAGGATGCGCTCCAGGCTCCAGTCCACGTAGTCGGCCCAGTCGCTGGCGAAACGGAGCTTGCCGCCCGTCTTCAGGACGCGGGCGAGTTCGGCCACGGTCTCGGCCTGCACCAGGCGGCGCTTGTTGTGACGGGCCTTGGGCCAGGGGTCGGGGAACAGGATGAAGACCCGGTCCAGGCAGGCGTCGGGCAGGCGCGCGATCAGCTCGCGCACGTCGCCGTCGTGGACGCGGACGTTCTTCAGGCCCTGCTCGTCGATGTGGCGCAGCGCGCTGGCCACGCCGTTCTGGAAGGGCTCGGCGCCGATCACCAGCACGTCGGGCCGCCGGGCGGCCTGGGCGGCCATGTGCTCGCCGCCCCCGAAGCCGATCTCCAGCCAGGCCTCGGCCGGGCCGGACATCAGATCGCCGGGAGCAAACGGCCCGGCCGGCGGCCGCAGCGACGGCAGCAGGGTGTCCATCAGGGCGGCCTGCCGCGGCTTGATGGCGCGCGACTTCAGCCGGCCGAAGGACCGGAGCGGCGGATGGTGGTCGGTCATGGCGCGCGCTCTAGCGCCACTCGCGCCGTCAGGCCAGCTTGCGGAGCTCTTCCACGAGGTCGGTCCGCTCCCAGGAGAAGCCGCCTTCGTTGTCGGGCTGACGGCCGAAGTGGCCGTAGGCCGCGGTGCGGGCGTAGATCGGCCGGTTGAGGCCCAGGTGCTCGCGGATGGCCCGGGGCGTCGCGCCGCCGATCATCTCGGGCAGGGCCAGCTCCAGCTTGGCCGGGTCGATCTCGCCGGTGCCGTGGGTGTCCACGTAGAAGCTGAGCGGCTCGGCCACGCCGATGGCGTAGCTGATCTGGATCGTGCACTTCTTGGCTAGGCCCGCGGCCACCACGTTCTTGGCCAGGTACCGGCAGGCGTAGGCGGCCGAGCGGTCCACCTTCGTCGGGTCCTTGCCCGAGAACGCGCCGCCGCCGTGCGGGGCCGCGCCGCCGTAGGTGTCGACGATGATCTTGCGGCCGGTGAGGCCCGCGTCGCCGTCGGGCCCGCCGATCTCGAAGCGGCCCGTCGGGTTGACCAGCCACTTGGTCTTCTTGGTCAGCAGGCCTTCGGGGATGACCGCCTCGGCGTACGGCCGGATCACCTCGGCCACCCGCTTGGGCGTGGCGATGTGCAGGCCCAGGCGCTTCTTGTGCTGGGTGGAGATGACGATCTTCAGCACCTCGACCGGGCGGCCGTCCTCGTAGCGGATGGTCACCTGGCTCTTGGCGTCGGGCTCCAGCACCGGGCACTCGCCCGAGTGGCGGACCTCGGCCAGGCGCTTCAGGATGTTCTGCGAATACTGCAGGGTGGCCGGCATCAGCTCCGCGGTCTCGTCGCAGGCGTAGCCGAACATGATGCCCTGGTCGCCGGCGCCCTCGTCCTTCTTGTCGGAGGCGTCCACGCCCTGGGCGATGTGGGCGGACTGCTCGTGCAGGAAGCAGGCGTACTTCGCCTTCTGCCAGTGGAAGCCCTTCTGCTCGTAGCCGATGTCCTTCACCGCGGCGCGGACCTTGGGCTCCAGAGACTTCACGATCTCCTTGGTGAGCGCCTTGTTCTCGGCCTTGGAGGCGCCTGGACGCCCGGCCCGGACCTCGCCCGCCAGCACGATGCGGTTGGTGGTCACCAGGGTCTCGCAGGCCACGCGGGCCTCGGGCTCGACCGCCAGGAAGGCGTCGACGACGGTGTCGGAGATGCGGTCGGCCACCTTGTCGGGATGGCCCTCGGACACGGCCTCGCTGGTGAAGATGTAGTTGGAACGGCTCAAGACGCTTAGCTCCGGGGACGTTGGGCCGCGCGGACGCGCGCGGCCGGTCATGAGGTCGCCCAAGCCTATAAAGAAATCTTTATGTCCCAACAAGCGCCGCCAAGGCGCCTGGCCGCCTCACGTCAGGCGTCGACGGTCTCGCGCGCCTCGGCCAGCGTGCGGACGAGGTCGAGGATCTTGCGCCGCACCCGGGGATGGCGAACCCGCGGGAAGGCCTGGGCCAGCTCCAGCCCTTCGTGGCTGAACAGGAAGGCCTGCACGGCGCCGGCGTGGCCGTCGAGTTCGGCTTCCGCCGGTTCGGCCAGGCCTTCGTAGAAGTAGGAGATCGACGTCTTCAGGGCGCGGGCCATCTCCCAGAGCTTCGAAGCGCTCACGCGGTTGGTCGCGCGCTCGTACTTCTGCACCTGCTGGAAGGTCAGCCCGATGGCCTCGGCGAGGCGCTCCTGGCTCATCCCGAGCTCCTTGCGGCGCATGCGGATGCGAAGACCCACGTGGCGGTCGATCGGGTTAGGGCCGTCGTGCTCGGTGTCGTGAAACGTCGTCATGCGGAAACGGCATACTGAAGCTTGGGGAAAGCGCAACAGCCTCCGCGTGCGTCAGATCACCACGCGCGCCGCGCGTGCTCGCCTAATAGGCTTGATCAAGGCGGCGATCGCCGACAGGGCGAGCATCCCCAGGAACCCCAGGTCGCCGTGCCGGCTGTAGGGGGTCGGCGGAAGGGCCGACGGCAGGCGCGCGTCGATGACGCCCAGTTCGCCCAGGCCCAGCCGCGCGGCGGGCAGCACCCGTCCGTAGGCGTCGATCACCGCCGAAACGCCGGTGGGGGTGGAGCGCACGATCGGGAGGCCCTCCTCGATGGCCCGGTAGCTGGCGATGTTCAGGTGCTGAAGCGGGCCTGACGTCCGGCCGAACCAGGCGTCGTTCGAGATGTTGAGGATCCAGGTGGGTCGAACGTCTTCCCGCGCCGCCTTCTGGGCGAAGCCGGGGAACAGGGCCTCGTAGCAGATCAGCGGCTGCAGCGGCGGCGTCCCCCAGGGGGCGATCGGCCCGGGCGGCGGGCCGGCGCTGAAATCCTCGGGCATGTGGACCAGGCTGCGGATCCCCAGCCGGGTCATGGCCTCGCCCAGGGGCAGGTATTCGCCGAACGGCACGAGGCGGTGCTTGTCGTAGACGCCGGTGACCCGCAAGCCCTCGTTCTCGCGCCGGAAGGCCACCAGGCTGTTGAAATACTTCACATCGCCGCCAGGGACGGCCTCGGCCCGGTTGGCGCCCATCAGCAGGGTCTGGCCCTCGGCCAGGGTGTCGCGGAGCAGGGGACCGTAGATCGACCCCGGCGCCAGCAGGTCGTCGATCACCGCCGGCAGGGCGCCCTCGGGCCACACGACGATGTCCGGGTTGGCCCCCGGCCTCCGGGTGAGGCCTGCATAGGCGTCGAAGATCAGCCGCAGGTTCTCCGGCTTCCACTTGTCCTTCTGGTCGATGTCGGCCTGGACGATGCGGATCAGGGGGGCGTCGGCCTCGGGATTGGCCGGCGCCGCATCGGCCTGCCGCAGGCGCACGGCGCCGTAGCCGTAAAGTCCCGCGAGCAGGACGAGGCCCAGGGCGCCGGCGGCGATCTTCTGCGCCTGGGACGTCTTCAGGGCGAACACGCCCGCGCTCGCGCCGACGGCCACGGTGATCCAGGACAGGCCGTAGGCGCCGACCAGGGCGGCGGCCTGGGACGGCGCGGAGCCCGCGCGCCAGGCCTCGCCCGGCAGGTCCCACGGGAAGCCCGTCAGGACGTGGCCGCGCAGCCATTCGAACCCCGCGAAGCAGCCCGCGAAGACGAGGACCTTCCAGGCGCCCTCCGGCCGCAGGAGCCGATAGGCGAGCCCCGCCAGGCCCCAGAAGAGCGCCAGGCCGCCGGCCAGGAAGACGAGGCCGAAGGGCGCCATCCAGCCGTGGACCCGCACGTCCACCAGGAACGGCTCGACGATCCACCAGACCGAGACGGCGAAATAGCCGAGGCCCGCCAGCCAGCCCCGGAAGAACGCCGAGCGCAGGGGACGGTCGCTGGCGGCCTCGAGCGACAGCAGCACGACGGCGAAGCCCAGCAGGCCGGGCAGCAGGCCGAACGGCGGATGGGCCAGGCCCGCGGCGAGGCCCGCCAGCAGGGTCCAGAGCCTGAGAAGCCAGCCCGGCCGAAACGCGTTTGCGCCCACCCCCAGGGCTCCGGTCACGCCTGCGCCCTGGGGGGGGCTGGCGCGTGAGATGCGGCGCGGCGCACGCGGACCCGCTTTACACGGCGCGGGTCGGCGGAAAGGACCTCGATCGAATAGCCGTCGGGATGGTCGATCAGCTCGCGCCGCTGCGGCACGCGGCCGGCGAGCGCATTCACCAGGCCGGCGACCGTCTCGATCTCCTCGTCGAGATCGGAAGGCGCCAGGTCGACGCCGTTCCCGATGGCGTGCTCCAGCTCCTCCAATGGCGCGCGGCCGTCGGCGATCCAGCCGTCGTCGTCCTCGACGATGGGCGCGAAGCCGGCGTCGGCCTCCTCGTCGTGCTCGTCGGCGATCTGGCCCACCAGCTTCTCCAGCAGGTCCTCTAGCGTGACGAGGCCGTCCGTGCCGCCGAACTCGTCGATCACCAGGGCCATGTGGGTGCGGCGGGCCCGCATCAGCGTCAGGAGCTCGGCGGCGGCCATGGACGGCGGCACGTAGAGCACCTTGCGGACGATCTGGTAGCGGCCCTGCAGGATCTGGTCCTCGGGCTTGGGCTTGCGGGTCTTGCGCGCCAGGAGCCGGAAGACGTCCTTCACGTGGACCACGCCCACCGGCTCGTCGAGCGTCTCCTTGTAGACCGGCATGCGGCTGTGCTCGGCCTCGACGAAGCGGGCCACCAGCTGGGCGAAGGTGCTGGAGCGGTCCACGGCGACGATGTCGGCCCGGGGCTTCATCACGTCCTCGACACGCAGGGTCTGGAAGACGCGCGCCTGGCGCACGAGCTCGCCGGCGGTCTCGGTGTCGGGTTCGGGACCCTCGTCGGCCGCCACGTCGGCGGCGCCGCGGAAGAAATCGACGAGGCCCATCAGCCCGCGACGGCGGCGCGGGCCGGGCCTACTCGAAGGATCGGGGTCAGTCATGCTCTCCCTCGCCAGCCGGATAGGGGTCGGGAACCCCCAGTCCGGCCAGCACGACACGCTCGAGGCCTTCCATCGCCTCGGCCTCATCTTCGCTCATGTGGTCGTATCCGAGAAGGTGCAACACGCCATGCACGACCAGATGCTGCAGGTGGTGCGAAAGCGGCTTGCCCTGCTCGTCCGCCTCGCGGGCGCAGACCCCGAAGGCCAGGGCCACGTCGCCCAGGTGGCGCTCCGGATTGGGCTGGGCCGGGAACGACAGCACGTTGGTGGCCGCGTCCTTGCCGCGGAAGCGGGCGTTCAGCTCGCGCACGGCTGTATCGTCGGCAAGCAGCAGGGTCACGCCCTCGCCCTGCGCGCCCTCGCGGGCCAGCCCCTCACCGGCCAGCGCGGCTTCGGCCGCCCGGCGCGCCAGGGCCTCGGCCTCGGGCAGCGCCGACGTCCAGGCGGCGTCCTCGACCTCGATGTCGATCAAACCGCGCGCCCGCCCCGCTGGCGCGCCGCGTCGGCGTCGTAGGCGCGCACGATCCGCTCCACCAGCGGGTGGCGGACCACGTCCTCGGACGAGAAGCGGACCACGCCGATGCCCTTCACGTCCTCCAGCAGGCCCACCGCGTGGGCCAGCCCCGAATCGAACTGGTTCACGAGGTCGATCTGGCTCGGGTCGCCGGTGATGACCATGCGCGCGCCCTCGCCCAGCCGCGTCAGCACCATCTTCATCTGCAGGCGCGTGGCGTTCTGGGCCTCGTCCACGATGATGTAGGCGTGGCTGAGCGTGCGGCCGCGCAGGAAGGCGATGGGAGCGACCTCGATCTCGCCCTTCTCGCGCCGGCGGCGGAGCTGGTCGGCGCCCAGGATGTCGGTCAGGGCCTCCCACACGGGCGCCATGTAGGGGTCGACCTTCTCGGTCAGGTCGCCCGGCAGGAAGCCCAGGCGCTCGCCGGCCTCGACGGCCGGGCGCGAGACGATCAGCCGGTCCACCTCGCCGCGCAGCAGCAGGCCCGCGCCGTGGGCCACGGCCAGGAAGGTCTTGCCGGTGCCGGCGGGCCCCAGGCCGAACACCATCTCGCACTTGGCCAGGGCGTCCAGGTACTTGGCCTGGGTGGCGGTCTTGGGCGCCACCTGGCCGCGGCGGCCGACCGGCAGGGCGCCGGGCGCCGCGCCCGAGCCGGTGCGGACCTGGCCGATGGCCACGCGCACGTCGGCCTCGGCCACCTCCAGCCCCTGGTCGGCGCGCTCGGCGATGGCGTGGACGGCCTTCTTGGCCAGGCCCCGGCTCTTGGCGTCGCCGCTCAGCGACACCCCGCCGCCGGGCGTCTCCACTAGGACCCCGAAGGCGTCCTCGATCAGGGCCGCGTGGCGGCTGTTCGCGCCGGCCACCGCACGGACGGCGGCGTCGGACAGGGCGATGAATTCGGGCGCGCGGCTCACGCCGTCTCCAGTTCCGGCACGCCGGCCAGGACGCCGGCGAGGCTGTTGCGGCCGCCGCTCTCGACCTTCACCGGAACGATCTGGCCGAGCAGTCGATCCGGCGCGGTGACATGCACCGATTGCAGATAGGGGCTGCGGCCGACGAGCTGGCCCGGATGGCGGCCGGGCTTCTCGAACAGCACCGGCAGCACCTTGCCCGCCTGGGCGGCGTTGAAGGCGAGCTGCTGCTCTTCCAGCAGGGCCTGGAGGCGCTGGAGCCGTTCCTCCTTGACCGCCTCGGCCACCTGGCCCGGCAGGGCGGCGGCCGGCGTGCCCGGACGGCGGGAATACTTGAACGAGAAGCAGGCGGCGTAGCCCACCTCGCGGACGAGCTGCAGGGTCGCCTCGAAGTCGGCGTCACGCTCGCCGGGGAAGCCCACGATGAAGTCGCCCGAGATGGCGATGTCGGGCCGCGCGGCCCGGACCTTCTCGATCACCTTCAGGTAGCTCTCGGCGGTGTGGGCGCGGTTCATGGCCCGCAGGATGCGGTCCGAGCCCGCCTGCACCGGCAGGTGCAGGTAGGGCATCAGCTGGGGCACCTCGGCGTGGGCGGCGATCAGCGCCTCGTCCATGTCGCGCGGATGGCTGGTGGTGTAGCGGATGCGGTCCAGGCCCGGGATCTTCGCCAGCCGCCGCACCAGGCCCGCGAGGCCGCCGGAGCCCTCCTGGTCCTTGGCATAGGCGTTGACGTTCTGGCCCAGCAGGGTGACCTCGCGCACGCCCTTGTCGGCCAGGGCCCGGGCCTCGGCCTCGATGGCCTCGGCGGGCCGGCTCCACTCGCCGCCGCGCGTGTAGGGCACCACGCAGAAGGTGCAGAACTTGTCGCAGCCCTCCTGCACCGTGAGGAAGGCCGTCACGCCCGTGGGCCGGCGATCCGTGGAAAGGACGTCGAACTTCTCGTCGGGGGCGAAGTCGGCGGCCAGCCGCTCGCCACGGGCGCGGTGGGCGCGGGCGATCAGCTCGGGCAGTTGATGATAGGCCTGGGGCCCGACCACCAGGTCCACGGCGGGCTGGCGGCGCATGATCTCCTCGCCCTCGGCCTGGGCGACGCAGCCCGCGACGGCGATGGTCATGGCCTGGCCCTCGGCCCGGCGGGCGTCCTTCATCCGCTTGATCTGGCCGAGCTCGGAATAGACCTTCTCGGTGGCCTTCTCGCGGATGTGGCAGGTGTTGAGCACCACGAGGTCCGCCGCCGCCGGATCGTCCGTCATGCCATAGCCCAGCGGCGCAAGGACGTCGGCCATGCGCTCGCTGTCGTAGACGTTCATCTGACAGCCGTAGGTCTTGATATAGAGGCGCTTGGCGGGCGCGGTCTCGGACATGGGCCGCGTTATGGGGTTCCGCAGGGGCGGGCGCAAGTTTCGCTCCCCGAATGGGAGGGGCGGCTACTCCTCGATCGGCATGCCGTAGAGTTCGAGCCGGTGGTCCACCAGCCGGTAGCCGAGCTTGCGGGCGATGGCCTCCTGCAGGGCCTCGATCTCGGGATCGACGAACTCCACCACCTTGCCGGTCTTCATGTCGATCAGGTGGTCGTGGTGGTCGCCGGAGTGCTCCTCGTACCGGGAGCGGCCGTCGCGGAAGTCCAGGCGGTCGATGATGCCGGCCTCCTCGAACAGGCGCACGGTCCGATAGACGGTGGCGATCGAGATGTGCGGGTCCACCGCGTGGGCCCGCCGGTGCAGCTCCTCCACGTCCGGATGGTCGGTGGCCGCGGACAGCACGCGGGCGATCACCCGGCGCTGCTCGGTCATGCGCATGCCCTTATCCAGGCAAAGCTTCTCGATACGATCCACGGTTCGGCTCCGGCTCTCTTCCGTAAGGATAGGTCTATTGATGCTGCGACGTAAGGTCGAGACGCATGACCAGGGCGTCGGCGCGTCCCGACGGTCCGCGGTCGTAGTAGGCGCGGCGCAGGCCCGCGCGCGAGAATCCCAGCCCCTCGTAGAGGGCGACGGCGGCGGCGTTGTCCACGTCCACCTCCAGATAGGCCCAGTTGGCGCCGAGCTCGCGCGCCATGCCCAGGGCGGCGGCCATCAGCGCCTTGGCGATCCCCCGCCGCCGGGCCCAGGGCGGCACCGCCAGCGTCAGGATCTCGGCCTCGCCGGCGATGGTCCGGCAGAGGACGACGCCGGCCGGGTCCTCGCCATCGGCCACGAAACCGAAGACGCCCGTGGAGGCCAGCAGGTCGCGGAAGGCCGTCTCGTCCCAGGGCCGGTCGAAGGCCTGGGCGTGGGCCGAGGCCATGGCGGGCGCCTCGTCAGGGGTCGCGGGGACGAGCTTCATGCCGGCAGCTTGGCGTCCGGGGCCCGCAGGTAGAGGGGTTTCAGCGGCCCGGCCGTCCGCGCCGCGGCCAGGGCCGCCACCTTGCGGGCGTCGCAGCCCTCGGGCGTCAGGACGGCGGCGCCCGGCGCGGCCGGCGCCAGCAGGGGCGCTCCCGAACCCACCAGCGTCAGCGGACGGCCCATGGAGAGCTCGGCCAGGCGCGCGGCGGCGACGGGGAGCGGAACCACGTCGGGCGCCATCAGCGGGCGGCCGTCGTCGAAGACCTGCAGATAGAGCTGGTCGCGCCGCGCGTCGATCGCGGCGGCCACGAGCCCGTCGGCCTCGGCGGCCAGCGCCTCCAGGGCGCCCACGCCGGCGGTCTCGGCGCCGAGGGCGGCGGCCAGGCCCTTGGCGAAGGCGATCCCCACGCGCAGGCCGGTGAACGAGCCGGGGCCCACGGTCACGCCGACGCGATCGATCGCCGAGAACGGCAGGCCGGCCTCGCCCATCACCGCCTCGGCCATGGGTGCGAGCCGCTCCTGGTGGCCGCGGGCCATGACCTCGCGGGCGTGCGCGACCACGCGCTCGCCGTCGAGCACGGCGACCGAGCAGGCGTTCAGGCAGGTGTCGAGCCCCAGGACGATCATGCGCCGCCGGGGTTAGCCGATCCGTCGGGGAGCGGGAAGGCTCACCCCGCGGCCTGCTCCACTCGCGTCACTTCCGGAACGTAGTGCTTGAGCATGTTCTCCACGCCCGCCTTGAGCGTGGCGGACGAGGACGGACAGCCCGAGCAGGCGCCGCGCATGTTCAGCCATACGACGCCCGTCTCGACGTCGAACCGGTGGAACAGGATGTCGCCCCCGTCCTGGGCCACGGCCGGACGGATGCGGGTGTCGAGGAGGTCCTTGATCTCGGCGACGATCTGGGCGGTCTCGCCCTCGTAGACGCCCTCGTCGTGGCCGCCGGCCTCGGCGCCCTCCTCGGCGAACAGCGGCCGGCCCGAGGCGAAGTGGTCCATGATGGCGGCCAGCACCGGCGCCTTCAGGTGGGGCCAGTCGAAGGACGGATGCTTGCCCACCGTCAGGAAGTCGGGGCCGAAGAACACCCGGGCGACGCCCTCGATGTCGAAGATGTCGGCGGCCAGCGGCGAGGCGGCGGCCTCCTCTGCCGAGCGGAAGTCGCGCGTGCCCTCGCCCAGCACCGTGCGGCCGGGCAGGAACTTCAGGACCTCGGGGTTCGGCGTGGCTTCGGTCTGGATGAACATGCGCCAGATGTGGCCCCTCAGGGACCCGGCTGCAACTGTTGCGCCAGTCGGCGCCTCATGCCGAGTGGAGGCCTCGCCACCTCGACTTCAAGCCGCCAAGCCGCGGCCCGCGCCTCGACGTCGCTCTCTTCAAAGAAGATGTGGCCGGCCTCGGTTGACCGCCAGCCCAGAAATCCAACTCGCCAAGACGCCATGACGGTAAGGCGGGGCGGATCGGGCGAGCGCCTGCGCCAGTCGAGGTCAAGACGGGTCAGAACCTCACGTTCGGCCTCCTCAAGAGTCGGCGCTCGAGCCGATCGCGTCGCGAAGAAGCCATCCGCACCATCGTCAAGGCGGAAGCCTGCACCTCGAATGATGAATCGAAAGGTCGACATCGCTCCCCTCACGCCAAGTCGGCAATCTCGTCGTCGGTGAGGTCGCCCGGCACGATGGTCACCGGCACCTTGCGGTCGCCCCAGCGGACCCCGTCCTTGGCGATGGAGGAGACGAGCGGCCCGGGGCCGCGCCCGCCCACGGCGGCGGCGACCACCAGGATCTTGATGTCCTCGTCCTCGGTCAGGACCTGCTTGAGGGCGGCGCGCACGCTGTCGGCGTTGACGATCAGGAACTCGGGCGGCAGGCCCGTCTCGGCGAGGACGCGCTCGGCGCAGTCCTGGAGGTCCTCCTCGGCCTCCTGGCGCTGCTGGCGCTCGATCTCGTCGCGCACGCCCGACCAGTGCTCGAAGACGGCGGGCTCGATCACCCTGAGCAGGGCCACGTGCCCCCCGGTCGAGCGCGCGCGCCGGCAGGCGAACCGGAGGGCCGCCTGGAATTCCGGCGAGTCGTCGGCGACGACCAGGAACTTGCGCTTGCTGCTCATGCCTTGCTCTTCCTGGGGCCGAACGTGGCGCGGGCCGCGTCGCGACGCAATCTCTTCGAGATCCCGTTACCTCCCCCGCGAAGCGGCGGGAGGGGGACCGTCGGCCGACCCCGGCCTTGCGCCGGGGGAAGAGCCGATGGTGGAGGGGGCGAGCGGCGTGCGGTGGGCTTGCCCCCTCCACCGCTCCCGCCATCGCTGCCGCGATGGGGGAGGTTCAGCCCGCCCAGTAGCCGACCAGGCGCTTGACCTCGGCCATCACGGGGACGGCGATCTCGCGGGCCCGGCCCGCGCCCTCGGCCAGGATGCGGTCGATCTCGGCCGGGTCGGCCAGCATGCGGCGCATCTCGCCGCCGATCGGCGCCATGACCGAGACGGCCAGGTCGGCGAGCTTCGGCTTGAACGCCCCGAAGCCCTGGCCGGCGAACTCGGCCAGCACCTCGGCGTCGGTCTTGCCCGCCAGCGCGGCGTAGATGCCCACCAGGTTGCGGGCCTCGGGCCGGCCCTCCAGGCCCTCCACCGTCTCGGGCAGCGGGTCGGGGTCGGTGCGCGCCTTGCGGACCTTGGCCGCGATGGCGTCGGCGTCGTCGGTGAGGTTGATCCGCGACTGGTCCGAGGGGTCGGACTTCGACATCTTGGCCGAACCGTCGCGCAGGCTCATCACCCGCGCGCCGGGCCCCTGGATCAGCGGTTCCGGCAGGGGGAAGAAGCCCGGCGCGGCGAAGTCGTTGTTGAACTTCTGGGCGATGTCCCGGGTCAGCTCCAGGTGCTGCTTCTGGTCCTCGCCCACGGGCACGTGGGTGGCCTTGTAGATCAGGATGTCGGCCGCCTGGAGCACCGGATAGGTGTAGAGGCCGACGCTGGAGCGCTCCTTGTGCTTGCCGCTCTTCTCCTTGAACTGGGTCATCCGGTCGAGCCAGCCGAGGCGGGCGACGCAGTTGAAGACCCAGGCGAGCTCGGCGTGCTCGGGCACAGCCGACTGGGCGAAGATGCTGGCGACCTTCGGATCGAGGCCGGTGGCCAGGTAGGCGGCGGCGATCTCGCGCACCTGCTGCTTCAGCTTCGCCGGGTCCTGCCAGACGGTGATGGCGTGCAGGTCGGCCACGAAGATGAAGGTCGGGAACTGGTGCTGGATGCGCGCGAACTTGGCGAGCGCGCCGAGGTAGTTGCCCAGGTGCAGGTCGCCGGAGGGCTGCACGCCGGAGAGCACGCGCCGTTCTCCAGCATAGGATTCGGGGCCCGCGTAGGGGGCCGGAGCTTGGTCGGTCATGGGTTCAGGCTTCTGGATGGAATGGACGTGCGGGCGCAAGGCCCGAAGTTCGGGTCAGGTGCGGATCAGGCCCGCCATCGCCAGGTGTTGCGTCCGGAAAAAGCCATGGGCAGGCGAATAGGACGGGACGCGGCTCAGGGCAAGTCCGCCGCGGGCGGCGGCGCATCGCCCTTGCGCCGGCGCAGCAGGGCCTTGGCCTCGGCCACCGTCACCCCGCCGAACGAGAACAGCAGGACGGGATAGAGCGCCAGGCCCGCGGCGCTGAGCGCCAGGACCACGATCTCCTTGGCCGGCAGGCCGCGCAGCGGCGCCTCCAGGAAGGCGTGGAAGTGGGCGCCCACGGCCAGCAGCCCGCCCAGGACCAGGCTGGCGGCCGCCACCCGGCCGACCTTGAAGATCGCCGTCGCCGAGGGGCTATAGACCCCGCGCCGCCCGAGCGCCGTCCACATCTGGATGACGCTGATCCAGGCCGCGATGCTGGTGGCCGCCGCGATCCCCCAGAAGCCCACGGTGTAGAAGAGGGCCACGCCCAGGACGACGTTCACCCCCACCGAGATCAGCGAGACGCGCATGGGCGTCCGCGTGTCCTGGCGGGCGAAGAAGGCGGGCTGGAGGATGCGCAGCAGCACGAAGGCCGGCACGCCCCAGGCGTAGTGGAAGAGCAGCTGGCCGGTGGCCACGGCGTCGTGGCGGACGAACTCGGCGCGGGTGAAGAGGCCGTCGATCAGATAGACCGGCATGGCCATGAGCGCCGCGGCCGCCGGCAGGCTGAGGGCCAGCGCCCAGACGAGCCCCTGGTCCATGGCCGTCTGGGCGTCCTCATGGTCCTCCTTCTGGAGGGCGGTGGAGAGCCGGGGCAGCAGGGCCACGCCGATGGCCACCCCCACCAGGCTCATGGGCAGCTGGTAGAGCCGGTCGGCGACGTTCATCCAGACCCTGAGGCCGTCCACCTGCGAGGCCAGGATGCCGGAGATGAAGATGTTGATCTGGGTGGCCGAATTGGCGATGGCGGCCGGGACCGCCAGCTTGATCATCTGCTTCATCTCGGGCGTGAGGCTGGGCCGCACCAGGCGGATGCGGCCGCCGGTGCGGTTGGCGCCCCACCAGCACAGGCCCGCCTGGCCGACGCCCGCGATGACCACGCCGATGGAGGCGGCGTAGGCGGCGCGCACCGGATCGTGCTGCGGCAGCACCACCGCCAGCATCACGGCGTTCAGTATGGTGGGATAGAAGCCCGAGACGATGAAGCGCCCGTGGGCGTTCAGCACGCCCGAATAGAGCGCCGCGATCGCCATGCACGGCAGGTACGGCATGGTGATCTGGGTGAGCACGATGGCCAGCTTGAACTTGGCCGGATCGTCCGCAAAGCCCGGGTTGATGACGTACATCAGCCACGGCATGGCGAGCTGGCAGAGTATGGTCAGCGCCACGGTGGCGGCGGCCACGGTGGCGAGCGCGTCGGCGGCGTAACGGTCGGCCGCCTGCTCGCCCTCGGCGGCGAGCTTGCGCGAATAGCTGGGCACGAAGGCGGCGGCGAAGGCCCCTTCGGCGAAGATGCGGCGGAACAGGTTCGGGAAGGCCAGCGCCGTGTAGTAGGCGTCCGCCGCGATGGTCTGGCTGGCCCCCAGCCGCGCGGTGATCACCAGGTCTCGGGCCAGGCCCATCACCCGGCTGACCAGCGTCAGCCCCGCGAAGATCGCGGACGAGCGGATCAGGCCGCCCTTCTTCTGCGGGGTCTCGCGCGGGGTGTCGCTCACGGCGTGTTGGTCGGCTGCGCCGGGGAGGCCGTCAAGCCCGCTCGCGGCGGGGCGGCTTGCGGCCCTTGGCCGCCGGGCCTTTCGACGGGCCCTTGGGCGGCGGGCCGCGGCGGGGGGGACCCTTGTGCGGCGGCCCCTTGCGGGGCGGCGGACCTTTGCCGGCGGGGCGGGCCGGACGCTCGCCAGGCGGGCCGGAGGGCTCGACGCGCATCTCGGCCCGGTCGTGGGACGCCACCGCCTCGCGGAAGCGGACCTCGGCCTCGCGGCTGATCTCGAACTTGGTCTCGCGGTCGAAGATGCGGATCTGGCCGATGTCCTTCTTGGTCACGTGACCCAGGCGGCAGATCAGCGGCACCAGCCACTTGGGGTCGGCGTTCTGCGCGCGGCCGACCGGCAGCCGGAACCAGACGCCGTCGCCGACCATGACATTGGGCTCGCGAGGGGGCCGCTCGCGCGGGCCGGCCGGGCCAGCCTGCCGGTCCGGGGCCTGCTCAAACATCTCCTCGGGCTCGGGCAGGCGGACGCGGTAGAGGCGCACGAGCGCGGCGGCCACCACCTCGGCCGCGCGGCCTTCCAGGAGACGCCGGCCGAGCGCCAGGTCCTCGTCCGAGGGCGCCTCGGACAGCATCGGGTCGTCCAGCAGCCGCATCTGGTCGCGCTCGCGCACCTCGTCGGCGGTCGGCGGCCCCGACCACTCGGCGTCGACGCCGGCCGCGTTCAGCAGCATCTCGGCCTTGCGGCGGCGGGTGTGGGGCACGAGCAGGACCGAGACGCCCTTGCGGCCGGCGCGGCCGGTCCGCCCGGAGCGGTGCAGCAGGGCCGCCTTGTTCACCGGCAGCTCGGCGTGGATGACGAGGCCCAGGTCCGGCAGGTCGAGGCCCCGCGCCGCCACGTCGGTGGCGACGCAGGCGCGGGCGTGGCCGTCGCGCAGCGACTGCAGGGCGTCGGAACGCTCCTTCTGGCCCATCTCGCCCGACAGCGCGACCACCGGGAAGCCGCGCTCGCGCAGGGCCCCGTACAGGTGCCGCACCGCCTCGCGCGTCGCGCAGAAGATCAGCGCGCTGGGGGATTCGAAGTAGCGCAGGATGTTGACGACGGCGTTCTCGAGTTCGTTCGGCGCCACGCGGACGGCGCGGTACTCGATGTCGCCGTGCGGCTGGTCGCGTCGGACGGTGTCGATGCGCACCGCGTCCTGCTGGAAGCGGCGGGCCAGCGAGACGATGTCCTTGGCCAGGGTCGCCGAGAACAGGAAGGTGCGGCGGGTCGGGGGCGTGGCGTCGAGGATCTCTTCCAGGTCCTCGCGGAAGCCCAGGTCCAGCATCTCGTCGGCCTCGTCGAGGACGACGACCTTGAGGCCGGAGAGGTCGAGATTTCCCCGCTCCAGGTGGTCGCGCAGGCGTCCCGGCGTGCCGACGACGATGTGGCAGCCGGCCCCCAGGGCCCGCTGTTCGCGCCGGGCGTCCATGCCGCCGACGCAGGTGACGATCCGGGCGCCCGCCTCGGCGTAGAGCCATTCCAGCTCGCGGGCGACCTGCAGCGCGAGTTCGCGGGTGGGGGCGATGGCCAGGGCGAGCGGGGCGGCGGGGGTCTCGAACCTTTCGGCCTCGCCCAGCAGGACCGGCGCGGCCGCCAGGCCGAACGCCACCGTCTTGCCCGAACCGGTCTGGGCCGAGACCAGGAGGTCGCGGTGGGCCTCGGCCTCGAGGACGGCGGCCTGCACGGGGGTGGGCTCGGCATAGCCGCGTGCGGCCAGGGCCCGGGCGAGCGCCGGGTGGGTGTCGGGGAAGGGCATGGCGGTTCCTTTAGCGCGCGACGCTGGCGCGCGCTCTCAGCAAATTGGCGCGGCGACCGGCCGCGGTCTCGTCCTCGGCGTCGGACAGGGCCGCCAGGAGGGCGGCCTTGAGCGCATTGCCCTTGCGGGCGTCGGTGAGTTTCTGGCCGCCGCCGTCGACCACGTAGAAGGCGTCCACGGCGCGCTCGCCATAGCCGTCGATGTGGGCCGACAGGATCGACAGGCCGGCGTCGGAGATCGTGCGGGCGAGCGCCGCCAGGAGGCCCGGCCGGTCGCGGCCCGAGGCCTCCACCACCGTCGAGGTCTCGGAGGCGTCGTTGTCCAGCATCACGGTCGGCCGGATATCGAAGGCGGCGGTGCGGCCCAGATCCTGGCCCTTGCGCGCCTCGCGCGGATGCGGCTCGCCCCGGGCGGCGGCGGCGATCCCTTCGGCCAGGCGGGAGAGCGCGCGCGGATCGAGGGCGCCGAACGGCTGGCCGGTCACGTCCTGCACATAGAAGACGTCCAGCGCATGGCCGTCGCGGGAGGTGAAGACCCGCGCCCCCACCACGTTGGCGCCGGCCGCGGTGATCGCCTCGGCCAGGTCCACGAAAAGGCGCGGACGGTCGGCGGCGGCCACGGTGATCTCTGCGGCGTTGAGGTCGGCCCGTACCCTGCCCTCGGCGGCGGCGCCGTCCGGGCCGGCCCGCTGGGCGAGCTTCGCGTGGGCCAGCACCTCGGCCTGGGTGAAGGCGCTGAAATAGGCGTCCTCCATGGCGTCGGCCCACGGCTCGGCCTCGGGCGCGGCCTTGGCGAGGCCCACCCGCGCGTCGTAGGCGGCGTTCTCCTGGTAGCGCTTGAGCGCGGCGGCGGCGTCCGAGCCCCGGCCGCCCCGGAAGATCGCCTCGGTGGCCGTGTAGAGCTCGCGCATCAGCTGGCCCTTCCAGCCGTTCCACACGCCCGGCCCCACGGCCCGGATGTCGGCCACGGTCAGCACGAGCAGCAGGCGCAGGCGCTCGGGCGTCTGCACGATGCGGGCGAAATCGGCCACGGTGCGGGGGTCGGAGACGTCGCGCTTCTGGGCGTAGTCGCTCATGACGAGGTGGTGCTCGACCAGCCAGGCCACGAGCTCGATCTTGGACCGCTCCAGGCCCAGGCGCTCGCACACCTGGCGGGCCGAGCGGGCGCCGGCCAGCTCCTGGCCGCCGGTCCCGCCCTTGCCGGTGTCGTGCAGCAGCATGGCCAGGAACAGCGCCTCGCGGTCGGCGATCAGCGGCATGATCTGGACGGCCAGCGGGTGGTCGTCGGCAAGCCTGCCGGCGGCGATGTCGGCGATCACGCCCACGGCCCGCAGGGTGTGCTCGTCCACCGTGTACGAGTGGTACATGTTGAACTGCATCTGGGCGACGATGCGCCCGAACTCCGGCACGAAGCGGCCCAAGACGCCGGCCTCGTTCATCAGGGCCAGCGTCCGCTGCGGGTCGCGGCCCCGGGCCAGGATGTCGAGGAACACCTTGGCCGCCGTCCGGTCGCGGCGCACGGCCGAGGTGATCAGGCCCGAGGCGCGGCTGGCGGCCGTGAAGGCGTCGGGGTGCAGGTCGAGGTTCCGCTGGTCGGCGATGCGGAACAGCCTGAGCAGGTTGATGGGGTCCTTCTCGAACACGCCCGGATCGACGTCGAGACGCCCGCCCACCTCGTGGAAGCCCGGCTCGTCCAGCGGCTTGCGCTTCTGCCGGCGCCCCGGGATGAAGCGGCTGATGCCCTTGGGCGCGGCCTTGACCTGCTCGGCCTCCAGCTTGGCGGCGAACACCCGGGTCAGGGTCCCGACGTCCTTGGCGAACAGGAAGTAGCGCCGCATGAACCGCTCGACGGCCGGCGCGTCGCCCCGGTCGCCGTAGCCCATGCGCCGGGCGATCTCGGGCTGCAGGTCGAAGGTCAGCCGCTCCTCGGGACGCCCCGTGGCGAAGTGCAGGTGGCTGCGCACGGCCCACAGGAAGTCGAAGGCCCGGATGAAGGTCCGCACCTCGCGCCGCTCGAACATCTCGAGCTGCATGACCCGCTCCAGGCTCTCGCCGGGATGCAGGTACTGGGCGATCCAGAAGAGGGTGTTGAGGTCGCGCAGGCCCCCCTTCCCCTCCTTGACGTTCGGCTCGACCATGTAGCGGCTGGCCCCGGCGCGGGCGTGGCGGTCGTCGCGTTCCTTGAGCTTGGCCGCCACGAACTCGGGGCCGGTGCCCCTCACCACCTCGTCGCGGAAGCGCCGGACGAGCTCGTCGGCCAGCTTCTCGTCGCCCGCCAGGCGGCGGGCCTCGAGGATCGAGGTGCGGATCGTGAAGTCCTCACGGGAGAGCTTCAGGCACTCCTCGATGGTCCGCGAGGCGTGGCCGACTTTGAAGCCCAGGTCCCAGAGCGCGTAGAGCATGTACTCGATGACGCTCTCGGCGTGGGCCGTCTGCTTGTAGGGGCGCACGAACAGGAGGTCGATGTCGGAGAAGGGCGCCAGGGTGCCGCGCCCGTAGCCGCCCACCGCCATCAGCGCCAGGCGCTCACCCTCGGTGGGGTTGCGGGCCCGGAAGACGTGGACGGTGGTGAAGTCGTAGAGCGCCTGGACCACCTCGTCGGTGACGCCCGAGAGCAGGCGGGCGGTCTCGATGCCGCCGGCCCCGTTCTCCAGCCGCTCCTTGGCGATCATCCGGCCGCGGAAGAGGGCGCCCTTGAGGATCTCCAGCGCCGCCTTGCGCTGGGCAAGCTCGTCGCCGGCGTGCTCCAGGGCCGCGCCCGAGAGCTGGGCGCGCAGCTTCACCCCGTCGACGACGTATTCCAGAGGGGTCGGGCGCAGGCGGGGGGGCATGTCGGGGAGCCATATAGGCGAGTTCGCGCCCGAAGCGGAGGGGTTGCGGCTATGCGGCCCTGCATCGTGGCGCTATGCCCGCCGGCTCGGCAGAAAAGAGTACGCGTGAGGCCATGGGCAAGGGATCGTATCGGGGAGGGTCTTCCGCCGTCGGCTGGAACGCCAACCGCTACGTGGCGCCCACGCTCACCGGCCGCACCCGCAAGGGCAAGGCGCTGATCAAGGACCTGACGGCGCGGACCGCCCAGAGCCGGGCCGAGCAGGCCGCCCAGGACGCCCGGGCCCGCAAGCGCCATGGCATCGCCGAGCCCAAGACCAAGCCGGGGGTGGCCACGTCGACCGCTGCCAGCACGGGCCGCTCGGGCGTCGCCGACGAGGCCCGCAAGCGCCTGAAGGCCGGCGGGCGCCAGGCGTTCACGGTGACGGTCGTGAGGCGGAAGCGGGCCCGGCCTAAGCCAGCAACCCCTTGAGCCGGTAGAGGGCGTCCATGGCCTCGCGGGGGCTCATGCCGTCGGGGTCGAGGGCGCGCAGGGCTTCCTCCACCGGCGAGGGGCCGAAGCGGGCCTCGGGCTCGGCGACGGCGGCGAAGAGCGGCAGGTCCTCCAGGTGGGCCGGGGCGCCGGCCTCGCGCTCCAGGCGCTCCAGGACCTGCTTGGCGCGGGCCACCACCGCCGGGGGCACGCCCGCCAGCTTGGCCACCTGCACGCCGTAGGAGCGGTCGGCGGGACCGGGCCCGGCCTCGTGCAGGAAGATGAGATCGCCGTTCCACTCCTTGGCCTTGAGCGAGAGGTTGGCGACATAGGCCAGCCGGTCCTCCAGCACCGCGAGCTCGTGGTAGTGGGTGGCGAAGAGCGCCCGGCAGCGGCTGGTTTCGTGCAGGTGCTCGACGCAGGCCCAGGCGATCGCCAGGCCGTCGTAGGTGGCGGTGCCGCGGCCGATCTCGTCGAGGATGACGAGGCTGCGCGGCGTGGCCTGGGTCAGGATGGCCGCCGTCTCGACCATCTCCAGCATGAAGGTCGACCGCCCGCGGGCCAGGTCGTCGCCCGCGCCCACGCGGCTGAACAGCCGGTCCACCACCCCGATGCGCAGGCGCCTGGCCGGCACGAAGCAGCCCGCCTGGGCGAGCACGGCCAGGAGCGCGTTCTGGCGCAGGAAGGTGGATTTACCGGCCATGTTCGGACCGGTGACGATGGAGAGCCGGGGCCCGCCGACGCCCTGGCCGTCCAGGCGGCAGTCGTTGGGCGTGAAGGCCTCGCCCGCCCGGCGGACGGCGGCCTCGACCACCGGATGTCGGGCGGCCTCGGCCTCGAAGGCGGTGGAGCGATCCACCACCGGCCGGGTCGCGCCCACGTCGTCGGCCCATTCGGCCAGGCCTGAGGCCACGTCCAGGCGGGCGGCGGCCTCGGCGGCGGCCTGGATCGGCGCGGCCACGGCGCAGGCGGCCTCGCGCCAGGCCTCGAAGGTCTCGACCTCGATGGCCAGCGCCCGCTCGGCGGCCTGGGCGATCCTGGCGTCCAGTTCGGCCAGCTCGACGGTCGTGAAGCGGACCTGGTTGGCCAGGGTCTGGCGGTGGATGAAGACAGCGTTCAGCGGGGGCGCCATCAGCGGCTCGCCCGCCTTGGCCGTGCATTCCACGAAATAGCCCAGGACCGCGTTGTGGCGGATCTTCAGGGCGACCCCGCTCTCCTCGGCGAGGCGGGCTTCGAGGCCGGCGATCACCCGGCGGCTGTCGTCGCGCAGCGCCCGGGCCTGGTCGAGTTCGGGCCGGACGCCCGGCGCCACGAAGCCGCCGTCGCGGGCCAGCGCGGGCAGGTCGGGACCCAGCCCCTCGGTCAGCAGGTCGCGGAAAGCCGAGAGTTCGGGGGTGCGGGACAGGTCCAGCGCGGCGAGCGCTGAGGCGATCTCCGCAGGCACGGCCACCAGCGGGTCCTTCGTCTCGGCGAACAGGCGGACCACGGCCTCGCCCGTGGAAAGGCCGGCCGCCAGCGCGCCCAGGTCGCGCGGCCCGCCCCGGCCCAGCGCCAGGCGGGACAGGGCGCGGGCCATGTCGGGCAGGCGCTGGAGCGCCTCGCGCAGGCGTTCGCGCTCGCGCCGCTTCTCGCAGAACCAGGCCACCGCATCGAGGCGGGCGTCGATGGCGGCGGGGTCGAGCAGGGGCCGGGCGAGGCGGGCGGCCAGCAGGCGCGCGCCGGGCGCGGTGACGGTGCGGTCGATGGCGGCCAGCAACGAGCCGTCGCGCGACCCCGAGGTGGCCCTCTCGATCTCCAGGCTGCTCCGCGTCGCCGGGTCGATGACCATGACGTCGCTCTCGCCCGCCCGCCGGGGCGGCGACAGCGCCGGGAGCTTGCCGGCCTGGGTCGTCTCCAGGTGGGCGGCGATGAGGCCGAGCGCCGAGACCTCGGCGCCCGAGAGCTGGCCGAAGCCGTCCAGGGTCTCGACGCCGTAGAGCCGCTTCAGCCGCGTCTCCGAGGCCGAGGGCTCGGCGAGCGCCTGGGGCAACGGCTGGACGAAGCCGCCGGCGGCCTTCAGCGCGGCGGACACGGCCTCGTCCGCGAACAGCCGGTCGGGGACGAGGATCTCGGAGGGACCCAGGGCGGCAAGGGCGGACGCCAGGGCCGCCACGGTGACCGACAGGCATTCCACCTCGCCCGTCGAAAGCTCGACGCTGGCCACGGCGGCCGAGCCCGCCCGCACCGCCACGGCGGCCAGGCGGTTGGCGCCCCGGGCGTCCAGCAGGCCCTCCTCGGTGAGGGTGCCGGGGGTGACGACCCGCACCACGTCGCGGCGGACCACGGACTTGGAGCCCCGCTTCCGGGCCTCGGCGGGATCCTCCATCTGCTCGCAGAGGGCGACCTTGAAGCCCGCCCGGACCAGCTTGGCGAGGTAGGCCTCGGCCGCGTGGACCGGCACGCCGCACATGGGGATCGGCGCGCCCGCGTGCTGGCCGCGGGCGGTCAGGGTGATGCCCAGCGCCCCGTGGGCCTTCTGGGCGTCCTCGAAGAACAGCTCGTAGAAGTCGCCCATGCGGAAGAAGACCAGCGCGTCCGGCTGGCGCGCCTTGGCCTCGAAGTACTGCGCCATGACCGGCGAGGCGCCGGCGGCGGGATCGGGCGTGGTGGTGGGAGCCTGGGCGTTCATCGGAACGGCGGACGTTAACGGGCCTTGGTGAGTCCCGCGACCCCTTGAACGGCGGTCGGTCAACGCCAAGCTGTGGATGGATGTCCGAGCGCCTGGCGCCTGCCCACCTGATCTTTCCGCCCGGCCCCGCCGACGCCGAGGCCCTGGCGCACGTGCACGTGACCTCCTGGCGGGAGACCTACCAGGGCCTGCTGCCCGACGCCTTCCTGGCCCGCATGTCCGAGCCCGGCTTCGCCCGGCGCTTCCGGCGTTCGCTGAGCCTCGTGGACGACGTGACCCTGGGCGCCGCCGACCGGAGCGGGATCGTGGGCTACGCCTCGGGCGGGCCTTCCCGGCGAGGCGTCCACGGCGAGGGCGAGATCACCGTGCTCTATGTGCTGCGGGCCGCCCAGGGCCACGGCCTGGGCCGGCGGCTGCTGACCGAGACCGCCCGGGCGCTGGCGGCGCGGGGCGCGACCTCGCTGATGATCTCGGTGCTGCGCGAGAACCTTCCCGCGCGGGGCTTCTACGAACACCTGGGCGGCATGGCCAAGTCGCCCCGGCGGGAACCGGGGCCCGGCGGGGTCTTGCTCTGGGAGGTGGCCTACCGCTGGCCCGACATCCGCAGCCTTCTCTCCCCTCCCCCCGCGTAGCGGAGAGGGAGAGGTCCTAGATCGCGCTCGCCTCTTCGGCCGCGTAGGTCAGGCTGACGAACACGTCCTCCAGGTCCGGGTCCTCGGTGGTGATGTCCTTGATGTGGATGCCGGCCTTGCGGATGGCGGCCAGCACCTGCTCCACCGAGGACTGGCCGGTGCGGTAGCTGACCGAGAAGCCGCCCGCCTTCAGCAGGCGCGTTTCGAAGCCGGGCAGTTCGGGGGCGGCCGCCAACGGGGTCTCAGGCGTGACGAGCACGTTGCGGGTGTCCATCCGGCGCAACAGCGTGGTGGTGGGCTCGCAGGCCACCACCTGGCCGCGGTTGATGATGGCGATCTGGTCGCAGAGCTCCTGGGCCTCTTCCAGATAGTGGGTGGTGAGCACGATGGTCACGCCCTGGCGGTTCAGCTCCAGCACATAGTTCCAGAGCTGGCGGCGCAACTCGACGTCCACCCCGGCGGTGGGCTCGTCCAGGATCAGCACCGGCGGGTTGTGGACCATGGCCTTGGCGACCATCAGCCGCCGCTTCATGCCGCCCGAGAGCTGGCGGACATAGGCCTTGGCCTTGTCGGCGAGGCCCAGGGCGGCCAGCAGTTCGTCAGTGCGGCGCTCGGATTTCGGCACGGCGTACATGCCGGCCGCCACCTCCAGCGCCTCGCGGGGCGTGAAGAACGGGTCGGCGGCGATCTCCTGGGGCACCACGCCGATGGCGGCGCGGGCGTCCCGGGGCCGCTCGTCGATGTCCCGGCCCCAGATCCTCACCGTGCCCGAGGTCTTCCGCGTCAGGCCGGCCAGGATGTTGATGAACGTGGACTTGCCCGCCCCGTTCGGCCCCAGCAGGCCGAAGATCGAGCCCCGGGGGATGGCGAGGTCCAGGCCCTTGAGCGCCCGCATCTCGGGCGTGGTCTTGGTGGCGGCGTAGGTCTTGACCAGGCCCTTGGCCTCGATCGCGTATTCGGGAAGGTCCATGGAGTCCAACTTTGGGGAGGGCCGTCGTTGACGGCGAAAGCCGTGGTCGCATACCTAGGCGGCCGTCGCGTCCGCGCCAAGGACACGGCGCAGGAGAGATTGGTCAGATGGCCCGCAAACCCGCCACCACGCCCGTCAAGAAGGCCGCCAAGGCCCAGAAGAGGCCGGAACCGGCGCCCGCCAAGCCCGCGGTGACTGCCCATGGGGACCTTGGCCTGCCGCCGCCCGAGACGGTGGTCGTCCGTTCGCACCGGGTCGCCTGTGACGGCGTCGGCGGCGCGCTCGGCCATCCGCGCGTGTGGCTGGAGATGGGCGAGGCCGACTTCGTCGAGTGCCCCTACTGCGACCGCCGCTTCGTCCTGGCCCACGGCTCGGAAGGCGCGGAGGACGAGCGCCTGGCCCCCGGCGTCTACGAAGGCAGCCACGGGCACTGAGCCTCCAAGATCCTCCCCCACAGGGGGAGGTGGCGCGAAGCGCCGGAGGGGGTTGAAACCCCACAGGTTCAACCCCTCAACCCCCTCACCCGCTACGCGGGAGCTCCCCCTGTGGGGGAGGCATCTTCTTCGTCACACCCGCAGCGGCATCAGGATGTACTGGACGTCCACGTCGGCCGGGTCAAGGACCAGGGCCGGGTCGTTCGGGCCGCCGAAGCGGAACTCGGCGCTCTCGCCGCTGATCTGGTCGGTGATGTCCAAGAGGTAGCGGGCGTTGAACGACAGCTCGAAGGGCTCGCCGTCGTAGTCGATCTCGAGCTCCTCCACCGCCTGGCCGGCTTCCATGTTGCGGACGGTGAGCACCACCTTGCCCGGCTCCAGGGCCATGCGCACCGAGCGGCTCTTCTCGGCCGAAATGGTGGCCACGCGGTCCACCGCCTGGGCGAACAGCTTGGCGTCGACCATGACGATGCGGGTGTTGTCCTTGGGGATGACGCGCCCGTAGTCGGGGAAGTTGCCGTCGATGACCTTGGACGTCAGGGCCGCGCCGTTGAACTCGAAGCGGATCTTCTGGGGGCTGATCTGCAGGTCGACGCTCTCGCCGGCGTCCTCCAGCAGGCGGCGCGCCTCGCCCACCGTCTTGCGCGGCACGATGACGCCCGGCGCGCCGGCGGCGCCCTCGGGGGCCGGCATGTCGGCCAGGGCCAGGCGCGAGCCGTCGGTGGCCACCGCGCGCAGGCGGGCCTGGCCGTCGATCATCACCGTGTGGAGATAGAGGCCGTTCAGGTAGTAGCGGGTCTCCTCCGCCGAGATGGCGAAGCGGGTCTTGTCGATCAGCCGGATCAGGTCGGCGACGTCCACGCCCATCGAGCCGCCGAAGCCCTCGGCCGACATCACCGGGAAGTCGCCGGCCGGCAGGACCGGCAGGTTGAAGCGCGAGCGGCCGGCCTGGACCGTCAGCCGGGGGTCCTCGCCCGTGAAGCTGAGGGAGACGTCGGCGCCCTCGGGCAGCTTGCGGACGATCTCGTAGAGGGTGTGGGCCGGGGCCGTGATCTGGCCCGGCTGGTCCACCTGGGCCAGGGCCTCGTCGATGATCTCCATGTCGAGATCGGTCGCCGAGAACGTCAGCCGGTCGCGCTCGGCCGACAACAGCACGTTCGACAGGATCGGAATGGTGTTGCGGCGCTCCACCGCGCTCTGCACGTGGCCCAGGGCCCGGAGCAGCGCGGCGCGTTCGATCGTCAGCTTCATTCTTAGGTCCCGGCTCGCCTCTGCGCGGGCGCGCGAATCAGCTCCGCGCCCACGCACCCCGAAAGGAAGGGACTTGCGACATTAGCCAAATTCCCGAGAGGGGAAAGGCCCCGGACGCGATTAGGCGCGGGTGTCCACAGACCCGCCCGATTCCCCGCCTTCGCCGCCCTCGCCGCCGGCGTAGGGATTGCCCTGGCCGCCGTCGGGGCCCGGGCCGCCGCCCGCGCCCTTGGCCGCCACCACCACCATGGCCGGGCGCACGAGGCGGCCCAGCAGCTCGTAGCCGGGCTGCAGCACCTGGATGACGCCGCCGGGGGCCACGTCGGTCCCGGGCTGCTCCATCATCGCCTGGTGCTTGTGGGGGTCGAACTTCTCGCCCTTGGCGGGGTCGATCTTCTTCAGGCCGTTGCGCTCGAAGGCGCCCAAGAGCTCCTTGGCGGTCATCTCGACGCCGACCACGAAGTTCTTCACCACGCCTTCGGCATGGTCGGCGGGCGCCGCGGTCATGGCGCGGTCGAGGTTGTCGGCCACGCCCAGGAGGTCGCGGGCGAACTTCTGGATGGCGTAGGCGCGCGCGTCGTTCATCTCGCGCTCGGCGCGGCGACGCGTGTTCTCGGCCTCGGCGGCGTAGCGCAGCACCTGCTCCTTGAGGGCCTGGACCTCGGCCTTCAGCGCCTCGGCGTCGGCCGTGGCGAAGTCGAAGCCGTCGTCGGCCTGAGCGGGGGTGTTGTCGTCGGACATGTCCTACCTGGGTCTTTAAGCGTTCATCACCTGGCCAAGCACGCGGGCGGTGTAGTCCACCAGCGGAATGACCCGGGCGTAGTTCAGGCGGGCGGGGCCGATCACGCCGATCGCGCCGACCACCCGCTGCGACCCCGTCATATAGGGCGCCGCGATCACGGCGGAACCGGAAAGCGAGAAGAGCCGCGTCTCGGCGCCGATGAAGATGCGCACGCCCTGACCGTCGCGGACCCCGTCCAGGAGCTGGATGAGCTGCTCCTTCTGCTCCAGGTCCTCGAACAGCGAGCGGACGCGCTCCAGGTCGTCGATGGCCTCGCGGTCCTCCAGCAGGTTGGCGCGGCCGCGGACGATCAGGGCCCGCTCGTCGTCCTCGCCGCCGCCCCAGGCCGCCAGGCCGTCCTCCACCAGGCGGGCGGCGGTCTCGTCCAGCTCGCGCCGGGCCCGCTCCAGCTCGGCCTTCAGGTCGACCTTGGCTTCCGAGAGGGTGCGGCCGCGCATCCGGGCGTTGAGGAAGTTCGAGGCCTCCTGCAGCGCCGAGGGCGTGACGCCCATGGGCCGCCGGATCAGCCGGTTCTCCACCGTGCCGTCGTCGAAGACCATGATGGCCAGCGTCCGCTCGCCGGACAGCGGCACGAACTCCACATGGGTCACGCCGGCGTCGCGGATGGGGGTGACGACCACGCCCGCCCCGCCCGCCAGGCCCGAGAGGATCTTGGACGCCTCGTTGAGCGCGTCCTCGTAGTTGCGGCCGTGGGCCATCAGGCGCGCCTCGATGTCGCGCCGCTCGGTCTCGCCCACGTCGCCCACTTCCAGCAGCCCGTCCACGAAGAGGCGCAGGCCCGCGTGGGTCGGCAGGCGCCCGGCGCTGACGTGCGGCGCGCCCAGGAGGCCGAGCTGGGTCAGGTCCTGCATGGTGTTGCGGATCGAGGCCGGCGACAGCGGCAGGCCGCCCTTGGACAGGGTGCGCGAGCCCACCGGCTCGCCCGTCTCCAGGTAGCTCTCCACGATGCGGCGGAAGATGTCCCGCGCGCGGTCGTCGAGTTCGGCGAGCGACGGCCCGCGGGCGAAGATCGGATGTGTCACGTCAGCGTGCGGTTTCGGTGCGCCCATGGACTGGACCTTCGCGATCTAGGATAAGCGCGGCCTTCTCCGGCGCAAGACGCCCGGTCTTCCGAAGAGTTCCACACGCATGCGCCCCTCCGAACGCACCCCTGACGCCCTCCGCCCCGTGACCCTGGAGACGGGCGTGAACCGCTACGCCGAGGGCTCGTGCCTGGTGAGCTTCGGCCACACCAAGGTGCTGGTGACGGCGAGCCTGGAGGAGGGCGTGCCCCCCTTCCTGCGCGGCAAGGGCCAGGGCTGGGTCACGGCCGAGTACGGCATGCTGCCCCGCGCCACCCACACCCGCGGCCGGCGCGAGGCCGCCCAGGGCAAGCAGTCGGGCCGCACCCAGGAGATCCAGCGCCTGATCGGCCGCTCCCTGCGCGCGGTGGTGGACCTCAAGGCGCTGGGCGAGCGCCAGATCACCGTGGACTGCGACGTCATCCAGGCGGACGGCGGCACGCGCACGGCCTCGATCACCGGCGCCTGGGTCGCGCTGCGGCTGGCCACCAAATACCTGCTGGACGAGGGGCTCATCACCACGGACCCGATCCTCGACCAGGTGGCGGCGATCAGCTGCGGGGTGTTCTCGGGGACCCCGGTGCTCGACCTCGACTACGAGGAGGATTCCACGGCCGAAGCCGACTCCAACTTCGTGCTGACCGGGAACGGCGATATCGTCGAGATCCAGGCCACCGGCGAGAAGCGCGGGTTCTCCGAGGCCGAGTTCGAGGCGCTGTTCTCGCTGGCCCGCAAGGGCATCGGCGAACTCTGCGTGATGCAACGCGCGGCGGCGGGCTGAATCTCCCCCATCGCGGCAGCGATGGCGGGAGGGGGACCGTCGGCCGAGCGCAGCGAAGAGCCGATGGGGGAGGGGGCGAGCGGCTGGCAGGGCTGCACGGGCAGCTCTCATGGATGCCCTGCGAGGGCCTTCCCCCTCCACCATTCGCTCTTCAGTCCGCTTCGCGGGCTTCGGCGAACGGTCCCCCTCCCGCCGCTGCTGGCGCAGCGGGGGAGGTTATTCGTCGTCGGGCGGGTCGTCGGGGCCAGGCTCGTAGGCCAGGAGGTCGCCGGGCTGGCAGTCCAGCTCGCGGCACAGGGCGGCCAGGGTCGAGAAGCGCACGGCCCGGGCCTTGCCGGTCTTCAGGATCGACAGGTTGGCGATGGTCACGCCCACGCGGTCGGCCAGCTCCGTCAGCGACATGCGACGCTCCAGCAGGACGCGGTCGAGTTGGACACGGATCGGCATGTCAGATGGTCAGCTCGGCTTCGCGGCGCAGGCGCGCGCCTTCGCGGAACACCTCGGCCAGGACGAAGACGACCAGGACCGAGAACCAGGCGGTGAGGCTGAAGGTGGGCTTCACCTCGGAGATGTCGGGCAGCATCCAGGCCCCCACGGCCCAGAGCGCGTAGCGGCCGAGTTCGAGGCCGGCCAGCATCACCCCGATCAGGCGCAGGCGCGCCACGTTGTCGGGATGGAAGGGATCGCCCACCGTCAGGGTGACGAAGATGCGGCGCAGGCAGCCCACGATCACCAGGATGCCCGCCAGGTAGAGGGCGGCGGCCAGGAGGCCCGCAGCCATCACCGGCCCTCGGTCGGCCAGCTCGGCGGCCGAGCCGTCTAGCTTCACGTCGGCCAGGAGATCGGGGTTGAAGCTCAGCAGCAGCGCCGCGAGCGTGATCAGCGCCAGGACCGCGACGCCGACCCAGAGCGCGGCGAACACCACGTCCAGGATGATCTTCAGGAAGCTGGAAACCGACCCAGGACCCAGCGCGCGCATGGCCCATTCCCCCTTCAGGCCAGAACCCGCCGCGGCCCGGCCGCGAGGTTCCGGGTCCGGGGCGGGTCGGACAAAACCCATCTCGGGGATCAGCCTAGAGTTGGGCCGAGGCGATGGCCAGCATGGGGAACGCGCCGAGGATCACGACGAAGCTCATGGCGACCCGGTCGAGCAGGTTCATGGCGGAAGCAGACATTTGAACTCTCCTTGTCTTGTTTGCTGCAGTGCAGCGAGATTTGGGTGGGAACCGCTGTCCCCATGGCGATAATCGATACGCGCACATCGTTTCTCGATCAAATGAACATCGAGTAACGATATTAAACTTTTGCAATGCAACACAGCGGGCGGGCGCTATGGTCCCGCGCGGGTAAAGACGGAGTTAATGGCTATGGCCCTGAAGCTGGAGGCGGGGACACGCCTGGTGGTCGCCACGCACAACCCGGGCAAGGCCCGCGAGCTGGCCGAGATCCTCGACGGCCGCTTCGATATCGTGACCGCCGGCAGCCTGGGGCTCGCCGAGCCGGACGAGACCGAAACGACCTTCGCCGGCAACGCCCTGCTCAAGGCGCGCGCCGCGGCCGAGGCCTCGGGCCTGGTGGCGCTCGCCGACGATTCCGGCCTGTCGGTGAAGGCGCTGGACGGCGCGCCCGGAATCTATTCCGCCCGCTGGGCCGGACCCGCCAAGGACTTCGCCGAAGCCATGCGCAAGGTCGAGGAACGGCTGGAGGAGGCGGGCGCCGACGACCACTCGGCCTCGTTCACCTGCGCGCTGGCCGTCGCCTGGCCGGACGGACCCGCCGTCGTCGTCGAAGGCCGGGTGGATGGCGTGCTGACCTTCCCGCCCCGGGGGACCAACGGCTTCGGCTACGACCCCATCTTCGTCCCCGAGGGCCATGAGCAGACCTTCGGCGAGCTGGAGCCCCAGGTGAAGGACGGCCTCTCCCACCGCTCGCGCGCCTTCGAGAAGCTGAAGGCCGCCCTGTTGTGACCACCCCCGCCCCGCCGCTCGGGGTCTATGTCCACTGGCCTTACTGCGCGCGCATCTGCCCCTACTGCGACTTCAACGTTTTCCGGGCGCGGGGCCGCGAGGCCGAGGCGCGGGCGCTGGTCCGCGCGATCCTCGACGACCTGACGGCCCAGCGGGCGCTGACCGGCCCGCGCGACCTCGTCTCGGTGTTCTTCGGCGGCGGCACGCCCTCGCTGATGGACCCCGCCTGGACCGCCGAGATCGTGGACGAGGCCCGGCGCCTCTGGACGCCGGCGGCAGATATGGAAGTCACGCTCGAAGCCAATCCCACCGACGCCGAGGCGGACCGGTTCGCGGCCTTCGCCGAGGCGGGCGTGAACCGCCTGTCCCTGGGGCTGCAGTCGCTGGACGACGCGGCGCTGAAGCTGCTCGGCCGCAACCACAGGGCGGACGAGGGACGGCGCGCGGCGCAGATCGCCGCCCGGACCTTCCCCAGGCTCTCCGTCGACCTGATCTACGCCCGGCCGGGCCAGACGCCCGGGGCGTGGGCCGAGGAGCTGAAGGCGGCGCTCGCCCTCGGGGCCGAGCACGTCTCGCCCTACCAGCTGACCATCGAGGCGGGCACGGCCTTCGAGCGGGCGGTGCGGCGCGGGTCCCTGGTCCCGCCGGCCGAGGAGCCCGCCGCCGAGCTCTTCGAGACGACCCAGGCCGTGCTGGAAGCCGCCGGCTTCGACGCCTACGAGGTCTCGAACCACGCCCGCGGCGAGGCGGCCCGCTCGCGTCACAACCTCGTCTACTGGCGGGGGTGGGACTATGTGGGCGCCGGGCCCGGCGCGCACGGGCGGATCACGACGCCTGAGGGCCGGATCGCCACCACCGCCGCCGATCGGCCCGCCGATTACATCGCGGGCGAGGGCGGAGCGCGCGAGCTGCTGACGCCGGTCGAGGCCGCCGAGGAACGCGTCCTGAGCGGCCTTCGGATCGCCCAGGGGGTGGGCCGGGAGGAGGTCGCCGTCCTGGACATCCCGCCCCAGCGGATCGCGCACCTGATCGAGCTTGGCCTGCTCGCCGACGACCCTGCCCGCCTGCGCGCCACGTCCCAGGGCCGCCGCGTCCTCGACGCCCTCACCCGTGAACTCCTGACGTAGCCGCCGCTTGCCATCGGCCGCTTTAGCGGCGAAGCCTCGGCCATGGCCCGCGCCCTTCCGCCCCCCGTTCTCGACGACGCGCCGCTCGCGCCGGGCCTCTACGTGGTGGCGACGCCCATCGGGAACCTGCGCGACATCACCCTTCGGGCCCTGGACGTGCTGAACCAGGCCGACCTGGTGCTGGCCGAAGACACCCGCGTGGCGGGCAAGCTGCTGCAGGCCTTCGGTCTGTCGGCGAAGCTGGAGCGCTGCGACGAGCACGGCGAGGCCCGCGCCCTGCCCCGGGCCCTGGCGACCCTTTCCGAAGGCGGGCGCGTGGCGCTGGTCTCGGACGCCGGCACCCCGCTGGTCTCGGACCCGGGCTTCCGGCTGGTGCGCGAGGCCGCCGCGGCCGGTCATCCGGTGCATCCCATCCCCGGCGCGTCGGCGCTGCTGGCGGGCCTGTCGGTCGCGGGCCTGCCGACCGACCGCGTCCTGTTCGCGGGCTTCCCGCCGCCCAAGTCCGCGGCGCGCCGGACCTTCCTGGCCGAGGTGGCGGGCCTGCGCGCCACGCTGGTCTTCTTCGAGGGCGGCTCGCGCCTGGCCGCCAGCCTGGCCGATATGGCTGAGGTGCTGGGCGGCGCGCGCGAGGCGGTGGTCTGCCGCGAACTCACCAAGCTCTACGAGACCGTCGTGCGGGGGCGGCTCTCCGACCTCGCCGCCGACCCCCGGTTCGAGGCACCGAAGGGCGAGATCGTCGTGCTGGTCGGCCCGGGCCGCGAGACCGAGGCCACCGCGGCGGACGCCGACGCGGCCCTGGCCGAGGCGCTGGCCCGCCTGAAACCCGCTGACGCCGCCGCCGAGGTGGCCAAGGCCCTGGGCCTGCCCCGGCGCGACCTCTACCGGCGGGCCCTGGAGCTGAAGCGGTGAACGTGCGCCGGGCGCGCGGCGCGGCCGCCCGGGTCTCGGGCCGGCGCGGCGAGGTGCTGGCGGCGCTGTGGCTGATGATGAAGGGCTACCGGATCCTGGGCTTCCGCCTGAAGACGCCGCTCGCCGAGATCGACCTGCTGGCCAAGCGCGGACCGGTCCTGGCGGTCATCGAGGTCAAGCGGCGGAACGATCTGCGAGCGGCCCTGGAGGCGGTGGGCTTCGACCAGCGCGACCGCCTGCGGCGGGCGGCCGCGACCCTGGCGGCCAAGCGGCCGGCGCTTTCGGGTGCGTCGGTTCGCCTCGACCTGCTGGCTCTCGCGCCCGGGCGTCTTCCTATGCATATTCCCGACGCCTGGAAGGGCGATTGAGGACGGGTTCGCGACCTTAAGCATGGACCGCCAAGAGGCCGAGACCATCCTGCGCGAGGCCGGGAGCGCGCCCGAGGGCCAGTTCCCGCTGCTGGAAGCCGCCATCGCCTGCGCCATCCACGAGGACCCTGCGCGCGATCCCGCGGTCGCCCGCGAGCTCGGCGAGGCCGCGGCCCGCCGGTTGGCGGAGCGACTGAAGCGCGAGAGCGCCGAGGAGGCCCTGGCCGAGGCCATGGCGGGCGATCTGCGCCTGTCGGGCGATCTGTTCAATGTCGAGGACCTCGACAACGCCGACGTGATCGCCGTGGCCGAGACGCGCCGGGGCCTCGCCGTGACCCTGGGCGTCTACTACATCCACGCCGCCCGGCGCTGCGGCTTGCAGGTCCAGGGCGTGGACTTCCCCGGCCATTTCCTGCTGCGCATCGAGACCGAGGAAGGGCCTCTGGCGCTGGACCCCTTCTCGGAGGGGCGCGTGGTGCTGCCGTCCGAACTGACCCGGCGGGCCCTGCACGCGGGCCTCACCCCCAACGTGGCCGACCGTCTCGACCGGCTCATGGCCCCGGTGAGCGACCGGGCGGTGCTGATGCGGCTGCAGAACATCATCTTCGCCCGGGCGAGCGCCGTCAGGGACTATCCCCGGGCCGAGCGCGCCGCGCTGCGCCGGGCGCTCCTCGACCCCAGCGACCACCGCCCGTGGCTGGACGTCGCCTCGGCCCGCGAGGGCCAGGGCGCGCTGGCCGGCGCGCTGGAGGCCCTGCAGCGGGCCACCTCGCTCGACGGCGGCGTGGCCCTGGCGGCGCGGGCGCAGCGCGAACGGGTCCGGCTGCGGCTGAACTAGACGGCTGGGTTGCGCCCCGGCGGCGCCCCCCGCATCCTCGGCCCGATTCGGACATGACGGGGCGCGCTCCGACGGATGGTCTTCAGCTCCGTCATCTTCATCTTCTATTTCCTGCCCGTCTTCCTGCTCGGCTACTATCTGAGCGGCTGGCGGACCGGCGCGCTGCTGCTGGGCAGCGCGGTGTTCTACACGTGGGGCGAGGGCCCCTACCTCCTCCTGCTGCTGGCTCTGATCGGCCTGAATTACGCCGGCGCCCGATGGCTGGGGGCCCAGGCGGGGCGCCGACGGACGACCCTGCTGGCCCTGCTGATCGGCCTCGATCTGGCGGTGCTGGGCTGGTTCAAGTACGCGGGCTTCCTGGCGGCGAACCTCAACCGGCTGCTGCCGGGCGATCCCCTGCCCGAGCCGCACCTGGCGCTGCCGCTCGGCATCTCGTTCTTCACCTTCCAGCTCGTCAGCTACCTGTTCGACGTTTGCCGCCGGCAGGTGGAGGTGGAGCGCGATCCGGTCCGGTTCGCCGCTTATATCCTGATGTTCCCGCACCTGATCGCGGGGCCCATCGTCCGCTTCGCCCATATCCGCGAGGAGCTGCACGCCGACCGCCGCCGGACCGGCCGCATCGGCCTGGGTCTGCAGTATTTCATCGTGGGCCTCTGCCAGAAGGTGCTGGTGGCCAACACCGTGGCCCCGCTCGCCGACCACGCCTTCGGCCTGCCGCCCGGCTCGCTGGACGCGGGCACCGCCTGGCTCGGCATGATCGCCTACACCCTGCAGATCTACTTCGACTTCTGCGGCTATTCGAACATGGCCATCGGCCTGGCCTTCATGCTGGGCTTCACCTTCCCCAAGAACTTCGACCACCCCTACGCCTCGGCCTCGGTCACCGAGTTCTGGCGGCGCTGGCACATCTCGCTGTCGTCGTGGTTCCGGGACTACGTCTACATCCCGCTGGGCGGCAACCGCGGCGGCCGGTGGAAGACGGTGCGCAACCTGCTTGTCGTGTTCCTGCTCACCGGCTTCTGGCACGGGGCGGCCTGGACGTTCGTGGTCTGGGGCCTGTTCCACGGCGGGTTCCTGCTCATCGAGCGCTTCGGCCTCGGGCGGGTCCTTGAGCGCGCGCCCCGTGCGGTCGGCAACGCCTACACCCTGCTGGCGGTGATGGCGGGCTGGGTGCTGTTCCGGGACGAGTCGCTTGGCGAGGCGGTCCGCTACTGGGGCGCCCTGGTCGATCCGGCCGGTTTCCGCGCCTTGCCCATAGCCACCCTTCACCTGCTCGACGCCCAGGTCCTGGCGGCGCTGACCCTGGGCGCGGTGTTCGCCTATCCCGTCCTGCCGTGGGCGCTCGACCGGACACGGACGCCAAGACTTGAGCCGTCCCACACCATAGAAGCCCGCCTCGACACCCAGGGCGTCCACGTCCTCGCCACGCCGGCGCTGATCGCGGGCCTCGTCCTGGCCGTGGCCCAACTCGCCGGCTCCAGCCTCAACCCCTTCCTGTATTTCCGGTTCTGATGGCCAGGGACCTGCGCGCGCACTGGGGAGGACTGATCGGGGCGAGCCTCGCCGTGCTCGCCGCGGCCTTCGTCGCGCCGCGCTTCGTCACCCCGCCGGACCTGCAGGAGAACCGCCCCCTCGCGCCCGCGCCCGAGACGCCGCACACCTGGGCCGAGTGGCGGGCCTGGCCCAAGGCCGCCGACGCCTATGTCGCCGACCGCTTCCCGCCCCGGGCGCACCTGATCGGCTGGCTGAACTTCCTGCGGCTGAAGACCGGCGTCAGCGGCTCTCCCAGCGTCGTGGTCGGTCGCGACGGCTGGCTGTACTTCGACAACGGGACCCACCTGGGCGCCGCCCGCAACGACCCCGTCTATACGGACGCCGAAGCCCGCGCGTGGCTGGCGGCCCTGGCCGGCCGCACCGAAGCCGTGGCGCGCGCGGGGGCGGTCCACCTGGTCGTGGTCCCGCCCGACAAGGAGGTGGTCTATCCGGAGCATGGGCCGGCCTGGTACGCGGGACCCGACCGCAACCGCGCCGCCGTGCTGCTGAGCCGGCTCGCCGAGCTGTCCGGCGCGGGCGAGGTGCTTTACCTGCAGGACGCGCTCCGGCGGCCGACGCGCTGGGGTCTGCACACCTACGGCGTCTACGACACCCACTGGACAGGGCTCGGGGCCTACCAGGGCTACGCCGAGATGATGCGGCGACTGCACGACCTGGGCCTGACCGAAGGCCCGCGGCCCATCGAGGACTTCGCCGATCTGCACGAGCATGACCCGAACAAGCCGCGAAACCTCGCCCTCATGCTGGGGGTGGCGAGCTTCGTCGTGGTGGACTTCCCCGAACTCGGCGACCCCGACGCCGAAGACCGCCTGAGGACCACCTGGCTGACGCCCAGCCGCGACTGGACGGCCCCCCAGGTCATCGAGACCGGGCAGACGGGCAAGCCGGTCCTGCTGATGACCCGGGATTCGTTCAGCACCGCCCTCCTGCCGTTCCTCTACACCCACTTCAGCCGCATCGTGCTGGCGCACAATCAGGACGGCTCGTGGCGCGGCGACCTGATCGCGCGGTTCAAGCCCGACGTCGTCGTGCTGGAAGTCGTCGAGAGCGGCCTGCCCGTCTCGCTGGGCGGATCGCCGCCGGCCAGTCCCGAGTCGCTGCGCCGCATCGATGCGGCCCTGGCCAAGCCGCACCGCATCCCGGCGGCGGAGGCCATCGAACCCTTCCGAACGCTCGGACCGGTCCCCACGCTCAGCGGCGGCCCGGGCCCCGACCACCTGAAGGGTTCCGAGGGCGGCGAGTTCATCCTGGGCCGGCCGGGCGACGACGTCATCGAGGGCCGCGGCGGCGCGGACACCATCCGCGCCGGCCAGGGCGCCGACCGGATCGACGGCGGTCCGGGCGGCGACTGGATCTCGGGAGACAAGGGCGACGACCAGATCCGCGGCGGCGCCGGCGCGGACACCTTCGTCACCCGCAGCGGCGCGGACCTGGACCTCGTGCTCGACTTCTCCCTCGCCGAGGGCGACCGCATCATCGTCGAGCCCGGCGCGGCCTACACACTCGTCCAGGAGGGCCCCGACGCGGTGATCCGGATGGACGGGGCCCGGATGGCGCTGAAGGGCGTCCGCGCCGCCGACCTGCCGCCGGGGACCATCGCTCGACGCTAGCGCTTTGGGGTCCGCCGCCCTATGTCGCACGGACACCAACCGCCGCCCGGGGAAAGCCATGTCGTTGAAGGTCGCCGTCCAGATGGATCCCATCGAGGGCATCAACATCGAGGGCGACACGACCTTCCTGATGATGGAATCGGCCCAGGCGCGGGGCCACTCCCTGTTCGTCTACACCACCGACAAGCTGGCCATGGAGGACGGCCGGGTGTTCGCCCGCGGCCGCGACGTGCAGGTCCAGCGGGTGGCGGGCGGCCACGCCACCCTCGGCCCCTGGCGGCGGACGGAACTCACCGAGTTCGACGTCGTGCTGCTGCGGCAGGACCCGCCGTTCGACATGCACTACATCGACACCACCTTCTTCCTGGAGGCGGTCCATCCGCAGGTGCTGGTGGTCAACAACCCGCGCGAGGTGCGCAACGCGCCCGAGAAGCTGTTCGTCACCAGGTTCCCGGGCCTGCAGCCGCCCACCCTGATCACCCAGGACAAGGAGGCGATCTACGACTTCCGGGCCCGCCACGGGGACATCGTGATGAAGCCGCTGAACGGCCGGGGCGGCTCGGGCGTGACCCGCCACCTGAAGGACGACCCCAACATCGACGCGCTCCTGGAGCTGCACGCCCAGATCGGCCGCGAGCCGGTGATCGTGCAGAAGTTCCTCCCCTCGGTGACCAAGGGCGACAAGCGCATCCTGCTGGTCGACGGCGAACCGGTGGGCGCCATCAACCGCGTGCCCGAGAAGGGCCAGATCCGCTCGAACCTGGCCGTGGGCGGCAAGGCCGAGCCGGTGGAGCTCACCGCCCGCGACCGCGAGATCTGCGCCACGATCGGGCCAGAGCTGAAGGCGCGGGGGCTGATCTTCGTGGGCATCGACGTGATCGGCGACTACCTCACCGAGATCAACGTCACCTCGCCCACGGGCGCCGTGGCCCTGAAGCGGTTCACCGGGATCGACGCCGCAGACGTGATGTGGACCCGCATTGAAGAGCTGCGCCGCACGGCGTAGGGTGGATTCACAAATTGCACGCGACGGTTTCAGGCCGGTCGCACATTCCCCCTTGGTTCCGTTTTTGTTCTTGATCCGGGCCCGGCTTCATGCTGTGGTTTGTGGATAACTCTTGGCCGGACACAAGGGGTTGAGATGGCGGCGCGGGTGGTCACCCTGGCGTTCCACGGCGTGGAGGCGGTGCGCGTGGACGTGCAGGTCCAGTTCACCGCCGGCGAAGCCAAGTTCTTCCTGGTCGGCATGGGAGACAAGGCGGTCTCCGAAAGCCGCGAGCGCGTGCGTGCGGCGTTCTTCGGCCTCGGGCTCGCCCTCCCGGCCAAGCGCATCATCGCCAACCTGGCGCCCGCCGACCTGCCCAAGGAAGGCAGCCATTACGACCTGCCCATCGCGCTGGCCATCATGGCCGGCATGGGGATCATCCCGCCCGACGCCCTGGAGGGCTGGGCGGCGGTCGGCGAACTGGCGCTCGATGGCCGCATCACGCCGGTGGCCGGCGCCCTGCCGGCCTCGGTAGCCGCCGGGAGTCTGGGGCTGGGCCTCATCTGCCCCGAGGCTTGCGGCGCCGAGGCGGCGTGGGCGGGCGGGACGCGGGTGCTGGCCGCGCCGTCCCTCATCGCCCTGGTGAACCATTTCCGCGGGACCCAGGTGCTCGCGCCGCCCACGCCCGGCCCCATGCTGGACGGCGAACGGGTCCCAGACCTGCGCGACGTGAAGGGCCAGGAGAACGCCAAGCGGGCGCTCGAAATCGCCGCGGCCGGCGGCCACAACCTGCTGTTCGTGGGGCCGCCCGGATCGGGCAAGTCGATGATGGCCGCGCGCCTGCCCGGCCTCCTGCCGCCGCTGACCTCCGAGGAGCTGCTCGAGACCTCGATGATCCATTCGGTGGCGGGCCTCATCGCGCGCGGCCAGCTGACCCGCGCCCGGCCGTTCCGCACGCCCCACCACTCGGCCAGCATGGCGGCGCTGACCGGCGGCGGGCTGAAGGCCAAGCCCGGCGAGGTCAGCCTGGCGCACAACGGGGTGCTGTTCCTGGACGAGCTGCCCGAGTTCGGGGCCCAGGCGCTGGATTCGCTGCGCCAGCCGCTGGAGACCGGCGAGGTGGTGGTGGCCCGCGCCAACGCCCACATCCGCTACCCCGCGCGCTTCCAGCTGGTGGCGGCCATGAACCCCTGCCGGTGCGGCGTTGGCGGGCCGGGCCGGGGCGCCTGCGGGCGCGCGCCGCGCTGCCAGACCGATTATCAGGGCCGCATCTCGGGTCCGATGATGGACCGCATCGACCTGCAGGTGGAGGTCCCGGCCGTCACCGCCGCCGACCTCGCCCTGCCGGCGCCGTCAGAGGGCACGGCGGAAGCGGCCGCCCGGGTGGCCCGGGCCCGCGAAGCCCAGGCCGATCGGGCCGCCGGAGAGGGCGGCGCGCCGCTGAACGCCCAGGCGGAAGGGGATTTCCTGGAGAAGATCGCCGGCCTGGACGAACCGGCCCGCGCCCTGCTGGCCCGGGCCGCCGAGGCCGGCGGGCTCTCGGCGCGCGGCTGGACGCGCACGCTCAGGCTCGCCCGCACCATCGCCGACCTGGAAGGCTCCGCCGCCGTGCGCCGCGTCCACGTGGCCGAGGCGCTGATCTACCGCCGCGTGGCGCCGGCGGGCGCGTTCATGGGCGCCGTCCACGCTCCGTAGCCGATGGCGAAGGCCAGGAGGTAGCTCCAGATGATCGCGGCGGTGATGTAGGCCCAGCCCCCTACGGTGGGGTCCGCCGTCTTGGCGATATGGGTCACAACGGCCAGCAGATGGAAGCTCGCCGCGAACATGGGCCAGTAGCGCGTGCTCCGCAGCGCGATCCATAACAGGACGGCTAGCAGGCCGACGTCGACGGCGAGGATGCCCCATTCCGTCTGTCCGCCCTGATAGCGATAGACCAGCTTGGTGAGGAGCCACCCGATGAGGAGGGAGTTGGCCGCAAGCCTCTCCTCTGGCCCGCCACGCCAGATCGTCACCGCCATCACGGCGATCACGGTCAGCGTCCACGGCAGGTGGGCAGGCGAGATGAACTGCGAAAGCAAAGGGACCCTCGGAAGCTCCGAGGGTCCAGGATGGCAAAAAAGCTGCGGTCCAGGAACCGCCTTAGGCGGCGGCCACTTCGCGCAGCCGGCGTCCGCCGGTCGTGACCGCCGTGGCGGCGGGCTTATCGCCCGGATCGCCGACCATGACGGCGCCGAGGCCGACCTGGTGCTGGGCGACGCTGAGTTCCTTGTGCGTCTCGACGATGGCCCGGCGCGCCTCCGCCAGGGCCATGATGGCCTGGCTGGCCCGCTCGACCGCGTCCTGGCCGATGAGGGCCGAGGCGCCGGCCTGCTGGCGCAGGGAGGGCATGACGCCGGTGAGGGCGGCGGTCTTGGCGAGGGCCTCGTCGATCGCGGATTCGGCTTCGAAGAGGGCGCCGGCGATCTGTTCGGCCGCCATGCGGCGTTGCTTGAGCATGAGTCTTCTCCATGCGCGCCGCAGATGGCGACGCGCCTAAACGTTTAGCATTTCAGGGTTTCTCGGCCGTTCAGGCCTTAGGTTAAGCGTGGCCCAGGGCTTGGAGGGCGTGCAGTCCGGCCAGCATCCCGCCGAAGGCGAGCGCGGTCAGGACCGCCACCCCGAGGATCGCCCCAAGCCGGGCGAGGGGTCCTAGCTCATTGGGCCCGAACCCTCGTCCAAGTCGGGTCGGAAGTTCTCGTCCAGGAGGACCCAGGTGAGACAGAGGATCTCGCGCAGGACCATCTCGGCCGGCTTGAAGGGAGCCAGCTTGCGGGTCGCCGAAACCAGATGCCTCGCCATGTCCGCCTGGGCCGGGCTCGCCGAAAGGTCGACGAGCTGCCGCTCCAGCTGGGTCCACGAAAAGCCCGGAAGGGCCTCTTCCCGGTTCGGCAGGCTCGGCCAGCGCGCCTCGAAGTCGTCGATCTCCCGGCGCAGTCGAAGCGCTCTGCCAATCACCGCCCGATTGTCGAAGTTCTGCCAGTCGCCCATGGGAGCCCCCGTTGGTTGCGGGCTCATCCAGCCAAGGCTCGGCCGGCTTGTCTGTCCTGATCGTGTCGTGTCCTGACGCGGTCAGGACAGCGCCCACCTCGAGCTGGCGGACGATCCGCGCGGCCTCGTAGCGATCGGGGACGCCCAGCTTGCGTCGCGCGCGGTCGCAGTAGGTGTCCACCGAGGTCTTGGACATGCCGAGCTCGCGGGCGATCTGCTTGGAGCTCAAATGCTGGTCGACGAGGCGCAGGCACTCCCGCTCGCGCTGCGTGAGCAGCTCGGCGGGATTGGTCGCGGCGTCGGTCCGGGTGGGCATAGCGGTATCAGTAAACGACGCCTTTGGCCCCACGTCTACTTTGGCGGGTGGATTCGCCCTCCTGGAGCGTCGCTTTGTCCGCCGGGACGCCCGCGTTTGACCTACCGTTAAGCCGTTCGGACCTAAGGCTGCGGGCGATGCGAAAGCCGCTGAGACCCCTTTCCGAACGCCGTCCCGCCCGCGCCCAGATCAGCGCGGAGCAGCTCGCCTCGCTGAGCCATGAGTTCCGCACGCCCTTGAACGGCGTCCTTGGCATGGCCCGCCTGCTGGAGGGCACGCGCATGACCGCCGAGCAGCGGGCCTATGTGGCCGCCCTGCGCGAGAGCGGCCAGCACCTGCTGACCCTGGTCAACGACGTCCTCGACTTCGCCAAGCTCGGCGCCGGCCGCGTCGAGTTGCATCCCGAGCCGATGGAGGTCGAGAACCTGCTGCGCAGCGTCTGCGAGCTGCTGTCGGCCGGCGCGCGGGAGAAGGGCCTCGAGATCGCCTGGGCCGCGCCAGCGGACGTGGGCGCCGTGCGGGCCGACGAGGGACGACTGCGCCAGATCCTGCTGAACTTCGCCGGCAACGCGGTGAAGTTCACGGAAGAGGGCGGGGTGCTGCTGACCGTCTCGGCGCCCGAGCCGGGCCGGCTGCGCTTCACTGTCGAGGACACCGGGCCCGGCGTGTCCGCCTCGGCCCGCGACCGCATCTTCGAGGCCTTCGCACAGGCCGAGGCGAGCCACGCCGACCTGGGCGGGGCCGGCCTGGGCCTGGCCATCGCTCGCCGGCTGGCCCGGGCCATGGGCGGCGAGGTGGGCGTGGAGCCCGCCAGCCCCAGGAAGATCGGGGGCGGCGGCGCCTGCTTCTGGTTCGAAGCGGCCTTCCCGGCCGCCGGGCCCGCCACGGCCCCTGCCCCGCTGAAGGGCCGCACGGTCGGGATCGTCTCGCCCAACGCCATCGTCCGCGAGGCCGCGCGCGGGCAGGTCCGCGCCAGCGGCGGCCGCGCCATGCCCGCCGCGGACGTGCGCAGCGCGCTCGCCGTCACCGAGCCTGGCGACGTACTCCTGATCGACGCCTGCGTCGCCGGCGACGGCGAGGTCTTGAAGCCCGCGGAAGGCCGCGCCTGCATCGTCCTCCTGGCGCCCGAGGAACGGGACCGGATCCCGAAGCTCCGCCGCGCGGGTTTCGCCGGCTACCTGATCAAGCCGCTACGCCGCACCTCGCTGGCCGAGCGGGTGCTGGTGGCCGCCGGCGCGCTGGAGAAGGCGCAAGGGGGCCGCGACGACGAGCGCATCGCCGCGGCCGCCGCGCCGGGCGCCCGCGTCCTGCTGGTGGAGGACAATCCCATCAACGCCCTGCTCGCCCGCGCCCTGCTGACCCGCGAGGGCTGCGCCGTGGAGCACGCCGTCGGCGGCGAGGAAGCCCTGGCCGCGGCCCGGGTCGGCGTCTTCGACCTGATCCTGATGGACATGCGCATGCCCGGGCTGTCCGGCGAGGAGACCGCCCGGCGCATGCGCACGGCGGGCGTCGAGGCCCCCATCGTGGCCCTGACCGCCAACGCTTTCGAGGACGACCGGCGCGCCTGCCTGGCCGCCGGGATGAACGACTTCCTGGTCAAGCCGCTGTCGCCCGACGCGCTCCGCGCCGTCCTGACGCGGTGGACCCGGGGCGGCTGGACGAAGCCCGCGGCGCGCGCCAAGGTCGGCTGACGGGCCGCCGGGGGCGCGGGCCCGCGAGAGGCTCCGGATGACTGCGACAGCGAAGGCGGGCGAGACCACGCGCCGCAAGCGGACGGCGATGGAGGTGCTGCGCTCGATTGGCCAGCCGAAGGTGGCCGTGATGCTGGCGCTGGGCTTCTCGTCGGGCCTGCCGTTCCTGCTCACCGGCAACACCCTGGGCTACTGGCTGCGCGACGAGGGCACGAGCCTGAAGGCCATCGGCTTCATCTCGTGGGTCGGGCTCGCCTATTCCTTCAAGTACCTTTGGGCGCCGGTGGTCGACCGCGTCGACGTCCCCCTGCTCGGCAAGTGGCTGGGGCGCCGCCGGGGCTGGATGGCGCTGTCGCAGATCGTGGTGGGCGCCAGCCTGATCGGCATGGCCATCGTCGGACCCGAGGGCGGGCTGACCGCCATCGGCGCCTTCGCGCTCGCCACCGCCTTCGCCTCCGCCACCCAGGACATCGTCATCGACGCCTGGCGCATCGAGGCCGCCGACAACGGCGAGGAGCAGGGGCTGCTCTCGTCGGCCGCGGCCCTGGGCTACCGGGCGGCGATGATCGCCACGGACGCCCTGATCCTGGCCGTGGCGGCCCGCATCGGCTGGCCCGGCTCGTACGTGGCGTTCGGCCTGGCCATGCTCATCGGCCTGACCGCCACCTGGTTCGCCCTGGAGCCCAAGCGCGCGGAGGCGGCGCTGCAGGCCCGGCGATCCCTGCTGACGCCGCGCGGCCTGTTCGACGCGATCGTCGGTCCCTTCATCGACTTCTTCCGGCAGCACAAGGCGATCGGCCTGCTGATGCTGGCGGCCATCGCGGTCTACCGGCTGCCCGACTTCGTCATGGGGCCGATGTACAATCCCTACTACCACGACCTCGGCCTGACGAAGGACACGGTGGCGGCGGTGCGCGGCTCGGTGGGCCTCGTGGCGGCGTTCGCCGGCGTGGCGCTGGGCGGCCTGAGCGCCGTGCGGATCGGCCTCTTCCCCACGCTGATCGTGGGGGCGGTGGCGCAGGGCTTCGGCACGGCCGCCTTCGCCCTCCTGGGCGCCTTCCCGGGCGACCCCACCGTCTTCAGCCTGGTGATGAGCTTCGACAACCTGATCCAGGCCTACGCCGGGGTCGCCCTGATCGCCTACATGTCCAGCCTGACGACCCTGGGCTACACGGCCACCCAGTACGCCCTGCTGTCCTCGGTCTACGCCCTGCTGGGCAAGTTCCTGAAGGGGTTCTCCGGCCTGGTCATCGAGGGCCTGACGCCCGCCAACGGCCTGATCGGCGCCTACCAGATCGCCTGGGTCGGCGCCGGCCTGATCGCGATCCCCGGCCTTGTCTTCTTCCTGATCCTGCTGCGCCTGCAGAGGCGCGCCGCGGCGGCGCCTGCCTAGGCCGTGAGGCACACCACCTGGGCCACGCGCAGCCCACGGCGCAGGTCGTCGGCCACGTAGAAGTAATTCTGGGGCGTGAGCGGCTCGGTCTCGGCGGGACCTGCGAAGCGGCGGCCGCTGGACGCCAGGGTGGCGGTCACCACCTCGGGCGCGGTGGTGTAGATGCGGCCGCGGCGGGGGCTTTCAGCGATCGTCACCCCGATCACCCGGCCCTGGGCGTCGAGGGCGGGCGCGCCCGAGAGGCCGCCCAGCGTCCCCTCCAGCCCTTCGGTGCGGCCGGTCTCGGCCCAGACCAGCACCGGCTCGCTGCGGGCGCCGCGGCCACGCACCACCAGGGTCTCGCGGCCGAGCAGGCGCGAAGTGGCCTCGCCCGGTTCGCCCTGCGGGAAGCCGGGGTGGTAGGCCCGCTGTCCGCGCCGCAGCGGCTCGCCCAGCGCCAACGGCAGGGGATCGGCGCCGCCCTCGGTGAACAGCATGGCGGCCTCGCCGCGCGAATCGATCCGCACCTGGGCGGCCACGCCCACGCCGTCGCCCACCACCAGCGCGGCCTTGGAGCACCCCTCGACCACGTGGCGCGCGGTCAGCCAGACGCCCGAACGGGCGATGGAGAAGGCGGTGCCGGTGGCCGGTCCGGTCTCGTTGGGAACGTCCACGACCACCGAGGGGTCGAAGGGCGAGGCGGGGCCCACCGCCTCGCCCAGGGGCTCGGCCACGTCGGGCGGCGGCGGCGGCGCGTCGGCGCGCTCCCCGCGCCCCAGTGCCGCGAACAGCAGCGCCAGCACGATCGCGGAGTAGACGAGCCAGTCCGGCAGCCGCGGGAAATGCATCAGGGGGTCAGCCGGTCACCGCGGCGGCCACGATCACGGCGGTGGACAGCTTGGCGCCGACCAGCAGGGCGGCCGCCGACATCTCCCCGTCCTGGATGCGCCTGGGCAGGCCATGCAGCATCAGATCCACGAGACGAAAGACCAGGAGCTGGACGACCACCGTGGCCGCGCCCCACAGGCCGATCTCGATCAGGTTGGTGGAGGCCTGCAGCGACACCGCCAGGGGAATGGAGAGGCCCAGCATCACCCCGCCCAGGGACACCGCCGCGGCGGTGTTGCCCTCGCGGATGAGCGCGATCTCCTTGTGCGGCGTGAGCAGGATGTAGAGCGCCGAGGCCGCCACCAGGATCGCCATGGTGACGACGATGTGCAGCAGGGCGATCGGGAATCCGGTGGCGAAGGCCTGGATCTCAGGCGACGGCGTGGGCATGCGAACTCCCGCGAACTTAAGGCGTCACCGTTAGCACGCCGACCCGGCCCGGGTCAGCCGGCCTGGACCTTCCGCCGCACGCTGGCCCGCATCTTCTCGCTCTCGCTCTTGAGCTGACCGCAGGCGGCCAGGATGTCGCGGCCGCGCGGGGTGCGGATGGGGCTGGCGTAGCCCGCGCGGTTCAGCACCGCGGCGAACCGCTCGATCGTGCCCCAGTCCGAGCACTGGTAGTCGCTGCCCGGCCAGGGGTTGAACGGGATCAGGTTGATCTTGGCCGGGATGCCCTTGAGGAGCTGGACCAGGGCCTTGGCCTCGGCCGGGCTGTCGTTGACGCCCTTCAGCATCACGTACTCGAAGGTCACCCGCCGGGCGTTGGACAGGCCCGGATAGGCCCGGATGCCGGCCATCAGCTCCTTCAGCGGGTACTTCTTGTTCAGCGGCACCAGCTTCTCGCGCAGCTCGTCGTTGGTGGCGTGCAGCGAGATGGCCAGCATGGCCTGGGTCTTCTCGCCCAGGGCCTGGAGCTGCGGCACGACGCCCGAGGTGGAGACGGTGATCCGCCGGCGCGAGATGGCGATGCCCTCGTTGTCGGCGATGATGTCGATGGCGGCGGCCACGTTGTCGAGGTTGTAGAGCGGCTCGCCCATGCCCATGAACACGATGTTCGAGAGGCGGCGATCCTCCTTGGGCGAGGGCCATTCGCCCAGGTCGTCGCGGGCGACCTGCACCTGGGCCACGATCTCGGCGGCGGTCAGGTTGCGGACGAGCGCCTGGGTGCCGGTGTGGCAGAAGGTGCAGTTCAGCGTGCAGCCCACCTGCGAGCTGACGCACAGGGCGCCGGCCCGGCCCACGTCGGGGATGTAGACGGTCTCGACCTCGATCCCCGGGGCCATGCGGATCAGCCACTTGCGCGTGCCGTCCTTGGAGACCTGGCGCTCGACCACCTCGGGCCGCGAGATCACCACCGCCTCGGCGAGCGCCGCGCGGGTCTCCTTGGCCACGTCGGTCATCTTCTCGAAGTCGACGACGCCGTAGTGGTGCATCCAGCGCCAGAGCTGCGAGGCGCGCATCCTGGCCTTCTCGGGCCGCGCGATCCCCAGCTCGACCAGGCAGGCGGCCAGCTCCGCCCGGGTCATGCCCGAGAGGTTCGGCTTCGCAGTGGCCTTGTCGGGCGCAAGCGGCTGGGCCGGCGCGCGGCTGAGGTCGAGGGTCACGCCCAAGGGGAAGTCCTTCGCTGAGGGCGCGGAATATAGGGGAGGCCGCCTCCCGCTCCAAATCGGGCCTTTCAAACAGGCGTTCGAGTGGCTAGCGTCCGCCGCTTAAAGCATTGGGAGAGGCGCTCATGAAGGCCCTGTTGAGCAGAGAAGTCGGCGGTCCGGACACCCTGGTCCTGGAGGACGTGCCCTCCCCCGAGGCCAAGGCGGGCCAGGCGGTGGTCCAGGTGAAGGCCATCGGCGTCAACTTCCCCGACGTGCTGATCATCGAGGACAAGTACCAGTTCAAGCCCGAACGCCCCTTCTCTCCCGGCGGCGAGATCGCCGGCATCGTCAAGTCGGTGGGCGAGGGCGTGACCCACGTGCAGCCGGGCGACCGCGTGCTGGGCAACACCGGCTGGGGCGGCATGGCCGAGGAACTGGCCATGGACGCCAGCCGGCTGGTGAAGATCCCCGACAGCATGCCGTTCGACGAGGCGGCGGCCTTCATCATGACCTACGGCACGAGCTGGCACGCCCTGAAGGACCGGGCGCAGCTCAAGGCCGGCCAGAGCCTGCTGGTGCTGGGCGCCGCGGGCGGCGTGGGCCTGGCGGCCGTCGAACTCGCCAAGGCCATGGGCGCCAAGGTGATCGCCGCGGCCTCCAGCCAGGAAAAGATCGACCTGTGCCTCGCCAAGGGCGCGGACTCGGGCGTGGTCTATCCGCGCGGGCCGTTCGACAAGGAGAGCCAGCGGGCGCTCGCCCAGCTCTTCAAGGACGCCACGGCCCCCAACGGCGCGGACGTGATCTACGACGCCATCGGCGACGCCTACGCCGAGCCCGCGCTGCGCTCCATCGCCTGGGAGGGCAAGTACCTGGTGGTGGGCTTCGCGGCCGGCGAGATTCCCAAGATCCCGCTGAACCTGGCCCTCTTGAAGGGCTGCGACATCGTCGGCGTCTTCTGGGGCGCCTGGGTCGGCAAGAACCCCGAGAAGCACCGCGAGAGCATCGCCGAGCTGATGAAGATGTACGAGGCCGGCAAGATCAAGCCGTACGTCTCGGAACGCTTCCCCCTCAGCCGCGCCGCCGACGCCATCAAGCACCTGGCCAGCCGCAAGGCCATGGGCAAGGTGGTCGTGACGGTGGACTGAGCCCCCGCGCCGCTCCCGCTCCGGCGGGAGACGGTTGCAGGGTGGCCCGCGCCCCTCTACTGAACGCCGATAACCAATCAGGGGAAGCGTCATGGCCGGCAGGCTCGAGGGCAAGGTTGCGGTGATCACCGGCGGGGTGTCGGGGATCGGTCTGGGAACGGTGGAGCTGTTCGTCGCCGAGGGCGCGAAGGTGGTGGCCGCCGACATCCAGGACGAGAAGGGGGCGATGCTGGAGAAGCGCTTCCCAGGCCAGGTCCGCTACGCACATTGCGACGTGACCCGCGAGGACGAGATCGCCGCCATGGTGGCGCTGGCCAAGTCCGAGTTCGGCGGCCTGGACGTGCTGTTCAACAACGCCGGCGTCTCTGACATGATGCGCACCATCCCCGAGATCACCGCCGACGGCTGGAGCTGGATCTTCGACATCCTGGTCCGCGGGCCGGTGCTGGGCATGAAGCACGCCGCGCCGCTGATGCTGGAACGCGGCGGCGGCTCGATCATCAACACCGCCTCGATCGCGGGCCTCCAGGCCGGCTGGGGCCCCGTCGCCTATTCCTCGGCCAAGGCCGCCGTGATCCACATGAGCCGCTGCTCGGCCGCCCAGCTCTCGCCGCAGAAGATCCGCGTGAACGCCATCTGCCCGGGCCTGATCGCCACCTCGATCTTCGGCGCCTCTCTGGGCCTGCCGCGCGCCGTGGCCGACCAGATGGCGGCCCTGGTTGCCGAGAATGCCCCGCTGGCCCAGCCCATGCCCAAGGCCGGCATGCCCGAGGACATCGCCCGCGCCGCCCTCTACCTGGCCAGCGACGACTCGGTCTTCGTCACCGGCACGCACATCGTGGTGGATGGCGGGATCACCGTGGGCGGCCGCCACGCCTGGGACCCCGACACGGTCTCGCCGCTGACGGCCCTGTTCGCCGAGTTCGCGCCCCCCGCGGGCGAATGAGCGACGAAACCATCATCGTCGAGCCGCAGGCGGAGAGCCGCCTGACCCCCAATATCCGGGGCGCGCTGTGGATGCTCGCCTCGGCCCTGGGCTTCACGGTGATGACCACCCTCATCAAGTTCCTGGGGGACGACTATCCGGCCGCGCTGCAGACCTTCTACCGGCAGGCGGCGGGCTTCGCCGTCCTGCTGCCGGTGATCCTGCGCCAGGGGCGGGCGGCCTACGCCACCACGCGGCCGGGCATCCTGTTCTTCCGTTCGGCGGCGGGCACGACGGCCATGATCCTGTCGTTCTACGCCTTCCAGAAGATGCCGCTGGCCGACGCCAACGCGCTGTCGTTCACGCGCACGCTCTGGCTGGTGCCGCTGGCGGCCTTCGTGGTGCGCGAGAAGATCGGCCCCCTGCGCATCGCCGCGGCCGTCATCGGCTTCGCGGGCGTGCTGCTGATGATCCGCCCCGGCGCGGGCGGCGAGTTCGCCGTGGGCGTCCCGGCCATGGCCATGCTGGCCGCTTCGTTCCTCTTCGCGCTCACCATCACCGGCATGAAGGTGATGACCCGCGACCACTCGCCCACCGTCCTGCTGGTCTGGGCCATGACGCTGGGCCTGATCTTCTCCATCCCCGGGGCGGTGATGAGCTGGCGCTGGCCCGAGCCCGTCGACCTGACGCTGCTCTGCCTGATGGGCGTGATCGGGACCGCCACCCAGGCCTGCTACATCAAGGGCATGCAGATCGGCGACGCCGCGGCCATGGCCCCGATCGACTACGTGCGCCTGGTGTTCACCGCCGCCGCCGGCTTCCTGCTGTTCCACGAGGTCCCGACGGTCTGGACCGTGGCCGGGGCGGGCGTGGTGGTGGCGTCCACCATGTTCATCACCTGGCGGGAATACCAGGTGGCGAAGGCCCGATCCTCCCCCTCAGGGGGAGGTGGCCGACAGGCCGGAGGGGGTTGAAGCCCCGATCGTCGGCGACCCTCAACCCCCTCACCGGCTTCGCCGGAGCTCCCCCTGAGGGGGAGCAATGGTCAGTCCTCCGCCAGCTTCTCGAGCGCCCGGCCCGCGGCCTCGCGGTGGCGGGGCTTGAGGTTCTTGCCGATGACGCTGAGGAGCGCGGTGAACACCGCCGCGTCGTCGGTGTAGCCGAGGCCCGCGATGAAGTCGGGGACGGCGTCGGTGGGCAGGACGAAATAGGCCAGGGCCGCCAGCATCATGCCCTTGGCGGCCAGCGGCGTCTCCTCGTCGCGGGCGCAGAACCAGACGGCCAGGGCCTGCCGGGCGAAGGGGACCTTGGCGGCCACCTTGCGCATCTTGGGCCAGAAGCCCCGCGCCACGCGCTGCTCGTTCACCCGCATGACCGCCGGAACGAGGGCCCGGCCGGGCGCGATCTCGTCCTCGGGATCGAACGTCGCATTGACGTTGGGTGACACTTTTTCGCCGCCGCTCATCGGGCTAAAGCCTTCGCCGACTTCGGGTCATCATATGGGAGCGGAGCGTCCATGGAACTCAATTCATCCGTCGCGGCGGTCGTCACCGGCGGCGCCTCGGGCCTCGGCGAAGCCACCGTCCGGGCCCTCGCGGCCAAGGGCGTCAAGGTCGCCATCTTCGACATGAACGAACAGAAGGGCGAAGCGGTCGCCAAGGACGTCGGCGGCGTGTTCTGCAAGGTCAACGTGACCTCGGAAGAAGACGTCGACGCCGGCTTCGCCAAGGCCCGCGCGGCCCACGGCCAGGAGCGCATCCTGGTCAACTGCGCCGGCACCGGCAACGCCATCAAGACCGCCAGCCGCGACAAGCAGACGGGCGAGATCAAGCACTTCCCGCTCGACGCCTTCAACATGATCATCCAGATCAACCTGGTGGGCACCTTCCGCTGCATCGCCAAGTCGGCGGCCGGCATGCTGACCCTGGACCCGCTGCCGGACGGCGACCGCGGCGCCATCGTCAACACCGCCTCGGTGGCGGCCGAGGACGGCCAGATCGGCCAGGCGGCCTATTCGGCCTCCAAGGGCGGCGTGGTCGGCATGACGCTGCCCATCGCCCGCGACCTGTCGAACGACGGCATCCGCGTGAACACCATCCTGCCGGGCATCTTCAACACCCCGCTGCTGGCCGCCGCGCCGGAAGCGGTGAAGGCCGCCCTGGGCGCCCAGGTCCCGCACCCCAAGCGCCTCGGCAATCCGGAGGAGTACGCCCAGCTGGCGCTCACCATGATCACCAACGGCTACTTCAACGGCGAGGACGTGCGCCTCGACGGCGCCATCCGCATGGCGCCGCGCTAAGCGCCGCCTGAAGCGATCGGATCAGGGCCTTCGGCGGCGACGCCGGGGGCCCTTTTTCATGGCTGCTTGCCGGCCAGCTTCTGGCTGCGGCAGATCCAGGCGCCGTCCTTCAGGATGCGGCCGGCGCCGAGCTGGCAGATGGTGGGCCGCTTGAGCTGACCGGTGGGCTTGCCGCCGACGACCTGCTGGCACTGGGCCTGGGTCCTGTCGACGAAGACGAGCTGGCCGCCGCCCTTGTCCGCCGGAATGGCGAAGCCAGAGGCCTGCTCCCGTTCGTCGGCCAGGCCCGCGGCGTTGCAGAAGGCCGGCTCGTCCACGTTGACGAAGGCGGGCCGCTCGGCCGGGTCGGAGACCTGGGCCCGGGCGAGCGCGGGGACGGCGAGCACCGCCGCCACGGCGGCTATGGCGATGAGCCGCATCAGATGTCCTCCCGCTCGGTTTCTCTTGCCGGAAACGCGACACTGGAAGCGACGCTAGCACCTGCGCGCGGAGGTTGTCAGGAGGGTGCGGTTCAGCAGTTGGGGTTGGATCCGCACGTCCTGGGCGGACCGTTCCGGCCAGATCGCCGGGGAGGCGGGGGATCGACGGCGGTCAGGTTGACGACGGCGGCCGCGCCGCCCGTGGGCCAGCCGAGGGTCAGGGTGTGCGACCCTGGGGTTGTCCGCGTCGTGGTGGTCACGACCACCCGCAGGCACCGGGGCGCCATGCAGTTGGAATCCACGAGGCCCCGGGCGACGGTGATCTCGGGCGCCGGGGCGCCGGGCGTGGCTGGCGTTAGGACCACGTCGGTCCAGCCGACGTTGGCGCCCTGCAGCATGATCCGAGTGACGCCCTGGCTCGAACCCGGCCTGGGCAGGAAGACGTCGGCGCTGGTGCGGCCCGCGCTGATCGGGTGGTTCGCGTAGCAGTCGGCGCGCGGCATCGTGGTCGAGGCGGCGGCCTGGGACCGACACATCCAGACGCCGCCGACGTCGACCTTCTGGCGTCCCGGCGGGCAGATGGTGGGGCGCTTGTACCGGCCCGTGCCCGCGCCGCCCAGCACCTGCTGGCACTCGCCCTGGAACCGGTCGACGTACGACAGGCGTCCGCCGCCGAGGGCGCCCGGGATGACATAGCCCGACCCCTGCCAGGCCGGCGCGGCGAGGCCGACCGCATCGCAGTAGGCGGGCTCGGTCACGGTGTTGGTGGAGGGCGCGACGCCCGCCAGGGGCAGGGCGGCGCAGGGGGTCGAGACCTGGGCGAGCGCCGGGGCGGCGGGGGAGAGGGCGGCGACGGCCGCGAAAGCCACGATCCGCATGAGCGGCTCCTTCACGCGATGGCGACAGGAAACGCAACTCAGGCGCGAGGATACGCCCTTATGGCCCAGCTCGCCAGCGTCAGCGCTTGCGGCGCACGCCGCCCAGCAGGCCGCGCATGATCTCCCGACCCACCTGGTTGCCGATGGTGCGCAGCATGGAGGTGGCGAAGGCCTTGCCCATGGTCTCGAACTCGGAGGGCTTCTCGCGGGCGGCAGGCCGGGGCCGCTCGGGACTCGGCTCCGGCGCGGCGGCGGTCTCGGCAGTCTTGCGCTGGAGCATCTCGTAGGCGCTCTCGCGGTCGCGGACCTGGTCGTAGAGGCCGCGCACAGGGCTCCCCGCCATCACCTGCGCCCGCTCGGCCGGCAGCAGCGGCCCCAGCCTGGAGGCCGGCGGCCGGACCAGGGTCTTCTGGACCACCGTGGGCGCGCCCTTCTCGTCCAGCACCGAGACCAGGGCCTCGCCCACGCCCAGGTGCTGGATGGCCTCGGCGGTGTCGAAGGTCGGGTTGACCCGGAAGCTGCCCGCGGCGGCCCTCAGGCCCTTCTGCTCGACGGGCGTGTAGGCGCGCAGCGCATGCTGGATGCGGTTGCCGAGCTGGCCCAGCACGGTGTCGGGGATGTCGGCCGGGTTCTGGGTGACGAAATAGACGCCGACGCCCTTGGAGCGGATCAGGCGGACGACCTGCTCGACCTTCTCCAGCAGGGCCCTGGGCGCGTCGCGGAACAAGAGGTGCGCCTCGTCGAAGAAGAAGGCGAGCCTCGGCTTCTCGGGATCACCGACCTCGGGCAGTTCCTCGAAGAGCTCGCTCATCAGCCACAGCAGGAAGGTGGCGTAGAGCCGGGGGTTCGCGATCAGCCGCTCGCCGGCCAGGATGTTGACGTAGCCCCGGCCCGCGCCGTCGGTCCGCATCAGGTCGGAGAGCGACAGCGCCGGCTCCCCGAACAGGTTCGCCCCGCCCTGGTCCTCGAGCATGAGGAGCTTGCGCTGGATGGTGGCCACGGTGGCCGGCGAGATGTTGCCATAGCGGGCCGAAAGCGCCCTGGCATTGTCGGAAGCGTAGGTGAGGGCGGCCTGGAGGTCCTTGAGGTCGAGGAGCAGCAGGCCCGCCTCGTCGGCGGCGCGGAAGACCACCGTCAGCACGCCCTCCTGCACCTCGTTCAGCTCCAGCATCCGCGAGAGCAGCAGGGGCCCCATCTCGGAGACCGTGGTGCGGACCGGGTGGCCGGCCTCGCCGAACAGGTCCCAGAACACCACCGGAGCGGCGGCCGGCTGGAGGTCGAGGCCCATGACGCGAGCCCGTTCGAGGAACTTCTCGTTCGGCTGGCCGGGCGCGGCGATGCCCGAGAGGTCGCCCTTCACGTCGGCGGCGAAGACCGGTACGCCCGCGTCGGAAAGGCCCTGGGCCAGGATCTGGAGGGTCACCGTCTTGCCGGTGCCGGTGGCGCCCGCCACGAGGCCGTGGCGGTTGGCGCGGTCCAGCCGCAGGACCTCCGCGTGATCCGACCAGCCGATCAGGACGCCATCGCCCGACATGATCACTCCCGTGTGCAAGTCATACAGACCTCGGCCAAGCTAGCCGGGCCAGGGTCGGGGAGCCAGCACGAACGAACCTTGCGGATATTTCCCGCATTAAGGGCAAAATAACTCAACAACCGCCACGAACCGGGGTAGAGGACGCCCGATTGACGGCGGCGACCGCACCATAGACTGTCGACATCCATGCCTTCCCCCGCCGCCGACACGGTCTCGCGCAACGCCCTGGTGATCCTGGCGGTGATCGCGGGCGGGGCCGTGCTCTACTGGCTCTCCGACATCCTGACGCCGCTGGCGCTCGCCATGTTCCTGGCGGTGATGATCGACGGCTTCGCCCGGGTGCTGCAGGACCGGTTGCCCGGCGTCTCGCGGCGGGCGGCCACGCCCCTGGCCGTCGTGCTGTCGGTGGCGATCTTCGGCGGCGCGGCCTTCTTCGTGGCGGACAACGCCACCAGCTTCGCCACCCAGCTCGTCGACTACACCCCGCGCCTCAACGGCCTGATCGCCCGGCTGGCGGGCCTGGTGGGGATCGACGTGCCGCCGACGGTGAGCTCGCTGATCCACCAGCTCAACCCCACGAGCTACCTGGGCCAGGTGGCCAAGGGGCTGCAGAGCTTCCTCTCCACCGCCGCCTTCGTCCTGGTCTACCTGGGCTTCATCATCGCCTCGCGCCACGGCTGGGAGCGCAAGGTCGTGGCCCTGTTCCCCGTCCGCGAGGAACGCCAGGAGGCGGTCGCCGCCTTCCAGCGCATCCGCAACGGGGTCGAGCAGTACCTGTGGGTGCAGACCGTCACCGGCCTGATGATCGCGGCGGCCTCGTGGGCGGCCATGGCGGCGGTCGGCCTCGACAACGCCCTCTTCTGGGCGATCCTGATCTTCATCGCCTCGTACATCCCCATCGTCGGCGGCGTCGTGGGCGTGGCCCTGCCGCCGATCTTCGCCCTGGTGCAGTTCGAGACCCTCTGGCAGGCGATCGCCCTGGCGATCGTGCTGCAGGCGGTGACCATGTTCGTCGGCAACGTGGTCCAGCCCCGGATGCAGAGCCGCAGCCTGAACATGGACCCCATCGTCCTGCTGCTGGCCCTGGCCTTCTGGGGCGTGGTCTGGGGACTGCCCGGCGCGTTCCTGTCCACGCCGCTGACCGTCATGGCCATGGTCATTCTGGCCCAGTTCAAGGGGACCCGCTGGGTGGCGGTGCTGCTGTCGGACGACGGCGACCCGGCCCTCAAGCCCCACGACGCCGAAGCCCCTTCCGACCCCGGCGCGCCCGCCAAGGCCCGCCGTTCCAAACGTTCTTGACCCCAGGGACTTAAATCTTGATCGCTCGCTTCCTATCTGAGGTTGGCCGGACCGAAATCCCGTCCGGCTGGTGCGTCCGCCCCCCAACCCCGCGGGCGCAGCGAGCACTGAGCGTTCCGCCGCTCCCCCACGGCGGAGCCACACGCCGCCGGACTCTCTCCTCCGGCGGCGTTCTCGCGTGGGGAGCCGCGCGATGAGCCGCACACCCAAGGCCTCCCCCGCGCCGATCAAGGGCGCTCCGACCAGGGGCGCCGCCATCAAGGCCGTGCTGGCCGAACTGGCCGACGACCGCGCATTCGACGCCGCGAAAGCCTTCGCGGCCCAGGCCGCCGCCGACGCGGCGCCCGACGAGCTCCCCGAACTGACGTCGGCCGACGTCGCCCGCAACCTCGCCGACTTCTGGCGCTTCGCCGAACGGCGGCGCAGCCGCCGGCCGCAGATCCGCATCGCCCCGGTGATCGGCGAGACGGCCGGCGGCCTCGACCGGCTGGAGATCGTGCAGGACGACGCGCCGTTCCTGGTGGACAGCGTCATGGGCGAGATCGCCGACCAGGGCCTGTCGGTGCGCGCCATGTTCCACCCCATCGTCGAGGTCCGCCGCGACCGCGCCGGCGTGCGCGGCGAGACGGGGACGGCCCGTCGCGAGTCGATGATCCAGGTGATCCTCGACCCCATCGGCTCCGACCGCGAGCAGGCGCTGGTCACGGCGGTGGAATCCACCCTGGCCGACGTGCGGGCCTCGGTGGAGGACTTCCCCGAGATGCTGGCCCTGATGGGCAAGACGCTGGCCGAGCTGGAGGCGTCCGGCAAGGCCGACCCCGAGGAGGTGGAGTTCCTCTCCTGGCTGCACGCCGAGCACTTCGTGTTCCTGGGCGCGCGGGTCTACGAGTACCCCAGGCTCGCCAACGGCGACTATGCGCCGGAAGAGCCGCTCTACCAGCCCAAGGACGGCCTGGGCGTGCTGCGCGACCCGGCCCGCACGGTGCTGCGGCGGGCCAACGAGCCCGCGCTGCTGATGGGCCAGGTGAAGGACCGCCTCGCGGGCGATCCCGCCGTGACCGTGGCCAAGTCCAACGTGAAGAGCCGCGTCCACCGGCGGGGCTACATGGATTACGTGGGCGTGAAGCGCTACGGCGACGATGGCCGGCCGCGCGGCGAGGTCCGCTTCGTGGGCCTGTTCACCGCCGAGGCCTACGACCAGCCGGCGAGCGCCGTGCCGCTGATCCGCGCCAAGGTGGCCAAGGTGCTGGAGCGCGCCGGCGCGGCGCCCGGCAGCCACAACGAGAAACGCCTGAGGAACATCGTCGAGAACCACCCGCGCGACGAGCTCTTCCAGGCCACGGTGGACGACCTGCTCGCCCAGGCGCTGGGCATCCTGCACCTCTACGACCGGCCGCGCGTGCGGCTGTTCGAACGGCGCGACCCCTTCGACCGCTTCGCCTCGGTCCTGCTGTTCGTGCCGCGGGACCGCTACAATTCCGAGATCCGGCGGCGGGCGGGCGAGATCCTGGCGGAGGCCTACGGCGGCCGCGTCTCGGCCTTCTACCCGAGCTTCTCGGAGACCCCGCTGGCGCGGGTCCACTACATCATCGGCTTCACGCCCGGCCAGCACGCCTGGCCGGACCTCCGCCGCGTGGAGACCCGCGTCGCCGAGGCCGCGCGGACGTGGGAGGACCGGTTCGAGGCGGCCGTGCGCGCCAGCGGCCGCACGCCCGAGGAGGTCGCCGAGACGGTGGCCCGCTACCGCGACGCCTTCCCGGCCGGCTATCGCGACCGCTTCGACGCCGCCGAGGCGCTGGCGGACGTTGCCGTGGTCGACGCCTTCGATGCGGCCTCGGGCGGCGAACGGCCGATCCGGGCGCGCGCCTACCGCACGGCGTCCGACAACGCCCTGCAGTTCCGGTTCAAGCTCTATCGCTGCGGCGAGCCGGCCCACCTGGCCGACGTGCTGCCGATCCTGGAGAACATGGGCCTGAAGGCCATCGCCGAGGCCGGCTTCCCCATCGCCCGCGAGGGCAAGGCGCCGGTGTGGATCCACGACTTCGAGATCGAGGATCCGCGCGGCGAGCACCTTGTGTTCGCCGAGGTGAAGCAGGCCTTCGAGGAGGCCGTCGCCGCCGTCTGGACCGGCCAGACCGAGAACGACGGCTTCAACCGGCTGGTGCTGGAGCTGTCGATCCCGTGGCGGGACGCGGCGCTGATCCGCACCCTGGCGCGCTACCGCCAGCAGTCGGGCCTGGATCCCAGCCAGCGCGCCCAGGAGCAGGCGCTGTCCAACCATCCGGGCGTCACCCGCCTGATCCTCGACCTGTTTCGCATCCGCTTCGACCCGGCCATCAACGCGAGCCTGGCCGAGCGCCAGCGGCAGGGCGATGCGGTCATGGCCGAGATCGTCGAGGCCTTGCAGGCGGTGGAGAGCCTGGACGACGACCGCGTGCTGCGGCGCCTGGCCCTCTTGGTCCAGGCCATCCAGCGGACCAACTTCTACCAGCCGGGACCCGACGGTCAGCCCAAGCCCTACATCTCGTTCAAGGTGGCCAGCGGCGAACTCGCCGACCTGCCGGCCCCCAAGCCGTTCCGCGAGATCTTCGTCTGGTCGACGGGGGTGGAGGGCGTGCATCTGCGCTTCGGGCCCGTGGCCCGGGGCGGCCTGCGCTGGTCCGACCGGCGCGACGACTTCCGCACCGAGGTGCTGGGGCTGGTGAAGGCCCAGCAGGTGAAGAACGCGGTGATCGTGCCGGTGGGCTCGAAGGGCGGCTTCTATCCCAAGCAGCTCCCGAAAGGCGGGACGCCCGACGCCGTGCGGGCCGAGGCCATCCGGGCCTACAAGACCTTCCTCGCGAGCCTGCTGGACCTGACCGACAACCTCACCCCCCAGGGCAAGGTCGTGCATCCCGAGGGCGTGGTGGTCCACGACGGGGACGACCCGTATCTGGTGGTCGCCGCCGACAAGGGCACGGCCACCTTCTCCGACATCGCCAATGGCGTGGCCGAGTCCTATGGCTTCTGGCTGGGCGACGCCTTCGCCTCCGGGGGCTCGGCCGGCTACGACCACAAGGTCATGGGCATCACCGCCCGCGGCGCCTGGGAGGCGGTGAAGCGCCACTTCCGCGAGCTGGGCAAGGACATCCAGTCCGAGCCGTTCACGGTGGTGGGCTGCGGCGACATGTCGGGCGACGTGTTCGGCAACGGCATGCTGCTGTCGCGCCAGACGCGGCTGCTGGCGGCCTTCGACCACCGGCACATCTTCCTGGATCCCAACCCCGACCCGGCCGCGAGCTACGCCGAGCGCGAGCGCATGTTCGCCCTGCCCCGCTCGTCCTGGGACGACTATGACCGCAAGAAGATCAGCAAGGGCGGCGGCGTCTTCCCGCGCAGCCAGAAGTCGATCCCGCTGACCCCGGAAGTGCGGGCCATGCTGGACGTGACCGCCGAGGCCATGTCGCCGGCCGAGCTGATCAACGCGATCCTGAAGGCTCCGGCCGAGTTGCTCTACCTGGGCGGCATCGGCACCTATGTGAAGGCCAAGGCCGAGGCCAACGCCGAGGTGGGCGACAAGGCCAACGACGCCGTGCGCGTCAACGGCGCCGAGCTCAGGGTCAAGGTCGTGGGCGAGGGCGCGAACCTCGGCCTCACCCAGGCGGGCCGCGTCGAGTTCGCCCAACATGGAGGCCGGGTGAACACCGACGCCATCGACAACTCGGCGGGCGTCGACTCCTCGGACCACGAGGTGAACATCAAGATCGCCACCGGCATGCTGGAGCGGACGGGCGAGCTCACCCGCAAGCGCCGGGATACGCTGCTGAAGTCGATGGTGGACGACGTGGCGGCCCACGTGCTCGCCCACAACTACGACCAGACCCTGGCCCTATCCCTGCTGGAGATGGACAGCGTGGGCGAGCTGGAGCCGCACGCCCGGTTCATGGCCGAGCTGGAGGCCAAGGGGCGGCTCGACCGCGCGGTGGAGGGCCTGCCCGACGCGCTGGCCGTCGCCGAGCGGATGCAGGCCGGCCGGGGCCTGACGCGGCCCGAGCTGGCCGTGCTGCTGGCCTACGGCAAGCTGGAGCTCAAGCGCGAGATCGTGGCGACCGAGGCCCCGGACGATCCGTGGTTCGAGGCCCGGCTGGAAGGCTACTTCCCCAAGCCCCTGCGCAAGTGGAAGGACCCGATCCGCCGCCACCGGCTGCGGCGGGACATCATCGCCACGGTGATCGCCAACGACATGGTCAATCGCTGCGGCCCGAGCTTCCCCTCGCGGATGATGGCGGCCGCCGGCTGCGACGTCGTCGCGCTCACCGCCGGCTACGAGGCGGCCAAGGCGGTGCTGGACTTCGAGGCCCACTGGCAGGCGGCCGTCGCGCTGGACCTGAAGGTCCCGGCCCAGGGCCAGCTCGCCCTGCTGCGGCGGCTCGTGGCGGCGCTGCGCGGGGCGACCTTCTGGCTGGCGAGGCGCGCGGCCCGCGAGGGCCTGGACGTGGCCGAGCTCACCGCCCGGTACGGCCCGGGCTTCAAGGCGCTGGCCAAGCTCACCCCGGCCATTCTCTCGCCGGTGGAGCAGGCCGCCGCGGACGCCCGCGCCGCCCAGCTCACCGACGCCGGGACGCCCGCCGACCTGGCCCGCGACGCCGCGGCGCTCGGACCGCTCACCACCACCGCCGACCTGGTGGACCTGGCCGAGGCCTCGAGCTGGCCCCTGCCGAACGTCGCCCGGCTCTATTACGCGGCGGGCGAGGCCTTCGCCTTCGACCGGCTGCGGGCGGCGGCGGGCGAGTTCCGCGCCGGCGACCTCTTCGAGCGGACGGCCCTGCGCCGGCTGATCGAGGACTTGCTGGCCGAGCAGGCCCAGCTCACCCGGGCGATCATGGACTTCGCCGGCGGCGCCCAGGCGGGCTCCGATCCCGGCCATGCGCGGGCCGCCGTGAGCTCGTGGGCCGAGTTGCGCCGCGACGCGGTGCTGGCGGCGACGCGGACGGTGGACGAGATCGAGGCCGCCGGCGGGACCTGGACCTTCGCCAAGCTCACCATCGCCAACGCCGCCCTGCGTGAGCTGGCCCAGGAGGCGGCGAGCGGACGGAAGCGGAGAGGCTGATTTCCCTCCCCTTCATGGGGAGGGACAGCCCGCCGCAGGCGGGCAGGGTGGGGAAGCCTATCGCTAGGCGCTGAACCCGGTCGTCTCTCCCCCACCCGTCTCCCCCGGACCATGTCCGGGGTCGCCACCCTCCCCACGAGGGGGAGGGAAAGGTCAGTGCCGGAAGACCCGCACGCCGGTGAAGACCATGGCCAGGCCCCGCTCGTCGGCGGCGGCGATGACCTTGTCGTCGCCGATGGAGCCGCCCGGCTGGATCACCGCCGTGCAGCCGGCGTCCGCCGCCTGGAGCAACCCGTCCGGGAATGGGAAGAAGGCCTCCGAGGCGCAGGCCGAGCCGGTCAGGTTCAGGCCGAAGTCGGCGGCGCGGAGCGCGGCGATGCGGGCCGAATCCTTGCGGTTCATCTGGCCGGCGCCGACGCCCAGCGTCTGGCCGTCCTTCGCATAGACGATGGCGTTGGACTTCACGTGCTTGGCGATGGTGAAGGCGAACAGCATGTCGCGGACCTCGGCCTCGGTCGGCGCGCGCTTGGTCACGACCTTCAGGTCGGCGGGCGTGAGCCGGGCGGTGTCGCGGCCCTGGACCAGGAAGCCGCCGGCCACCGAGCGGAAGGTGTCGCCGGGGGCGGTCGGGTCGGGCAGGCCGCCGGTGACCAGCAGGCGGACGTTCTTCTTCTTGCGGAACAGCGCGACGGCGTCCTCGTCGGCCTCGGGCGCGATGACCACCTCGGTGAACACCTCAAGCACCTTGGCGGCGGTGGCCGCGTCGAGGCGGGTGTTGAGGGCCACGATGCCGCCGAAGGCGCTGACCGGGTCGCAGGCCAGGGCCCGCTCGTAGGCCTGCGCGAGGCTCGCGCCGGTCGCCACGCCGCAGGGGTTAGCGTGCTTGATGATGGCGCAGGCCGGGGCGTGGGCGGGATCGAACTCGGCGATCAGCTCGAAGGCCGCGTCGGTGTCGTTGATGTTGTTGTAGCTGAGCTCCTTGCCCTGGAGCTGGGTGGCGGTGGCGACGCCCGTGCGCGGGTTCGGGAAGCGGTAGAACGAGGCCGACTGGTGCGGGTTCTCGCCGTAGCGCATGGTCTGGACCAGCTCGCCCGCGAAGGCCCGGCGGCGCGGGGCCTCATCGCCCACCTGGGCGGCGAACCACTGGGAGATGGCCGCGTCGTAGGCGGCGGTGCGAGCGTAGGCCCGGGCGGCCAGGCGCTTGCGCAGATCGAGCGAGGTGGTCCCGTCCTGGGCGATCTCGGCCACCGCCTCGGCCATGTCGGCCGGCTCGGTGCAGACGGCCACGTAGCCGTGGTTCTTGGCCGCCGAGCGGATCATCGCCGGGCCGCCGATGTCGATGTTCTCGACGCAGGTCTCGTAGTCGCCGCCGGCCGCGACCGTGGCCTCGAACGGGTAGAGGTTCACATAGACGAGGTCGATGGCGCCGATGCCGTGGGCCTCCATCGCCGCCTTGTGCTCGGGCGCGTCGCGCACGCCCAAGAGGCCGCCGTGGACGATGGGGTGCAGGGTCTTCACCCGGCCGTCCATCATCTCGGGGAAGCCGGTCAGCTCGGAGATGTCCTTCACGGGCAGGCCGGCGTCCGCGATGGCCTTGCGCGTGCCCCCGGTGGAGACGAGCTCGACGCCCTTCGCCGCCAGCGCGCGGGCGAAGTCGACGAGGCCGGTCTTGTCCGAGACCGAGAGCAGAGCCCGGCGGACGGCGACGCGGTCGGGGGCGGGGGGGAAATCGGGGGCGGCGGGCACGGCGGACTCCTGGCTTCGGGTTGAAGGAAGGGCCCAGGCGAGCGGCGGAACGCAAACGTCTATGGTCGCCGCGCTCCCCGGTGGTCGCCCACCTTCAATCGCCAGTCACGCGCCGATGGGCGGGGGATTAGGCTTCCGGCCTCTTCGGGTCAACCGGGGCCGCCGCCGATGAGAGCTTCCACCGCACCCGGGCGCCGGACTTCGCCCGCGCCTGGCCGCGCAGGACGATCTGCTGGGTGCGGCGGGCCTCGCCGCCCTGGAAGACGATGGAGGGTTCGAGCGCGACCTCCAGGGCGTCGTTGCGCAGCCACCAGCCGGCCTCGTCGCCCTCGGGCTTGAGCAGCACGCTCTTGCGGTCGCGGGCCACCAGCGCGCTCACCTCCGGCGCCAGGTGGAAGCGGACGGTGAAGGGGATGAAGCGGCGCTCGTCGGCCTCGCCGGGCTTCAGCGGGACCAGGCGGTCCTCGCCCCTCACCTCGTCGGCGGCGACGTCCAGGAAGAGCCGCCGTTCGTGGCGCAGGCCAAAGCGGCGGGCCCAGCCGTCGTGGGCCATCTCCAGCCACACCGCCCCCTCGGCCTCACGGCGCTCGGCCGCGACCGGCCCGCAGCCTTCGACGAGGCGCGGGCCCAGCACGGCCGCCGGGAAGCCGCGCAGGGGCTCGCCGCAAGGGGCGTCGCCGAGCACGGCGGTGGAGGCGGCGTCGGCGACCCTGAGCGCCTGGGGCCCGGGGGCGTCGGGCGACCAGCCGGCCCCGACGATCAGGCGCCGCCCGGCCGCCAGCGCCTCGATGGCCAGCGGCTGGCCGCAGGCGGCGACGCTCCAGGGCCCCTGGGCCGGGGCGCCGGCGTCGGCGAGCACCTGCAGGGCCTTGCCCTCCAGGCGCTGGTAGCCGTTGCAGGCCGGCGGGACGGGACGGTCGGCGATCTCGCCCGCTCGGGCGGCGGCGACATGCGCCGGCGAGGAGGCGCTCCCGCCCTGGCAGGCGGCGAGACGTCCGTCGGCCAGGGTGAGGAAGCGGACGGCGCCGGCCAGGGCGTCGAGGGCGCGCAGCACGGCTTCCGGCGAGGCGCGGCCACGCTGGGCCAGGGCGTCGTCGAGGGTCTCCAGGTCGAACAGCAGCTCCAGCGCCGCTTCCGGGCTGCGCGAGGCATGGCCTCCGTCGGGACCGACCGTGTGCGGCAGGGCGCGATCCAGGGCGGCGAGGCCCTGGGCCAGCAGGCGCTCGCCCGCCTCGCCCGAGAGCGCCGCCCCGGCCACGGCGGCGGCGCAGGCCCGCTCGGCCGCCCGGGCCGGGCCGCCGCCCAGGTCCAGCAGGCCCAGGTCCAGCAAACACCGGGCCTGGCGCGCCAGGCTGGCGGTGATTAGCGCCGTCTCGGCTTCCGAGGCGCCGACGCAGATCGTGCGCGCATGGCAGGCGAGGTTGAACACCCGCCGCTCCAGGGCCTCGGGGCCCCAGACGAAGCTGTTCCAGCGGTCGAAGACGCGCCGCCATTCCAGGGTCAGGCGCAGGCCCTCGGCGGCGCCCTCGCGCCCGAGCGCCACGAGGTCGGCGAGCCAGCCGAAGCGGTGCAGCGCGATCGCGAAGCGGCGGTCGGGGCTGGCGCGGTCCCAGGGATCGCCCCGCGGGCCGGTCGTCAGGGTCGCGCCCGCCAGGACGAAGGCGCCGGCCAGGATGCGGCGGCCGTTCTCGGGATCGGCCGGACGGAAGTCGCGCGGCTCCAGGGCCAGGCCCTCGGGACGCGGCCGGTTCGCGAGCCAGCGCCAGGCGGGCGAGGCCAGCCATTCCTCGCGCAGGCGCCGTCCCGTCCAGACCGCGAGCGCCTCGGCCCCGTAGCGTCCCGGGAGGCGTCCCGGAAAGCGCGGCGGCGAGGGCGGGGCCATGCGGTCGGTCAGCCCCGAAGGGCGGCGATGTTGGCGGCGTAACGCTCCGGCCCGCCCTTGAAGACGGCCGAGCCGGCCACCAGGGCCGTGGCCCCGGCGGCGATGCAGCGGGGCGCGGTCTCCGGGGTCACCCCGCCGTCCACCTCGAGGATCACGTCGAGGCCGGCGGCGTCGATCATCTTCCGGAGGCGCTCGATCTTGCGCAGCTGCGAGGAAATGAAGCTCTGGCCGCCAAAGCCCGGGTTCACCGACATGACGAGGACGAGGTCGACGTCCTCAAGGATCCATTCCAGCGGGTTCGGGTCGGTGGAGGGGTTCAGCACCACGCCGGCCTTGGCGCCCAGCTCCCGGATGCGCCGCAGGGTGCGGTGCAGGTGGGGCCCGGCCTCGGGGTGGACGCTGATGAGGTCGGCGCCGGCGGCGCGGAACGCCTCCAGGTAGGGGTCGGCCGGCGAGATCATCAGGTGGACGTCGAAGGGGATCTTGGCGTGCGGCCGCAGCGCCTTCACCACGTCGGGGCCGATGGTGATGTTGGGCACGAAGTGGCCGTCCATCACGTCGACGTGCACCCAGTCGGCCCCGGCCGCCTCGATGGCGCGCACCTCCTCGCCCAGGCGCGAGAAGTCGGACGCCAGGATGGAGGGCGCGATGATCGTGCGGTTCGCCATGGGCCCCGGACTTACAGTGATGCGGCCGGAGAGGCCAGGGGGCGCGGTCCTTCGAGGCCGCGAAGCGGCGCCGTCCGAATTGACGACCACGGAGAACACGGAAGGCGCGCGCGGCGCGCCTGCACGGAAGTAAGCCGGACCGCTTCGCTGTTCTTCTGTGTTTTCAGTGGTTCAAGACCGCCGCTCCGCGGCCTGGCCGTCACGCCGCATCCGGGCGATGAAGAAGCCGTCGGTTCCGCCCGCGCCATGGTGGGGCAGGATGCGGAGCGTCCCGTCGGACAGGAGGCTGGCCTCGGGGGCGCCGCCCTCGCCGGGGGCCATGGGCTCCAGGACGAAGCCGGGCGTCCGCTTCAGGAAGGCGGCGACCTGGGCCTCGCCCTCCTCGGGCTCCAGCGAGCAGACGCAATAGACGAGGCGGCCACCGTCGCCGACCCGGCGCGCGGCGGCGTCGAGCAGGCGGCCCTGGAGGGCGGCGAGCTTGGGCACGTCGGCGGGGCTGGCCACCCACAGCACGTCGGGGTGGCGGCGGTAGGTGCCGGTGGCCGAGCACGGGGCGTCCAGCAGCACCGCGTCGAAGCGGCGTTTGTCGCCCCACTCGGCGGCGTCGGCGCAGACCACCTCGGCGGAGAGGCCGGTGCGGGCGAGGTTCTCGGAGACCCGCTTCAGCCGGCCGGCCGACTTGTCCACCGCCGTGACGCGGGCGCCCAGGGCGGCGAGCTGCAGGGTCTTGCCGCCCGGCGCGGCGCAGAGGTCGAGCGCGCTCTGGCCGGGTTCGATCCCGAGCAGGCGGGCGGGGACGGCGGCCGAGGCGTCCTGCACCCACCAGCCGCCCTCGGCGAAGCCCGGCCAGGACGAGACCTCGCCCTTCAGGCCCGCGCGGACGGTCCCGCCGGGCAGCACCTGGCCCTCGAGCTGGGCCGCCAGCGCCGCGGCCCCCGCCGGGTCCTTGAGCGACAGGTCGGTGGCCGGCTCCTCGGCGATCATGGCGGCCATGGCCCGCGCGGCGTCCGCCCCGAAGGCCGAGCGCCAGCGGGCGGCGAGCCATTGGGGCGCCAGCAGGTCGGGGTCGTCGAGGTCGGGCGGCTCGCGGACCAGGCCGCGCAGCACGGCGTTGACCAGGCCCTTGAACGGCTGGCCGCCCTTCTGGCGCGCGCAGAGGTCGACGGTGGCCGAGACGGCGGCGTGGGCCGGGGTCTTCAGCACGAGGAGCTGGGCCGCGCCCAGGCGCAGGACCTGGACGATGCGGTCCGGCGGCGGCTTCTTGAGCCGGGCCTGAAGGGCGGCGTCGATGGGCCCCAGGCGGCGCAGGGTCGCCATGGCGAGCGCGCGGGCGAAGGCGCGGTCCCGCGGGGCGAGCGCCGACAGGGACGGATGGGTCAGGCCCTCCTCCAGCCCGGCGCGGCGCGACAGCGCGGCCTCCAGGAGGTCGAGGGCGGCGGCGCGGGCGGGCAGGCCCGCGGCGTCTTGAAGCTCTGGCGAAGTCACGGCGCCGGCGTGCCCGGATCGGGCCGCCGGCGCAAGACCTTTAGGCCAAGGCGGACTTGCGGCCGGCCATCAGCACGCAGGCGCCGAACAGGGCCATGCCGACGAGCACCGACAGTTCGCCGGTCATCAGCACCGGCACGATCGGCGGCTTGCCCTTGGAGATCAGGGCGACCATCGACAGCAGGCACACGTTGCCGACGTTGCTGATCACGAAGACGGCCCAGCCCAGCTTCTGCGGGGCGCGGGTTCCGGCGAGGCCGAAGAAGGCGCCCATGATGGCGAGCCCGGCCCAGCCGAGCAGGTTGAGGTGGGCGTGGACCGGCCGCATGGCGAAGTCCTGGGTGGCGCCCATGACCATGCCGAGCACGATGCCGGCGAGCGCATAGAGGACGGCCGCGCTGAAGAACGCGGTGGAGAGTCGGTTCATTGGTGGTTTTCCCCCGAAAACGATTGGGCGCGGCGTAAACCACCGTTCCGCGAAGGGGGCAAATGTAGAATTTGAAATGTTCCGGGCCTAAATGCCGGGAATGGACGACACCCCCGCCAACGCCGCACCCGGAAAGCCGCTGTCGCCGCAGGCCCGCCGCGCGCTCGAGGAAGCCGAGGCCCGCCGCCTCGCCGCCGAAGCCGCCGAGCGGGCGCCCGAGCAGGGCGGCCCCAAGGGTCCCGAGCCCACCCGCTTCGGCGACTGGGAACGCAAGGGCATAGCCGTCGACTTCTGAGGTCAGGCCCCGGCCATCTCGGCCGCCACGCGCAGGGCGGCGGCGCGGGGGTCGGCAGCGGCGGTGATCGGGCGGCCGCAGACGATGTGCGAGGCGCCGGCCTTGAGCGCGTCCAGCGGCGTGGCGGCGCGGGCCTGGTCGTTCTTCGCCGCCCAGTCGGGCCGCACGCCCGGCGTCACCACCAGGAAGTCCTTGCCGCCCAGGCTGCGGGCCAGGGCCGCCTCGTGCGGGCTGGCGATCACCCCGTCGCAGCCGGCCGCGATGGCCTGGCGGATGCGCCGCTCGACGAGCTGGGAGGCGGTCTCGGTGAAGCCCATCTCGGCGAGGTCGGCGTCGGTCAGGCTGGTCAGCACCGTCACCGCCAGGACCTTGAGGTTCGAGGCGCCCTTGCCGCGCACCGCGGCGGCCATCACCTGCGGCTCGCCATGGACGGTCAGGAAGTCGCAGCCGGCGGCGGCCAGCACGGCGGCGGCGCGCTGAACCGTCGTGCCGATGTCGTGCAGCTTCCAGTCCAGGAACACCTGCTTGCCGGCGGCCTTCAGCTCGCGGGCCAGCGTCATGCCGTCGCCTCCGGCGAACAGCTCCAGGCCCACCTTGTAGAAGGCGACCGCCTCGCCCAGCGCCTCGACCATGGCCCGGGCCTCGTCGGCCGTGGGCAGGTCCAGCGGAACGATCAGCCGGGGATCGGCGGTGCTCGAAGCTTGCGCAAGGGCGGCGGCGGCCATGGGGTGGCTCCGGGAAGGCGGGTGGTCCGCAGGATGGGATTCAGGCTAAGACGCCTGCATGAGCCAGGCCGACTTCGCGGTCAACTTCTTCGTCGCCCTGTTCGCCCTGCTCGATCCGCTGGGCAACGTGCCGCTGTTCGCCGCCGCCACGGCCGGGGCGAAGGCCAAGGAGCGCGCCCTGATCGCGCTCTACATCTCGCTCTTCGTGGTGGGCTTCCTCACCTTCTTCTACTTCTCGGGCCTGTCGCTGCTCGAGTTCTTCGGCATCTCGCTGCCGGCCTTCCGCATCGCCGGCGGGGTGATCCTGTTCCTGCTGGGCCTGGAGATGGCCCGCGACGACTTCACGGCCACCTTCGCCGACGCCGCCGAGGCGGCTTCGGGCGACGCCCGCCAGCAGGCGCGCCGCCGGTTCGAGCGGATGATCGTGCCCTTCGCCATGCCCCTGCTGATCGGGCCGGGCGCGATCTCCACCGTCATCATCTACGCCAGCCAGGCCCGGCAGTTCGGCATGGCCGGCGCGGCCATCGGCGTGGCGACCATCGGGGCGGTGTCGGCCGCCACCCTCGCCTGCTTCATGGCCACCCCGATCATCTCGCGCATCCTGGGCCGCATCGGCCTGACCATCGTCGTGCGCGTGCTGGGCCTGATCCTCTGCGCGCTGGCCGTGCAGTTCATCTTCGCGGGCCTGTCCGAGGCCACCGCCGGCTTCATCCGCCCCGACGCGGCCAATCCCTACGGCCACTAGGCGCCGCGCCTAGGCCTCCACCGTCATCTGGGTCTGGATCACCAGGGCCAGCAGCTTGCCCTCGGGGCTGGTGATCCGCGTCTGCCAGACGCTGGAGCGGCGGCCGATGTGCAGCGGCGTGGCCTCGCCCTCGACCGTCGAGCCCACCTTGGCGCCGCCCAGGAAGTTGGCCTTGCTCTCCAGCGTCGTGGTCCGCGCGCCGGGCGCAAGATTGAGGAAGCCGCCGATGGCGCCCAAGGCGTCGGCGAAGGCCATGAACGCCCCGCCGTGCAGGATGCCACCGGCGGTGCAGAGGTCCTCGCGGACGGTCAGGCGCCCCCGCACGCGGTCCTTCGACCGCTCCACGATCTCAACGCCCATCAGGTCGGCGAACGGCATGCCGGTGTCGGCCATAGATTGTCCCTCCTCGTCGTCCGGCGGGCGCCGGCCCGCCGAAGCATTAGGCGCCAAATCATCACGCGTCCGCCTTCCGCGCGACGAGAAAGCGCCTATCTGGCTGATGTCCGGCTTCCCTCGCCTTGCCACGTGCGGGCGCAGGGCGTACGGGGACGCTCCCCAGCCGTAGGAGACTGAAGATGGGCTACCGGGTCGCGGTGGTCGGCGCCACGGGCAACGTGGGCCGCGAGATGCTGAACATCCTCGAGGAAGTGAAATTCCCCGTGGACAAGATTCACGCCATCGCCTCGCGCAAATCCATCGGCCAGCTCGTCTCCTTCGGCGAGCAGAACGTGCCTTGCGAGGACGTCGAGCAGTTCGACTTCTCCAAGGTCGACGTGGTGCTGATGAGCGTCTCGGGCGCGTTCTCGAAGGAATGGTCGCCGAAGATCGGCGCCGCCGGCCCCATCGTCATCGACAATTCGTCGGCCTGGCGCATGGACCCCGACGTGCCCCTGATCGTGCCGGAGGTGAACCCGGACGACGTCAGCTACGCGAACCGCAAGAACATCATCGCCAACCCCAACTGCTCGACCGCCCAGCTCGTCGTGGCGCTGAAGCCGCTGCACGACCGGGCGAAGATCAAGCGCGTGGTGGTGGCCACCTACCAGTCGGTCTCCGGGGCCGGCAAGGAAGGCATGGACGAGCTCTGGGACCAGACCAAGGGCGTGTTCGTCCTGGGCCCGTCCGAGCCCAAGAAGTTCCCCAAGCAGATCGCCTTCAACGTGATCCCCTACATCGGCGCGTTCCTCGACGACGGCTACACCGACGAGGAAGCCAAGATGTGGAACGAGACGCACAAGATGATCGACCCGGCCATCAAGCTGACGGTCACCTGCGTGCGCGTGCCCGTCATGGTCGGCCACTCCGAGGCGGTGAACATCGAGTTCGAAAGCCCGCTCGACGAGGACGAGGCCCGCGAGATCCTGCGCGAGGCCCCCGGCCTGGTGGTGATCGATAAGCGCGAGCCCACCGGCTACATCACGCCCAAGGAAGCCCAGGGCGAGTTCCCGGTGTTCGTCAGCCGCATCCGCAACGACCCCACCGTCGAGCATGGCCTGTCCATGTGGGTGGTGGCCGACAACCTGCGGAAGGGCGCCGCCCTCAACGCCGTGCAGATCGCCCAGCTCCTCCACGAGCGCGGCCTCCTGCGCCAGAAGACCCTGGCTTAAGACATGAGTTCGTCGGCGCCCGGCGACTCCCGCCTGGCGCTTACGGCCGGGATCGCCTGCTATCTCATCTGGGGCTTCGTGCCGCTGGCCTTCCAGGCCATCGGCGCGCTGGGCGTCGGGTCGTGGGAGATGCTGTCCCACCGCATCGTCTGGAGCATCCCGGCGGCGGCGCTGTTCGTCCTCCTGGCCAGCCAGGCGCGCGAGGCCCTGGGCGTCCTGCGCCAGCCGCGCGTCCTGGCCTGGCTGGCGGTCTCGTCGGTCCTGATCGCCACCAACTGGGTGGTGTTCATCTGGGCGGTGAACTCCGGCCGCCTGCTGGAGACCTCGCTCGGCTACTACATCAATCCGCTGGTCAACATGGCGGCGGGCGCCCTGATCTTCCGTGAACGGATCGACCGCATCGGCCAGGCGGCCATCGGCCTGGCGCTGGTCGGCGTGGTGATCCAGGCCGCGGCCCTGGGCCACCTGCCCTGGGTCTCGCTGGTCCTGGCGTTCAGCTTCGGCGGCTACGGCATCGTCCGCAAGCGCGTCCAGGCCTCGGCCCAGACGGGCCTTCTCTGGGAGTGCCTGATCCTGGGCCTGCCGAGCCTGGCCTACATCTTCTGGCTGGAAGGCCGCGGGGCGGGCCACTTCACCGTGGCCCCGATCGACTCCGCCTGGCTGATCGCCTCGGGACCCATCACCGCCGCGCCGCTCGCCCTGTTCGCCTGGGCGGCCCGGCGCCTGCCGCTGTCGGCCATGGGCTTCCTGCAATTCATCGCCCCCACCATCAGCTTCTGCATCGGCCTTCTCCAGGGCGAGCCGTTCACGCCGCTCAGGGCCCTGTCGTTCGTGTTCATCTGGATCGGCGCGGCGGTGTTCCTGTACGGGGCCTGGCGCCGGTCGCGGCAGGTGAGCCAGGCGGTCGCGCGGGCCGCCGCGGCGGAGTAGCATCGGGCCGGTCCATATCGGAGGGGACGTGGAAGCACGGCGATCGCCCCTGGCCTTCTTCATCGTGGTGTTCGGGCTCGCCGTTCCCCTGTGGCTCTGGGGCGGCCGGCTGGGCGTCATCGGCGAGCTGCGGATTCCGGCCAGCGACCTGGCCCTGGCCTTCGTCCCCATGGCCGCCGCGCTCATCCTCACGATGCGGGCCGAAGGCTGGCGCGCGGCGGCGGGGCTGCTGCGCCGGGCGTTCGACTTAAGGCCGCTGCGCGGGCGCTGGCTCGCGGCGACGCTGCTGCTGGCGCCGGCGATCTATCTGGCGACCCGGCTCGTCATGCAGGCGGCCGGGCGCGGCGGCGTCCCGCCCCGGCTGGACCTCATCACCCTCGTCCTGCTGTTCGGCCTCTTCCTGGTCCTGGCGGCCGGCGAGGAGGTCGGCTGGATGGGCTACGCCTTCGATCCCCTGCAACGGCGGTGGGGCGCGGTGGGCGCGAGCCTGGTCATCGCCGTCCCCTGGTGGCTCGGACACCTGCCCTCGATGCAGGCCATCGGCGCGACGGCCTCGGACATGGCCTGGTGGGTCCTGGGGTCCGTCGCCCTGCGCATCCTGATCGCCTGGCTCTACAACAACAGCGGCGGGGTCCTCTTCTCGGCGCTGCTCTTCCACGCCCTGCTGAACCTGGGCCGGATCGCCACCTATCCCGCCGAGGGCTCGCACTACGACAGCGCCTGGCAGGCGGCGGGCTACATCGTGGCGGGCGTGCTCGCGGCGGCCGTCGTGCTGCGGTCGCGGCCCGCGACGCTCACCCGCTAGAGGCCGGCGTAGGCCGCCTCGATCAGCCGCCGGGGGCGCAGATCGCCCATGAGCGCCGTGCCCTGCTTGTTCATGACGTAGGCCCCGGCGAGCCTGCGATCCGGGTCGGCGAAGGCGCAACTGCCGCCCCAGCCCGAATGGCCGAAGGTCCGCTCGCCCGGGCCCCAGGGGTTGTTCGGCGGGTTGCGCATGAAGCCCGCGCCCCAGCTCATCACGAACGGCAGGACGAGGTCCTGGCCGCGGATGCGCTCGCGGGTCGCCTCGGCGATCAGGGCGGGCGAGAGGATCTGTTCGCCGTCCAGCCAGCCCTCATTGGCGAGCGCGCCCATCAGCCGGGCGAGCGCCGGGGCGGTGGCGTAGCCGTTGGCCGAGGGCACCTGGGTCTTGCGCCAGACCGCCGCCGGCACCCCGCCCACCGAGGCCCAGGGCGTCAGGAAGGCGGCGCGGGTGGCGTCGTTCACCTGGCCGAAGTTGGGAAGCGCGCTTGGCCGCTGCAGCTCGGCGAGGCGGTCGAACTCGCTCTCCGGCAGGCCGATCCACAGGTCGAGGCCGAAGGGCCGGCGGAAGTCCTCGCCGATCGCATCGCCCATCATCCGTCCGTCCGTCCGGCGGAAGATCTCGCCCGCCAGGTAGCCGAAGGTGATCGGGTGGTAGCCGCTGGCGGTCCCGGGCGGCCACATGGGCGCCATGGCCGCGAGCTTGCCGGCGATGGCGTCCCAGTCGACCCAGAGGCTCGGCTCCATCGGCTCCAGGAAGCCCGGCAGGCCGGCCTGGTGCGACAGGGCCTGTTCGACGGTGATGTCGCCCTTTCCGCCTTGCGCGAACTCGGGCCAGACGTCGGCGACCTTCTGGTCGTAGGCGAGCTTGCCGGCGTCCACCGCCCGGGCGACCAGCAGGGCGGCCAGCGCCTTGGTCGTGGAGAAGACGCAGGCCAGGGTGCGCTCGTCGAAGGCCCGGGTGCGCTTGCGGTCGGCGTGGCCCGCCCAGAGGTCGACCACCACCTCGCCGGCCTCGACCAGGGTGAAGCGCGCGCCGAGCTCTTCCCCGACCTCGAAGTTGGCGGCGAAGGCGTCCTTGACGGCGGCGAAGCGGGGCGGCGCGAAACCGGAAATCTCGACCATCGCGCCTCTATACCCGCCAGGCGCGGACCGGCGCCAGCCGGGGCGATGGCTAGAGCCGCTGCACGCGCACGGTCGCCCGCGGGCTGACCAGCCGGTCGGCCAGGGCGACGATGGGCAGTTCGGGCGCCTTCCACTCCATCGTCGCCTGCACAGTCTCGGCGGCGGCGCGGGCGGCGCGCTCGGCCGCGGCCAGGGGCGCCAGCCCCTCGACCAGACCCGCCCCGAAGCTGGCGGCGACGAGGTCGCCGGTGCCGTTCGGCGCCCGCTCCAGCCGCTTGTGGGCGAACAGCACGGCCTCCTCGGCGGTGACGTAGAGCAGGCCGATCTCGCCCTCGCCGGCGGGGACCGAGGTCACCAGGGCGGGCCGGCCCAGCGCCCGGGCGGCGTCGCGGGCGTCGGCGGCGTCGGTCAGGGTCCGGCCGGTCAGGCGGCCAAGCTCCCAGAGGTTGGGGGTGATCCAGTCGGCCTGGGGCACGAGGCGGGCGGCGATGACCTCGGCCACCTCGGGCTTCACATAGAGGCCCTTGGGCTCGTCGCCCATGATGGGGTCGACCACCACCACCGGCCGGTCGGCGTAGGCCCCGTCGCGGTTGGCGGCGCGCACCCGCTCCAGGACGCCCGCGGCGATGTCCACCTGGGCCGGCGAGGAGAAATGGCCGGTGATGATCAGGTCCACGAGGCCGAAGATGGCGTCGGCCTCGATGTCGGCCAGCACGCGCGACAGCACGTCGGGGGTCGTCACCTCGCCCTGGCCGCCCTTGGCGGGGCTGCGGCCGAACATGACCGTGGGGGCCAGCACCGGATCGATCTTGTGGGCGGCCAGCACGTACTGCTGGGCCCCGCCGCCGATCCGGCTCGCAGCCACGAACGAGGAGATGATGAGGGCTAACGGCACAGCTCGACCCTTAGCCCTCCTTGGGTTTCCGAAAAACTAGTACCGGTAGTGCTCGGGCTTGAACGGACCCTCCGGCGTCACGCCGATGTAGTCCGCCTGCTCCTTGGAGAGCTTGGTGAGCTTGGCGCCGAGCTTCTCGAGGTGGAGCATGGCCACCTTCTCGTCGAGGTGCTTGGGCAGGGTGTAGACGCGCTTGTCGTACTTCGCGCCGTTCACCCACAGCTCGATCTGGGCCAGCGTCTGGTTGGTGAAGCTGGCGCTCATCACGAAGGACGGGTGGCCCGTGGCGTTGCCCAGGTTCACGAGGCGGCCTTCCGACAGGACGATGATCTTCTTGCCGTCCGGGAATTCCACGTGGTGGACCTGCGGCTTGATCTCGTCCCACTTGAAGTTGCGCAGGCCGGCGATCTGAATTTCCGAGTCGAAGTGGCCGATGTTGGCCACGATGGCGTTGTTCTTCATCCGCCGCATGTGGTCGACGGTGAGCACGTCCTTGTTGCCGGTGGCGGTGACGAAGATGTCGGCCTTGTCGGCCACGTCCTCGACGGTGACCACCTCATAGCCTTCCATCGCCGCCTGCAGGGCGCAGATCGGGTCGACCTCGGTGACCATGACGCGGGCGCCGCCGTTGCGGAGCGAAGCGGCCGAGCCCTTGCCCACGTCGCCATAGCCCATGACCACGGCGGTCTTGCCGGCCAGCATCACGTCGGTGCCCCGGCGGATGGCGTCCACCAGGCTCTCGCGGCAGCCGTAGAGGTTGTCGAACTTCGACTTGGTCACGCTGTCGTTGACGTTGATGGCGGGGAACGGCAGCTCGCCCTTCTCGGCCATCTGGTAGAGGCGGTGCACGCCCGTGGTGGTCTCTTCCGAGACGCCCTTGATGGCCGCGCGGATGGCCGAATAGAAGCCCGGCTTCTCCTTCAGGTAGCGCTTCATCACCGTGTAGAGCGCTTCCTCCTCCTCGTTCTGCGGATTGTTGAGGATCGAGGGGTCGGCCTCGGCCTTGGGGCCCAGGACGCAGAGCAGTGTGGCGTCGCCGCCGTCGTCCAGGATCATGTTCGGATAGCCGCCGTCCGACCATTCGAAGATCTTGTGGGCGTACTCCCAGTACTCCACCAGGGTCTCGCCCTTGATGGCGAACACCGGCGTGCCCTTCACCGCGATGGCGGCGGCGGCGTGGTCCTGGGTCGAGAAGATGTTGCACGAGGCCCAGCGCACCTCGGCGCCCAGCGCCTGCAGGGTCTCGATCAGCACCGCCGTCTGGATGGTCATGTGCAGGGAGCCCGCGACCTTCGCGCCCTTCAGGGGCTGGGCCTTGGCGAACTCGGCGCGCACCGCCATCAGGCCGGGCATCTCGGTCTCGGCGATCTCGATCTCCTTGCGGCCCCAGTCCGCGAGCGAGATGTCCTTCACGACGTAGTCGGTCATGGTGTCCTCAGAAGGGAATTCGTTGCCCGGCTCTATAGCTGCGGGCGCGCACAGTCGCAACGATCATATAAAGAAATCTTTATGTGATCAGCGCCAGAAGGGTTTCGCCTCCAGCAGGCGGTCCAGCGCCCTGCCCGCCGCGGCCAGCCGCCGAGGGGCTTCCGCCGACCGGACGCCCACCAGCTCGCCCGCGGCGAAGGCGGCGGCGGGATCGAGCTCCAGGCCCGCGAGCAGCGGGCCCACGACGGCGGCGTCGTTGAGGGCGCCCAGCTCGTCCTGCACGGTCTTCAGCCGGGCGATGAACGCGGTCGCGCGCTTGGCCGGGAAGAGGCTGGCGAAGGCCTCGGCGGCGTAGCGCAGCTTCTTGGCCTCGATGCGCAGCTCGTGGCGGTGGGCGTCGTCGGCCCCGGCAAACCCCTTGGCCTTGCGGCGCAGGCGCTTGAGTCGGCGGTCGAGCGCGTCGGCGGCGAAGGCGCGGGCCGGCCGGTCGCGGTCCCGGCCGCGCCCCGGGTCGGCCAGCCAGTCGCCGGTCTCGACCCAGGCGGTGGCGTCCAGGAGCAGGGACCGGAAGCGTTCGGACGAGGCGGCGAAGGCGGCCTCGGCGGCGGCGGGCCCGCGCGCGGCGGCGGCGGCGGCGAGCAGGGTGGGCAGGCCTTCGGGCGCGGGCTTCAGCCCCACGGCCCAGCGCGGCGCCTCGTCGGCGAAGACGTCCAGTTCGCGGGCCAGGTCGCAGGCCTTGGCCAGCCATTTCAGCTCGCCCTTCACGTCCTCCGCCCGGCCGTCGCCGACGACGGGGGCGAAGGTGGAGATGAGGCTGCGCAGGCGGCGCGCGGCCACCCGGAGCTGGTGGATGGCCTCGGGCGCGGGCGCCTCGCGCAGGGCCTGGGCGCTGCCGGCCATGTGGGCGAGGGCGTTGCGGGCGGCGGCCTGGAACGCCTCGGCGGTCGTGGCCTCGGGCTTCAGCACCACCTCCTCCCGGCGCCGCGCCTGGGGCCTGGAGCCGGCGGTGAGCGCCTGGCCCTGGGCCGCCTTGCCGTCGAACGAGAGGTAGAGCGGCGCGGCCGTGGACAGCTCCCGCGCCAGCTCGAACAGGGCCTTGGGCTCGCCCGCCTTCAGCTCCAGCTCCACCTCGCAGATCGGGCTGGTCCGGTCGCCGCCGCGCACCTCGCCCTGGTCGAGGGCGAGCTCGATCTGGGCCCCGCCATAGCGGATCAGCCGCTGACGGCGCTGGACCCGCACGTGGAAGGCCGGCTGCAGGGCCGCCGCGCCCTCGGGCGGCAGGAGTTCGCGAAGGGGGCCGAGGTCGGGATCGGGCCGCAGGTCCTCCACCGGCCGCTCGTGCTCCTCGCGGGCCAGGCCCTTGCCGCGCTTGAGCGTCTGCACCCGCTTGCCGCCGCTCTCGCGCACGCGGAGCGAGGCGCCCGCCTTCTCCAGAACGCGGTCGGGGGTGTCGAAATAGACGCTGATGAGCTCGCGGGTCTCGTCGTCGCCCTCAGGAGCGGCGGCGAGGACGGCGGCCAGGTCCTGCGGCGCGCACAGGAACTTCAGTTCGATCTCGCGATCCGCCTGGCTCATGCCGCCTCGCGGTTGCTGCCCCTAGGGACACCACTGTAAGGGCGGTTCTCCCCGGCTTCGGAGACAACCTCATGAACGCTCACGTCCGTCCTGTCGACTCTACGAAAGGCGACCCTGCACAGCCGCGCCACGACTGGACGCTGGAGGAGGTGGAGGCGCTGTTCGAGCTGCCGTTCACCGAGCTGGTCTTCCGGGCCGCCGAGGTCCACCGGCGCTGGTTCGACCCCACCGAGCTGCAGCTCTCGCAGCTCCTGTCGGTGAAGACCGGCGGCTGCCCCGAGGACTGCGGCTACTGCGCCCAGTCGCAGAAGTTCAAGACCGGCGTGGGCGCCGGGAAGCTGATGGACGCCGAGACCGTCATCGCCGCCGCCGCCGAGGCCAGGGCCGGCGGGGCCCAGCGCTTCTGCATGGGCGCGGCCTGGCGCGACCTGAAGGACCGCGATCTGCCCAAGGTCTCCGCCATGATCTCGGGCGTGAAGGCGCTGGGGCTCGAAACCTGCGCCACGCTCGGCATGCTGAGCCCCGAGCAGGCCAGGGCGCTGAAGGCCGCCGGCCTCGACTACTACAACCACAACCTCGACACCGGACCGGACTATTACGACAAGGTGGTCACCACCCGGACCTACCAGGACCGTCTCGACACCCTGGCCGCCGTGCGCGACGCCGGCATGTCGACGTGCTGCGGCGGCATCGTCGGCATGGGCGAGACGCGGCGCGACCGGGCGGGCCTGCTGCACCAGCTCGCCACCCTGCCCGCGCACCCCGACAGCCTGCCGATCAACGACCTGATGCCGATCCCGGGCACGCCGCTGGGCGACTCCAAGGCCGTCGATCCCCTGGAGTTCGTGCGCATGATCGCCGTGGCCCGGATCGTCTGCCCGAAATCCATGGTCCGCATCGCCGCCGGCCGCGAGCACATGACCAAGGAACTTCAGTCCCTCTGCTTCCTGGCGGGCGCCAATTCGATCTTCGTGGGCGCGCGGCTGCTGACCACGGACAACCCGGAGAAGAGCGCCGACGAGGCGCTGCTGGCGGACCTGAAGATGAAGCCGATGGCCATGGCCTGAAAGGGGGCCTGAGCGGCGGGAACTGCCGCCCCGGCGGCAGTTTCTTCACCGTGGGTGGCGGCCCGCGTTCTCAACCCTCTGAAAGAACGTGGATTTCCTCCCGGCACGCCTCTTGCGCAGCCGGGGACATGCAAGTCCCCTCCACGACCTCCGCCTTCGTCCCGCCCGCCAGCGGCTTCAGCGGCTTCTCCGCCAAGCCCGTCGAGCGCAGCGCCGCGGCGACCGAGTTCCTGAACTACGCCCAGAAGACCGCCGCCGAGCAGATGCGCGAGCAGATGCTCCGGGCCCTGGGCGTCACCGAGGATCAGCTCAAGGCCATGAGCCCCGAGGAACGCGCCAAGATCGAGGACAAGATCCGGGAGATGATCCAGGAGAAGGTCCGTGAGGACGCCGAGAACAAGACCGGCGTGCTCGTCGACATCAAGGCCTGACGCCCTCCCGGACCGCCCGTGTCAGGAGCGCCAGCTCGGCGTCCGACACCACGAACGGCGGGGTCAAATAGACCACCCGCCCCATCGGCCGGATCCAGGCCCCGGCCTCGGCGAAGCGGCGGCAGAGCCCGCCCACGTCCACCGCGCGCTCGAACTCCACCACCCCGATCGCGCCCACCACGCGCACGTCGACCACGCCCGGCGCGCCGCGGCACGGCTCCAGGCCTTCGGCGAGGCCCACGGCGATGCGGGCCACGTCCGCGCGCCAGGCGCCGGTCTCGAACAGGTCCAGCGAGGCGTTGGCGGCCGCGCAGGCCAGCGGATTGGCCATGTAGGTCGGACCGTGCATCAGGGCCGCGCCGGGATCGTCCGACCAGAAGGCCTCGAACACATGGCCCCGGGCGACCGCCGCCGACAGCGGCAGGGTCCCGCCGGTCAGCGCCTTCGACAGGGTCACGATGTCCGGGACCACGCCCGCGCCCTCGCAGGCGAAGAGGTCGCCGGTGCGGCCGAAGCCCACGAAGATCTCGTCGAAGATCAGCAGCACGCCGTGGGCGTCCGCCAGCCGCCGCAGCCTGTGCAACACCGCGTCGTCGTGGAACAGCATGCCGCCAGCCCCCTGCACCCGGGGCTCCACCAGGATGGCCGCGACCTCATGGGCATGGGCGGCGAGGAAGGCCGAGAGCGCGGCCTCGGTCTCCACGTCAGTGGGCAGGGCCACGACGTGTTGGGCCGGCATGACGTCCGCGAACAGGCCATGCATTCCCTCCTCGGGGTCGCAGACCGTCATCGTGGCCAGGGTGTCGCCGTGGTAGCCGCCGAGGAAGGAGACAAAGCGGGTCTTCCCGGCCACGCCGCGATTGATCCAGTACTGGAGCGCCATCTTCATGGCGATCTCGACCGAGACCGAGCCGGATTCGGCGAAGAACACGTGGTCCAGGTCGCCGGGCAGCAGGCGGGCGAGCCGGGCCGCCAGCCGGTAGGCCGGCTCGTGGGCCAGGCCGCCGAACATCACATGCGGCGCGCGGGCGAGCTGGGCCTCCACCTCCGCACGGATGTGGGGGTGGTTGTAGCCGTGGCAGGCGGTCCACCACGAGGCGATGCCGTCCACCAGCTCGCGGCCGTCCTCCAGCACGATCCGCGCGCCCTCGGTGCGAGCGACCGGCAGGGGCGGCGGGGCGGTCTTCATCTGGCAATAGGGCCGCCAGACGTGCGGCGCGCCGGCGGCGAGCCAGGGAGGATTCGAGGTCATGCGTACTCCTTAGCCGCCTGCCGCAGCGGCGCCTCGCTTACGCAGCGGAAGCTCGCTATGCCAGCCCCCGATGGACACGCTCTCCGCCTTCGCCGACGAGAAGCTCGCCCGACTGGAGGCCAAGAGCCTCCGGCGGACGCTCAAGCCCACGCGACGCCTGGACGGCGCCTGGGTCGAGCGCGAGGGACGCCGCCTCGTCTCGTTCTCCTGCAACGACTACCTGGGCCTCTCCCGGCACCCGGCGGTGACCGCCGCGACCATCCGGGCGGTCGAGACCCACGGGGCCGGAGCCGGGGCCTCGCGGCTGGTGACCGGCGACCACCCGCTGCTGTCGTCGCTCGAGGACCGGCTGGCTGCGCTGAAGGGCGCGGAGGCCGCCTGCGTGTTCGGTTCGGGCTACCTCGCCAACGCTGGCGTCATCCCGACCTTTGTCGGCCCGGGCGACCTGATCCTCGCCGACGAGCTGGCGCACGCCTGCATCTGGGCCGGCGCGACGCTCTCGGGCGCCGAGACCATCGCCTTCCGCCACAACGACGTGGGCCATCTGGCCTCGGAGCTGGAGGCGCGGCGCGCGGACGTGCGGCGGGTTCTGGTGGCCACCGACGGCGTGTTCTCGATGGACGGCGACGTGGCGCCGCTGGACGCCATCTCCGAGGCCTGCCGGACGCATGACGCCTGGCTGCTGGTGGACGACGCCCACGGCCTGGGCGTCCTGGGCGGCGGGGCGGGAACGGCGCGGCTGTTCCCGGACGCGCGCATCGATCTCGCCATGGGCACGCTGTCCAAGGCGCTGGGCGGCTACGGCGCCTACGTGTGCGGAACGCGGCCGGTGGTCGACCTGATCAAGACCCGCACGCGCACGGTGGTCTATACGACCGGCCTGCCGCCCGCGAGCGCGGCCGCCGCCCTGGCCGCCCTGGACGTCATCGCGGCCGAGCCCGAGCGGGTGGCCGCGCCCCTGGCCCACGCGCGGCGCTTCACCGGTGCGCTGAACATGCCCGAGGCGCAGAGCGCCATCGTCCCCATCATCCTGGGCGAGGCCGAGGCGGCCCTCGCCGCCGCCGCCGACCTGGAACGGCAGGGCCTGCTGGCCGTCGCCATCCGCCCCCCGACGGTGCCGGCGGGCGCGGCGCGCCTGCGCCTGGCCTTCAGCGCCGCCCACACGGCCGAACAGGTGGACCGGCTGATCGAGGCGGCCCGTCCGTGGACCGCCCCCGGGAGCATTCGATGAGCGCCTGGTTCGTCGCCGGCTCCCACACCGACGTGGGCAAGACCCACGTGGCCTGCGCCCTGATCCGCGCGGCGCGGGCGCGCGGCCTGTCGGCCGACGCCTTCAAGCCGGTGGTCAGCGGTTTCGACCCGGCCGACTGGGGCGACAGCGACCCGGGCCGCCTGCTCCAGGCCCTCGGCCGCCCGCTGACCCCGGCCACCCTGGAGGCGATCTCTCCCTTCCGCTTCACGGCCCCGCTCGCCCCGCCGGCCGCCGCCGCACGCCAGGGCGTCAGCCTGGGCCTGGACGACATCGCGGGGAAGACCGTCGGCTGGCTGGACGCCGTCCGAGCGGACCTTCGCCTGGTCGAGGGCGTCGGCGGGGTCATGTCGCCGCTCGCCGACGACGCCACCGGCCTGGACCTGATGGCGCGCCTGCGGCTGCCGGCCGTCCTGGTGGGCGGGTCGTATCTCGGCGGCATCAGCCACACGCTCACGGCGATCGAGACGCTGGCGGCGCGCCGCCTGGCCGTGGCGGCGGTTGTCGTGTCCCAGTCAGCCGACCCCGATGCGCCCGACCTCGACGAGACCGTGGACCTGACCCGGAGGTTCGCACGCGGCGCGCCGGTGATCGCCGCCCCGCGGTCAGGGGGCGAGGCCTGGGCAGGCGCGCTGCTCGACCGCCTCCTGCGCCCGGATAATCGTCGAAACCTGTCGGAGCCGGCCTAGCTGAAACGTCCTGCGGGCCCTATCTCGGAGGGCTCTGGAGGGGACGTTGCAGCCGATCATATCCATCAAGGGTCTGTCGAAGACCTACGCCGGAGGCTTCCAGGCCCTCAAGGACGTGGACCTCGACATCCGGCGCGGCGAGATCTTCGCCCTGCTGGGCCCCAACGGCGCCGGCAAGACCACGCTGATCGGGATCGTCTGCGGCCTGGTGCGGGCGACGGCCGGCGAGGTCACGGCCGACGGCCACGACATCCGCAAGGACTACCGCGCCGCCCGGGCCAAGATCGGCCTGGTGCCCCAGGAGTTGTCCACCGACGCCTTCGAGAAGGTGTGGGACACGGTGAGGTTCAGCCGGGGCCTGTTCGGCAAGCCGCCCAACGACGCCCACCTGGAGAAGGTGCTGAAGGACCTCTCCCTCTGGGACAAGAAGGACGCCAAGATCATGGCGCTCTCGGGCGGCATGAAGCGGCGGGTGATGATCGCCAAGGCGCTCAGCCACGAGCCCTCGATCCTGTTCCTCGACGAGCCCACCGCCGGCGTCGACGTCGAGCTGCGGCGCGAGATGTGGGAGATGGTCCGGCTGCTGCGGGAGAGCGGCGTCACCGTCATCCTGACCACCCACTACATCGAGGAAGCCGAGGAGATGGCCGACCGCATCGGCGTGATCTCCAGGGGCGAGCTGATCGTCGTCGAGGACAAGGACGTCCTGATGCGCAAGCTCGGGAAGAAGCAGCTGACGCTGCACCTGCAGGAGCCGCTGAAGACGGTGCCCGCCGGGCTTTCCGACTACCACCTCGAGCTCGCGGGCGAAGGGACCGAGCTCGTCTACACCTTCGACGCCCAGGCCGAGCGGACCGGCATCGCCGAACTGATCAAGCGGCTCACCGAGCAGGGCGTCGACTTCAAGGACCTGCGCACGCAGGAAAGCTCGCTGGAGGAGATCTTCGTGAGCCTGGTCAGGAGCCGCGCATGAACCTCCACGCCGTCAAGGCCATCTACCACTTCGAGATGCATCGCTGGTTCCGGACCATCGTCCAGAGCCTGGCGGCGCCGGTGATCACCACCTCGCTCTATTTCATCGTCTTCGGGGCGGCGATCGGCCGGCGGATGCCCGAGATCGACGGCGTCAGCTACGGCGCCTTCATCATCCCGGGGCTGATCATGCTCTCCATCTTGACCGAGAGCATCTCCAACGGCTCGTTCGGCATCTACATGCCGAAGTTCGCCGGCACCATCTACGAGGTCCTCTCCGCGCCTGTCTCGGTGGGCGAGATCGTGCTGGGCTATGTGGGCGCGGCGGCCACCAAGTCGGTGGTGCTGGGCCTCATCATCCTGGCCACCGCGCGCCTCTTCGTGGACTTCCAGATCGCCCATCCGCTGGTGATGCTGGCCTTCTTGGTGCTGACCAGCGTGACCTTCAGCCTGTTCGGGTTCCTCACCGGGATCTGGGCCGACGGCTGGGAGAAGCTGTCGATCATCCCGATCCTGGTGATCACGCCGCTGACCTTCCTGGGCGGGAGCTTCTATTCCATCGACATGCTGCCCGACTTCTGGCGCAACGTGGCCCTGGTGAACCCCGTGGTCTATCTGGTCAGCGGCTTCCGCTGGGCCTTCTACGGCGTCTCGGACGTCGGCGTGGGCGTCAGCCTGGGCATGACCTTCGTCTTCCTGACGCTTTGCCTCGGGGCGGTGACGTGGATCTTCAGGACCGGCTGGCGGCTGAAGACCTGATCCTTCGAAATTGAAGGAATATCGAAGAGCCTACTCCTCCTCGTCGAACCGCGCGGCGACCAGTTCGGCGAGGGCGGCCACCGCCGGTTCGGCCTCGGGGCCCTCGGCCTCGATCTCGATGCAGCAGCCGGGGGCGGCCGCCAGCATCATCAGGCCCATGATGGAGCGGGCGTCGACGGTCTGACCGTCCTTGGAGACCCGCACCTCGGCGTCGAAGCCGGCGGCGGTCTTCACGAACTTCGCCGACGCACGGGCATGCAGGCCCCGCTTGTTGACGATCTCGACGGTGCGGGAGGCGACGGTCTCGCTCAGCTCACTTCTCTCCGGCCAGGACGTAGGAGGCGACCGAGATGTACTTTCGCCCAGCTTCCTGCGCCGCCGCAACCGAGTCTTCCAGACTGTAGCGCGTGCGCACGCTGGCGAGCTTGATCAACATGGGCAGGTTGAGGCCGGCGATCACCTCGGCCTTGGTCTGCTCCATGACCGAAATGGCCAGGTTGGACGGCGTGCCGCCGAACATGTCGGTGAGCAGGATGACGCCTTGCCCCGCGTCCACCCGCCCGCAGGCGTCGAGGATGTCCTTGCGGCGGCGCTCCATGTCGTCCTCGGGGCCGATGCAGATGGCCTCGACGGCCGCCTGCGGACCGACCACGTGCTCCATGGCGAAGACGAACTCCTCCGCCAACCGGCCGTGCGTGACGATCACGAGCCCGATCATGCCATTTGTTCCAAAGGGTATCCCCAACCCGATGGCGCCGTCGCCGGGCGCGAGCGGAGCTAAATACGCCGGTTGTGCGCCGCGTCAAAGGCCGCAAGCGCGCGGCCGAGTTTCGCAGGCGCCGACTCCTCGAACCCCTCGGTAGTAAGCGCCGGTACGCTCAGCCCCAGGATGTGTTCGTAAGCGGGATCGGGGATGCGTTCGGGCGTCCCCAGCCGCACGACGAGCCCCACCTCGGCCAGGGGGAGGGCCTCGGCCTGCATCACGTCCAGCCCCCGGACCTCGATCAGGCCGCGCAGCGTGTCCGGCGCCCGGCCGAACAGCCGGCCGCCCGAGGCCCACAGAACCACCCTGTCGTCGGCGACCAGCCGGAAGCCCTGGTCGAGCGCCCGCAGCGCAAGGTCGCTCTTGCCCGCCCCCGACGGCCCCTCGATCAGCGCGCCCAGCCAGCGGCCGTCCACGCGCCGGGCGATGAGGCCCGCGTGCCGGATCACAGCACGGCCTCGGGGATCAACAGGGTGAAGGTCGCGCCGAGCACGCGGCCCTCGGCGTCCGTCCGGTTCTCGGCCCGGAGCGTCCCGCCGTGGGCCTCGGCGATCTGGCGGGCGATGGAGAGGCCCAGGCCCGAGTTGCCGCCGAAGGCCGCGCCCTTGGGCCGCGAGGTGTAGAAGCGCTCGAAGACGGTCTCCAGGTTCTCGGGCGGAATGCCCGGGCCGTTGTCGGACACCCGCGCCACGACCTGGCCCTTCTCCCGCCCCAGCGCGACCGTCACCGCGTCGCCCAGCGGGCTGAACGAGCGGGCGTTGTCGACAAGATTGCGGAAGATCTGGCCGAGCGGGCCTTCCCGGCCCATGACCTTCAGCGGCTCCCCGCCGGGGGCCCGCTCCAGCCGGACCGTCACCTCGCCCGGCTTGGCCGTGGCCTGGTAGAGGGCCACGATCTCGCCCACCAGCCGCTCCAGGTCGACCATCCGCGGCTGATCGCGCGACAGCTCGGCGTCGAGGCGCGAGGCGTTGGAGATGTCGGTGACCAGCCGGTCCAGACGCTGCACGTCGTTCTTCAGGATGCCCAGCAGCCGCTCGCGGGCGGCCGGGTCCTTCACCAGGTCGAGGGTCTCGACCGCCGAGCGCAGGGAGGTCAGCGGATTGCGGATCTCGTGGGCCACGTCGGCGGCGAAGGCCTCGATGGCGTCCATCCGCTCGGACAGCGAATGGGTCATGTCCTCCAGGCTGCGGGTCAGGTCGCCGATCTCGTCGTCGCGCTTGGCGAGGTCCGGCAGCGAGATGGCCCTCGCGCGGGCCTGGCGCACGCGGTCGGCGGCGCGGGCGAGCCGGCGCACCGGCTGGGCCACCAGGACGTTGAGCAGCAGGATGGAGGCCAGGTTCACGGCGATGGCGATGAGGATGAACGGCGCCAGCGCATAGCGCTCGCGGGCGATGATCTCGTCCACGTCGCTGGCTTCCAGGGTGATGACCCCCAGAACGGCCCGGACGTGGCGGATCGGGATCGAGACCGACACGACCCGGTCGCCGTCCGGTCCGCGCCGCATCCCGGCCCACTTGCGGCCCTTCAGCGCCTCGCCGACCTCGAAGCCCAGCGCCTTCTGGGCCTGGGCCACGGTGGGTTCGGCCTGGTGGGGCATGATGTCGAGCCGCATGCCGCCGTCCTCGCGCGGGCGGGCGGGCGGCAGCTCGCGGGCTTCCACCCGGTCGGCGACGAGGTCGCTGTCCGCCACGAGCCGGCCGTTCGCGTCGAACAGCCGGGCGCGCTGGGTGGTCGGGCTCTTGAACGTCTGCAGGATGTCGGCCGCCAACGCGGCGTCCATCTCCGGCTCCGGCTCGCCCACGGTCGCCGCCCGGTTGATGATGTCGGCGATCAGCTCGCCCTGGGTGGACAGGCTGTCGATGCGCGCGTTGACGAGTCCCCGGCGCAGCTCGTTCAGCACGAGCGCCCCGGAGATCAGGATCACCAGGCCCAGCAGGTTCAGCGCGACGATCAGCCGGCCGAGCTTGGAGCCCGGGAGCCAGCGGAACCTCGACGGCCGGGGAGCCCGCTCAGGTTTCCCGGTATCGGTAGCCGACGCCATAGAGGGTTTCGATCGCGTCGAAATCGGGGTCGACCTCGCGGAACTTCTTGCGCATGCGCTTGATGTGGCTGTCGATCGTGCGGTCGTCGACATAGACCTGGTCTTCGTAGGCCGCGTCCATGAGGTTGTCGCGGCTCTTCACGAACCCCGGGCGCTGGGCCAGCGACTGCAGGAGCAGGAACTCGGTGACGGTCAGCTTTACCGGCTTGCCGTCCCAGAGACAGTCGTGGCGGGCCGGGTCCAGCGTGAGCTTCCCACGCTTGATGGCCCGGGCGCTGGCCTCGGCGGCGGCCGCGGGGCCGGCGGCGGCGTCCTCCTCGCCCCGGCCGGCGCGGCGCAGGACCGCCTTCACCCGCTCGATCAGCAGGCGCTGGCTGAACGGCTTGTGGATGTAGTCGTCGGCGCCGAGGTTGAAGCCCAGGATCTCGTCGATCTCCTCGTCCTTGGAGGTGAGGATGATGACCGGCACCTCCGAGGTCCGGCGCAGGCGCCGCAGCACCTCCATGCCGTCCATGCGCGGCATCTTCACGTCCAGGATCGCCAGGTCCGGCGGATCGTTCTCCAGCGCCGCGAGACCGGCCGCGCCGTCGTAATAGGCCTTCACGGCGTGGCCGTGGCTCTCCAGAGCCAGGCTGACGGAGGTGACGATGTTCTCGTCGTCGTCCACCAGGGTGATCTTGGCCATCTGAGGTCGTGGTCTCCTTGTCCAGGGATCGGCAAGCTATTGACCATTCACCGTGGCCTCAATGGGGCCGCGCGCGAGGTCGTCGCCAAGTCAACGCGCTCTTAAGCTTGATCGGAGAACGTGCAAGCGTCCGGGGGGATGCTGGCATGGATGGCTACAGCGTGCATTTCGAAGTGTTCGTCCGGAAGACCTCCGGCGCCTCCTGGACGCTGGAGATGGCCAGCGAGAATCGCGTCGCCGCGATCCAGACCGCCGAGGACCTCTTCAACGAGGGCCGGGTGGCCGCCGTCAAGGTGACCAAGGAGACGCTGGACGAGGAGTCCCGCGAGTTCCAGACCGTCACCATCCTGAAGCTGGGCGTCGAGGAGATCGCCCGCAAGCCGAAGGTGCAGGCCGACGTCCAGCCCCTCTGCGTCACGCCCCAGGACCTCTACACCATCCACGCGCGCGAGCGGATCGGCCGCCTGCTGGAGGCCTGGCTCGAACGCAACCAGGCGACCCCGTTCGAGCTGCTTCATCGGCCGGACCTCGTCGAGAAGCTGGAAGCCTCGGGCTTCGAGCTGCAGCACGCCATCCAGAAGGTGGCCGTCCCCGAGGCCCATGCGCGGGGCATGACCGTCCACGAGCTGATGCGGGTCTTCCATACCCTGGTGGACCGGGCCGTCGACCGGCTGATGAAGGATTTCAAGCGCGGCGCCTTGCCTGACGTGGACAAGGAGGGATTCGCCGCAGCGGCCGAGCGGGTGGCCAAGGACCCGGAGCGCGGCTTCCTGCTGGGCGCCGGCGTGGCGGCCTCGATCGCGCCCGCCCAGACCTGGTCGGAGAAGGTGCTGCGCCTCCTCGATCTGGCGGACGCCGCGCCCAAGGCCCACGCCGCCCGCGCCTTTGCGCTCAACGCCCTTGAACAGCCCCTGGCCGAGATCCTGGAGTCCAAGCCGGGCCTGGGCGACCTGATCGGCAAGGGCCTGGACCTGGGCGCGGGCCTCGCAGCCATGACGCGCCTGGCCGCCTATGACGCCGTCGAATCCCTGGTCGGCGTCGAACCCTCGGTCGCCAAGGTGATGCCCCAGCTCTCGCCGCCCGCCCAGCGGCTGGCCAAGTGGCTCGCCACCGAGGACTTCGTCGAGGTCCGCACGGCGCTCGGCAAGCGCATCCTGCGCGAGCTGAATGGGCCGCGGCGCCTTAAGCCCGGCGACGCCGAGGCCGAGATCGACGTCCTGCGGGCGTTGGCCATGTCGCTGACCGCCGCCTCGGGCAAGCTGCTGCCGCTCGAGGACGTCCAGGCGGCGTTCTCGACCCGCTCCAAGATGCTGGTGACCGGCGATTTCGTGGAGGCCTATCTCGGCCAGGGCAAGACCTCGTTCGAGGAGGTCGAGGCGCTGGTCTGGCTCACCGAGAACATCATCGGCGCCGCCAACAAGCGTCAGGCGGGCCGCTGGCTGAAGGCCGTGGTGAATTCCCTGCGGTTCGAGAAGGAAGCCCGCAACCTCGACAGCGAAAGCGCGCCCCAGAGGCTCGCGCAGCTCGCGGCCCTGCAGCGCGCCGTCGCCCGCTGCGGCCTCGTCGAGGAGGACTTCGTCCCCATCCAGACCAAGCTCGGCGACCTCGGCGGACTGATCGAGGCCGAGGCCAAGGTGGCCGCCGGCGTCGCCAAGGCGAACGCCTCCGCCGTCCAGCGCCTGACCGTCCTGCTGAAGCTCGCCTGCGGGGATTCGGCGCCGCTCGGCCCGGCCGCCAACCGCGCCAAGGCCGAGGCCATGAAGCTCGTGCGTCACGATTCCATGCGCAGCGAGCTCGCCGCCGCGCCCGACCAGGTGGACCTGGTGCGCGACCTGATCCAGCAGGCGGGACTGGCGGCCTAGAGCCCTAGAGCGGCCTTCAGCGCCTCGACGACCCGATCGACGTCGCCGTCCTCCATGCCCGGGTAGAGGGGGAGCGAGAGGCAGCGCGCGTACCAGGCCTCGGCGCCCGGCAGACGCAAGTCGCCGTAGCGGTTCCGGTAGTAGGGCTGCCGGTTGACCGGGATGTAATGGACCTGGCTGCCGACGCCCCGGGCCCGCATGGCCTCGACCACCTCGAGCCGGGTGCGCCCCGCGGCCTCGAAGTCGATCAGCACGGCCATCAGGTGCAGGACCGGGTCGCTCCAGGCGGGCCGGGACGCGGGCCGCACCATCGGGGCCAGGGGCGCCAGCGCCTCATGGTAGCGGGCGGCGAGCAGACGGCGGCGGGCCGCGAAGCGCGGCAGCTTGGAAAGCTGCGACAGGCCCAGCGCGCAGAGGATGTCGGGCAGGCGGTAGTTGAACCCCGGCTCGGGCATCTCGTACCACCAGGGCTCGCAGCCCTCGGGCCTGACCATGCCGTGGCTGCGCATCACGCGCAGGCGCTCCGCCAGCCGCTCGTCGTTGGTGGTGACCATGCCGCCCTCGCCGGTGGCGATGGTCTTCACCGGATGGAACGAGAAGGTGGCCATGGCGGAATGGCGCACATCGCCGACCATTTCCGTCACATTGCCGAATTTCATCGTCGTTCCGAGCGCATGCGGCGCGTCTTCGATGAGAACCGCGCCGGCGTCGCGGGCCAGGGCCGCCAGGCCGGGAAGGTCGGCGGCGTCGCCCCGCAGGTGCACCGGCAACACGGCGCGCAGTCTGCGGCCCTCCAGCCGCGTCAGCGCCTCGGCGAGCGTGTCCGGCGTCATCAGGCCGCTGTCGGGATCGACGTCGGCGAAGACCACCTCGGCCCCCACGTAGCGGGCGCAATTGGCGGTGGCCAGGAAGGTGATGGCCGGCGCGATCACCGCCTCGCCCGACTGGACCTCCAGCGCCAGCATGGCCAGGTGCAGCGCCGCCGTCCCGTTGGCGCAGGCGACCGCGTGGCGGGCCCCCACGGTCTCGGCGAAGGCGCGCTCGAAGCGCTCGACCGTGGGGCCCGTCGTCAGGAAGTCGGCCCTCAGCGCGTCGGCGACCGCGGCGATGTCGTCGTCCTCGATGGTCTGGCGGCCGTAGGGGAGGACCGGCCCGGACATCAGTCGGTGGCCCGGCGACGGCGCTGCGGCGCGCCCGTCTCGAGCATGGCGAGGAAGGCCTCGGCCTCCAGCCACTCGTCGTTGGTGTCCGAGGCGTAGGAGAAGCTCTCCGGGACCTGGCCGCCGTCCAGCGGGGCGCGGGTGTATTCGGCGAAGGCCGGCTCGATCACATAGCGGTCGCCCAGGTCCACCGTCGTCCGCGCGTCGTCCGACGAGATCATCATCTCGTGCAGCTTCTCGCCCGGGCGGATGCCGATGATCTTGGTCGGCAGGCCGGGGGCCATGGCGGCCGCGATGTCGACGATCTTCATCGACGGGATCTTGGGCACGAAGATCTCGCCGCCGCGCATCATGGCGAGCGACGAAAGGACGAAATCCACCCCCTCGTCCAGGGTGATGAGGAAGCGGGTCATCCGCGGGTCGGTGATCGGCAGGTCCTTCGCCCCGCCCGCGATCAGCCGCTGGAAGAAGGGCGCCACCGAGCCGCGCGAGCCCACCACATTGCCGTAGCGCACCACGGCGAAACGGGTGCCGATGTCGCCCGAGAGGTTGTTGGCCGCCACGAAGGTCTTGTCCGAGGCGAGCTTGGTCGCGCCGTAGAGGTTGATCGGGTTGCAGGCCTTGTCGGTGGAGAGCGCCACCACCCGCTTCACCCGGTTGGACAGGCAGGCCCAGACCACGTTCTCGGCGCCCAGGACGTTGGTGTGGATGCATTCCGAGGGGTTGTATTCGGCCGCCGGCACCTGCTTCAGCGCCGCGGCGTGGATCACGACGTCGACGCCCCGGACGGCGAGGCTGAGACGCTCGCGGTCGCGCACGTCGCCCAGGAAGAACCGCATCCGCGCGAGCGCCTCGGCCGGGAACCGCTCGGCCAGGTCAATCTGCATCTCGTGCTGCTTCAGCTCGTCGCGCGAATAGACGATCAGCTTCCGGGGCCTCGCCCGCTCCAGCACGGTCTCGATGAACCGGCGGCCGAACGAGCCGGTGCCGCCGGTGACGAGGATGACCTTGCCGTCGAGGTCCAGGGAGGTCGGCGCAAATCGGCCCAAGCGGCGCTCCGATCACGGTGGCGAATCGTCTCAAGCGGCACTGTCGGAGGCGGCGCGTAAATGGACCGCTAACCATAGGCGGGCTTCATCCGTCACATGGACCGCCGCCGCCTCGCAGGCCTGATCGCGATCGCCGCCGCCCTGCCGGGCGTCGCGGCCGCCTCGGGCAAGGCCGAGAAGGCGCCCAGCCGCTCGCCCTACCTGCAGATCCAGACCCTGCTCGGCACCACCATGAGGGCCGACGGTCGGCGCGGGTCGCTCACCGTCGAATGCGGCCTGGACATTCCCGACCCGGCCCTGCGCGAGCGGGCCGAGCAGTCCATTCCACGCCTGCGCTCGGCCTACGCCTCGACGGTCCAGGCCTATGCGGCGGGCCTTCCCTCGGGAACGGCCCCCAACGCCGACTTCATCGCCCGCGCGCTGCAGCAGCAGACCGATCTGGTGCTGGGCCGGCAGGGCGCCCGGCTGCTGCTGGGCACCATCCTCGTGAATTAGGGGCCCGGCGGCCGCCTCACATGGCCGAGATGCCGCCGTCGAGCTTCAGCTCGGCGCCCGTCATGAACCGGCTCTCGTCCGAGGCCAGGTAGAGCACGGCGTTGGCGATGTCGTCCGGCGCGCCGATCCGGCCGAGCGGCACCTGGCGGGCCAGCTTGGCCTCGGCCTCCTCCTTGCCGAACATCTGCCGCAGGGGCTCGAGGATCGGGGTGTCGATGAAGGTCGGGTGGATCGAGTTCGACCGCACGTCCAGCTTCTGCTTGGCGCAGTGCAGGGCGATGCCCTTCGACAGCAGCCAGACCGCCGACTTGGACGCATTGTAGGCCGGCGTGTTGTGGGCCGCGATCAGACCGGCGATCGAGCTGATGTTGACGATCGAGCCCGGCTGGTTCTGGCGCAGGTACTTCAGGGCGTGCTTGGTCCCGAGGAAGACGGAATCGACGTTCACGCTCATGACGAGCTTCCAGTCCTCGAAGCTCAGCTCCTCGATGTTGCCGCCCCGGCTGATGCCGGCGTTGTTCACCAGCACCGAGATCCCGCCCATGGCCGCGTCGGCTTCCTCGAGGGCGAAGATCCACTGCTCCTCCTTGGTCACGTCCAGCGGGAAGGCGAAGGCCGTCCCCGCGCCGTGGGCGGCGTCGATCTCGGCGGCCACGGCCTTGGCGCCCTCGAGGTTGACGTCGGCCAGAGCGACCTTGGCGCCTTCCGAGGCCAGCTTCCGCGCGAACGCCGCGCCCAGACCCTGCGCCGCCCCGGTGATGAAGGCCTTCTTGCCCGCGACCCGTCCCGCCATTGTCTTCCTTCCCTTGTTCTCCTCTCCCCGGGCGAAGCCTGGGGAGAGGTCGGGTGAGGGGCGGCTCGCCCTCTCAGCCCCTCCGTGGTTCAGCCAGGGCCCTCGGGTGACCCTCTGAGGCGCGACGACGTCCGCGCCGCCCCTCACCTGCCTCTCCCCTCTCGCTACGCGGGGGGAGAGAATACCTCGTCCATGAACCGGGCCAGCGTCACGTCCAGCTCGGTCACGCCGTCGGCGTCGTGGGTGGTCAGCACCACCTCGACCCGGTTGTAGACGTTGAACCACTCCGGATGGTGGTCGAGCTGGTCGGCCTTGATGGCCACGCGGGTCATGAAGCCGAACGCCGCGTTGAAGTCCTTGAAGCGGAAGGTCCGGGCGATGGCGTCGCGCTCGCCCTTGGCGGCCTCCCAGCCGGGAAGCTCCGCGAGCGCGGCCTGCGCGCCGATCTTCGGGAAACGGCTCATGCGTCCTCGCCTCCGAACGCCAGTCCGGTGAGCGCCGAGAGCTCGGCCAGGGCCTGGTCCTCGCCCACCACCTTGATGGCCTTCATGCCCAGCTCCGCCGCCGGCTTGCAGTTGATGCCCAGGTCGTCGAGGTAGATGCAGGCCTGCGGCTTCACGGACAGCAGGTCGCACATCATCAGGTAGATCTTCGGGTCGGGCTTGCGGACGCCCGCCTTGGAGCTTTCGATGATCGCGTCGAACAGCGGCATCACCTGGCCCATGGCGCCGGCGGCGCGCTGGATCTCGTTCTGGCCGGGGCTGTGCATCGAGACCACGTTGTTGGTGATGCAGCCCACCTTGTAGCGTTCCTTGCAGGCCTTGAGCGCGTCCACCATGCGCGGCCTCAGCATCCCGTTCAGCAGGGGGAGCACCTCGGCCCCCGGCACGGCGTGGCCCAGGGCCGCCGACTCCTCGCGGAACAGGGCGTCGAAGCGGCCGGCGTCGATCTCGTTGCGCTCGAAGAGGGCCCAGGCGTTGTCGTGGTGGTTGGTGGCGTTGACCCGCCGGATGAAATCCTTCGGCAGGCCCTTCTCCGCCTCGTAGCGGTTGAACGCCTCGAACGGCGAGGAGGTGAAGACCCCGCCGAAATCCCAGATCACCGCCTCGATCGACATTCGAAACTCCGCCCTGACCGGTGAGGCTCTAGAGAGCGCGGGGTCGCCGTGCAAGGTAGCGTGGATGATCCGTTTCGCCGTCTTCGGCCTCGCCTGCGCCATCATCCTCTACGTCTGCCTGGCGCCCGCCCAGGCGCTGCCCGCGGTCAGCGTCTGGGACAAGGCCCAGCACGCCCTCACCTGGGCGGCCCTGGCGGGGCTGGGGATCGGGCTTTGGCCGTCGCGGCGGTGGCGGGTCGCCGCGTTCGCCGTCGCCTTCGGCGCCGCGGTCGAGGTCCTGCAGGCGACCATGACCCTGGGGCGCACCGGGGATGGGCGCGACCTCCTGGCCGACGCCCTGGGCGTGGCCGCCGCGCTGCTGGCGTTCCGGCTATTCCGCGGGCGTGGGCGGGGCCTCGGCAAGCGCGCCTGACGGCGGCGCCTCGGTCTCGCCGTCCGCCCCGCGCCGGGCCTCGAGCTGGAGCTTGGTGGCCTCGTAGCTCTTCCGGTTGATGCCGTAGAGCGAATAGAAGACGGCCGCGATGGCGCCCGGCACGATGGCCGAAAGGGTGTCGCTCAGCGCCAGCTTGAAGAGGACTTCCCCCGGCACCTCGGCCATGGTCCTGGCCCCCTGGGGGAAGCCGATCAGGCTGATGACCACGCCCGCGACCGCCGTGCCTACGGCCAGGTCGATCTTCCCGGCCATGTTGCGGGTCGCATAGAGGACCCCCTCCTGGCGGACCCCGTACTTCAGCTCGTTCTGGTCGGCGATGTCGGCCAGCGCCGACATGGCGCTGATCTGCAGGACGCTGAGCGAGCCGTACTGGACGGCGGCGAAGGCGATCAGCAACGGCAGGAGTCCGGGGGTCTGCGGCGAGATCACCCCCAGCATGCCGAGGACGAGCGGGATCGGCGGGATCAGCGCGAAGGCCAGGGCCGAGACCATCAGGGTCCTGCGCTTGTCGATGCGGCCATGCAGGCGCGGCGCGAAGAGGAAGGCCGACAGGTAGCCCACGAAGCTGCCCAGGATGAAGTAGGACAGCTCCTGGCTGGAGAGGTCCCAGTAGAAGGTGAAGACGTAGAGCCTGAGGCCCTCGCGCATGCCGATCATCAGGCCCACGAACAGGTAGGCCGCCAGCAGCCAGACGTAGTTGATGTTGGTCAGCGCCTTGCCGAAGTCGGCGAACATGCCGCCCAGGCTCACGGTGCGCTCGTCCGGCCGGGCCTTGGGCAGATAGGGAATGCGATCGCGCGTGAGCCAGGCCGAGGCGGCCATGGCCGTCAGCGACACGAGGCCGATGGCGGCGGCGTAGCGGGGCCAGGGCTCGGGGTTCAGCAGGCCGCGCGGATATTCGGGCGTGGCGCGGAAGAAGATGAGCGTGGCCGCCGCGAAGGTCAGGGACCCGCCCGCCCAGTTGAAGAAGCTGTAGTAGGCCATGACCTTGGACCGCTCGGTGTAGTGCGGCGACAGCTCGCCGCCGAGGGCAAGGTGCGGCACGTAGAAGAAGGTCATCGCCTGGCGCATGAGGATGACCGACGCGCCCAGCCAGAGCAGCAGGCCGGTCTGACCCAGGCCCGCCGGCGGGGAGAAGATCGCCCAGGCGGTGAGCGACGTCGGGACGATGGCGGCGAAGAGATAGGGATGGCGGCGACCCCATCGCGAGCGGGTGCGGTCCGAGATCGAGCCCACGATCGGGTCCGACACGGCGTCGAGCACGAAGCTTGCCGAGATCGCCAGGCCGACGAGGTGGGCGGGAACGCCCAGCACCTGGCTGTAGAACAGGAGCGCGAAGCTGGAGACCGAGTAGAGCACCACCATCTCGGCGGTTCCGCCCAGGCCGAACGCCAGCTTGGTCTTCATCGGCAGGCGCCCGCCCGCCTCCGCCCGGCTCGACATCGCTTCCTCCCGTGCGCTCTTGCAGGCGCCTTCTTCCAGCAAGCCCCAAGCCCTGGAAAGCGTCAATCGCGGCGTACCGGGGTTTCGATAAGTCGGGCAAGGGAGCCGCACGCGCCTGCGCCTCACAATCTCCCGAAAACCTGCTAGACAGGGGTCAACGCTGCGCGCAGGAAACCCTGGCGGCGCAAATTCATCCCTTACAGCCGAGGCGTCAGAACAATCCATGCCCCGCGCCCAGCCCTCTCCCGCGGCCGGTCACAATCTCGGCGCCGAGCGCACGTTCGCGAGCCTCAGGCGCATCGACGAGCGGCTGCGCTGGCTCGCCACCTGGACGATCCATAACGCCAACCACCTCCGCGAGAGCCGCGACGGCCTGAAGGTGGGCGGCCACCAGGCGTCCTGCGCCTCGATGACCACCATCCTGACCGCGCTCTACTTCCACGCCCTGAAGCCCCAGGACCGGGTGGCGGTGAAGCCGCACGCCAGCCCCGTCTTCCACGCCGCCCAGTACCTGATGGGCCGCCAGACCCACGAGCAGCTCGAGCGCTTCCGGGCCTTCGGCGGGGCGCAGTCCTATCCCTCGCGCACCAAGGACAAGGACGACGTCGACTTCTCCACCGGCTCGGTGGGGCTGGGGGTGGCCATCACCGCCTTCGCCTCGCTGATGCAGGATTATCTGAAGGGCCACGGGCTTCTGGATCCGGCGCGCGAGGGCCGCTTCGTCGCCACCCTGGGCGACGCCGAGCTCGACGAGGGCAACATCTACGAGTGCCTGATCGAGGCCTACAAGCACGACATCCGCAACGTCTGGTGGATCGTCGACTACAACCGCCAGAGCCTGGACGCGACCACCGCCGACCGGATGTTCGACCGGTTCGACGACATCTTCGAGACCGCCGGCTGGCGGGTGGTGACGCTGAAGTGGGGCAAGGCCCAGGCGCGCGCCTTCGCCCGGCCCGGCGGCAAGGCCTTGCGGAGCTGGATCGAGGCCTGCTCCAACGCCGAGTACGCCGCGCTCACCTACCAGGGCGGGGCCGCCTGGCGCGAGCGCCTGACCCGCGACATCGGCCGCGAGCCGGGCGTCCGCGCCCTCCTGGAAAGCTTCGGCGACGACGAACTGCACGGCCTGATGATCGGCCTGGGCGGCCACTGCATCGAGACCCTGGTCGAGGCCTTCGAGGCGGCGGCGAAGGACGACACGCCGACGATGTTCATCGCCTATACGGTCAAGGGCTTCGGCCTGCCGCTGCAGGGTCACAAGGACAACCATGCCGGCCTTATGACGCCTGCCCAGGTCGAGGCGCTGCGGGAGGCCATGGGCGTCCCCGCGGGGCAGGAATGGGAGCCCTATGCCGGCCTCACGCCCGAAGAGGCCGACGACCTCGCCGCCTTCGTGCGCGCGGTCCCCTTCGCCGCCGACGCCGAGCGCCGACCGCGGGCCGAGCCGGTCCCCGTACCGCCCCGCGGCGAATTCCCCCAGCCGGAGGGGGCCGAACAGTCCACCCAGGCCGCCTTCGGACGCATCCTGCTGGATCTCGCCAAGGCCGGCGGGCCCCTGGCCGACCGGATCGTCACCACCAGCCCCGACGTGACGGTCTCGACCAACCTCGGCGGCTTCGTGAACCAGCGGGGCCTGTTCCGCCGGCGCGAGACCGCCGACGTGTTCCGCGACGCCCGAATCCCCTCGGCCCAGAAGTGGGCCGGCGGCCACGCGGGCCAGCACGTCGAGCTGGGCATCGCCGAGCACAACCTGTTCCTGAACCTTGGCGCCTTCGGCCTCTCGGCGGCGCTGTTCGGCGAGCGGCTGCTGCCGATCGGGACGGTCTACGACCCCTTCATCAGCCGCGGCCTCGATGCCCTCAACTACGCCTGTTACCAGGACGCCCGCTTCATGCTGGTGGCGACGCCGTCCGGCCTGACGCTGGGCCCCGAAGGCGGGGCGCACCAGTCGATCTACACGCCGCTGATCGGCATCGGCCAGCCGGGCCTCACCTACTTCGAGCCGGCCTTCGTGGACGAACTCTCCGAGGTCATGCGCTGGTCCTTCGAACACATGCAGGCGGACGGCGGCGGTTCGGTCTACCTGCGGCTCACCACCCGCAGCCTCGCCCAGGTGGAACGCGCGGACGACGCCTGGCGCGAGCCGGCCCTGAAGGGGGCCTACTGGCTGCGCGCGCCGGCGCCGGGATCGGACGCCGCCATCGCCTTCTGCGGCGCGGTGGCCCCCGAGGTGCTCCAGGCCGCCGAGCAACTCGCCGAGGACATTCCGGGCCTGGGGGTGCTGAACGTGGTCTCGCCGGGCCTGCTGCACCGCGACTGGATGGCCGCGCGCCGGAGCCGCTGGACGGAAGGCGGGCGCCGCGAGAGCCACGCCGAGGCCCTGCTCTCGCGTCTGGCGCCGGGGGCGGGCCTGGTCACCGTTGTCGACGGCTCGCCCGCCACACTGTCGTGGCTGGGCGGGGTGCGCGGCATGCGGACGAGCTCGCTGGGCCTCGACAGCTTCGGCCAGGTCGGCGACCTGCCCGACCTCTACCGCCACTATCGCCTGGACGTGGACGCCATCGTCGACGCGGCGGCGGAGCTGTTCCTCTAGACGGCCAGCGCCTGCTCCAGGTCGGCGATCAGGTCGGCCTTGTCCTCGACGCCGACGGACAGCCGCACCAGGCCGTCCGAGATGCCGATGCGGGCGCGGGTCTCGGCCGGGATCGAGGCGTGGGTCATGATGGCCGGGTGCTCGATCAGGCTCTCCACCCCGCCCAGGCTCTCGGCCAGGGTGAAGAGGCGGGTGCATTCCAGGAACCGCCGGGTCCCGTCGAGGTCGCGGTCCAGCACCACCGTGATCATGCCGCCGAAACCGTGCATCTGCGCCTTCGCCAGGGCGTGCTGCGGATGGCTTTCCAGGCCGGGGTAGATGACCTGGCCCACGTCCTTGCGGCCTTCCAGCCAGCGGGCGATGGCGAGCGCGTTGTCGCAGTGGCGCTCCATGCGCAGCGCCAGGGTCTTCACGCCCCGCAGCGTCAGGAAGCTGTCGAACGGCGAGGCGACGGCGCCCACGGCGTTCTGCAGGAAGGTGAGCTGGTCACGCAGGGCGGCGTTGTCGCCCACCACCAGGGCCCCGCCCACCACGTCGGAATGGCCGCCCAGGTACTTGGTGGTCGAGTGCATCACCACGTCGAAGCCCAGCTCCAGCGGACGTTGGACGTAAGGCGAGGCGAAGGTGTTGTCGGCCGCCGAGATGATCCCCCGGCGCCGGCACAGGTCCGCAATGGCTTGCAGGTCGGCCAGCCGCAGCAGCGGATTGGTCGGCGTCTCCACCCAGACGAGCTTCGTCTTCGGCGTGATCGCCGCCTCGATGGCGGCGACGTCGGCCAGGTCCACGAAGCTGAAGGAGAGGCCGGCAGAGCGCTTCTTGACCTTGTCGAACAGCCGGAACGAGCCGCCGTAGAGGTCCTCCGAGGCGATCACGTGGTCGCCGGCGTCCAGCGCCTCCAGCAGGGTCGAGATGGCCGCCAGGCCCGAGGCGAAGGCGTAGCCCTTGGTCCCGCTCTCCAGATCGGCCAGCGCCCGCTCCAGGGCGAACCGCGTGGGATTGTGGCTGCGCGAGTATTCGAAGCCCTGGTGCACGCCGGGCGAGGCCTGGGCGTAGGTCGAGGTCGCGTAGATCGGCGTGATCACCGCGCCCGTCGAGGGGTCGTGCTCCTGGCCGCCGTGGATGGCGCGGGTGGCGAAGTCCAGCCGGTTCTTGCCCGGGATGTTGTTGTCTTTCACGCCGCGCGCCTCAGGTAGTTGATCAGGTCGATCCGGGTGATGAGCCCCAGGAAGTCGCGGCCGTCCATCACGATCGCCACCTGGTCCTGTTCGAAGATCGGCAGCAGGGCGTCGAGCGGCTGGCTGGCCTGGAGGGTGGTCAGCTTGGCGGTCATGGCGGCGCTGACCGGTTGCTTGAAGCGCCCGTCGGCGTCGCGGCGCTCGACGGCTTCCAGGAGGTCGCTCTCGTCGATCAGGCCGATGAGGCGGCCGTCGTCCATCACCGGCAGCTGGCTGACGTCGGCCTGGCGCATGCGGTTGTAGGCGGTGAGCAGGGTGTCCTCGGGACCGACGGTCACGGCGTCGCCCTCGGTGCGGGCGATCAGGTCGCGCAGGTCGCCGTGCAGCTTGCGGTCGGCCAGGCCCTGCTCGGCCACCCAACTGTCGTTGTACATCTTGGACAGGTAGCGGGAGCCGGTGTCGCACACGAGGGTGACGACCCGCTTGGGCTCGGTCTGCTCGCGGCAGTACTTCAGCGCCGCGGCCAGCAGGGTGCCGGACGAGGAGCCGGCCAGGATGCCGGCCTTCATCAGGAGCTCGCGGGCGGTTGCGACGCTCTCCTGGTCGGTGATGGCGTAGGCCTTCTCCACGAGGCCCAAGTCGCAGATGTCGGGCACGAAGTCCTCGCCGATGCCCTCGACGATCCAGGAGCCGGCCTGGACCGTCTTCCCCTCGTTGACCAGGGGGGCCAGGATCGAGCCGACCGGATCGGCCAGCACCATCCTGGTCTTGGGCGAGACCTTCTGGAAGTAGCGGCCAAGGCCCGTCAGCGTGCCGCCCGACCCCACGCCCACGACGACGGCGTCCACGTCGCCCTCCATCTGCTCGAAGATCTCGGGGCCGGTGGTGGTCTCATGGGCCAGCGGGTTCGCCGGGTTCTCGAACTGGTTGATGTAGACGGCGTTGTTGAGCTTGGCGGCGATGGCGGCGGCCATGTCCTGGTAGTACTCGGGATGGCCCTTGCCGACGTCAGAGCGGGTGATGCGCACATCGACGCCCATGGCCCGCAGGTGCTGGATCTTCTCCCGCGCCATCTTGTCGGGCACGACCAGCAGGAGCTTGTAGCCCTTGAGCAGGCCCACCTGGGCCAGGCCCAGGCCCGTGTTGCCCGCGGTGGCCTCGACGATGGTGCCGCCGGGCTTCAGCCGGCCGTCCTTCTCGGCCGCCTCGATCATCGAGCGGGCGATGCGGTCCTTGATCGAGCCGCCGGGGTTGGCGTTCTCGAGCTTCACGAACAGGCGGCAGGGGCCGGTGTCGAATCCGGAGAGCTCGACCATCGGGGTGCGCCCGATCAGGTCGAGGGCGGAGGCCGCCGGCGGCGGCAGGGGTTGGGCGGTCACGGACGGGCCTCTGGAATGTGGCGGAAGCGCACGGTCCTGAAAACGGAACCGGATTGCTTCGAGTTCAGCTGTCCGTGGTAGATATCAAGCGAAAGGGCGGCGCAACCGCGATTTCATTGCTGCGCCGCACCTTCGAAAGGGCAGATCAGGCCAAGCTGGCCGGGATCAGCGGAACGCCGCCCCGGGCTTCACCCCCAGCTTCTTGAACACCATGGCCGCCGGGCAGAAGCCGGTGAAGGCGGCCTGGATCATGTTCAGCCCCGCGAACACGGCCAGCAGCAGCCACCAGGGGCTGACGAGGTAGGCCAGCGTCACGCTGAGCAGGATCACGAATCCGGCGAAGACGAACACGGCGCGGTCGATGGTCATGAATGGGTCTCCTTCAGGCTGCGGTCTTGGCGAGCGCCTGGTTGGTCCAGGCCACGATCTGGTCGGCGCTCATGGCGCCGGCCTGGCGGGCGATCAGCTGGCCGTCGCGGAACAGCAGCAGGGTGGGGATGCCCGAGACCTGCAGTTCGGCGGCGGCGTGGGGCTCGTCTTCCGAGTTGAGCTTGAGAAGCCGCACCTGGGGCTCCAGGCGGGCGGCGGCCTTCTCGAAGTGCGGCGCCATCATCCGGCAGGGACCGCACCAGGGCGCCCAGACGTCGACCAGGAGCGCGAGCCCCTGGGTCGAGCGCCGGTGGGCGGAAAGCTCCTCGCCCGACACCTCGATGGGGTGGCCCACGAACAGCCGGTCGCCGCAGCGGCCGCACTTGGCCTCGGCCGCATCCTTGCCGAGCGGCATCCGGTTCACCGCGTTGCAGGCGTGGCAGACGAGCTGGCGCATGGACGGATCAGGCCTTCAGCTTCCGAGCGCCCATGAGGTCGAGCATGAGCTTCTCGTAGAAGGGCTCGGCCTCGCCGCGCATGACCTTGCCCAGGAAGTACTTCTCGAAGCCCACCTTCGCGAGGTGGACCCAGCGGCCCTCGGCCGACCAGTTGACGTTGCGCGGCGGGATCTGCGGCTGGGCGATGAAGGCCACGCCGCCGTCGCCGAAGTCGGCCAGGCAGATGGCGTTCCAGGTGGCCTCGGCGCTCGCCGGCTGGCCGTCGAGGAGGGCCGAGATGTTGCGGGCGATGGCCGTGACCATGCTCTCGATCATGAAGCCGGTCTTGGGCACGCCCACGGCCACCGGGGTCTTGCCGACGGGGGCGATGGCGACCGCCACCCCCAGGCCGAAGACGTTGGGATAGGTCGGGTTGCGCTGGGTCTTGTCGATGAGGACGAAGCCGCGCGGGTTGGTCAGGCCCTCGATGCCCCGGATCGCCTCCACGCCCCGGAAGGCCGGCAGCATCATCGAGAAGGCGAAGGGCAGCTCGTGCCTGGCCTTCACCGAGCCGTCGTCGGCCACCTCCTCGACGTCCATGACGCCGGACTCGACCTTGGCCACGCGGGCGTTGGTGATCCACTTGATGTGGCGCTGGCGCATCTCGCTTTCGAGCATGCCCTTGGTGTCGCCGACGCCGTCCAGGCCCAGGTGGCCGACGTAGGGCTCGGCGGTGACGAAGGTCATCGGCACCCGGTCGCGCACCTTGCGGCGGCGCAGCTCGGTGTCGAGGATCATGGCGAACTCGTAGGCGGGGCCGTAGCAGGACGCGCCCTGCACCGCGCCCACGACGATGGGGCCCGGGTTCTGCACGAGCGCCTCGAAGGCCTCGGAGGTCTTCTCCGCATGGTCCACGTGGCAGATCGAGCTGGTGAAGCCCGCCGGCCCCAGGCCCTGGATCTCGTCGAAGGCCAGCTCGGGGCCGGTGGCGATGACCAGGTAGTCGTACTTCACGCTCTGGCCGTCGTTCAGCTCGATGCGGTTCTCGGCCGGATGGACGCGCTTGGCCCCCACGCCCGTGAAGCCGATGCCCTTCTTCTTCATCACCGGCGGCAGCTTGACCTCGATGTCGCCGCGCTTGCGCCATCGCACCGCGACCCACGGGTTCGAGGGCACGAAGTGGAAGGTGTCGCCCTGGCCGACGACGGTGACGTCGGCGCGGGCGCCCACGGCGGCCTTGATCTCGAACGCGGCGACCGTGCCGCCGAGACCGGCCCCGAGGATGGCGATGACGGGCTTTTCCATATTCCTACCTTGGCGATTTCCGGCCCGGCCGCCTTGAGGGAGGTCAAGGCGCGGCGACCGGCGTTCTCCTAATGAAGATCGGCCTTGAACAGGCCATCTGTATGAATATATGCGCAGATACGCATATTACGAGAGCCGCCCGCTCTCAAGCCCACGGAGACGCATTTCCATGTTCGGCCGTCGCAAGGTCCGGGACCTCACGCCCACCGAGATCAACGCCATGCTCCAGCGCGGCGAGATCGTGCTGATCGACGTGCGCGAGCCCGCCGAGTTCGCCGCCGAGCGCATCCACGGTGCGCTGAACTTCCCCCTCTCGACCTTCGACCCCAAGGCCCTGCCGGAGGTCGGCCAGGTGCGGAGCGTGGTCTTCCAGTGCGGCTCGGGCAAACGGTCGGCCACCGCCGTCGAGCGCTGCCAGGGCGCGGGACTGAAGCTCGACGCCCACATGGCCGGCGGCATCGCCGCCTGGCGCCAGGCGGGCCTGCCCACCGTCCGCATCGATCCCGCCACCGGGACGGTGTCGGACGCCCGCTAGGAACCCGGACACCCCATGACGCGCGCCGCCCCGCTCCTCCTCGCCGTCGCCCTGGCGGCCGCGCCCCTGGCGCTTTCCGCCTGCGGCTCGGAGCCGCAGCAGACGGAGGCCCCGGCGGTCGCGGTCGCCCGCGAGCGGCTGACGCTGCAACCGCGCCGGATCGCCGACCTGAAGCCGGTCGCGGCGGTTGTGACCACGCGCGACATGGGCGAGGCCCGGGCGCGGATCGGCGGCACGCTCACCAAACTCGCCGTCCGGGAGGGCGACACGGTGCGCAAGGGCCAGCTCATCGCCGTCGTCACCGACCAGCGCCTGACCTTCGAAACCGGCGCCTACGAGGCCCAGGTCGCCTCCGCGGCCGCGGAGGCGGCCCGCGCCAGGGCCGACCTCGCCCGCTACCGGACGCTCTACGAAAAGGGCTTCTATTCAAAAGCCGGTCTCGACCAGGCCGAGGCGGCCTCCCGCGCCGCCGACGGCCAGCTCGCCGCCGCCCGCGCCCAGCGTTCGGCCAGCGCCGAACTCTCGGCCCAGGGCGCGGTGCTGGCGCCGACCGACGGGCGGGTGCTGACCGCCGACGTGCCGCTGGGCTCGGTGGTCATGGCCGGCCAGTCCATCGCCACCGTCACCGCCGGCGAACCCCTGCTGCGGCTCGAGATTCCCGAGGCCCAGGCCCGGGCGCTGCGGGTCGGCGACGCCGTCCCCATCGAGACCCAGGACCTGCCGGGCGCCGCCGCCAACGGGATCATCGCCCAGGTCTATCCCGCCGTGACCGCCGGCCGGGTGGTCGCGGACATCAAGGTCGCCGGGCTGAACGCCGATCTGGTCGGCCAGCGCGTGCGGGTCCGCGTGAAGATCGGCGAGCGGACGGCCCTGGTGGTCCCCGCCCGCTATGTCGCCACCCGCTACGGCGTGGACTTCGTCCGGGTGCTGGGCCAGGGTGGCCGGGCCAGCGACGTGGCCGTGCAGGTCGCGCCGGGTCCGACGGCCGCGGAGGTCGAGATCCTGTCGGGGGCCGCCGCGGGCGACGTCCTGATCGCCCAGGTCCAGGCCCAAACCCAGGCCGCCAAATGAAGCTGGGGCTCTCCGGACGGCTCACCCAGGCGACCATCGGCTCGCCCCTGACGCCCCTGTTCCTGCTGGCGGCGATCGCCATGGGCCTGCTCGCGCTGATGTCGATCCCCCGCGAGGAGGAGCCGCAGATCAGCGTGCCCATGGTCGACATCATGGTCCAGGCGCCCGGCCTGCGCGCGCCCGACGCCGCCGAGCTGGTGGCCAAGCCGCTGGAGACCATCGTCAAGAGCGTCGACGCCGTCGACCACGTCTACACCCAGGTCGAGGACGACAAGGTGCTGGTCACCGCCCGCTTCGACGTGGGCGAGGACCCCGACGACGCGGCGGTGCGCATCCACGAGAAGCTGCGCGCCAACTACGACAAGATCCCCGTCGGCATCCCCGAGCCCCAGGTGGTGACCCGCGGCATCAACGACGTGCCCGCCGTCGTTCTGACCCTGTCGCCCAAGCCGGGCTACGGCGGCCGCTGGACCGACCAGGCGCTCTACGAAATCGCCGGCAAGCTCAGGACCGAGGTCGCCAAGGTCGAGGACGTGGGCCTGACCTTCATCGTCGGCGGCCGGCCCGACGAGATCCGGGTCGAACCCGATCCCGAGCGGCTGACCCTGCACGGCGTGCCGCTGTCCTCGGTGATCGAGGCGGTGCGCCAGGCCAACCGCAGCTTCCCCTCGGGCTCGATCCGCGAGGGCGGCCAGGCCCTGGACGTGGCCGCCGGCCGCACCCTCGCCTCGCCCGCCGACGTGGGCCTGCTGACCGTCGCCTCGGTCAACGGCGAGCCCGTCTACCTGCGCGACGTGGCCGAGGTGGTCCAGGCGCCGCGCGAGGACCAGGCCGGCGTCTGGCGCTACGCGAAGCGGGACGGCCGGTGGACCGACGCCCCGGCCGTGAGCCTCGCCATCGCCAAGCGCAAGGGCGCGAACGCCGTCGTCGTGGCCGAGCATATCCAGGAGAAGCTGAAGACGCTCAATGGCTCGCTGATCCCCGAGGGCCTCGACGTGGCGGTGACCCGCGACTACGGCGAGAGCGCCAACGAGAAGGCCAACGAGCTCCTGTTCCACCTGGGGCTGGCGACCGTCTCCATCGTCATCCTGATCGGCTTCGCCATCGGCTGGCGCGAGGCGGGCGTCACCGCCGTGGTGATCCCCACCACCATCCTCTTGACGCTCTTCGCCTCGAACCTGATGGGCTACACCATCAACCGCGTCAGCCTGTTCGCCCTGATCTTCTCGATCGGCATCCTCGTGGACGACGCCATCGTGATGATCGAGAACATCGCCCGCCACTGGGCGATGCGCGACGGCCGGCCCCGCGTGCAGGCCGCCGTCGAGGCCGTGGCCGAGGTGGGCAACCCCACGGTCGTGGCGACCCTGACGGTCGTGGCCGCCCTGCTGCCCATGCTGTTCGTCTCGGGGCTGATGGGCCCCTACATGGCGCCGATCCCGGTGAACGCCTCGGCGGCCATGGTCTTCTCGTTCTTCGTGGCCGTGGTGATCGCGCCCTGGCTGATGGTCCGGTTCGCCCGCCAGACCCTGGCGGAGGGTCATGGCCATGACGGCGAAGGCCGGCTGGGCGGCGCCTACCGCGCCGTCGCCGGCCGGGTGATCGCCACCCGCCGCAGCGCCTGGATCTTCCTGATCGGCGTGGGCCTCGCGACCCTGGTCGCCATGTCGATGTTCTACTTCAAGGCCGTGACCGTGAAGCTGCTGCCGTTCGACAACAAGTCCGAGCTGCAGGTGGTGGTGGACATGCCCGAGGGGACCAGCCTGGAGGCCACGCGCCGGACGCTGGCCGCCGCCGCGGCCGTCGCCCAGGCCGTGCCCGAGGTGGTCTCCATGGAGGCCTATGCGGGGACCGCCTCGCCGTTCAACTTCAACGGCCTGGTGCGCCACTACTTCCTGCGCAGCCGGCCCGAGCAGGGCGATCTGGCCGTGGCCCTGTCGCACAAGTCCGACCGCAAGCGCGCCAGCCACGCCATCGCGCTCGACCTGCGCGAGCGTCTGGCCAGGCTGCCCCTGCCCACGGGCGCCTCGATCAAGGTGGTGGAGGCCCCGCCGGGGCCGCCGGTCATGGCCACCCTGCTGGCCGAGGTCTACGGCCCCGACGCCCAGACGCGCCGGGCGGTGGCCGCCGAGGTCAAGACGCTGTTCCAGGGCGTGCCGTACATCGTCGACGTGGACGACAGCTGGGGCGAGCCCCGGCCGCGCCTGCGGCTGACCCCCAACCGCGAGCAGGTCGAATACTTCGGCCTGTCCGAGGGCGAGGTGTTCGATTCCATCGGCGCCATCCTGGGCGGCTCCACGGTCGGCTATTCGCATCGCGGCGAGGGCCGCAATCCGGTCGAGATCGCCGTGCGCCTGCCGCAGTCGGACCGCACCTGGAGCGAGCGGCTGGCCGCCACCCCCGTCGCCGTCGCCAACACGCCCCAGGGCCGGCGCCTCGTCGAGCTGGGCGAGGTGGTGGAGGCCACGCGCGAGACGGGCTCGTACCCCATCTACCGCCGCGACGGGCGCGACGCCGAGATGGTCATGGCCGACCTCGCCGGGCGCTACGAGGCGCCGATCTACGGCATGCTGGCGGTGGACGACGCCATCAAGGCCCACGACTGGGGGAGCCTGCCCAAGCCCGACATCCGCCTGAACGGCCAGCCGATGGACGAGAACCGCCCGACGGTCCTCTGGGACGGCGAATGGGAGATCACCTGGGTCACGTTCCGGGACATGGGCGCCGCCTTCGGCGTGGCGATCCTCGGCATCTACGTGCTGGTGGTGGCGCAGTTCAAAAGCTTCCGCCTGCCGCTGGTCATCCTGACGCCCATCCCGCTGACGCTGGTGGGCATCGTGGCGGGGCACATGCTGTTCCGGGCGCCGTTCACGGCGACGTCGATGATCGGCTTCATCGCGCTGGCCGGCATCATCGTGCGCAACTCGATCCTGCTCGTGGACTTCATCCGCCATCAGCAGGCCGAGGGCCGCCCCCTGCGCGACGTCCTGCTGGCGGCCGGCGCCATCCGCTTCAAGCCCATCGTGCTCACCGCGCTGGCGGCCATGATCGGGGCGGCGGTGATCCTGTTCGACCCCATCTTCCAGGGCCTGGCCATCAGCCTGCTGTTCGGCCTGGCCTCCTCGACCCTGCTGACCGTGCTGGTGATCCCGGCCATCTACATCGTGCTGCGCGACGACAATCGACCTCCGTCGCCGGCGGGCGTCACGACGCCGGCGTCCGACAACGTCCGCCCGCTTCGCGCCTCAGGCGACAACGTTGGCGGGCAACATACGCGACGCCTACATTAGCGCGATGACGACTACCCCTGCCGGACGCCTGCCGAAGCCCGCCGAGCTCGAGGAACTCGAGCGGCACGCCGCGGCCGCCGCACGCCTGATGAAACTGATGGCCAGCGAACAGCGGCTGATCCTGATGTGCCGCCTGGGCGAAGGCGAATGCTCGGTGGGCGAGCTGGCGAATCACGTCGGCCTAGCCCAGTCGGCCGCCTCGCAGCACCTGGCCAAGCTGCGCGCCGAGGGCGTGGTGGCCACCCGCCGCGACGGCCAGACCATCTACTACCGCCTGGACGACCCGGCGGCGGCGCGGGTGATCGACACGCTCTGCGACATCTACCGGGGTCAGCCGACCGCCTAGAACCGCCGGCGCCGGGCGTCGCGGACGATCTCGCGCGCGGCGTTGTGGCCCGGCGCGCCGGTGACGCCGCCGCCCGGATGGGTCCCCGCGCCGCATTGGTAGAGGCCGTTCACGGGCGTGCGGTAGTCGCCCGCGCCCAGCACCGGCCTGGCCGAGAAGAGCTGATCGAGGGTCAGGCGTCCGTGCATGATGTCGCCGCCCACGAGGCCGAAGGTGCGCTCCAGATCGAGCGGCGAGAGGATCTGGCGGCCCAGCACCGACCTGGCGAACCCCGGCGCGTGCCTGTCGACCGTGGCGATCATCAGGTCGGCGACCTCCTCGCGGCAGTCATCCCACGACCGGCCGCGGGGCAGGACCGGCGCCACCTGCTGGCAGAACAGGCTGGCCACGTGCCGGCCGGCGGGCGCCAGGCTGTCGTCCAGGGTCGAGGGGATCAGCATCTCGACGATGGGCTCGCGCGACCAGCCGTGGGCCCGCGCGTCCGTGTAGGCCCGGTCCATGTAGTCCAGGGTGGGGGCGATGATGATCCCCGCCGTCAGGTGGTCGCCCGGCTCCGGCAACACGGCGAACCTGGGCAGCTCGGACAGCGCCACGTTCATCCGGAAGGTGCCCGAGCCCGAACGGTAGCGGGCGATGCGCTCGGCGAAGTCGGCCGGGACGACCCCGGGGTCGACCTTCGAGAACAGGAGCTGCGGGTGGAGGTTCGAGACCACCGCCCGGGCGCGGATCGTCTCGCCGGCCTCGGTCACCACGCCCACGGCGCGGCCCTTCTCGGTGAGCACCTCGGCCACGGCCGTCCCGGTGCGGATCTCCACGCCCCGCTCGCGGCAGCAGGCGGCCATGGCCCCCGTGATCGCGCCCATGCCGCCGATGGCGTGGCCCCAGGCGCCCTTCTTGCCGTTCACCTCGCCGAAGACGTGGTGCAACAGGACGTAGGCCGAGCCCGGCGTGTAGGGGCTGGCGTAGTTCCCCACCACGCCGTCGAAGCCGTAGACGGCCTTGATGGGATCGCTCTCGAACCAGCCGTCCAGCCACTCGCCCGCCGACTGCGAGAAGAGGGCGAGGAGGTCGCGCTTGGCGGTGAGGTCGAGCTTCGAGAGCCGGCGTCCCAGGCTCGCGCTCTTGATCAGTTCGGGAATGGCCTTCGCGAGGCCGCCCTCCACCAGGTTCGGCGGCGTCTCCATGACGAGATCGCGCAGCACGTCGGCGATGCGGTCGAGGCGTTCGCCGTAGGCGTCCAGGCGCTCGGCGTCGCGGGGCGAGAAGCGGGCCACCTCGGCCTTGGTGCGCCCCTCGCCGGTGGCGAGGTAGTCGCCCTCGAACGGCAGGAAGTTGGAGACCTTCCGCTCGACCACCCGCAGGCCATGGCGGGGGAGCTCCAGGTCGCGGATGACCTTCGGATTGAGCAGGCTGACCGTGTAGCTGGCCACCGAATTTCGGAAGCCAGGAAGGAATTCCTCGGTCACCGCCGCCCCGCCCACGACGGCGCGGCGCTCCAGCACCAGGACCTTCAGCCCGGCGGCGGCGAGATAGGCGGCGCAGGTGAGTCCGTTGTGGCCCCCGCCGATCACGATCACGTCCGTCACGCCCGCCGCTCCCCTGGCCTCTTGTGCGCCAAGGGGTGTGCTACGGATCGGGGGCTCTTCGCAACTTCGGCCTATTCGACGACGCCCACGGCCTCGCGCATGCCCCGCAGGCGCTTCAGGATCACCTCGCTTTCCTCGTCCAGGCCGCCGCCCGTGCGGTTGACGAGGGCCAGCGCGTCGAGGTGCAGGCGCAGGGCGTCGGTGTGCCAGACGCCGCTGGTCACCAGGTTGTCCACCATGGCGCTGATGCCGCGGGCCACCTCGCCCACGGCCTCCATGCCGGCCGCCCCGGCCACCTCGGCCACGTCGAGCGCGGCCCCGCCCAGGGTGCGGCATTCGGCGAACAGCTCCTCCTCGCCCTGCTCGGCGAAGACGCGAATCTCCTCCAGCTTCTCGGCGACGTAGGCCCGGATGGCGTCGCCCAGGGCCGTGACCCGCGTCTCGGCCTCGGCGATCAGTTCCTGGGCGGTGGGCGCCTCGAGGGACTGGAGGATCTCGGCCAGCCTGTTCTCGGGCGTGAAGATGCGCACGACGGTCATGGGGCCTATCCGAACAGCGAGTCCACCTCGTCCTGCGACATGGCGCGGACGGGGTTGGAGACGAGGGCGATGGCCGACGAGCGCCGCTCGGGGACGCCCTCGGGCAGCAGTTGCTGCTTGATGCGGCGGTCCGGGCCGCAATAGGACTCGGTGGTGACGAACTGGCGGTTGTTGCGGGCCAGCCACTCGATGCGACTGAGCAGCACGCCGGGCGCGATGGGCTTCTTGACGATCATATTGGCCCCGGCGTCCCGGGCGGTGATCACCTTCTCCAGCGGCGTGTTGCCGCTCACCATCACGATCGGGGCGGTGAAGTTGGGGCCCTCGGGCTGGCGGCGGATATGCCGGGTCAGCGAGATGCCGTCCTCCTCGGGCATCTCGTCGTCGATGATCAGCAGGTCGAACGGCACGGCCGAGGCCGACTCGCGGGCTTCCTCGGCGGACCGGCAGGCGGTGATCCTGCCCACCCGGAACCCCATCAGGACCTGGCTCATCAGCTCCAGGGACTGGGGATTGTCGTCCACCAAGAGGACCTTGGCCTTGCGCAGGTCCAGCCGTGTCGACGAGGAGAGCATCTGGCTTCACCGGTCTCCGTCTTGGCGGCGGGCTACGACGTCCCGTCTCCGAACAGCGCGTCGGCCGCGGCCTGGTCGAGGCCCTGGCCCTGCGCCTGCGGGCCTTCGAGCAGCGGGTCGCCGCCGACGGCGCCCAGCGCCACGGCGCCGATCATCGAATTCAGCCTGGTGAGCCGCTGGCCCGCCAGGTCCTGGAAGGCGCAGGCCTCGAGGATGGCGCAGAGCATCCGCTCCAGCCCGTCCAGCGCCTGGGCGTCGCCGCCGCGCACCGATTCGATGTCCCGAAGCCCCTTCTCGGCGGCCGCCAGCATGGCGTCGGCGGCCTCCTCGATCTCGCGGCGGATGTTGGCGATCAGCTCGCGCGCCTCGGCCTCCGCCACCGCTAGAGCTCCCCGAAGACGGTCGTGAGCTTCTGCTTCAGCACCGCGAGGTTGAAGGGCTTGATGATGTAGTTGTTCACGCCGGCCTGGCGGGCGGCGATGACGTTCTCGGTCTTGGCCTCGGCGGTGACCATGACGAAGGGCGTGTTCTTCGTGCGCGGCTCGGCCCGGACGGCCTTCAGGAGGTCGTATCCCGTCATCGGCTGCATGTTCCAGTCCGACAGGATCAGCCCGTAGTCCTTGTGCTTGAGCATCTCGAGCGCGGTCGTCCCGTCGATCGCGTCGTCGACGTTCTTGAAGCCGAGCTGGTCCAGCAGCCCGCGCATGATCCGGATCATCGTCTTGTAGTCGTCGACGACCAGCACGTTCATGGATTTGTCGACCGCCATGCCCCCGTCCCTTCCTTGAACCTGTGTCGTCAGGTTCCCGGACAACGGAATTCGTGAAACGGATAACAAAAAGTAACCCTGCCGACGCAGCCCGCCGAACACTTGGGCCATGAGGGGTATGTCGTAACACCCTTGGTGTAAATTCGTGATCTATAAGAATGATGTCGTTGCAGTCATTCGAGATATTTCTACACTTTTGCGAATGATAGTCTGTAAATTACCCAAAATGGGGAGACGGTGTCCTGCCGCCTTTGCAGGTATACTTTAGCGTTAGCCTCGCATTAACCGTTTCAGCCGCCGCCTAGCACCGCCCGAACAGGGTGGACGTTTACGACCGGGGGGCGGCGTTGGACGATCTGGTGAGTGACTTCATCGCGGAGACCCGAGAGGGCCTGGAGGCGCTGGACAGCGAGCTCGTGCGCTTCGAGCAGCAGCCGGAGGATCCGGAAACCCTGAGCGGGATCTTCCGCCTGATCCACACGATCAAGGGCACCTGCGGCTTCCTGGGGCTGATGCGCCTGCAGACGGTGGCGCATGCCGCGGAGAATGTGCTGGGCGGGTTCCGCGACGGCGTCGTCCCGGTGACCCCCACCGCGGTGTCGGCGGTGCTCGACACGGTGGACCTGATTCGATCCCTGGTGGACGCGCTGGCGGCGACGGGCGCCGAGCCCGAGGGGGACGACAGCGTCCTGATCGCCCGCCTCGAGGCGGTGATGGAGGCCGATGCGGCGGCGCCCGCCGCGGAGGCGTCGAAGGCCGCCCAGGACGGCCGCAGCCTGATCGAGCGGCTGGGCGGCGACGCGGCGGTGGACGCCGCGGCCGAGATGGCCCTGCCCAGGCTGAAGGACGACGCGGCGCTCGCGCCCCTGTTCGCCGACGCCGATCCCGACCGCCTCCTGGCGGCCGTGCGCGACAGCCTCTGCACGCTGGCCCGCAAGGGCGAGGCCACGGGCGCCTTCGCCGACAACCTGGGCGCCTTCGCCGAGGCCGCGCCGGAGCGAGCGGTCCTGGACGCCGCCTTCGACCTGGTCGCGGGAGCGCTCCACGACCTCGACGTGGATGAGGCGACGATCGCCGAACTGAAGGCCCTGGCCCTGCCCGCCGAGGCGGCCGAGCCGCAGATCGCTCCGCCGGTCGCGGTCCAACCGGAGCCGGAGCCCGAGCCGGAATCCGAGCCGGAATCCGAGCTCGTGTCGGCCGCCGAACCTCCATCCGCGCCGACAGCCCCCGCGGCCGTCGTCGAGGCCGCGGCTCCCGCCAAGCCTCCGGCCCCGCCGGCCTCCAAGTCCGCGGCGGCGGCCCCGGCCGAGGGCGGCGGCGCGGCGCAGACCATCCGGGTCAGCGTGGATGCGCTGGAGCACCTGATGACCGTGGTCAGCGAGCTCGTGCTGATCCGCAACCAGCTCATCCAGACGCTAAGGCTGGAGCCCGAGAGCCCCTTCGCCGCGCCGCTGAACCGCCTGAACCAGGTGACGAGCGAGCTGCAGGAAGGGGTGATGACCACCCGCATGCAGCCGATCAGCGGCGCGTGGGCCAAGCTCCCGCGCCTGGTCCGCGACCTCGCCCAGGACCTCGGCAAGAGCATCGACCTCGTGATGCACGGCCAGGAGACCGAGCTGGACCGCCAGGTCCTTGAGCTGATCAAGGACCCGCTCACCCACATGATCCGCAACGCCGCCGACCACGGGTTGGAGACGCCGGCCGAGCGGCGGGCGGCGGGCAAGCCGGACACCGGCCGCATCACCCTGCAGGCGCGCCACGAGGGCGGCGCCATCGTCATCGAGGTGTCCGACGACGGCCGCGGGCTGCCGGCGGACAAGATCCGCGCCAAGGCGGTGGCCTCGGGGCTGGTGACGCCCGCCCAGGCCGAGCAGATGTCGGACGCCGACGCCCGCGAGCTGATCTTCCTGCCCGGCTTCTCGACGGCCTCGCAGGTGACCTCAGTCTCGGGCCGCGGCGTCGGCATGGACGTGGTGCGGACCAACATCGAGAAGATCGGCGGCGTGATCGACCTCAGCTCGGTGGAGGGCGGCGGGACGCGCTTCACCATCCGCATCCCGCTGACGCTGACCATCGTCTCGGCGCTGATCGTCGAGTGCTGCGGCGAGCGGTTCGCGATGCCCCAGTCCTGCGTGGTGGAGCTGGTCAGCGCCAGCGGCGCCTCGGGGCGGGAGATCGAATACATCGACGGCTCGGCGGTCCTGCGCCTGCGCGACCGGCTGCTGCCGCTGGTGTCGCTGCAGACCCTGCTTGGCCTCGAGCCCGTGGGCGAACCCTCGGGCGAGACCTGCATCCTCGTGGCCCGGGTGGGCGCCTTCACCTTCGGGGTGATCGTGGACCGGGTGTTCGACACCGAGGAGATCGTGGTCAAGCCGGTCGCCACGGTGCTGCGCCACCTGAAGCTCTATTCGGGCGCCACGATCCTGGGCGACGGGTCGGTGATCCTGATCCTGGACCCCAAGGGCATCTCGGTGGAGGCGGGCGCCGGTCAGGCCGGGGCCGCGACGCTGGACGACGCCGACGCCTCCGCCCAGGGCGGTCGTGGCGACTCCGCGGCCCTGCTGGTGTTCCGCGCGGCGAACGAGGCGCTGAAAGCCGCGCCGCTCGCCACGGTCTCGCGGATCGAGGAACTCGCCGCCGACCAGATCGAGCGCGTCGACGGGCGCACGGTCATCCAGTACCGCGGCCGGCTGATGCCGGTGGTGGGCGCCGACGCCCAGCCGGCAGCCACCTGGGAAGGGAACGCCCGGCGACCCCTGCTGGTGTTCGTCCAGGGCGAACGGGCGATCGGCCTGCTGGTCGACGAGATCGTGGACATCGTCGAAAGCTCGGTCGACTCCGACCTGGCCTCCCGCAACGACGGCGCGGCCGGCAGCCTGATCATCGGCGGCAAGGCCACCGAGCTGATCGACGTCGGCTACTACTGGGCGCGGGCGGTGAACGACGATGCGCCCGGCGCCCAGACAACCCAGACGGCCGCCCAGGCGACTCCGGCTGCTGCTCCGGCGCCCAGCCTGAAGCGGCTGCTGGTCATCGACGGCAGCCCGTTCTCCCAGCTTCTGCTGCGGCCGCTGCTGTCGCAGGCGGGCTACGACGTCACGGTCGTCCCCGATCCGGACTCGGCGCTGACGCTCTACCACGGCGGCGAGCACTTCCACCTCATCATGGCGGACACCGGCTCGGGCGAGCCGCAGGTGCGCGCCTTCGCCCAGGCGTTCGGCCAGGCGAAGGACTGGCACCGCACGCCCCTGCTGAGCCTGGCGCTGCACAATCCGCAGGGGTCGGGCGGCCCCTTCGACACCACCACCCTGCTGGCCGCCGTCTCCGGCGCGCTGGACGAGATGAAGGGCGCCGCATGAGCCTGACAGCCGACATCGCGACCGCCGAGGCGACCGAAGGCCTCGTCTCCATCCGGATCGGGGGCCAAGCGTTCGGCGTCCCTGTCCTGCAGGTCCAGGACGTCATCGCCCAGACCGCCATCAACCGTGTGCCCCTCGGCCCGCCGGAAGTCGCCGGCTCGCTGAACCTGCGGGGCCGCATCGTGACGGCCATCGACATGCGCCGCCGGCTCGGCATGGAGCCTCGCGGGACCGGCGAGGGCTTCATGTCCGTGATCGTCGAGCGGAACGGCGAACTCTACGCCCTGCTGGTGGACGACGTGGGCGACGTGCTGTGGCTGCCCGCCTCGTCCCATGAACCGCCGCCGGTGACGCTTTCGGGCGACTGGCGAGGGGTCTGCAGCGGCCTCTACCGCCTGGAGGGCGAACTGCTCCTCGTGCTGAAGGTCGAGGAGGTCCTGACCCTGGGCCGGCCGTTGGGGACGGCGGGCGCCGGGAGCGCGGCCGCCGCGGCCGTCGCCCGGGAGCCCGAGTGCGATCCCGCCGAGGCGGCGGCGTGAGGCGGACCAGGGACATGTTTCTTGAAGTAACAGCCGATCCGGACGCCGGCCGCCTGCGTGACGATGGCGGCGCCACCCCGAGTGAATGGGTGACGATCCAGGCCGCCGGGCCGGTTCTTACTTTGCGGGTCTAGCCAGGGGGACGGGATGACCAGCAAGACAGCCGCCGCGCGAAAGGTCGGGAGGCGATCGCCCCCCAGCCTGTTCGAGCGGCTCGGGGGCGCGCCGGCGGTCGAGGCCGCCGTCGACATCTTCTATCGGAAGGTCCTCGCCGACGACCGGATCTCCGGCTTCTTCGGCGAGGTGGACATGCCCAGGCAGGTGGAGCGCCAGCGCGCGTTCCTGACCATGCTGATGGGCGGGCCCAACACCTACACCGGCCAGAATCTTCGCCTGGCCCATCGCCGGCTCGCCGCGGCGGGCCTGGACGACAGTCACTTCGACGCCGTGGTGGGACATCTCGCGGACACCCTCCGCGAGCTGGGCGCCGCCGAGGACGACATCGCTGAAGCCGGCGCCCTGGCGGAATCCGCCCGCGCCGACGTGCTCAACCGGGATACGGAGGATCAGATGGCCGGCACCAACGCCATGGCGCGCGCAGTTCAGGAACGTTGGGAGGCGGCCGAGGACCAGGCCGCCCTCCTGGAGGACTACAAGGGGCAGATCGACGCGATCCGCCGTTCGCAGGCGGTGATCGAGTTCGACACCGCCGGCAAGATCCTGGACGCCAACGACAATTTCCTGAACGCCCTGGGCTACACGCTCGACGAAATCCGCGGCCAGCATCACAGCCTGTTCGTGGATCCGGCCGAGAAGGGCGCGCCGGAATATCGGGCCTTCTGGGATCGGCTGGGCCGCGGCGAGTTCGACGCGGGCCAGTACAAGCGCATCGCCAAGGGCGGTCGCGAGATCTGGATCCAGGCGAGCTACAACCCGATCTTCGACAAGAACGGCAAGCCGTTCAAGGTCGTGAAGTACGCCTCGGACATCACGGCGGAGAAGCTCGCGGCCGCCGACGCCGCCGGCCAGCTCGCCGCGATCAGCAAGGCCCAGGCCGTCATCCAGTTCCACCTGGACGGCACGATCATCGAGGCCAACGCCAACTTCCTGGGCGCGCTCGGCTACTCGGCCGAGGAAGTCCGCGGCAAGCACCACTCGATGTTCGTCGACCCCGCCGAGCGTTCCACCCCTGAATACAAGGCGTTCTGGGAAAAGCTGGGGCGCGGCGAGTACGACGCGGGCCGCTACCGGCGGATCACCAAGTCCGGCGAGGACATCTGGATCCAGGCCTCGTACAACCCGATCATGGACGCCTCGGGGCGGCCGTTCAAAGTGGTGAAGTACGCCACGGACATCACCGAGCAGGTTCGCCGCGAGGTCGAGAACGACCGCCTGAGCCGGGTGCTCGACGTGGCGCCGTTCAACGTCATGGTCTGCGATCCGCAGGACCTGCGGATCAACTACACCAACAAGCGGACCGTCGAGACCCTGCGGGGCCTGCAGGCCCACCTGCCGATCCCGGCGGACAAGCTGCTCGGCGAGAGCATCGACATCTTCCACAAGAACCCGTCGATGCAGCGCCGTCTGCTGGCCGATCCGAACAACCTGCCGCACCGGGCGACCATCGGCCTGGGCGGCGAGAACCTGGACCTGAGCGTCCAGGCCCTGCGCGGCGACAACGGCGAATACCTCGCGGTGATGCTGACCTGGAACATCATCACCGAGCAGATGCGCTTCATCGCCAAGGTGAACGACTTCAGCCAGGAAGTGGCCGAGGCCGCCGACAACATGCGGGGCATGGCCCAGACCATGGCCTCCAGCGCCGAGGAGACCAGCAACCAGGCCGCGGCGGTCGCCGCCGCGTCCGACGAGGCCTCGTCGAACGTCCAGACGGTGGCTTCGGCCGCCGAGGAGCTGTCGGCCTCGATCCAGGAGATCACCCGCCAGGTCGAGCAGTCCTCCAGCATCTCCCGCCAGGCGGTGGACGAGGCGCTCTCGACGGACGAGACGATGCGCGGCCTGGCGGACTCCGCCGACCGCGTGGGTGAGGTCGTCGGCCTGATCCAGGAGATCGCCTCGCAGACCAAGCTGCTGGCCCTGAACGCCACCATCGAGTCGGCCCGCGCCGGCGAGGCGGGCAAGGGCTTCGCGGTGGTGGCCTCCGAGGTGAAGAACCTCGCCGACCAGACCGCCAAGGCGACCAAGCAGATCGCCGAGCAGATCGGCTCGATCCAGAAGGCCTCCAACGCGGCCGTCTCGGCCATCGAGAGCATCCGCCGCACGATCGAGCAGGCCAACGAGGCCTCGGCCGCCATCGCCTCGGCGGTGGAGGAGCAGGGCGCGGCCACCCAGGAGATCACCCGCAACGTTCAGGAAGCCGCTTCCGGGACCCGCGAGGTCTCGTCCAACATCACGGGCGTCACCGACGCGGCCGGCCAGAACGCCCAGGCGGCGGCCGACATGCTGGGCGCGACCAACCTCCTGGCCACCAAGGCCGAGGAGCTCGACCAGCTGCGCGCCGAGATCGAGGCCTTCATGAAGAAGTAGCCTCGGCTCCCCGCCGAAGCTTCGGCCCCGCAGCCCGACGGCTGCGGGGCCTTTTCTTTGGTCTGCGGAAGGCGAAAGCCCCGGCGCGGCGTGCGACGCCGGCCGGGCCCTTCGTCGTCAGGCCGTGCGGGCCAGGGTCCTGGGCGTGGCCGGGCGGTAGAGGCCGCGGGCGCCCGGCGCGAGCTCGAAGGCGTCGGTGACGCCCAGCACCGTCTCAGCGCTGCCGAGGAACAGCGCGCCGTCGGGGGAGAGGATCCGGGCCAGGTCGGCCAGGATGGTCCGCTTCTGGGCCACGTCGAAATAGATCAGCACGTTGCGGCAGAAGATGACGTCGAAGGCGCCGAGGCCGCTGACCCCGTGCAGCAGGTTATGGGTGCGGAACGACACCACCTGCTGCAGCTGGGGCGAGATCCGCCAGGACTGCCCTTCGCGGACGAACCAGCGCTTCAGCCGTTCGGGCGAAAGGCCCCGGTTGACCTCGAAGTCGCTGTAGAGGCCGCTGCGGGCCTTGGTCAGGATCGGCTCGGAGAGGTCGGTGGCGACCACCTCGAGCTTCCACCCGGAGAGCTGCGCGGCGAGCTCCTGCAGCACCATGGCCACCGAATAGGGTTCCTGCCCGCTCGAGCAGGCCGCGCACCAGATCCTCAGCGAACGGCTGCCGCCGCGGCGGGCCTCGATCAGCTGGGGCAGCACCCGCTGGGCGAGCTGCTCGAAGGGCGCCCCGTCGCGGAAGAAGAAGGATTCGTGGGTGCACATGGCCTCCACGCAGCGCTGGACCAGCGCCTCCGGGGCGCCGGCGCGCAGCCTGGCGAGGAGTTCGGGGACGCCGGGGAGCCCTTCGGCCCGGGCGATCGGCGCCAGGCGGCTGGAGACCAGGTAGGCCTTCTCGGGCGTCAGCACGAGGCCCGACCGCATACGGATGAACTGGCAGAAGTGCTCGAAATCCGGGCCGGTCATTGGGCCGCCTCCGCAGCACGTCGGACCCATGGCCCGATCTCGGATATGGGCAGGACGCTTTCGGCGAGGCCAGTGGCGGCCGCGGCGCCCGGCATGCCCCACACGACGCTCGTCGCCTCGTCCTGGACGATGAACCGCCCGCCCGCCTCGGCCACCGCCGTGCAGCCCTTGGCCCCGTCGGCGCCCATGCCGGTCAGGATCAACGCCAGAACACCACCTCCATAGGTCCTGGCGGCGCTGCGCAGCATGGGATCGACCGCGGGGCGGCAGAAGTTCTCCGGCGGGTCCTGGTTCAGGCGGATGACGGCCCCCGCGCCCTCGCGCTCGACGGTCATGTGCCAGCCCCCGGGCGCCACGTAGCAGCGACCACCCAGGACCGGCTCGCCGTCCTGGGCCTCGGCGCAGGGCCGGTCGCCGGCGCGGGCGAGCTGTTCGGCGAGCAGGGCGGTGAAGGTGGCGGGCATGTGCTGGGTGAGCAGGATGGGCTGGGAGATCGAGCCCCTGATCGCCTCGAAGACCTGCAACAGGGCCGGCGGGCCGCCCGTCGAGGCGCCGATGGCCAGGACCTGCGGCCGCCCCCTGCGGGGCCGCGGAACCAGGGGCGTGCGGGGCCAGGCGGCCTGAACGGTCGAGGTCGTCGTGGCGGTCGGCCGCCTCTTCGGAGCCAGGGCGGCGATCTTCGACAGCAGCTCGCGCTGAAATTCCTGAGCGCCGGCCAGGCCGGTCTCCGGCTTGGCCACATAGTCCGATGCGCCGAGCTGCAGCGCCTTCAGGCTGATCTCGGCGTTTCGGCGGGTCAGGGTCGAGGCCATGATCACCCGCACGCCGGGTCGCCTGGCGCGGATGAGGGGTAGGGCGGTGATGCCGTCCATCACGGGCATCTCGATGTCGAGGACCACGATGTCGACGTCGTGGCGTTCCAGCTCCCGGAGCGCCAGCTCGCCGTTGGAGGCGGTGCAGACCACGTCGATGCGGGGGTCGGCCGCCAACTGCTTCGCGATCAGACCCCGGACGACGGCGGAATCGTCCACCACCATGACGCGCGTCCGGACATCGGCCGTCACGCCCCCCTCCACCAACGCCAAGGCTCACCTCCCTTGACGGCCGTCACGGCCGCTTCGCAAAGCTCGTCGCCCACCTCGCGACTGCTTGAGGCTGGGCCGTACTTCAGAAAAACGAGATATTATTATTAGGCGAATTATTAGTTAACCTGACTACTTGCGGTGGGTAGAGGCGGTCTCTCGACGCATGCAAAGGTCCAGTAAGGTTTGTTCTGCTCCCTAGGGTGTAATCGGGCCCTCGGAAACCTATGGTTTCTGGCGCCAGAGGCCAAAATGCGCCTGAAGTGCATTTAGATATACTGGAGGATGCATGCCTTTCCGTTCGCTTTCGCTCACTGGTGAACAGATTCGAGCCGGGCGGGCCCTGGCCCGGATAGAGCAGGCGGAACTGGCGCGCCGCTGCGGCCTCAGTCTCGAGACAATAAAGCGGCTCGAACGGATCCGGGGGCCAGTCGAGGCGAACATCCGCACCCTGAACGCCATCGTCGGCGCCTTCGAGGAAATCGGCATCCTCTTCGAGGCCTGCGAGGAGGGGGGCGTCGGCGTCTGCCGGCCGCCGGACGGCGGGCGGCCGAACCCCGGGACACGGGAGCGCGCCTCGGCGCCCCCTGGAGCGGCGCAACCGACGCGGCTCCTACACCGGTTGATCTATCACAGCCGCGTCAACGTGGCGCCGGGATCGGTCCTGCGCGAGACCATCGACGCCATCACCGACTCGGCCGGGAAGCGCAACGCTCTCCTCGGCGTCACGGGAGCCCTCCTGGCCTGCAACGGCCGCTTCCTGCAGGTGCTGGAAGGCGACAAGGACGCGGTTCGGCAGGTCTACGGCGCGATCCTGCTCGACCCGAGGCACACCGACGTGCAGCTTCTCGACAGCCGCGCCATCGTCACCCGCCAGTTCGCCGACTGGAGCCTGTGTTGCGGCGTCTTCCCCGACGACGGGGCGGCCTTCGCCCACGAGCCGGCGTTGCGCGACGGATTCAAGCCCGAGCTGCTGTCGCCCGCTTCGGCCCTGGGCCTGCTGGCGACCATGCGCGACCTGCAGCGCCTGGAGCCCCGCAGCCGCCGGGGCCGCCCGAACGCCTGCGCTCTGGCGGCGGAATGCCTGGACCGCAGCTGCGCGAACGGTCCGGCCAGACCGGATTCCCTGTCGAACTGCGCGTGAATCGGGGTGTGCGACAACAGGCCGCACCCACCCGGACCGTTACCCCTCAAGGCTCAGCATTTCCACCCTGGGTGGTCCAAAATCCGCCCGGGGGCGGCGGGAACTGGGCCGCAGGGGGCGTTTCGGAACGGACGCCGATGAGGCTGCCGCCGAGCCGGCAAATCAGATCACCTGACCCGATGCCGGAGTCCCGGCCCCCAGGAGACCGTCGAGCATGAGCGCTTCCCAAGGGAAGACCAGCGGACCCGGACTGCGCCAGACGATCGCCCGCCAGGGCCGGCGGGCGCGGTCGATCCTGCGTCGCTCGCTGCTGCTGCGCGCCGGGCTGGGCGACAGCATGCAGGACGTGCTCACGGGCATCCTGAACATCTCGTCCGAGGGCATCGTCGTGGTCGACGAGAAGCTGCGGATCCTCCTGTTCAGCCCCGGCGCGGAGGCGATCTTCGGCTACCAGGCCGAGGAGGTGCTGGGCGAACCGCTGGAGCGGCTGATTCCCAAGGGTCATCGCGCGGCCCACCGCGGACACGTCGCGGCGTTCGCCAGCGGCTCGGTGGCGAGCCGCCGCATGAGCGCCCGCGAGGATATCTCGGGCCTGCGCAAGAACGGCGACATCTTCCCGCTCGAGGTGGGCCTGTCGCGGCTCACCACGGCCAAGGGCCTGATCTTCACGGCCCTCCTCCGCGACATCTCGCACCGGCGCCAGGCCGAGCGGGCGCTGGCGCTGGCCGCCGCCGAGGCCAACGCCGCCAACCAGGCCAAGAGCGCCTTCCTGGCCGCGATGAGCCACGAAATCCGCACGCCGCTGAACGGGGTGCTGGGGATGGCCCAGGCCATGGCCATGGAGGACGACCTGCCGCCCCACCAACGCGAGCGGCTGATGGTGATCCGGGAATCGGGAGAGAGCCTGCTCGCCATCCTCAACGACCTGCTGGACCTGTCCAAGATCGAGGCCGGCAAGCTCGAGCTGGAGGAGGCCGAGTTCGACATCCAGGAACTGACCCGGGGCGCGCACGCCACCTTCGCCGCCGTGGCCGCCGCCAAGGGCCTGGACTTCCGCGTCAGCGTCAGCGGAGCGGCCGAAGGCGTCTATCTTGGCGACCCGCTGCGGCTGCGCCAGATCCTGCACAACCTGATCTCGAACGCGCTCAAGTTCACGGAGGAAGGCTCGGTGGAGGTGGGGGTGAGCCGCCGAGGCCGCGACCTGCGCATCGTGGTCAAGGACACCGGCATCGGGATTCCGGCGGGCAAGGCGGCCCAGCTGTTCAGGAAGTTCGAGCAAGGCGACGCCTCCACCACGCGGCGCTTCGGGGGCACGGGCCTGGGCCTCGCCATCTGCCGGGACCTGGCGGAGATGATGGGGGGCTCCATCGAGGTCGAGAGCGCGCCGGGCAAGGGCGCGGCCTTCACCGTGCGCCTGCCCCTGAAGCGGATCGGCAAGGTCGAGGAGCCCGCCGACGAACCGGCGCCCGAGATCGTGCCCGACGAGACCGTGCTGCGCGTGCTGGTGGCCGAGGACAACGGCATGAATCAGCTGGTGCTCAAGACCCTGCTCGCCCAGCTCGGCGTGGAGCCGGTGGTGGTGCCCAACGGCCGGGCCGCCGTCGAGGCCTGGGAGCGCGAGCCCTGGGACCTGATCCTGATGGACGTCCAGATGCCCGAGATGGACGGCCCCACGGCCACGGGCGTCATCCGCCGCCGCGAGGCGGCGGAAGGCCGCGACCGCACGCCCATCGTCGCGCTCACCGCCAACGCCATGCAGCACCAGGTGGTCGAGTACCGCGCCGCCGGCATGGACGACGTGGTGCCCAAGCCCGTCGAGGTCGACCGGCTGTTCCGGGTGCTGCGGGCCGTGGGCGGCGGCTAGGTCGCGGCCTCCAGCCGAGAGGCCTGGACGAGATCGTCCACCACCGACGGGTCGGCCAGGGTGGAGGTGTCGCCCAGGGCCGAGGTCTCGCCCTCGGCGATCTTGCGCAGGATGCGGCGCATGATCTTGCCCGAGCGGGTCTTGGGCAGGCCGGGCGCCCACTGGATCACGTCGGGCGTGGCGATCGGGCCGATCTCGTGGCGCACCCAGTCGACCAGGGCCTTGCGCAGCGCCTCGCTGGGAACCTCGCCGGCGGTGAGCGTCACATAGCACCAGATGCCCTGGCCCTTGATGTCGTGCGGATAGCCCACCACCGCGGCCTCGGCGACCTTGGGGTGGGCCACCAGCGCGCTCTCCACCTCGGCGGTGCCCAGCCGGTGGCCGGACACGTTGAGCACGTCGTCCACCCGCCCGGTGATCCAGTAGAAGCCGTCGGCGTCGCGGCGGCAGCCGTCGCCGGTGAAGTACCGGCCGGGGTAGGTGGTGAAATAGGTCGTCAGGAACCGCTCGTGGTCGCCCCACAGGGTGCGCGCCTGCCCCGGCCAGGAGTCGGCCAGGCACAGGTTGCCGTCGGTCGCGCCCTCCAGCAGCCGGCCCTCGGCGTCCACCAGCGCGAGCTTCACGCCCGGCAGCGGCTTGGTGGCGGAGCCGGGCTTGAGGTCGGTCGCCCCCGGCAGCGGCGAGACAAGAATCCCGCCCGTCTCGGTCTGCCACCAGGTGTCGACGATCGGACAGCGGCCCTCGCCGACGACGCGGTGATACCAGAGCCAGGCCTCGGGGTTGATCGGCTCGCCCACCGAGCCCAGCAGCCGCAGCGACGCGCGGGAGGTCCGCTTCACCGGGCCCTCGCCCTCTCGCATCAGGGCGCGGATGGCGGTGGGGGCGGTGTAGAATATCTCGACCTGGTGCTTGTCGATCACCTGCCAGAAGCGGCTGGCGTCGGGATGGTTGGGCACGCCCTCGAACATCAGGGTCGTCGCCCCGTTCGCCAGGGGCCCATAGACGATGTAGCTGTGGCCGGTGACCCAGCCCACGTCGGCGGTGCACCAGTAGACCTGCCCCGGCCGGTAGTCGAACACCGCCTCATGCGTCCAGGCCGCCCAGGCCAGATAGCCGCCGGTGGTGTGCAGCACGCCCTTGGGCTTTCCCGTCGAGCCCGAGGTGTAGAGGATGAACAGCGGGTCCTCGGCGCCGGTGTCGGCGACCGGGCAGTCGTCGGAGACGCTCGCCGCCTCCAGTTCGTAGACGTAGTCCCGGCCATGCTCGATCGTCACCGGCGCGCCGGTTCGGGTGACCACCAGCACCTTGGAGACGCCTGGCGCGTGGGCCAGGGCCTCGTCCACGTTGGCTTTCAACGGCACGCGCCGACCGCCGCGCACGCCCTCGTCGGCGGTGATCACGATCCGGGAGTCGCAGTCGTTGATCCGGCCGGCCAGGCTCTCGGGCGAGAAGCCGGCGAACACCACCGAATGCACCGCCCCGATGCGGGCGCAGGCCAGCATGGCGTACGCGGCCTCGGGGATCATCGGCAGGTAGATCGTCACCCGGTCGCCCTGGCGCACGCCGTGCGTCTTCAGGACGTTGGCCATGCGGCAGACCTGGCGGTGCAGCTCGGCGTAGGTGACGTGGCGCGACTGCTCCGGATCGTCCCCCTCCCAGATGATCGCCGTCTGCTGGGCGCGCTCGGGCAGGTGGCGGTCGATGCAGTTCCAGGCTGCGTTCACCCGACCGTCGGCGAACCACCGGATGCGGAAGTCCTCGCGGGCGAAGGAGACGTCCTTCACCTGCGTGAACGGGCGCGACCAGTCGAGACGCCCGGCGACCTTCCGCCAGAAGGCGTCGGGATCGCGCGCCTCGAGCGCCACCAGGGCGTCATATCCGGCCGCGTCGATCAGCGCGGTCCGCGCCCATTCCGCTGACGGAGGGAAAAGCTGGTCCTGGGACAAGGATGGCTCCTAGAAGGTGTACTTGGCGAAGGCCTGGAGGCGGTTCATGACGCCCTTGGCGCCGGTCTCCAGCTCGCGGTCGGCGCGGATCAGCTCGGCGCCCACGTCGAGGCCCTTCACCGGACTCCAGATCAGGTTGAGGTGGACGCTCTCGGAGCTCTCGTTGACGGCGAGGCCGGTCAGCGCGGTGGGATTGTCGATCCGCTGCAGGCCGTACATCAGGTTCGAGCGCAGGCCCTCGGCCCAGACGTGACGGTAGGACGCGAAGCCGGCGGTCACCGGGATGGCCTTCAGGTCGCCCGTCGAGGTCAGCACCGCGTCGTTGGCGAGGTTCAGGCCCACGTACCGGCCGATGCCCTCGCCATGGGTGATCATGAACCGCAGGTCGTCCCGCGAGCCCACCTTCACCTTGCCCGAAAGGGAGACGCCCCAGCCGGTGGCGTCGGCGTCGACCGCGCCTTCGTCCAGCGCAAGCTGACGGACCAGGCCGGCCAGGGCGAAGTCGCCGAACGACCGCTTCAGCTCGACCTTGGCGGCCACGTCCGGCACGGCGGAATCGTCGGCCAGGATCCGGGCGCCGCCGAGGTAGGGCGAGACGGTGGTCTCGGGGTTCTCCAGGGCGATGGAGAAGGGCCCGCGCGTGTAGCGGACCTGGGCCTGGCGCACGAAGATCGTGCCGGCGGTAGGGCCGATGTAGTCGGCTGTCTCGGGCAGTACGGCGGTGTTCTGGAACGTCGACCACTCCTGGCCGAACAGCCAGTTGTCGACGGTGATGTAGGCCCGGCGCAGCGAGAGGTTCGACGGGCTGGTGGTCCGCTGATCGCCTGCGCCCGGCAGGGTCTGGAAGTCCATCTCGACGCGCGTGCCCACCTTGTGGCCGGCGACCACGCCGTCGGTGGTGAACCACAGCCGCGTCTGACGGGCGTTGAAGTGGAAGTCCTTGTCGCCGGCCCCGCCCACCGGGATCGTTCCCGGCAGGAGGAAGTCGCGGCCGAGGTCGCTGTTGGGCAGGTCGCCGTCATCGTAGTCGGTGGCGAGGGCGTCGAGCTTCACCCAGCCGCCGTACTTCACCGTGTGCGGTCCGATGCGGAAGCCGTCCGTGGGCGGCGCGGGGGCCGCGGCCGCGACCGGAGCGGGAGCCTGCGGGATCTGGGCCACCGGCGGTGGAGCGGCCTTGGCGGCGGCGAGCTCGGCGCGGACGGCGGCCAGGGCCTCCTCCAGCTGGCGGACGCGGGTTTCCAGGTCGGCGGCGGGCGCCTGGGCGTGGGCTGCGAGCGGCGTGAGCAGGACAGCCGCGCAGGAGACGCTCCCCAAGAGGTGCTTGCGCATCGTGTTTCCCCCAATCGCGTTTTGATTGAGGCAGATCACGGCACAGCCGGCGCGGTCGGCGCTATTAGCCGATGGTCGAGACTAGACGAAAGTCGGATGCCGGGACTTCTGGACGGCGCCACGGCGTGGAGCGCAGTCTGAAGCCAAGGTCGCCGACAGCGCGATCGGAGGAAACGCGCCCATGACCGGCGTCCTGCTCGTGGACGACCACCCGCTGTTCCGGTCGGCCCTGATCACGGCCGTGCGCAGGGTGAAGGGGGACGCGCGCGTCGTGGAGGCCCAGAGCCTCAAGGAGGCCACGGCCAAGCTCAAATCCGACCCTTTGATCTCCCTTGTGCTGCTCGACCTGCGGATGCCCGATTGCCAGGGGTTCAGCGGGCTTCTCGCCTTGCGCGCGGAATTCCCCGATCGGCGCATCGTGGTGGTTTCGGCGGCCGAGGACGCGGACACTGTCCGCCGGGCTCTGGCGTTCGGCGCGGCGGGGTTCATCCCCAAGTCGGCCCCACTGGACACCCTGATGGAGGCGCTGAGCTCGGTCCTGGGCGGCGGCGTCTGGACACCGCCGGGCTTCCACGCCGAGGCGGGCGACGAGACGGTGCAGCGCTTCGGTTCGCTGACGCCCGCTCAGCTCCGCATCCTGATGAGCATGCGCAAGGGTCTGCTGAACAAGCAGATCGCCTATGACATGGGGATCAGCGAGGCGACGGTGAAATCCCACGTCACCATGATCTTCCGGAAGCTGGGGGTCACCAACCGGACCCAGGCGGTGGTGGCCGCCGAACCCCTGCTGCTCGACCTCGACGCGGCCTGATCACTCCGCCGCCATCTTCCGGGCCTGGGCCAGGAAGGCCTTCAGCGCGTTGGGCTGCACGGGCTTGGCCACCACGGTCACGCCCAGGCGTCCCGCCGCCTCGCGCACCTGGGAATCGGTCTCGGCGGTGACCAGGGCGGTCCGGCCAAGCTGGGGGCCCAGCCGCAGGATCAGGTCGAGACCCGTCTCGGCCTCGCGCAGGTGATAGTCCACCAGCGCCGCGTCCCACGGACCCTCCAGGGCGTCCACGTCGGCGGCCGATAGGGCGGTGTCCACCTCGGCGCCCCAGCGCCGGAGCAGGGCCTTCAGGCTGCGGAGGATCGCCTCCTCGTTGTCGACGCACAGCACCTTCAGGCCGGTCAGGGCGCCTGAACGGCCGGGCGCGGACGCCGCCGCCAGGCGTGCGGGCGCGGCCGCCAGCGGCGCCGAAACGCTGAACACGCTGCCCCGGCCCAGGGTCGAGACCATGGAGACGGGATGGTCCAGCAGGCGGCCGATGCGGTCGACGATGGCGAGGCCCAGGCCGATGCCCTGCTCGGACCCGCCGCCCAGGCGGATGAACTCCTGGAAGACCGTCTCGCGGCTGTCCTCGGGGATGCCGCGTCCCGTATCCCAGACGTCGAAGCGCAGCGTGTCGCCCCGCCGCCTGGCCGCCACCAGCACGCCGCCCTCGTCCGTGTACCGGACCGCATTGCTGACCAGGTTCTGCAGCATGGAACGCAACAGGTCGCGGTCCGAGCTCACCCAGGCCTCGCATGGCCGGACCCGCAGCCTCAGGCCCTTCTCGGCCGCCACGGGCGCGAACTCGCGCTCCAGGTCCCGGAACAGCTCGGCCACGGAGACCGGCCGGACGGTCGGCTTCACCCCGCCGGCCTCGAGCTTCGAGAGGTTCAGCAGCGCCCGCAGCAGGCCGTCCGCCGTCGCGATCGCCCGGTCGGCGTCGCGCGCCAGCGCCCGGGCGTCGGGGTCCGCCTGGCGGAGGTCCTCGCCCAGGGCCGCGACGAAGATCCGCGCGGCATGGAGCGGCTGGAGGAGGTCGTGGCTGGCGGCGGCCAGGAAGCGGGTCTTGGAGACCGTGGCGGCCTCGGCCTGGGCCTTGGCGGCGGTGAGCTCGCGGGTGCGTTCCTCGACGCGGGCCTCAAGCCGTTCGTTGGCCTCCTCCAGGGCGGCGGCGGCGGCCTCCAGCGAGGCTTGGCGGCGCTTGTCCTCGGTGACGTCGGTATAGGTGGTCACATAGCCGCCGCCCGGCATCGGAGCGCCGACCGAGCGGATCACGCGGCCGTCGGGGCGCAGGCGCTCGAAGGTGTGGCGGGTGCGCTGCCGGAGATGGTCCAGCCGGCGCTCCACGTGGGCGTCGACACCGCCCGGGCCGCACTCGCCGCGCTGGGCGTTGAAGCGGATCACCTCGGCGATGGGCTTGCCGACGTGGATGAAGCGGGCCGGGAACTTGAAGAGCTTCAGGTAGGGCGCGTTCCAGGCGATCAGCCGCAGGTCGGCGTCCACCACGCTCACCGCCTGGCTCATGTTGTCGAGGGTGGCCTGCAGGAGCTGGCGGTTGAACTGGACCGCCTGGGCGGCCTCGTCGAGCAGGCGGGTGATGTCGTCGGGGCCATGGGCGCCCTCCGAGAGGGCCGCGGCGATGACGCCTCGCGCCGACGTCGCGCCCACCGCCCCCGCCAGCCTGCGCTCCACCGCCCGGGCCAGCGCCGCGTCCACCGGCTCGTGGTCCTTGAGCGGCCGGCCCAGCTCCCGCGAGAGGTCGGCGAAGCTGCGCTGGGCCACCGCCTCACCCATGAACCGCGCCACGAGGTCGCGCAGGTCCGCCACGCGGCCGTGCAGGGCGTGGCCGGGGCCGTCGGCCAGGAACTCGGCGTCGTCGACGAAGGCCGCGGCCTGGATCCGCTCGATCAGCCGGGGCCGCGTCAGCAGGGAGCCGCCGATGAACAGGCCGGTGTTGAGGGTCAGGCTCCAGAGCACGCCCACGACCAGCGGATCGCCCCGGCCCATCCACTGGGGCGCGTCCAGGAAGCCGAGCTGCGGCAAGGCGATGCAGTAGATCCAGGCCAGGAATCCCGCCGACAGGCCCGCGATGGCCCCGGCCGCCGTCCCGCGTTTCCAGAGGACCGCCCCCACGAGGGCCGGGAAGAGTTGGGCCAGCGCGGCGAAGGCGGCCAGGCCGATGGACGCCAGGGCGGCCGAATGGTCCATGGCCCGGAAGTAGACCCAGGCCAGCATGAGAACGGCGACGATGGCGAACCGGCGGACGAACAGGATGGTCCGGCCGAAGTCGGCCTGACGGCTGGCTTCATGCCAGCGCCGCCGGGCGGCGATGGGCAGGATGAGCTCGTTGGAGATCATGGCCGACAGCGCGACGGTCTCGACGATGACCATGGCCGTCGCCGCCGAAAATCCGCCCAGGAAGACGAACAGCGTGAGCGGCGTCCCGCCGTGCTCCAGGGGCAGATCGAGAACGAAGAGATCGGGATTGGTGTAGGTCGCCGGCAGCAGCGCGCCAGCGGCCACGATGGGGACCACCGCGATGGTGGTGAGCACGAGGTAGAGGGTGAAGGTGCGCCGCGCCTCCCGCGCGTCGGTGGGGTCGGCCAGCTCGACGAAGCCCATGTGGAACTGCCGCGGCAGGCAGAAGACCGCGGCGGCCGACAGCAGGGTCATGATCAGGAAGCGGCCGTCGAGGGTGGGGGGCGCGTTCAACGGTCCCAGCGCCGAACCCAGCGGCAGGTCGCCCGCCGCCAGCACCACGACGGCCAGCAGGGCCGCGGCGAGCAGCGCCATGAGCTTGACCAGCGACTCGAAGGCGATGGCCCGGACGAGGCCGCGGTTGTGCTCGGTGAGATCGGCCCGGCGGGCGCCGAAGAGGATGGCGAAGCCTGCGAGCACCGCGGCGATGACGAGGACGGTCGTATGCGCGGGCGCGCCGGCGTAGGTCCGCTGGGTCAACGTCGTCCAGCCGGTGGAGAGCGACTTCAGCTGCAGGGCGATATAGGGCAGCGACCCGGCCACCGCGACGATCGCCACCAGCCCGCCCAGCACCCGGCTGCGGCCGTAGCGGCCCGCCAGGAAGTCGGCGATCGAGCCCACGTTCTCGCGCTTGGCCGCGGTGGCGATCCGCCGCCAGAGCGGGAAGAGGAAGGTCAGGGCCAGCACCGGACCTAGGTAGATGGTGACGTACTCCCAGCCCGACCGGGCGGCGGTGCCCACCGCGCCGAAGTAGGTCCAGCTCGTGCAGTAGACGGCCAGGGACAGGGCGTAGATCACCGCCCGGCGGCGCGGCTGGCTGGGGCCGCCCGAGCGGCGGTCGCCCCGCCAGGCCACCTGGAACAGCGCGGCCATGTAGGCTGCCACGACGGCGATGATCAGCCAGGCGCTCACGGGCCCTCCTGAAGCTCGCCTCGATCAGACGCCGACGTCGCGCCGCTGGCAAGGCGACCAAGGTCGCAGGCAACACCGGTGGGCCGGAACGGCAACGGGCGGCCTCTCGGCCGCCCGCGCCACGCCCGACCGGGCCTTGTCGGGGGGAGGACGTCAGGCGTGGATGTCGACGTCCTTGGTCTCGCGGATGAACAGCGCGCCGATCACGAAGGTGATCGCCGCCACGATGACCGGGTACCAGAGGCCGTAGTAGATATCGCCGGTGGCCGCGACCATGGCGAAGGCGGTGGTGGGCAGGAAGCCGCCGAACCAGCCGTTGCCGATGTGGTAGGGCAGGCTCATCGAGGTGTAGCGGATACGGGTGGGGAACAGCTCCACCAGCATGGCGGCGATCGGGCCGTAGACCATGGTCACGTAGATCACGAGCAGGGTCAGGATGGCGACCACGCCCACCTTGTTGACCTTGGCCGGATCGGCCTTGGCCGGATAGCCCGCCGCCGTCAGCACGGCGCCCATGCTCTTCTCCCAGGCGGCCTTCTGGGCGGTGAACTCCGCCTTCGGCAGGGTCTGGCCGGGGAACGAGGCGATGACCTGGTCGCCGACCTTGACCTGGGCCACCGAGCCCGCGGGCGCGGCCTGGTTGTGATAGGTGACGCCGGCCTTGGCGAGGTACGACTTGGCGATGTCGCAGCTCTTGTTGAACACCGTCTTGCCGACGGGGTCGAACTGCACCGAGCAGTCGGCGGGATCGGCGATCACCGTCACCGGGCTGGTGGCCGCGGCCCGCGCCAGATCGGGATTGGCCGTCCACGTCAGCGCCTTGAACAGCGGGAAGTAGGTCAGGGCCGCCAGCAGGCAGCCGGCCAGGATGATCCGCTTGCGGCCGATCCGGTCCGACAGCCAGCCGAACAGCACGAAGAAGGGCGTGCCGATCAGGAGCGCCACCGCCACCAGGGTGTTGGTCAGCGCGCCGTCGACCTTCAGCATCTTCTCGAGGAAGAAGAGCGCGTAGAACTGCCCGGTGTACCAGACCACCGCCTGGCCCGCGGTCAGACCCACCAGCGCCAGGATGACGATCTTCAGGTTGCCCCAGCGGGCGAAGCTCTCCTTCAGCGGCTGGGTCGTGCCCTTGCCCTCTTCCTTCATGCGCCGGAACGCCGGGCTTTCCTGCAGCTTCAGGCGGATCCACATCGAGACCATCAGCAGCAGGATCGAGACTAGGAACGGCACCCGCCAGCCCCATTCCTTGAACGTCTCCTCGCCCATGCCCAGGCGCGTGGCCAGGATCACCGCCAGGCTGAGGAACAGGCCGAGGGTGGCCGTGGTCTGGATCCAGCTCGTGTAGAAGCCGCGCCGGCCGTGCGGCGCGTGCTCGGCGACATAGGTCGCCGCCCCGCCGTACTCGCCGCCCAGGGCCAGACCCTGGATCAGGCGCATGACGATGAGGATGGCCGGCGCCGCAACGCCGATCTGGGCGTAGGACGGCAGGAGACCCACCGCGAAGGTGGAAAGGCCCATCAGCAGCATGGTCACCAGGAAGGTGTTCTTGCGGCCCCACAGGTCGCCCAGGCGGCCGAACACCAGCGCCCCGAAGGGCCGGACGGCGAAGCCGGCCGCGAAGGCCAGGAGGGCGAAGATGTAGCCGGTCGTCTCGTTCACGCCCGAGAAGAAGTGGGTCGTGATGTAGCTGGCCAGCGAGCCGTACAGGTAGAAATCGTACCACTCGAAGACGGTGCCGACCGACGAGGCGCCGATCACGAGCCGGTCGTTCCGGTCTACCGTGTGCTCGGCGTCCCCCGCGGCCGGGGAGTAGGTGGTGTTGCTCATGGCGCCCTCCGATGACCCCGCTGACGGGGGTGCAGTGATCGGGCGAGGATTCTTCAGCCCCCGCTCCTCGGTCCCACACTGCCCGCAAGCGCGGCCGAACGGGAGACCGACCTTCGTCTATCGTTCCGCCGGAGACGGCGCGCGGCTTCAACCGCCCCGGAACTCGTGCACCGCCTCGGCCAGCAGTTCGTTCGCGGAGCCGTAGGCGCGCAGTTCGAGCTGGTCGCGGTCGGCGTCCGCGGCGCGGGTCAGCCACACAAGCTCCTTGGCCGCGCCCGCGGGCCAGGCCCTGGCCAGCACCGCTTCCACGGCGCAGAGACCGGGCATGCCCTGGGGACTGTCCAGGCGGACCTCCACGCGGGCGGGCGCGGCGGTGAGGGCGGCGGCGAAGCGCTCGGCGGCCTCGGCGGGCGTCTTGGGGGATTGCGACATCTGGGAGCCTTTCTTGGAGGACGGCTCCGGCCGGGAAGGGCCCATTAAAAAACCCCGCGTCCTGGCCGGAGCGGGGTGGAAACGTCGATCTGGCGGTTCGTCAGGCCGCGCGGGATCGCCCCCGTCCGTGATGGCGGGTGGTAATCATCATGGTCTTCGAGATCAGGCGCTGGGCGCGCATCGAGACGTCACCATTCAGACAGGGCGGAAAGGCCATAGCCCATCGGCGAGCGTCTGGGAAGCGCCCCTCGATCGGCGCGAGGCTCAGGACCCGGCGGCCTCGTCCTCGTAGTCCTGGACGTTGAACATCCAGCCCTTGGCGATGAAGTCGCGGCGGGGCGGGGCGAAGATGTCGACAAGGACGTGGCGGCCCTCGCGCACGCCTTCGGTCGTGTGCACGAGGTCCGGCGGGATCACCAGCAGGGTTCCCGCCGCCGCCTCGAGGTGCTGGTCGTCGCGCCAGGCCTCGGCGTCGGGGCCCCAGGGCGTGCGCAGGTGATGCACATAGTCGCCCTCGACGGCGAGGGTGCCCTGCTCGAAGGCGGCGTGGGAATGCGGGCTGAGGCCCCGGCGCCCCCGCGGGCCGTCGTAGGCCACCAGGTTCACGCTGATCGTGGCGGTCTGCAGGAACCTCAGCCGCGGATTGTCGGCCGGGTGGACGATGGCCTCCAGGGCGTGGACCTCCGGGGCGGCCAGCGGTCGCCGGCGGCGGAAGGCCGGCCTGAGCGGCGCGACCCGCGGGTCTCGCGGACGATCCGCGCCCGGGAGGTCGGGACGGCTGGTGGCGATCACCGCCGCGACGCCGCCCGCGTCGGCGCGGAGGTCGTGCCGGCCGGGCGGCAGGATGGCCACGCTCCGGGGCGGGATCGGAACGCGACCGTAGACGCCGGAGACGGCGCCCGGGGCCTGCAGGAACAGGGCCAGGCTCTCGTCGCGGCTTTCCACCTCGGCTGAGGCGCCCGCCGCGATCCATTCGACGCTGAAGTTGTCGGCCCACGCCACGCGCCGGGCGGTCGCCGGCGGGCCCGCGAAATCGATCAGCCGCGCGCCGTTCTCGAGTTGGGTCTCGCTCATCGTCTCCCCCGGGGTCACGTTCGAAGAGGGCCCATGGGCCGGCTGCGGCGCCCCATCGCTTCAGTACGAGCCCTCGTTGGCCCGCGTGAACTGGCGAACCAGTTCGAAGGGCTCGGCCGACACCGCGTATTCGATGCCGCCCAGGCGCGCGACGGGCTGCGCGAGCTCCGTCCGGAAGCGCCCGGCGGGGTCCATGAACCGCTCCTTGATGTGGACGCCGATCACCCGGCCGAAGGTGACGTGACTGGGGGTCTCGCCCTCGTCGTCGCCGCCGAACCGGAGGATCTCGAGGACCTCGCACTCGAGGTTCACGGGCGCGTCCGCCACCCGGGGCGGTCGGACGTGGACGCTCGGCGCCCGGGCGATGCCGGCGAACTCGAACTCGTCCTGGCCGGCCGGCAGGGGCCTGGAGGAGGCGTTGACCTGCTCGATCAGGTCCAGGCTGGCCATGTTGTAGACGAACTCGCCCGTGGCCCGGACATTGGCCAGCGTGTCCTTGGCCTGCCGGTCCTCGGGCGTGTTGCACGAGAACATCAGGATCGGCGGCGAGCTCGAGACGATCGCGAAGTAGGAGAAGGGGGCGATGTTGGCGACGCCCTCCGCATTGACCGTGCTGATCCAGCCGATCGGACGGGGCGCGATGATGGCGTTGAACAGCCCCCGCTTGTAGTCGGCCTTGGCCTTCAGATCGATGAATCGGGTGTCGGGTGATTGCACGCGCTGTTCCAGTTCGTCAGGCCGCCTCGGAGCCCCAACTCTTCAGGGCGCGGCCGACGATATTTGTGGCGTGATCGACACCGGAGCGGGGCCGGGAAATCGGTCGATTTCGCCATGCGGAACGGCGGTGAATCTCGGCGCTCCGTCGGAGCGCGAGCCTCTAACAACGGCCACCGACGACGAAGAAGGAGGGGCCGATGAGCACCGTGACCGCGGGCGACGGGAGGCCGCCGGCGAACGGCTGCGACAGCCATTGCCATGTCCTGGGGCCAGCGGCGCGTTTCCCCTACGCCGCCACCCGGCGCTACGAGCCGGCGGACAGCCCCCTGGAGACCCTGCGGGCGCTTCACGACCGGCTGGGCCTCAGCCGCGCGGTCATCGTGCAGGCGACGGCCCATGGGATCGTCAACGACGCCATGCTGGCCGCCCTGCGCACGGCGCCCGACCGGTATCGGGGCGTGGCGATGATCGACGACACGACGACCGACCGCGAGTTGGAGGAAATGGCCCGCGCCGGCGTGCGCGGCGTGCGGTTCAACTTCGTGCAGTCCCTGGGCGGCCATCCCGACCCCGCCGTCTTCCGCCGGTGTGTCGAGCGCGCCAAGGGCTTGGGCTGGCACGTGGTGCTGCACGTCCGCGGGGCCGACCTGCTGGAACTGGCCGACACCCTCCGGGACCTGCCGGTCCCCTTCGTGATCGACCACATGGGACGGGTCGAGGCCGCGGCGGGCGTCGGCCAGCCGGCCTTCCAGCTCCTGCTCCGGCTGCTCGAGCGCCACGACGCCTGGGTCAAGATTTCCGGCCCCGAACGCATGGCGAGCTACCCCTATGACGACGCCCTGCCCTTCGCCCGGGCCCTCGCGGAGACCCGGCTCGACCGGATCCTCTGGGGCACGGATTTCCCGCACCCCAACCTCGACGTCGCCGTCCGCGAGGAGGACCTGCTGGCCTTCCTGCAGAGGGCGGTCCCCGACGCGGACGACCGGCGCCGGGTGCTCGTCGACAATCCCGCCGCGCTCTACGGCTTCAGCGCCGAATGCTGACGGTCTCCCGGCTTGACGCTAGGGTGCCTGCGAAGACCGCGCCGGCGGGCCAAGGGGGCTTGGCGGACGGCCTGCGGATGGGTTGAGAGCCGTGTCCAGCGCCGCGTCGTCGTCCGATCGTCCCACCGTGCAGTCCGTGGCGCGCGCCCTCAACCTGCTGGAGGCGCTCAACCGGCGCGCCTGGAGCTCGGTCGACGAACTCTACAAGGACACCGGCCTTCCCAAGCCCACGATCGTGCGGATGCTGCGGACGCTCATCAATGGCGGCTACGCGGCCAAGGACCCCCGGCAGAACGGCTATCGCGTCACGCCGCGCGTGCAGTCGCTGAGCTGCGGCTTCCACGGCGACCCCCTGGTCGTGGAGGCCGCCCGCCCCTGGGCCATCGCCCTGACGCGGGAGCTCAAGTGGCCGACGGGCATCGCCATCCTGGACGGCGAGGGCGTGACGATCCGGTTCAGCACCATTCCCGACAGCCCGATCTCGCCGTTCCATGCGTCGCTGAACATGCAGCTCAGCCTGTTCGCCAGCGGCCTGGGGCTGGCCTATTACGCCTTCTGTCCCGAGGTCGAGCGCGAGATGCTCCTGGCCATGGTCGCCGACAAGGAGCGGGCCCTGCTGGAGAGCCGGGAGCCCGGCTGGCTCGATTGGCGCGTGCAGGAGGCGCGGGAGCGCGGCTACGCGACCCGGGACCCGCGCGCCGAGCCCCGCAACTCCTCGACCATCGCCGTGCCGATCATGGTGGGCGATCGGGTCACGGCCACCATCGGTCTGACCTTCTTCCGCAAGGCCGTCGGCGCCGAGGACGCCGCCCGCTACGTGGCTGCGCTGCGCCGCACCGCCCGAGCCGTGGAGGAGCAGATCCTGCGGCTGGGCGAAGTGGCCGACCAGGCGCCGCCGGAGGCTATCGCGGCCACCTCCACGATCCGCTCCGCGGCTGGCTAGCAGCGGCGCCCGTCGGGGGCGGCGATGGGCTCGGCCAGGGCCTCGCGCAGAACGGTGGGGTCGATCAGGGCGGCTAGCTGCTGACGATCGCGCGCGGGCCGGTCGCCGAGCCGGGCGAGCCAGACCTCCTCCTCGACCATCACCTCCAACAGGTCGGACGGCAGGTAGGCCGGATAGACCTGGCGGCCCCACGAACGCGCCACCTCGTGCACCGGGCGCCGACCGCTCGCCGCCGCCAGGCTCCACCCCTCGCTGGGGTCGGCGCGAAGGTCGCACGCGGCCCGGATCACGCCACGCACGAAGGCGACGATGCGTTTGCGCTTGGCCGGATCGGCGAGGCTCGCGGCGGTGGCGTTCAGGTTGTAGCGCTCGCGATAGACGCCAGGCCTGTAAAGTTCGATCGCGTCGGCGCCGAAGCTGTCGAAGGCGGCCTGGCTTTCGGGCTCCCAGTAGACGGCGGCGTCGACCTGACCGCCGGCGAGGAGGTCCTTCGTGAACGGGATCAGGATGACGTCCTTCTCGGCGAGCCCGGCCGTCGCCAGCATCTTGTGCAGGTAGAAGGCCGCCGAGGTCAGAGGCGGATAGGCGATCCGCTTGCCCTTAAGGTCCTCGACCCGTTCGATGCCGGCCGAGCGCCGGCCGACGATCCGGTAGAGTCCCTCCGACACGGTCAGGATGATCCGCAGGTCCGGATGATCGACCGAATTCCGCAGGGCCTGGGTCTCCGCGTGGGTGGCGAGGTCGGCCCGAAGGGCGGTGTCGCTCGCGAACAGGTCGGGGATCCCGCCGCGCCCGACCTCGACGCCGCCGGGATCGTGCCCGGCCGCCAGCAGCACGGGCGTGATCTCCAGCGTGGTCGTGACGCCGCGCAGGCGGGGCGTCGGCTGCGACTGCGCCATCGCCGGCAGGGCGATGGCCAGCGCCGCGAGAAGGGGCGGGAGCATCCGGAGCGGCCTCGAGGTCATGACGATGGATATCCTTGAGAAGACGTGCGGCGACCCCGCGCCTCGCCCACAAGGCTAGTCGGAGCGAAGCCCGCCGGGAGCGCCCGCCCACCGGCTTTTCACATCGTGGAACGCCGCGCATCCACCGTTGTAAACCCCACCACCGCCGCCGATGCTGAACCATCCTGGATAGTCGTCATAAATCCTCGCCTGCGGGATTTGTCTGACTTTCTGAGGATCGAAAGTCTGCGGAATAATAGCGCCTGATTTGTATTCGTCGACATCGCGGAACGTCGGGACTACGAACTTCCGTGATGTGGCGAGTGTACCTGTTGGGTGAGATCAATTTCGCCATTCAAAACAAAAGTCCGGCGAATACACGCATTCGTCAGGTCCTCGGGGAGGGGAGCCATGGAGTTCAAAGGGTATAGGACGAAGCGACTCGCCTGGGCCGGCGTCTCGGGGCTCGCCCTGTTGATGGGCGTGCTGGGGCCGGCGAGCGCGGCGGCGCAGGACGTCGCGCAAGCCCCCGCGGCCGAGCCGGAGGCGGACCAGCTCGACGCGGTGATCGTCACCGGCTCGCGCATCCGCCGCAACGGCTTCGAATCGCCCAACCCGCTGACCGTGCTGTCGAGCGAGCTGACGCGGAACCTGGGCCAGACGAACGCGGCCGACATCATCAAGATGATCCCGCAGAACTTCGGCACACAGTCCGACGCCACGGCCGGGTCGCAGGCCAGCCCCAATGTCGGCTCCTCCTATGTCAACCTGCGCGGCCTCAACCCGCTCGGCGGCACGCGGACCCTGACCCTGGTCAACTCCCGCCGCTTCGTGCCGACGTCCGACGGCGGCGCCGTCGATCTGAACATGATCCCGTCGTCGGTGATCTCGCGGATGGAGACGGTCACCGGCGGCGCCTCGGCGGCCTACGGCTCCGACGCCATCGCCGGCGTCGTCAACGTCATCCTCGAGACCAAGCTGCAGGGCTTCCGCGGCGAGGTCGACTACGGCCAGACCACCCGCGACGACGGCAAGAACGTCCACGCTTCGATGGCCTGGGGCGACGCCTTCGCCGGCGGGCGCGGCCACGTCCTGCTGGGGCTCGAATACCAGGACCAGAAGGGGATCGGCGACTGCGCCGCTGTCCGCAAGTGGTGCGCCGAAAGCTGGGACGTCTACACCAACGCCAGCAACATCCTGCCGGGCGGCGCCGCCTCGGGCTACAACGTCCCTGGGTCTCCCGGCTACGGCCTGCCCAACTTCGTGGTCGGGCCCAATTCCAAGCAGGCCTACAACGACCCGTTCGGCGTCGTGCGCGACCGCTCGCCGACGGCCCCCGCGGCCCGCAACAAGCGCTTCAACGCCGACGGCACGGACATCGTCAGCTTCGATCCCGGCATGTTCGTCAGCAGCGCGCTGATCGGGGCGCGCCAGGGCGGCGACGGGGCCTCGACCTACGCCGACTCCGACATCCGCACGCCGATCGAGCGTTACGTCGGCTTCCTGCGCGCCTCGTACGAGTTGAACAGCGATTGGGAGGTGTTCGGCGAGTTCTCCTACGCCGAGCGGACCGCCTCGGCGACCAGCGGCGTCACCGGGCCGCGCTCGACCTTCTTCGTGAAGCCGACCAACCCCTATCTGCCGGCCTCCCTCGTGAGCCTGCTGGCGGGCACCCAGTTCAGCATCGGCAAGGACCTCGACGGCCAGTTCTCCAACCTGAACCGCGCCGAGGTGAAGGTGGCGCGCGGCGTGGTGGGCGTCACCGGCGCCCTGGCGGACGGCTGGACGCTGGACGCCTACTACCAGTACGGCCGCAACGAGCGGCGCCAGGTGGCGACGCGCTCGCGGGTCAACACGCCCTTCATCTACGCGCTCGACGCGGTGCGGGACCCCGCCACGGGCCAGATCGTCTGCGCCGAGCTGCTGAAGGCCTCGCCCAATCCCGTCGCCAAGGGCTGCGCGCCGCTCAACCTGTTCGGCACGGGCAACATCAGCCAGGCGGCGATCGACTATGTCTACCGGCCGGTGGAGGAGGACTTCGTCTATGAGCAGCACGTCGTCTCGGCGAGCGTCTCGGGCGAGCTGTTCCGGAACCGGGACGCCGGCCCGATCGGCGTGGCCGCCGGCGTCGACTATCGGGACGAGGGCGGCGACGTCACCCACGGCGACATCCCCAACTACAACGACTACGCCTTCACCTTCGGCCTCGACTACGCCGGCTCCATCAAGGTGCTGGAGCCCTACGCGGAGATCACCGTGCCGGTGTTCCGCGACGGGGCGCTCGGCAAGGCGCTTGAGGTCAACGGCGCCGTCCGCTGGACCCGCAACCGCAGCCGCGACGACCTGACCGGCGACGCCAAGACCATCCAGGCGACCAGCTGGAAGGCCAGCGCCATCTACGATCCCATCGAGGGCCTGCGCCTTCGCGGGACCCGCTCACGCGACATCCGGGCAGCCGGCTTCCGCGAGCTCTTCCTGAAGCAGATCCCGACCGATCCGGCCACGGCGCAGGGCATCGTCGACAATCCCAACATCCCCGGCTCGCCGGCCAGCGGCGACGATCCGACCCCGATCCTGTCGGGCGGCAATTTCGCCCTGGGGGCCGAGAAGGCCGACACCACCACCCTCGGCGCGGTGCTGACGCCCGGTTTCATCCCGGGATTCACGGTCTCGGCCGACTGGTACCAGATCAAGATCCGCGACGCGGTGAGCGCGCTCACCGGCCAGCGCCTCGTCGACTTCTGCTTCCGCGACAAGGTGTTCTGCGACCGGATCACCTTCGCCTCGCCGACCAACATCACGTTCGTCGACGCCACCCGGGTGAACCTGGGCAGGTTCGTCTCGCGCGGGGTCGACATCGAGGCGGCCTACCGCTTCCCGCTGGACCGCCTGTCCGCGGCGCTGCCCGGCACCCTCGACCTTCGCGTCATGGGCACCTACCAGTACGACTTCATCGTCCAGCCCAGCTCGGACGCGCCCGGCGTCGACTACGCCGGGCAGAGCTCCATGCTGCGCAACACCGGCGACTTCACCCCGGCCCCCAAGTGGGTCTGGAACGGGTTCCTGGTCTATTCGGCCGACGCCTTCACCGCGACCCTCAAGGCCACGCACATCGGCAAGGGCAAGCTGAACGTCGAGCGGATCGGCCCCGACGACCCGCGCTACAGCCCCCAGCTGATCAACAGCATCTCGGACAACACGGTGGACTCGGCCACCTATTTCAGCCTGGGCCTGACCTATCGGGTGACGCCGGCCGAGAGCGAGCGCCAGGTCGAGGTGTTCAGCGTGGTCGAGAACCTGTTCGACAAGAAGCCGCCGGTGGCGCCGGGCGGCGGGTCGGACAACCAGGGCTCCGACTACCCGACCAACCCGGCCTACTTCGACACCTTCGGGGCCCGCTACAAGGTCGGCGCGCGCGTCCGCTTCTAGACGAAGGAACCTCCCGGTCCCACCTGCCCGCGGACGCCCAGGCGCTCCGCGGGCCTTCCTTTTCCAGGGCGGCGCCGGCCCTCAGAGAGGCCCCGATGAAGAGCAAGATCTACGACAGCGCGGCCGCGGCCCTGGAGGGCGTCGTCTTCGACGGCATGATGCTGATGTCCGGCGGCTTCGGCCTGTCGGGCAATCCCGAGACCCTGATCCCCGCCTTGAGGGACACCGGGGTGAAGGACCTCACCGTCATCAGCAACAACTGCGGCGCGGACGGCTTCGGGCTCTGGATGCTGCTGAACAACGGCCAGATCCGGAAGATGATCTCCAGCTACGTCGGCGAGAACAAGCTGTTCGAGCAGCTCTACCTCTCCGGCGAACTGGAACTGGAGCTGAACCCGCAGGGCACCCTGGCCGAACGCATCCGGGCCGGCGGCGCGGGCATCCCGGCGTTCTACACGAAAACAGGCGTCGGGACGGTGGTCGCCGAGGGCAAGCCGGTCGAGACCTTCGAGGGCGAACCCTATGTCCGCGAGACCTGGCTGCGCGCCGACCTCGCCATCATCAAGGCCTGGAAGGCCGATCCAGAGGGCAATCTGATGTTCCGGATGACGGCCCGCAACTTCAACCCGGTGATGGCCACGGCGGGCAAGGTGACGATCGTCGAGGTCGAGGAGATCGTCGCGGCCGGCGATCTGGACGCCGACGCCATCCACACGCCGGGGATCTATGTGGACCGCATCATCCGCTCGACGATCAACGAGAAGCGCATCGAGAAGCTGACCACCCGTCCCCGCCCGCAAGTGGAGCCCTTCTGATGGCCTGGACCCGCGACGATATGGCGGCCCGCGCCGCCCGGGAGCTGCAGGACGGCTTCTACGTGAATCTCGGCATCGGCATCCCCACGCTGGTGGCGAACCATATTCCCGAGGGCGTGCACGTCACCCTGCAGAGCGAGAACGGCATGCTCGGCATGGGTCCCTTCCCCTACGAGGGCGAGGCCGATGCGGACCTGATCAACGCCGGCAAGCAGACCGTCACCAAGCTGCCGACCTCCAGCTTCTTCGACAGCGCGCAGAGCTTCGCCATGATCCGCGGCGGTCACATCGACCTGACGGTGCTCGGCGCCATGGAGGTCGCCCAGAACGGCGACATCGCCAACTGGACCATTCCAGGCAAGATGGTGAAGGGCATGGGCGGGGCCATGGACCTGGTCGCGGGGGTCAGACGCGTCATCGTGGTGATGGATCACGCCAACAAGGCTGGCGAGAGCAAGGTGCTCAGGCGCTGCAGGCTGCCGCTGACCGGCGCGGCCTGCGTCGACATGGTGATCACCGACCTCTGCGTCTTCGAGATCGACAGGAAGGCCCAGGTCATGACCCTGGTCGAGCTGGCGCCCGGCGTCGCGCTCGGAGAGGTGGAAGCCAGGACCGAGGCCGACTTCGCGCGGGGCGCCTTCGCCTGATCGGAGGATGCTCGGCCCGAACGGCCGGGTCGGCTTCCGCCCGGCGCTCGAGACCGAAGTGGCGCACCCGACACGATTCGAACGTGTGACCTTTGCCTTCGGAGGGCAACGCTCTATCCAGCTGAGCTACGGGTGCGTCTTCAGCGGGCCGCCTCTCTAGCCGAAAGCGCGGCGTCCGGCAAACCGGACGGGGCTTGCACCGCGGGATTTCAGCCGGGCAATCTTGCATTCACGGTCGGCGGCTAGCTTCCGCCGAGAGCGAGCCGTCGAACGGCCGGTATGTTCTGGGGGGAATGCGATGGGCGTCTTCACGCGGATGACGCGGGGCGGAGCGGCGGCGGTGGCCGTCCTGGCCCTGGGCGCCGGTCTCGGCTTCGGCCGGCTGGCCAACGCCCAGGCCCCGGACGATGCGCCGACCCCCGGCAAGCTGGTCTATGACCAGTACTGCGCCGCCTGCCACGACAAGCCCGAACCCGGCAGCCGCGCCGCGCCCGTGGCGAACCTGCGCAAGATGAGCGCCCAGACGCTCACCACCGCCCTGACCGCAGGGGTCATGAAGCCGGTGGGCGACCAGCTCACCCGGCGCCAGATGCGCGAACTCGTCGAATACCTCGCCGCGCCGGAAGGGCCGCTTGGGACCGCGTGGATCGACAAGGCCATGTGCGCGCCGGGCGCGCGCGAGGTGGACCTGTCGGGCCCGCCCGCCCAACTGGGCTTCGGCGTCGGCCAGGACAACGGCCGCCGCATGAGCGCCGCCCAGGCGGGCCTGAAGACCGCCGACGTCGGCAGGCTGGAGGTCGCCTGGACCTTCGCCTTCCCGCGGACCAGCAGCCTGCGCAGCCAGGGTGTGGTGGTGGGTTCGACCCTCTTCTATCCCGCCGGCCAGACGAACTACGTCGTGGCCCTGGATACGAAGACCGGGTGCGTGAAGTGGGCCTCGGAGCTTCCCTCGTCGGTCCGCAACAGCCTGGCGGTGGGCCGGCTGGGGCCCAAGGGTCCGCTGGCCGTGGTCGGCGGCGACAACGCCGGCCAGCTCGTGGCCCTGGACGCCAGGACAGGCAAGATCGCCTGGCGCGTCGATCCGCGCCACGACAAGAACGTGCCGCTGAGCGGCTCGCCCCTGTTCGCCGGCGACAAGATCATCGTCCCCGTCTCGGCCATGGACGTGGCCAACGCCATGCGGCCGACCTTCGAGTGCTGCAAGAGCCACGGGGCGATCGTCGCCGTCGAGGCCGCGACGGGCAAGACGCTCTGGACCTGGCACACCATGGAGGACGCCAAGCCGCTGGGCCGCAAGACCTCCAAGGGCGTCGAGACCTACGGGCCGTCGGGCGCGCCGATCTGGTCCAGTCCGGCCGTCGACCTGAAGAAGGGCGTCGTCTACACGGCCACCGGCGAGAACACCTCGCCGCCCGCCACCAGGACCAGCGACGCGGTCGTCGCCATCGACCTTTCCACCGGCAAGGAGAAGTGGGTCTTCCAGGCGCTCGCCAACGACGTCTGGAACATGTCCTGCCCCATCGGCCCGCCGGCGCCGGGGCGGCCGCTCAACCCCAACTGCTTCTTCGCGGGCGAGGGCAGCGTGCTGCGCGACCACGACTTCGGCGGCGGCCCGGTGATCTTCAAGGGAAGCAAGGGCCGCGACGTGATCCTGGCCGGTCAGAAGTCGGGCGAGGTCTGGGCCCTGGACGCTCGCGACGGCAAGGTCCTGTGGCGCCATCAGTTCGGTCCGGGCACGCCGCTGGGCGGGGTCCACTGGGGGATCGCCACGGACGGCGTGCGCGTCTTCGCGCCGATCAGCGACCCCAACGTCCCCGCGGCCAAGTCCGCCGCCGGCCTGCATGCCATCGACGTGGCCACCGGCAAGATCGCCTGGCAATGGAAGGCCGCCCCCGATTGCGAGGGCGACCGCAAGACCCGGATGCCGATGTGCGCCGGCAAGTACGGGCTGTCGGCGCCGCCGCTGGTGATCGACGGCGCGGTGCTGGCGGGGTCCCTGGACGGGCGCCTCTGGGCATTCGACGCCGCCAAGGGCGACGTCCTGGGCGTCTACGACACCGCCCAGGCCTACCAGGCGGTCAACGGCCTCGCGGGCGCGGGCGGTTCGATCGACGCGGCGGGAATCTTCGCCGGCGACGGCCTCGTCTTCGTCAGCTCCGGTTACGCCGCCTTCGGCCAGCAGCCCGGCAACGTGCTGGTGGCCCTGAAACCCCGGGCCAACTAGCGGCGGTCAGCGGCCGGCGCGGCTCGCGGCGCCGACGACGGCCCGGGGCGTCATCGCCCAGGCGAAGGGCTCGCCCCCCACCTGGCGGGCGCGCCAGCGGTAAGGGACCTGGTCCCACCGGCGGACCTCGTCCGTTCGGTTGTCGAGCACGAAGTCGCCGCTGCGGGTCGAGACGAGCAGCACCGCGTGATGCTCCCCCGTCTCCGTGGTGGCGAGCGCCAGGTTGAGGGCGTTGCGGGGCACGCCGCGCCGCAGCAGCGCCTGGGCCTTCTCCAGCGCATAGTCCTCGCAGTCCCCGGCGCCCACGCCGTCCTGCAGCGGCAGCGACCAGTCGTCGACGGGGCCGCTGTCGGCGCGCGGCCGCAGGTCCCGGTTCACCTGGGCGGTGACGGCCGTGAGCAGCGCCCAGAGGGCGGGGGTCAGCGCCGGCGGGTCGGCCACGGGTGGTGGACCCTTCGTCGCCGAAGGCGCCGGCGGCGGGTAGCCGCCGAGCAGCGCCTCGCGTTCGGCCCGGGCCTGGGCCGCCCCGGCGCGCACGGCCTCGGCGTCGGCGCCGCAGGCCAGCGGACGCTCGGCGCAGAATGCGACCCAGCCGACGGGGGGCACGCCGGTCCGGCCGACCGGCATGGACGGCGCCGCCCAGGCCATCTGGGCGGCGAGCGACAAGATGAGCGCGAGCAGGCCCGCGCGCGGAAGCATGTAGATCGACAAGACGACGGCCCGGCTTGGGAAGGGGCCGTCGACCTAGTCTGGCGGGTTTTGGATAGATATTCCGCCCACTACTCAATATGGGGCCGGAACCGCCCCGAAACGTCCGGGGTTACTCAATTTGAGTGGCGGCTGTGGCGCATTGTCGCAATAATCGGCCTCTTCGCGCGACGGGGTGTCGCGCTGGCGGCGGCGAACCTAGGCGCCCGTCACCTCGTCCCAGAAGCGCTTGGCCTTGCCGATGAAGGTGGCCGACTTCGGATGCTGCTGCTCGCCGCAAAGGCCGGCGAGTTCGCGCATCAGCTCCTTCTGGCGGGGTGTCAGCTTGGTGGGGGTCTCGATGAACAGCTCCACCACCAGATCGCCGCGCTCGCGCGAGCGCAGGGACGGCATGCCCCGGCCCTTCACGCGGACGGTCTTTCCGGTCTGGGCGCCTTCCGGGACCTTGACCGTGACCTTGCAGTTCCCGTCGCAGTTCTCGCCGCCCATCAGGCAGGGCGCCTCGATCTCGCCGCCGAGGGCCGCCACGCACATCGGCACCGGCACCGTGCAGAGCAGGTCCAGGCCGTCGCGCTCGAAGAGCTCGTGCGGCTGCACCGAGATGAAGATGTAGAGGTCGCCGCGCGGCCCGCCGCGCTGGCCCGCATCGCCCTCGCCGGCCAGCCGGATGCGCGCGCCGTCGTCCACGCCCGGCGGGATGCGCACGGCCAGCGTCCGTTCGCGCCGGACCTGGCCCATGCCGTGGCAGTCCGCGCAGGGATCCAGCACGATCTGGCCCGAACCGCCGCAGCGGGGACAGGCCCGTTCGATGGAGAAGAAGCCCTGGGTGGCCCGCACGCGCCCCGCGCCGTGGCAGGTGGTGCAGGTGGTGGGGCTGGCGCCGTTGGCGCAGCCGGACCCCTCGCAGGTCTCGCAGGTGAGCGTCGCAGGCACCGTGATCTCGACCTCGGCGCCCGCGTAGGCCTGCTTGAGGGTGATCTCCAGGTCGTAGCGCAGGTCGGCGCCGCGGGCCGGACCCGCCGAGCGGCCCCCGCGACCGCCACGGCCGCCGAACATGTCGCCGAAGACGTCGCCGAACACCTCGTTGAAGATGTCGTGCACGTCGTGGAACTGGGCGCCGCCGGGCCCGCCGCCGTTCATGCCGTTCACACCGGCGTGGCCGAAGCGATCGTACGCCGCCCGCTTCTGCGGATCGGACAGCACCGAGTAGGCCTCGTTGATCTCCTTGAAGCGGCCGGCGGCCTCCTCGCAACCGCCGTTGCGGTCGGGATGGTGCTCCATCGCCAGCTTGCGGAACGCGACCTTCAGGGCCGCTTCGTCGCAGCCGCGATTGACGCCCAGGATCTCGTAATAGTCCCGCATCGAACTGTCAGGCGCTCAAAATCAGGCTGGAATTGAAGTGGGTGGGCCCCCGCCCGACTGCAAGGCTTATACCAGCCGAGTGGGCGAGGGCGACCTTTCCCGCGAAGACGGCGGCGACGTCCCCAATGGCGCCCTCTTCGCACGCAAGGGCAAAGGGCGCCAGGGGACGCGTTGTCACGCCGACTTCTTGTCGTCGCCGTCCACTTCCTCGAACTCCGCGTCGACCACGTCGTCCGAAGAAGCCTGGGCGCCTTCGCCGGCTTGAGCCCCGGCGTCCTGCTGGGCCTTGTACATGGCTTCGCCCAGCTTCATCGACGCCTGGATCAGCGTCTGGGTCTTGGCCGAGATGGCCTCGGCGTCGCCCGACTCCAGCGAGCCCTTCAGGTCGTCGAGGGCGCTCTGGATGGCGTTCCGGTCGGCTTCGGAAACCTTGTCGCCGTGCTCGGAGAGCGCCTTCTCGGTCGAGTGGATGACCGCGTCGGCCTGGTTCTTGGCCTCGACGGCCGCCTTGCGCTTCTCGTCGTCGGCCTTGTGGGACTCGGCGTCCTTGACCATGGCGTCGATGTCCGCGTCCGAGAGGCCGCCGTTGGCCTGGATGCGGATCGACTGCTCCTTGTTGGTCGCCTTGTCCCGGGCCTGGACGTTCACGATGCCGTTGGCGTCGATGTCGAAGGTGACCTCGACCTGCGGCACGCCGCGGGGCGCGGGCGGGATGCCGACCAGGTCGAACTGGCCCAGCAGCTTGTTGTCCGCCGCCATCGGGCGCTCGCCCTGGAACACCCGGATGGTCACCGCCGACTGGTTGTCGTCGGCCGTCGAGAACACCTGGCTGCGCTTGGTCGGGATGGTCGTGTTGCGCTCGATCAGCGGGGTGAACACGCCGCCCAGGGTCTCGATGCCCAGGGTCAGCGGCGTCACGTCCAGCAGCAGCACGTCCTTGACGTCGCCCTGCAGCACGCCGGCCTGGACCGCCGCGCCCAGCGCAACCACCTCATCGGGGTTCACGCCCTTGTGCGGCTCGCGACCGAAGAACTCCTTCACCGTGTCCACGACCTTGGGCATGCGGGTCATGCCGCCGACCAGGATCACTTCGTCGATGTCGGACTTCTTCAGGCCCGCGTCCTTCAGCGCCTGCTCGCAGGGGCCGACCGTCTTGTTGATCAGGTCCTCGACCAGGGCTTCCAGCTTGGCGCGCGACAGCTTGATGTTCAGGTGCAGCGGGCCCGACTGGTTCATCGAGATGAAGGGCAGGTTCACCTCGTACTGGGTGACGCTCGACAGCTCCTTCTTGGCCTTCTCGGCCTCTTCCTTCAGGCGCTGGAGGGCGAGCTTGTCCTTGCGCAGGTCGACGCCCTGCTCCTTCTTGAACTCGTCGGCCAGGTAGTCGACGATCCGCAGGTCGAAGTCCTCACCGCCGAGGAAGGTGTCGCCGTTGGTGGACTTCACCTCGAAAACGCCGTCGCCGATCTCGAGGATCGAGACGTCGAAGGTGCCGCCGCCCAGGTCGTAGACGGCGATCTTCTTGCCCTCGTTCTTCTCGAGGCCGTAGGCGAGCGCCGCGGCGGTGGGCTCGTTGATGATGCGCAGCACTTCCAGGCCGGCGATCTTGCCCGCGTCCTTGGTCGCCTGTCGCTGGGCGTCGTTGAAGTAGGCCGGGACGGTGATGACCGCCTTCTCGACCTTCTCGCCGAGGTGCTGCTCGGCGGCTTCCTTCATCTTCTGCAGGATGAAGGCGGAGATCTGCTGGGGCGAATAGTCCTTGCCGTGGGCGCGCACCCAGGCGTCGCCGTTCGGGCCCTTCACGATCTCATAGGGCACCATGCCCTTGTCCTTCTCGACCGTGGGGTCCGAGAACTGGCGCCCGATCAGGCGCTTGATCGCGAAGAGGGTGTTGGTGGGGTTGGTCACCGCCTGGCGCTTGGCCGGCTGGCCGACCAGCCGCTCGCCGTCTTCCATGAAGGCCACGACCGAGGGGGTCGTGCGGGAGCCTTCCGCGTTCTCGATCACCTTCGGCGATTTGCCGTCCATGATGGCCACGCACGAGTTCGTGGTGCCGAGGTCGATGCCGATGATCTTGCTCATGTGAGAGTCTTGCTCGCTCCTTGTTGGCGGACGCCGCGGGTGGGCCTTCTAGCGAAGCGCCCTTCGGATTGCGACGCCCCCGGTTCGATCAGGTCTCGGCTGGCGCCCGGAAAGTCCGGAAACCAGCGTCGCTAGCCGATATGGGGAAACTTGGGGCCCCCGCAAGAGCGAATGTCCCCAATCCCGACAAGGACATGGCTCACGCCCGCCGCCAAACCGAACGGGCGTTCGCATAGAGTTCCGGCGGGTGCGGCGCATGGCCGCCCCGCGAGACGAGGAAGGCGTGCTCCACCACCATCGCCTGCTGTTCGATGTTCAGGTCCTGGAATTCGGGGCCATGGGCGAGGTCGTAGGCGTAGGACTCCGGCCGGTCGCCCGCCTTGAGCTTGGCCAGGAGAAGGAAGACGCCGTGCTGGGCCTGCCACACATGCGCAAGCTCGTGCACGAACGTCGCCTGGTCGCGCAGAGGGACGATCGGCGCCGCGAAGTCCGCCCGAGCGGCGGCGGCCGGCCAGACGATCAGCGCCGGCCCGGCCACGAAGGCGCGTCGCCAGACGGGAAGGGCGAACAACCTTACCCGGCCAGCGTCCAGGGCGGACCCGAACATCTCGGCGGCGAGCCCGCGTTCGCCGGCCGTGAGGCGGCGCAGGGCGAAGGGCTTCATCGGCGGGTCGGGCGTGGCCATCGGCGGGGCGGCCCCGGAACGATCCGCCTCGTCAGAACACGGGCTCTTCGGGCGGCGGAGGCGGCTGGGCCTTGTCCAGCACCTCGCCGATCCGGTCCGGCGGCTGGGCCGGCGCCGCGGCGGGCGGCGGCTGGGCGGCCTTGTCGGCCTCGGCCTTGGCGGCGGCCTCGGCTTCGGCCTTGGCCTTCTTCTCCTCCTCGAGCCGGGCCTTCTCCTCGGGCGTCAGCTCGGGCGGCGGGGGCGGGCCCTCGATCCGTTCCTGGGCGAGCGGCACCGCCTCGGTGGCCTGGATCGCCTGACCGGTCTCGGTGGGACGCTCGCCGGGCAGCCGGGCCGGCGCATCGGCGGTGAAGATCCCGACGGCGAACGAGCCCAGGGCCGCCACGCCGATGACGGCGGCGACGACGTGCAGGACGGGGCGGGGCATCGACCAGATCATGGCGCGGGACCCTAATGCGGCCGCCCGTGGAGCGGAAGCGGCATCGCAGAGTAAACGCCCGTTAACCGTCCCGGGCCCAAACAGGCGGGCGACGGACGTCTATTCAGGGGTGACCAGGGCATGGCGCGGGCGGCGCGGAAAACCGGCGTGGAGCTTGTCCTCCACATCGCCAAGCTCGCCTGGGACCATCCCGCGACCGCGCGCCTGCGCGGGGGCCTCGTCGCCGCCTTCGGCGTGATCCTGGCCATCGCCTTCGCCACCTACAACGCCGCCGACCCCAGCCTGAACGCCGCCGGGCCGGCTGAACCCGCCAATGCGCTGGGCGGCGCGGGCGCCGTGATCGCCGACATCGGCGTGCAGTCCCTCGGCGCGGCCGCGGGCCTGTTCGCCCTGCTCATGGTGGTGCTGGGCTTGGCCCGGGTCGCCGATCCGGAGCCCGACGCGAACCGCCTGCGGCTGCGGCTGCGCGGCCTCCTGGGCCTGGTGGGGGTCATGACCCTGGCCGGCGCGCTGGCCTGGCCCGCCCCGCCGGCCGCCTGGCCGCTGGCCAAGGGCCTGGGCGGCTTCTGGGGCGACTCGCTGCTGAACGGCCTTTCGGCGCTGATCACCTACGCCCGCGTTCCCTTCGGCCAGATCATCGCCGGCGTGACGCTTTCCCTCGGGGGCCTGGCGGCCTTCGGCTACGCCATCGGACTGACCCGCGTGGACCTCCGCGCCGTCGGCGACGCGATGAGCCGGGCCGCGCACGCCGCCGCCCGCCCGAAACTGAAGGCCGAAGCCCCCGTCGAACGGCCGGCCCGCACCCCACGCCGGAAGGCGTTCGAGAGCGTGATCCCCGAGGGCGCGCCGTTCGACGCCGACGAGGCGCCCGCCATCGCCCAGCCTCAGACCGCGGCGGGCGGGGAAGCCTCCGCGCCCAAGGTCAAGGCGCCCAAGCCGGCGCCCAAGGAGAGCGTCCGCGAGCAGAAGGAGGCTCAGGCCACCTTCGAGTTCGTGCAGCCGGGCGGCTTCAAGCTGCCCGAGCTCTCCATGCTGGCGAAGTCCAAGCCGCGCGCCGCCCAGTTCGACGAGGGCGCCCTGCGCCAGAACGCCCAGCTGCTCGAAAGCGTGCTCGCCGAGTTCGGCGTCCGCGGCCAGGTGGACCAGATCCGTCCCGGCCCCGTGGTCACGCTGTACGAACTGGTGCCGGCGGCGGGCGTGAAGTCGGCCCGCGTCGTGGCGCTCGCCGACGACATCGCGCGCTCGATGAGCGTCGCCGCCTGCCGCGTCTCGGTGGTCTCGGGCCGCAACGCCATCGGCATCGAGCTGCCCAACCAGCGGCGCGAGACGGTCTATCTGCGCGACCTGCTGGCCGCTCCTGAGTACGAGCGCGGCGGCCAGGTGGTGCCCGTGGCCCTCGGCGAGACGATCGGCGGCGAGCCCTACATCGCCGACCTCGCCAAGATGCCCCACCTGCTGATCGCCGGCACCACCGGCTCAGGCAAGTCGGTGGGCGTCAACGCCATGATCCTGTCGATCCTCTATCGGCTGCCGCCCGAGCAGTGCCGGCTGATCATGATCGACCCGAAGATGCTGGAGCTGTCGGTGTACGACGGCATCCCGCACCTGCTGGCGCCCGTCGTCACCGATCCGAAGAAGGCCATCGTCGCCCTGAAGTGGACCGTGCGCGAGATGGAGGACCGCTACCGGCGGATGTCCAAGATCGGCGTGCGCAACATCGCCTCCTACAACGAGCGCGCCCGCGAGGCCGTGGCCAAGGGCGAGCACTTCGAGCGCACCGTCCAGACCGGCTTCGACGACGCCGGGCGGCCGATCTTCGAATCCGAGAAGATCATCCCCGAGCCCATGCCCTATCTCGTCGTGATCATCGACGAGGTGGCCGACCTGATGATGGTGGCCGGCAAGGATATCGAGGGCGCCGTCCAGCGGTTGGCCCAGATGGCGCGCGCCGCCGGCATCCACCTGATCATGGCCACCCAGCGCCCGTCGGTGGACGTCATCACCGGCACCATCAAGGCCAACTTCCCGACCCGGATCTCCTTCCAGGTCACCTCCAAGATCGATTCCCGCACCATCCTGGGGGAACAGGGGGCCGAACAGCTCCTGGGTCAGGGCGACATGCTCTACATGGCCGGCGGCGGGCGGATCACCCGCCTGCACGGCCCGTTCGTCTCGGACGGCGAGGTCGAGGCCGTGGCCAAGTTCCTGCGCGACCAGGGCCAGCCCTCCTACCTGGAGGAAGTGACCGCCGGCGGCGACGAGGACGAGGAGGGCCCGAACCTCGGCTTCGGCGGCGACACTGGGGACGCCAACGACCTCTACGACCGGGCGGTCGCCATCGTCACCCGCGACGGCAAGGCGTCGACCAGCTACATCCAGCGCCGCCTGCAGATCGGCTACAACCGCGCCGCCTCGATCATGGAGCGGATGGAGCAGGAAGGGGTGGTGGGTCCCGCCAACCACGCCGGCAAGCGCGAAATCCTGGCCAGCGCCGCACCCTAGGTCCTCCGCCGGCCGCCCGGCTTGTGACCGCTGGTCATGGGGTCCGGCTTCTTCGGCAGCGGCCGCTTCGGGTCGCGAAGGTAGGCCTCCTGGCTGGACCCCAGGCCCATGCGCCCCGGTTGCTGTTCCACCAGGTTGCTCTCGCCGCGCTTCAGCCGGCCGATGGCGTCCCGCAGCAGGGCGGCGGTCTCGAAGTCGCCGGCCTCGGCCGCCTCGCGCATGCGCCGCTCCAGGTCCTCGATCGCGCCCATGGCGTGGGAACACCCTCCGAAGCTCCGGCGTTGCAGCGCCGCTCCCCAATTCCAGCCCTATTGCCGCCCCTTGCGTGCGATAGGAACCCTGCGCATGGAGATTCCGATGACGCTCAACCGCCGCACCCTGGCGCTCGCGCTCGCCGCCGCACCCTTCGCCGGCCCCGCCCTGGCGCAGAGCGCGCTCCCCGCCGCCGACAAGGCGCTGGTGGACCGGGCCGCCGCCTATCTGGAGGGCCTCACCGAGGCCAAGGCCCGCTTCGTGCAGACCGATTCGCGCGGCCGATCGGTCGGCGGCCAGGTGTTCCTGAAGCGGCCGGGCAAGGCGCGCTTCGACTACGACGCGCCCTCGGGCCTGCTGGTCGTCTCGGACGGCGGCACGGTGTCGGTGCAGGACACGCGGCTGAAGACCTTCGACAAATATCCCCTGTCGGCGACGCCGCTGGCCGTCTTCCTGGCCAAGAACATCCGCCTGGACCGCGGCGTCACCGTCACCCGCGTCTCGCGCATGGCCGACGGCTTCTCGATCACCGCCCGGGATGGGAACAGGCGCACGGCCGGTCAGATCATGCTGACCTTCCGAAACGAGCCGCTCGAGCTGCTGGGCTGGACGGTGACCGACGCGCAAGGCCGCCAGACGCGCGTCCAGCTCCAGGGCCTGCAACGGGCCTCGGGCCTGGATTCTTCGCTGTTCGTCCTGAAGGACCCCCGCCCGAAGAACGTGGGTCGCGGAAAAGTGTGATTTGTTGATCACACGCAAGCTTTACCGCGTCAGCCTTTGACTTTCTGTCATGCTGTGATGATATTGCCACTACGTCGTCGGCGCGCGGTGCGCGCCGAGGAACCCGTGCCGGAACCTATCCCCTCCCGGCGGCGGCATGAGAGACGAACTTTCCCACGCCCGGGCGCATAGCCATCGCCCGGGCGTTTCTTTTCGCCACGTTTCCGAAGCAGGCGGGAAGGCTTAAGTGGGGCCCATGCGCCTGCGTCTCTGCACCTGGAACGTCAATTCCGTCCGCCTGCGCGTCGAGCAGGTCGCCCGCTTCGTCCAGGAGCAGGCGCCCGACGTCCTGTGTCTCCAGGAGATCAAGTGCCGCGAGGGCGAGTTCCCGGTGAACGCCTTCAAGGAGATGGGCCTGCCGCACGTGCGGGTCGCCGGCCAGAAGGGCTGGCACGGCGTGGCCATCGCCTCTCGCCTGCCGATCGAGGACGCGCCCAAGCTCGACGTCTGCCGGGAAGGCCACGCCCGCTGCGTGGGCGGGATCGTGGCCGGCGTCGAGGTCCACAACTTCTACATCCCGGCCGGCGGGGACGTTCCCGACCGGGCCGAAAACCCCAAGTTCGACCACAAGCTCGACTTCTACGAGAAGCTGACCGCCGAACTGGCCCGGCGCGACCGCAAGGCGCCGCTGGCCGTGGTGGGCGACCTCAACGTGGCCCCCGGCGAGTTCGACGTCTGGAACCACCGCTACATGTCGAAGATCGTCAGCCACACGCCGGTCGAGGTGGAGGCGTTCGGCAGGCTGAAGGCCGCTCTCGACTTCATCGACCTGCCCCGCGAGACCACGCCCGAGCCCGCCAAGATGGCCTCGTGGTGGAGCTACCGCGCCGCCGATTTCCGGCAGTCGAACCGGGGGCTTCGCCTCGACCACATCCTGGTGACGCCGGGCCTGCGCGACGCCGCCTTCCGGTTGGGGACCGCCGCCAGCCGCGTGCACGAGGACGTGCGGGCCTGGGAGCGGCCATCCGACCACGCCCCGGTGACGGCGGACCTGGTCCTTTAGGGCGCCAGCTTGTAGCCGCCGGCCTCGGTCAGCAGCAGCTTGGCGTTGGCGGGGTCCGGCTCGATCTTCTGGCGCAGGCGGTAGACGTGGGTCTCCAGCGTGTGCGTCGTGACCCCGGCGTTGTAGCCCCAGACCTCGGCCAGAAGCTCCTCGCGGCTGACGGCCTTCTCGCCGGCCCGGTAGAGGTACTTCAGGATGTTGGTCTCCTTCTCCGTCAGCCGGATCTTCTTCTGCTTCTCGTCGATGAGGATCTTGGCGGCGGGCCGGAACTCGTAGGACCCGAGCTTGAAGACGGCGCCCTCCGAGTGCTCGTGGCTGCGCAGCTGGGCGCGGATGCGGGCCAGCAGGACGGCGAACTTGTAGGGCTTGGTGACGTAGTCGTTGGCGCCGGCCTCCAGTCCCTGGACGGTGTCCTCGTCCGCGGCGGCCGCTGTCAGCATGATGACCGGGGCCGTCACGCCATTCTGCCGCATGCGCCGGCAGGCCTCGCGGCCGTCCATGTCCGGGAGATCGACGTCGAGCAGGACCAGGTCGGGTTTGACGTCGCCCGCCATGCGGACGCCGTCTCCGGCGGTCGGCGCCTCGAGGGTCTCGAAGCCCTCGGACTGGAGCTGTTCGGCGATCGCCCCGCGAAGGTCCTGGTCGTCATCGACGATGAGGAGGGTCTTGCGTTGAGCCATGGTTAGAACAAACACCATATGCGGGGTCTCGGGCAAAGGGTTTGCGACTTGATCTTCACGGCGACCGCGGACGGCTGGCTCGATCTCGGTGACCGCAAGGTGCGCTGCGCCCTGGGTCCGGCCGGGGTGAAACCGGCCCCTGACAAGCGCGAGGGCGACGGCGCCTCGCCCGCCGGCGTGTGGCCGATCCGGGAGGTCTGGTACCGGCCCGACCGGGGCCCGCCGCCCGCCTGCGAGCTTAGGGTGCGCGCCATGGCGCCGGACGACGGCTGGTGCGACGACCCGGCCGACCCGGCCTACAACCGCCACGTCAAGCTGCCCTATCCGGCCAGCGCCGAGCATCTCTGGCGGGAGGACGAAATCTACGACATCGTCGTCGTGCTGGGCCACAACGACGACCCGCCCTTCCCGGGGCTCGGCTCTTGCATCTTCCTGCACCTGAACCGGCCCGACTATCCGCCGACCCAGGGCTGCGTGGCCATCGCCCGCGCCGACCTGGAGGAGCTGCTGGGGCGCGCCCAGCCCGGCGACGCGGTGGAGATCGCGGTGGCGGCCGCCTAGGGCGTCGCGCGCTTCCCGAAGAGGGCCGAGCCTACCCGGACGCTGGTCGCCCCGAAGCGGATGGCGGTCTCGAAGTCGTCGCTCATGCCCATGGAGAGCCTGGAGAGGCCGTTGCGGGCGGCGATCTTCGCCAGCAGGGCGAAGTGCGGCCCCGGCGGCTCGTCGGCGGGCGGAATGCACATCAGACCCTCGATCGTCAGGCCAAAGTCCGCCCGGCAGGCGGCGATGAAGGCGTCGGCGTCGGCCGGCGTCACCCCGGCCTTCTGCGGCTCCTCGCCGGTGTTCACCTGCACATAGAGCCTGGGCGTGCGGCCCTGCTTCTGGATCTGCTCGGCCAGCGCGCGGGCCAGCTTCTCGCGGTCGAGGGTCTCGATCACGTCGAAGAAGGCCACCGCCTCCTTGGCCTTGTTGGACTGCAGGGGTCCGATGAGGTGCAGTTCCAGACCCTGGCTGCGGCCCTCCCAGCGCGCCATGGCCTCCTGAACGCGGTTTTCGCCGAACACCTTGTGGCCGGCGGCGACCACCGGCTCGACCGCTTCCCAGGGCTGCTGCTTGGAGACGGCGACCAGGGTCACCTCGGCGGGATCGCGGCCGCAGGCTTGCGCCGCCCGGGCGATCCGGGCCACGACGTCGGCGTAGGGCAGAGGAGGCGCGGCCATTTCGGGCGGGTTCTGGACCATGGAGCGGACGGCCCGGCTCTTAAAGCGCCCCGGCGGCGTGGGGAAGGGCCTGCCCCGCCTGCTGTTCTTCACCGATCCGGTGCGGACGCCCGATCCCGTGGCTGCGGCGCGCCGACTGCCCAAAGGGGCCGCGGTGGTCTACCGGACCTTCGGAGCGCCCGACGCCGAAGCGACGGCCCGCGCGCTGAAGGCGGTCGCGCGCGACCGCGGACTGAAGCTGCTGATGGGCCAGGACTGGGCGCTGGCGGCCCGGATCGGCGCCGACGGCGTCCACCTGCCCGAACGCCTGGCCCGCCGGGCGCGCGCCCTGAAGCGCGCCCGCCCGCGCTGGATCGTCACGGCCGCCGCCCACTCGCCACGCGCGGCGCGCGTTCCGGGTCCAGACGCGGTAGTGGTCTCGACGGTCTTTCCCTCGCGCAGCGCCTCGGCGGGCGAGCCCCTCGGCCCCGTCCGGCTGGCGGCCCTGGTTCGCGCGGCCGGGCGGCCCGTCTACGCCCTTGGAGGGGTGAACGACAAAACGGCCCGCCGTCTGCTGGACGCGGGCCTCGTCGGATTGGCGGGGGTGGAGGGCTTCTCGCCCTAGAACTTGAAGGCGGTCTCGAGCCGGACCTTGGGCTGGTCGGCCGGCCGGGCCTGGTTGGCGCGCGGAGTCAGCTCCTGCTCGCCCAAGGCCACCGAGCCGCCGACCCGCAGCGACGGCGTGATGCGGAAGTAGGCGCCCGCCTGCACGTCGTTCAGCGTGGATTCCCGCGTCTCGGGCTGCTTCAGGCCGAGGGTGATGCCGAAGCGGCCCTTGCTCGCGTCGAACTTGGTGATCGCGCCAGCGCCCGGCATGGCCGCGGTCGGCTCCGACTTCACCGTGAAGTCGATGCGCTTGCCCCTGTCGGCCGCACGGTCGGCCGCGTGCGCGCCGCCGGCCGCCACCCCCAGAAGGGCGACGGTCGCGATCACAGCGCTGATCCGACCAACCGACATACGCAACATATAGCCCCTGAGCCCCAATCCCGCAGCCCCTGGTATTGCACAGGTTCGCGAGCTCGTGAGCGATTAGAGAAGCGGAACGGGCGAGGTCAACCGACTCGCGGCGACTCCGGCTGCATATTGGGCAAGATCGCCCGGACATGTGGCGGCGGAGCCACGCGATTCCTGTTTGGCGCCAGAGATCGCATTGTTATAGAGGGCGCGGCGCGGGGCGGCGCCGTGGACGCCCGGCGCGTCCGCGGAACATCTTAGGAGACGGATTCATATGCCGTTTGTGCGCGGTGACTGGAAGCGTGGCCTGCTGGTGGGGACTGCGGCCCTGAGCGCCCTGGCGCTGGCCGCCTGCTCGAGCGGCCCGAAGACCTTCCAGACCCAGGAAGAAGGCGGCGGCGGTTTCCGCCTGTTCGGCCGCGGCGGCGGCAAGACCGCCGAGCCGGCCATCTCCGTGAACGGCTATCTGTGGCGGGCGACGCTGGACACCCTGTCCTTCATGCCCCTGGCCTCGGCCGACCCCTACGGCGGGGTGATCATCACCGACTGGTACGTCAATCCGGAGAAGCCGGACGAGCGCTTCAAGTGCACCGTGTACATCCTGGATTCGCGCCTGCGCGCCGACGGCCTGAACGTGGCGGTCTTCAAGCAGACCCGCGACGCCGCCGGAACCTGGGTGGACGCGCCTGCCGCGCCCCAGACCGAAACGGACATCGAGAACTCGATCCTGTCGCGGGCGCGCCAGCTCCGGCTTTCGAACATCCGGGGCTGATCGCCCCGGACGCCTTCGAAGGTCGGCGCGCCGCCGCAAAGCCAATCGGCCGTTGACCGGAACCGTCACTCCAGTCCAAAGGCCCGGCCATGGCCCGCTACAATCCGAAGGAAACCGAGCCCAAGTGGCGTAAGCGCTGGGACGAGGCGCAGGCGTTCCGCGCCGTCATGGATCCCGGCAAGCCCAAGTACTACGTGCTGGAGATGTTCCCGTACCCTTCGGGACGCCTGCACATGGGCCACGTGCGCAACTACTCGCTGGGCGACGTGATCGCGCGGTTCAAGCGGGCCCGGGGCTTTTCGGTGCTGCATCCGATGGGCTGGGACGCCTTCGGCCTGCCGGCCGAGAACGCCGCCATGGAGCGCGGCGTCGATCCCAAGGCCTGGACCTACGACAACATCGCGCGCATGCGGGCCGAGCTGAAGGAGCTGGGCCTGGCGATCGACTGGTCGCGCGAGTTCGCGACCTGCGACGTCGAGTACTACGGCAAGCAGCAGGCCTGGTTCATCGACCTGTTCAAGCGCGGCCTGGTCTATCGCAAGGAAAGCGTCGTCAACTGGGACCCGGTCGACCAGACCGTGCTGGCCAACGAGCAGGTGGTCGACGGCCGCGGTTGGCGCTCGGGCGCGGTGGTCGAGAAGCGCAAGCTGGCCCAGTGGTTCCTGCGCATCACCGACTACGCCGACCAGCTGGTCGACGACCTGGAGAAGCTGGACCGCTGGCCCGAGAAGGTCCGGGTCATGCAGGAGAACTGGATCGGCCGCTCCAAGGGCTGCCGCTTCCGGTTCCACTTCGGCGGCCAGGCCCCGGTGGGCTTCGAGACGGGCCTGGAGGTCTACACCACCCGACCCGACACCCTGTTCGGCGCGTCCTTCGTCGGCATCGCCCCCGATCACCCGCTGGCGGCGCTGGTCGCGTCCAGGGATGCCGAAGCCAAGGCGTTCGTCGAGGAGTGCCGCAAGGGCGCGGTCTCGGAGGCCGAGATCGAGACCGCCGAGAAGATGGGCTTCGACACCGGCCTGACGGTGAAGCACCCGTTCGATCCGACCTGGGAGCTGCCGGTCTGGATCGCCAACTTCATCCTGATGGACTACGGCACCGGCGCGATCTTCGCCTGCCCGGCGCACGACCAGCGCGACCTGGACTTCGCCCGCAAGTACGGCCTGCCGGTGAAGCCCGTCGTCCTGCCCCCCGAGGAGGCCCAGGCCGACGCGGTGCTGAAGAAGCTGCTGGACGAGGCCTACACGGGGCCCGGCACGATCATCAATTCCGACTTCCTGGACGGTCTGGACATCGAGTCCGCCAAGGCGGCGGCGATCGCCCGCATCGAGGCGCAGGGCGACGGCGAAGGCGCCACCGTCTACCGCCTGCGCGACTGGGGCGTCTCGCGCCAGCGCGCCTGGGGCTGCCCGATCCCGGTGGTCCATTGCGAGGAGTGCGGCGTGGTCGCGGTCCCGAAGAGCGAACTGCCCGTGGCCCACCCGGACGACATCGAGTTCGGCAAGGCGGGCAACGCGCTCGAGCGCCATCCGACCTGGAAGCACACGACCTGCCCCGGTTGCGGCGGCCCCGCCACGCGCGAAACCGACACGCTGGACACCTTCGTGGACAGCTCCTGGTACTTCGCCCGCTTCGCCAATCCGGACGCCGCCGAGCCGATCGACAAGGCGGCCGCCGACTACTGGCTGCCCGTCGACCAGTACATTGGCGGCATCGAGCACGCCGTGCTGCACCTGCTCTACGCCCGCTTCGTCACCAAGGCCCTGGCCGACGAAGGCATGGTCAGCGTCCGCGAGCCGTTCGCGGGCCTGTTCACCCAGGGGATGGTGACCCACGAGACCTACCGGAAGCAGAACGGCGACTGGGCCGAGCCCGGCGAGGTCGAGGTGGTGGTCGAGGGCAAGACCCGCCGCGCCCGCCTGGTCGAGACGGGCGAGCCGGTGGTGATCGGCGACATCGAGAAGATGTCGAAGTCCAAGAAGAACACCGTGGCCCCCGAGGAGATCTTCGAGGTCTACGGCGTGGACGCGGCGCGCCTGTTCGTCATGTCGGACTCGCCGGCCGAGCGGGACGTCCAGTGGACCACCGGCGGCGTCCAGGGCGCCTGGCGCTTCGTCAACCGCGTCTGGGACGAGTTCGACAGCCAGCCCGAGGGCGTGAGCGGCCAGGCCGGCGACGATCCCGCCGCCCAGGCGCTGCGCCAGACCACCCACCGAACCGTCAAGGCGGTGACCGAGGCGATCGACACCTTCCGCTTCAACTCGGGCATCGCGCGGCTCTACCAGTTCCTGAACGCCCTGAAGGCCGCGCCCGCCAAGGACGCCTCGCCCGCCCTCCTGGCCGCCCGTCAGGAGGCGCTGCTGGCCTTCGCCCGCCTGATCGCGCCCTTCACGCCGCACCTGGCCGAGGAATGCTGGGCCCGCGTCGGCGGCCAGGGCATGGTCGTCGAGGCGCCGTGGCCCGAGTTCGACCCGGCGCTGACGGAGGACGCGGTGAAGGTCCTGCCGGTGCAGGTGAACGGCAAGCGCCGGGGCGAAATCTCCGCGCCGGCGGGCGCCGAGCCGGCGGACGTCGAGAAGCTCGTCCTGGCCGATCCCGAGATCGCCTCGCGCCTGGAGGGCCTGACCATCCGCAAGATCATTGTGGTCAAGGACCGGATCGTGAATATCGTGGCCGCATGAAGAGAGCCGCGCTCCTCGCCGCCCTGAGCCTCTCGGCCGCCGTGCTGTCGGGTTGCGGCTTCACGCCCCTCTACGCCGAGCCGGGCGTGACCTCGAAACTGGCCGCCATCGACGTGGTCGCGCCCGACGGCCGCGCCGGCTACCTGATCCGCCAGCACCTGGACGACGCCTTCGGCCGCAACCACGGCGGCCCCAGCGCCTACACCATGCAGCTGGCGCTCGGGGAATCCCGCTATCCGCGCGGCGTGCGCATCGACAACGTGGCGACCCGCTACGAGTACGTGCTGGTCGCCGACTACGAGCTGCGGGCCCAGCCCTCGGGCGCGGTGGCCAAGCGTGGCCGGGTGCGGGTGGAGCTCACCTACGATTCCGCCGACCAGCCCTACGCCTCGATCTCGGCCCAGCAGGACGCCCAGGACCGCGCCGCCGCCGAGGCGGCCCGGCGCATCCAGCTCGAACTGGCGGTCTGGCTCGCCAACGGCGCCAAGACCAAGAGCTGAGGCCATGATCCTCAGCCGCCGACCCGATATCGAGCGGTTCCTGTCCAAGCCCGACGCCGGCGTTCGCGCCGCGCTGATCTATGGCCGCGACATGGGCGTGGTGCGCGACCGCGGCCACCAGCTCGCCGCCAAGGTGGTCGACAACCCGGACGACCCCTTCGACGTGGCGATCCTCACCGAGACGGACGTCGCCGACGATCCACCCCGGCTGGAGGGCGAGCTCGCCGCCCAGTCGCTGATGGGCGGCCGGCGCATGGTCCGCCTGCGGCTGTCCTCCGAGAAACCGGCCATCGACAAGCTGGCCGCCGAGGCGCTGGAACGCCACGCAGCCGGCGAACTCAATCCCGACGCCTTCTTCCTGATCGAGGCAGGGAACCTCGGGCGCGATTCCGCCCTGCGTAAGGCCGCCGAGAAGGCCAACGGCGCGGCGGCCATCCCCTGCTACGAGGACGAGCCCGGCGACGTGGCGCGGCTGGTGCGCGAGACCCTGGCCCGCGACAGCGTGAGCCTGAACGCCGACGCGCTGGCCCTGTTCGTGGCCCGCATGCCCAAGGAGCGCGGGGTGGCCCGCCAGGAGATCGAGCGGCTGGCCCTCTACCTCGGCCCCGGCAGCAACACGGTGGGCACGCCCGCCGAGCTCGAGGGCTTCCTGGGGGTAGAGCCCGAGGCCAGCCTCTTCGACGCCGCCGCCGACGCCTTCGGCGGCAAGCTGGCCGACGCCCAGGCCGGCATCCGCCGCGCCGCCCAGGAAGGCGAGAGCGGCCCCGCCGCGGTGCGGGCCATCGGCATGCACCTCGGCAAGCTCCGCCGCGTGCTGACCCTGCACAAGAACGGAGCGGGCCTGCAGGAGGCCGCCAAGGCCTCCGGCGTGTTCTGGAAGCAGGAGCGCGAGTTCCTGCGCCAGGCGCGGGCCTGGACGCTGGACGAGCTCGACCGCATCCAGCCCGAAGTCCTGGCCGCCGACAAGGCGTGCAAGACGGCGGGCTCCCCCGACCGCCTGATCGCCGAGCGCCTGGCGCTGACCGTAGCCGGGCGGGCGAGGCGGTTGGGGCTCTAGCCCTCGGCCGTCACCAGATCCCGCAAGGCGCCCAGGAAGTAGGTCCAGCCCCAGGGGTAGTCGCTGATGTCCGCCGCGCGGACGAAGCCGTCATGGACCACGGTCACCTTCGTTCGACCGCCGAGGTCCTCGAACAGCCACGTGACCCTCTGCGTCGGCACGTCTGGATCGCCCCGCCAGTCGGGCCAGTCGGTGACGATCCGGGCGTTCTCGACCAGTTCCAGGATGCTGGTCGGACCCCCGACGACCTGTCGACCGTCCACCTCGTACGCCCAACCGTAGCTGTAGCGGCCGCCCGTCCGGGCCTCCACCACCGGATCCGGCGCGCCGAGCCACCGCTTCATGAGCTCGGGGTCGGTGAAGGCGCGGAACACCTTCCCGACCGGCGCCTCGATGACGATGGAGCCGCGCACCTCCGGGTTCGGGTCGGAGAAATCGGGCCGGCACAGCCCGTCGCCGCCCGCCAGATGAGCCTTCAGGTTTCCCCCGTGGATGCGCCAGAGGTCGTCGATCAGTTCCTTGGCCCGGCCGATCGCCGGCGCCTCGTCAAAGACGTGCGCACCGATCAGCGTCGCCCCGCCGGCGTTGGTCTCCGGATCGCCAGGCGCCAGCTCCAAGGTCACCAGGCTGGGCTTGCCGTGCAGCTCCCAGGTGAAGGCCAGGGCGCGGTCCGGCTCGAACAGTGTCAGCCGCTGTTTGGCCTGATCGGCCGCCCGGGTCCCGTAGACGTGCGGGCCCCAGAAGCGGAAGACGCCCCCGGGTCTCGGTTCCACCTCCGCCTCGTCCGCCAACCAGCGGCGAAGCTCGGTCGGATCGACGAGGGCGGCGAACACCCGGGCGGGCGGGGCCGGCAGGGCCCAGGTGAAGGCGTGTTCGAGCTCAGGCATCGGAGTCCTCCTCGACGATCCGTTTCAGGTCGGTGAGCCGCGCCGCCCAGTAGAGGCGGTAGGGCGCGAGCCAGGTGTCCACGCTGGCGAGCGCCGCTGGTTCCAGGCTGTAGATGCGCGCCTGGGCCTCGCGCCGTTCGCGCAGCAGGCCGGCGCGTTTCAGGACGCCGACGTGCTTGGCGATGGCCGGCCGGCTGACCGGGAAATGGCTGGCGAGTTCGCCGGCCCGCAGTTCGCGGTCGCGCAGCAGATCGAGGATGGCCCGCCGGGTAGGATCGGCGATCGCGCCGAAGACGGCCTCTCGGGCGGCTTGTTGCGTAACCATATGGTTACAATGGCACGCGCGCGAAGGTGGCGCAAGGCCGCATCACGATGTTCGGAAAGGGGCTCCTACCGCCTGGTCAGGCGGCGGCAGATCTCGTCGAGCTGTTCGAGGGTGGCGTAGCGGATCTTCACCTCCCCCGCGCCGCCGCGGTCGGCGACATCGACGCTCATGCCGAGCGCATCCTCGAGGTCGGCTTCCAGGGCCGAGGTGTCGGCGTCCTTCGACCGCTTCGGGCCACTGGCCTTCTTCGGCTCGGCGGCGGGGCCTTGCGGCCTGGCCAGCGCCTCGGCGTCCCGCACCGACAGGCTTTTCTCGATGATGCGATCAGCCAGCGCTTCCGGATTGTCGGCCGTCAGCAGCGCCCGGGCGTGGCCGGCCGAGAGGCGGCCGAAGACCACGTGCTCCTGGACGGCCGGCGGGAGTTGCAGCAGGCGCAGGGTGTTGGCCACGTGGCTGCGGCTCTTGCCGACGCGCTCGGCGGCCTGCTCCTGGGTGTAGCCGAGGCGGGCCATGAGGGCCTGGTAGGCGCGGGCCTCCTCCATGGCGTTGAGGTCGGCGCGCTGGACGTTCTCGACCACGGCGATCTCGAACGACAGGTCGTCGCCCACCTCGCGGACCAGGACCGGGACGGCCTTGAGGCCGGCCTTCTGGCTGGCCCGCCAGCGGCGCTCGCCGGCCACGATCTCGTATTCGCCGGGCGTCCGGGGCGAGGGCCGCACCAGGATCGGCTGCAGCACGCCGCGCTCGCGGATCGAAGCGGTGAGCTCGGCGATCTCGGCCTCGGCGAAGTGCTGGCGCGGTTGGTCGGGGTTGCGATGGATCAGCTCGATGGGGATCTCGCGCACGCCGGCCTGCGGATCGACCGCATGCTCGATGTCCTCGGCCTCGCCCAGGAGCGCCGAGAGACCCCGGCCCAGTCCACGCTTTTCCGCCATCGTCTCACACCACCGCGTCAGCCGCCGCGCGCTTGCGGCGGTCGCGCTCGCGCAGCACCACTTCGCGCGCGAGCTTCAGATAGGCCTGGCTGCCGGCGCACTTCAGGTCGTAGACCAGGGCCGGCTTGCCGAAGGACGGCGCCTCGGAGACCCGCACGTTGCGGGGGATCACCGTCTGGTAGACCGTCTCGCCGAAGTGGCCGCGCACGTCGCTCGCCACCTGCTCCGACAGCGAGTTGCGCCGGTCGTACATGGTCAGGATCACGCCCTGGATCTCCAGGGACGGATTGAGGCTGCCGCGCACCAGGTCGATGGTGCGCATGAGCTGGGTCAGGCCCTCCAGGGCGAAGAACTCGCACTGCAGCGGCACGAGCACGGCGTCGGCCGCGGCCATGGCGTTGACCGTCAAAAGGTTCAGCGACGGCGGGCAGTCGATGAGGACGTAGGTGTAGTCGCCGCTCTCGCGGAGCGGGCTGAGCGCGTCGCGCAGCTTGAACGAACGGCGGGACTGCTGGCCGAGCTCCAGCTCCACGCCCGAGAGGTCCGGGTCGGCGGGAACGAGATCGAGGCCCGGCACGGAGGTCTTCACGACCGCCTCCAGCGCCGCCTTCTCGCCCATCAGCACGTCGTAGAGGGTGTTCTTGCGCAGGGCCCGGCCGACGCCGAGGCCCGTGGAGGCGTTGCCCTGGGGATCTGAGTCGATCAGCAGCACCTTCTCGCCGACGGCGGCGAGCGCGGTGCCGAGGTTGATGGCGGTGGTGGTCTTGCCCACGCCGCCCTTCTGGTTGGCCACCACGAGGATGCGTAAGGCCCGATCGGAAGGGCGGTCAGACTTTGCGGCCACGGCCCCGTTCCCTTCCCAGACGCTTCACCCGCACGATCCGGCCCCGCTCGTCGCTCTTGGACGGTATGACATCCGCCTCGAATTCCCAAGATCTAGCGGCTTCGGACATCTCGGCTGCTACATCTTGTCCCTTGAGGAACAGGCCTACCGCGCCCGACTTCAGGTAGGGCCGGGCGTACCCCAACAGGCGGACGAGCGGCGCACAAGCCCGGGCGGTGACGATGTCCACAGCCAAGTCGAGGTTTTCCGCCCTCTCGTTATGAACCGTGGCCGGCAGGTTCAGGGCGTTCACCACCTCGGTCAGGAAGCGGCAGCGCTTGGCCATGCTCTCGACGAGGTGGACGTGGAAGCCCGGCCGACCCTTGCCGAGTATGGCCAGGACCAACCCGGGGAAGCCCGCGCCGGCGCCGAGGTCGGCCCAGACGAGGGCGTCCGGGGCGAGCCGCAGGAGCTGGGCGCTGTCCCAGGCGTGGCGGTTCCAGAAGTCCGGGATGGTCTTGGGGCCGACGAGGTTCATCACCGCGTTGCCCGCTTCCAGCATCTCCAGGAAGCGCGTCAGGTCGGCGACCTGGGCGTCCGTCGCCCCGGTGGCGGCGGCGAACGACGCGGCATCGGTGACCTGGCTCACGCGGCGCGGCGGCGGACGTGGGCGAGGAGCGCGGTAAGCGCGCCGGGCGTGACGCCCTCGATGCGGGCGGCCTGGCCGAGGGTCAGCGGCCGGACGGCGGCCAGCTTCTCGCGCACCTCGTTGGAGAGCCCGCCGATGGCGGCGTAGTCGAGCTCGGCCGGCAGGCGCAGGTCCTCGTCGCGGCGGAAGGCCTCGGCGTCGGCGGCCTGGCGGTCGAGGTAGCCGGCGTAGGTCGCGTCGATCTCGATCTGCTCGCGGACGGCGGCCGGCCAGTCGCCGATCTGCGGCCAGACGCGGGCCAGGTCCTCGAAGGCGATGGTCGGATAGGCCAGGAGCTGAAGCAGATCGCGCAGTTGGCCGTCGGCCTTCACGGGCAGGCCAGCCCTCTGGGCCTGGGCGGGCGTGAGGCGCAGCGCATGGGCCTGGGCGCGGGCGTCGGCCAGGGCCTGCTGTTTCACGTGAAACGCCTGGGCGCGGGCGGAGCCGACGACGCCGAGGAGGGTCCCCTTCCCGGTCAGGCGCTGGTCGGCGTTGTCGGCCCGCAACGTCAGGCGGAACTCGGCGCGGCTGGTGAACATGCGGTAGGGCTCGGTCACGCCGCGGGTGACCAGGTCGTCGATGAGCACGCCGATATAGGCCTCGTCGCGGGCGAACTGGGCCGGGTCGGCGCCCGAGGCGGCACGGGCGGCGTTGAGACCCGCCACCAGGCCCTGCGCGCCGGCCTCCTCGTAGCCCGTGGTGCCGTTGATCTGGCCGGCCAGGTAGAGGCCCGGCAACCGCTTGGCCTCGAGGGTCGGATAGAGCTCGCGGGGATCCACGTAGTCGTATTCGATGGCGTAGCCGTGCCGCTTCACCACCACGTCCTCCAGGCCCGGGATGGTCCTGAGGAAAAGGTCCTGGGTCTCGGCGGAGACCGATGTCGAGATGCCGTTCGGATAGACGGTCGTGTCGTCCAGGCCCTCGGGCTCGAGGAAGATCTGGTGGCTGGTCTTGTCGCGGAAGCGGACGACCTTGTCCTCGATGGAGGGGCAGTAGCGCGGCCCCCGCCCCGAGACCCGCCCGCCATAGACGGCGCTCTCGCCGAGGCGCTCGGCGATGATCCGGTGGGTCTCTTCCGTGGTGTAGGTGATCCCGCACTGGATCTGCGGGACGGTGATCGCCTCAGTCAGGAAGGAGAACGGGATCGGCTCGGCGTCCGCATCCTGCATCTCCAGCCGCTCCCAGGCGATGGTCGAGCCGTCCAGGCGCGCGGGCGTGCCGGTCTTCAGCCGGCCCATCGAGAGACCCAGGGCATAGAGCCGGTCCGACAGGCCGATGGCCGGGGCGTCACCGATCCGCCCCGCCGGGATGCGGGTCTCGCCCTGGTGGATGACGCCCTTCAGGAAGGTGCCGGTGGTCAGCACCACCCGGCCGGCCGGATAGGTCTCGCCGCTCGCCCCCAGGACGCCCGTGACCCGGCCGCCGTCAACCAGCAGGTCCTCGACCGCCTCGGCCTTGATGGTCAGGTTCGGGGTGGCGAAGAGTTCGGCCTGCATGGCCTCGCGGTAGAGCCGGCGGTCGATCTGGGAACGGGGCCCGCGCACCGCCGCCCCCTTGGAGCGGTTCAGCATGCGGAACTGGATGCCCGCCTGGTCGGCGAGCCGGCCCATGACCCCGTCCAGGGCGTCGATCTCGCGGACCAGATGCCCCTTCCCCAGGCCGCCGATGGCCGGGTTGCAGCTCATCTCGCCGATGGTCTCGACCTTGTGGGTGAGCAGCAGGGTGCGCGCACCGAAGCGCGCCGCCGCCGCCGCGGCCTCGCAGCCGGCGTGCCCTCCGCCGATGACGATGACGTCCCACTGGGTCATGAGGCGGCTCATATAGTCGAAGGCGGCCTGCGTTTCACGTGAAACGTCCACGACGCCCTTGGGCGGTCTCGGCGGAACGCGGGTGCGTCAATTTATCCCTACGACTTTAGTAGGTTTTCCGTCGACCGGACCTTGGCTTTGAGCCGCCGCCCGCCCAATTGAGCCGCGCTGGCCCCGCGCAGAGTACCCGACCCGGTCGCGCGAGCCCCCCACACACCCCGCCGCCGGGGGCGCGGGCGCCAGCGCTGCCTAAGGCCACGGCAGGTCCGCGCGGTTTCTCTCCAGCCGCGCGGACACCCGGGGCCGGGCGATGGCGGGTTCCGTGTTTCACGTGAAACAGAGTGTCTTTCGCCGCTGCAGCGGACAGGCCCGCGCCCGCCTCCGCTGATCCCCGCCTTCGCGGGGATGAGTCGCTTCGCGCTCACTTGCCGATGCAGAAGGTCGAGAAGATCCGGCCCAGCACGGCTTCGGGATCGATGCGGCCGGTGATGCGGTCGAGGGCCCGGGCGGCGAGACGAACATCCTCGGCGGCGAGCTCCAGGTGTTCCTCCTGGGCGAGCGCGTGGCGCAGGCGCGTGGCGGCCTCGGCCAGCAGCTCGCGATGCCGCAGGCGCGTGGCGGCCGGGGTCTCGGCGCCGCCGAGGGCCTCCACCACCTTCTCGGTCAGGGTCTGCTTCAGCCAGGCCACGTCGCTGGGCCCGCGAGCCGTCACCTCGGCGGCGGCCAGGCCCATGCGGCGGGCGACCTCGGCGGCCCAGGCGCCGGCGGGCCCCACCGGCAGGTCGCGCTTGGCGATCAGGCAGAGGTCTCCCTCCCCCACCTCGTCCGGCAGGCCCGGGATCTCGGCCGACGATCCGTCCACCAGCCACAGGCGCAGGTCCGCGGCCTCGGCCCAGGCGCGGGCCCGGCGCACGCCCTCGGCCTCCACCTCCTCGTCCGTGTCGCGCAGGCCGGCGGTGTCGGCCAGCAGGGCCTTGTAGCCCCCCAGCACCATCGGGACCTCGATGACATCGCGGGTGGTGCCGGGCTTGGCCGTCACGATGGCCGCCTCGCGGCCGACCAGGGCGTTCAGCAGGGTGCTCTTGCCGGCGTTGGGTGCGCCCACGAGGGCGATGCGGTAGCCCTCACGCACCCGTTCGCCCCGGGCCACGTCGGCGGCGGCGGCCTCGATCTCGCGGGCCAGCTCGGCCAGCACCGGCCGGGCCCGCGCCGCCACGTCGGCCGGCACCTCCTCGTCGGGGAAGTCCACGGCGGCCTCGAACATGGCCAGGGCCTCCGTCAGCGCCTCGCGCCAGCGGGCCTGGACCTCGGATAGCCGGCCGCCGAGCTGTTCCAGGGCCTGGCGGCGTTGGGCGTCGGTCTCGGCATCGATCAGGTCGGCCACGCCCTCGGCCTGGGCGAGATCGAGCCTGCCGTTCTCGAAAGCCCGACGGGTGAACTCCCCGGGCTCGGCCAGGCGCAGGCCAAGACCCGCGAGCGCATCGACCAGGGCGCCCACGACGGCGGTCCCGCCGTGCACGTGAAATTCGGCGGCGTCCTCGCCGGTGTAGCTGCCGGGACCGGGAAACCAGAGCACCAGGGCCTCGTCGATGGGCCGCCCCTGCCCGTCGTACAGGCGCCGCACGGACGCCCGGCGCGGCTCGGGCAGATCGCCCCCGAGCGCCAGGACCGCCGCCTCGCTGCGGGGCCCAGAGACCCGCACCACCGCCACCGCCGCCCGGCCCGCCGCCGTGGCCGGGGCGAAGATGGTGTCGGTCATTCCTTGGGGCCCGACCCGCCGAGGCCGGCTTCCATCATCTTGCGGAACTGCTCCTGGGCGCCGGCCCCGAAGCTCATCCAGTTCTTCATGAACTCCTCGGGATTGAGCATGGCGACGTTGGCGTCGATGCGCTTGCCCATCTCCTGCACCAGGTGGTCGTTCAGGCTGCTCACGTCGGGCAGGCCCAGGAACCGGCGGGCCTCCTCGGGCGTGCAGTCGACTTCGATCGTCATCTTCATGGCGTGATGTTCCCGTGCTCGGTTCCATATGGCCGCAGGGCCCCTCCCCGCGCTAGTAGCAACGTCCGAAGGGCATCGAACACGGGAGACCCAGGCATGGGCGAACGCATCACCATCACCGCCGTGGACGGCGGCAGCTTCAGCGCCTACGTGGCCCGGCCCGCCGCGGCCGTCGCCCCCGCCATCGTGGTCATCCAGGAGATCTTCGGGGTGAACCAGGTGATGCGCGACATCTGCGACGGCCTGGCCGCCCAGGGCTACCTCGCCGTCTGCCCCGACCTCTTCTGGCGGATCGAGCCGGGGATCGACATCACCGACAAGTCCGAGGCCGAGTGGAAGCGCGCCTTCGAGCTGTTCAACGCCTTCGACGTGGACCAGGGCCTGCGCGACATCCGCGCCACCATCGCCGAGGTCCGCGAGAACCCGGCCTGCAACGGCAAGGTGGGCGCGGTGGGCTTCTGCCTGGGCGGCCTGCTGGCCTTCCTGACGGCGGCGCGCACCGACGCCGACGCCAGCGTCTCGTACTACGGCGTGGGGATCGAGAGCCGGGTCGGCGAGGCCGACAAGCTGTCGCGGCCGCTGCTCATGCACATCGCCGAGGAGGACCAGTTCGTGCCGAAGGCGGCGCAGGAGCTGATCCTCAAGTCGTTGAAGAACCACCCGCTGATCGAGATCCACACCTATCCGGGCCGCGACCACGCCTTCGCGCGCGAAGGCGGCGACCACTATCACGCCGGCGACGCGGCCCAGGCGAACGCCCGCACCCTGGCCTTCTTCAAGAAGAACCTCGCCGAGAAGGTTGGGGCCTGATGCGCGCGATCCAGTTCTCCCGCACCGGCGGGCCCGAGGTCCTGGAGCTGGTGGAGGTGGAGACGCCGGCGCCGGGTCCCGGCCAGGTGCGCGTCCGGCACGAGGCCTGCGGCATCAACTTCATCGACACCTATCAGCGGGGCGGCCTCTATCCGGTGAAGCTGCCGTGCATCCCCGGCGGCGAGGCGGCCGGGGTGGTGGACGCCGTCGGCGAAGGCGTGACCCGGCTGAAGGAAGGCGACCGCGTGGCCTACCTGGGCGGCTTCGGCGGCTATGCCGAGGCCAATGTGGTCGCCGCCGAGCGGGCGGTGAAGGTCCCCGACCAGGTGGACCTGAAGGTCGCCGCCGCGTCCTTCCTGAAGGGGATGACGGTCGAGGCCTTCGTCCGCCGCTGCTATCCCGTGCGGGCCGGCCAGTTCGTGCTGGTACATGCCGCCGCCGGCGGGGTGGGCCAGATCATGGTCCAGTGGCTGAAGGCCATCGGCGCCGTGGTGATCGCCACGGTCGGTTCCGAGGCCAAGGCCGAGCGCGTCCGCGCGCTGGGCGCCGACCACGTGATCCTCTACCGCGAGCAAGACGTGGCCGCCGAGGTCCGCGGGATCACCGGCGGCCAGGGCGTGGCCGTGGCCTATGACTCGGTGGGCAAGGACACCTTCGAGGGCACGCTCGGCAGCCTCGCCCGTCGGGGCTGGTTCGTGAGCTTCGGCAATGCGTCGGGTCCCGCGCCGGCGGTCGAACCGCTCAGGCTGATGCGGGGCGGGAGCCTGGTGTTCACCCGGCCGACCCTGTTCGACTATGTGGCGACGACCGAGGAGCTCGACCTGAGCGCGGCGGCCCTGTTCGAGATGATCGCCACCGGCAAGGTGAAGATCGAGATCGGCCAGACCTTCCCGCTCGCCGACGCCCGCAAGGCCCACGAAGCCCTGGAAAGCCGGGCGACGGTTGGCGCGAGCCTGCTGGTTCCGTAGAGCGCCTTCCCTCCCCCTCGTGGGGAGGGACAGGCCGCAGGCCAGGGTGGGGAAGTCACGACTGGGCGCGGGGGTTGGGGATTGGCGGGCCGTCTGATGCGCCGCGCCTTACGAGACGCTTCCCCACCCTCGCTCGCCTACGGCGAGCGCGTCCCTCCCCATTAAGGGAGGGAAAGGGGCCCTTTCTGTCGCGCAGGGAGAGGCACTGCCGTACGGTTTTCGCGGCCAATTTCGCGACAGAGGCGATTTTCCAAAACGAAGGGGCCCCGGTCTCCCGAAGCCCCTGTTTTCATTCAGCTTTTCAGAACGCCAAAATCAGGTGTTCATCGACTGGAAGAAGTCGTCGTTGTTCTTCGAGCCCCGCAGCTTGTCGAGCAGGAACTCGATCGCGTCCTGGGCGCCCATGGGGTTCAGGATGCGGCGGAGGATGTAGGTCTTCTGGAGGTGCTCCTTCGGGGTGATGAGCTCCTCCTTCCGGGTGCCGGACTTCAGCACGTCGATGGCCGGATAGATGCGCTTGTCGGCCACCTTCCGGTCCAGGACGATTTCCGAGTTACCGGTGCCCTTGAACTCTTCGAAGATGACTTCGTCCATCCGGCTGCCGGTGTCGATCAGGGCGGTGGCGATGATGGTCAGCGAGCCGCCCTCCTCGATGTTCCGGGCGGCGCCGAAGAAGCGCTTGGGCCGTTGCAGGGCGTTGGCGTCGACGCCGCCGGTCAGCACCTTGCCCGAGGACGGGACCACGGTGTTGTAGGCGCGGCCGAGGCGGGTGACCGAGTCCAGCAGGATGACCACGTCGCGCTTGTGCTCGACCAGGCGCTTGGCCTTCTCGATGACCATCTCGGCCACCTGGACGTGGCGGGTCGCCGGCTCGTCGAAGGTCGAGGAGATGACCTCGCCCTTCACCGTGCGCTGCATGTCGGTGACTTCTTCCGGGCGCTCGTCGATCAAGAGGACGATCAGGTAGCACTCGGGGTGGTTGGTCTCGATCGACTTGGCGATGTTCTGCAGCATCACGGTCTTGCCGACCCGCGGCGGGGCGGTGATCAGGCAGCGCTGGCCCTTGCCGAGCGGGGCCACGATGTCGATGACCCGGCCCGAGCGGTCCTTCAGCGTCGGGTCGTCGATCTCCATCTTCAGCCGCTCGTCGGGATAGAGCGGGGTCAGGTTGTCGAACAGGACCTTGTGTCGGACGCTCTCGGGCGTCTCGAAATTGATCTGGGTGACGGCGACGAGGGCGAAGTAGCGCTCGCCTTCGCGCGGGGCGCGGACGGCGCCGACCACCGAATCGCCGGTGCGCAGGCCGAACTTCCGGATCTGCGAGGGGCTGACATAGATGTCGTCGGGACCCGGAAGATAGTTGGCCTCGGGGCTGCGCAGGAAGCCGAAGCCGTCCTGCACCACCTCGAGTGTCCCTGAGCCGGAGATCTCGACGCCTTCCTCGGCCAGGGTCTTGAGGATCGCGAACATCATGTCCTGCTTGCGCATGGAGTTCGCGTTCTCGACCTCGAGCTGCTCGGCGAAGCTGAGCAGGTCGGCCGGCGACTTGTCCTTCAGCTCCTGCAGGCTCATCTGGGTCAGGCCCATGGCGGCGATGGCCTTGGCGGCTTCCGACGGCTCATCGGACGCCTCGTCGGTTTCGGAGCCGGCGTCGGCTTCCTCGGCCGCGGCCTCGGCGGCCTGGGTCTCGAGCTCGGGGGTCTCGGTTTCAGGGAAGTCCTGGGTATCGTCTTGCATTTGAATCTACTTGGGAATTCGCGCGCGGCCGGACGGACTCCGGACGCGGGCTGGGAGGAATCTGGCGGCGCCGACGGATTGCCCTGGGGCGCCGATGTGGACGTTTTGGGAGCCGGACCGCTGCGCGAGAAGCCGCGCAGGGGGCGGCGGAAAGGCGGGGCGCGCCGCCGTTTCGCGACGCGTAGGTCCAGCGGAACCACATGCCGCCCGGCCGGTCAAGCGGGTCGGGCGTCACGCAGATATGTGGGGTGGCGGATCGAGGCGCGCCAGGGGGTCCCTCAGCGGGCCCCGAACTGGAGGGTGACGGCAAGCACCGCCACGACGGCCAGCAGGAAGGGGATCTCGTTGGTGGCGCGCCAGAACTTCCCCGACTTCGGCCGCTGACCGGCGGCGAGCTTCCTGCGGGCGCCGGAGAGGAAGCCGTGCCAGCCGGAGAGCGCGATGACCATCGCAAGCTTCGTCAGCATCCAGGGCTGGAGGAGGAAGCCCCAGCCCTCGCCGGCCGCATAGACGTGCCAGAGGATCAGCGTGATCCCGAGCAGCCAGGTCAGACCCATGGCCGGGTTGATGATGATCCGCAGGAGCTTGGCCTCCCACACCTGGAAGTGGGCGTCGAACTCGGTCCCGGGAGGCGCGGTCTCGGTGTGGTAGGCGTAGAGCCGGGGCAGGTACATCATCCCGCTCATCCAGGCGATCACGGCGATGATGTGCAGGCCGCGCAGCAGGTCGTAGCTCAGGAATTCCGGCCAGCTCATGCGTGTCTCTCCTCCCGACAGGCGCACTTGCCATGGCCGGCGGGGCAGAGCCAAGGCCCGAACGGGGCGACGGGGGTCCGCTCGGAGGCCGAGAGGGTCGCTTCGGCCAGGGCGCCGATGAAGCTTTCGGTCACGCCCGGCGCGGGGGCGCGCAGGTAGAAGGGCATGTCCAGGGACCTGGCCAGCGCCGCGTACTCGTGGTCGAGCTCGACCAGGGTCTCGACGTGTTCCGACACGAAGGCGATGGGCGAGATGAGCACGCCCTTGCCGTCGGCGGCGGCCTTTCGGATGGCGTCCTCGGTGGCCGGCTCCAGCCACTTGAGGGGTCCGACCCGGCTCTGGAAGCAGACCTGCCAGTCGTCGATCTCGGGCAGGTGCTGGGCCACCGCCGCGGCCGTGGCCTCGATCTGAGCGCGGTAGGGATCGCCCGCGTCCACCACCTTCTGCGGTAGGCCGTGGGCCGAGAACAACAGCCTGACTTTCCTGGGTTTTCCGGACTTCTCCCAGGTCTCTCGGATGGTCCTGGCGTAGGCCTCCACGACGCCGAGCGCGGTGGGATAGCAGCAGACCGTGCGGGTGCGGCCGGGGCCCTTGTAGGCGCAGGCCCAGTCCTTCAGCGAGGAGGCGGTCGTCGTCGTCGAGAACTGCGGATAGAGCGGCAGGAGCACGACCTCGTCGGGGTTGAAGGCGGCCACCTGCTGGGCCGTTTCCTTCGCGAAGGGCTTCCAGTAGCGCATCGAGATGAAGACCTTCGCCTCCACATCCGGCGCGCGGCGGGAAAGCTCGGCCTCGAGGGCGCGGGCCTGGGCTTCCGTCTCGGGGAGCAGGGGCGAGCGGCCACCCATGATCGCGTAGTTGGCCTGGGCGGTCTTCTCGCGGGTCGTGGAGATCAGGGCGGCCAGCGGATAGCGGGCCATCGCCGGCAGGCCGATGATCGCCGGGTCGCGGAACAGGTTGAACAGGAACGGGCGCACCGCGTCCGGGCCGTCCGGGCCGCCCAGGTTGAAGAGGACGACCGCAAGCTTCATGACCAGGCGCCCTTCCCCGTCACCCGCTCGACGGTGCGGGCGATGTGGGCGATGGGGGTGTCGGGCATGACCCCGTGGCCGAGGTTGAAGATCCACGGCCCCTGGCCCCACTGCGCCATCAGCTGGTCGACCCGGGCGTCGAGGGCCGGGCCGCCGGCCCGCAGCAGGAGGTTGTCGAGCGCGCCCTGGATGCAGCGCCCTTGCGCCTGCAGCCGGCGGCCGAGGGCGGCGGTGGCCTGGACGTCCAGCGCGATCCCCTCGACCGGGACCCCCTCGGCATAGGTCTCGACCTCAGCGCCCGCGCCGCGCGGGAAGCCGATGATGGGGGCGGTGACGCCGGCGGCGCGCACCTTCTCGACGATGGCCGCGTGGGGGCGGACGACGATGCGCTCGAAGACGTCCTCGGAGAGGCCCTCGGCCCAGCTCTCGAACAGCTTCAGCGCCTGGGCGCCGGCCCTGGCCTGCATGATGAGGTAGCGGGCGGTGGCGTCGACCAGCACGTCCAGGAGGGCGTCGAGCTCGGCGGGATGTTCGTAGGCGTAGGTCCGGGCGGCCTCGCGCTCGGAGCCCCTGCCCTCCAGCATGTAGGTGGCCACCGTCCACGGGGCGCCGGCGAAGCCGATCAGGGCGCGGTCGGGCTCCAGCTCGGCCCGGACCCTCTGCAGGGTCTCGCCGACCGCGGCCAGGCGACCGGTGGAGGCCTCGACCTCGCCGCGCAGGGCCTCGATGGACGGCAACGGGCCCAGCCTCGGCCCCTCGCCCGCCTCGAACCAGACCTTCTGGCCGAGGGCGAGCGGGATCAGCAGGATGTCGGCGAAGACGATGGCCGCGTCCATGGGAAAGCGCCGCATGGGCTGAAGCGTCGCCTCGGCGGCCATCTCGGGGTGCAGGCAGAAGGCGATGAAGTCAGGCGCCTTGGCGCGCAGCTCCCGGTACTCGGGCAGCGAGCGGCCGGCCTGGCGCATGAACCAGACGGGCGGCCGCTCCAGGGTCTCGCCGGCGAGGGCGCGGAGGAGCTTGGGCGTCGTCTGGGTCATGTCCGCCTTAAAGCCCGGGACGCCGCAAGGCTCAAGGCCCGGGCGGCTCAGGATGGGGCGCTCCTCCTCCCTTCAATCCTTAAGAGTCTTGAAAAGAGTTGGGACAGGAGAGGTTGGGCCTGTCGGCGGCGTGGATAACCCGGCGGCGCCCAGTTCCGTCCGCCAGTCCTCCCCAGCCTGTCCAGATCGGCCGCGGGCGGTTTTCCCGGCCTGTGGATGGCGGGGACAGCCCGCCAACCCCGCCTGACGCCCTTAAGATTCCATTAACTTTCGAGGGGAGGAACCGGGATCTCCTGCGTCCGGCGCCCGGCCTGTCGACAGCCTGGCCCGATCGGCGCCCCGGACCCTTCGCCTGTTCGTTAATGAAGCGTAAACGCCCCGTTTCATCCCGCCTGTCCACCGCCGGCCCGGACGGACGCCTGACGCAACGGCTCTATCCCCATCGCCGTCCGCGTTCGCTAAGAGTGGGTCCACAGATTTCATCCCCAACTTCGTGGGCGCATCCTCCTTGCCGACCTCCAGCCCGCCGCGGCTCGCCACCTACTTCCATGTCCACCTCGTGTCGGACTCCACCGGCGAGACGCTGAACGCGATGGCCCGGGCCGTCTGCGCCCGGTTCGAGAACGTCCTGCCGATCGAGCACATCTACGCCCTGGTCCGGTCCCAGCGGCAGCTCGAGCGGGCGCTGGGCGACATCCAGGAGGCGCCGGGCATCGTCCTGCACACCATCGTCGACGAGAAGCTGCGCCAGATGCTGGAGGACGGCTGCCGGCGGCTGGACATGCCCTGCATCCCCGCCCTCGATCCCCTGGTCAGCGCCATGCAGCGCTACCTGGGCGCGGCCACGACCAGCCGCGTGGGCGCCCACCTGCGGCTCGACAACGACTACTTCAACCGGATGGACGCCCTGAACTACGCCATCGGCCACGACGACGGCCAGGGCGGGCAAGACCTCGACCTCGCCGACGTGGTGCTGGTGGGGGTGTCGCGGACGTCCAAGACGCCGACCTGCATCTACCTGGCCCACCGGGGCATCCGGTCGGCCAACGTGCCGCTGGTGCCGGGCCGCCCCGTGCCGGAGAAGCTGTTCACCATGAAGAACACGCTGATCGTGGGGCTGACCATCTCGCCCGACCGGCTGATCCAGATCCGCCGCAACCGGCTCCTCAGCCTGAAGGAGAACCGGGAGTCGAGCTACATCGACGTGGAGGCGGTGCGCGAGGAGATCATCTACGCCCGCAGGCTCTACGAGCGGCACGGCTGGCCGACCATCGATGTGACCCGCCGCTCGGTGGAGGAAACGGCCGCGGCGGTGCTGAACCTGCTGCATGGCGGGCATGGTCAGGTGGAGGTCCTGGGTTGAGCGTTCCTATTATCCCCCCCTCAATAATCCTGGCGTCGAAGAGCGCCGCCCGCCGGTCGGTGCTGGACGGCGCGGGGGTCCCTTACGAGGCGGTCACGGCCGGCGTGGACGAGGAGGCCGCCAAGGCCTCGCTCACCGCCGAGGGCGCGCGGCCCCGCGAGGTGGCCGACGCGCTGGCCGAGCTGAAGGCCATCAAGGTCTCGCGCGCCCGGCCGGGCGTCCTGGTGATCGGCGCCGACCAGACCCTGGAACACCACAAGCGGCTCTACGACAAGGTCGACACGATCGACGCCGCCCGCGAGCGCCTTAAGGACCTCCGCGGCCAGGCCCACAAGCTGCATTCGGCGGTGGTCGTGGCCCGCGACGGCGAACCGATCTGGCGCGAGGTGGCGAGCTGCACGCTGACCATGCGCAACTTCTCGGACGGCTTCCTCGAGGACTACCTGGCCCGCGACGGCGAGGAGTCCCTCGGCTCGGTGGGCTGCTACCGCCTGGAAGGCCTGGGCGCCCAGCTCTTCGACCGCATCGAAGGCGACTACTTCGCCATCCTGGGCCTGCCGCTGTGGGGCCTGCTGGACCTGCTGCGCCGCCACGGAGCCCTGCCAGAATGAAGCCGCCGATCACCGGCAGGACCCGGGTCGCCGCCGTGGTCGGCAGGCCCGTCGTCCATTCCCTCAGCCCGCTGATCCACAACGCCTGGCTCGCCGGCGCGGGGATCGACGGGGCCTACGTCGCGCTCGAAGTCGACGAGGCCGGCTTCCGGAGCTTCCTCGAAGGCATTCGGGCGACCTCGCTCACGGGCCTGAACGTCACGGTGCCGTTCAAGGAACAGGCCCTCGCCGCCGCGCAGGACGCCAGCGCGCGCGCCCGGCGGGCCGGGGCGGCGAACGTCCTGGTCTTCAGCGAGTCCGGGACGATTCGGGCCGACAATACCGATGGGCTCGGGATGATCGAGGCGTTCGCGGACCAGGCGCCGGGCTGCGACCTGGCGTCGGGGCCGGTCGTTGTCCTAGGCGCCGGCGGCGCCGCCCGCGGGGCGGTCGGGGCGCTGATCGACGCGGGCTGCGCGGACATCCGCGTCGTGAACCGGACCTACGGCAAGGCGGAGGCCCTGACCCGCGAACTGGCGGGCCGGCCGTTCGCGGTCGGCGACGCGGCGGCGGCGTTCGAGGGTGCGGCGGCCGTCATCAACGCCACCTCGGCCGGGCTCGCCGACGGCGACAAGCCGGGCTGGCCGCTCGCCTCGACGCCCGCCGACTGTGTGATCATGGACATGGTCTACAAGCCGCTGATCACGCCGTTCCTGGCCGAGGCGCAAGCCATGGGCCGGCGCACGGTCGACGGGCTGGCGATGCTGATCGGACAGGCGAAGCCCTCGTTCGAGGCGTTCTTCGGCCAGCGCCCGCCCGCGGACGTCGACGTCCGCAAGCTCTGCCTGGAGGCGCTGGGCCAATGAAGATCGTCGGCCTCACGGGCTCCATCGGCATGGGCAAGTCCACGACCGCGGCCATGTTCCGCGAGGCCGGCGTGCCGGTCTACGACGCGGACGCAGCCGTTCACGCCCTCTACGCCCCCGGCGGGGCGGCGGTGGGGCCCGTGGGCGAGGCCTTCCCCGGCGTGGTGAAGGACGGCGCCATCGACCGCGAAGCCCTTCGCCAGAAGGTGCTGGGGGACCCCGAGGCGCTGAAGCGGCTGAACGCCATCGTCCATCCGCTGGTGGGCCTGGACCGCGCATCGTTCTTCGAGACCGCCAAGGCCGACGGCGCCGACCTGGTGGTGCTGGACATCCCCCTGCTGTTCGAGACCGGCGGCGACAGGACGGTGGACGCGGTGGTGGTGGCCTCGGCGCCGGCGCAGATGCAGCGCGAGCGCGTGCTGGCCCGCGAGGGCATGAGCCCGGAACGCCTGGACGCCATCCTCGCCCAGCAGACCCCCGACGCCGAGAAGCGCGCCCGGGCCGACTTCGTGGTCGACACCGGCCGGGGCCTGGAAGCGGCCCGGGAGCAGGTCGCCGAGATCATCGCGGCGCTGCGCAAGCCGGAGGAATGAACCACAGAAAACGCAGAAGGACGCAGAAGGAGGTTGGCGGCTAAGCTTCTGCGATTTCTGCGTTTTCCGCGGTTTTAAAGGATCGCCTGCGGCGGCCTGCCCGGCTTGAGGCGAGGCGCGAAGCGGGGCATCAAGGGGACATGGCGCGCGAGATCGTCCTCGACACGGAAACCACCGGCTTCGACCCCAGGACCGGCGACCGGCTGGTCGAACTGGCCTGCCTCGAGATCGAGCAGTTCGTCCCCACCGGCCGCAGCCTGCACGTCTACATCGACCCCTGCCGGGACATGCCGGCCGAGGCGGAGAAGATCCACGGGCTGTCGAGCGCCTTCCTGCGCGGCAAACCCCGGTTCGAGCATCCCGAGGTGGTCGACGCCTTCCTGGACTTCATCGGCGACGCGCCGCTGATCGCCCACAACGCCGCCTTCGACCGGGGCTTCATCAACTGGGAGCTGATGAACTGCAGCCGGGCCGAAATCCCGGAGCATCGCTGGATCGACACCCTGGCCCTGGCGAAGCAGCGCTTCCCGGGGATGCACAACTCGCTCGACGCGCTCTGCAAGCGCTTCAAGATCTCGCTGGCCGAGCGGGAGAAGCACGGGGCGTTGATCGACACCAAGCTGCTGGCGGCGGTCTATCTGGAGCTGCGCGGCGGCCGCGAACGGCGCCTGGAACTCACGGCCTCGGCGGCGGTCAGCGCCGTCCACGCGGCCACCCGCAACGCTTATGGGGCCCGCCCCCGGCCCCTGGCCCCGCTCTCCACCGAGGAAGAACGCGCCGCCCACGCCGCCTTCATCCGCGAAGTGGTCAAGAGCGAGGAGCTCTGGGGAAAGTTCGGGCTCTGACTTCCCTCCCTAATGGGGAGGGACAGGCCGCGTGAGCGGCCAGGGTGGGGCCGTCATGACCGGGCGCGGCGATCCGGGATGGGCGGGCCGTCCGAAACGCACCGCCCTGCGAGACACTTCCCCACCCCGCTCGCCTGCGACGAGTCGACCCTCCCCATTAAGGGAGGGAAGGGCGCTAGGCGTGGCCGACCTGTTCCTGTTCCTGGGCCTTGCGGGCCGCGTAGACGCCGGCGAAGTCGATCGGGTCCAGCATGAAGGGCGGGAAGCCGCCTTCGGCCGTGACGTCGGCGATGATCCGGCGGGCGAAGGGGAAGAGGTAGCGCGGGCACTCGATGAGCAGCACCGGCTCCATGTCCTCGGCCGGGACGCCGGCGATCTGGAACACGCCGCCGTAGAGCAGCTCGACCACGAACAGCGCGCCGTCGTCGCGCATCGCCTTGGCCGACAGCTTCAGGTCCACCTCGAACAGGCCGTCGTCGCGGCCTCGGGCGTTCATCTCGACGCCGAGGTCAATCTGCGGTTGGGCTTGGCTGGCGCGCAGCGCCTCGGGCGCGCGCGGGTTCTCGAACGACAGGTCGCGGATGAACTGGGCGAGGATGCGGATGCCGGGGCCCTCGGGCGCGCCCAGCGCGCCGGCGTCGGTTTCGGACATGGTTTGGCTTGAATCCTGTTGTAAACGCGGGAAAACGCGTCCTATCGGGCGGCCCGGCTAACATGGCGCCTTCGGGGATGCAACGCCGCCCCTGACGGCGGCGTTCGGGAAGCCTATATTGAGCCGCTGGACGACGCCCTTCGTCCTCAACCAAGGCAGAGAGTTGCAAGTCCTCGAGCTGATCATCTTCGCCGGCCTCGCGGCCATCGTGCTCTACCAGCTCTATTCGGTGCTGGGCCGGCGCGTGGGACGCCAGCCGGAGGACCGACCCGCCGCGGAGACGGCCCCGGGCCCCGTGCGCCCCGTGGACCGCGCGCCCGAGCCCTACGAGGACGGCGTGGCGCTGACGGGCCTGGCCGCCGTGAAGGCGCTGGACCCCAGCTTCGACGTCGGCCACTTCCTCTCCGGCGCCAAGCAGGCCTACGAGATGATCGTGCGCGCCTTCGCCGAGGGCGATCGGGCCACGCTGAAGAACCTGCTGGCGCCCGGCGTGCTGGCGAGCTTCGAGGCCGCCATCGACCAGCGCGAGGCCGAGGGCCGCACCGAAAGCGTCGAGTTCTTCCACGCCCCGCGCGCCGACCTGGAGAAGGCCGACGTGGGCCCCGGCGACCTGGGCCGCGTCACCGTGCGCTTCCTGGCCGAGTTCCGCAGCCGCTCCAAGGGTCCCGAGGGCGAGGCCGTGGACGACCGGCGCACCGCCGAGCTGTGGACCTTCGAACGTCCTCTCAAGAGCCGCGACCCCAACTGGACGCTGATCCACGTCGACGCCGCGGAGGCGTAAGGCCTTGAACCAGCGTCCGGTTTGGGCGGCGCCGGTCTTCCCGGTCCTGGCTGTCCTGATCCTCGCCGCCTGCGCCACGCCCGGCCCGCCGCCGGCCCCCGCGCCCGTCGGGCCGCCGCCCCAGACCGAGCGCCCGCCGGAAGCCGAGCGCCCCGCGCCGCCGAGCCGCCTTTCGCTGTCCGAGCTGCCCGGCTGGGACGCAGAGGACCACCTGGCCGCGTTCCAGGCCTGGCGGCGGACCTGCCACGCCGCGCGGACCGAGGCGCTGCGCGCCGCCTGCGCGCGGGCGGCGATCAGCGAGCCCCGGACAGGGCCGGAGGCCCGGGCCTTCCTGGAAGCCAATTTCGAGGCCCTGCCCTCGCCGGCCGAGGGCGTGCTCACCGCCTATTTCGCCCCCGTCTACGCGGCGCGCCGCAAGCCCGACGCCGAGTTCAGCGCCCCGGTGCGGCCCAGGCCCGCCGACCTGGGGCCGGCGGGCGCGCCCTACGCCGAGCGGGCCGAGATCGAGGCCCGGCCGCCCGAGGACGCCCTGGCCTGGATGCGGCCCGAGGAGCTGTTCTTCCTGCAGATCCAGGGCTCCGGCGTGCTGACCTTCGAGGACGGGACTCGGATGAAGGCGCTCTACGCCGCCAACAACGGCCGGCCCTTCGTGGGCGTGGCGAATGTAATGCGGGACCGCGGGCTGCTCTCACGCGACAACACCTCGGGCGAGGCGATCCGGCTGTGGCTGGCCGCCAACCGGGGCCCGGCGGCCGACGAGATCATGCGGCTGAACCCGCGCTACGCCTTCTTCCGGCTCGCTCCGGACGACGGCAGGCCGCCAGTGGGCGCGGCGGGCGTGCCCCTGCCCGCCGGGCGGGCGATCGCCGTCGACCCGGCGTTCAACACCTACGGCGAGGTCTTCTGGCTGGACGCCGAGGCGCCGCTGCTGGCGGGCGCCTTCCCGGCCTACCGCCGGATGGTGACGGCGCTGGATACGGGCGGGGCGATCAAGGGCCAGGTCCGCGCCGACCTCTACCTGGGCGAGGGATCGGCCGCCGGCGCCGAGGCCGGACGGGTGCGGCATACGCTGCGGATGTACCGGCTCGTCCCGCGATGAAGCGCCACCTGAAGCCGGAAGAGCAGAGGATCTGGTCGCTGGTGGCGGCCACCGTCCATCCGCTCCCCGGCCGGGCGACGCCCCGAGGATCTTCAACGGGGGCGGCTTCGGCGCAGACGCCCGCGCAGAGCCTGGACGCCCCGGCGCGGATCGACCCGAAGACCATCGCGCCCAAGGTCCCGGCGAGCGCGCGCGAGGGCCTCGACCCCATCGAGCCCAACCGCAAGCACCGCATCGCCCGCGAGCGCGATCCCATCGGCGGCCGGATCGACCTGCACGGCATGACCCAGGACCGGGCGCGGGCGGCGCTGGAGCGGTTCCTGGCGCGCTCGTGGGACGACGGCTGCCGCTCGGTGCTGGTGATCACCGGCAAGGGCGTGCAGGGCGACGGCGTGTTGCGCCGCGCCGCTCCCGAGTGGCTGGCCGCCCGGCACCTTTCGCACATCGTGGCGGGCGTCTCGGAGGCCCACCGCCGCCACGGCGGGGCGGGCGCGCTCTATGTGGCGCTGAAGCGGAAGGCGCGGGGGTGAATGCTCCCCCTCAGGGGGAGCTCCCGCGAAGCGGGTGAGGGGGTTGAGGGACGAGGCCCGTGGGCTTCAACCCCCTCCGGCCCTTCGGGCCACCTCCCCCTGTGGGGGAGGATGGCGTTCAGCCCTTGCGCGCGGCCTTCTCGGCCAGGCCCGAGGTCCCTTCGCGGGCCTCCAGGCGCTCGGCGACCTCGTCGAGGGAGACCCCGGCGGCGGCCAGCACCACCAGCCAGTGATAGACGAGGTCGGCGCTCTCGGCGGTGAGCGCGTCGCGGTCCCCCTGGGCGGCGGCGATCACGGTCTCGACCGCCTCCTCGCCCAGCTTCTTGGCGGCGCGGTCGAGGTCGGCGAGCAGCTGGGCCGTGTAGGACCTGGCGACGTCCCCGCCCCGGCGGCTCTCGATGGTGGCGGCGAGGCGGGCGATGACCTCGGCGAAGCGCTGGTGTCCCATCAGGCGGCCATCTCCGTGCGGCGGACCGGGATGCCGGCGGCGGCCATGGCGGCCTTGACCTCGCCGATCGAGACCTCGCCGAAGTGGAAGATCGAGGCGGCCAGCACCGCGTCGGCCCCGGCCCGGACGGCGTCCACCATGTGCCGGGCGTTGCCCGCGCCGCCCGAGGCGATCACCGGCACGCCGACCGCCTGGGTCACCTCGCGCACCAGGTCGAGGTCGTAGCCGGTCTTGGCCCCGTCGCGGTCCATGGAGGTGAGCAGGATCTCGCCCGCGCCGTGCTTCACGACGTCCTGGGCGTAGTCCACCACGTCGAGCCCGGTGTCCTCGCGGCCGCCCATGATGAACACCCGCCAGCGGTCGCCGACCTTCTTGGCGTCGATGGCCACCACCGTCGCCTGGGACCCGAAGGCGTCGGCGCAGCCCGAGATGAGGGTCCGGTCCTTCACGGCGGCGGTGTTGACGCTGATCTTGTCGGCCCCGGCCAGCAGGAGGCGCCGGGCGTCCTCCACCGTGCGGATGCCCCCGCCCACCGACAGCGGCATGAAGCAGACGTCGGCCGTGCGGGCCACCACGTCCAGGATCGTGCCGCGGTTCTCGTGGCTGGCGGTGATGTCGAGGAACATCAGCTCGTCGGCGCCGGCGGCGTCGTAGGCCCTCGCCTGCTCCACCGGATCGCCCGCGTCGCGCAGGGAGACGAACTGCACGCCCTTCACCACGCGCCCGTCCTTCACGTCGAGGCAGGGGATCACGCGGACATTCAGCATCTCAGGCGGCCACCTGCAGGGCCTCGGCCGGGTCGATGGCGCCGTTGTAGAGCGCCCGGCCCAGGACGGCGCCGGCGATCGGCGTGCCCTTGCGGGCCTTCAGGCGGACGAGATCGTCCACCGAGGCGAGGCCGCCCGCGGCGATGACCGGGATCGAGACCGCGTCGGCCATGGCGCCGAAGGCCTCGACGTTGAAGCCCATGACGGTCCCGTCCCGATCGATATCGGTGACGATCAGGGCGGCGACGCCCACGTCCTCGAAGCGCCTGGCCACCGTGATGGCGTCGAGGTCGCTGTCGGCGGTCCAGCCCTGGACGGCGACCTTGCCGGCGCGCACGTCGACGCTGACGGCGATCTGCTCGGGGAACAGCTTGGCGGCCTCGCGCACCACCTCGGGTTCCTTCACCGCGAGGGTGCCCAGGATCACCCGGGAGACGCCCGCCTCGATCCAGCGCTCGATGTCGGCCAGGCTGCGGATGCCGCCGCCGAGCTGCACGGGGATGGAGACGGCCGAGAGGATGGCCTCGACGGCGGCGGCGTTGACCGCCTTGCCCTGCACGGCGCCGTTCAGGTCGACGACGTGGACCCAGTGGAAGCCGGCCTGGGCGAAGCTCTTGGCCTGGGCGCCGGGGTCGGTGTTGAACACCGTGGCCGTGGAGAGGTCGCCGTGCAGGACGCGCACGCACTGGCCGTCCTTCAGGTCGATCGCGGGATAGAGGATCAAGGGCGCCACTCCAGGAAGTCGGAAAGGAGGGAGAGGCCGGCGCCTTGCGACTTCTCCGGGTGGAACTGCACACCCGCCATGTTGGCGCGGACGACGGCCGCCGGGAAGCGCCCGCCGTGGTCCACATAGGCGGCCACGTCCTTCGAGTCTTCCGGGAAGAAGGCGAAGGAGTGGGTGAAATAGACCGGCTGCCCGTCCTTCAGGCTGCGGAACAGCGGGTGGTCGACCACGTCCAGCAGGGCGTTCCAGCCCATGTGCGGGACCTTGGCGGCCGGATCGTTCGGCGCGATGCGGCGCACGTCGCCGGCGATCCAGCCCAGGCCGGCGGTCTCGCCGAACTCCAGGCCGCGCGTGGCCATGAGCTGCATGCCCACGCAGATGCCGATGAAGGGGACGCCTCGGCCCCGGACGGCCTGCGTCATCGCCTCGATGACGCCCTCGCGGGCCTGGAGCGCGGCCATGCAGGCCGCGAAGGCGCCCACGCCCGGCAGCACCACCCGGTCGGCGGCGGCGATCACCTGCGGATCGCTGGTCACGACGATGCGGGCCTTGCCCTCCGCGGCGCGGACGAGGGCCTTTTCGGCCGAGCGAAGGTTGCCCGACCCGTAGTCGATCAGGGCGACGCTCTGCATAGGATGTTCCTAGAGCACGCCCTTGGTGGAGGGAGCGTGGCCGTGGGTCTTTGGGTCGAGCTCGACGGCCTGGCGCAGCGCCCGGGCGAGCGCCTTGAAGCCGCTCTCGGCGACATGGTGGGAATTGGTCCCGTAGAGGCACTCCAGGTGCACGCACGCGCCGGCGTTCATGGCGAAGGCGTGGTGGAACTCCTTGAAGAGCTCGGTGTCCATGTCGCCGACCTTGGGGGTGCGGAAGTCCACCTTCCAGATCAGGTAGGGCCGGTTGGAGAGGTCGATGGCGCAGCGCGACAGGGTCTCGTCCATGGGGATGTAGGCGTGGCCGAACCGGCGCACGCCCTTGAAGCCGTCGAGGGCCTCCTTGAACGCCTGGCCGATGACGATGCCGGTGTCCTCGACCGTGTGGTGCATGTCGATGTGCAGGTCGCCCCTGGTCTCGACCTTGAGGTCGAAGCCGCCGTGCCGGGCGAAGCTTTCCAGCATGTGGTCGAAGAAGCCGATCCCGGTGGAGATTTCGGACGCGCCGGTCCCGTCCAGATCCAGGCTCACCCTGATCTGGGTCTCCTTGGTGTCGCGGCGGACGTCGGCCGTGCGGCTCATAACCCTCAGTATCCCTTGGCGGCCGCCAGGTCCTTGAGCGGGACCTGCGGCCGGGGGCCGTAGTGCGAGATCACCTCGGCCGCCGCCAGCGAGGCCAGCTTGCCGCACTGCTGCAGCGGCCGCCCCCGGGAAAGGCCGAACATGAACCCGGCTGCGTATTGGTCGCCCGCGCCCGTCGTGTCCACGACTTTCTCCACGGGCTCGGCCGCGACCGAAAGCCTCTCACCCTGCGAGAGGATCACCGAGCCCTGCTCGCTGCGCGTCACGGCGGCCAGCGTCACGCGCTCGCGCAGGGCGGCGACGGCCACATCGAAGCTGTCCGTCTCGAAGAGGGCGGTGACCTCGGCCTCGTTGGCGAACAGCAGGTCCACCTGGTTCTCGATGAAGCCCAGCAGGGCCCCCCGGTGGCGCTCGACCACGAAGCTGTCCGACAGCGTCAGCGCGATCATCCGGCCCGAGCCGTGGGCCAGGGCGGCGGCCTTGGCGAAGGCCCGGCGGGCGGCCTCGGCGTCGAACAGGTAGCCTTCCAGATAGACGATCTTCGAGGCCTCGATGACGGCGGCGTCCACGTCCTCGTCGGTGAACTCCACCGAGGCGCCCAGGAAGGTGCACATGGTGCGCTGGCCGTCGGGGGTGACGTTGATCATCGAGACGGCGGTGGCCGGACCGCCCACCAGGGGGGCGTTCTCGAAGCGGGCGCCGATGGCGCGCATGTCGTGGGCGAAGACCTTCCCGAGCTGGTCGTCGGCCACCTTGCCCATGAAGGCGCCCTTGCCGCCGAAGCTCGCGAGGCCGGCGATGGTGTTGGCCGCCGAGCCGCCCGAGGCCTCCACCCCGGCCTGCATCTTCGCGTACAGCGCCTGGCTCTGCTGCTGGTCGACCAGCATCATGGCGCCCTTGTCGAGCCCCTGCTCCACGATCCATGCATCGGTGGTCGGCGCGATCACGTCGACGATGGCGTTGCCGATGGCGGCGACGTCGTAGAGCTCTGGCATTGCTGGACTTCTTCCCCCGGAAGGCGCGTGCGGGCCGATTACAGGCAAAGGCCGCCCGCGGCTAGGTCCCCACGAACAGATGCCGCGAAGGACAGAGGTCGGCGACGGGGCATTGCTCGCACTTCGGGCGCCTGGCCGTGCAGGTGTAGCGGCCGTGCAGGATCAGCCAGTGGTGGGCGCGGGTGAGGTACGGCTCGGGCACCGTGGCCAGCAGGTCGGCCTCGACCGCGTCGGGGGTCTTGCCGTCCGAGAGCTCCAGCCGGTGCGAGACGCGGAAGACGTGGGTGTCCACGGCGACGGCGGGCTCGACGCCCAGCTCGTTCAGCACCACCGAGGCGGTCTTGCGGCCGACGCCCGGCAGGGCCTGGAGCTTGTCGCGCTCCAGGGGAACCGCGCCGCCGTACTGCTCCACGAGGATGCGGGAGAGCGCGATGACGTTCTTCGCCTTGGTGTTGAAGAGGCCGATGGAGGAGATGAAGGGCTTCAGGCCCTCCTCGCCCAGGGCCAGCATCTCCTGCGGCGTGTCGGCCACCTCGAACAGGCGGGCCGTGGCCTTGTTCACCGAGACGTCGGTGGCCTGGGCCGAAAGCGCGACGGCGACCACCAGGGTGTAGGGGCTCGAATAGTCCAGCTCGGTGCGCGGATCGCTCTCCAGGGATTCTAAGCGCGAGAAGATCTCGAGCAGCCGGGCCTGTTCGGCGGGCTTGGGCGGTTTCCTCGGGGACTTGCGGGCGGGCCTGGCCATGGCGTGGGAAGATGGCGCGCGCCGGCTTCTCCCGCCAGGGGGGAAGGGACTATGGTGAGGCGCCATGATGTCGGCCCTCTACATGGACGCGGAGATCAAGCCGAACCGCTCGCTGTCAGAGCGGGGGTTCATCCTGCTGATCAGCGTCGTCACGGTGGCCAACGTGGCCTCGGCGGCGGTGTTCATGCGGATGGGCGCCCACTTCGTGCCCCTGTTCCTGGGCGTCGACCTGGCGGCCATCGTCGTGGCCTTCCTCGCGAGCTTCCGGGCGGCCCGGAATGTCGAGCGCGTGCAGGTGACGCCGCACCGGGTGGTGGTGACCTACGAGACGCCGCGCTGGTCGCGGGTGGTCTGGGAGAGCCCGACCGCCTTCACGCGGGTGAACGTCGAGACGGACGCCCAGGACGGGCGGGTCGTGGGCCTCAGGCTGGCCCTGTCGGGGCGCGAGACGCCGGTGGCCGCGGCGCTGAGCCCCGGGGAGCGGGCCGAGTTCGCCCGGGCCCTGGAGGACGCCATCTGGCGGGCCAAGCGGGGCGGCTGAGGGGCCCCTGGAATGTCCGGGCAGGGCCCTGTAGGCAGGGGCTTCGTCCACACCGGGTTGATCCGCATGACCGTCCCTGAGCCCCGCCGGCTCTCCGCCGAGGAAGTCTTCGCCATGGCGCTGGCCGCCGAGGCCGAGGGCCGGACCGAGCAGGCCGGCGCCTATCTCGCCGCCCTCCAGGGCTCCGGCGACCTGGAGGCCGGCGCCGCGAACCACGCCCTTCGGCTGGAGCAGGCCGGCCGTTACGCCGAGGCCGAGGCGGCGCTGCGCCGGGGCCTCGCGCGGCTTCCGCAGAGCGTGGAGCTGCAGGGCCGCCTTGGCCGCCACCGTCTGCGCGAGGGCGATTTCGCCGAGGGCTGGGCGCTGTTGGAAACGCGGCCGATCCACATCAGCGCCGCCATCCACGGCAGGCCCCGCGTCCCGTTCCCGGAATGGCGGGGCGAGCCCGTGCGCTCGCTGCTGGTGTTCACCGAGCAGGGCTATGGCGACCAGATTCAGTTCGCCCGCTACCTGCCGCTCCTCGTCGCGCGGGGGATCGCCGTGCATTTCGTCGGCGCGCCGGGCCTGATGCGCCTGTTCGAACCGCTGGGGGCCACGCAGCACCCGGCCGTCGGCGGCCAGCCGCTGCCGCGCTGCGACGCCTGGGCCATGCTCCTGTCCCTGCCGCACATCCTGGGAACCCGGCTCGACAGCATCCCGCCGGCGCCCTACCTGGCCGGCGCGCCGGGCGGTTCGGGGATCGGCGTCATGACCAGCGGCAATCCCGGGCACGCCAACGACGCCAACCGCTCGCTTCCGCCAGATGTCGCCGCCGAGCTGCTGGCCCTGCCGGGCGCGGTGAACCTGGCGCCCGAGGCCACCGGGGCGAAGGATTTCCACGACACCGCCCGGATCATCGACGGCCTGGCCGAAGTGGTCTCGGTGGACACGGCCGTGGCGCACCTCGCCGGCGCCATGGGCAAGCCCTGCCGCATCCTGCTGCCGTTCGCCGCCGACTGGCGCTGGCTCAGGGACCGGTCGGACAGTCCCTGGTATCCGAGCGTGAAGCTCTACCGCCAACCCGCGCCCGGCGACTGGTCCTCGGTGCTGGCCGATCTGCGGCGGGATCTGGAACTCTAGGCGCCGTCGACGGCGGCCTTCAGCGCCGCCAGCCGCCGCTCGTCGGCGGGATGGGTGGAGAGCACCTCGGGCGGCTGGGCCTGGGACCGGCCCGCCATGCGCTCCCAGAACGTGACGGCGGCGCGGGGATCCAGGCCGGCCCTGCGCATCAGCTCGACGCCCAGCCGGTCGGCCTCCAGCTCGTGCTTGCGCGAATAGGGCAGGATGACGCCGAACACCGCGCCCATGCCGAGGGCCGCGCCGATCTCGTCGGTCCATTCGCCGGCGCTGTCCGAGACCAGCATCTGGGCGATGGCCACGCCCGCCTGGGCCGCCAACTCGTGGCTGATCCGCTCGGCCGGATGTCGGGCGACGATGTGGCCGATCTCGTGGCCCAGCACCGATCCGACCTCGTCGTCGGAGCCCGCGAACTCGAAGAGGCCCCGGAAGAAGCCCACCCGGCCGTTCGGCAGGACGAAGGCGTTGAACTCGGGGCTGTCGAGCACCGTGAAGGACCAGGAAAGGTCGTCGCGGCCCGCCGCCTTGACGAGCGGCGCCCCGATCCGCGCGAGGCGGGCGTGGGCCGCCGGGTCGCGCACCGGCGGGATCTTGGCGGCGATCTCGTTCCAGGCCTGGTCGGCCATGGCGGAAAGCTGGCCGTCGTCCACCAGCACGAGCTGGCTACGGCCCGTGGCGGCGTTCTCGGTGCAGGCCGAGAGGGAGAGCGCGCCAAGCCCCGCGAGCAGTCCGCGCCGGGAGAAGCAGACGCCGCACATGGGCTAGAGGATGAACTTCGAGAGGTCGGCGTTCCCCGCCAGGGCGCCGATCCGGTCCTTCACATACGCCGCGTCCACCGTCACCGTCTCGCCCGAGCGGTCGGCGGCGGTGAAGCTCACCTCCTCAAGCACCTTCTCGAGCACGGTCTGCAGCCGGCGGGCGCCGATGTTCTCCACCGCCCCATTCACGGCGACGGCGGCGTCGGCGAGCGCGTCCACGGCGTCCTGGGTGAAGACCAGGGTCACGCCCTCGGTGGCGAGCAGGGCCTGGTGCTGGCGGATCAGGTTGGCCTCGGGCTCGGTAAGGATCCGCCGCATGTCGTCGCGGGTCAGCGCCTTCAGCTCCACGCGGATCGGCAGGCGGCCCTGCAGTTCGGGCAGGAGGTCGGACGGCTTGGCCACGTGGAAGGCGCCCGAGGCGATGAACAGGATGTGGTCGGTCTTCACCGGCCCGTGCTTGGTGGAGACGGTGGTCCCCTCGATCAGCGGCAGCAGGTCGCGCTGCACGCCCTCGCGGCTGACGTCGGCCCCGGCCCGGTCGGAACGGCTGGCCACCTTGTCGATCTCGTCGAGGAAGACGATGCCCTGGTTCTCAGCCAGTTCCAGGGCCTCCTGGGTGAGCGCCTCCTGGTCCAGCAGCTTGTCGCTCTCCTCGGCGATCAGCGGGGCCCAGGCGCCCGAGACGGTGGTCTTGTGGACCTTGGTCCGGCCGCCGAACGCCTTGCCGAACATGTCGCCCAGATTGAGCATGCCCACCGACGCGCCGGGCTGGCCGGGGATCTCCATCTGGCCGAAGGGCGAGGCGGTGTCGGCCATGGAGAGCTCCACCTCCTTGTCGTCCAGCTCGCCGGCCCGGAGCTTCCTGCGGAAGGCCTCGCGGGCGGCGGTGGAGCCGGGGCCCGTCAGGGCGTCCAGGATGCGTTCCTCGGCGGCGGCCTCGGCCCGGGCCCGCACGGCGGCCCGGCGCTTTTCGCGCACCATCTGCATGGCGCTTTCCACAAGGTCGCGGACGATCTGGTCCACGTCGCGGCCCACGTAGCCGACCTCGGTGAACTTGGTGGCCTCGACCTTCAGGAAGGGCGCCTGGGCGAGCCTCGCCAGCCGGCGCGCGATCTCGGTCTTGCCGACGCCGGTGGGCCCGATCATCAGGATGTTCTTCGGCGTCACCTCGTCGCGCAGGTCGTCGGGTACGCGCCGGCGGCGCCAGCGGTTGCGCAGCGCCACGGCCACGGCGCGCTTGGCCTCGGGGTGGCCGACGATGAAGCGGTCCAGCTCGGAAACGATCTCGCGGGGGGAAAACTCGGTCATGTCGCCCGCTAGATAGTCATGAATCCGCGCGCGGCGAAGGCTTTGCGCGTCCTATGGCGTCTTGGGCGGCGGCGGGGGCGGGGCCTCCAGCAGCTCGTCGAACAGGAGGCGCCAGCCGGCCTTGTCGTTGCGCCAGATGCGCACGTAGTGGCCGCGCTTCTCGGTCTCGCCGGCCGTCCACTTCGCCGCGCCGTAGGTCCAGGCGAGGTCGCCCGCCGCCGAGGCGCTGCCGCCCAGGGGCGCGTAGGCGATCGACTGAGGACGGGTGGCGAGCTCGGCCTCCAGCGCCGCGCGGGTGAGGGGCGGCGCGGCCTTCGAGCCGGTGATGCGCCCGTCGTCGGCCACCACGGCCAGGAAGGCGCCCTTCACGTCGGTCTTCGCCGCCGTGTGCAGCGCCGCTTCGGCGGCGGTCACCTCGCTCATCGCCTTGGCGGGGGAGCCGGCCTTCCGGGCCGACAGCTTCGCATAGGCGACGGGCGAATCCTTGGGGGCCGCGCCCTCGGTGGTGCTGGGCGGGCCGCCGTCGAACAGCCACTTCCACGACCCGTCCGGCTGCCTGGCCCAGACCGTGAAGTACCAGGCGCGGGGCTTGCCGTCGAAGGTGTAGGGGCCGGTCGTGAAGCCCAGGTCGCCGGAGCGGGCGATGCCGGCCCACAGCGGCCACCAGACGAGCGGCGGGCCCTTGGGCGCGGGCTTCTCATAGACAGCCCTGGCGAGCCGCGGCTCGGGGGCGAGGACGATCCCCTCGGGGGCGGCGTGCTTCAGGAAGCTGTCACGGACGCCCAGCGCCAGGCCGTCGGCGGCGAACGCCCGCTCGGCCGCCACGACAGGGGCGGGCGTGATCTCCTCCGCGGCGGCGGGAAGGGCGAAGAGGGCGAGGGCGAGCGCCAGGCTAGAGCACCTCAACCGTCAGCTCCCCGTTGGTGTAGACGCAGATCTCGGCGGCGATGCGCATGGCCCGGCGGGCGACCTCCTCGGCGTCGAGGTCGGTCTCCATGAGCGCCCGGGCGGCGGCGAGCGCGAAATTGCCGCCCGAACCGATGGCGGCCACGGCGTTCTCGGGCTCCAGCACGTCCCCCACGCCCGTGACGGTGAAGATCTGGGCCTTGTCGGCGACGATCAGCATGGCCTCCAGGCGGCGCAGGTAGCGGTCGGTGCGCCAGTCCTTGGCCAGGTCCACGCAGGCCCGGGCGAGCTGCTCGGGATACTGTTCGAGCTTGGCCTCGAGGCGCTCGATGAGGGTGAAGGCGTCGGCGGTGGAGCCCGCGAAGCCCGCGATCACCCGGCCGCCGGCCAGGGTGCGGACCTTCTTCGCGGTTCCCTTGACGATGGTCTGGCCCATGGACACCTGCCCATCGCCGGCGACCACGGTCTTTCCATTCTTGCGGACGGCGAGGATGGTGGTCCCGTGCCAGTCTGGGAAGGTTGAGCTATTCGACATGTCCGCGATCTGAGCAGCGCGGCGCCCAAGGTCAAGCAGGACACGACCGAGACATGAGCTTCAGCGACGAGGAGATCGAGCGCTACGCCCGCCACCTGGTGCTCCGCGAGGTCGGCGGCCCGGGCCAGCAGAGGCTGAAGGGCGCGAGCGTGCTGATGGTGGGCGCAGGCGGGCTGGGCGCGCCGGCCTCGCTCTATCTGGCGGCGGCGGGCGTGGGCAGCCTGATCCTGGTGGATCCCGACGAGGTGGACCGCTCGAACCTCCAGCGCCAGGTGATCTACGCCGAGGAGGACCTGGGTCGGCCCAAGGTGGAAGCCGCCGCCGACCGGCTGTCCGCGCTCAACCCGCACGTCTTCGTGGCCGGCTACAATGGCGCCTTCGGGCCGGACACCGCCGACCGGCTGGTCGAGGGCGTGGACCTGGTGCTGGACGGCACAGACGACTTCGGGGTGCGGTTCTGCGTCAACGACGCCTGCGTGCGCCACGGCAAGCCGCTCGTTTCCGGGGCCATCGGGCGCTGGACGGGGCAGGTGGGGGTGTTCGGCCGCCAGCCCTGCTACCGCTGCCTGGTGCCGGAGATCCCGCCCGACGCGGAGACCTGCACGGCGGTGGGCGTGGTGGGGGCCTTGGCCGGCGTGATCGGCAGCATGATGGCGCTCGAAGCGATCAAGCTGATCACCGGCGCGGGCGAGCCCCTGGCCGGCCGGCTGCTGGTCTACGACGCGCTGGCGGCCGAGACGCGGACGGTCCGGGTGGCCGGTGATCCGGAGTGTCCAGTGTGCGGGGGCGTTCCCTCCCCTTGATGGGGAGGGACAGCCCGCCGCAGGCGGGGCAGGGTGGGGAAGCCAATCCCTGGGCTCGGCGCCCTGTCACGACACTCCCCCACCCGTCTCCCTCGGACCTTTGGTCCGGGTCGCCACCCTCCCCACGAGGGGGAGGGAAGGGTCAGCGCATCTGCGGCCGATCCTAGCCCGCAACGCTTTGTCACACTCGCTCACGCGCCGCACACACGCTGGCTGAAGTTCCGACCCAGGTTCCGGCTCCTTTCCGTTCAGGAGCCCCCGATGTCCCTTCGTATCCGCCTGCTCTGCGCCGCCGCCGCTGTCGGCCTCGCCGGTCCCGCCGCCGCCCAGGAGGCCTCGCCCTTCAGCCGGGTCGTCGTGTTCGGCGACAGCATCTCGGACGGCGGCGCCTATGCCGCCAAGGCGCCGGCCGGGGCCGGCAGCTTCACGACCAATCCCGACCCGATCTGGGTGGAGACCATCGCCGCCGGCCTCGGGCTGGACCTCACGCCCCGCGCGGCGGGCGGGACCAACTACGCCGAGGGCGGCGCGCGGGTCGCCCAGACGCGGCCGATCGGCCCGGGTGGCCTGACCCGGAAGCCGGTGGTGAACCAGGTGGACAGCTATCTGGCCGACGGCGGCGTCTTCGGACGGGACACGCTGGTGATCATCCAGGGCGGCGGCAACGACGTCTTCTTCACCCAGTCCAACGGCCTCGACTTCACCGACGCGGACCTGGCTGTGCTGGACAACGCCGCCCAGGCCCTGGCGGACCAGCTCCGGCGCATCGACGAGGCGGGCGAGGCCACCATCGTCACCACCAGCGTCCCGCGGTTCGAGGCGTTCAACAGCCGCTACGAGGCGAAGATCGGGGCCAGCGGGGCCAATGTGCTGTTCGTCGACATAGCCGGCCTGATCGCCGAGATCGAGGCGAACCCCGGCGAGTTCGGCATCGTCAATGTCACCGACCCCGCCTGCCGGGGCTCGGCGGTGGAGTCGTTCACCTGCCTGCCCGACAGCTACGTGACCCCCGACGCCAACCGCACCTACCTGTTCGCCGACGGGGTGCACTTCACCGGCGTGGTCCACGAGATCGAGGCGGGGGCCGTGCTGGCGGCGCTGCGCGCGCCGAACCAGGTCGGCCAGCTCCCCCTGGCGGCCCAGGCGACGCTGCAGGGCCTGGGCGACACCCTTGCGACCCAGTTCGCGGGATCGGCGGTCTCGCCCCGCGGCGCCTGGACGGTGTTCGGCGCCGCCCAGGGCGACTGGCTGGACCTCGACGCCGGCCCCCGCGCGACGGGCCTGGAGAGCGACGGCGTGGGCGCGGCGTTCGGAGCGGAGTACGGCCTGGGCGGCGGCGTGTCGCTGGGCGCGGCGCTGAGCTGGACCGAGGCCGACGCGGACTTTGGACAGGACACCGGCGGCTACGAGGCCCGCACCCTGATCGCCGCCGTCTTCGCCCGCGCCGTGCGGGGGCCGTTCGAGCTCACCGCCGACGCAGCCTACGGCGGGACGGCCTTCGACGACGTCGAACGGCGCGTCGCCCTGGGCCCGGCCGAGCGGATCGAGACTGGCGACACCGACGGCAAGCTGTTCGCGGCCGGCGTCGAGGCCGCCTTCGCCGGCGGGGCGGGGCCGCTGCGCCTGCGGCCCACGGTCGGCGTCCGCTACGAGAAGGTGAAGGTGGACGGCTACGGCGAGCAGGGCGAACGGTCCACTCGCATGGTCTTCGGCGACCAGACGCTCGAGACGGTCTACGCGTCTCTGGGCGCGGAGCTCACCTGGGCGACGGACTGGGGCGTGCGGCCGTTCTCCCGCGCCAGCTACCGGGTCGAGCTGAAGGACGACGCCCCGGAGATGTGGGTCATGGCCCAGGGGTCGCCGGTCCCGTTCACGACCGAGACCTACCGGCCGGACGGGGATTACCTGGCCTATGCCGTGGGCGTGGCCGCGCCGCTCCAGGGGGGGCTGACCGCCGTGGCCGGCGTCAGCGGGACGGCCGGCCGCGGAGACCTCTCCACGACCGCCTTCCGGGTCGGCGTGCAGGGCCGGTTCTGAGGGGAAAGAGCGTTACCCCTCCCCCGCAAAAGGGGGAGGGGAGGCGCTAGAGCATCTGCGGCAGGACGCGGTCGGGTGGGCGGTGGCCGTCCATCCAGGTCTTGATGTTGATGATCACCTTCTCGCCCATGTCCACGCGGGCCTCGACCGTGGCCGAGCCCAGGTGGGGCAGGAGGACCGCGTTGGGCTGCTTCAGCAGCTTGGGATTCACCTGCGGCTCGAACTCGAAGACGTCGAGGCCGGCGCCGGCGATCTTCCCCTCGGCCAGCAGGTCGGCCAGCGCGTCCTCGTCGATGATCTCGCCGCGGGCGGTGTTGATCAGGATGGCGTGGGGCTGCAGCAGCTTCAGCCGCCGGCCCGAGAGCAGGTGGTAGGTGGCCGGGGTGTGCGGCGAATGGACGCTGATGATGTCCATGCGGGCCAGCATCTGGTCGAGGCTCTCCCAGTAGGTGGCCTCCAGCTCCTCCTCGATGCGGGGGCTGACGCGCTTGCGGTTGTGGTAGTGGATCTGCAGGCCGAAGGCGCGGGCGCGGCGGGCCACCGCCGAGCCGATCCGCCCCATGCCGATGATCCCCAGCCGTTTGCCGGTGACGCGCCGGCCCAGCATCCAGGTGGGCGCCCAGCCGGTGAAGCCGCCGGCCTGGACCACGTTGGCGCCTTCGACGATGCGGCGCGAGACGGCCATCATCAGCGCCATGGTGAGGTCGGCGGTGTCCTCGGTCAGCACGCCGGGCGTGTTGGTGACCGTGATCCCCTGGCCCTGCGCGGCGGCCACGTCGATGTGATCGACGCCCGCGCCGAAGTTGGCGATCAGCTTCAGCCGCTCGCCCGCGTGCTCAAGCAGCTCGGCGTCGATCCGGTCGGTGATGGTGGGGGCGAGCACGTCGGCCCGGCCGACGGCGTCGATCAGGGCCTCACGGCTCATCGGCGCGTCGGTGAGGTTCAGCTCGGTGTCGAACAGCTCCCGCATCCGCGTCTCCACGGAGTCCGGCAGTTTTCGCGTGACGATGACTTTCGGTTTGCGGGCGGGCATTCTTGCAAAAAGTTGGGCGCGAACTGAAAAGGGGACGTTTCCTGCGCCGCGTCGAGGCGCTCGGTGATCTCTCGGGGAGACCCTTAGCAAAGGGGGCTCCCACGGCCAAGGCGAGGCGGAAGGCGTGAGGGTTTTGGGCGTGGGGTCGCCGAAGTTTGCGGCGCTGCTGGGTGCGGCCCTGAGCCTCGTCATGGCGACCGGGGCTCTGGCCGCCGACCGCCCGACGCCGTCCGGCCTGCCGGTGCCGCGCTACGTCACCCTGAAATTCGGCAAGGTGAACGCCCGGGCGGGCCCCGGCGACGACCACCGCCTGCTGTGGGTCTACCGCGCCAAGGGCCTGCCGGTGCAGGTGGTGGCCGAGACGGCGGAGTGGCGCCGGGTGTGCGATCCCGAGGGGGGCCTCGCCTGGGTGCACCGGCGGGTCACCGACGGCCGCCGGGCGGTGATCAACGTCCAGCCGCGGGCGACGGCGCTGCTGCGCAAACCCAAGCCGGACGCCAAGCCGGTCGCCTATCTGCGGTCCCGGGCGCTGGCCTCGCTGGTCCGCTGCGAGAAGGGCTGGTGCAAGGTGAAGGCCGACAGCGCCACCGGCTGGGCCCGCGAAGGCGCCCTCTGGGGAACCGCCGAAGCCCCGCAATGCCGTTGAGGCCGCGCACGGGCCTGTGCTAGGCCCGGAGCCCCTTGTTCTCCAAAGGCCAAAATCCGATGCGCGACGTGGCGACCCGGCCCTCCAGCTTCACGCTCGACGAGCTCCTGGCCTGCGGCCGGGGTGAAATGTTCGGCGACGGCAACGCCCAGCTCCCGGCCCCGCCGATGCTGATGTTCGACCGGATCACGAACATCACCGCCGACGGCGGCGCCCACGGGAAGGGCTATGTCGAGGCCGAGCTCGATATCCGCGACGACCTCTGGTTCTTCGCCTGCCACTTCATCGGCGACCCCGTCATGCCCGGCTGCCTGGGCCTGGACGCCATGTGGCAGCTCGTGGGCTTCTTCCTCGGCTGGTCGGGGGCGCCCGGCAAGGGCCGCGCCCTGGGCGTCGGAGAGGTGAAGTTCACCGGCCAGGTCACCCCCAAGGTCCAGAAGGTCACCTACAGGATCGACCTCAAGCGCGTGATCATGCGCAAGCTCGTGATGGGCGTGGGCGACGGGGTTCTCCTGGCCGACGGCAAGCCCATCTATGAGGCGACCGATCTACGGGTAGGCCTGTTCCGGGCCGAAGACCTGGCCTGACCCACAACAAGAAGCGTTCGGAGGAAACGGCCAGATGCGCCGCGTCGTGATCACCGGGATGGGGATCGTCTCGTCCATCGGCAATAACGCGGGTGAGGTCCTGGCCTCGCTGCGCGAAGCCAAGTCGGGCGTCGTGGCCGCCCCGGAGTACGCCGAGCTCGGCTTCCGCTGCCAGGTCCACGCCCCGCCGCAGATCGACTGGGAGGCCCTGGTCGACCGCCGCGCGGCCCGCTTCCTGGCCCAGGGCACCGCCTTCGGCCACATCGCCATGGAGCAGGCCATCGCCGACTCCGGCCTCGGCGAGGACGAGGTCAGCCACGAGAAGACCGGCCTGATCGTCGGCGCCGGCGGGCCCTCCACCCGGGCCATCGTCGAATCGGCCGAGATCGCCCGCACCAAGGGCCCAAAGCGCGTCGGGCCGTTCGCCGTGCCCAAGGCGATGAGCTCGGGCCCCTCGGCCACGCTCGCCACCTGGTTCAAGATCCGCGGCCTGAACTTCTCGATCAGCTCGGCCTGCGCCACCTCCACCCACTGCATCGGGACCGCCTACGAGCAGATCCTGATGGGCAAGCAGGACGTGGTGTTCGCCGGCGGGACCGAGGAGCTGGACTGGACCCTGAGCGTGCTCTTCGACGCCATGGGCGCCATGAGCTCGAAGTTCAACGATCGGCCGGCCGTCGCCAGCCGGGCCTATGACGCCGACCGCGACGGCTTCGTCATCGCCGGCGGCGCGGGCATCGTGGTGCTGGAGGAGTACGAGCGCGCCAAGGCCCGCGGGGCCAAGATCTACGGCGAGATCGTGGGCTACGCGGCCAATTCCGACGGCTTCGACATGGTGGCCCCCTCGGGCGAGGGCGCGGCGCGCTGCATGAAGCTGGCCATGGCGGGCCTCGGCGGCCGGAAGATCGACTACCTGAACCCGCACGGCACGGGCACGCCCGTGGGCGACGTGAAGGAGATGGAGGCCGTCCGCGCTGTGTTCGGCGACAGCGCTCCCCTGATCTCGTCCACGAAGTCGCTGACCGGCCACAGCCTGGGGGCGGCGGGGGCGCAGGAGGCGATCTACAGCTTGCTCATGCTCAACAACGGCTTCGTGGCCGAGAGCGCCCACATCGAGCACCTCGACCCGGCCTTCGAGGGGCTGCCCATCGTGCGCAAGCGCGAGGACCGGCAGCTCGAGACGGTGATGAGCAACTCGTTTGGGTTCGGCGGCACGAACGGCTGCCTGGTGATGGCCAGGGCCTGACCCTGGCCGACCTTCCGCCCGGCGTGCCGACCCCGCCTCGCGAGCCGACGCGGGAGGAGTGCTGCGGACGGGGCTGCGACCCGTGCATCATGGACTACTACGAGCGCGCCCTGGAGCGCTGGGAGGCCCGCGTGCGGGCCTTGGGCCACGACCCGGACGCGCTGCGCCGGGGGTGACACGTCCGGCTGAACCGGCCTAAACCCCACCCAAACTGCGACCACGAGAGGGAGAACGACGTGGCCGACGACTACCAGATGCCGACCGGAACCCTGATGAAGGGCAAGAAGGGCGTCGTCACCGGGGTGGCGAACCACCAGTCCATCGCCTGGGGCATCGCCCGCCAGCTGGCCGCCCAGGGCGCCGAGATCGCCTTCCTGCACCTGCCGGGGATGGAGCGCCGGGTCGAGCCCCTGGCCGCCGAGATCGGGGTGAAGGTCATCGCCCCGGTGGATGTCACCGACGATGCGGCCATGGACGCGGCCTTCCAGGCGGTGAAGGACGCCTTCGGCGAGATCGACTTCTTCGTCCACGCCATCGCCTTCGCCAACAAGGACGAGCTGAAGGGCAGCTTCGTGGACAACACCACCCGCGAGGGCTTCCTGCGGGCCATGAACATCTCGGCCTTCAGCTTCGTGGACTGCGCCCGGCGCGCCTCGGCCATGATGCCGGAGGCCGGCGGCTCGATCATCACCCTGACCTACATGGGCTCGGAGCGGGCGATCCCGAACTACAACACCATGGGCGTGGCCAAGGCCGCGCTGGAAGCGGCCGTGCGCTACGCGGCCCGCGACCTGGGGCCGAAGGGCATCCGGGTGAACGCGGTCTCGCCGGGCGCCATGAAGACCCTGTCGCTGGCGGGCATCTCGGGCGGCCGGGGCATGCTGGCCAAGGGCCGCTCGCTCAGCGCCATGAAGGAGGACACCTCGATGGAGGGCGTCGCCGGCTGCGCGCTGTGGCTGCTGTCCGACCTCGGCAAGTCCACCACCGGCGAGGTGATCCACGTGGACGCCGGCTTCCACATCATGGGGTTCTCGGAGGACGAGGAGGGCTAGGAGGATGCTCCCCCTCAGGGGGAGCTGTCCCGGAGGGACTTAAGGGGGTTGAGGGGCGAGGCCCTGGGACTTCAACCCCCTCCGGCGCTGCGCGCCACCTCCCCCTCAAGGGGAGGATCAGGGGGCGTAGGCGCGCATGAAGCGGGCGGCGGCCTCGGTCGCCACCTGGTCCACCGTCGCCTCGTCCAGGGGCCGGTCGACGCCCAGCAGGGCGGCGGTCTGGTAGGACCCCACCACCATCCCCGCGAAGAACTCCGCCGCCTGCCAGGCGTCGGGGCAGGCCAGGCGCCCGGCGCGGGTCTCCATGTCGAGGAACTCGGCCAGGCGCCGGCGGCTGGTCCGGGGGCCGGCTTCCCAGACCTCGCGGCCCAGTTCGGGCGCCTCGATGGCCCCCATCATCGCCACGCGCAGGAAGGCCGAGCTGCGGTCGTTCAGCAGCTTGCCCAGCAGCACGCGCGCGAAGCCCGCCAGGGCGCGGGCGGGATCGGCGACGCCCTCGCTGGTCTCGAGGGGCGCCAGCAGCTCGTGCACCCGCCGGGCGGTCAGCGCCCGGACCAGCTCGGCCTTGGAGCCGTAGTGGTTGTAGATCGTCTGCTTGGAGACCCCGGCGCGGCGGGCGATCTCCTCGATCGGCGCGGAGATGCCGCGCTCGACCATCACCTCCAGCGCCGCGTCCAGGATGGCCTCGCTCTTGGCGACGTCGATCTGTCCGGGAAGCCGGGCCATCAGTGACCCCCGCCCTGGAGGGACACGCCCTTGCCGGGCTTGGCGAACAGGGCCAGGGCCGCGGCGATCCAGCAGCCGATGGCCAGCACGCCGAAGGCGTCGCCGAAGCTCAGGGTGGCGGCCTGCTTGTGCATCATCAGGCTGAAGGCCTTGCGGGCCGTGCCCTCGGGGTCGGCCAGGCCGCCGGCGGTCATCATCTGGGTCAGGCCCTCGAACATGGCCGTGCCCTGGGGATTGGCGACGCTGACCGCCGAGGCCAGGTCGGCGTAGTGCACGGCGGTCTGGTGGGTGAGGATGGTGGACAGCATGGCCAGGCCGATGGCGCCGGCCACGTTGCGCACCAGGTTGATCAGGCCCGACGCGTCCTTCATCTCGACCACCGACAGCGTGGACACGGCCATCTGCTGGGCGGCGATCATGGCGATCATGGTGCCGAAGCCACGCACGGCCTGCAGCACGAAGAATTCGCGGAAACCCCACTGGTCGGTCACCCGCACGCCGAGCTGGATGGCCCACGCCGCGAGCGCGAAGCCCACGACCATGGCCACGCGCACGTCCACGATGCGGATCAGCCGGCCGGCGATCGGCGCGCTGAGGAACATGGACAGGCCCGAGACCAGCATGGTGGTGCCCACCTCGGCCGAGGAGAATCCGCGCACCTGGCCCAGGAAGATCGGCAGCAGGAAGGTCCCGCCGAACAGGCTGGCCCCCGAGATGAAGATCATCACGATGCCGAGCGAGAAGTTGCGGTCGTGGAACGGGGTGAAGGAGACGATGGGCTGGCGGTACGAGAGTTGGCGCCAGATGAAGGCTATGCCGGTGAGCACCGCGGCCACGGTCAGCCACAGGATCACGTCGTCCTGGAACCAGCCCTCGTCGCTGCCCTCTTCCAGCACGTACTGCATGGAGAGCAGGAAGACGGTCATCAGGCCCAGGCCCCACCAGTCGATGCCCTTGGAAAGCTCGGGATTGCCCCGGTCGAAGTCGCCGTAGCGGCCGACCAGGAAGATCACCAGCGCCCCCACCGGCACGTTGATGAAGAACAGCCAGCGCCAGTCCAGGGCCTCGGTCAGGTGGCCGCCCAGGGTGGGGCCGACCGTGGGCGCGAGCGTCACGATCAGGCCCACGATGACGTTGGCGGTGACCCGCCGTTCAGGCGGGAAGACGGTCATGGCCGTGGCGAAGATCGGCGGGATCATCGCGCCGGCGAAAATCCCCTGCAGGGCCCGGAAGACGATCATCACGCCCACCGAGGTCGAAAGGCCCGTGGCCACCGAGGTGACCATGAAGCCGATGACCGCGATCACATAGAACGACCGCGTGCCCCACATCTTCGTCAGGTAGGCGGTGAGCGGCATGATCACCACCTCGGCCAGGAGGTAGATGGTCTGCACCCAGCTGATCTCGTCGCTGGTGGCCCCGATGCCGGCCTGGATCTGCACGAGCGAGCTGGCCACGATCTGGATGTCCAGCATGGCCATGAACTGGCCCAGCACCATCCCGCCGAAGCCCAGGAAGATCTTCACCCAGTCCACGGCTTCGCCGTCCGACCCGAGATAGGCCGGGGCCTTGGCGCGGCCGCTGTCGGGATGGAGGACGGCGTCGGTCATCAGACGGGGGTCATGAGCTGGGGCTCGCGGGGCCGGGGGGTCAGCGCGACGCGCCTTCGCGGGCGTAGAGGGCCGGCAACTGGCCCGCCTCGGCGAAGCTGGGTCCCGTGTCGCGGGTGACGTCCACCTTCACCTTCAGCGACAGGCCGGGCCGCAGGGCGCCGGACAGGGGCTGCCTGCGGTCGACGGCGATCTTCACGGGCAGGCGCTGGGCGATCTTGGTGAAGTTACCGACGGCGTTCTCCACCGGGATCAGGGCGAACTCGGCGCCGGTGGCCGGGGCGAAGCTGTCGATGCGGCCCTTCAGGGTCTCCTTGCCGAAGGCGTCGGCGTGGATCTCGACCGGCTGGCCGATGCGCAGGCGCGCGACCTGGGTCTCCTTGAAGTTGGCGACCACATAGGCGTCGCCCAGCGGCACGAGGCTCATCATGGCCGAGCCGGTGCGGACGTACTGGCCGGGACGCACCGAGCGGGCGCCCACAACGCCGGCGGCCGGCGCGCGGATCTCGGTGCGGGAAAGGTCGATGCGCATCTGCTCGACGGCGGCGCGGGCGGCCTCGGCCTGGGCGAGGCTCTGGGCGCGGGCGGAATCCAGCGAGGCGGCGGCCCGGCGCTCGGCCTCGAGCGCGGCGCGGGCCTGTTCGACGCCGGCGGCGGCCTGCCGCTCGGTCGCCCGGGCGGTCTGGGCCCGCTGGGTCGAGACCCAGCCCGACTTGGCGAGCTGGCCGTAGCGGGAGAGTTCGGCGTTCGCGAGCTGGGCTTCCGCCGCGGCGCTTTCCACGGCGGCCGACTTCTGGGCGATCAGGGCCTGTTCGAGGCGGGCCTTGTCGTCCACCTGGCGGACGGCGGCCTCCAGGGCCTGGGCGTTCGCCTCGGCCTGGGCCAGTTTCGCCTTGATGGTGACGGGGTCGATGCGCACCAGCACCTGGCCGGGACGGACGGCCGCGTTGTCGTCCACCAGCACCTCGGCGACGTAGCCGTCCACGAGGGGGGCGATGGTCACCTTGTCGGCCTGGACGAAGGCGTTGTCGGTGGTCTCGAACCGCTGCTTGTCCATCCACCAGACGCCGCCGCCGACCGCGACCGCGACCGTGGCCACGCCCCCGGCGATGATGGGAACCAGACGCTTTCTCGGCAGCCCCGCCATGACTTCGTATCCTGGGAAGAACTCAAAAATGGACTGTGCGGTCCAATCGCTCGCCAGATAGGGAGGGGAGCGGTAACCGACAAGTGAAAGTTGGACGCTCCGGTCCAAATTATTTTTGGGGAGGGAGGCGGCTCCCCCCTCTCCCCTCTCGCTTCGCGGGGGGCGAGGGGAGTGTTCGTCGCACTGGACGTCGCCCCGCCTTCGTGGCGTAACCACGGGCCATGACCAACAGCACTCAGGCCGACGTGATCATCGCCGGCGCCGGCATGGCGGGCGCCACCCTGGCGCTGGCCCTGCATCGCGGCGGGCTGAAGCCGGTGCTGGTCGATCCCGTCCCCTTCGACGCCCAGCTCGCGCCGACCTTCGACGGCCGCGCCTCGGCCATCGCCTATGCGGCCTACCGCCAGTGGCGGGCGCTGGGGCTCGGCTCCGCCTTCGACCCGCACGCCCAGCCGATCGAGCAGATCCTGGTCACCGACGGGCGCACGCCGGGCGCCTCGGCGGGCGGGCCGACGCCGTTCTTCCTGCGCTTCGATTCCGCCGAGATCGCCGACCGGTCCGAGGGCGAGCCCCTGGGCTACCTGCTGGAGAACCGCCGCACCCGCGCGGGCCTGGCCCAGGCCATCCAGGACGCCGGCATCGAGGTGATCGCCCCGGTCCGCGTGACCGGCGCCGAGTTCGGGCCCAGGCTGGCGGCGGTGAAGCTGGCCGACGGTCGGACGCTGTCGGCGCCGCTGGTGGTCGGGGCCGAGGGGCGCGGCTCGGTGATCCGCGAGGCCGCCGGGATCGGCGTGATCGGCTGGACCTACAAACAGACCGGCGTCGTCGCCACCGTCCGCCTGGAGCGGCCGCACGAGGGCGTGGCCCACGAATACTTCCTGCCGGGCGGGCCCTTCGCCATCCTGCCGCTCACCGACAACCGCGCGAGCCTGGTGTGGACCGAGAGCACGGCGCGCGCCGACGCGCTCAAGGCCGCCCGGCCCGAGGTGTTCCAGGCCCACCTGGAGCGGCGCTTCGGCGACTTCCTGGGCGAGGTCCGCGTCGAGGGGCCGGTCTTCACCTATCCGCTCAGCCTGCAGCTCGCCGAGCGCTTCGCGGCGCCCCGCGTGGCGCTGCTGGGCGACGCCGCCCACGGGGTCCACCCGATCGCCGGCCAGGGGCTGAACCTGGGCCTGAAGGGCGCCGCGGCCCTCGCCGAGACCCTGGTGGACGCCGCGCGCCTGGGCGAGGACATTGGCTCCGAGGTCGTCCTGGAGCGCTACGCCGCCTGGCGGCGGTTCGACACGGTGACGCTGTCGGCCGGCATGGACGCCTTCGTGCGCCTGTTCTCCAACGACAATCCGCTGGTCCGGCTGGCGCGGGGCGTCGGCATGGCGGCGGTGAACCGCGTGGGCCCCGCGCGGCGGTTCTTCATGCACGAGGCCGGCGGCGCGGTCGGCGACCTGCCCCGGCTGCTGCGGGGCGAGGCGCTGTAGGCTTCCTATCCGGGTATGCACAGCCCGGGGAAGCAGATCGGACATGCATTGTCGGGCAGACAGGCGAAGTCCGGCGAGCAGTTGCCCGGCCCACAGATCATGCACGGGACTGGGCCCGGCCCGCAGGGTGGCGCATCCTCGGGCTTCGGCTTCCCTGGGCCGCCCGGATGGGCGCGGACACCGAATTCGGCCGCCATCTCGGTCTGGAAGGTGCGGAGCGGCGCGGCCCGCAACACGGTCTCCAGCCCGTCGTCGAGGACGTTGCCGACCACGAACTCCCGGCTCATGGGACAGGGCGACAGGTCTCCCCCGGCGTTGACGCACAGCCGGTTGCGCCAGCACTGGCCGCACAGCCCGCCGTACTTGCCGGTCGTCGCCGGTGGCTCGACGGCCACCGTCTCTCCCCGACCGAACGCGCGGATGGCGTCGTGTCCCACCCGCTCGACGCCGAGGCCGGCCAGCAGCGCCCTGGCCGGCTCGAAGTGGCCGCGGTTCTCCTCCATCTCGATGAAGCCCGCCCGCACGCTCACCTGCGCGTCGTTTAGGAGGCGGAGCGCGGTGACAGTCCGGTCGAAGCTCCCGCGCTTCTGGGTGATGCGGTCGTGGACGGCCGGGTCCGCCGAGTAGAACGAACAGGCGATCCGAACGCCGAACTTGCGGAAGAATTCCGCCCGCTCACGGTTGATGGGGGTGCCGTTCGTGAAGATCTCGATGAGCTGGAAACCCTCCGCCTGGGCCAGGGAGACCAGGTCGTCGATGCGGGGGTAGAGCAACGGCTCGCCGCCGATGAACTGGATGGCCCGGCAACCCAGGCCCGCGGCCTGGCGGATCGTCGCCTCCCAATCGGCGTGGCGCATCCGGCCGTGCAGCGGCTGGTCCGGCCCCGACGAGGCATAACAGTGCCGGCAGGCCAGGTTGCACTTCCCGGTCAACTCCAGCCAGAGAAAGTCCAGCCGCGCGGCGACCGCACCGTCCTCGACCGTTCGCGGGTCGTCCCGAACCAGATCAGTCATGAGTCCGCCCTCCAATCCGGGCGGAAGGTTAACAGAACGATGTTATTTTACGAGCCCGCCGCGTCGGTGGGCTCGCCTATTCCCCTTCGCCGAGCTCGCGGGCGTCCTCGGGGAGCATGATCGGCACGCCGTCGCGGATGGGATAGGCCAGGCGAGCCTGACGGCTGACCAGTTCGTTCTTCGCGCGGTCGTATTCGAGCGGCCCGCGGGTCACCGGGCAGACCAGCACCTCCAGCAGGCGCGGGTCCACGTCGACTTCCAGAGCGGGCAGGGCGTCTTCCATGGGCTCCCTCTACTGCAACGGCTGGGGCTCGTCATCCGGCTCGCTGGAGTCGATCTCCAGCAGGGCCGTCAGGGTTTCGAAACGCCCGGTCAGGTCGGGGGCCTCGAGGAGGGCCTGCTTCTCGGCCGGCTCGAACGGCAGGCCCATGCTGAGCGAATTGACCAGGGCCTCCAGCGGCGCGGTGCTGGCGGTCTCCCAGTCGATGTCGAGCTCGCGGCGGTTCAGGTAGCGCTTGAGCGCCGTGGCGAACTTCGCGCGCGCCGTCTCCGAGGCCTCGGCCGCCTCGTCGCGGGCCAGGTCGCCCTCGAAGCGGTCGTAGCGGGCCCGCATCTGCCGATAGGGCGTGCGCAGGATCAGCTCTTCGCCCGCGTCGAAGCGGCAGACTCCGGTGAGGGTGATGAGGTAGCGGCCGTCCGAGGTCTCGGCGTAGCTGGTGATCCGGCCGACGCAGCCCACGGCCTGCAGGGCCGGCCGCACCCGGTCGCCGCCGGGCCTGGTCTGGATCATGCCGATCAGCCGGTCGCCGGCCATGGCGTCGTCCACCATGTTCAGGTAGCGCGGCTCGAAGATCTGCAGCGGCAGGTCGCCGCCTGGCAGCAGCAGGGCGCCGTCCAGCGGGAACACCGGGATCACCTGGGGCAGGTCGCTCAAGCGCCGGTAGGCCGCCACGTCGCCCTCCGCCCTAGCTGAACAGGATCGACGAGAGCTTGCGCCGGCCCTGCTTGGCCACCTCGGACATCGGCCCGGCGGCCTCGAAGACGGTGAGGAGCTGCTTGCGGGCCGCCTCGTCGTTCCAGGCGCGGTCGCGCGCGACGATCTCCAGGAGGTGGTCGACCGCCTCGGCCATGAAGCCGCCGGCGGCGAGCGCCTTGGCGAGCTCGAAGCGGGCCTCGTGGTCGTTGGGATCGGCGGCGATCCGCTGCTCGAAGGCGGCGGTCTCGGACGGCGCCTCGGCGGCCAGGGCCAGGGCGGCGCGCACGCCGTCTAGGTCGGGGTCCTTGGCGTCGGCCGGGGCCATCTCCAGGATCTCGCGGGCCCGCTCCAGGTCGCCGGACTGCTGGTAGAGGCGAGCCAGGCCCCCCAGGGCCTTCACGTTCTGGGGCTCGGCCTGCAGCACCTGGGCGTAGGCCTGGGCCGCGCCGCCCAGGTCGCCGAGCTCCAGCGACTCCCGGGCCATGTCCAGGAGCTGATCGATCGGCGAGCCGCCGCCGCCGCCCTGCTTGGCCAGGCGGTCGACGAACTGCTTCACCTGGCTGTCGGGCAGGGCGCCCATGAAGCCGTCCACGGGACGGCCGTCCACGAAGGCGAACACCGCCGGGATCGACTGCACGCGCAGCTGGCCGGCGTAGGCGGGGTTCTTGTCGATGTCGATCTTGACCAGCTTCACCGCGCCCTTGGCGGCGGCGACGGCCTTCTCCAGGGCGGGGCCGAGCTGGCGGCAGGGGCCGCACCAGGTCGCCCAGAAGTCGACGATGACCGGGGTGGTCTTCGAGGCCTCGATGACGTCGGCCATGAAGCTGGCGTCGGTGGCGTCCTTGATGATGTCGCCGGCGGGGGCGCCGGAGGTCTCGCCGATCAGGGTCATGGCCCGAAAATCCCCGTCCTTAACTGTCGTGGTCCTAACTGTCGTGTTCTGCTGAGCCGCTAGAACGTCCCGGCCGAAAGATGGTCGCACGTGCGGCCCGCTTCAACGCGCCGCCATCTCCACCACGGCCATGGCCTCGAAGTCCACCACCATCGGCTCGACGCCGACGGCGGCCAGGAAGCGCCGGAAGCCCTCGCGGCCCACGGTGGTCGTGGCGGTGTTGGTCAGCGGGTGGAAGTTCACCAGCTCCGCTTCCGCCAGGGTGCGATCCAGGACGAAGCGGACGCGCCGGTCCTTGTCGTTGATCAAGGCGAACGCCGTCACCGAGCCCGGCGTGACGCCCAGGACCGCCTCCATCAGCTCTGCGCTGCCGAAGCTCAGCCGGGCCGAGCCGATGACCGTGTGCAGGCGCTTCAGGTCGATGGCGGCGTGGCCCTCGGCCGAGACCAGCCAGAGCTGGCCCTTGGCGTCCTTCAGGAACAGGTTCTTGGTGTGGGCGCCGGGGATGCGGGCCTTGATCTCCTCACCCTCCTCCACGCGGAACACCGCGGGGTGGTCGTGGGTGGTCTGCTCGATCCCGTTCTCGCCTAAGAAGGCCAGCAGCTCGTCGCGCGTCATCGCCATGGCCGCTGAATAGCCGAACTGGACGGGAAGGCGAGGGGGGCATTAAGGGTCTTGGCCCATGGAACTCGAGTGCTATCCCGTCTCCCGCAACCCGCCCGAGCTGGTCCCCGGCCGCCCCGACCGCGCCTGGATGGACCGCTTCTCGGCCCGGCATCCCTACCGCTGCCTGCCGCTCTCCATGGCCAACACTTCGGGCTGGGAGCTGCTCTCGCCGGTGGGGTTCACCGCCGAGTGGACGGGGGGCATCCACCAGAACGACATCAAGCTCACGCCGGACCACCCGCACCCGGACTTCCACACCCTGGCCTCCAGCCACTTCAGCCACGGCGTGCTGACCTTCCACGCGGGCTACCTGTTCCGCACCCCGCCCGGCTGGTCGATGATGGTCATGGGCCCGCCCAACCACGTGAAGGACGGCATCCAGCCCCTGGCCGGCGTCGTCGAGACCGACTGGCTGCCCTTCCCTTTCACCATGAACTGGATCTTCACCCGGCCGGGCAAGGTGCGCTTCGAGAAGGGCGAGCCCTTCTGCTTCATCACCCTGCTGCAGGACCATCCGCTGCACGAGATCCAGCCGGTGATCCGGCGGATGGATTCCAACCCCGAGCTGCGCCACCAGTACGACGTCTGGGAGAAGCACCGCAGCGAGTTCAACCAGAAGATCTTCCGCGGCGACCCCGAGGCCACCAAGGAGGCCTGGCAGCGCTACTACTTCAAGGGCGAGTTCCCGGAGGAGGTCGCCCCGGCGCCCCAGGGCCATGTCAACAAGCGTCGCCTCAAGGCCCCGAAATTCGGCTGAAAAAATGCCGCGAAGGGCCGCTTGCAAAGCGAAAAGCCGTCTGCCATAAGGCCCGCCTCGCAATTGGAGGCCGTCACCGACCTCCGCGGAGCGCGGGCGTAGCTCAGGGGTAGAGCACAACCTTGCCAAGGTTGGGGTCGGGCGTTCGAATCGCCTCGCCCGCTCCATTTTGCGAGATCCCGAAAGATAGAGTCCCCCTCAGGGGGCGCGGCCTGAGCCGCCGCAACCGGCCGATTCCCCTGCCGCCGCAAAGGCGTTAGGCAGGACTCATGGTCCGGGGGGTTCTTTCCGAGCATCAGGCGGCGCTGCTGGCGCGGACGCCGGTCGCGGCGCGGAGCGTCCGCTACGTCGGCCGGGACGCGTCCGCGTTCGAGGCCGCCCATCTCGCGCGAAACCCCAAGGCCCGGTTCGACGCCGCGACGGTCGAGGCCCTGGCCCTGGAGGACCTGGGCGCCCTGGACGCCGGCCTCGCGGCCGCCCTGGCGCCGGGCGGGACGGTGAGCGCCGTCGCGCCGCCGGGCCCGCCCGAGCGCGCCCAGGCGCTGATCGCGGCCGCAGAAGCGGCGGGGATCTCACTCGTCAGCCTGCATCTCCTCGCCCCGCCGGCCGAGCACTTCGACGACAGGACGGGCGACCTCTCCAGGGAAGCGGCGTCCCTGTCGGAGTCGCTGGCGCGCCACGGCCTGGTCTTCACGGGCCGCAAGGGACCGGCGCCCGCGCGCCTCTACTGCTGTTTCACCACCTTCGCCCGGAAGCTGCTGGACGTCCGCACGCGGCTGCCGGCGCACGCCCTGCGTACCGATCCGGGCCTCGTGTTCGCCTACCAGAAGGCGCCCTTCCGGCTGCCTGACGTACCCGCCGGGCTGCCCCGGATCCTGATCCTGCAGCGGCCGGCCATGCGCGACGCCGCCGCGTGGCGCCGCGCCATCACCGAATGCGTGCGCCGGGACTGGGTGGTGGTGGTCGAGCACGACGACCATCCGGTCCTGGTGGCGCGGACGGCGGGCCGCGAGGTGGACGAGGCCGACTGGGCGCGCTTCCGCTGCACCCATGCGGTCCAGACGTCGACGCCGCGCCTGGCCGAGGTCTTCGGCGGCCTCAATCCCGAGGTCAGGGTGTTTCCGAACGCCGTCTTCGAGCTGGGTCCCGAGCCCGAGGCCCGCCCGCGGCGGGTCTTCTACGGCGCCGTGGCGCGGGGCCCGCTGGCCGTGGAGATCGCCCGGTCGCTGGTCCCGGTGGTCGAGCGCTTCCCGGACGTGGAGTTCGAGGTCGTGGGCGACCGGGCGGTGTTCGAGGCGCTGCCCACCGATCGCAAGCGCCTGCACGACATCCTGCCCTACGAAGACTACCTGGACCTCATGGGGACGTGCGCCGTGTCGCTGTCGCCGGTGGACGGCCGCCCGTTCATGGACGCCAAGAGCGACGTGAAGTTCCTGGAGGCGGCCGCGCGCGGCTGCGTCACCATAGCCTCGCCGGCGATCTACGCCGCCGCCATCCGCCACGGCGAGACCGGGCTGATCGCCCGGCGGCCGGAGGACTGGGCGCCGCTGCTGGCGGGCCTGCTGGAGGACGGGGACGGCCGCCTGCGTCTGGCGCGCAACGCCTGGGTCCACGTGCGCGAGGAGCGCATGTTCGCCGACCAGATCGCCGAGCGCGTCGCCTGGTACCGAGACCTCTGGAATCGCCGCGACGCGCTCACGGCGGCCCTGCTGGAGCGGATGGGCGGGACCTGACGGCCCCGCCCTGCGCTGAGCCTACTTCGGCTCGGGATAGCGGATGCGCGGCCGCAGGTTGTCGATCACCGCCCGGGCGTCGAAGGCGCGCGGATCGTCCGAGGGCTTGGCGCCCTTGCCCATCACGACCTCGGCGGTGGCCTCGTACTTGTCGACCGTGCGCACGTCGACGCGGTTGGCCCAGAAGGGGTCGCCCCAGAAGGGGTCCCAGGTGCGCCAGCCGTAGCCGCGGCCGTAGTAGCGCCAGTAGGGCCGCCAGTAGCCGTAGGTCGGACCGTACCAGGGCCGGTAGAACGGGTCGGGCTCGACGTAGGTGCGGGTCTGACGGTCGGTGGCGCGGTCCACGATGCTGAACCAGTCGAAGCCCTGCTGCACCGTCAGTTCGGCGGCGCGGTAGAGCAGGTAGCCCTCCACCGTCTCGCGCGAGGTCAGGGTGTTGCCCTGGAAGTTCACCCGGAAGCGGTTGGCCTCCAGCTGGATCTCCGAATACCCGCCCGACTGGGCCTGGCCCGGAATATTCGGCTGGTAGGGCGTAGGCGTCGCGCACGCCGCCAGCCCGGCGGCCAGGGCCAGGCCGATGGCGACGGCGGCTGATTTCTTCGACATTTTCCTGTCTCGAACTCGCAAGGTGTCCCTCGATACCGAGGCTAGATGGCACAACACCTTGTCGCAATCGTGGTTGCCATGATCTGGCGCAAGATTCGGGGCTCAGCCCGCGACCGCCAGGACCCACACCGCGCGGCCCAGGGCCCCGAACAGCAGGACGGCGGTCGCCAGCGCCTGGATGAGGAAGCCGACTTCGCGCTTGGCCGGGTCGGCGACGTAGCCGCGCTGGTAGGCGATGCGCCCCACGATCCACACCAGACCCAGCGCCGCGGCCACGAGGTCGCTCCAATAGAGGGCGAACAGCCACAGCGACGGCAGGAAGATCGGGAGCCATTCCAGGGTGTTGTAGTGGGCCCGGATGGCGCGTTCGAGGACGGGGTCGCCGGTCATGCACGGCGCGGCGATGCCGCACTTGCGGCGTGCGGCGCCCACCGCGAGGCCCATCCAGAGGTAGGTGAGCAGCGCCAGGATGGTGACGATGGCGACGTAGGCGTGGGTCTGCATGGTGTTCGGTCTCCCCCCGATTTGCGGCCGAGCTTGGCGCCTTACGGGCCGCAAGGGAACCGGCGGGGGAACCGCCGGCCGCCGCCCCGGCGTTTAGGGGCGGTCCGAACCGTTGGGAGAGCGCCGATGGACGTCGAATCCGCGGCCATCCGGGAGATCGACTACGACGCCGAGCGCGCCAAGCTCCTGGTGCGCTTCCAGAGCGGCGAGCGCTACGTCTATGTGGGCGTGCCGGGCGAGGTGCATCGCTCGTTCCTGGAAGCCCCGTCCAAGGGCCGGTTCTTCCAGGCCGAGATCCGCGACCGCTATCCCTACAACCGCTTGGACAGCTAGCCCTTGAAGTGCTCGCCGCCGGCCGTCGGCAGGGGCTTGCCCAGGCGCCGGTCGCGGTTGGCGGTGACCCGCAGGCGCAGTGCGTTGAGCTTGACGAAGCCCGCCGCGTCGCGGTGGTCGTAGGCCACGGCGCCTTCCTCGAAGGTCACCAGCTCCTGGTCGTAGAGCGAGTAGGGCGAGGTGCGGCCGATGACCGTGACGTTGCCCTTGTAGAGCTTCACCCGCACCTGGCCCGAGACCATGGCCTGGGAGTGGTCGATGGCCGCCTGCAGCATCTCGCGCTCGGGCGCGAACCAGAAGCCGTTGTAGATCAGGCTGGCGTACTTCGGCATCAGCTCGTCCTTCAGGTGCATGGCGCCCCGGTCGAGGGTGATGCTCTCCATGCCCCGGTGGGCGGCGAGCAGGATCGTGCCGCCGGGGGTCTCGTAGACGCCGCGCGACTTCATGCCGACGAAGCGGTTCTCCACCAGATCGAGGCGGCCGATGCCGTTGTCGTGGCCGAGCTCGTTCAGCCGGGTCAGCAGGGCGGCCGGCGACAGCTTCTGGCCGTCGATGGCCACCGGGTCGCCCTTCTCGAAGTCGATGGTGATGACCGTCGGCTTGTCGGGGGCGGCCTCGGGCGAAATCGTGCGCATATGCACGAACTCGGGAGCCTCCACCGCCGGGTCCTCCAGCACCTTCCCTTCGGACGAGGAGTGCAGGAGGTTGGCGTCGACGCTGAACGGCGCCTCGCCGCGCTTGTCCTTGCTGATCGGGATCTGGTGCTTCTCGGCGAAGTCGATCAGGGCTTCGCGGCTCCGGAAGTTCCACTCCCGCCAGGGCGCGATCACCCGGATGTCGGGCTCGAGGGCGTAGTAGCCCAGCTCGAAGCGGACCTGGTCGTTCCCCTTGCCGGTCGCGCCGTGGCAGACGGCGTCGGCGCCCACCTGGCGGGCGATCTCGATCTGGCGCTTGGCGATCAGCGGCCGGGCGATCGAGGTGCCCAGCAGATATTGGCCCTCATAGACCGTGTTGGCGCGGAACATCGGGAACACGAAGTCCCGGACGAATTCCTCGCGCAGGTCGTCGATGAAGATGTTCTCGGGCTTGATGCCCAGCATCAGCGCCTTCTCGCGCGCCGGGCCCAGCTCCTCGCCCTGGCCCAGGTCGGCCGTGAACGTCACCACCTCGGCGCCGTACTCGGTCTGCAGCCACTTCAGGATGATCGAGGTGTCGAGGCCGCCGGAGTAGGCGAGCACGACCTTCTTGACGGGCTTGTCGGCCATAGCGGGGGAGGACCTTGCCAAATGAGGTGCGGATAGAGGACGCGCGCCTTTAAGGGCGCCGGACGCCTGCGTTCAAGGGCGAAGTCTTCGGGTCGAGGTCTTGGGGCGAAGTCCTACGACCTGAGGGCGCCTTCGTCTTCGAGCGTCCTGAGGGCGCCGCGCAGCCAGGCGATGTGGGCCAGCGCGAACAGCGGGGCGGTGGCGGTGCGGACGAGGAAGATCAGCATCGCCTTGTCCGGCGTCTGCGCCAGCCGGCCGAAGATGAGCAGGGCCAGGCCGACCAGCAGCGGCGCGCCGATGGCCATGGCGAAGGCCGCGTCGCGCGGGCCTCGCGGTCGGACGCCGGCGCGCGGCGCGAACGGCAGGGGCATGCGGACGTCGCGGGGAATGCGGGCCAGGGCCGCGCGGCTGGTCGAGGCGATGGCCGCCATCACCAGGATCCACAGACCGTCGCCCACATAGGGGAGGAGGCCCAGCATCTAGACGGTCACCTGGGTGCCGAGCTCGACCACCCGGCCAGGGGGGATCTTGTAGAAGTCGGTGGGGTTGGCGGCGTTCTTCATCAGGAAGATGAAGAGCCTGTCCTGCCAGAGCGGCATGCCCGACTGGGCCGAGGGCACCACCGAGCGCCGCCCCAGGAAGAAGCTCGTGGCCATGATGTCGAACTTCAGGCCCTGCTTGCGGCACAGCCCCAGCGCCTTGGGCACGTTGGGGCTCTCCATGAAGCCGTAGGTGATGAACACCTTCTTGAAGTCGTCGTTCATGGGCGCGATCCGCACCCGGTCCTCCTCCTTGACGCGCGGCGTCTCGGCCGTGGCGACGGTGAGGATGATGTTCTTCTCGTGCAGGACCTTGTTGTGCTTGAGGTTGTGCATGAGGGCGACGGGCGCCGTCTCGGGGTCCGAGGTCAGGAAGATGGCGGTGCCCGGGGCGCGGTGCGGCGCGCGCGCCTTCAGGATGTCGGCCAGCTCGACCATGGTGACGCTGTCGCGGCGGGTCTTCTCGGTCAGGATCTGGGTGCCGCGGTTCCAGGTCCACATGATGACGACCAGCGCCGCGCCCAGCACCAGGGGCAGCCAGGCCCCCTGCGGAATCTTCAGCAGGTTCGAGGAGATGAAGACGATGTCGACCGCGCCGAAGGCGGCCGACGCCGCGGCGGCCTGCCAGGCGGGCCGCTTCCACATGTAGCGGACGATGTAGAAGAACAGCAGGGTGTCGACGAACATCGCGCCGGTGACCGCGATGCCGTAGGCCGCGGCCAGGTTCGACGAGGTGCGGAACATCACCAGCAGCACCAGCACGCCCACCAGCAGGAAGGTGTTCACCTGGGGCACGTAGATCTGGCCCGCCTGGGTCTCGCTGGTCCGGCGGATGTCGATCCGGGGGAAGAGGCCGAGCTGGACCGCCTGCTGGGTCATGGAGAAGGCGCCCGTGATCACCGCCTGGCTGGCGATGACCGTGGCCGCGATCGAGAGCAGCCAGACCGGCCAGTAGATGGCGTCCGGGATCATCTCGAAGAACGGGTTGGTGCGGGCGGTGGGCCGCGACAGGACGAGGGCGCCCTGGCCGAGGTAGTTCAGCACGAGCGACGGCAGGACCAGCGCCACCCAGGCGGCGCGGATCGGACCCTTCCCGAAGTGGCCCATGTCGGCGTAGAGCGCCTCGGCGCCCGTCACCGCCAGGAACACGCTGCCCAGGATGACGAAGCCCAGGAAGCCGTTGTCGAACAGGAACATGACGCCGTAGTGCGGCGACAGGCCCCGGAAGATCGAAAGGTCGTCCGAGATGTGGTAGAGCCCAAGGCCTCCCAGGACCAGGAACCAGACGGCCGTCACCGGGCCGAACAGGCGCGCGACGCTGGCCGTGCCCCGCGACTGGACCAGGAACAGGGCGATCAGCACGCCCATGGCGGCGGGCAGGACGAAGGGCGCGAGCTGGCGGCCCATCCCGGGGATTTCCCTCATCCCTTCCATCGAGCCCAGCACCGACACGGCGGGGGTGATGATGCCGTCGGCGTAGAACAGGGCCGCGCCCAGCACGCCGAGCAGGAAGATGATCGACGACCGCTTGCCGGGCGTCACCCGCTGGGCCAGCGCCATGAGCGCGAGCGTGCCGCCTTCGCCCTTGTTATCCGCCCGCATCAGGAAGACGACGTACTTGACGGTGACGATGAGGATCAGCGCCCAGGTGATCAGCGAGACGACGCCCAGCACCGCAAGCTCGGCGGTCCCGCCGCTGCGGGAATGGTGCAGGGCCTCGCGCATGGCGTAGAGCGGGCTCGTGCCGATGTCGCCGAACACGACGCCGACCGAGCCCAGGGCGAGGGCCCAGAACTTGTCCTTGGGCGCGTGATGCGTTCCCTGGGCTCCGTTGTCGGGAGCGCCGGCCGGTTCAGCCATCCATCGTCTCCGGGAACGGTTACGTAGAATGTTCCCTTCGGGCGGCCCCATGCCGTCACGCGGGCGGGCCGATACACCCAAACCCGGCGGGGTTCAATGCGCGGGTTGCGCCTGACGCCGGGGCACGTAGTTTCATCGGCGTCGGACGGGAAGGGGCTTTTACGACATGGACCGCAGACTTGCGCTGGTCACCGGGGCCTCGGCCGGCATCGGGGCCGCCTTCGCGCGGATCCTCGCCAGCCACGGCTACGACGTGGCCCTGACCGCCCGCCGGACCGAAAGGCTGGACCAGATCGCCGAGGAGATCCGGCTGCGGTACGGGGTCGAGACCCTGACGGTCGCCGCCGACCTCGCCCAGCCCGAGGGCCCGGGCCAGATCCTCGACCACCTCACCGCCCACGGCCGCACCGTGGACGCGCTCGTCAACAACGCCGGCTACGGCCTGCCCGGGACCTACGCCGACACCCGCTGGGCCGACCAGGCGGCCTTCCTGCAGGTGATGGTGACCGCGCCCTGCGAACTCGCCCATCGCGTCCTGCCCGGCATGGTCCAGCGGCGCTTCGGGCGGATCGTCAACGTGGCCTCGCTGGCGGGCCTCGTCCCCGGCGCGGCGGGCCACACGCTCTATGCGGCGTCCAAGAGCCTGCTCATCAAGTTCTCCCAGAGCCTGTCGCTGGAGGTGGCGAACGAGGGCGTGCACGTCACCGCGCTGTGCCCCGGCTTCACCTTCACCGAGTTCCACGACGTGAACGGCACGCGGGCGATGGTCAGCGCCTCGACGCCGCCCTGGCTGTGGCTGGGCGCCGACGAGGTGGCCGCGGCGGGCTACGAGGCGGTGGAGGCCGGCCGGGTGGTGTGCGTCCCAGGCGCGCCGAACAAGGCCATCGCCGCGGCGGCCAAGCTGCTCCCCGACGAATGGGCCCTGGCCCTCATGGCCAGCCAGGGCGGGCGGTTCCGGAAAACCTGAGGCGGCTCGGGATCGTCAGGCGGCGTAGCGGGCGCTGACCTTGCGCAGGCCGTCCAGGACGGGCTGGGCGCCGGCCAGCGGCAGGTCCGGGTTCATCAGCAGGCGCCAGGCGCGCACATGCACGCCCACGGCCGGCCGGTCGTACTGGCCGGTGGTGCGCAGGTGGTCGATGAGGTCGCAAAGGCTGGTGAGCGCGTCGTCCACCCCCGGCGCGCCGCAGACCGCGCCGGCCCCGATGCCGCGCACGGCGATGGCGTAGAGGTCGGCCAGGCCCGCGTCGTCGAAGTCCTCGGCGAGGCGCTCCAGGGCGGCCTCGGCGTACTCCAGCAGGGCCGCCAGCTCGGCGATGCAGGTCGGCCGGATCTCTTCCAGGTTCGCCTCGGCGCGCTCCAGCGCATCGGCCACCGTCAGCCCGCCCGGCGTCTTGAGGATCTCGGCCAGCCGCACCTTGGGGAATACGAAACGCACGGAACTCATGAAACCGCCCGGGCCTCCGGTTGGGATTGGGGTTCGGCCGCGGCCGCGGCCACGGCGTCGGCGGCCTTCTCGGTCAGGTCCTCGCGGCGCCGGCCTACGCCGTCGGGCGGTCCGTCGTTGCGGAAGCGGCGGTCGGGGCCGACGTAGCTGCCCGAGAACAGGAACGGCCGGCCTTCCTTCGCCACCCACAGGATGCGCTCCAGCATGACCTTCGGCGCGATGGGCTTCTTGATGATGATGTGCCCGCCGCAGTCGCGGGCCCGGGCCACATCGGTGGCGGGGGTGTGGGCCGTGGTGATCAGCACCGGGGTGTAGCAGTTGGGCTCCTTGGCCTCGGTGCGCATCCAGCGCACGAAGTCGTAGCCGAGGCCCGAGGGCGCCATGCCGTCGACGATGGCGAGGTCCAGTTCGTAGGTCGACGCCACTTCGCGGGCCTGCTCGACGCTCGTGCAGCGGTACAGGGTCTTGGCGCCCAGGCCGGTGATGATCTGCACGAGGATCGCCATGCCCATGGGCGTGTCGTCCAGCAGCAGGACCGCCGCCTTGTCCAGATTGAAGCGCGCGCGCGAGGCGCCGTCGAGCGACATCGGCCTGCCCCCCTGGGACCTCCGTTCGCGGCAAGCTTAACCTTGAGCGCCGTTAACACGAGCTTTCCGGGCGCCGGGGAATTTCCTCCACCTCTGGGTGCATGACGCCCTAAGGGGTTGTATTTGCCCATGAAGTGCAACGCCTAGAGTGCGGCGACCGGTCGCGCCGCGCTAGTTAGTTGACTCCGTCAACTTTCCGGCGTTCCCTGGGCGCATGACGGCTCCGCAGGACACCGTGGCGGCCATCCGCCGCTTCAACCGCTTCTACACCCGCGCCATCGGGGTGCTGGACCGCGCCTTCCTGGGCGGACCCTACACCCTGGCCGAAAGCCGGGTTCTGTATGAGTTGGACAAGACGCCCGGCGTGACCCCCAAGGCGGTGGGCGCCGAGCTCGGCCTCGACCCGGGCTACCTCAGCCGCATCCTGGCCAAGCTGGAGCGCGACGGCCTCGTCCGCCGCGAACGCTCGGCCGACGACGGCCGCAGCGTGCGCCTGCGCCTGACGGCCGCCGGGGCCGACGCCTTCGCCGAGATCGACCGCAGGCAGGCCGCGCGCGTGGCGGCGATGGTGAAGGCCCTGGCCCCCGGCGAGCAGGACCGGCTGGTCCAGGGCCTGGGCGACGCCGAGCGGCTGCTGGCGCCGGGACGGGCGAAGCCGCCGGCGATCCTGCGCCGCCACGCGCCGGGCGACATGGGCTGGGTCGTCGAGCGCCACGCCGAGGTCTATGGCCGCGAATACGGCTGGGGCGTCGGCATCGAGGCGGTGACGGCGCGCATCGTGGCCGATTTCCTGGAAACCCACGATCCCGCCCGCGAGCGCTGCTGGATCGCCGAGCGCGAGGGCGAGCGGCTGGGCTCGGTGTTCCTGGTGAAGGAGCCCGAGGCCGAAGGCGTGGCCCGCCTGCGCCTGCTGCTGCTGACCCCGGCCGCCCGTGGCGAGGGGCTGGGGCGCAGGCTCGTGGACGAGTGCCTGGCCTTCGCCCGGGCCGCCGGCTACCGCGAGGTGGTGCTGTGGACCCACGCCGTCCTGACCCAGGCGCGGAAGATCTACGCCGACGTGGGCTTCACCATCGAGAAGACCTGGACCCACGACGAGTTCGGCGTGGAGGAGGTCAGCGAGACCTGGCGGTTGAAGCTCTAGCGGGGCGCTAGCCCGCCATCGCCAGGATCGCGGTCCATTCGGCCGGGCTCACCGGCGACACCGAGAGCCGCGACTGGCGCAGCATGGCCATGTCGGAAAGCGCGGGGCTGGCCTTCATCTCGGCGAGCGTCACGGGACGGGCCAGGGGCCGCACGGGCTCCAGCTCCACGGCCACGAAGCGGCCCGAGGGGTCGGTGGCGTCCGGGAAGGCCTCGCGCGCCACCTTGGCGATGCCCACCACCGCCAGACCTTCCTGGGAGTGGTAGAACAGCACCTCGTCGCCGACCTTCATCGCCTTCAGGTGCAGGGCGGCGGCGTTGTTGCGCACGCCGTCCCAGACGGTGCGGCCGTCCCGCTCAAGGTCGGCGAAGCTGTAGGTGTTGGGCTCGGACTTCACCAGCCAGTGGGCCATGCCGGTCTCCTAAAGCTCGGCGAGGACCGCCTCGCCCATCTGCACGGTGGTGAGCTTACCGCCGATGTCGGGCGTGCGCGCGCCCTTCTCCAGGGAACTCACGACGGCGGCGTAGAGCCTGTCGGCGAGGTCGGCGCGGCCCAGGGACCAGCGCAGCGCCATCTCGAACGACAGGATGGCGGCCAGCGGATTGGCGATCCCCTTCCCCGCGATGTCCGGCGCCGAGCCGTGGATGGGCTCGTAGAGGCCGGGCTTGCCCGCCTCGCCCAGCGCCGCCGAGGGCAGGAGGCCCAGGCCGCCGGTGAGCTGCGAGGCCTCGTCCGACAGGATGTCGCCGAACAGGTTGTCGGTGAGGATCACGTCGAACTGGCGGGGGTTCTTCACGAGCTGCATGGCGGCGTTGTCGGCCAGCATGTGCTCGAGCTGGACGTCGGCGTAGTCGCGTCTGTGCAGGTCGGTCACGACCTCGCGCCAGAGCAGGCCGCTATCCATCACGTTGGACTTCTCGCAGCTCGTCACCTTGTTGCGGCGCCCGCGCGCCAGCTCGAAGGCGATGCGGCTGACCCGCTCGATCTCGGCGGTGGTGTAGACCTGGGTGTCCACGGCCCGCTTGCCGCCTTCGGGCAGCTCCTCGATGAAGCGCGGACTGCCGAAATAGATGCCGCCCGTGAGCTCGCGGACGATCATGATGTCCAGGCCCTCGACCACCTCGCGCTTCAGGGTCGAGGCGTCGGCCAAGGGCTCGAAGCAGAGGGCGGGCCGCAGGTTGGCGAACACCCCCATGCCGGCGCGCAGGGCGAGCAGCCCCGCCTCGGGGCGTTTGTCGCGGGGAACGCCGGCCCACTTCGGACCGCCCACCGCGCCCATCAGCACGGCCTTCGACGCCTTGGCGGCGTCCAGCGCCTCGTCGGTCAGCGGCGTCCCGTGCTGGTCGTAGCTCGACCCGCCGAACGGGCGCTCGTCGATGGAAAGCCCGGGCGCCAGGCGCTCGGCCACGCGGCGCACCTGGGCCGTCACTTCAGGCCCGATCCCGTCGCCGGGCAGGAGCAGCAGGTCGGTCATCTTGTCCTCGGATAAGGGGTCTAGAGCGGGGCCTCGGCGGCCACCTCGTAAAGGGTGAGGTCGCGGTCGCAAACCCCGAACGGCGGCCAGCTCGCCCGCCATTCGGCGAGGTGCCCGGTTCGCAGGTGGGCGTCCAGGGCCGCGCGGTCGCGCCAGGCCTCGAACACCCGGATCAGGCCGGGCTCGGCCACGTCAGCGGCGTAGGAATAGACGAGGCAGCCGTCCTCGGCCCGGCTCGCGGCCAGCATCTTCTCCATCACCGGCCGGAAGCGCTCGAGGCTCTCCGGCGGCACGCGGAACGTGCCGGCGACGACGATGCTCATGCGCCCTCCAGCCAGGGCTGGGCCAGCGCGCGCTTCATCTCGTAGACGTCGATGTCCTTCTCGGCCTCGAGCGTCTCGCCGATGGCGTCCAGGCCCTTCAGCATCTTGGCCTTGCGCTGGGCGTCGATCTCGAAGGTGAAGGTCGCTCCCGACGGCGAGGTCACGGTCTGGGCCTCCAGGTCGACGCTGACCACGTGGTTGCCGCCCCGCGCCTCGTCCATGAGCTGGCGGACCTCCTCGGCCTTCAGCACCACGGGCAGGAGGCCGTTCTGGAAGCAGTTGTTGTAGAAGATGTCGGCGAAGCTGGTGGAGATCACGCAGCGGATGCCGAAATCCATCAGCGCCCAGGGCGCGTGCTCGCGGCTCGACCCGCAGCCGAAGTTGTCGCCGGCGACCAGCACGCCCGCGCCCTTGTACTCGGGCCGGTTGAGGATGAAGTCGGGCTTCTCCTTCCCCTGCTCGTCGAAGCGGAAATCGTAGAACAGGCCCTTGGCGAGGCCCGCCCGCTCCACGGTCTTCAGGAACTGCTTGGGGATGATCTGGTCGGTGTCGATGTTGGCCAGCGGCAGGGGCGCGGCCTTGGCGTCGAGGCGGGTGAAGGCTTCCATCAGGCTTTCTCGAGAGCGGGTTCGGCGCTGAGCAACAGGGTGGGGACGCCGGCGGGGGCGTCGCGGACGGTGAAGACGTGGGTGCCGGGCTTGCGGCCGGTGCGGACGTCCGAGACGTCGAAGCCGGCGGCGGCGAGGCGGGCCTGCGCCGCCTCGGGGTCGGCGACGCGCCAGGCGAGGCCGCCGAAGCGGTCGGGGGCGTCGGACTCGATTCCGGGGGGCGGCGCCTTCAGGCTGGCCGCCATCTCGATCACCGTGTCCCCGGCCTTGAAGAACAGCTGGCGCGCGCCCCACTGGGCGTTCTCCCGGTCGAGGCGCAGGTCGAGGCCGAGCTTGGCGCCCCAGACGGCGAGCGCCCGGTCAGGGTTGGCCGTGTGGATGACCACGTGGTCGAGCCGGGTGACCGGCGCGGGGCCGGCGGGCTTCGACATCGGCCAGTGGGTTCCGTCGCGGGGCGGTGCGATCAGCAGCACCTGCAGGCCGCCGGTGTCGTCCGGGTGAGGGTTGGCCCCCAGCCAGTAGCGCCTGCGCCCGTCGTCGTGGGTGGAGCGGGTCAGGGCCGGCTCGGTCATGCGCAGGCCGCGCCGGGCCATCAGCCTGGCGAAGGGTGCGAGGTCGCCCTCGGAATGGCCGACCGTGAAGGCCACGGCCCAGACGCCCTCGCCGTGCGCGTCGAGGTGGGCCCGGATGCGGTCCCCGAAAGCGCCGTCGCCGTGGGGGCTGATGACGTCCAGCGCCATGTTCGGGAACTGGAACCAGGCGTGGCGGGCGCCGCCGTCGCCGCCGATCCAGTTGGGCTCCACCCCCAGCAGCCGACGATAGCCCTCGACCGCCGCGTCGAGATCGCGGACGGCGAGCGCGACATGGTCGAGCCCGGAGATGGCGGCGGCGATCACAGGAAGTCCCGGACGTCCGCGATATGGCCGGCGATCGCCGCGGCGGCGGCCATGGCCGGGCTCATCAGGTGGGTGCGCCCGCCGCGGCCCTGGCGGCCCTCGAAGTTGCGGTTCGAGGTCGAGGCGCAGCGCTCGCCGGGCGCCAGGCGGTCGGGGTTCATGCCGAGGCACATGGAGCAGCCCGGCTCGCGCCAGTCGAAGCCGGCGGCCCTGAACACTTCGTCGAGGCCCTCTTCCTCGGCCTGGGCGCGCACCAGGCCCGACCCCGGCACCACCATGGCCCGGACCCCCGGGGCGACCTGCCGGCCCCCTTCCAGGGCCTTGGCGACGATCTTCGCCGCCGTCCGCAGGTCCTCGATGCGGCTGTTGGTGCACGAGCCGATGAAGACGACGTCGACCTTGGCCTCGGTGATCGGCTGGCCGGCGGACAGGCCCATGTAGTCCAGTGCGCGCTCGACCGAGGCGCGCTTGTCGGGGTTGGCGTAGGCCTCGGGCGCGGGCACGACGCCGGTCACCGGAATGACGTCCTCGGGGCTGGTGCCCCAGGTGACGGTTGGGGCGATCTTGGCGGCGTCCAGCACGATCTCGCGGTCGAAGACGGCGTCCTCGTCCGAGAAGAAGGTCTTCCAGTAGGCGAGCGCCATCTCCCAGGCGCCGCCCTTGGGCGCGGACGGCCGGCCCTTGAGGTAGTCGAAGGTGGTCTCGTCAGGCGCGACGAGGCCCGCGCGGGCGCCGCCCTCGATGGTCAGGTTGCACAGCGTCATACGGCCTTCCATCGACAGCGCGCGGACGGCGGAGCCGGCGAACTCGATGACGTAGCCGGTGCCGCCCGCCGTGCCGATCTCGCCGATGACGGCGAGCGCATAGTCCTTGGCGCCGACGCCGGGGGCGGGCTCGCCCTCGATGCGCACGCGCATGTTCCTGGACTTCCGCTGGCGCAGCGTCTGGGTGGCCAGGACGTGCTCGACCTCGGAGGTGCCGATGCCGTGGGCGAGCGCCCCGAAGGCGCCGTGGGTCGAGGTGTGGGAATCCCCGCAGACGATGGTCATGCCGGGCTGGGTGCGGCCCTGCTCGGGACCGACCACGTGGACGATGCCGTTGCGGATGTCGCCCATCTGGAAGAACTCGATGCCGTAGTCGGCGACGTTCTTCGCCAGCGTCTGGAGCTGCAGGCGGGCTTCCTCGTCGGCGACGGCGTCGACGCCGAGCTCCTGGCCCTCGGTGGGCACGTTGTGGTCGGCCACGGCCAGCGTGCGGTCGGGCCGCCGCACGCCCCGCCGCGTCGCGCGAAGGCCCGCGAAGGCCTGGGGCGTGGTCACCTCATGGATCAGGTGCAGGTCGATGTAGAGGATCGCCTCGCCGTCTTGTTGGGCGACGACGTGGGCGTCCCAGATCTTGTCGTAGAGGGTCTTGCCGGGCATGGGGCGCATGTAGGTCCGCAGACCCGCGCACGTCTAGTGCTGCGACGCCGCAATCCACGCGCGGTTGCAGCAAATTTGTGCCCCCCAGGACCATCAGGGCCGTCAGGCGGCCATCCACAGCGCCTCGGCCCCCGACCCTGGAAGGGAGCCCTGGCCCGCCAGGGTCGCGCGCAACGCCTCGACGATGGGGGTGTGCGGCTCCCCGCCCAGGGCGGCGACGATGCGGGCGTTCGCCAGAAGCACGGGACTGCGCCAGAGGTAGCGCATCTCCTGCATCTCCCGCAGGGTCTCGTTGAAGGGCGCGGCGGCGGCGATCGCCATCCACGGCAGGCGGCGAACCGCGAGGCGGCGGCCGGCGACGGCCTCCAGGGCGGCCAGCATCTCGTGGCCGGTGAGGGCATGGCCGCGCAGGTGGAAGGCCTCGAACGCGCCGAGCGGCGTCTCGAGGAGCCGCACGAAGGCCTCGGCCACGTCCGGCAGGTAGGCCCAGGCGTGGGGGACGTCGAGGGGACCCGGATAGCTGACGGCGCCGATCGGCCGGCCGGGCCTCACGAGGCCCTGCGAGAACCAGTTGTTTCCCGGCTTCGGGCCGAAGAAGTCTCCGGCGCGGACCAGCAGGACCGGGACGTCGGCGTCACGGAGCGCTCGCTCCATCTCGACCCGGATGGCGCCCTTGCGGCTCGCCGGCGACTGGGGCGCGGTCTCGGCGATCAGCGGGAAGGCGTCCGGGCCATAGTTGTAGACCGTGCCGGGGAACAGCAGCCGCGCGCCCGAGGCGCGGGCGGCGGCGATGCTGGAAGCCAGCATGGGCGCCTGCAAGCCCGCCCAGTTGCGGTAGCCGGGCGGGTTCACCGCGTGGACCACGATTTCCGCGCCGTCCGCCGCCGCGACGATGCTCGCCGCGTCCATGGCGTCGCCCGGCGTCCACTCCAGGCCGGGCCGCCCGCTGGTCGCACGGGCGCGGTCAGGGTCTCGGTGTGGCGCGCGCACGCGCCAGCCGTCCTGCGTAAGCCGGTCGGCGATCGCGCCGCCGACGCCGCCGGTCGCGCCGATCACCAGGGCCAGGGGTTTGGTCATGTGGGCCTCCATCTGTCGGCCGCAGTGGTGAGGCGCCCGCCATCGCAACGGAATTGCCGAAGCCGGCAGAACAGCTATTCAATAGCGCATGACCACGACGCCCGACTGGGACCTCCTCCAGAGCCTCCACGCCGTGCTGGAGGCCGGCAGCTTCTCGGCCGCCGCGCGGCTGCGGCGCCTGACCCAGCCGACCCTCGGGCGCCACATCGACCAGCTGGAGCGACAGCTGGGGGCGCCCCTGTTCGTGCGCAGCCCGCGCGGCCTGCAGCCCACGGACCTGGCGCTGGCGCTGCGCCCGCACCTGGCCGACATGTCGGCCGCCGGCTCGGCCGCCGCGCGGGACATCGGCGGCCTCGTCAACGCCGAGGGCGGGGTGGTCCGGGTGACGGTCAGCGAGGCGGTCGGCATCGAGGTGATCCCGCCGATGCTGGCGCGCTTCATGGCCGCGCATCCGGGTGTCCAGGTCGAGCTGGCGCTGAGCAACAAGAACGAGGACCTGAGCCGGCGTGACGCCGACGTGGCCGTGCGGATGGCCAGGCCCACCCAGAACAGCGTGGTGGCCAAGAAGGTGGGCGAGGTCTCCCTCGGATTCCACGCCGCGCCCGACTACCTGGCCCGGCGCGGGACGCCGCGGGATTTCGACGAGCTCGTCGGACATTCGCTGATTGGCTTCGACCGCAGCTTCCCGGAACTGGCGAAGGATCTCTCGGTCGGACGGCCGATCACGCGGGAGCTGTTCGCCTACCGCACCGACAACGACGTGGCCCAGCTCGCGGCCATCCGCGCCGGCGTCGGCATCGGCGTCTGCCAGCGCCAGCTCGGCCTTCGGCACGGCCTGGTCCCGCTGCTGCCGGACCTTTTCGGCTTCAGCCTCGACCTGTGGATCTGCATGCACGAGACGCTGCGCGGCTCGCCCCGCATGCGGCTGATGTTCGACCACCTGGCCAAGGAGTTCGCCGCCTACGCGGCGGAGGTCGGCCAGCGCTAGGCCAGGCGGATCGGCGAGCGCCAGTTCGCCGGGTCGATCGGGGCGTTGGGGATGTTGCTCCGCCGCTCGGCGGGGATGGCCAGCACGTTGAGCGAGGCGAGCCCCGGGAAGACGTTCTCCGGATTGCCGCGGAAGTTGTCGGCGTCGAACAGCTTCGGCACGTGCCAGTGCATCCGGTAGCCGTGGCCGTGGATCAGGTCGAGGACGGTCTGCTGGCTCTGGACCCGGTCGTTCTCGACGTAGAGGATGGGGCGGTGGCGGGCGATGGTGCGGGCCGCGCCGCGCAGGACCGCGGGCTCGAAGCCCTCGACATCGATCTTGATCAGGTCGCAGGCGGGAAGCTCGAGATCGTCCAGCGCCACGACCTGGGTCCGCACGCCGGCCGCGCCATCCGCTTGGAGCGAGACGCCCCCGGGGTTCTGCACGGACGCGTAGTCCACCGGCGGCACGACGGCCCAGCCCGGCGCCTCGCCGCACGCCTGGGGATAGGCGAGCGCGTTCGCCACCCCGTTGAGGGCCAGGTTGGCGCACAGCACCTGGAACACCCGTTGCTGGGGCTCGAAGGCGTAGAGCGTCCCGGGCGCGCAGGACCGCGCCAGGGCGACGGTGTGGCTGCCGATGTTGGCGCCGATCTCGACGACCCTGTGGCCCGGCTTGACGAGCTGCTCCAACAGCAGGCGCTCGCCGAGGCAATACTCGCCGTAGAGCTCCAGCGAGCGGGCGATATAGACGTCGCTCCGGAAGCCCAGCATGGGCCCGTCGCGGGTCTCGTACTGCTTAACGTCGCTCATCGCCGCCCTCACAGCGAAACGGCGGCCGCATCGCTGCGGCCGCCGCTTTGAATTCCGGTTCCTCGGGAGCTCCTAGGCTTCCGGGGCTTCGTCCTTGGACGCCGCCGTCATCTGGCGCTCGGCGATCCGGGCCGACTTGCCGCGGCGGTCGCGCAGGTAATAGAGCTTGGCGCGACGGACGACGCCGCGGCGCTTCACCTCGATCGACTCGATCATCGGCGACATCACGGGGAACAGGCGCTCCACGCCTTCCCCGAACGAAATCTTGCGGACGGTGAAGCTCTCGTCCACGCCCTGGCCGGCGCGGGCGATGCACACGCCTTCGTAGGCCTGCACGCGCTCACGGTCGCCTTCCTTGATCCGCACGTTCACGCGCACGGTGTCGCCCGGGCGGAACTCGGGAATCTTGCGCTGGGCGAGGAGGCGGTCGGCCTCTTCCTTACGGAGCTGTTCGATCACGTTCATCGTCTTCTGTCCTTACTGGGCTTTACCCGCCCTTTGCCTGTTGATTGGCGGAACGCTGCGCCCAGAGGTCCGGCCGCCGCTCCCGCGTGACGTCTTCGCGCTGCTTCTCGCGCCACTTCCGCACTTCGGCATGGTGGCCCGACAGGAGCACCTCGGGGATGTCGAGCCCTTCGAACGTCCGCGGCCTGGTGTACTGCGGATGCTCGAGGAGCCCGTCCTCGAAACTCTCTTCACTCAAACTCTCGGCCTGCCCCAACACACCGGGCACGAGCCGTACGCACGCCTCGATCGCCACCATCGCCGCGGACTCGCCTCCGGCGAGGACCGCGTCGCCGACGGCGACCTCCTCGAACCCCCGGGCGTCGAGCACCCGCTGGTCCACGCCCTCGAACCGCCCGCACAGGACGATCAGGCCGGGACCCTTGGCCCATTCGCGCACGCGCGCCTGGGTCAGGGGCCTCCCCCGGGCGGACATGTACAAAAGCGGCCGCCCGCGCCGATCCACGCTGTCCAGCGCGGAGGCGATGACGTCCGCCCGCATGACCTGCCCCGGGCCGCCACCCGCAGGGGTGTCGTCGAGGAAGCCGCGCTTATCCTTGGAAAACCCCCGAATGTCCACTGTTTCCAATGACCAGAGGCCCTGCTCGCGCCAGGCCGTGCCGATGAGCGAGACGCCCAGCGGCCCGGGGAAGGCCTCGGGGAACATGGTCAGCACGGTGCAGTCGAAGGACATGACGGCTGCTAGGGCGCCGCAAACGTCCCCGCGTCAAGCCTTGCGGCGCCCGCCGCCCGCGCGTAAGGCGTCCGCCTTCGCAAGCGCAGCATTCCGGTACGGCCGACGATGGACACCCAGACGCTCGTCGAGACGCTCCAGCTGGAGCGCCTGGAGGTGAACCTCTTCCGGGGCGTGACGCCCGACGAGGAGTCGCGCATCCGCATCTATGGCGGGCAGGTGATCGCCCAGTCGCTGCTGGCCGCCTACGAGACGGTCGAGGACCGCATCTGCCACTCGCTGCACTGCTACTTCATCCGGCCGGGCGATCCGAACGTGCCGATCATCTTCGACGTGGACCGCTCGCGCGACGGCGGCAGCTTCACGACGCGCCGGGTGATCGCCGTCCAGCACGGCCAGCAGATCTTCAACCTCGCCGCCTCGTTCCAGGTGGCCGAGGAGGGCTACGAGCACCAGGCGCAGATGCCGCAGGCGCCGCACTGGGACACGGTGGAGGATGACCGCGAGGTCCAGCGCCGGCTCCTGAAGGACGCCCCGGCCCGCATGAAGGAATGGCTGGACCGGCCGCAGCCGATCGAGATGCGCACCGTGGGCGGCCGGTTCGACACGCCGAACCCGCCCAAGGTCGAGCCCCGGCAGCTCGTCTGGTTCCGCGCCAAGGACGCCATCGGCGAGGATCCGCGCATGCAGCAGGTGATCCTGGCCTACGCCTCGGACATGAGCCTGCTGGGCACGGGGCTTCGGCCGCACGGCGTCAACTGGCAGACGCCGGGCATGCAGACCGCCAGCCTCGACCACGCCATGTGGTTCCACCGGCCGACCGACTTCAACGAATGGCATCTGTACGTCCAGGAGAGCCCCTCGGCCTCGGGCGGGCGCGGCTTCAACCTGGGCCAGATCTACCGCGCCTCGGACGGGGCGCTGGTGGCCTCCTGCGCCCAGGAAGGCCTGATGCGGATGCGGAAGAAGTAGGAGACGCCATGCTCCCCCCCAGGGGGAGCTGTCGCAGGGCGACTGAGGGGGTTGAGGGGCAAGGTGTTCGAAGCTCGTGTGCTTCAACCCCCTCCGGCCCTCCGGGCCACCTCCCCCTGTGGGGGAGGGCCTCTTACTCCACCTCTTCGGGCGGGACGGCCACGACCTTGCCCTCGGCGAGGCGGACCTCCGGCACGGCTTCCTTGGTGAAGGGCAGGTACCAGCTCGCGCCTTCGGGGGGCTCGATCTCGAGCAGGTCGCCGGCCCCGAAGTCCTGCACGTTCTTCACGCGGCCCAGCGCCTCGCCCCCAGGCGTCTCGACGGCAAGGCCGATCAGGTCGGTGACGTAGAACTCGTCCTCGTCGGGCTCGGGCAGGACGTCGCGGGGGATATAGAGGCGCAGGCCGCGCAAGCCTTCGGCCTGTTCGCGGGTCTCGACTTCCTTGGCGCGCACGACGAGGCCGCCCTTGGCGGGGCGGCCCGAGAGCAGCGTGAGGCCGGGCGAGCCGTCCTCGCGCCTGAGGTCGCGATAGTCCAGCAGGGCCAGGGGCTCGGCCGTGAAGCTGGTGATGCGGACCTCGCCGCGGACGCCGAAGGCGCCCGCGACGCGGCCCACGAGGATGAGGCTGTCGCCCACCCGGATAGCTTAGGCTTGCTCTTCGCCTTCGGCCGGAGCCGCTTCGGGCGCGGCTTCCTCGGCGGCGGGAGCCTCTTCAGCCGCGGCATCGGCGGCCGGAGCTTCCTCGGCGGCGACTTCCGCGGCCGGAGCCTCGGCCGGGGCCTCTTCAGCCGGAGCGGCTTCCTCGGCGACCGGCTCGGGCGCCGGCGCGTTCTTGGCTTCCTCGGCGGCGGCGGCGCGGTCGGCCTCGCGCTGGGCGCGCTCCTCGGCGCGTTCCTTGGCCTTCTGGCCGGGCTCGCCCTTCTTCGGGTTGTTGCCGGCTTCCCACTTGGCCAGGCCGTGCTTGGCGAGCTCGCGGGCGACGCGGTCGGTCGGCTGGGCGCCCTTCTTGATCCACTCCTGGATGCGCTCGACCTTCAGCACGATGCGGTTCGGGTCGTCCTTCTTCAGGAGCGGGTTGTAGGAGCCCACCTTCTCGATGAACCGGCCGTCGCGGGGCGAGTGGCTGTCGGCGATGACGATCGAGTAGTAGGGGCGCTTCTTGGCGCCGCCACGGGCGAGACGGATCTTCAGCATTGTCGTAAGTCCTTGGTCTGAAAGCTATTTCTTGAAGGGATTGAAGCCCGGCGGCAGGCCGCCGCCGAGGCCGGGAAGTTTCGGGAGGCCGGGACCGCCGAGGCCTTTCAGCTTGGCGGCCATCTCCTCCATCTGTTCGGGCGTGGGCGCGGGCTGGCCGGTCATCTGGGCGAGCTTGCCCATGTCCATGTTCCCGCCGCCCAGCATCTTGGCCATCTGGCCGAAGCCCTTGCCGCCGTTCTTGGAGAGCGCCTTGAAGGCGTCGGCCATCTGGCGGTGCTGCTTCAGGAGCCGGTTCACCTCGGCCACGTCGACGCCGGCGCCGGCGGCGATCCGGCGCTTGCGGGAGGCGGCCAGGATGTCGGGCTTTTTCCGCTCGGCCTTGGTCATCGAGGAGATGATCGCGATCTGGCGGTCGAACGTCTTGTCCGTGATCCCGCTGTCGGCGATCTGCTTCTTCATTTTCTGGACGCCGGGCAGCAGGCCCATCAGGCCTTCCATGCCGCCCATGCGCTTCATCTGGCCGAGCTGCTCGGCCATCATGTCGAGGTCGAACTGACCCTTGGCCAGCTTCTTGGCCATGGCCTCGGCCTTGGCCACGTCGAGGTCCTGGGCGGCCTTCTCGACGAGGGCCACGACGTCGCCGCGGCCCAGGATGCGGCCGGCCACCCGGTGGGCGTCGAAGGCGTCGAGGCCGTCGATCTTCTCGGAGACGCCCAGGAACTTGATCGGCAGGCCGGTGACGGCCCGCATGGAGAGCGCCGCGCCGCCGCGGCCGTCGCCGTCGGCCCGGGTCAGCACGAGGCCGGTCAGCGGCAGGCGCTCGTGGAAGGCCTTGGCGGTGCGCACCGCGTCCTGGCCGGTCAGGGCGTCGGCGACGAGCAGGGTCTCGGAGGGGTTCGAGATCTTCGCGATCTCGGCCGCCTCGGCCATCATCGCCTCGTCCAGCGTCGTGCGGCCGGCGGTGTCGAGGATGAGGACGTCGTAGCCCTGCAGCTTGGCGGCCGACAGCGCGCGCCTGGTGATGTCCGGCGCGGCCTGGCCCGGCACGATGGGCAGGCTGTCCACGCCGGCCTGCTGGGCCAGCAGGGCGAGCTGCTCCATGGCGGCCGGGCGGCGGGTGTCCAGCGAGGCCAGCAGGACCTTCTTGCGTTCCTTGGAGAGGCGCAGCGCGAGCTTGCCGGCGGTGGTCGTCTTGCCCGAGCCCTGGAGGCCCGACATCAGGATCACGGTCGGCGGGTTCTGCGAGAGGCGCAGGCCTTCCGGCTCGCCGTCTCCGCCGAGCATCTCGACGAGGCCGTCATAGGTGATCTTGATGACCTGGTCGGCCGGCTTGACCGCGCGGATCACCGCCTCGCCGGTGGCGCGCTCCTTGGCCTTCTCGATGAACTCCCGGACGACCGGCAGGGCGACGTCGGCCTCGAGCAGGGCGACGCGGACCTCGCGCATCGCCTCGTCGATGTCCTTCTCGGACAGCACGCCGCGACCGGAGAGCCGGTCGAAGACGGATGTCAGCCGATCAGAAAGCGCGTCGAACAAATCCAAACTCCTAAAGCCCAAACGCAGTCGACCCCCGTGGACGATTGCGTCGACGGGGGGCCTCGCCGTCCTCGTCCCAGATAAGTCCTGGGGGTCGTGACGGTAGAGGGCGCTGACCGAGATCAGGCCGGAAGGGCGCGCTTATGCGCCTGTGGAGAACTTTGAGTCAAGAAAGCCCGTTCTGTCGCCATGAACGAGACCGACCACCTGTGGGACCTGGAGCGGCGGTTCTGGCTGGAGGGTCCGCAGCACTATCGGGCGGCGATGGATCCCGCCTGCGTCATGGTCTTCCCGTCCGGCGTGCTGCGGGCCGAGGCGATCCTGGACAGCCTGATGGGCGCGCCCCGGTGGGAGTCGGTGGCGATGGTCGAGCGGGCCCTGGCCCGGCCGGCGGACGAGCTGGCGGTGCTGGCCTACCGGGCGATGGCCGTCCGCGAGGGGGCCGAGCCCCACACGGCCTGGTGCAGCTCGACCTACCGCCGCGACGGTCCGCGCTGGCGGCTCGTCCAGCACCAGCAGACGCCAGCCTGACGCGCCTAGCATGTCCGAAAGCCGCCAGCGGCTTTCGGCGGGGCGTACTATCTTCCGGGCATGACCCAATACACCCTCTTCGAGACCGCCATCGGCTTCGCCGGGATCGCGTGGAACGACGCGGGCCTCGTCGCCTGCCACCTTCCCGAAGCCGATCGGGAGATCGCCCGCCGCAGCTTCCTGCGCCGCTTCCCGCACGCCGTGGAGGCGCCGCCACCGGCCTCGCTCGCGCCGACGATCGAAGGCGTCCAGGCGCTGATGCGCGGCGAGAAGGCCGATCTGACGGACGCGCCGCTCGACCTGTCGCGCACGCCGGAGTTCCACACCCGCGTCTACGAGATCGCCCGGGCCATCCCGCCCGGCGAGACCCTGACCTACGGCGAGATCGCCGAGAAGCTGGGCGACAAGCTGCTGGCCCGCGACGTCGGCCAGGCGCTTGGCAAGAACCCGTGGCCGATCGTCGTGCCCTGCCACCGGGTGACGGCGGCCGGCGGCAAGCCCGGCGGCTTCTCGGCCCGAGGCGGCGTCGACACCAAGCTGAAGCTGCTGGCCATAGAGGGCGCGGAGGCTGCCAGCCCGAAGACCTCATCGCCCAAGGCGCCTCCCCAGGGCGACCTCTTCGCCTGAGGCGCATAACGGCGTCGCGCGACCCCCGCGCCATGGTCTAGCTTATCGGCGAATCGAGGGGTCCCATGAAGCGTTTCTGCCTGGCCGCCGCCGCGGCGTTCGTCCTCGCGCCCAGCACGGGCCTGGCCCAGGGCGCGCAGCCCGCGGTGAAGGGCGCCGCCCCGCAGGTGGTTACCTGTCCGCAGACACTGGCCGCGACCGTCACCGTGCCGGGCGACTTCCGGCGGGTGGACCAGGGCCAGCCGCTGGCGCTGGACGGCGTGATCCTGAGCGGCGGCCAGCTCGTCTGCACCTACGGCAGCGCGCGGATTCTCTACACGAAGTCGCAGACCTGCACGCCGCGCGACGGCAAGTGGGACGGCGGCGGCTGCTATGTCGCCCAGAAGTTCTCGCCGATCCCGAGCGCCACCTGCTCCGTCACCTGCCAGTAGCCAACCAGTAGCCAAAGCCGGAGAGCCCATGTCCAAGTCCGCTTCCGCTGTCCTGACCGCCGCCGCCCTGGCGCTCGCGCCCGCCGCGGCCCTGGCCCAGATCCCGCAGCCGTCGCCGGCCGGCAAGGCGCCCGCCCCGCCGGCGGCGCCTCAGAAGCTGACCTGCCCGCCGTCCATTCCGGCGACGGTGACGACGCCGGCGGGCTACAGCCGGATCGACCAGAACGGCCCCGACCTCAAGCTGACCCTGGTGACCATCGACGGCGGCCAGATCGTCTGCCGGTACGGGAGCTTCTACTACACCGTGCCGACGGCCAAGAACTGCACCAAGAGCACGGGCTTCTGGAACCCGGACGGCAACTGCTACCCTGTGCCGGCCGGCGTGATCGTGGGGTCGGACCCGACCTGCTACGCGAGCTGTCTGTAGACGGAGGGCGGTCATGAAACCTGGCGTGGCCATCGTAGGCGCGGGCGCGCTGATCGTCTGGGGCGCGGCGGCCGGGGCGCAGACGCCGCCGCCGCCGAACGCCACCCCCGTGCAGGTCGCCTGCACCGCCGACTTCCGCACGCCGGGCCCGTTCTACCCCCAGAGCCGCGCGACCGAGCCGGATCCGACCCTGCCGATTCCGTTCGATGGCGCCGAGCTTCTCCACACCGGGCTGGTCTGCCACTACCACGACGCGTACGGGCAGAAGCTCTGGCGCGTCGCCGGCGGCGAGACCTGGTGCCGGCCGGTGAACTCCGCCGCGTGGAGCTATCCCGTCGCCGGCAATCCCACATGCAGCGCCTCCGCGGAGAGTTGCGCGGTCATCTGCCTGCAGACGCCGTCGGCCCCATAGGCCGCTAGCCGCCGGCCGCGACGCCCTTTAAGCACCGACGCATGGCCATTGGTGTCTTCGACTCCGGCGTGGGCGGCCTGACCGTCCACCACAGGCTCGTGGAGCGCTTCCCCGACGCCGACTTCGTCTATCTCGCCGACCAGGCGAACGCCCCCTACGGCGGGCGGCCCGGCGAGGAGATCGTGGCGCTGACCAAGGCGGGCTGCATCCGGCTGTTCGACGAAGGCTGCGACCTCGTGGTCCTGGCCTGCAACACCGCCGCCAGCGTGGCGCTGCGCCGCCTGCAGCAGACCTGGCTGCCGGGCTACCGCCGCGAGACCGGTCGGGCGCTGAACGTCCTCGGCATCGTCGTGCCGACCATCGAGGCGGCCACCGGCCTTCCCTGGGAACACGAGGCCGAGCGCCGGGGGGACAAGGTCGAGAAGCTGGACGTGCTGGGCGTCTTCTCGACGCCCGCCACGGCCCGGAGCCGGGTCTATGAGATCGAGATCGACAAGCGCCGCCAGGACGTGGCCGTCTTCTCCGAGCCCTGCCCGGAGCTGGCCCGGATGATCGAGGCCGGCGCCGCGCGCGACGAGCTCGCGCAGGTGATCCAGGGCCACGTCCAGGCGCTGAAGACCCGCATCGGTCGGGCGCCCGACCGGGCCATCCTGGGCTGCACCCACTACGAGATCGTCGCCGACATCTTCCAGGCGGCGCTGCCGCCCGGCACGCCCCTCATCCGCCAGCCCGAGGCGACGGCCGACGCGCTCGCCCGCTACCTGGAGCGGCATCCGGAGTTCGACCCCGGTCGCTCGGGCCTGCGCCGGTTCCTGACCACGGGCGAGCCCGGCGCCCAGAACAGCCTGGTTGAGACCTTCTGGGGAGGCCCCTTAAGCTTCGAGCCGGCTTGAGGGAGGCTGACATGAGATCCGCGATCCTGGCCGGGGTGATCGCCCTGGCCTTCTCCGCGGCCGCGCGGGCCGAGGTCGCCGCGCAATGGGACACCGGATTTGAGCTGCGCAACACCGTCGAGGCCAACGTCGGCGCCGACCGCGCCTATCAGGCGCTGGGCGAGATCGGGCGGTGGTGGAGCGGCGCCCACACCTACTCCGGCTCGGCCGCGAACCTCTCGATGCCGCTGAAGGCGGGGGCCTGCTTCTGCGAGGCCCTGCCCGAGGGCGGGGTGGCGCACGGGACCGTCGTGCTGGCCTGGCCGGCGCAGGGAACGGTGCGCATCGACGGCGCGCTCGGTCCGCTCCAGGCGCTCGGCGTCTCGGGCGCGCTGACCTTCCAGGTGAAGCCCAAGGGATCCGGCCGCGTCGAGGTCGTGCAGACCTATGCGGTGAGCGGCGGCCGGCCCGGTCTCGCCCGCGACCTCGCCGGCCCGGTGGACCAGGTCATGCGCGAGCAGCTTGTCCGCCTCGGCCGTTATCTGGCGACTGGAAAGCCCGACTAGCTTCGGCCAGCGCCGCGTCGAGGGGCGCACCCTCGGCATAGGGCGCGAGGTCGCCGCTGGAGGGACGATCGCCGTTCATCGCGGGCGCGGGCAGGGGCGCGCCGATCCGCGTTTCGACCGGCAGCACGCCGCACCAGGCCGCCCAGCCTTCCTCGGCCACGAGGTCGGAGCCGTCGGACTGCCGGACCTTCGCCGAGGCCTCCTCGATCTCCATCTCGACCAGGGCGATCTGGGCCAGTTCGGCGTCGGTCGTGGGGCGCAGCTTCAGGGGCCGCCCCGCGTAGAGCCGGTCGATGAAGGCGTCCATGGCGGCGCGCTTGACGGCGACATCCTCGACGATCCGGGCCCGGCCGAAAGCCATCACCGAACGATAGTTGAGCGAGTGCGTGATCCCGGTCCGCCCGACGATCAGGCCGTCCAGGAAGCTTACCGTCACGCAGACCGGCGCGCCCTCGCCGACGACGTGCAGCATCCGGCTGGCCGCCGCGCCGTGCCAGTAGAGCCGGCGGCCTTCCCGCCAGTAGGCGGTGGGCGTGACGAAGGGCTGACCGTCGATGACATAGCCCACGTGGGCCATCAGCCCGGCGTCGAGGACCTCGAACACCGCCGCCTCGTCATAGCGCGCGCGCTGGGGCCGCCGGCGCACGCGGGAGCGTTCGGTCGGCTGGAAGGCGGGATGAACCGTGGTGTCGTCCATCGGCGGAACTCCGGTCTCGAAGGGGTTCCGCAGCTAGGCCATGCGTGGTCTAGATAGCAGGTCCAATTCGCGACGTTCCGACAGACCACTTGAGGCGCCATGAGCTGGGCCGAGATCTATCCCTGGGAGCCGCCGGCGGCGGGCGGGCCGGTGACCCGGCACGTCTACGACCAGGTGCGCGGGGCCATCCACGCCGGCGCCCTGAAGCCTGGCGGGCGCCTGCCCTCCAGCCGCGACCTCGCCGCGCGCCTGGGCGTGGCGCGGGCCTCGGTGGTGGCGGCCTACGAACTCCTGTCGGCCGAGGGCTATGTGACCGCGCGCCGGGGGTCGGGAGCCTATGTCTCGGGGGACCTGTCGGGGGTGCTGGACCTGAAGGCGCCTCGGGTCCAAGCCGCGCCCGAGCCGCCGCCCGAACTGCCGTCGAAGGCCCGGGAGCTGGATGGCCTGGCCTTCCCGCCGCCAACCGCGCCGGAAGCCCGCATGTTCTCCAACGGCCGCACGCTGATGGACGTCCGCGCACTGGACGCCTGGGCCAAGTCCACCCGGCGCGCCCTGCGCACGCTGGATCCCGTCCACTTCGGCTATTCCGATCCGCGCGGGGAGCCCCGCCTCCGGGCGGCCGTGGCCGATTACCTGCGGGCCGCGCGCGGGGTGGTGTGCGAGCCGGACCAGGTGATCGTGACGGCCGGGGCGCAGCACGCCGTGGACATCGCGCTTCGGGTCCTGCTGACCCCCGGCGACCCGGTGTGGATGGAAGATCCCGGCTACCAGCCGACCTGGCACGCCCTGGACGCGGCCGGCGCCCGGACACATGCGATCCCGGTGGACGCGTCGGGCCTTGACGTTGCCGCCGGCGTCGCCGCCGCGCCCCGCGCCCGGCTGGCCTTCGTCACGCCTTCCCACCAGTACCCGCTGGGGGTCACGCTCACCATGGGACGACGGCTGGAGCTGCTGGCCTGGGCGCGTGAAGCAGGCGCCTGGATCGTCGAGGACGACTACTCGGCCGAGTTCCGCTACTCGGGCCCGCCGCTGGCCTCGCTGCAGGGCCTCGATGGCGGCGAGCGGGTGATCTACGTGGGCACCCTCAACAAGGCGCTCTTCCCGGGCCTGAGGCTGGGCTACCTCGTGGCCCCGAAGTCGATCGGGGCGGCGCTGGCCAAGGCGCGGGCGCTGACCGACCGCCAGCCGCCGACCGTGACCCAGGCGATCGTGCTCGACTTCATGGAGAGCGGCCAGTTCGCGGCCCACATCCGCCGGCGGCGCCTGGCCTACCGGACCCAGCGGGACGCCCTGGCCGCGGCGTTGCGGGATCGCCTGGGCGACCGCGTGGACGTGGATGTTCCCGACCAGGGCCTGCACCTGATGGCCTTCCTGAAGGACGGCCGGAACGACGTGGCGGTCCAGGACGCGGCGGCGCGGCGGGGCCTCTACGCCCGGGCCATAAGCCCGCTCTACCGGCAGGCTCCGGCGCGGCCCGGCCTGCTGCTCGGGTTCTCCGGCTTTCCGGCGCGCGGCATGGCCGGCGGCGTGGCGCGGCTGGCCGAGGCCCTCGCGGACCTGGACTGAACGGGGAGCCCCATGGGGGAGCCCGGGAGGCGCTGGGGGGAGAGGGCGCCGCCCGGGCTGTAACCGAAGCCGCGGGTGTGTGCGGCGCGGCGTCGGAAGGATCGGCGGGGTTGGGAGAGACGTCCCGCCGAACACTCAGATAGGAACGGCCAAGCCAAATGGCCAATCGATTGTTTTTGGAAATCGCATAGAACGCGACTATGATCCGGGCGGAAGGATCGCTCCGCCATGCTGCCCACCATCCGCCAGCTCCAGTACCTGAAGCTGCTCGCCGAGCACGGCGCCTTCGGGCGCGCGGCCGAGGCGGCCCACGTCACCCAGCCCACCCTCTCGGCCGGCATCCAGGAGCTCGAACGGACCCTGGGCGCGCCGGTGGTGGATCGGGCCCGTTCGGGCGTCATCCTGACTCCGGTGGGCGAGGAGGCGCTGCGCCGGGCCACGGTGATCCTCAACGAGGCCGAGGAACTGGTGGAGGCGGCCAAGAACGCCGGCCAGCCGCTCACCGGCCGCTTCCGGCTGGGCGTCATCCCGACCATCGCGCCCTTCCTGCTGCCCCGGGCCCTGCCGCGGCTGCGCGAGCGGTTCCCCAAGCTGAAGCTCTATCTGCGCGAGGACCTGACCCAGCGCCTGATCGCCCAGCTCAAGGCGGGCCGGCTGGACGCCGCGCTGATCGCCCTGCCCTTCGACATGGCCGGCCTGGAATGGGCGCATGTGGCGGACGACGAACTGCTGGCGGCCCTGCCGGCCAACCATCCGCTGGCGGCGCACAAGACCGCCAAGCCCGAGGATCTCGAGCGCGAGAACCTCATCCTGCTGGAGGACGGCCACTGCCTGCGCGAGCACGCGCTGTCGGCCTGCCGCCTCAATCCGCCCCGGGCCGGAGCGGGGGAGGAGCCGTTCGCGGCCACCTCCCTGCCGACCGTGGTCCAGATGGTGGGCTCGGGCCTGGGGGTGACCTTCATCCCCCGGATGGCGGTGGCCGCGGGCCTGACCGAATCCGCGCCGGTGGCCGTCCGGCCGATCGCCGCCGACCACCCCGCGCGCGAGATCGTGGTCGCCTGGAGGGCCGGCTCGAACCGCCGCGCCGAGGGCCGCCTGCTGGCCGAGGTGCTCAAGGACGCCTGAGGCGGCCGATCCAATTCGACACAATCGAAACCGCTTGCAACTCGATACGGTTTCGATGTATCTGACATTCAGACATATCTAAATAGGGTCTGAATACATGCGATTTGCACATCATCCGGGACGTGGCGGACGCGGCTTTGGCCGCATGGGCCACCACGAACACCATCAGCATCGCCGCGGACGCCGCTTCGGCCGCTTCTTCGAGCATGGCGACCTGCGCTTCGTGATCCTGGCGCTCCTCGAGGAGCAGCCCCGGCACGGCTACGAACTGATCAAGGAGCTGGAGGAGCGCACCGGCGGCGCCTATCGGCCCAGCGCCGGCGTCATCTATCCGACGCTCGCCCTGCTGGAGGACGAGGGGCTGGTCGAACTGGCGGGCGGCGAGACCGGCCGCAAGCTCTACGCCACCACCGACAAGGGCCGCGAGGCGCTGGACGCCAACCGCACGGGTGTCGAGGCCGTCTTCGCCCGCATGGAGGAGGCCGCCCAGAGCGCCGGCCCCGTCCGCCCCCGGGTCGGCCGGGCCATGATGAACCTCGGCATGGCGCTGAAGACGCGGCTGTCGCGGCCGGTCACCGAGGACGAGCTGGACCGCATCGTCGGCATGATCGACGACACGGCCGCGGCCATCGAGCGGGTCTGAGGGCTAAGGTGTGAGCCCGCCGGGCGGCGAAACCGCTCACACTTTCGCCTGCGGGCTCTTGGCTCAGTCCATCAGCCGCTGGGCCAGGTAGACGTAGTGCCGGGCCCACCGGCGGGCGTTCAGCTCGGGGTCGGCGTCGTTGGCGTGACCCCCGAACGTCTGCTCGTAGTAGAGGTAGGGGACGCCCAGTTCCTTCAGCCGCGCGGCGAACTTGCGGGCGTGGCCGGGATGCACCCGGTCGTCCCGCGTGTTCGTCGTGATGTAGGCCAGGGGATATTTCACGCCGGGCTTCAGGTTCTGGTAGCCCGAGTACCTGGCGATGAAGGCGCGGTCCTCGGGAACGTCCGGGTTGCCGTACTCGCCCACCCAGGACGCCCCCGCCGACAGCTTGTGGTAGCGCAGCATGTCGATCAGCGGGCTTTCCACCACCACGGCGTTCCAGAGCTCGGGGTGCTGGGTCATGGAGACGGTGGTCAGCACGCCGCCGTTCGACCGGCCGTAGATGCCGAGCCGGCGGGCCGAGGTGATCTTGCGCGCCGCGAGGTCGCGGGCCACGGCGGCGAAGTCGTCGAAGGCGAGCTGGCGCTTCTCGCGCAGCACCGCCTGGTGCCAGGCCGGGCCGAACTCGCCGCCGCCCCGGATGTTGGCGATGACGTAGGCGCCGCCGCGCTCCATCCAGAGCTTGCCGGCCTCGGGCATGTAGATCGGCGGCTTGGCCACCTGGAAGCCGCCGTAGCCGTACATCAGCGTCGGCAGCGAGCCGTCGAGCTTCGCGGCCTTCGGGCGGACCACGAAGTAGGGGATCTTCGCCCCGTCGGTCGAGGTCGCCCAGAACTGCTCCACCATGTGGGTCGAGGCGTCGAAGCGCGCCGGCAGGGCCTTCACCTGCTGCGTCTGTCCGGAGGCCGCGTCGGCGAGCCACAGGCTGGTGGGGGTCAGGAAGCCCTCGACGGTGACGAACAGTTCGTCGTCGCTTCCCGCCGTGTCCACGAGGGTGATGTTGGCGTCCTTGGGCAGGGCCAGGCGCTTGCCGGTCCAGCGGCCATCCTCGAAGTCGTAGGCGTCCACCGCGCCCTTCACGTCTTCGAGCAACGTGACGATCAACCGGCCGTCGGTGGCGGAGACTTGCTGCACCGCCTGGCGCGGACCGGGCTGGAAGACGAGCGTGGGCCTGGCCTTCGCCGCGTCGGCCTTCAGGGCCGCGAGGTCGTAGGCGACGACGGCGCCGGGCTGGAAGCCGCCCCAGGCCTCCTGCAGGCTGAACACCACCTGGCCGTCCACATAGGCTTCTTCCCGGGCCTTCTTCGGCAGGGCGATCGGGACGAGACCCTTGTCGGTGACGAGGCTGAACTCGGCCTCGAAGAAGGACAGGCCCCGGTTGACGATCAGGCCGTCGGCCTTGCCGCCCTCGCCGCGCAGCACGACGGGCTGGGCCCAGACGTCCGCCTTGCGGCCCCGGAAGATCTCGCGCGCGCTTCCGTCGCGGCCGACGATCTTCAGCACGTAGGGATAGCCGGACTCGGTGACCTCGCCGGGCGTCCACTCGCGGCCGACGACCAGGGTGTCGCGGTCCAGCCACTCGACGTACTGCTTGGCCTCGGGGAAGCGGAAGCCGTTCGGGACGAAGGCCTTGGCGTTCGTGTCGAATTCGCGGAGCTCGACGGCGTCGCCGCCGCCGTTGGAGAGACGCACGAGGCAGAGCGTCTCTTGCGGCTTCAGGCAGGTCGCGCCCTTGAAGAACCAGTTCTTGCCCTCGGCCTTCGACAGCGCGTCGACGTCGATCAGAGTCTCCCAGGCCGGATCGGCGGTGCGGTACGAGGCCTCGCTCGCGTGACGCCACAGGCCGTGAGGGTGCTCGGCGTCCTGCCACAGGTTGTCGATCCCGCCGGCCCGGAAGCGCGGCGTCGGAATGCGGTCCCTGGCGGTGAAGATCGCGCGGGCCTCGCCCAGCATCGGCTGGTAGCGCGGGTCGGTCTCCAGGACGCCGGCGGTGCGGGCGTTCTCGGCTTCGGCCCAGGCGAGCGCCTTGGGGCCCTCGACCTCCTCGAGCCAGAGGTAGGGATCGTCCTGGGCGACAGCGATGGCGGCGGGAGCGGAGATCAGGAAGGCGACGAGGGCGCCGGCGAGCATCTTCATGCTCCGATCTAGCCAAGCTTCGCCGCGATTGTCTGCCCCCGGCGTGCCTTTGGGCCGCTTCTCGCCTATATGTCCGCCGCCATGGGCCGTCCGTTCCTCAAGATGAACGGGCTCGGCAACGACTTCGTCGTGGTCGAGACCCGCTCCGCTCCCTTCGCCCCCACCGCGGAGGAGGTGCGCGCGATCGCCGACCGCGCGAGCGGGATCGGCTGCGACCAGCTCATCGCCATCGAGCCCCGCGAGGGCGCGGACGCCTACGTGCGGTTCTGGAACGCCGACGGCGAAGAGGTCGGGGCCTGCGGCAACGGCACGCGCTGCGTGGGGTGGCTGCTGATGCAGGCCACCGGCAAGGACGAGGCGGTCATCGAAACCCGGGCCGGACGGCTGATCGCCACCCGGGCGGGCGACCGCTTGGTGAGCGTCGACATGGGCGCGCCGCGCCTGGACTGGCGCGAGATTCCCCTGGCGGAAGAGCACGACACCCGCGCGCTCGACGTCGTGCTCTACCACCACGCCGACCTGATGGCCCCGCCGGGCTGCGTCTCCATGGGTAATCCGCACGTGGTGTTCTTCGTGCCCGACGCCGAACAGGCCCCCGCCGCCGAGGCCGGGCCCGTTATCGAGAAGCACCCCCTGTTCCCCGAGCACGTCAACGTCGGCTTCGCCCAGATCAAGGGCCGCGACCGCATCCGGCTGCGCGTGTGGGAGCGGGGCGCGGGCCTGACCAAGGCCTGCGGCACCGGCGCCTGCGCGGCCATGGTGGCGGCCTCGCGCCGCGACCTGATCGGCCGCCACGCCACCCTGGAGCTGGACGGCGGGGAGCTGTTCATCGAGTGGCGGGCCGACGGCCATGTGATCATGACCGGCCCGGCGGCCGTCGACTTCCAGGGCGAGCTGCCGTGAAGGACGTCGATATCGTCACGTTCGGCTGCCGGCTGAACGCCTACGAGAGCGAGGTCATCCGCAAGCGCGCCACGGAGGACGGACTCTCCGACGCCATCGTCTTCAACACCTGCGCGGTGACGAACGAGGCCGTGCGCCAGGCCCGGCAGGCGATCCGCAAGGCGCGGCGCGAGCGGCCGGGCGCCAAGGTGATCGTCACCGGCTGCGCGGCTCAGATCGACCCCGCCGCCTTCGCCGCCATGGACGAGGTCGACCTCGTGCTGGGCAACGCCGAGAAGAGCCAGGCCGGGGCCTACGCGCCGACGGCCGAGGGCCGGGTGCGGGTCAACGACATCATGAGCGTGCGCGAGACCGCCGGGCACCTGATTGACGGCCTGAAGGACCGCGCCCGCGCCTATGTGGAGGTCCAGAACGGCTGCGACCACCGCTGCACCTTCTGCATCATCCCCTACGGCCGCGGGAACTCGCGTTCGGCGGCGGCGGGCGAGGTGGTCGAGCAGGTGCGCAAGCTCGCGGCCGAGGGCTACCGGGAAGTCGTCCTGACCGGCGTCGACGTGACGAGCTGGGGCGCCGACCTGCCGGGCCAGCCGACGCTGGGCCAGCTCGTGGCGCGCATCCTGAAGCTGGTCCCGGAGTTGCCTAGGCTGCGCCTGTCGTCCATCGACGCGGCCGAGATCGACGCCGACCTGCTGCGCTGCCTGGCCGAAGAGCCCCGGCTGATGCCCTACCTGCACCTCAGCCTGCAGGCCGGCGACGACATGATCCTGAAGCGCATGAAGCGCCGCCACCTTCGGGCCGACGCCCTTAAGCTGGTCGAGAGCGTGCGCGCGGTGCGGCCGGACACCGCCTTCGGCGCCGACCTGATCGCGGGCTTTCCGACCGAGACGGACGAGATGTTCGAGAACACGCTGAAGCTGGTCGAACAGGCCGGGCTCGCGTTCCTGCACGTCTTCCCCTTCAGCCCCCGGCCCGGCACGCCCGCGGCCCGGATGCCGCAGCTCCCGCGCGACGTGGTGAAGGCCCGCGCCGCCCGGCTTCGCGCAGCGGGCGAGGCGGCCCTGGTCCGCCACCTGGACGCCCAGGTCGGTCGCACGCTGAGCGGCCTGGTGGAACGGCCGGGCGTGGCGCGCGCTCCGGACTTCACCGAGATCGCCTTCACGGGCGAGGCGGCGGTTGGCGGGCTCGCCGACCTCGTGGTCACCGGCCATGACGGCAAGCGGGCGGTCGCACACGTCAAGGAGAGGGTCGCGGCATGAGCTGGTCGGGCGGTTGCCAGTGCGGGAAGGTCCGTTTCCGGGTGGACGGCGAGCTGGGGCGGCCCAGCATCTGCCACTGCCGCATGTGCCAGAAGGCGCTCGCCGGGCCGTTCGGCGCCTTCGTGACGGTGAAGGCGCAGGACCTGACCTGGACCGGCGACGAACCGAGCCGTTTCCAGAGCTCGAACAAGGTCCGCCGGGGCTTCTGCCCGGGGTGCGGCACGCCGCTGACCTTCGAGACGGACAAGACCATCGACCTGACGATCTTCGCCTTCGACCGGGCGGCCGAGATCACGCCGGTGATCCAGCTGGAGCCGCAGAGCATGCCGGCCTGGGTGGCCCATGTGACCGAGCTGGAGGTGCTCGAGCCCCCGCCCGGCTACTACGAGACGATCACCAGCTACCAGCACCCCGACCGCGACGCCTAGGTCGGAGGCGCCCGCCCGGGGAAGCCCGGCATCTGCCAGCCGAACAGGACGGCGCCGGCGCGCACCGCGAAGGCGATGAGGAAGCCGGCGAACTGGGCCGCGAGCAGCGGAACGCCCGCGGCGTCGAGGCCCACGAAGGCCGCCGCGCCCAGCAGGGCTGGGGTGACGTAGAGCTCGCGCCGGAGCAGCACGGACGGCTCGTGGGCCAGGACGTCGCGCAGCACCCCGCCGAAGGTGGCGGTCAGCACGCCCATGACGATGGAGGCCAGCGGCGAGACGCCCAGCGATATGGCCTTCAGGGCGCCGACGATCGCGTAAGCCGCCATGCCCAGCGCATCCAGCCACAGCAGCAGGCGCTCGCGGCCCTGGCCCCAGCCGAAGATCCACACCGCCACCGCCGCGGCCAGGCAGACCACGAGGTACTCCGGCCGCTCCACCCAGAAGACTGGCGCGTCGATCAGGAGGTCGCGCAGGGTCCCGCCGCCCACGCCGGTGACGGCGGCGAAGAAGCCGAAGGTGATGATGTCGTGCTTGGCCCGCGCGGCGGCCAGCGCCCCGGACGCGCCGAACACGGCGACGGCGGCGTAGTCGAGCACGGTGAGGCTGGCGGCGAGCGCGTCCATGGCCCACTCATGCGGTCCCAGGTGACGCGCGGCAAGCTCCCGGCTAGAAGCCCAACCCATGTCCGAACCGAAACGCGGCTGGTTCCAGCGGCTTACCCAGGGGCTGACCAAGTCCTCGAAGCAGATGGGCGAGCAGATCGCCCAGGTCTTCACGGCCAAGGAGCCCCTCGACCAGGCCAAGCTCGACGAGCTCGAGGAGATGCTCATCGAGGCGGACCTCGGTCCCCATTCCGCCGCCCGCATCACCGAGCGCTTCGCCGAGGAGAAGTTCGGCAAGGACGTGGGCGAGGCCGAGATCAAGGAGGCGCTGGCCCAGGCCATCGGCGACGAGCTGTCCGGCCGCCAGGGAACCTTCGATCCGCTGTCGGGGCCCAAGCCCTACGTCGTCCTGTTCATCGGCGTGAACGGATCGGGCAAGACCACGACGCTGGGCAAGATCGCCGCCGACCTGACCGGCCGGGGGGCGAAGGTGCTGGTGGTGGCCGGGGACACCTTCCGCGCCGCCGCCGTCGAGCAACTCAAGGTCTGGGCCGAGCGGGCCAAGGCGGACTTCATGTCCCGCCCCACGGGCTCGGACGCGGCGGGCCTGGCCTTCGACGCCGTGCAGCGGGCCAAGGACCAGGGCTATGACGTCGTCCTGATCGACACCGCCGGCCGTCTGCAGAACAAGCAGGGCCTGATGGACGAGCTCACCAAGGTCATCCGGGTGGTGAAGAAGGTCGATCCCGACGCCCCGCACGAGACCCTGCTGGTGCTGGACGCCACCGTGGGCCGCAACGCCCTCGCCCAGGAGAACATCTTCGGCAACCAGATCGGGGTCTCGGGCATCGTCATGACCAAGCTGGACGGCACGGCCCGGGGCGGGGTGCTGGTGCCCGTGGCCCAGGCGTCGGACAGCCCCATCAAGCTGGTGGGCGTGGGCGAGGGGATCGAGGACCTGCAGGCGTTCGACGCCCGCGCCTTCGCCCGCAGCCTGGTGGGCCTTTCGGAGCCCGTCCGATGACCCAACGCACCCGCGACTGGATCCGCTACTTCGTCGACTTCTCGGCGCCCGTCTCGTTCCTGCTGGCCTATTTCCTGGGCGGGCGGGACTTCATGAAGGCCACCGGCGTCTCGATCGTCGTCGGGCTGATCGCGCTCGTCGTCGGCCTCGTCGTCGAGCGCCGCATCGCCTGGCTGCCGCTGTTCGTGGCGGTGCTCGGCATCGTGTTCGGGGGGCTCACGCTCTACTTCAAGCAGGACTGGATCCTGAAGAACCGGCCGACCTTCGTGAACCTGTTCCTCTCCGCCCTCCTGCTGGGCGGGGTGGCGCTGAAGCGAAATCCGATCAAGGCGGTCATGGGCTGGGCGCTGACGTTGCCGGACGAGGCCTGGCGAACCCTGGGCCTGCGCTACGGATTCTTCTGCCTGGGGATCGGGGTGGCGAACTTCGTCATCTGGAAGACCCAGACCGAGGCGACCTGGGTCACCTGGGACACCATCGGCATCCGCGTGCTGAGCGCCCTCTTCGGCCTCGCCCAGGCGCCGCTGCTGATGCGGTACATGAAGGCGAGCGAGGTCCCGCCGCCGCCACCGGACGTGCCCACGGAATAGCGGCGCTCGACACAGATCGTCCGTCGTCAAACCGTCGCATTGAATCGCTAATCCTCCGGCGTCCAAGCCACCTGGGGGACCGTGCGACATGGCCAAAGGCAAGACCCGGGCGAAGGCCGCGGTGGCCGCCCTGGACCAGTCGCCGAGCCACCTCCTCCATCGCGCCGTTCAGCAGGCGCTGGACGGCTACGCCGCCGAGTTCGGCCCCGGCGGGATCACCCAGCGCCAGTACGCGGTCCTGGCGGCGGTCGCCGCCCATGAAGGCGCGACCCAGACCGACCTCGTCCGCGCCACCGGCATCGACCGTTCGACGCTGGCCGACATGGCCGCGCGGATGATCGCCAAGGGCCTCCTGGCCCGGGAGCGCTCGGCCTCGGACGCCCGCGCCAACGCCGTGCGCCTGACGCCGGAAGGGGAGGCGACCCTGGCGGAGGCTCAGCCGAAGATGGCCGCCGCCGACGCCAAGCTCCTGAAGCTGATCACGGGACGCGCCAAGCGCGAGACCTTCGTGCGCCTGCTGAAGGAGCTGGTGCGCGCGGGCGAGGCGCTGGAGAGCGGCGAGGACAAGCCCCCCAAGAAGCCCAAGGCGCCGAAGGCCTCCAAGCCGGCGAAGGCCGCGAAGGCTCCCAAGGCGAAGAAGAAGGTCAAGAAGGCCGCCTAGGCCTCGGACGCCTTCGGCATCACGACGTCGACCGACGGGCGCAGGTGCGGCGTGCGCAGGCGCTCATAGCCCACGTCGGGCAGGCTCCCCATGATGATCTTCAGCATCAGGGCGCCGTCCGCGGCGATCGGCGGGGGCTCGCCATAGAGCTCGCGCCAGAGGGCGCAGGCTTCCTGGTAGATGCGGTCTTCCCGTCCCATCGACGATTCCTGCCGTGACGCACTCAACAAAAGTCAAACACGCCAGACGGGCGCCCGTTCCGCGAAAAATAGTTAACGTTGCGGGACTTAGCCGCGAAAGCTCCGCCGTCAGACGCGGATGTCGAGCAGCGACCCGGGCCTGAGAATCCGCTTCGGCGGCTCGCCCGCGGGGTCGGGGATGCGGGCCTGCGCCGAACCCGGGGCTGGGGCGGGCGTAGGTTCCGGCGCGGCTGGCGCCTGTCCGAGGGCGGCGGCGAAGAACGCCCGCTGGGCCGCGGCCCGGCCGGGGTCGAGGGGCCTGCCCGCCTGCTGCGGCGTCTGGGGCGAGACGGGGGGCGGAAATCCGGTGCGGATGGCGGTCACGGGCAGGCGCCGAACATGGTTAACGCGTCCGCAAGCCTTGGCCGCGCGCCGGTCAACGGAGGGTTAACGGGCCTGGCGGACCAGCCGCTGGGCGTCGGCCTCGGTGAGCGGGCCCGTGTGCTTGGCGATCACCATGCCGTCGCGGCCGAGCACATAGGTCTCGGGCACGCCGGTGACGCCGAACTCGACGCCGGCCCGACCGTCGCGGTCCACCAGCACCTCGGCGTAGGGATTCCCCAGGCGGTCGAGGAAGGCCGAGGTGTTCTGCGGGGCGTCCTTGTAGGCGATCCCCACCACGCGCACGGGCTGGCCCTTCAGGCCCATGATCACGGGGTGCTCGATCTCGCAGGGGGCGCACCACGAGGCGAAGAAATTGACCAGCAGAGGGCCTTCCGAGGCGGCCTCGCGGATCGAGACCGGCTGGCCCTCGGCGAGGGTCGGCAGGGCGACGGCCGGCGCGGGCTTGCCGACCAGGGCCTGGGGCTGGACCTGCGGGTTGCGGTTCAGCGCATAGAGCCCGAACAGAAGGCCCAGCGCGACCAGCACGATCAGCGGAGCGAGGGCCAGCCAGCGGCTCATTTGCCGTTCCGCTCCTCGAAGCGGCGCTTCCAGCGGCGGGCGTGGGCGAGCGAGGTCCAGATCATGCCGGCGAAGACCACGCCGGTGACGATGAACGACGGCCAGATGTAGGCGGAATAGTCGGGCATGCCGCTCAGCCCCTCGCCGCGCGCAGGGCGGCGGCCTCGGCCCGGCGGCGCCAGACCTCGCCGCGGATCCGCACCAGCCACAGCGAACCGAAGGCGGCCATGTAGGCCAGGCCCATCAGGCCGAGCGGCCAGAGATAGACCGGCGGCATGGCCGGACCCTCGCCGCGGAACACCGAGGAGCCCTGGTGGAGGGAGTTCCACCACTCCACGCTCCAATGGACGACGGGCAGGTTCACGAGGCCCACCAGGGCCAGGATCGCCGCGGCGCGCGCGGCCTTGGTCTCGTCGTCGAGCGAGGCGCGCAGGGCGATGTAGGCCAGGTAGAATAGGAACAGCACCAGCACCGAGGTGAGCCGGGCGTCCCAGACCCACCAGGCGCCCCACATCGGCCGGCCCCACAGCGAGCCTGTGACGAGGGCCAGGAAGGTGAAGGCCGCGCCCAGCGGCGCGGCCGCCTGCGCGGCGGCGTCCGCCAGCACATGGCGGAACACGAGGGCCAGAAGGCTGGCGATCCCTAGGCACACATAGACGAACATGCTCATCCAGGCCGCCGGGACGTGGATGAACATGATCCGGACCGTCAGGCCCTGCTGGTAGTCCTCGGGCGCCGTGAAGCCGAGCCACAGGCCGGCGGCGGCCAGCGCGACCGCGATCGCGCCGAACAGCGGGGCCGCCCAGCGCGAGAACGCCATGAAGCGTTCGGGATTGGCGAGGAAGGCGGGCGCCGGGATCATCGGCCTTCGCTTAAGCCCCGGCGGCCCGCCTCGCAAGCGGCTGGCGAGCTTACTCTCCGGGCGGCGACGGCGGGGCCGGCGGCTCGGGCGGCGCCGGCGGCATGGGCATGGCGTGGCCCATGCGATGGGACATCCCCATCGGACCCATCCCCGGCCCGCCCATCATCAGCATCGGCATGGCGTCGAACGCCTTCTTCTGCTTGGCGTCGAGCTGGCCGTAGAAGGTCCGCGTCGCGTCGATGCGCGTCTTCATGGCCGCCTGATGCCGGGCCATGCGGGCCTCCATGTCGTTCAGGCGGTCCAGCGTGGTCGTGGCCTCGTCGTGCTCGAAGCGGGCCATCTTCGGGCCGTCATCGTCGCCCTTGGTCGCCTCGAGGAAGGCCTTCAGCGCCGGCTCCTGTTCGGGGCGGAGCTGAAGGATGTCCTTGAGGTGCTGGGCGGGATCGCCGTGGCGCATGACCATCATGCGGCCGCCCTCGCGGGGCCCGTCGCCGCGCATGTGGACGTGGCGCTCGACGCGGGTCTCGCCCTTGTCGTCCTTCTTGGGCTGGGCCACGGCCGCGCCGGTTCCGGCCAGCAGCGCCAGGGCGGCTCCGGCCAGGAGCCAGGTCTTGGGGTTCAGCATCGTCGTTCGTCTCCTGTGAGGGGTGGAGTTCCCAACAAGCTCAGCCGTCAGCTTGAGGCCAAAAAGCGGCGGGCGGAATGAAGAATTGTTCATGTGTCAAAAGGGGTTACGGGCGGCATACGGCTCCGCAACAAACCTTGGGGGTATTGCATGTTCGCTTCGTTTCTCGCCGCCGCGGTGGTGGCGACCGCGCCGGCTCCGGAGCTCGATCCCGCGCAGGTGAGGGCCGTGGAGGCCGTGGCCTACGACTATGTGGACGGCCAGCTCGAGGGCGACGCCGCCCGGGTCGCCCGGTCGCTGCACCCCGACCTCGCCAAGCGCGCGGTGCGCCCCGACCCGGACGAGACGCTGGGCTTGCGCCGGATGTCCAAGGACGAGCTGGTGGACCTGACGAAGCAGGGCGTGCTGAAGACCCCGAGGGACCAGTGGAGCCGTTCGGTGAAGGTCCTGGACATCGCCGGCGACGTGGCCGTGGCCCGGGTGGAGACGCCCTGGTTCACCGACTTCTTCCACCTGGGCCGGTTCGGCGATCGGTGGGTGATCGTCAACGCCATGTGGCAGCCCAAGCCGCGACCGGCGGCGAACTGACCCGTCAGGAGAGCGCGTTGCGACAGGCCCCGGCCATGGCCAGGGGACCCAGCGCCACCGCGCCCGCCGCGTAGGCCGCCAGCAGCGAGAAGCCGGCCTTCCACGGCAGGCCCGCCGCGTAGGCGTCCAGCGCGCCGCCGCCGAAGATCACCGGCGGCACGAACAGCGGCAGCACGATCACGGCCGTCAGCAGGCCCCCACGGCGGGCGCCGAGGCTGAGCGCCGCGCCGATCCCGCCCAGGAAGGCGAAGGCCAGGCCGCCCGCCAGAGCGCAGGCGAAGATCAGCGGCGCGAGCGCTGGGTCGGCCCCCAGCGCGATGGCGGCGACCGGGGCGGCGAGCGCCAGCGGCGCGCCGGTCGCCAGCCATTGGCCCAGGCACTTCACAGCGCAGACCAGTTCGAGGGGGGCGGGCGAGAGGACCAGGAGGTCGAGGGCGCCGTCCTCGTAGTCGCGCTCGAACAGCCGGTCGAGCGGCAGCAGGGACGCCAGGGCCAGGGCCACCCAGGCGGCGCCCGGCGCGATGGCGGCCAACCGTTCCGGCTCGGGGCCGATGGCCAGCGGGATGAGGGTCGCGACCCCGGCGTAGAAGCCCACCGCTACCAGCGGGCCGCCGCCCCGGCCCCAGGCCAGCGCCGTCTCTCGGACAAGGAGGGCGAGGAGGCGGCTCATGCGCCGAGGTCCAGGGTCTTGGCCGGGATCGGCAGCGGATCGTGCACGGCGGCCAGGATCATGCCGCCGCCGCCGAGGTGGCGGGCCATGGCCTGGCCCATCCGCTCGCGCCACAGGGCGTCGAGGGGGCTCAAGGGCTCGTCCAGCAGCCAGAGCGGGCGTTCGGCCGCCGCGGTCCGCGACAGGGCCAGACGCCGGCGCTGGCCGGCCGACAGGCGGCGGACTTCGAGGTCCAGCAGGCGGACGAGGTCATAGGCTTCGGCGGCCTGGGAGACCGAGGCCGGCGTCCCGCCTGCCCAGCGGCCCCAGAACTCCAGCTCCTCGCGCACCGTGCGGGCCGGCTTCAGCCCGTCCTGGTGGCCCACGAAGTGCAGGCCCGACGCCCGGGCCTCCGCCGGATCCGTGCCGCCGAAGCCGATCTCGCCGGCCTCCAGCCGCACGAGGCCCGCGATGGCGCGCAGCAGGCTGGTCTTGCCCGAGCCGTTGGGCCCCACCAACGCGCACGCCTCGCCGGGACGCAGGGCGAAGGAGAGGCCCTCGAACAGCACGCGTCCGCCCCGCCGCACCGACGCCTCCGAAATCAGCAGCTCGGCGATCATGCGCAGGCGTCTCCGCCGGTCCGGCTAGACGCCGGATTTTGCGAACGATTCGCAGGAATTTCAGCGCATGGACGGGCGCGCGGCCCGGGGCTATGAAGCGGCCGGCCGCCGCAGCCCCAGGGGGGCAACGCCGCGCGGGGACGAACGCTGTGTGTCCGTCCCTCCAGAGCGCGCGATCCCTGGGGTGGTCGTTGGGCGGCCGGGAACAGAGAAAGGATCTCCCACAATGGCGTCTGTCGACAGCCTGAAAACCCGCCGCGAGCTCGTGGTGGGCGACAAGACCTACGCTTACTACAGCCTTCGCGCCGCCGAGGAAGCGGGACTTTCGGGCGTTTCGCGCCTGCCGATCTCGATGAAGGTCCTTCTCGAGAACCTGCTGCGCAACGAGGACGGCCAGTCGGTCGGCGTGGACGACCTGAAGGCGCTGGCCGCCTGGCTGCAGAACAAGGGCTCGGTCGAGCACGAGATCAGCTTCCGCCCGGCCCGCGTCCTGATGCAGGACTTCACCGGCGTCCCGGCGGTGGTCGACCTGGCCGCGATGCGCGACGCCATGACCGCGCTCGGCGGTGATCCCGAGAAGATCAACCCGCTGAACCCCGTCGACCTCGTGATCGACCACTCGGTGATGGTGGACTACTTCGGCAACGCAAAGGCGTTCCAGAACAACGTCGAGCGCGAGTACGAGCGCAACATGGAGCGCTACCGCTTCCTGCGCTGGGGCTCCTCGGCCTTCAACAACTTCCGCGTGGTGCCGCCCGGCACCGGGATTTGTCACCAGGTCAATCTCGAGTACCTCGCACAAACCGTCTGGACGAATTCGGACGAGGGCCAGGAAGTCGCCTATCCCGACACCGTGGTCGGCACCGACAGCCACACCACCATGGTCAACGGCCTGTCGGTCCTGGGCTGGGGCGTGGGCGGCATCGAAGCCGAGGCGGCCATGCTGGGTCAGCCGATCCCGATGCTGATCCCCGAGGTCATCGGCTTCCGCCTCGACGGCGAGCTGCCCGACGGCACGACGGCCACCGACCTGGTGCTGACCGTCACCCAGATGCTCCGCAAGAAGGGCGTGGTCGGCAAGTTCGTCGAGTTCTACGGCCCGGGCCTCTCGCACCTGACCCTGGAAGACCAGGCGACCATCGCCAACATGGCCCCGGAATACGGCGCCACCTGCGGCTTCTTCCCGGTCACCCAGGCGACCCTGGACTACCTGGCCGCCACCGGCCGCGACCCGGCCCGCGTGGCGCTCGTCGAGGCCTACGCCAAGGAGCAGGGCCTGTGGCGCGACCCGGCCGATCCGGACCCGGTGTTCACCGACACCCTCGAGCTGGACCTCGGCACGGTCGCGGCCTCGCTGGCCGGCCCGAAGCGTCCGCAGGACCGGGTGCTGCTGACCGACGCGGCCGCCGAGTTCAAGGCGGCGCTGGCCAATGACTTCGGCAAGGCCGACGGCTATTCCGAGCGCTTCGCGGTGCAGGGCGAGAACTTCGACCTCGGCAACGGGGACGTGGTGATCGCCGCCATCACCTCGTGCACCAACACCTCGAACCCCAGCGTGCTGATCGCCGCCGGCCTCGTCGCCAAGAAGGCGGTCGAGAAGGGCCTGACCGTGAAGCCGTGGGTGAAGACCTCGCTGGCGCCCGGCAGCCAAGTGGTCACCGACTACCTGAAGGCGGCCAAGCTGGACAAGTCGCTGGACGCGCTCGGCTTCAACCTGGTCGGCTACGGCTGCACCACCTGCATCGGCAACTCCGGCCCGCTGCCCGAGGCGATCTCGGACACGGTCCAGAAGAACGACCTCGTGGCCGTCAGCGTGCTCTCCGGCAACCGCAACTTCGAAGGCCGCGTGAACCCCGACGTGCGCGCCAACTACCTGGCCTCGCCGCCGCTGGTGGTGGCCTATGCGCTGGCCGGCAACATGCTGATCGACCTGGCCAACGAGCCGCTGGGCGAGGGCAAGGACGGCAAGCCGGTGTACCTCAAGGACATCTGGCCCACGACCGCCGAGATCGCGGCGCTGCAGCGCAAGCACGTGACGAACAAGATGTTCGCCACCCGCTACGCCGACGTGTTCAAGGGCGACAAGCACTGGCAGGCCATCAAGGTCGCCGGGGGCCAGACCTACACCTGGGACATCGGCTCCACCTACGTGCAGAACCCGCCCTACTTCCAGGGCATGAGCATGGAGCCGGCGCCGGTCACCGACATCGTCGAGGCCCGCGTGCTGGGCGTGTTCGGGGACTCGATCACCACCGACCACATCTCGCCGGCCGGCTCGATCAAGGCCACCTCGCCGGCGGGCGTCTACCTGCGTGAGCGCCAGGTGCCGCAGTCCGAGTTCAACTCGTACGGCGCGCGTCGCGGCAACCACGAAGTGATGATGCGCGGCACCTTCGCCAACATCCGCATCCGCAACCGCATCACGCCCGACATCGAAGGCGGGGTGACCAAGCACTTCCCGTCGGGCGACCAGATGTCGATCTACGACGCGGCCATGCGCTACCAGGGCGAAGGCCGGCCGCTCGTGGTGTTCGCGGGCAAGGAATACGGCACCGGCTCGTCGCGCGACTGGGCGGCCAAGGGCACCAAGCTGCTGGGCGTCCGCGCCGTGGTGGCCGAGAGCTTCGAGCGCATCCACCGCTCGAACCTGGTCGGCATGGGCGTGCTGCCGCTGCAGTTCCTGCAGGAAGGCTGGCACAAGCTGGGCCTGACCGGCGAGGAGATCGTGACCATCCGCGGCCTCACCGAACTCGCCCCGCGCAAGCAGCTGATCGTCGAGATGTACCGTCCCAGCGACGGCCGCATCGCGCGCTTCCCGGTCCGCTGTCGGATCGATACGCCGACCGAGCTCGAGTACTTCAAGCAGGGCGGCGTCCTGAACTACGTGCTGCGCAGCCTGGCGAAGCCGGCGGCGTAGTCGGGGCTTCGGGGGCGGCTTGACGCGCGTCGAGCCGCCCGCCGATCCTCACGCCATCTTGACCACCCCAGGCCCCAGAACTCCGGCTAAACACCGTGCGATGCGGAAAGCGGCGCTCGTCAGTCTGATCCTCGTCGCCGCGCCGAGCTTCGCGGCCGCCAGGTCATCCCCCGTCCTGGTGGAGCTGTTCACGGCCCAGGGCTGCCGTTCGTGCACCGAGGCCTCGGAACACGTGAACCATCTGGCCGAGCGCAAGGGCGTGCTCGCCCTCACCTACTCGGTCGACTACTGGGACTATCTCGGCTGGACCGACACCTTCGCCAGGCCCGAGTTCGCCGAGCGCCAGCGCGCCTACGTCACCCGGCTGAAGCTGCGCGAGCCCTACACGCCCCAGGTCGTCGTCGATGGCCGCCGCGAGGTGGCGGGGCTCAAGACGGCCGAGGTCGACCGTCTGGTCCGGGCTGCGACCGAAGCGCCGCGCGACCCGCCCGACATGAAGTTCATCGGCCCGCGCCGGGTGGACGTGGGCTCGGGACGCGTTCCGTCCGGCGGCGCCGAGGTCTGGCTGGTCCGCTACGACCCGAAGGCTGTGGAGGTCACCGTCAAGGGCGGCGACAACCGCGGCGAGACCGTGGTGCAGAAGAACGTGGTCCGTGAGATCAAGCGCCTGGGGTCCTGGCGCGGCCGACCGCAGGCCTACCGGCTGCCGAAGGCCTCGGACGAGGGGCTGCGGACGGCCGTGATCGTGCAGGCGACGCGCGGCGGGCGCGTGCTGGGCGTGGCCGACAGGGGCGACTGAGCCTGGCGATCTTGGGGGGGCCGGCCTCTCCGCGGGCAAAGGCAAACCCACGCGGCTGGAGAGAGGGGGACCGCGCGGGCTTACGCTTGGAGGGGAGAGAGCGTCGGTTGGCCAGTCCGCCGATCCAGGGGGGCTGGGGGGGCTGTTCAGGATCCGGGACCGCCAGGTTCCGACCAACCGACGAAGCCAATATCGAAGCGCCATCTGACGCTCGCGGGACCGAAATAAGGTCATTTCGGGGCGGAGAACCGGGTCGCTTCTCGCCGCGTGGGCCGCCCGGGAAGGGCGCCTATTTCGGGTGGCCGATCCCGGAGAATTGCGGCAGGCTCCGTTTTCGATGGCCTTCGATCCAAGCTACGCGGCCCCGCGCCAGGCCGGCGTCTTCTTCGAGCGGCGCGAACTGGAGCGCCTGCTCCGTCTCTATGGCCGCATGGTCGCCGCCGGCGAATGGCGCGACTACGGCATGGACTGCCTGCCCGAGGCGGCGGTGTTCTCGGTCTTCCGCCGCACGTCCGAGGCGCCCCTCTACCGCATCGAGAAGCGCCCCGCCCTGGCCAGGCGCCAGGGCGCCTGGGCGATCGTCGGCGAAGGCGGCCACATCCTGCGGCGCGGCCACGAGCTGGACCAGGTGCTGAGGTTCTTCGACAAGGGCCGCTTCAAGGTCGTCGACTAGGTCCCGCCGAGACCGGCCCCCAAGGAAAAAGCCCCGGCGGGGGTCCGCCGGGGCTCTCCGTGTCCGGATCTGCTGAGCGCTTAGCGGCGCTGGCCGAAGAACTGCAGCAGGAATTGGAACAGGTTGATGAAGTTGATGTAGAGGCTGAGCGCGCCGTAGTTGGTGGCCACGCCCATGGCGGCCTGGTTCCCGCCCAGCTCGTAGTAGGTCATCTTCAGGCGCTGGGTGTCATAGGCGATCAGGCCCGCGAAGATGAACACGCCCAGAGCGCTGATGATGAAGTTCATCATCGAGTTCTGCAGGAAGATGTTCACCACCGAGGCGACGATCAGGCCGATGAGGCCCACCAGCAGGAAGCTGCCGAAGCCGGTCAGGTCCTTCTTGGTCGTGTAGCCGAACAGGCTGAGGCCGCCGAACGCGGTGGCCGTGACCAGGAAGGTCGTGGCGATCGAGCCGCCCGTGTAGAGCAGGGTCCAGACGCCCAGGCCCGCGCCGATCAGCGCGACGATCGTCCAGTAGAGGATGCCCGAGCTGCGGGGCGTGGCGTTGCGCAGGGCGAACATGCCGAACAGCATCACCGCCAGGGGCGCGAAGGCCACCACCGTGCCCAGGATGGTCATCCCGGCAAGGCGGCCGTCAGGCGCGACGACGTACATCAGGTCGCGGACCGGCGCGTACTGGCCGGTCAGGAACGCCAGGGCGGCGGACACCACCAGGCCCAGCGCCACCTTGTTGTAGACGCCGAGCATGAAGCTGCGAAGTCCCGCGTCCACCGACATGTCGGCGCGGTCCGCGGGGACCGTGCGCGCGTAGCCGCGGTTGAAGTCGCTCATGAGAGGCAAAGCCCTTCTTAAGTCGCGCGTCCCAGTCGGACGCAGGGGAAATATCGGGTGGGCGCCTGGGCTAAGCAAGCGTTTCCGGACCGAAGGCGTCCGATTTCGAGGTGAGACAAAGCGCCTGCGCCACAAGGACTTGGCGGCGGCGGGCCGTGCGCTACATCGGCCGGGATGACCGGATTCCGCACCCGCCGCGCCGTGCTGGCCGGCGCGCTGGCCGCCGTGGCGCTCCCGGCCGGCGCCGCCATGCCACGCCGGGTCACGATACTGGGCGACTCCATCGCCGCCGGCTACGGCCTGCCCGCCGGCCAGGCGCTGCCGGCGAGGCTCCAGGCCGAGCTGTCGCGCCTGGGCGTCCACGCCCGGGTCACGGCTTCGGCTTGGGTGGGCGACACCACCTCGGGCGGCCTGAAGCGGGTCGACCGCGCCGCGCCGCCGGGCACGGATGTCTGCGTCGTGGCGCTCGGCGGCAACGACCTGCTGCTGGGCGCCGATCCGAAGGCGGTCCGCGCCAACCTCGACCGGATCGTCCGGCGGCTGAAGGCGCACGGCGTGAGCGTGGTGCTGGCGGGTGTCCGCGCTCCGCCGCTGCTGAACGGCGCCTGGGCCAGCGCCTTCAACGGCGCCTTCGCAGGCGTGGCCAAGGCGCACGGTGTGGCCTTCGTCCCCGACATGCTGGCCGGCGTCGCCATGAACCCCCGGCTGAACCAGGGCGACGGCATCCATCCCAACGCCGCCGGCGTGGCGGTGATCGCCCGCCGGCTGGCGCCCTTTGTGGCCCGGGCGCTCGCCGCGCGATAAACCGGGAGCCATGATCCGCCTCTTCGCCGCCCTGCCGCTTCCGGCCGAGATCGTCCAGGGCCTCACCCGCCGTCAGGTAGGGGTGGACGCCGCCCGCTGGCGCCCGCCCGAGAGCCTGCACCTCACCCTGCGGTTCTTTGGCGACGTGCGCGAGGACGTGGCCCGCGACCTGGACGCGGAACTCGCGGCCATCGACGCCTCCCCGTTCGAGATCGTGCTGGAAGGCGCGGGCGCGTTCGGGGAGGGGCGCGACATCCACGCCATCTGGGCCGGGGTCGAGGAAAGCCCGCTGCTCCGCCGTCTGGCCGACGCCTGCGAGACGGCTGCCCGCCGGGTCGGGCTCAAGCCCGAGAGGCGCCGTTACAAGCCGCACGTGACGCTCGCCTACCTGCGCCAGGCCGACCCGGCTCACGTGGCCGCCTGGATCCAGGCCAACAACCTCCTGAAGTCGCCACACTTCGCGGTGGACCGCTTCGCCCTCTACTCCAGCGTCCTTGGCGGCGAGGGTTCGCACTACCGCATCGAGGCGGAATACCCGCTGGGGTGAGCGATCCGCCGCTCTCTAGACCGGCCCGCATGGCCGTCTTCGCCAAAAAATGGCGTTAGTCATTGCTTACGGTAAGTGATAGCTTACCACCCATGGATGGATGGACCGCCCTCGCCGATCCCACGCGCAGAACGATCCTGGGCCTCGTCGCGGAGCGGCCGCGCGCGGTGCGCGAGATCGCGGATCTGCTCCCGGTCACCCGGCCGGCGGTTTCCCAGCATCTCAAGCTGCTGAAGGAGGCGGGCCTTGTGGTCGACCGTCCGGAGGGGGCCCGGCGCATCTACCGCGCCGATCCGGCCGGCGTGGCCGCGCTGCGGGCGCAGCTCGACCGGTTCTGGAACCAGGCGCTCCTGAACTTCAAGCAGATCGCCGAAGCCAAGGAGGAAGAGACATGACCCCCGATACCACCAGTACGACCGTCCGCGCGCAGATCCTGATCGAGGCGCCTGTGGAACGGGCGTTCCAGGTGTTCGTCGAGCGGTTCGACCGGATCAAGCCGAGGGAGCACAACCTGCTCGGCGTCGACATCGCCGAATCCGTCTTCGAACCGCGGGCCGGGGGCCGGGTGTACGATCGCGGCGTCGACGGGTCCGAGTGCCAGTGGGGTCGTGTGCTGGCCTACGAGCCGCCTGACCGTCTGGTGTTCACCTGGGATATCAGCCCTCGTTGGCGGATCGAGGCCGACCCGGCGCGTTCCAGCGAAGTCGAGATCCGCTTCATCGCCGAGAGCAGCCAACGGACCCGCGTGGAACTCGAACATCGTGGTCTCGAGCGTCACGGCGACGGCTGGCGCGGGCTCGCCGGGGCGGTGGAGGGCGACCAGGGCTGGCCGCTCTACCTGCGGCGGTTCTCGGAGGCGCTGCTGGAACCCCAACGCTGAGCCTGCCCCGCCGCCGGCGACGTCAGGCCTCCACGGCGTAGTCCTTGAGGACGCCCAGCGGCACGATGGCCAGGGTCTCCTCGTGGGTGGCCTCCAGCACGACCTGCGGCGCGGCCCCGGCGTCGAGGGCCTCCTTCCAGCGAGGCGCGCAGAGGCACCAGCGGTCGCCCGGCTTCAGGCCGTCGAAGGCAAGGTCGGGCCGGGGCGTGGAGAGGTCGTTGCCCACAGACTTCGAGAACGCCAGGAATTCGGCCGTCATCACCGCGCAGACGGTGTGCATGCCCACATCGTGGGGGCCCGTCTCGCAGCAGCCGTTGCGGAAGAAGCCCGTCACCGGGTCCAGGGAGCAGGGCTGCAGCTCGGTCCCCAGAACGTTGCGGGCGCCGGCGTCGTAGCGGAGGGGACGGGTGGACATGCGCCATCCTAAACGCCAACTCCGCGCCTCCGCCAAGGCGCCGATCCGGCCGCCCGCGCGTTCAGGTCGTCCGGCGTCCGGGTCGGGGTCTTGCCTTAAGGCCAAGCTTGGGCGCTGATCGGAGGGCGGAATTCCGCCGCTGCACGAGGTGAAGGCGAGATGAGGTTCGGTGCGGGGTCCTTGGTCCTGGCCCTGGTCTTGGCGGCCGGCGCGCCCGCCCTGGCCCAGGCCGTTACGGCGCAGACGGCGGACCCGATCGGCGCCCTGCTGGCGCAACCCCCGCCGCCCGCTGACGAGGAGGCCGCCGAGACTGGCGCCCCGCCGGTCCAGGCGCCGCCGGCCGGCGCGCCCGTGACGGTCACGCCCGAAGCCCCCAGGCCGTACATCCCGCCTCAGGAGGGCGCGCTGAGCGGCGTGGCCTACGATTCCCGCATCCGCGCCTCGATGGTTTCGGCGCAAGGGTTCCAGGGTCCGCTCGACGGAGGCTGGACGCTGATGTCGCCCGAGGGTCCGCTCTACGCCTTCCAGCTCGTGGACCGGGGGACCGGCGCCGTCGAGGGCGCCTGGCGCGACCTGCGCCGCCCCGGGGCCCTGAACGCCTCGGGTTTCGTGGACATGGTCGAGCAACTGGGCGGCGAGGTGGTCCTGCGGTTCGACGGAAGTCGGGTGGCCACCCTCCACGCAGGCGGCGACGGCCGCTGGAGCGGCGAGCTGGACGAGGCGGGCGGCCGCCGCGCCGTGAGCCTGGCGCGCAACCCCTAGCTCCGGATCTCCAGGGCGGCTCGGGCCATGACGAGGGCTGCGGCTTCGTCGGCGCCGGGATAGGCCTGCGCGGGGCCGAACCCCCACACCGGCCCCGGCCAGGCGGGATCGTCCGCGCGGCGGCCGACGACGTGGACGTGGAGCTGCGGCGTGACGTTGCCGAGTGCGCCGACGTTGAGCTTCTCGACCGGACGGCCGAGCGCATCGCCCACCGCGCGGACGGCGGTTCCGGCCAGCAGGATCTCGTCCATCAGCCGGGCGCGGTCCTCGGGGCTCAGGTCCTCGATCTCGCGGGCGTCCGCGACGCGGGGGATCAGCACGATCCACGGGAAACGGGCGTCGGCCTGCAACCGGACATGGCACAGGGCAAGCTCGCCGAGGGCGAGCGAGGTGCTCTCGAAGGCGGGGTCGATGCGGAACATGGCGGCAGGACCTGCGTGCGGCATTGCAGCAACGCCGTCAATTGGCTACGGACCCGGCGCGCAGCACAGCACATCAAGGAGCAGTCCCATGGCCTCTAAGCCGCCCATCCGCGTCGCCGTCACCGGAGCCGCCGGCAACATCGGCTACGCCCTGCTCTTCCGCATCGCCTCGGGCGAGATGCTGGGCAAGGACCAGCCGGTCATCCTGCAGCTCCTCGAAATTCCCGCCGAAGGCCCGCAGAAGGCGCTGAAGGGCGTGGCCATGGAGCTCGAGGACTGCGCGTTCCCGCTCCTGCAGGACATGGTCCTGACCGACGACGCCAACGTCGCCTTCAAGGACGCCAACTGGTGCCTGCTGGTGGGCTCCAAGCCCCGCGGCCCCGGCATGGAGCGCGCCGACCTCTTGAAGGACAACGGCAAGATCTTCATCGCCCAGGGCAAGGCCATCGACGCCGTCGCCGCCGACAACGCCCGCGTGGCGGTGGTGGGCAACCCCTGCAACACCAACGTCATGATCGCCGCCAGCCAGGCCAAGCGCCTGACGCCCGACCGCTTCACCGCCATGGTGCGCCTGGACGAGAACCGCGGCCGCGCCCAGCTCGCCAAGAAGGCCGGCGTGTCGATCAACGACGTCAGCGAGCTCTTCATCTACGGCAACCACAGCCCGACGATGTTCGCCGACTTCACCCACGCCAAGATCGGCGGCAAGGCGGCGGCGGACGTGATCAACGACCGCGCCTGGCTCGAGACCGAGTACCTGCCCACCGTCGGCAAGCGCGGCGCGGCGATCATCGACGCGCGCGGCCAGAGCTCGGCAGCCTCGGCGGCCAACGCCCTGATCGACCACGTCCGGGACCTGTCGACCCCCGGCGCGATCCACTCGGTGGCCGTGAACTCGGAGGGCCGCTACGGCTTCGCCGAGGGCGTCTGGGCCGGCATGCCGGTGAAGACCACCGCGCCGGGCGCCTACGAGGTCGTCACCAGCTACGAGATGGACGACTTCGCCAAGTCGAAGATCAAGATCACCAACGACGAGCTGGTCGGCGAGCGCGACACCGTGAAGGACATGCTGGGCTAAGAGCCCGCGACCCGCGGTCCCGGGGCTCAGTAGTCCCGGGCGTCGCGGGCCAGGTACTTGAGCTCGGCGATCCGGGCTTCATAGACGTCCTCCACCGCCCACGAGCCGTCCCGGGCCGCCGCGGCGCGGGCGGCGCGCCAGCGCTCCTGCTGGCGGACGAGCGCGCTCGCGGGAACGCCTGCGGCTTCCGCCTCCCGATAGGCCCGCTGGAGCTGCCGGTCGCGCTGGTTCAGCCGGGGATCGGCGCACACCAGGGCCTCGCCCGGATCGACCGAGGCGCACGGGGTCGCGCGGGCCACCCGCATGGGCCCCTCGCCACGCGGGGCGGGCGGTTTCGGACGCACCACGGCCTTCTGGACAGGCGCGGGCCTGGCCTTCGGCTTCGGCGCCGCCTGCGCGATCTTCGCCTTGGCCGGCTTGGCGGCCTTCTCCACCTTCACCTTGATGGCCTTGGGCGCGCGCTCCACGGCCCGGACCACCTTGGCGAGGCGGTTCGGGCTCTTGGCCGCCTTCTTGGCCGTGGACGCCTTGGTCGTGGACTTTCCGGGCGCGGGCTTGTCGGCCTTGGCCTGCTTCACCGGCTTGGCCTTCACGGCCTTGACCGGCTTTTCAGCCTTGGCGACGACCTTGGCCTTTTCGCGCTTGGGGCCCCCTCCGACCTTCGAGACCTTCTTCGGCGTGTCGGCCTTCGTCGCCTTGGCTTCAGACTTCTTCGTCCGCATCGGTTCAGGCGCGGGCTTCGCGTCGGCCCGAGCCTTGGGCTTCAGCTCGGGAGGCGGCAGCTGCGCCACGGGTCCGATCACGGGCGCGGTCACCTTCATCAGGCCCGATGGCGGCCGGGCGGGGACCACGGGCTCGGGGTCCGGCGCGGCGAGGGGCGGGGCGAACCTCTGCGCGGATGCGGCGAGGTCCGCCGGCATCACCTCCAGCGGCGGGCCCAGCGGCGCGGGCGTGTCGTCCACCACGATCTGCAGGCGGCGGTCGGCGGAGACCTTCGCTTCGGCCTCGGGCTCGGCCGCGGCCTCGCCGAAGCGTTCCCCGGTGGCCGGCCTGGCCCACAGCCCCAGCCCCACGCCCAGCGCGCAGGCGCCGATCACGCCGGCCATGACGAAGCGGCCGGGCGACCGCGCCGCCGGGCGTCCGGGGGCTTGCTCCTGATCCTCGAACTGGTCGTGCGCCATCGGCGACCCCCCTGGTACGGGCCCCTCGACGCGCATGGATGGAAAGGCGAAGCTGCACGCGCAGCTTCGGCGGCCCCACCCCCGAACTCTCTCCCAATCGCCATTAGAGGCTGAAAACGGTGACGAATCCAATACCTAGGCTTGAGACAGAACGCCTCATTCTGCGCGCGCCGGCGGCCGAGGACTTCGAGGCCTATGCGGATTTCGCCGCCGACGAGGAGGTGATGCGCCACATCGGCGGCGTGCAGCCCAGGCCCGTGGCCTGGCGCGCGTGGTGTGCGCTCCGCGGCGCCTGGGACATCCGCGGCTTCTCGATGTTCTCGGTGATCGAGAAGGCGACCGGCCGCTGGGTCGGCCGCCTGGGGCCGTGGGCGCCGGAAGGCTGGCCGGGGACCGAGGTCGGCTGGGCGCTCACGCGCGAGGCCTGGGGCAAGGGCTACGCCACCGAGGGCGCGACGGCGGCCATCGACTGGGCGTTCGACCATCTGGGGTGGGACGAGGTGATCCACACCATCGACCCCGCCAACGCCGGCTCGCAGGCGGTGGCCAAACGCCTGGGCTCGACGATCCTGCGGCCCGCCAAGATGCCGCCGCCGTTCGACATGACCATCGACGCCTGGGGCCAGAGCCGCGACCAGTGGATGGCCCGGCGGGGGCGGGGCTAGATCCAGCCCCGGGCCCGCAGTTCCCCCGCATAGGTGCGGCTGACCGGGACCTGGGCGCCGTCCTTCAGCGTCAGCACGGCGCGCCCGTCGCCTCGGCGGGCGTCAACGATGGCCTCGCGGGCGACCCACCAGGAGCGGTGGACCTGCAGGCCCTCGATCCCGTCCAGCTCGGCCACGGCGTCGGCCAGGCGCATGAGGATCAGGTCCTGGCCCTTGGACGTGTGGAGCCGCAGGTAGTGGTCCTCGGCCTCGACGGCCCAGACTTCGGCGCCGCGCAGCTTCAGGGGCAGGCGATCCAGGAACCTGGGCGGAGCCGGCGCATCCGGCTGGGCGACCCGGCCTTCGTTGCGCCGGGCCCAGGCGACGAACAGGCAGAAGAAGGCCGAGGTGACCAGCGAGACCACGAGGTAGTCGGGGATGTGCCGGAGGGCCGGCCCCCGCCCGGCCGGCGCGACCAGGTTCACGGCGCTCCAGACGACGAGGCCCATCGGAACGGTCATCACCGCGGCGGCCGCCAGGCCGTGACGCCAGTAGGCGCGGCGCGCCCAGGCCAGCCGCTCGGTCGCCCGGAAGGCCAGGAAGCCCAGAAGCGTGGCCACCGCGGAGATGGCGATCATGAAGATGGTCCGCAGGGGCAGCGGCATGTCCCGCGTGCCGAACGCCCCCACGAAGCTGAGGAACGCCCCAACGAGCACGGCCGGGATCAGCAGGCTGGCGAGCACCCGCCGCGCCCCCTCGCGCCGGGCCTGGCCCGCCGCCGACGAAGCGTGAACGGCGCCCGCCGGCCGTTCGCGAACCGGCGCCGTCATTCGACGCATCCGCGGTCGCGCATCGCCCCGTCCGCCCCCAAGAGCCCCGTCAGCACGCCGGCGCCACGCCGGCCATCCAGGACGGAGATAAAGGATGTCGCCTGTTTCGCAAACGCCGGGCCGGAGCCGCGACGCCAGCCGCTGGGCGCTGGCCTTCGGCTTCACGGCCGCGATCCTGCTGATCGTCATGACGCCGGCGCGGGAGCTGGTTTCCCGCGCGGCGCGGGCGGGCCGGCTGCACGCCCCCGACCTGGCGTTCCTGGGCGGGCTGTCCCCAGCCACCAAGGTGCACCTGGCCGCCGCCCTCGCCGCCCTGGTCCTGGGGGCGGCGCTGATGGCGGCCCGCAAGGGCCGGACCTTCCACCGGACGGCCGGCTGGGCCTGGGTGGCGCTGGTCGCCGTCACCGCGGGCTCGACCTTCTTCATCACCAGCCTCAACCACGGCCGCTGGTCGCTGCTGCACCTGTTCACCGGCTGGACGCTTATCGTGCTGCCGCTGGCGGTTTTCTGGGCAAGGCGCCATCAGGTGACGAAGCATCGCCGGAACATGATGGGCCTGTTCTACGGCGGCTTCGCCATCAACCTCTTCATCGCCTTCATCCCCGGCCGGGCGCTCTGGCAGGTGTTCTTCGGCTAGCGGGGCACGGCCATGGAACCCCTGTGGCGCCACCGGTGTCCCGATGGGGTCTCACCTAGCGGAAGCGTTCTGGGTTTTGGCGGGACTTTGGACGCCTCACGCGGTTGTCATCGCCGGGCGCGGCGCCTATAAGCCCCGTCACTCGCCCCCAGCGGCGAACCCTTCGCAAGTGCGCTCCAAGGCCTCATGAACATCCACGAACACCAAGCCAAAGCCGTCCTCGCAGAGTTCGGCGTGGCGGTCCCGCGCGGATATCCCGCCTTTTCCGTCGACGAAGCCGTCCAGGCCGCCGAGAAGCTCGGCGGCCCTGTCTTTGTGGTGAAGTCGCAGATCCACGCCGGCGGCCGCGGCAAGGGCAAGTTCCAGGGCCTGGGCCCCGACGCCAAGGGCGGCGTCCGGGTGGTCAAGAGCGTCGAGGACGTGAAGGTCAACGCCGCGGAGATGCTGGGCCGGGTGCTGGTGACCCACCAGACGGGCCCCGCGGGCAAGCAGGTGAACCGCCTCTACATCGAGGAAGGCGCCCAGATCGCCAAGGAATTCTACCTGTCCCTGCTGGTGGACCGCGAGACGAGCCGGGTCTCGGTCGTGGCCTCCACCGAAGGCGGAATGGACATCGAGGACGTGGCCCACGCCACGCCCGAGAAGATCGTGACCTTCTCCATCGACCCGGCCACCGGCGTCTTCCCGCACCACGGCCGCCACCTGGCCAAGGCGCTGGGCCTGACCGGGGGCCTCGCCAAGGAAGCGGCCACGCTGCTGAACCAACTCTACGCGGCGTTCCTGGCCAAGGACATGTCGATGCTGGAGATCAACCCGCTGATCGTCACGGGCGACGACCACCTCCGCGTCCTGGACGCCAAGGTGTCGTTCGACTCGAACGCGCTGTTCCGCCATCCCGACGTCGTGGCCCTGCGCGACGAAAGCGAGGAGGACCCGAAGGAGATCGAGGCCTCCAAGTACGACCTCAGCTACATCGCCCTCGACGGCGAGATCGGCTGCATGGTCAACGGCGCGGGCCTGGCCATGGCCACCATGGACATCATCAAGCTCTACGGCGCCGAGCCCGCCAACTTCCTCGACGTGGGCGGCGGCGCCTCGAAGGAAAAGGTGACGGCGGCCTTCAAGATCATCACCGCGGACCCCAACGTGAAGGGCATCCTGGTGAACATCTTCGGCGGCATCATGCGCTGCGACATCATCGCCGAGGGCGTGGTGGCCGCGGTCAAGGAAGTGGGCCTGAAGGTTCCGCTGGTGGTGCGCCTCGAGGGCACCAACGTCGAGCTGGGCAAGAAGATCATCAACGAGAGCGGCCTGAACGTGATCGCCGCGAACGACCTCTCGGACGGCGCCGAGAAGATCGTCAAGGCCGTGCGGGGCGCTGCGTAAGACATGTCGATCCTGATCAACAAAGACACCCGCGTCATCTGCCAGGGCATCACCGGCAGCCAGGGCACCTTCCACACCGAACAGGCCATCGCCTACGGCACCAAGATGGTCGGCGGAGTCACCCCCGGCAAAGGCGGCCAGACGCACGTCGGCCTGCCCGTGTTCGACACGGTCGAGGAGGCGGTGAAGCAGACCGGCGCCGAGGCCTCGGTCATCTACGTGCCGCCGCCGTTCGCCGCCGACTCCATCCTGGAGGCCATCGACGCTGAGGTGCCGCTGATCGTCTGCATCACCGAGGGCATCCCGGTGACCGACATGATCAAGGTGAAGCGGGCCCTGTCGGGCTCGAAGTCGCGCCTGATCGGGCCGAACTGCCCGGGCGTGCTGACGCCGGGCGAGTGCAAGATCGGCATCATGCCGGGCAACATCTTCAAGCGCGGCTCGGTGGGCGTTGTTTCGCGCTCGGGCACGCTTACCTATGAGGCCGTGTTCCAGACCTCCCAGGTGGGCCTCGGCCAGACGACCGCCGTCGGCATCGGCGGCGACCCCGTCAAGGGGACCGAGTTCATCGACGTGCTGGACATGTTCCTGAAGGACCCGGAGACCGAGTCGATCATCATGATCGGCGAGATCGGCGGCTCCGCCGAGGAAGACGCGGCCGAATTCATCAAGAATTCAGCTATCAAGAAGCCTATGGTCGGCTTCATCGCGGGCCGCACGGCGCCTCCGGGCCGCCGCATGGGCCACGCGGGCGCGATCATCTCCGGCGGCAAGGGCGGGGCCGAGGACAAGATCGCCGCGATGGAAGCCGCGGGCATCCGCGTCTCCCCGTCGCCGGCGAAGCTCGGTGAGACCCTGGTCGAGGTGCTGAAAGGCGCCTGAGGACTGTATTGTTAGGTAGGGGCGGTTCGCGCCGGCGCCTTCTCGAAAAGGTCCGCTGACCGGCCCCGGAAGGCGAAGACATGGCGGACGACGCGGGCCTGATCAACGAAGTTCTGGCCGAGACCTCATTCCTCTACGGCGGCAACGCCGCGTTCGTGGAGGACCTCTACGCCAAATGGGCGGCGAACCCGGATTCGGTGGAGCCGTCCTGGCGGGCGTTCTTCGCCTCGCTGGCCGACCGCGCCGACGAGGTGGCCGCCGCCGCCCGCAAGCCCGCCTGGACCAAGGCGTCCGCGCCCCAGCCCCGCCCCGACTGGCTGTCGGCCATCGACGGCCTCTGGCCCGCGGTCGAGGCCAAGGTCGGCCAGAAGATCGCCGAGCGGAAGCCGGCCGCCAGCCAGGACGAGGTCCGCGCGGCGACCCTGGATTCGCTGCGCGCCATCATGATGATCCGGGCCTACCGGATGCGCGGCCACCTGAAGGCCAACCTCGACCCGCTGCAGATCGCCACGACGCCCGGCGACGCCTCCGAGCTCGACCCGGCCACCTACGGCTTCGCCGACGCCGACTTCGACCGCCCGATCTTCCTGGACTATGTGCTGGGCCTCGAGACCGCGACCCTGCGCGAGATCCTCGAGATCCTGCGCCGGACCTACTGCGGAAACGTCGGCGTCCAGTACATGCACATCTCCGATCCCAAGGAGAAGGCGTGGCTGCAGGAGCGGATCGAGGGCCGCGACAAGGAGATCACCTTCACCAAGGAGGGGAAGGTCGCGATCCTCAAGAAGCTGATCGAGGCCGAGGGCTTCGAGCGCTTCCTCCACCGCCGCTTCCCGGGAACCAAGCGCTTCGGCCTGGACGGCGGCGAGGCCATGGTCCCCGCCCTGGAGCAGATCATCAAGCGCGGCGGCGCGCTGGGCGTGAAGGACATCGTCGTGGGCATGCCGCACCGCGGCCGCCTGAACGTCCTGGCCGCCGTGATGGGCAAGCCCTACCACGTGATCTTCCACGAGTTCCAAGGCGGCTCGTCGGTCCCGTCCGACGTCGAGGGCTCGGGCGACGTCAAGTACCACCTGGGCGCCAGCTCGGACCGGGAGTTCGACGGCAACAGCGTCCACCTGTCGCTCACCGCCAACCCGTCGCACCTGGAGATCGTCAACCCGGTGGTCATCGGCAAGGCCCGCGCCAAGCAGGCCTTCACCCTGCGCGACAACCCGCAGGCGGGCCGCAATCACGTGCTGCCGCTGCTGCTGCACGGCGACGCCGCCTTCGCCGGCCAGGGCGTGGTGGCCGAATGCTTCGCGCTGTCGGGCCTGAAGGGCTACGGCGTGGGCGGCACCATGCACTTCGTGGTGAACAACCAGATCGGCTTCACCACCAGCCCGAAGAATTCCCGCTCCTCGCCCTATCCGTCCGACGTGGCGCTGATGGTCGAGGCGCCGATCTTCCACGTGAACGGCGACGATCCGGAAGCGGTGGTGTTCGCGGCCAAGGTGGCCACCGAATACCGTCAGCTGTTCGGCAAGGACGTGGTCGTCGACATGTTCTGTTACCGCAGGTTCGGTCACAACGAGGGCGACGACCCCACGATGACCCAGCCGCTGATGTACGCGAAGATCAAGGGACACCCCTCGGTTCGCGACCTCTACGCCCAGCGCCTGGTGGCCGAGGGCGTGGCGAGCCAGGGCGAGGTCGACGGCTGGATCGGCGAGTTCGACCGCTTCCTCGACGCCGAGTTCGATTCCGGCAAGAGCTACAAGCCGAACAAGGCCGACTGGCTGGACGGCAAGTGGTCGGGCCGCAAGCCTTCGGGCGAGGAGAAGTACGCCACCGGCGTGGCCAAGCAGAAGCTGCTGGACCTTGGCCGCAAGATGACCACCGTCCCGGAACGGATCACCGTCCACAAGACGGTCGAGCGGGTCCTCGCCGGCCGCCGCGAGGCGATCGAGAAGGGGGAGGGCATCGACTGGTCGACCGGCGAGCTCCTGGCCTTCGCCACGCTGCTGGACCAGGGCTATCCCGTGCGTCTGTCCGGCCAGGACAGCGTCCGCGGCACGTTCAGCCAGCGCCACTCGGGCCTGATCGACCAGACGACCGAAGAGGTCTACTTCCCGCTCCGCAACCTCGGGCCCGGCCAGGCCCACTTCGAGGTCCTGGACAGCGCGCTCTCGGAAGAGGCGGTGCTGGGCTTCGAGTACGGCTTCTCCCTGACAGACCCCGACACCCTCACCCTGTGGGAGGCCCAGTTCGGCGACTTCGCCAACGGCGCCCAGGTGGTGGTCGACCAGTTCATCTCGTCGGGCGAACGCAAGTGGCTGCGCATGAGCGGCCTCGTCATGCTGCTGCCGCACGGCTACGAGGGCCAGGGGCCTGAGCATTCCTCGGCCCGCCTGGAGCGCTACCTCCAGCTCTGCGCCGAGGACAACCTGCAGGTCGTCTATCCGACCACGCCGGCCAACTACTTCCACCTGCTGCGACGTCAGATGCTGCGCGACTTCCGCAAGCCGCTGATCGTCATGACCCCCAAGAGCCTGCTGCGCCACAAGCGCGCGGTCTCGAACCTGTCGGACATGGCGGCGGGCTCCAGCTTCCACCGTGTGATGCTGGACGGCGCCGAGGCCGGCTGCGACGTGGGCGGCGTCACCCTGAAGCCGGACGACAAGATCACCCGCGTGATCCTGTGCTCGGGCAAGGTCTACTTCGACCTCGTGGAGCAGCGCGCCAAGACCGGCCGCGACGACGTCTACCTGCTGCGCCTGGAGCAGTTCTATCCCTGGCCGCTGAAGTCGCTCTCGAACGAGCTGAAGCGGTTCAAGAACGCCGAGCTCGTCTGGTGCCAGGAGGAGCCCAAGAACATGGGCGGCTGGACCTTCGTCGATCCCTGGCTGGAGCTGACCCTGGAGCGCCTGAACGTCAAGGCCAAGCGGGCCCGCTACGTGGGCCGCCCGGCCTCGGCCTCCACAGCCGCGGGCCTGATGAGCCGGCACCTGAAGGAACTCGAGGCCTTCCTCACCGAGGCCTTCGCCTAACCGAACTTTGTTTGTGTCCGAGATCTAGCAAGGAGCGCATCCCGAAATGGCCGACATCATGACGCCGGCGCTGGGCGAGTCCGTCACCGAGGCCACCGTCGCGCGGTGGACCAAGAAGGCCGGCGAGGCGGTGCGCAAGGACGAGATCCTTGTCGAGCTCGAGACCGACAAGGTGAGCCTCGAGGTCGCCGCCCCGGCCGACGGCGTGCTCTCGGAGATCGCCGCGGCGGAAGGCGCCACGGTGGAGCCCGGCGCGGTCCTGGGCCGCATCACCGAAGGCGCCGCGGCGGCCGCCGCCCCGGCTGCCCCCGCGCCCAAGGCCGAGCCCGCCCCGGCCCCGGCTCCGGCGCCGGCTCCCGCCGCCAAGGCGCCGGCCGCCGCCGAGAAGGTCCTGGCCCCCTCCGCCCAGCGGATCGTCGGCGAGAACAAGCTCGACGCCGCGTCCATCGCCGGCACCGGCAAGGACGGCCGGGTGACCAAGGCCGATGCGCTGGCCGCCCTCGACGCCCGCGCCAAGGCCCCGTCGGCGCCCGCCGCTCCGTCCGCCCCGCGCGCGCTGCACGAGCGCGAGGAGCGGGTGAAGATGACCCGCCTGCGCCAGACGATCGCGCGCCGGCTGAAGGAGGCCCAGAACGCCGCGGCCATGCTGACCACCTTCAACGAGGTGGACATGACGAACGTCATGGCGCTGCGGAACCAGTACAAGGACGTGTTCGAGAAGAAGCACGGCGTGAAGCTGGGCTTCATGGGCTTCTTCGTCCGCGCCTGCATCCACGCCCTGAAGCAGGTGCCCGAGGTCAACGCCGAGATCGACGGCACGGACATCATCTACAAGAACCACTACGACATCTCGGTCGCCGTGGGCACGGAGCGGGGCCTGGTGACGCCGGTGGTCCGCGACGCCGACCTGATGAGCCTGGCGGACATCGAGAAGGAGATCGGCAACCTCGGCAAGAAGGCCCGGGACGGCCAGCTCGCACTCGAGGACCTGCAGGGCGGCACCTTCACCATCTCGAACGGCGGGGTGTACGGCTCGCTGATGTCGACGCCGATCCTGAACGCGCCCCAGTCGGGCATCCTGGGCATGCACAAGATCCAGGAGCGGCCGATGGTGGTGAACGGCCAGATCGTGGCCCGGCCGATGATGTACCTGGCCCTGAGCTACGACCACCGGATCGTCGACGGCAAGGGCGCGGTGACCTTCCTGGTCCACGTCAAGGAAGCCATCGAGGATCCGCAGCGCCTGCTGCTGGACGTGTGATCCCCTTCCCTCCCCTTCATGGGGAGGGACAGGCCGCGTGAGCGGCCAGGGTGGGGAGGCCGATCCCTGGACTCGGCGCCCGGTCGTTTCTCCCCCACCCGTCTCCCCCGGACCCAGTCCGGGGTCGCCACCCTCCCCATGAAGGGGAGGGAAGGCTCACGCCGCCTTCTTCGGCGTTGGCCCCACGTACACCGATTGCGGGCGGATCAGCCGGCCGCCGGCGAGCTGCTCGCGGGCATGCGCCAGCCAGCCGGCCACGCGGCCCATGGCGAAGACGCAGGTGAAGGCGGACGGCGGAAAGGCCAGGGCCTCCAAAAGCAGCGCCGTGTAGAACTCCACGTTGGTGTCCAGCGGCCGGTCGGGCTTCTTCTCGCGCAGGATGGCCAGGGCGGCGGCCTCCACGGCCTCGGCGAACTCGATCCGGCCCTGGCGGGCGTCCAGCCAGCGGACCGCCTGCTTCAGCGCGTCGGCGCGCGGGTCGCGGACCCGGTAGATGCGGTGGCCGAAGCCCATCAGCCGCTCGCCGCGGGCCAGCGCCCCTTCGATCCAGGCCCGGGCGTTGGCCGGATCGCCGATGGCGTCCAGCATCTCGATCACCGGACCCGGCGCGCCGCCGTGCAGCGGGCCCTTCAGCGCGCTGACCCCGGCCAGCACCGCCGAGGTCAGGCCGGCGCGCGTGGACGCCACCACCCTGGCCGCGAAGGTCGAGGCGTTGAGGCCGTGGTCGCTGACGGTGACGAGGTAGGTGTCGAGCGCGTCGGCCTCGGCCTTCGTCGCGGGCGCGCCGCGCAGCATCCGCAGGGTGTCGGCGGCGTGCGACAGGGCGGGATCGGGCGCGACCGCCGCCTCGCCGGCCTGGGCGCGGACCACGGCCGCCGTGAACACCGCCGGCGCCGCCAGCAGCCGCAGGGCGGTCGGAACGTCGTCCCCGTCGGCCAGCCGGGCCGTCAGCGCCCGCACGGCCTCGACGGGCGTCCGGTCCAGCAGGCCCGTGTCGAGCGCGGCGACCTCGGCGAACACCTCGACCCGGGCCCGGCCCAGCGCGCCCGGCAGGTCGGCGGGCAGGTCGGGATAGAAGCCCTCGAACAGCAGGGCCACGAGCTCTTCGAAGCTCGTGCGCCCCGCCAGCTCGTCCAGCGAGCGGCCGCGGATGATCAGCCGGCCCGCCTGGCCGTCCACCTCCGACAGCACGGTGTGCGCCGCGACGACGCCTTCAAGTCCATCCGACATGGCTGCCTCCAAGCTCTTGATGACGGACAGATTTGCCTTCAAGCTCCCAGCGTCAATCTTGATCAATATGATCAATATATAGATGCCGCACCGCGACTGGATCACCGCCGAGGAGGCCCAGGCCCGCCTGAAAGTCAGGGCCCAGACCCTCTACGCCTATGTGAGCCGCGGGCGGGTGCAGGTGCGGCCCGATCCGCACGATCCCCGCCGCAGCCTCTACCGGGCCGCCGACATCGCCGCCCTGGCCGAGCGGAAGTCCCGCAGCCGCAAGGTCTCGGACGTGGCGGCCGGGGCCATCAACTGGGGCGAGCCGGTGCTGGCCTCGGCGATCACCACCGTCTCTGGCGGGCGGCTCCACTACCGGGGGCGCGACGCCATCCGGCTGGCCGAGACCGAAACCCTGGAGGCGGTCGCCCGCCTGCTGCGCGGCGGCCACGGCGCGGCGCTGAAGCGCACGGACCGGCCGACGCCCCCCGAGGCGCCGGACATGCGCAGCCGGGCCTTCCTGGCGCTGGCCGCCCGCGCGGCGGTCGATCCGCCGGCCCGGGGCCGCGCGCCCCTGACGCTCGCCGTGGAGGCCGCCACCCTGCTCGACATCCTCACCGACGCCGTGGCCGGCGAGGTGGGCGGGGGCGCGATCCACAACCGCCTGGCGCTGGCCTGGGGCCAGGGGCCGGGCGGACCGGGCGCGGACCTCATCCGGCGGATGCTGGTGCTGGTGGCCGACCATGAGCTGAACGCCTCGGCCTTCGCCGCCCGCGTGGCGGCCTCCACCGGCGCGTCCCTGTCGGCGGCGGCGCTGGCGGGGCTTTCCACCCTGTCAGGCCCTCGGCACGGCGGGGCGACGGCGGCGGTCCGGGCGTTCGTGGGCGAGGCGGCCCAGGCGGGCCCGCGCGAGGCGATCCTGCGGCGGCTGGACGACGACCGGGCGCTCCCCGGCTTCGGCCATCCCCTCTATCCGGAAGGCGATCCCCGGGCGGCCGCCCTGCTGGAGCGGTTCGCGCCGCCCCCGGCGTTGGCCGTGCTCCGGCGCGAGGTGGAGGCGGTCGCGGGCCAGGCGCCGAACATCGACTTCGCCCTGCTGGCGGCCTGCGAGGCGTTGAAGCTGCCGGCGGACGCGCCCTTCGCCCTCTTCAGCGTGGCCCGCTGCGCCGGCTGGATCGCCCACGCCATCGAGCAGGGCCAGTCCGACGCGCTCATCCGGCCCAGGGCGCGCTACGTGGGGCCGGAGCCCGAGTCCCTCCCCTGATGGGGAGGGTGGCGACCCCGGACTTGGTCCGGGGGAGACGGGTGGGGGAGTCTCGACCAGGCGCCGAGCTCGGGGATTGGCTTCCCCACCCTGGCCCCTGCTGGGCCTGTCCCTCCCCATAAAGGGGAGGGAAGGCTACGCCCGCTTGTGGACGGCCTCTTCGGCTTCCAGGCCGTGGTCCAGGCGGCCCACCATCTCCTTCGGGCAGATCTGCCAGAAGCGGCCGAGCGCCTCGTCCCAGTTGCGCAGCAGGTCCTGGGCCAGGGCCGAGCCCGTCTCGCGGGCGTGTTCCTCCACGAGGCCCTTCAGCACGCCCTGCCAGTGGGCGTTCTCCACCCGGCAGGTGACCACGCTCTCGGGGTTCAGCCAGTCGCGCAGGGTCTCCTTGGCGTCGTAGACGAAGGCCATGCCGCCGGTCATGCCGGCCGCGAAGTTGAAGCCCACCTCGCCGAGGATCACCGCCGTGCCGCCGGTCATGTATTCGCAGCCGTTGGCCCCGCAGCCCTCGACCACCGCCGTGGCGCCCGAATTGCGGACCGCGAAGCGCTCGCCCGCCAGGCCGGCGGCGAACAGCCGGCCCGAGGTCGCCCCGTAGAGCACGGTGTTGCCGATGATGGCGTTGGCGCTGGCCTGCCGCTCCAGGTGCGGCGAGGGACGGACCACGATGGTGGCGCCCGACAGGCCCTTGCCCACGTAGTCGTTGGCCTCGCCGGTCACCTCCAGGCGCAGGCCCTGGACCGCGAAGGCCCCCAGGCTCTGGCCGGCCGAGCCCTTGAGCTGGACCGTCAGGTGGCCGGGCGCGAGCCCGTCCATGCCGAACTTGCGCACGATGTGCGACGAGGTCCGGGTGCCGATGGCGCGGGCGGTGTTGGCCACCGTGTAGGTGAGCTGCATCTTCTCGCCGCGATCGAAGACCGGCGCGGCGTCGCGGACGATCTGGGCGTCGAGCGTGTCGGGGACCGGGTTGCGGCCCTCGATCGTGCAGTAGGGCTTGTTCTGGCCCGGGTCGGCCTTCACCAGCAGCGGGTTGAGGTCGAGATCGTCCAGGTGCTCGCCGCCGCGGCTGACCTGCATGAGCAGGTCGGTGCGGCCCACGATCTCCTGCAGGCTGCGCACGCCCAGCGAAGCCAGGATCTCGCGCACCTCCTCGGCGATGAAGGTGAAGAGGTTGATCACCTTCTCCGGGCTGCCGGTGAACTTGGCGCGCAGCGCCTCGTCCTGGGTGCAGACCCCCACCGGGCAGGTGTTGGAGTGGCACTGGCGCACCATGATGCAGCCCATGGCGATCAGGCTGGCGGTGCCGATGCCGTACTCCTCGGCGCCCAGCATGGCGGCGATCACCACGTCCCGGCCGGTGCGGATGCCGCCGTCGGTCCTGAGCTGCACGAAGTGGCGCAGGTTGTTGAGCGTCAGCACCTGGTGGGCTTCCGACAGGCCCATCTCCCAGGGACCGCCGGCGTACTTGATCGAGGTCTGGGGCGAGGCGCCCGTGCCGCCGACGTTGCCCGAGATCAGGATGATGTCGGCCTTGGCCTTGGCCACGCCCGCCGCGATCGCGCCGATGCCGGTCATGGCGACGAGCTTCACCGTCACCTTGGCGTCGGGATTGATCTGCTTCAGGTCGTAGATGAGCTGGGCCAGGTCCTCGATCGAATAGATGTCGTGGTGCGGCGGCGGGCTGATCAGCATCACGCCGGGCGTGGCGTGCCGCAGCCGGGCGATCATCTCGGTCACCTTGAAGCCGGGCAGCTGGCCGCCCTCGCCGGGCTTGGCGCCCTGGCTGACCTTGATCTCGATCTCGCGGCACTGGTTCAGGTACTCGGCGGTCACGCCGAACCGGCCCGAGGCCACCTGCTTCACCGCCGAGTTGGGGTTGTCCCCGTTCGGCAGGGGCCGGTAGCGGGCGCGGTCCTCGCCGCCCTCGCCCGACACCGACTTCGCGCCGATGCGGTTCATGGCGATGTTGAGCACGCCGTGGGCCTCGGGCGACAGGGCGCCCAGGCTCATGCCGGGCGTGACGAACCGCTTGCGGATCTCGTTGACGCTCTCGACCTCGTCGATGGCCACCGGCTTGCCGTCGGCCCGCCATTCCAGGAGGTCGCGCAGCTGGATCTGCGGCATGGCCTTCAGGGCGTCGGAGTAGCGCTTGTAGAGCTGGTAGTCGCCGCGGTCGCAGGCGCTCTGCAGGGTGTGGATCGAGCGCGCCTCGAAGGCGTGCGCCTCCCCAGACCGGCGCGACTTGTAGAAGCCGCCCACCGGCAGGCTGAGCGCCGCCGGGTTCCACGCCTTGCGGTGCAACTCGACGGCCTTGGCCTCCAGGCCGGCCAGGCCAATGCCCGAGATGCGCGAGGGCATGCCGGGGAAGAACTCGGCCACCAGGCTGCGCGACAGGCCCACGGCCTCGAAGTTGTAGCCGCCCCGGTACGAGGAGATGACGCTGATGCCCATCTTGGAGATGATCTTCAAGAGGCCGCCCTCGATGGCCTTCTTGTGGTTCAGGCACAGGTCGCGGAGCGAGAGATCGCCGGTCAGGCCGCGCTCCTGGCGGTCCAGGAAGCTCTCCTGGGCCAGGTAGGCGTTGACCGCCGTGGCCCCAACGCCGACCAGCACCGCGAAATAGTGGGTGTCCAGGCACTCGGCCGAGCGGACGATGATCGAGACGTAGGACCGCAGGCCCTTGGCGACGAGCCAGGCGTGGACGCCGCCGGTGGCCAGGATCATCGGCAGGGCGACCCGCTCGGGACCAGTCCCCACGTCGGACAGCACGATGGTCGAGCAGCCGCGCAGGGCCGCCTCCTCGGCCTCCGCGCGGATGCGCTCGAGGTTGGCGCGCAGCGCATCGCCCGGGCGGGCGTCCGCCGACGGGATCGGCATGGTGCAGTCGATCACGGCGATGTTCTTCTCGCCGATCACGCCCACCAGGCGCTCGTACATGCCGTTGGTCAGCACGGGCGAGTTCATGACGAACACGTCCGTCTGGGCCTCGTCCTCGGCCAGCACGTTGCCCAGGTTCTTGAACCGGGTCTTCAGGCTCATCACCGCCGTCTCGCGCAGGGAGTCGATCGGCGGGTTGGTCACCTGGCTGAAGTTCTGCCGGAAGAAGTGGCTGAGCGGCCGGTACTGGTCGGACAGCACCGCCAGCGGCGCGTCGTCGCCCATGGAGCCGACGGCTTCCTTGGCCTCTTCGACCATCGGGGCCAGGACGAGCTCCAGGTCCTCCAGCGTCATGCCGGCGGCCGCCTGGCGGCGGACCAGCTCCTCGCGGGCGTAGAGGCGCGGCTCGGGGCCGGGGCCGATCTTCTCCTCCAGCTCGACCATGTTGCCGAGCCAGCGGTCGTAGGGATGCTGGTTGGCCAGCCGGTCGATGATGCCGTCCTCGTCGTAGAGGCGCCCGCCCACCAGGTCGACGGCCAGCATGCGGCCGGGCTGGATGTGCGACTTGCGCACGATGCGCGCCTCCTCGACGCGGCACATGCCGGCCTCGGAGCCCACGATCAGCAGGCCGTCGCTGGTTTCGGCCACGCGCAGGGGACGCAGGCCATTGCGGTCCTTGCCGGCCACCACCCAGCGGCCGTCCGTGGCGCAGACGGCGGCGGGGCCGTCCCACGGCTCCATCACCGCGTTGCAGTAGGCGTAGAGGGCCCGGTGGCTGGCCTTCATCTGGGCGTCCGAGCGGGTGTTCCACGCCTCGGGGATCAAGAGGGTCTTGGCCATGGGCGCGTCGCGGCCGGCGCGCACCAGCACCTCGAAGGTGTTGTCGAGCGCGGCGCTGTCCGAGCCGCCCGGCTGGATGACCGGCTTGATGTCGTCCTGGTAGTCGCCGAACGCCGAGGCCGCCATGCGGATCTCATGCGACTTCATCCAGTTGGTGTTGCCCTTCAGCGTGTTGATCTCGCCGTTGTGGGCAAGCATCCGGAACGGCTGGGCCAGCCGCCACTCTGGGAAGGTGTTGGTCGAGTAGCGCTGGTGGAAGATGGCCACCGCGGCCATGAACCGCGGGTCCTTCAGGTCGGGGTAGAAGGCGTCGATGTGCTCGGCGAGGAACATGCCCTTGTAGATCAGGCTCCGGGCCGACAGCGAGCACAGGTAGAAGTGCTGGATGTTGGCCGCCGCGACGCGCTTCTCGATCCGCTTGCGGCACAGGAACAGGGCGCGCTCCAGCGCCTCGCCGTCCATGCCCTTGGGCGGCGAGAGCATGATCTGCTCGATCTCGGGGCGGGTGGCGTTGGCCTTCTCGCCGATGACCGAGGTGTCCACCGGCACCTGACGCCAGCCGTAGATGTAGAAGCCGAAGCGCAGGGCCTCGCTCTCGACGATGGTCCGGGCGGCCTCCTGGGCGCCGAGGTCGGTGCGCGGCAGGAAGACCTGGCCGACCGCGATCGGGCCTGGGCGCACCTCGTGGCCGATGGCCTCGACGTGGGCGGCGAAGAAGTCCTGCGGGACGCTGACCAGCACGCCGGCGCCGTCGCCGGTCTTGCCGTCGGCGTCGACGGCGCCCCGGTGCCAGACGGCCTTCAGGGCGCGGATGGCGAGCTCGACCACCTCGCGGCGGGGCTTGCCGTCGATGGCGCAGACCAGGCCCACGCCGCAGGCGTCGTGCTGGGCGGTGATGTCGTAGCCGCCGTTGGCCTCGAGGAGGCGCTGCCGGTCGTGTTCGTAGCGGGCGAGGATGTCGGTCATCGGCGTCACTCCGCCGCCATCAGGGCGGCGCTGGCGTGGGCGGTCAGGTAGCGGTGGATGGCGTCGGCGGCGTCGCGTCCGTCACGGATCGCCCACACCACCAGGCTCGCGCCGCGGACGATGTCGCCGCCGGCGAACACGCCCGGGACCGAGGTCATCATCGTGCGGAAGTCGGTCTTCAGCGTGCCCCAGCGGGTGACCGCCAGGTCGTCGGCCTGGAACGCCGCCGGCAGGTCCTCGGGGTCGAAGCCCAGGGCCTTGATCACGAGGTCGGCCTTCAGCTCGAAGTCGGCGCCCTCGATCTCCTCCGGGCTCTGGCGGCCGGAGGCGTCCGGCGGGCCCAGGCGCATGCGCGCCGCGCGCACGCCGGCCGCCTTCAGGGCCTCGCCGGTGATCGACTTGGGGGCCGCCAGCCATTCGAAGACCACGCCCTCCTCGACGGCGTTGGCCACCTCGCGGTCCGATCCGGGCATGTTGGCCCGGTCGCGGCGGTAGAGGCAGGTGACCGAGGCGGCGCCCTGGCGGATGGCTGTGCGCACGCAGTCCATGGCCGTGTCGCCGCCGCCCACCACGACCACGTGCTTGCCCTCGGCGTTCAGCCGGCCGGAATCGTAGTCGGGGACCTCGTCGCCGAGGTTCTTGCGGTTGGAGGCGATCAGGTACTCCAGCGCCGGGACGACGCCTTCCGAGCCCGCGCCGGGGACGGTCAGGTCGCGCGCGGCGTAGACGCCGGTGGCCACCAGCACGCTGTCGTGCTTCTGGCGCAGCTCGGCCAGGGTCGCGTCGCGGCCGACCTCGAAGCCCAGCTTGAATTCGATCCCGCCGTCGGCCAGCCGTTTCGTGCGGCGCTCGACGACCTCCTTCTCCAGCTTGAAGCCGGGGATGCCGTAGATCAGCAGCCCGCCCGCGCGGTCGTGGCGGTCGTAGACGGTGACGGCGTAGCCCAGCTCGCGCAGCCGCTCGGCGGCGGCCAGGCCCGCGGGCCCCGCGCCGACGATCCCCACCGACTGGCCGCGAGCCTCGCCCGGAACCAGCGGCTTCACCCAGCCCATCTCCCAGGCCTTGTCCGTCAGGTAGCGCTCGACGGCGCCGATGGTGACCGTGCCGTGGCCCGACTGCTCGATGACGCAGTTGCCCTCGCACAGGCGGTCCTGCGGGCAGATGCGGCCGCAGACCTCGGGCATGGCGTTGGTGGCCTGCGACAGGGCGTAGGCTTCCTCCAGCCGGCCCTCGGCGGTCATCCGCAGCCAGTCGGGGATGTTGTTGTGCAGCGGACAGTGCGACTGGCAGAACGGCACGCCGCACTGCGAGCAGCGCGAAGCCTGCTCGGCCGCCTTGGCGTCGATGAAGTCCTTGTAGATCTCGTGGAAGTCATGCGCCCGCGCCTCGGCCGGCCGCTTCTCCGGCGTCGCGCGCGGCGTCGTCGTGAACTTCAGCATCTTCTCGGCCATGGGGGGCTCCTCCCGTCGTGGGCGGCATTTAGAGGGCCGAGCGCGGCCCGAAAACCCAATACTCCAATAATGGGACTATAAGAATCGCGCCACCACGTCGCAGTCCGGTCAAGCTGCCAGAGCCGAAGACAGTTAGTCCAATTTTGAGATGAACTTGTTGTTCACCATAGTGCCGGCCCTTTCAGCCCCTCACCTCTCACAGTCGGAAGCCGCGATGCCGGATTGGGTCTACGCCGTCGTTCTCGGGATCATCGAGGGGCTGACCGAGTTCATCCCGGTCTCGTCCACGGGGATGATGCTGCTGGCCAAGCAGGCCATGGGCCTGACGGACCCCTTCTGGAACACCTTCGCGGTGATGATCCAGCTGGGCGCGATCCTGGCCGTGGTGGCGCTCTACTTCCAGAAGCTGTGGGGCGCGGTGGTCACCCTGCCGACCAGCCCGGACAGCCGCCGCTTCGCGCTGAGCGTGATCGTGGCCTTCCTGCCGTCGATCGTGCTGGGGCTCCTGCTGCACGACTTCATCAAGGCGGTGCTGTTCGACAGCCCCGTGGTCCAGTGCGTCTCGCTGATCCTGGGCGGCGTGATCCTGCTGTTCATCGACCGCAAGGCGCCGGCCCCGGTGCACGACGACCCCATGCGCCTGCCGCTGAAGACCGCCTTCTTCATCGGCTGCTATCAGGTGCTGGCGATGATGCCCGGCGTCTCCCGCTCGGGCTCGACCATCGTGGGCGGCATGCTGATGAAGGTGGAGAAGCGCGCCGCGGCCGAGTTCACCTTCTTCCTGGCGATTCCGACCATGACGGGCGCCTTCGTGCTCGATGCCTGGGAAAGCCGCGAGCAGCTCGCCGCCGCCGGCCGGGTGGAGCTGCTGGGCATCGGCTTCGTCACGGCCTTCCTGGTGGCCGTGGTGGTGATCAAGGCCATGCTGGCCATCGTCACCCGCCGGGGCTTCGCGCCCTTCGGCTGGTTCCGGATCGCGATCGGCGGCCTGGGGCTCGCGGTCCTGGCGCTGACCTAGGCCCGGCCGCCGGCCAGCGCGCGGGCGTCCTGGTCGGCGTACTGGCCGCCCTTGCGGTAGCGGTAGAGATAGGTCGGCAGCACGGCTTCCAGGGTCGTGGCCGTGATTCCGAGTTCGGCCAGGCCCGGGTGGGCGCCGCTCACCACGTTGTCGGCCTTCAGAAGCTGCACCTGGTCGGAGGTGATCGGGGGCGGGACGATCCCGGCGATCAGGTCGCCCAGCGAGCCCAGCATCCCCGCGACCGGGAAGGGCACCGGCAGAAGGAGGCGCTTCTGGCCCGTCTCGGCCAGCATCATCTCCATGAGCTCGCGGAAGGTGAACGCGGCGGGCCCGCCCAGTTCATAGGTCCGGCCGGCCGCGTCGGCGTCGGCGGTCACCCGCGCGATCGCCTTGCCCACGTCGCCCACGAACACCGGCTGGAACTTCGTCAGGCCGCCGCCGACCAGCGGCAGGGCCGGGCTCATGGACGCCATGGCGGCGAACTTGTTGAAGAAACCGTCCTCGGGACCGAACACCACGGAGGGCCGCACGATCACGGCGTCGGGGCGGACCTCGCGCACGGCGGCCTCGCCCTCGGCCTTGGTGCGGGCGTACTTGGACGGGCTCTGCGCGTCGGCGCCCAGGGCCGACACCTGGACCACGCGGGCGACGCCCTCGGCGCGGGCGGCCTCAGCGACGGTCCTGGCCCCCATGACGTGGACGGCCTGGAAACCCTGGCGGCCGACCTCGTACAACACGCCCACCAGGTTGACCGAGGCGGTCGCGCCCTCCAGCGCCCGGCGCACCGAGGCGGCGTCGCGGACATTGGCCTGAACCACGTCGATCTGACCCACGTCGCCGTGCAGGCGCATGGCATGGGCGAGGCTCGGGTTGCGTACGGCGACCCTGATGCGCCAGCCGGCCTTGGCCAGCTGCCTGACGACCTGGGTCCCGACGAAGCCTGATCCGCCGAAGACGGTGACGAGGTTCTGCATGGTGGGCCGGCCGGTTCCTGCTCGAGTTGTCGGGTCCGCGGAAGCCAGCGGATTAGACGATGCGGCCCCGCCCCGCAATCAGGCTTGGGCGGTCAGGGCCTCCTGCGCCAGCCGAACCCCCAGGGCGCCCATGACCAGGGCCGCGGCCCGGTCGATCCAGGCCTTCCATCCCGCGTAGACCGCCCGCGGCCCGCTCGCCGAGAAGATCAGGGCGACCACGGCGTACCAGCCCGTCTCCAGCAGCAGGACAAGGGGCGGCAGGGCGATCAGCAGGCCAAGCGGCGCATGGGCCGGCAGGAGGGCCGCGAAGATCGAGCCGTACACGACGGCGGCCTTCGGATTGCTGACCTGGGTGACGAAGGCCGCCCCCAACGCGCGGCCCGGCGAGCGCCGCGCGCCGATCCCCGCCGCGCCGGCCGCCAGGGGCTCGGCCGCCCCGCGCCAGATGCGGACGGCGATGTAGAGGAGGTAGAGACCGCCCCCGACCTTGAGGGCCGCGTAGAGCCAGGGCGCCTGGCGCAGCAGGGCGACCAGGCCACCGATGGCGAGGACCGCGAACAGCGCCGCGCCCAAACCCATCCCCAGTGCGGCCGCCAGACCGTCGGCGCGGGAGCGGGTCACCGCCGTGCGCGAGACGAGGACGAAGCTGGGCCCGGGGCTCATGGCCCCAAGGAGGACGGCGCCCAGGATCGCGAGCAGGGCGGCGGTGGAGGACATGGCGGGCTCCGGATCGGACTGAAGGCAAGCTCGACCCTAGGCGCGGCGGGACGCCGCCATCCAGCGATCTGCGACGAACGCCCGCGCCGTGTTGACCGGCTGCGGCCGGCGCCATATGTAGCCGCCTCCCGATCCGACGGAACGGGCCCAGGTGGCGGAATTGGTAGACGCGCTGGCTTCAGGTGCCAGTGGCTTAACGGCCGTGAAGGTTCGAGTCCTTTCCTGGGCACCACCCGTCGGGCGGGTTGGGTCTTCGCCGAAGGCCCAGCCGCCCCGGATCCGGCGCCTCAGTTCATCTTGAACCGGATCGGCACCGACTTCGGGCCGCAGACGAAGCTCGCCTCCATCCGCCGGGGTTGGCCGTCCAGCTCGACGGACTGCAGCCGGGGCAGCAGCTCCTCCCACAGCACCCGCATCTCCATCCGCGCCAGGTGCTGGCCCAGGCAGACGTGGGCGCCGTAGCCGAAGGCGACGTGCTTGTTGGGCGTCCGCGTCACGTCGAACTTGAAGGGGTCCTCGAACACCGCCTCGTCGCGGTTGCCCGAGGGATAGCTCAGCATCATCCAGTCGCCCTTGGCGATCTTCTTGCCCGCCAGTTCGGCGTCCTCGGTGGCGGTGCGCATGAAGTGCTTCACCGGCGTCTCCCAGCGGATCGATTCCTCGATCAGCCCCTTCACCAGCGACATGTCGTTCTTGACCGCCCGGAACTGCTCCGGGTTCTCGGCCATCGCCCAGAGCGCGCCGGCGGTGGTGGAGGAGGTGGTGTCGTGCCCGGCGGTGGCCACGATGATGTAGTAGCTCATGGCCTCCAGGTGCCCGAGCGGCTGGCCGTCGATCATGCCGTTGGCGATGATGCTGGCCACGTCCTGCCGGGGCTTGGCCCGGCGATCCTCGGTCATCTCGTTGAAGTAGGCGATGAAGTCCGCGATCGTGCCCTGCAGGGCGAGCAGGGCCTGGTCCACGTCCTGCAACTGGCCGGCGCTGCGGTTCAGTTCGGGGTCGGCGTTGCCGAACAGCTCCTGGGTGAGCTTCAGCATCCGGGGCTCGTCCATCTCGGGGACCCCCAGGACCTCCATGATCACATGCAGCGGATAGAGGAAGGCCACGTCCTTGGCGAAGTCGCAGCGGTCGCCGTGGGCCGCCATGCGGTCGACGAAGCCCCGGGCGATCACCCGGATGCGGTCCTCCAGGGCGCGCAGGTTCTGCGGCTGGAACCAGCCCTGGGTGAGCCGGCGGTAGTTCCCGTGGTCGGGGTTGTCCATCTGGACCAGCGAGCGGACGAGGTGCGGCGAGCCGCCCATCAGCGCGCGCACCTTCTTGTCGGCCTCGATGGTGGTGACCACGGTCGAGCGGTCGCCGTTGTGGAACAGCTCGTTCTTGAGCTCGACCTCGCGGATGTCGTCCTGGCGGGTGACCACCCAGAAGGGATCGAAGCCCTCGGGCTGGGCCTGTTCCAGCGGCGCCTCGCGACGGAGGTAGCGGAAGGCTTCGTCGACCGGCGTCCAGGCCGCATAGGCCTTGGGGTCGACGATGGTGTTGGCGACGTCCTGCGGGATCATGGGTCTTCCTCCGGGCGGCCCGGCTTGGCCGCGGGCTTCGCCAAACGGCATAGGCGCAACTTGCTATACGTTCAACAAATAAGTACCAAGGGGCATGAGCGAGACCCTGCAGGCCCCCGTTCGGCGCGCCCCTGCCCGCCGCAGTCAGGCGGAGCGGCGCGATGAATCCGAGCGGCGCCTGCTCGACGCCACGGCCCGCGTCGTGGCGGAGCAGGGCGTCTCGGCCGCCACCTTCGAGGCCATCGGCCGCAGCGCGGGCTACAGCCGGGGGCTGGCGACCCAGAAGTTCGGCTCCAAGGACGGCCTCATCGAGGCGCTGATCGCCGACCTGCAGGAGCGCCAGGCCGAGATGCTGGTCCTGCACCACATCGATGACCTCGCCGGTCTCGAGGCCGTGCTGGCCTACGTCGATCTCTATCTCCGGCACCTTGGGGACGAGCAGGCGACGCGCGCCTACTTCATGCTGCTGGCCGGCGCCGTGGCCGACGCCTCGGCGCTCCGGGCCGCCTTCGCCCGCACGCACGAGTCGATCAAGGCGAGGCTCGCCGAGCTGGTGGTCCGCGGCCAGGCCGAGGGCGGAATCCGCCGCGAGATCGACCCTCCGTCGGCGGCCCTGATGGTGGGAAGCCTGCTGCTCGGGCTCTCGGTCCAGTGGCTGGTCGATCCGGACATCGACCTCGACGCCATCCGCCGGACCAGCCTCGACACCCTTCGCCTGGCCTTCGCGCCCGGCGGCCAGACGGAGCGCCCTTAGGTGAGCGACGAGCCCTACAAGACCTGGCAGTGCCGCACCTGCGGCTACCTCTACAGCGAGGCCGACGGGGATCCGGGCGAGGGGCTCGCGCCCGGCACGCGCTGGGCCGACCTGCCGGACGACTGGCGCTGCCCCCTGTGCGGAACGCCCAAGAGCGACTTCGACATGATCGAGATCTGAGGCCCGACCTCCGAGATCCGGCGCCTCGGCGCTGGCTCCCTTCCGCCGGATCATCTAAAGACGGGACTGGCGCCGCAGCTTGGCCGGGGCGTCCGGCGGCGCGACGCGTCCGGGTTGAACCTTGGGGACCGCGATCCTAGATCGCCCCCTTCGGGCCTCCGGCGTCGGCGCGGGAGCCAGTGCGATTGAAGCCGTCGCCGTTCGGGCGGCCGGCGCCGGAGTCTGAGGCGACGTGACCACTTTCGTTCATGAGGGAGACCTGCCGGCCGACGTCCTGGCCAGCGCCTCGTCGGTCGCCATCGATTCCGAGACCATGGGCCTCCGGCTGGGCCGCGATCCGCTCTGCGTGGTGCAGCTCTCGGACGGCGGCGGGGACGCCCACCTCGTGAAGCTGGACCGGACCACCTACGACGCGCCCAACCTCAAGCGCCTGCTGACCGATCCGGCCGTCACCAAGATCTTCCACTTCGGCCGCTTCGACATCGCCATGTTCTGGCTGCACCTGGGCGTGCTCACCGCCCCGGTCTACTGCACCAAGATCGCCTCGAAGATCGCCCGCACCTACACCGACCGCCACGGCCTGAAGGACATCACCAAGGAACTGCTGGGCGTCGACCTCTCCAAGGCCCAGCAGAGTTCGGACTGGGGCTCGGCCAAGCTTTCGGACGATCAGGTGGCCTACGCCGCCTCGGACGTGCTCCACCTGCACGCCTTGCGCGACCGGCTCCAGGAGATGCTGGTCCGCGAGGGCCGCGACCACCTGGCGCGCGCCTGTTTCGAATTCCTCCCGCACCGCGCGGCCCTCGACGTCGCGGGTTGGGAGGACGTCGACATCTTCGCCCATTCGTGAGGCCTGCCATGACGGCGACAGAGGCTTCCCTTTCCGCATCCCCCATCGCCCGGCGCGCCGACTTCGAACGCTGGCGCCGCCGCTCGCGCACCATCCGGCTGCTCAGGATCCTGCTGCCCGCGCTGATCGTGCTGATCTTCGCGGGCCTGGCGGGCAGCGTCGCCTGGTCCACCTTCAGCGCCCAGCCCCGCCAGGCGCAGGGCGAGGACGAGCCCATCCGCCTCATCAATCCCCGCTTCGTCGGTCGCGACAGCAAGGGCCGGGCCTTCGTGCTGACCGCCGAATCGGCGGTGCGCGACCGCCAGGACTACCAGCGGGTGCTGCTGAAGAATCCGGCCCTGGTCCTCGACGAAGGGGGCCCCGACCAGCTGCGCCTGCGCGGCGTGGACGGCGTGTTCCACGAGGCCACGGGCAAGCTCGCGCTGTCCAACGGCGTGCAGATGGCCGACCTGAAGAACACCTTCCAGACGGCGTCCTCGCTGTTCGACACCAAGACCGGCGAACTGGTCGGTTCAGGCCCCATTCAGGGCTCGGGCGGTCTTGGAGAAATCACCGCGGAGTCCTATGGCGTTTACGGTGAAGGTGATCGCATGGTCTTCAAGGGCGGGGTCCGCGCCCGCGTGAACCCGAAGAAGTAGAAGAACAGCTGGCCCATGAAAGCTCTCGTCCTCCCCACGGCCCTGCCGATCGCCATGATCGCGACGCTGCTCGCGGCCGCGCCCGCCGCGGCCCAGCTCGCCCGCAACTCGGACGCGCCGGTGGACATCTCGGCCGACGAGGCGGAGGTGGCCCAGAGCCAGTGCAGCTCCACCTGGCGCGGCAACGCCGAGGCGCTGCAGGGCGACGCGCGCCTGCGCGCCCAGGTCATCCGGGCGTTCTTCGAGGCCAAGCCGAAGAAGCCGGGCGGCGCCAGCAACGACTGCGGCGACCTCACCCGCCTGGAAGCCGAGGGCGGCGTCTACTATGTGACCGCCGACCGCCGCGTCCGCGGCGATGCGGCCACCTATGAAGCCAAGACCGAGACCATCGTGATGACCGGCGATGTGGTGGCCGTGCAGGGCCAGAACGTGCTGCGCGGCACCCGCATGGTCATCAACGTCCAGACCGGCGAAGGCCGCATGGTCGGCACGGCCGCCGGCCGCAACCAGCCGGGGCGGCCGCGCGGCGTCTTCTATCCCAGCAAGAAGAACCAGAGCCCGTCCAAGTGAACCGCGTGGCGCCAGAGCAGACCATGACCCGCTCGGCCCTGCCGGCCGAGGGCCTCGTCGTCGACAACGTCGGCAAGTCGTTCCGCGGCCGCCCGGTGGTCAAGGGCGTGTCCCTGCGCCTGGCGCGGGGCGAGGTGGCGGGCCTGCTCGGGCCGAACGGGGCGGGCAAGACCACCTGCTTCTACATGATCACCGGCCTGATCCCGGCCGACTACGGCGCGATCTACCTCGACGGCGAGAACATCACCGCCCAGCCGATGTACCAGCGCGCCCGCATGGGCGTCGGCTACCTGCCCCAGGAGACGTCCATCTTCCGCGGCATGACCGTCTGGGAGAACGTCATGGCCGTGGTCGAGCTTCGCCAGCGCGACCAGAAGCAGGCCCGGGCCACCGTCACCGAACTGCTGGAAGAATTGCACATCGAGCATCTGCGCAACGCCCCGGCCGTCTCCCTGTCGGGCGGCGAGCGGCGGCGGGTGGAGATCGCCCGGGCCCTGGCGTCCGAGCCGTCGTTCATGCTGCTGGACGAGCCGTTCGCCGGCATCGACCCCCTGGCCATCGCCGACATCCGCGAGGTCATCAGCTACCTGAAGCAGCGCGGCATCGGCATCCTGATCACCGACCACAATGTCCGCGAGACGCTGGACATCATCGACCGCGCCTCGATCATCGCCGGCGGCGAGGTGCTGTTCGAAGGCAGTCCCGACGAGATCGTGGACGATCCGGAAGTCCGCCGCGTCTACCTGGGCGACCGGTTCAGCTGAGCCGTCAGCCGGCCGCCTTCATCTTCGACCATTCCTCCTCGCGCAGCCGCCGCCAGCGGGCGCGCAGCATGGCCGGGCGCTCGGGGTACCGCTCCTCGTGGAAGTCGGCCGAGGAGACCCGGTCCGTGCGGAAGCTGCGGAAGCCCGTGCGCAGTTCGCACCAGCAGACCAGCAGCCGGCTCGTCTCGTAGTAGCCGATGGCGAACGGCCAGACGGTGCGCCGCGTTTCCCGCTCCTGCTCGTCGCAATAGGTCAGCGTGATCTTCCGGCCAAGGCGGATGGCGCGGCGCACCTCGGCCATGTCGAGGTTGTCGGGCTTGGCGTGCCAGTTGGGCAGGGCGCGGGTGGCGGGCTCCAGCACCAGGGGCCGCAGGGTCTCGGGGATCACCGCGGCGATCTTGGCCATCAGGTCCTCGGCGGCGCGCTTCAGCGCCGGATCGCCCCGGGCCGCCACCATCTGGGCGCCCAGCACGGCCGCCTCCACCTCCTCGGGCGTCAGCATGAGGGGCGGCATGTCGAAGCCGTCCTCCAGGATGTAGCCGACGCCCGCCTCGCCCCGGATCGGCGCCTGCTGGCCGATCAGGTCGGCGATGTCGCGGTAGACGGTGCGCTTGGAGGTCTCCAGCTCCTCGGCGATGGCGTCCGCCGTCACCGGCCGGCGGCTGCGGCGCAGGATCTGGATGATCTGGAAGAGCCGGTCCGCGCGGCGCATGTCGGCCTCCCGCCAAGCTGCTGACAGAATGCTGGCAGCAAGCCCGGCGTACGGTCCTGCTGTCAACCGCAGATGGAGGCCGCGATGATCACCCTTTACGGCATCGGCGAGGGGTTCGGCCTCCCCGAGATCAGCCCCTACGTCATGAAGACCGAGGTGCAGCTGCGCATGGCGGGGCTGGCCTACGAGAAGCGGGTGGGCGCCCGCGAGGACAGCCCCAAGGGCCAGCTCCCCTACATCGACGTCGACGGCGCGCGGGTCTCGGACTCGACGTTCATCCGGGGCTATCTCGAGCGCGCCTTCGGCCTCGATTTCGACGAAGGCCTCACGCCCGAACAGCGGGCCACGGCCTGGGCGGTCGAGCGGATGATGGAGAACCACTTCGGCTGGGTGAACGCGGCCGAGCGATGGCTTGTCCCGGAGAACTTCGCCAAGGGACCCGCCCATTTCTTCGACGGCGCGCCTCCCGGCGTGCGCGAGGCGGTGCAGGCGCAGGTCCGAGCCAACATCCAGGCCGTCGGGATCGGCCGCCACGCGCATGTGGAACAGGTGGCGCTGGGCGTCCGGTCCCTGGCGGCGGTGGCGGCGATCCTGGGCGACAAGCCCTTCCTGTTCGGCCGGCGGCCGTGCGGGGCCGACGCCACGGTGTTCGCCCTGCTGGCCGCGACGCTGACGCCCTTCTTCTCGGGCGAACTGCGCCGGCGGGCGGAGGGTTTCGGGACCCTGGTGGCCTATGTCGACCGGCTGATGGCCCGCTTCTATCCCGAGTTCGAGTGGGACCTGGGGGCCGTCCGCGCGCCGGTGGCGGCCTGAGACAGCTCGGCCATTAACCACTCAGGAGGGATCGCGCCCTTAGCCTCCAGCAAGAAACAGGCCACGAGGGGGCTCGATCTTGGCGCTCGGCGCGCGACTGGAGCTAAGGCAGGGACAGGGGCTGGTCATCACGCCCCAGCTGCAGCAGGCGATCAAGCTGCTGCAGATGTCCAACCTTGAGCTCGAGGCGTTCGTCGAGGCCGAGCTGGAGCGCAATCCCCTCCTGCAGCGGGACGAGCGCGACCACGAGCCCGAGGAGCCAGCGACCGAGGCGCCCGCCGCCGAGGCCGCCGCCGACCGCGTCGACGACGCCGAAGCCCGCGCCGACCTGGACGCCGCCCACGATGAGGCTTCTCCCGGCGAACGCGCCACCGGCGACTCCCCAGAGCCGGCAGGCGACGCGGGCGGGGCGGTGGACTGGTCCCGGGCCGGCAAGGGCGGCGGCTTCGACGGCGATCCCGAGGCGCTGGAAGGCGCGCTGGCCCACGAGAAGAACCTGGCCGAGCACCTGCACGACCAGGTGGCGGTCGCGGGGCTCACGCCCGCCGAGGCCGGCGTCGCCAGCGTGCTGATCGATTCGGTCGACGAGGGCGGCTACCTGCGCGCCGAGCTGGACGAGATCGCCGAGCGCCTGGGCTGCGCGCCCGACTTCGTCGAGCGCGTGCTGGCGGTGCTCCAGGGCTTCGAGCCGGTGGGCGTCTGCGCCCGCGACGTGCGCGAGTGCCTGATGCTGCAGCTCAAGGACCGCAACCGCTACGACCCGGCGATGGCGGCCCTCCTCGACAACCTGCCCCTCCTCGCCCGCCGCGACATGGCCGCGCTGAAACGCGCCTGCGAAGTGGACGACGAGGACCTACGCGACATGATCGCCGAGCTCCGCGGCCTGACGCCCAGGCCCGGCGCGGCCTTCGGCGGCGAGCCCGCCCAGCCGGTCAGCCCCGACGTCTTCGTGCGCGAGGGTCCGGGCGGCCTGTGGCACGTGGAGCTCAACTCCGACACCCTGCCCCGGCTGCTGGTGGACCAGCGCTACCACGCCCACGTCAGCGGCAAGGCGCGCACCGACCAGGAGAAGACCTTCGTCGCCGACTGCATGGCCCAGGCCAGCTGGCTGGTGAAGAGCCTGGACCAGCGGGCCCGCACCATCCTGAAGGTCTCGTCCGAGATCGTCCGCCAGCAGGACGGCTTCCTGGCCTTCGGCGTCGAGCACCTGAGGCCGCTGAACCTGAAGACGGTCGCCGACGCCATCGGCATGCACGAGAGCACCGTCAGCCGGGTGACCTCGAACAAGTACATCGCCACGCCGCGCGGCCTGTTCGAGATGAAGTTCTTCTTCACCTCGGCCATCGCCGCCACCGAAGGCGGAGAGGCGCACTCTGCCGAAAGCGTGCGCCACAAGATCCGCCAGCTCATCGACGCCGAGGCGCGGGAAGAGGACGTCCACTCGGACGACCGCATCGTCGAGATCCTCAAGGAGGCCGGCGTCGACATCGCCCGCCGCACCGTGGCGAAGTACCGGGAGGCCATGCGCATCCCCTCGTCGGTCGAGCGCCGGCGCATGCTCAAGGAAGCCGTCTAACCCACTTTGGCGTTCCCCCTCTTGGCGCAGCTTACGCGAAGCGCCAGATGAGGGGACATGACGCTGCTGGCGGACTATCACCAGCCTCTCTCCGAGGTGCTGCAGGAAGTGGCCGACCTTCCGTCGGAGCGCATCACCGTGGCCGAGCTCGTTGAGCGGTTCGGGGGACGCGCCATGGGCGCCCTGCTGCTGGTGTTCGGCCTGCTCTGCCTGCTGCCCCTGCCGCCCGGCGGAACCACCATCTTCGGCCTGCCGCTGCTTCTGCTGGCGCCCCAGCTGGTGATCGGCCGCCACGCGCCCTGGCTGCCCCAGCGGGTGCGGCTGCGCCAGGTGCCGCTGGACGACATGCGGGCGCGCCTGCCGCGCGTGATCCGCTGGCTGCGGCGCATCGAGGCGGTGTCGCAGCCCAGGCTCACCTTCCTGTTCGGGCCGGTGGGCGAGCGGCTGATCGGCGTGGTCTGCACCGTGCTGGCCTTCGTCCTCATCCTGCCGATCTGGGGCGGCAACATCCTGCCGGCCCTGGCGGTCAGCGTGCTTTCGCTGGCGCTGATCCTGAAGGACGGCGTCCTGGCGCTGGCGGGCTATGCGCTGGTGGCCGTCAGCGGGGCGGTGCTGGCGCTCGCGGCCTCCGTCATCGTCGCCGTGCTGGAGCGCGCCTGGACCATCGTTTCGGGCGCTTGACACCAACTGGCGCGGGGCGCGTTGATCATCCCATGCAAGTCCAGGTCACCGGCAAACACGTCGATGTCGGCGAGGCTCTGCGGTCGCGGGTCGCCGACGAACTTTCCTCCAGCATCGCGAAGTACTTCGACCGCGGCGGCGGCGCCGACGTCGTGATCAGTCGCGAGGGCGCCGCCTTCAAGGTGGATTGCGCCGTCACCCTCGCTTCGGGCCAGCAGCTCACCACCCACGGGGTGGGCGGCGACGCCCACATGGCCTTCGACGCGGCCCTCGAGAAGATGGCCAAGCGCATCCGCCGCTATAAGCGCAGGCTCAAGGACTATTCGCCCCAGGCGGCGGCCAAGCAGGCCGAGAGCGCCGCCTATTTCGTCATCCGCTCGCCCGAGATGGAGGACGAAGAGGACGAGGATCTCGGCGAGGCCCAGGCCTTCCCCGAGCCCATGATCATCGCCGAGACCGAGAAGCCGATCCGCAAGATGACTGTTTCCATGGCGGTCATGGAGCTGGATCTGACCGAGGCTCAAACAATTGTGTTCAGGAACGCTGCGCACGGCGGCTTGTCGGTGGTATATCGCCGCCCCGACGGGAATATCGGCTGGATCGACCCGGAGCGGACGCGTAACGGGGACGGGGCGGATGGGGAAGGAACCGGCCCGACTCACTGAGCGAGTCCACCAGCACGGGTCCATTGGACACAGACACTTTCGAACGGCCGTCACATCCGCCCGTTAGAGGCGGCGCGGCCAGAGTGAGTTTCGAGCAAGCATGCAAATCGGCGACCTCCTCGATCGCTCCGCGATCTCCCTGCGCGTCAGCGCGTCCAGCAAGCGTCAGGCGCTGGCCGTGGTCGCCGAAATCGCAGCCCGGAGACTCGACCTCGACGCGGGCGACATCCTCGACGCCCTGAGCGAGCGCGAGGCGGCCGGCTCGACCGGCGTCGGCTACGGCGTGGCCGCGCCGCACGCGCGCCTCGCCGGGCTCACGCGCATGCGGGGCGTCTTCGTGCGCCTGGAACAGCCCGTGGACTTCGATTCCGTCGACGACCAGCCGGTGGACCTGATCTTCGCCCTCTTCGCGCCCAAGGATGCGGGGGCCGATCACCTGCGGGCGCTCGCCCGGGTCTCGCGCCTGCTGCGCCAGGCCGAGCTGCGTGAGCAGCTGCGCAAGGCGCGCACCGTCGACGCCATCTACGCCCTGCTGGTGCAGGACGCGTCGCGCTCGGCGGCGTAAGGCCCCGAAAAAAGGCCGGCGTCTCCGCCGGCCTACCCGCTTACCAAAAAGGCCGGCGTCTCCGCCGGCCTCCCCGCTTACCAAAAAAGGCCGGCGTCTCCGCCGGCCTTCAGGGTCCCGTCGGGGACGAAACGCCCTAGTGCACCGACACCGGCGCCAGCTCGTGGGCGAGGGCGGCGGCCACGGCCGATTCGCGGTCGGTCAGGACGGCGAGGCGTTCGCCGTCGGCGCGGTGGACCGCATAGAGGGTCTGCTCAGGATCGAGCTCGAAGCCCTGGACCTGGGCGGAGGGCACGCTGGCCAGGATCTCGGCCGCCTTCACCGGGCGCACATAGACCAGATGCGGGGCGCCCAGCGCCGCAAAGGCTTCAGTCGAAAGAACAGGCGTCATCATGACCACCTCCATGAAACTCAACGCTCCGAACGGTCGCCGGTTCAGCCGGCCGTTCGTTTAGGGTGAGGCCCCGGTTCATCCGGCGACCTCGGAAACAACACCTCGACTAAGCTTGGCCGGGCGTCCGGATGGGGATGCTCTGCACCCGGTTTTCCGGTTCGGGCCTCGCGAGGTCGATGTGGAGCAGGCCGTGCTCCAGGGTCGCGCCCTCGACCACCATGCCGTCGGCCAGCACGAAGCTCCGGATGAAGCCGCGGGCGGCGATGCCACGGTGGAGATAGGAGTCTTCGGGCCTGGATCCGGCCCCGTCCCGCTTGCCGGCGATGACGAGCTGACGATCTTCGACGGTGACCTGCAGTTGGTCGGGCGAGAAACCCGCCACCGCCAGGGTGATGCGCAGGCCGCCTGCGCCGCGATCCTCGACGTTGTACGGCGGATAGCTTTCCGCCGCCGCCTTGGCCGCCCGTTCGATCAGGCTGCGCGTGTGCTCGAAACCCAGCAGGAAGGGGCTGTCGAAGATCAGGGACCGGTTCATGCCTCGAAGAGTCCTCACGTGAAGCGACTCTCCGGCCCCGCCGCCCAGCATCGGCGCGGCTTGGCCGGACGATGGATATTTGGGGACGGCCGGCGTTCGTTGCAATGTGCGCGGCGCCCGTCGCGCCGGGGTTGACCTCGCGTCCGGCGCAAGGCTCCGTAAGCGCCCCGTCTTCCTTCGAGCCCGAGAGTGTTGGCCGTGGTCCGCGCGTTGTTGAATCTCTTCCGCAAGGCCCCCCCGGCCGAGGCCGTGCTCAAGGCCAGTTCGCCGGCCGAGGGCCAGCCCACCGGCGGGCTGCTGGTCGTCGAAACGGTCCTGCAGGCCGACGTCGAGACGGACGCCGCGTTCAAGGTGTTCGTGGGGGATCAGGCGAAGCCGGCGCTTGAGAAGCCCGTCCGCCTGTCGCCGACCGCCCAGACGCCCTGGATCGCGATCCACGGTCATCTGCTGCCCAACGGTCCCGCCAAGGTCCGGCTCGAACTGGTCGCGCGCGGCGGCGCGGTCCTGGCCGAGCGCACCCTGACCCTGAAGGTCCGCAACGAGGGCGAACTCGCCCGCCAGGTGGCCGAGAGCCTGCGCGCTTCTGGGGTTCCCCTGGTGGTGGACGGCGCCTGCGACAGCCGCATGTACGACTATGGCGACCCGACCCTGACGGCCTGGTTCGACCGCGACCCGGCCGCCGTCCAGGCGCATCTGGCGGAGCTCGCGGCGAGCGGCAAGGCCACGCCGGACGAGATCAAGGCGCTGCGGCATTTCGTGGAGAACGGCTACCTCGTCGTCGAGGACCTGATCGCGCCCGATCACCTTAAGCGCCTGAACGCCGCCCTGGACGACGCGGTCGAGAAGAAGGTCGAGGGCTACGAGTGGGGCTCCAGCCAGCGCCTGCACAACCTCCACCTCCAGTACCCGGCCGTCCGCGAGCTGTGGCTTCATCCCAAGGTGATGCGGCTGCTGGGCCTGATCTTCGGGGAGCCCGCCCGGCCCTGCCAGTCGCTGACCTACGTCTTCGGCTCGCAGCAGGAGCACCACCAGGACACCGTCCACCTGACGCCCTTCCCCGCCGGCCGGATGTGCGGCGTCTGGACGGCGCTGGAGGACGTGCAGCCGGATTCGGGCGAGCTCATCGTCTTCCCGAAGAGCCACAAGCTGCCGCGCGTCTACATGAGCTCGGTGGGCCTGCCGAAGGTGGGCGAGGACTGGGGGCCGTTCCAGCAGAAGGTGGTGTCCTACTGGACCGACCTCATCGTGCAGAACAAGCTCACCCGCGAGGTCTACCGGCCCAAGGCGGGCACGGTGCTGGTCTGGCATGAGAACCTGATGCATGCCGGCTCGCCCCGGAAGGACATGTCGAAGTCCCGCCGCTCGATCGTCGGCCACTATTTCGCGCAGGGGTCGGTGGTCTATTACGACTCCAGCGGCCTGCCGGGCGTGCTCTACGAGGGCCCGCTGGCCTGACCGGCCCGGTCGCGGAAGGCCCAGAGCTTGGCCGCCGCGAACGAGAGCAGGGGAACGACCACCACCACCACGGCCAGGCCCCAGCGGAACGGCCAGCCCAGCCGCTCGACCAGCAGCCAGGTGATCGCCTGGTTGGCGCCGAGCCCCGCCAGCGACACCACGAGGAAGCGCGCGAAGCGGGCGCCGCTGAGCGCCGGCTGGCCGAAGGTCAGCCGGGCGTTGCCCAGGTACGAGACGCCCACGGCGCACACGTAACCCAGGAAATTGGCCGCCATGGCCGAGGCGTCGAAGGCCGCCCGGGCGCCGAACGCGCAGGCCACGTGGGTCAGGGTGGCGGCGACGCCGACCAGGCCGAACACCAGCCCCTGGCGCGCCACGAGGCGAAGGCTCATGCGGGCCGCTCGGCGATCAGCAGGATGGACACGCCGAACGGCAGGTCGACCGCGCGCAGCAGGCCGGCCTCGGCGGCGAACAGCCGGGTCAGGGCCGCGTTGAGAGGCGGCGCCGGCAGGGCCTCGTCGTTCCCGCCCTCGCTGCCGATAAGCTTCTGCGCCAGGCGCACGGCGGCGATGGGCGGGAAGAGCAGGCTGTTGAAGTGCGTGGCGCGCCGGACCTTCAGGCCCGCGGCGTCGAACAGGCGCCGGTAGGCCGGCAGGGCGTAGCGGCGCTTGTGGTGGTGGTGCTCGTCATGGCGGCTCCACATCCAGGCGCCGGCCGGGACGGTGGTGACCAGGAAGCCGCCGGGCTTCAGCAGGCGCCCCAGGGTGTCCACCGTGCCGGCGTCGTCATCCACGTGCTCGATCACATCGAAGGCCGCGACCAGGTCGAACGGCGCCTCGAAGGCCGGCAGGCCGTCGGGCAGCAGGCCGCCGCGCACCGTCACGCCGGCGCGGGCGGCGGCGTACTCGCGGGATTCCGCGTCCGGCTCGATGGCCTCGACGCGGCCGAAGCGCTTCAGCATGTCGAGGTTGCCGCCCGGCCCGCAGCCGACCTCAAGGACGCGCGGGTCGGCCGGCAGCGGCAGGCGGGCGATCTGGTCGGCCAGGATCTTCCGCCGGGCGACGAACCACCAGTGGGTCTCCTGCAGGACCCGCATCCGGTCGTAGATTTCGCGGTCCATGGCGCTAGCGGTCGAAGCCGAGGCGCTCGCGCACCAGATAGAGCGGCCGGCCCTTCACCTCGTGGTACATGCGCCCGATGTACTCGCCGAGCACGCCAAGCGCGATCAGCTGCAGGGCGAAGCCGAACAGCAGCACCACCATCAGCGAGGCGTAGCCGGGCACGTCGCGGCCCGCCACCAGCACCCGGACGATCAGGCCGACCGCGCCGGCCACGGCCAGCAGCGCCGTGACGACCCCCACCCCCGTCCAGACCCGGAGCGGCAGGGTGGTGAAGGCCGTCAGGCCGTCCACCGCGAAGCGCCACAGCTTCACATAGCCCCAGGACGTCTCGCCCGCCTCGCGCGGGGGCCGCACGTAAGGCACGCCGGCCTGGCGGAAACCTACCCAGGCGAACAGGCCCTTCATGAACCGGTTGCGCTCGGGCAGGGCCTTCACGGCCTCCACCACCGCCCGGTCCATCAGCCGGAAGTCGCCGGTGCTGGCGGGGATCGGGTAGTCCGAGAGCAGGTTGAACACCCGGTAGAACAGGCCCGCCGTGGTCCGCTTCAGGGCGGTGTCGCTGGTCCGGTCCGAACGGACGCCATAGACGACGTCGTAGCCCTGTTCCCACAGGGTCAGGAACTCGCCGATCAGCTCGGGCGGGTCCTGCAGGTCGGCGTCGATGGGCACCACCACGTCGCCGCCGGCGGCGTCCAGCCCGGCGCTCAGCGCCGCCTCCTTGCCGAAGTTTCGGGTGAGCGCGATCACCTTCACCCGCGGATCGGCGGCCGCGCGGTCCCGCAGGCGCTCCAGGGTGTCGTCCCGGCTGCCGTCGTCCACGCAGACGATCTCCAAGCCCACGCCCAGGCCGCCCAGGGCCGCGTCGATCCGGGCGAACAGCGCGTCCAGCCCGGGCGCCTCGTTGTGCATCGGCGCCACGAGCGACAGCGTGCGGCCCTTGCGGGATCGTGGCGCGCCGGCGGGGGGAAGGCTGGTCATCGGCGTCGGGCGGCCCGGGCTGTCGAAGCGAAAAGCGTCGTGAAGGCCGCGGCGATCACCAGAACGCAGAACACGTTCGAGGGGAAGATATAGCGCGCGTCGGCGGCAGGTCCCGCGACGAACAGCGCCAGCGGATAGGCCGCGCAGCCCGCCAGGAGCGCCAGGAGGAGGCTCGTCACGTCCCGGGATCGCCAGGCCGCCAGCAGGGCCGCGGCCGCGGCGGCGAGATAGAGCAGCCCGGGCCGCCGCCAGACTTCGGACGAATGGTCGTCGATGTAGGTCCTGACCGCGAGCGCCGTGTCGGGGCGGGCGAGCGTGAGGCCGAAGCGGTTGTCGTCGATGCCGCCGTGGACGGGGTAGAAGACGGGCTCGGCGGCCATGCCCATCTGGCGGCGGAAGACCCGCAGCCGGTGGACGAGATAGCAGCCGGGCTCCTTGGGCACGGTCGCCCACCAGGCCTCCTGAACCGTGCCGCGGCCGTCGGTCTCGTAGAAGCGCGGCAGTCCAGGCTTGGGCGCCAGCGTCCGCTGCAGGTGGGTGGGCTCGTACGTCCGCCGGATCTGGTCGCCCGTGACGGTGGCCCCTTCGGTCACCGCGCCCGGCAGGTAGTCGCGGCCAGCGCAGGCCGAGACGCCGAACAGGTCGAAGAGCTGGGTCCCGGCGAAGTTGTCGGCCTTGTCGGGCCGGGCCAGGTCGGGCAGCCGCCAGCGCGTGGAGGCCCAGGCCAGGCCCAGGCTGGTCACAAGCGCCAGGGTGACCGCCACGCGGACCCAGGCCGAAGTCCGCTGGCCGAGGTAGGGCTGGGCCACCATCAGGGGCACGATCCCCACGACGAGCAGGATGGCGTTGTAGCGCAGCGAGATCCCCAGGCCGATCGCCAGCGCCGCGGCGACGAGGAGGAGAACAGAGCGGTAGCGCGCGGCGGCGAGCCACAGCGCCACGGCCAGGACCGCGAAGCTCGCGGTCGGCACGTCCCGCCACTGGGCCAGCAACGAACCCAGCAGGGGCGGGGCGTAGATGAAGCCCGCGGCGAAGACGAACTGGGCGAGGAGCGCAAGCCAGCGGTTCGGCGAAAGCAGGTTCAGGGCCGCGGCGGCGCCGAAGAACAGCAGGAAGGTCTGGGCCGCGAGCAGGCCGCCCGGGCCCAGGCCGGCGCTGCGGCTCAGCCACAGGAGGTAGGTGTGCATCGGCGGCCAGGTCATCGTCTGGACGCCGGTGAAGGTCTGCTCGTAGGCCAGCAGGCTGTCGAACGACATGAAGCCGGGCCAGGCGATCCAGCAGATCGCGGCGGTCGCGAGCGCCCCATAGAGGGCCGCCTCCAGCCACCGGGGATCATGGAGAACCGGCCCGCGGCCGAGCAGTCCGAGGGCTTGGCGCATGGGACGGGCTACAGGTCGAGGTGGCCGAGCTTGCAGACGCCCTTGCCCCCGTTGGTGACGCCGTAGGCGTCGAGGCCGCCGGAGGTCGCGGTGGTGACCGCCCGCCAGCCGGTGGTGCTGGACGTGACGTCCGAACGGACCTTCTGCACGTCGGGGCGTTCGAGGCCCGTCTCGCCGGCCCCGATGATGGTGAATTCCTTGTCGACGACGACGATGCGCGCGACCGGGACCTTCTCGGTCACGTTCCACCCCCAGCCGATGATCGCCACGCCGGCCGGCGGCCCGGCGTAGCGCGTCTTCACCGTGTCGGTGTTGCCCACGCACTCGCCGGTCTCGGGGAAGACGTCGCGCAGGCCCTTGCCCATGTAGGCGCCCGCCCATTCGGGCGCGGCCGGCAGCGGCTCGGCCGCCACGGGGACCGACGCGGTCGCCGTCGGGCCCTGATCGCGGACCTTCGGCTGATCGCAGGCCGCGAGGACCACGAGCGAGAGCATGGCGACGGCAGGTCTTTTCACGGCGGCTCCCCGAATTGCGCGGCGACAGTTAGCCGGCGCCGCGCGGCCTGCGCAACGGGGGCCGAAGAAGGGGGTTGAAAAGGGGCCCGGAAAGGCGAAGGCCCGCCGGGTTACCGGCGGGCCTTCATGGTGGAGCTAAGCGGAGTCGAACCGCTGACCTCTTGAATGCCATTCAAGCGCTCTACCAACTGAGCTATAGCCCCGAGGTCTTGTCCTTCCCGGAGAGGCTGGCCCCCCGGGAAGGCGCGGAACCTATTCAATGAGGTTTCCGTGATCAAGCCCGGTTTTCAGGCTTTTTTATCGCACCCCCGGATCAGTCCTCGTCGCCGTCCGGAAGGCCCTCGATTTCCGACTCGTCGAAGTCGTCCTCTTCCTCGTCCTCCAGGAAGGGCACGTCGGCGTCGTCCTCGACCTCTTCGTCGTCGGTGAACTCGCCCAGATCGTCGGAGACGGGGCTGACGCCGGGCTCGGCGACGTCCTCGTCCTCGTCCGAGGTGAGCGGCGGCTCGTCGGCGACTTCGTCCAGCTCGGGGGTCGCCGCTTCCTCTTCCTCGTCCTCGTCGCGCTCGGCGTCCTCCAGGACCTGGTCCTCGCGCTCTTCGTCGGCCTCGGTGTCGGGGGTCACGGCGCGGGCGCGGACGCGACGGTTGCGCACCGCCTCGTCAGGATCGAACTCGGTGTGGCACTTGGGACAGTGCGCGGGGCGCTTGCCCAGGTCGTAGAACTTCGCCTGGCAATGGGGGCAGATTTGCTTCGTGCCCAGCTCGGGATTGGCCAAAGGTGGCGACCCTCTGAATTGTAGGTGGTTGCTCGGAAAAAGCGGGCTCCCTTGCCACGCGCGAACGCCGCTGTCAAAGCAATCCCCCTCGTGATTTCCAGCACAGCCCGGAGGCTCGGTTTCGGCATATGACGGCGGCGCATCTGACCGCCAGGCGCGCGGGGTCCCTCAAGGGGACCGTGCGGGCCCCGGGGGATAAATCCATCAGCCACCGCGCGCTCATCCTGGGCGCGCTCGCCAGCGGCGTGACCGAGGTCGAGGGCCTGCTCGAGGGCGACGACGTCCGGCGCACGGCCGGGGCCATGCAGGCCTTCGGCGCGGGCGTGCTGCGCACCGGCGACGGCGCCTGGCGCGTGGAGGGCAAGGGCGGCTTCGCCGAGCCCGCCGACGTCGTGGACTGCGGCAACGCGGGCACGGGCGTGCGGCTGATCATGGGCGCTGCGGCGGGCTTCGACATCGCCTCCACCTTCACCGGCGACGGCTCCCTGCGGGGGCGGCCGATGAACCGCGTGCTCAAGCCCCTCGGCGAGATGGGCGCGACCTGGATCTGCCGCGCCGGCGGCCGGCTGCCCCTGACGCTGAAGGGCGGGAACCTGAAGCGCGTCGCCTACCGCCTGCCCGAGCCCTCGGCCCAGGTGAAGTCGGCGGTGCTGCTGGCGGGCCTGAACGCCGACGGCGGCGCCGAGGTCTTCGAGCCCGAGGCGACCCGCGACCATACCGAGCGGATGCTGCGGGGCTTCGGCGCCCAGGTGGACGTCTTCGAGGAGGGCGGCGGGCGGCGGATCGTGCTGCCGGGCGGCCAGAAGCTGTCGGGGACCCGCATCCGCGTGCCGGGCGATCCCTCCTCGGCGGCCTTCCCGCTGGTGGCGGCCCTGATCGTCCCGGGCTCGGAGGTGACGGTCGAGAACATGCTGCTCAACCCGCTGCGCATCGGCCTCTTGGACACCCTGGGCGAGATGGGGGCGGACTTGTCGGTCACGAACGTCCGCGACGAGGGCGGCGAGACCGTGGCCGACGTCACCGCCCGGCACTCCGAGCTGGAAGGCGTGGAGGTGCCGCCCGAGCGGGCGCCCTCGATGATCGACGAATACCCGATCCTGGCCGCGGCCGCCGCCTTCGCGAAGGGCCGCACCATCATGCGCGGCATCGGCGAGATGCGCGTGAAGGAGAGCGACCGGATCGCCCTGATGGCCGGCGGCCTCGCCGCGTGCGGCGTCGCGGTCGAGGAGGAGCCCGAGGGCCTGATCGTCACGGGCGGGGGCGAGGTGCGGGGCGGCGGTCGGGTGACCACCCACGGCGACCATCGGATCGCCATGTCCCACCTGGTGCTGGGCCTGGCGGCGCGCGAGCCGGTGACCGTGGACGAGCCCGGCATGATCGCCACCAGCTTCCCGGGGTTCGTGGCCCTGATGCGCGGCCTGGGCGGCGAGATCGTAGAGGACGCCCCGGCGGCGGCATGAGGGGTCCGTTCGTCATCACCGTCGATGGGCCCGCGGCCTCGGGCAAGGGGACTATCGCGAGCCGCCTGGCCCGAGAGTACGACCTGCCGATGCTGGATTCCGGCCTGCTCTACCGGGCGGCGGGCGTGCTGGCCGAGCGGGCCGGCGTCGACCTCGACGACGGCGAGGCGGTGGCGCGCGTCGCCCGCGACCTTCAGGTCGAGCATCTGGGCGATCCGGAGTTCCGGACCCGGGGCGCCGGCGAGGCCGCGAGCCGGGTGGCGGTGCACACGCCGGTGCGCCTGGCGCTCAGGGACCTGCAGCTCGCTTTCGCCCGGCGGCCCGGCGGGGCGGTGCTGGACGGCCGCGACCAGGGCACGGTCATCTGTCCCGAGGCGCCCGCCAAGCTCTATGTGACCGCCACGCCCGAGGTCCGGGCCGAGCGCCGCTGGAAGCAGCTCCAGGGCCAGGGCGAGGCGGTGACCTACGACGAGATCCTCGCCGACATCGTCAAGCGCGACGCCCGCGACGGCGGCCGGGCCGACTCGCCGATGCGCCCCGCCGAGGACGCCGTCTTGCTGGATACGTCCGGAATGACTATAGAACAGGCCGCCGATGCGGCCCGCCGCATCGTCGAGGCGGCGCGCGCCCGCTGGGAAAATCCCCGGTAAGGCAAATCCAACCGCGCCATTCCCTCGATCGCCGCGGGCAGACTTCACCGCGCGGGGTATCCCTCGCGCCTTCGGTTGCAACCCCTAACCCGACTGAGCGGGATCCGTCCGACGCCATCCGGCGCGCGGGCCCTTCGGTCATTGAAAGTACGAAAGACACCTATGGCTGACGATCTTAGCCTGAACCCCTCGCGCGACGACTTCGCCGCGCTGCTCAACGAGTCCCTCGGCGGGCGCGACATCATGGAAGGCCAGGTGGTGCGCGGCACCGTCGTGGGCATCGAGAAGGACTTCGCCATCGTCGACGTCGGTCTGAAGACCGAAGGCCGCGTGGCCCTGAAGGAATTCTCCGCCCCCGGCGAGGAAAAGCCCGCCCTGAAGCCCGGCGACACCGTCGAGGTGTTCCTGGAGCGCGTCGAGAACGCCATGGGCGAAGCGGTGATCAGCCGCGAGAAGGCCCGCCGCGAGGAAGCCTGGACCCGCCTGGAAGCCGTCTACGAGCGCAACGAGCCCGTCATGGGCGTCATCGTGGGCCGCGTGAAGGGCGGCTTCACCGTCGACCTCGGCGGCGCCTCGGCCTTCCTGCCGGGTTCGCAGGTCGACATCCGCCCCGTGCGCGACGTCGGCCCCCTCATGGGCCGCGAACAGCCGTTCGCCATCCTCAAGATGGACCGTCCGCGCGGCAACATCGTGGTCTCGCGCCGCGCCATCCTGGAAGAAGCCCGCGCCGAGCAGCGCACCGAGCTGGTGTCGCAGCTGCAGGAGGGTGAAGTCCGCGAAGGCGTGGTCAAGAACATCACCGACTACGGCGCGTTCGTGGACCTGGGCGGCATCGACGGCCTGCTGCACGTCACCGACATGAGCTGGAAGCGCGTCAACCACCCGAGCCAGGTCCTGGCGGTGGGCGACACGGTCAAGGTGCAGATCGTCAAGATCAACCCCGAGACCCAGCGCATCTCGCTCGGCATGAAGCAGCTCCAGTCGGACCCGTGGGACGGCGTGGAAGCCAAGTACCCGGTGGGCGCCAAGTTCACCGGCCGCATCACCAACATCACCGACTACGGCGCCTTCGTGGAGCTGGAGCCGGGCGTGGAAGGCCTGGTGCACGTGTCGGAAATGTCGTGGACCAAGAAGAACGTCCACCCCGGCAAGATCGTGTCGACCTCGCAGGAAGTGGAAGTCGTCGTCCTCGACGTCGATCCGTCCAAGCGCCGCGTGTCGCTCGGCCTCAAGCAGGCCATGGCCAACCCGTGGGAGGCCTTCCTGGAGGCCCACCCGGTCGGCTCGACCGTGGAAGGCGAGGTCAAGAACGCCACCGAGTTCGGCCTGTTCATCGGCCTCGACAACGACATCGACGGCATGGTGCACCTGTCCGACCTCGACTGGGCGGTCTCGGGTGAAGAAGCCATGGCCCGCTACAACAAGGGCGACGTGGTCAAGGCCCGCGTCCTCGACGTCGACGTCGAGAAGGAGCGGATCTCGCTGGGCATCAAGCAGCTCAGCGGCGACCCGATGCAGGGCGACGTCTTCCGCAAGGGCCAGACCGTCACCTGCACCGTCACCGAGGTCACCACGGGCGGCATCGAGGTGAAGTTCGGCGAGGACGACGCGCCGATGACGGCCTTCATCCGCAAGTCGGACCTGAGCCGCGACCGCGCCGACCAGCGCCCCGAGCGCTTCGCCGTCGGCGACCGCGTCGACGCCCAGATCACCAACGTGGACAAGGCCGCGCGCCGCGTCTCGCTGTCGATCAAGGCGCTCGAAATGGCCGAGGAGAAGGAAGCCATCGAGCAGTTCGGCTCGTCGGACAGCGGCGCCTCGCTGGGCGACATCCTGGGCGCGGCTCTCCGCGAGAAGGCCCAGAAGGAGTAAAGCCGACCCCGGTTCGCCGGTAGGCTGAAGGATCAGGCCCCGCCCGGACCCCGGGTGGGGCCTTTTCTTTTCCGGCCGGCCCTTTCGCCGTTCCGCCCCCGTCTCGCCACATCCTTGCGCAGGCTTGGCCGTGACCGTCCGCTAACCCTTTTTCCGCCTTGAACGGATTGGCGGAGTCGCCCATGGTCGCGCCGGTTCGAGGGGCCTCATGATCAAGTCAGAGCTGATCGCGAAACTCGCCGAAGAGAACCCGCATCTCACTCAGCGGGACATCGAGCGCGTGGTGGGCGTGATTCTGGAGCGTATGATCGAGGCCCTCGAGGAGGGCGGCCGGGTCGAGCTGCGCGGTTTCGGGGCGCTCTCGGTGCGCTCGCGCGACGCCCGCGCCGGCCGCAATCCCCGCACCGGCGAGCCGGTGGACGTGCGGGCCAAGCACGTGCCCTTCTTCAAGAGCGGCAAGGAGCTGCGCGAGCGGCTCAACGTCGACGAATCCTGATCCTCAGCCCAGGGGTGAGGCGATGAGCATCATCTCCGAGTTCCGCGAGTTCATCGCCCGAGGCAACGTCATCGACCTGGCGGTCGGCGTGATCGTCGGCGCGGCGTTCAACGACATCGTCAAGAGCCTGGTCGACAACGTCATCATGCCGCCGATCGGCCTGATGCTGTCGGGCATCGACTTCTCGGACCTCCGGTGGGTGCTGAAGGCCGACAACCCGGCCACGACCGCCGCGGACGCCGTGGCGATCCAGTACGGACTCTTCATCAACGCCTGCATCCGGTTCGTGATCGTCGCCTGGGCGGTGTTCATGCTGGTCAAGCTGGTGAACGTCATCCGCCGCAGCGAAGCCGAGAAGCCGGCCCCGGCTCCGGCCCCCACGCCGCAGGAAGCCCTGCTCACCGAGATCAGGGACCTCCTGAAGGCGCAGAAGGCCAAGTAGCGGCTGTCAGGCCGCCTTGAAGCCTTCCCAGTTCATCATCCGGGTGAGCCGGGTGTTCTCCTCGTCCGGCAGCATGTCGCGGAAGGCCGGGAAGATTTCTTCCTCCTCCTCGCGGACGTGCTCCTGGAGCTGGGTGAAGAACTCCCGGGCGGTCTCGAGCCAGGCCGGATCGTCCGTCGGCGTCCGGCGCAGGTCGAAGATGAAGGCCTTCACATCGCCGTGGTCCTCGATCAGGTGGCGCGCCTCCCCCTCCCGCCCGTTCTCGGCCAGGGCCGGGTAGATGACGTTCTCCTCCTCGATCGCGTGCTTGGTGAGCGCGTAGGCGATCTTGGTCAGCAGCATCTGCCGCTTCATCTTCTCGTCGTCGGTGGTTTCCAGCAGGGCCTGGAAGGTCTTCTCCACCAGCCGATGCTCGGCCTTCAGGGCGTCGACCCAGTCACCGGCGGCGATCGAGGGGGCCTGCATCACCGCCTTGCGGGCGTGCGGCAGGGCGAGCCCCGCCATGAATCCGAGGGCGGCGCCGGTGGCGAGCCGGCCGAGATGTCCGTTGGTGGTGGCGTTGCGCATGGCGAGGGTCTCCTGCCTTGACCCCAAGAACCCCTCGGGAGGCCGCCTGTTCCCCGCCCATGTTCCGCTACGTCGCACTTGCGGCGGCCCCCTCGGCGCCCCTAATCCCGAACCATGACGGCCAAGGCCAAGATCTGCGGGGTCACGACGCCCGAGGCGGTGCGCGCGGCGGTGGACGGCGGCGCGGCCTTCCTGGGCTTCATGTTCTTCCCGAAGAGCCCGCGGAACATCGCTCCCGACGCGGCCGGCCGGCTGGCCCCGCCGGCCCGCGCGAAGGGCGTCAAGGTCGTGGCGGTGGCGGTCGATCCTTCCGACAACGAGGTGGACGCCATCGTGGCGGGCCTCGCGCCCGACCTGATCCAGCTGCACGGCAAAGAAAGCCCGGCGCGGGTGCGCGAGATCGCGGCCCGCTCGGGGCGGGGGATCGTCAAGGTGTTGCCGGTGGCCGAGCCCTCGGACTTCGCCGCGGCCCAGGCTTACGAGCCCCTGGTCGAGCACCTGATGTTCGAGACCAAGCCGCCCAAGGACGCCGACCGGCCCGGCGGCCTGGGCGTCGCCTTCGACTGGACGCTCATGGAAGGCCGCCGTTTCGCCCGGCCCTGGTTCCTGGCCGGCGGGCTCGATCCCTGGAACGTGGCCGAGGCCGTCGCCGCCTCGGGCGCGCCCCTCGTGGACGTTTCCTCTGGCGTGGAGCGCGGTCCCGGACTAAAGGACCCGGCCTTGATCCAGGCGTTCCTCGACGCCGTCAGACGCGCTTGAAGAGGCGGTTTTGAACGCCCCGATCCGTCCCAACGACTATTCCGCCTATCCGGACGCCCATGGCCGGTTCGGCGACTACGGCGGCCAGTACGTGCCCGAGACGCTCATGCCGCTGGTCCACGAACTGACCGCGGCCTACGAGGCGGCCAAGGCCGACCCGGCGTTCCAGGCCGAGCTGTCCGGCTATCTGACCCACTATGTGGGCCGCCCAAGCCCGCTCTATTTCGCCGAGCGGCTGACCGAGCATTTCGGCGGCGCCAGGATCTATCTGAAGCGCGAGGAGCTGAACCACACCGGCTCCCACAAGATCAACAACTGCATGGGCCAGATCCTGCTGGCCATGCGGATGGGCAAGACCCGCATCATCGCCGAGACGGGCGCCGGCCAGCACGGGGTGGCCACGGCCACCGTCTGTGCGCGCTTCGGCCTGCCCTGCGTCGTCTACATGGGCGCGGTCGACGTCGAGCGGCAGAAGCCCAACGTCTTCCGGATGAACCTGCTGGGCGCGGAAGTCCGTCCCGTCACCTCGGGCTCGGCGACCCTCAAGGACGCCATGAACGAGGCGCTCCGTGACTGGGTCACCAACGTCCACGACACCTACTACCTGATCGGCACGGCCGCCGGCATGCACCCCTATCCGGAGATGGTCCGCGACTTCCAGGCGGTGATCGGCCGCGAGGTGCGCGAGCAGATTCTGGAGGCCGAGGGCCGCCTGCCCGACGCCGTGGTCGCCTGCGTGGGCGGCGGTTCGAACGCCATCGGCATCTTCCACCCCTTCCTCAACGACGCCGGCGTGAAGCTGATCGGCGTCGAGGCGGCGGGCGAGGGCATGGACACCAGCCGCCACGCCGCGGCCATCAACGGCGGGCGTCCCGGCGTGCTGCACGGGAACATGACCTACCTGCTGCAGGATCGCGAAGGCCAGATCGAGGAGGCCCACTCCATCTCGGCCGGCCTCGACTATCCGGGGATCGGGCCGGAGCACGCCTGGCTGCACGACGTGGGCCGGGCGACCTACCTCACGGCCACCGACCGCGAATCCCTGGACGCCTTCATGCTGCTGTCGAAGCTGGAAGGCATCCTGCCGGCCATCGAGAGCGCCCACGCCATCGCCCGCATCGGCGACGTGGCCAAGGAGGTCGGCAAGGACGGGGTGGTGGTGCTCAACCTGTCGGGCCGCGGCGACAAGGACGTGAACACCGTCGCGGACTTCCTGGGACGCCAGATTTGACCACGGCCCGTATCGACGCCCGCTTCGCCGCGCTGAAGGCGGAAGGCCGCGCGGCGTTCATTCCGTATGTCATGGCGGGTGATCCGGACCGGGAGACGGCGCTCGCCATCCTCAAGGGCCTGCCGGCCGCCGGCGCCGACCTGATCGAGCTGGGCTTCCCGTTCTCCGATCCCATGGCCGAGGGCCCGCCCATCCAGCGCGCCGCCCAGCGGGCGCTCGCCAAGGGGATGACCCTGCACGGGACGCTCGACCTCGTTCGGGCCTTCCGCCAGGGCGACCAGACCACGCCGCTGATCCTGATGGGCTACATGAACCCCCTGGTCACCTGGGGCTTCGAGGCCTTCGCCCGCGACTGCGCCGAGGCCGGCGTGGACGGGCTGATCGTGGTGGACTGCCCGCCCGAGGAAGCCGAGCCCCTGGCCGACGCCCTGGACGCCGCCGGCGTCTCGCTGATCCGGCTGGCCACGCCAACCACGGACGACGCCCGCCTGCAGGTGGTGGTCCGCCGCACCTCGGGCTTCGTCTACTATGTGTCCGTCGCGGGGGTGACCGGGGTGAAGGAGGCCGACGCGGCCGCCGTCGCGCCCCAGGTGGAACGCGTGCGCAAGGCCTCTGGCATGCCCGTTGCAGTGGGCTTCGGCATCAAGACTCCGGAAAGGGCGACTCAAATAGCCCAGGTCGCCGATGCGGTCGTGGTGGGTTCCGCGCTTGTGGATGAAGTGGCGGAAGCGGTGGAGATGAACGAAGACGTGACCTTGCGGGTTCTTTCCAAAGTCGAATCCTTGGCTAAGGCTGTGCGCCTTGCCCGGCGGAGCCGCGAGGCGGTCTGAAAACCATGGCTATGGCTGATCAGCGTAACGACAAGCCCGGCCGCTCGGCCGCCCCGCGGGAGCGCCGAGGCTGGCTGTCCCGGATCGCGCCCGGCGTGCGCAACTTCGCCAAGCGCGAGACGCCCGAGAACCTCTGGGTGAAATGCCCCGAGACGGGCGAGATGATCTACCGGCCCGACCTCGAGGCGGCGCTGTGGGTCACGCCGTCCGGCCATCACATGCGGATTGGCTCGGCCCAGCGGCTGGCGATCACCTTCGACGAAGGCAAGTACGAGAAGATCGACTGGCCGGCCGTGGTCGAGGACCCGCACGGCTTCCCGGACGACCGCTCGTATCCCGACCGCCTGAAGGCGGCCCGCAAGCAGACGGGCGAGCAGGATTCCATCGCCGCCGCCTACGGCCACATCCAGGGCCAGCCCGCCGTGGTCATGGTCCAGGACTTCCACTTCATGGGCGGTTCGCTCGGCATGGGCGCCGGCGAGGCGTTCATCGCCGCGGCCAAGGCGGCCGTGAAGCGCGGCGTCCCGCTGGTGATCTTCACCGCCTCGGGCGGGGCGCGCATGCAGGAGGGCACCCTGTCCCTCATGCAGATGGCCCGCACGACGCTGGCCCTGAATGAGGTGAAGGACGCCGGCCTGCCCTATGTGGTGGTGCTGACCGATCCCACGACCGGCGGGGTGCTGGCCTCGTACGCCATGCTGGGCGACGTCCACCTGGCCGAGCCCAACGCCACCATCGGCTTCTCCGGCCGCCGGGTGATCGAGCAGACCATCCGCGAGACCCTGCCGCCCGGCTTCCAGAAGTCGGAGTTCCTGGTGGAGCGCGGGATGATCGACCAGGTCGTCGCCCGCGCCGACATTCCGGAAGTGCTGGGTTCGATCCTGAAGACGCTTATGATGGGGCGTGAGCGCCTTTCCTCCGCCGCCTGACCTGAAGTCTGATCCCGGCTTCGACCCGATCCGCGCCTCGGACGCGGTGATCCAGCGGCTGCGCGCCAACCATCCGACGCTGATCGACCTGACGACGGGGCGGGTGGAACGCCTGCTGGCGGCGCTGGACCATCCCGAGAAGCGCCTTCCCCCCGTGATCCACGTGGCCGGCACCAACGGCAAGGGCTCGACGGTCGCCTACCTCAGGGCCATCGCCGAGGCGGCGGGCCTGCGCGTGCATACGCTGACCTCGCCCCACCTGGTGCGCTTCGCCGAGCGAATCCGGCTGGCGGGGAGCCTGATCAGCGACGAACAGCTCCTGGCGCTGACCGAGCGGGTCGAGGCGGCCAACGCCGGCCAGGACATCAGCTTCTTCGAGATCACCACCGTCCTGGCGCTGCTGGCCTTCGCCGAGACGCCGGCCGACCTGTGCATCGTGGAGGTGGGCTTGGGCGGGCGCTTCGACGCCACCAACGTCTTCGAGGCCCCGGCGCTCAGCGTCATCACCCCGGTGGACTACGACCATCTGGAGATGCTCGGCCCCGGGCTTTCCAAGATCGCCTGGGAAAAGGCCGGGATCATCAAGCGCGGCCGCCCGGTGGTGGTCGCCCGCCAGCTCGACGAGGCGCTGGAGATGATCGAGCGCGAGGCCGACGACCGCATGGCGCCGATGCTGCTGATGGGCCGCGACTTCGACGCCTGGGAGGAGCGCGGCCGCCTGCTGGTGCAGATGCCCGAGCGCCTGCTGGACCTGCCGGCCCCCAGCCTGTTCGGCGGCTACCAGTTCGCCAACGCGGGCCTCGCCGTCGCCGCGGCGCTCACCTTCGACCACGGCCTGTCGGACGAGGTGCTGGGCCGGGGCGTCGCCTCGGCGGTGTGGCCGGCGCGGATGCAGCGGCTGACGGCTGGGCCGCTGGCCGAACTCGCCCGCAGGCGCGGCTCCGACATCTGGCTGGACGGCGGCCACAATCCGCATGCCGGCCGGGCGCTGGCCGAGGCGGCCTCGCGCCTGGTGGACCGCGACCCGCGTCCGCTGACGCTGGTCACCGGCATGTTCGCCCGCAAGGACGCCGAGGGCTTCTTCCGCCCCTTCGCCGAGATGCGCCCCCGCGTCATCGCCACCACCTTCGACTCGCCCCAGGCGGCCAGCGCCGAGGACATCGCCGTGGCCGCCGTGCAGGCGGGCCTGCCGGCCGAGATGTCGCCGAACGTCGAGGACGCCGTGCGCCGGGCCCTTGCGTCCGAGGGCCCCGCGCCGCACGTACTGGTCTGCGGAGGCCTTCATTTCGCCGGCGAGGTGCTGGCGATGAGCCGCGAGACCTGGCCGACCTAAATGCCCGCCAAGCCCTACAGCCTGCGCTTCGCCCTCCCGCGCCACTACCTCATCACCCTGGCGGTCGCCCTGGTGGTCCTGTGGGTGCTGGTGGAGGTGTTCGGCCGCACCGACGTGGTGCTGATCGGCTGGACCGTGGGCTTCCTGGTCGCGACGCGCGTGGTGCGGTGGTTCGTGCTGCGGCGGCGGCCGAAAAGAGAAGGGCCGCCCGAAGGCGGCCCCGAAACCTAGGTCGGAAGACTTGAGATCAGGCGGCCACGCCCGCCTCGGTCAGCCACTCCAGGATCTTCTGTTTGGGCATGGCGCCGACCTTCATCGAGGCCATCTGGCCGCCCTTGAACAGCATCATGGTCGGGATGCCGCGCACGCCGTAGCGGGAGGGCGTGGTCGGGCTCTCCTCGATGTTCAGCTTGGCGATCGTCACCTTGTCGCCCAGCTCGTCCGAGAGCTGCTCCAGGGCGGGGGCGATCTGCTTGCACGGGCCGCACCATTCCGCCCAGAAGTCGACGAGCACGGGGCGCTCGGCCTGCAGGACGTCGGTCTCGAAGGATTCGTCGGTGACCTTCACGGTGCTCATAGGAAGCTCCTCTCGCGCACGGGAATCAGAACGTCGCCGCGCGCCTCTCTGATCCGCCGATGTAGGCGGGGCCTGTCCTGGTATCAACCGGCACGGCGCAGCTCGGCAAGGGTCTGGGCCACCAGGTTTTCTGGAACGGGCATCAGCTTCGGCCCGTCGGTCCACACCAGCGCCGCCTCGATCCGCCGGCCTGGGAACACCTCGCCCAGCACGGCGGCGTAGAGCGCCATCTGGCGCAGGTAGGCGGGGTCGGCGTCCTCGATCCGGGCGGGCGAGGGCCGGTTGGTCTTGAAGTCGGCCACCAACACCCGGTCCGCCAGCACCACCAGCCGGTCGATCCGGCCCGAGATGCGCAGACCCGCCGGCAAGGCCGCCGCCGTCCCGGCCACGGCCACCTCGGCGCGGGAGCCGGGGCCGAAGACCTCGCCGAAGCGGGCGTCCTCCAGCACGGCGAGCGCGGCGGCGGCCATCTCGGCGGCCTGGGCGGGGGTCAGGTCCCGTTCTCTCGACAGCAGCGCTCGCGCGCCCTCGGCCCGTTCGGCCGGCGGGAGGTCGGGGAGGAGTTGCAGCAGGCGGTGGATCAGGTCGCCCCGCCGGAACCGGCCCAGTCCTTGCGCCGCTGCGAGCGGCGAAGGAGCCGGGACCTTGGCGCCCTCGCCCAGGTCGGACGGCGAGGCGTAGCGGGCGAAGGCCTCCGGGGCGGCGACCGCGCGCGCCCAGGCGGGCAGGACCTCGGCGGCGGCCGCCGCTCCGGCGGCGCGGCCCAGCGGCTTCGGGTCTGGCCCGTAGCGGCGGATCTCCAGCTCCCCGCTGGCGGCAGGCCGCACGTGCGGGGCGATGCGCTCATGGGCGAAGGCGCGATAGACGACGCCCCACCAGCCCTCGATCCTGGCCTCGTCGGCCCCGGCCTTGGCCCGGCCGCACAGGACCAGCCGATCCCGGGCCCTGGTCAGGGCCACGTAGAGCAGGCGCAGCGCCTCCTCGTCCTCGCGCCGGGCCCGGCGCTCGCGGGCGGCGGCCGAGGCCGGGCAGTCGCGGTCCTTGGAGGAACACCACAGGAAGCCGCTGATCCCATGGGCGTCGGCGTCGGTCTCCATCAGCGGGGAGCCCCGCGCGGTGCGGGTCATGGTCGTCTCGGGCAGGAAGACGATCGGCGCCTCCAGGCCCTTGGCGCCGTGGGCGGTCATCACCCGCACCTGGCCGGCCGGCGCCTCCATCTCGCGCTTCACGGTGATGTCGAGGCCGGCGAAGGCGGCGACCAGGCTCTCCAGGTCGTGGACGCCGCGCCCCTCGGCGGCCAGCACCTGGGCCAGGAACTCGTCCAGGGCGTCCTGCGCCTCCGCCCCCAGGCGCTTCAGCAGCTTCCAGCGCAGGGAGCGGCCTTCGCCGTCGGTCAGGCCCAGGAGCCGGGCGTAGAACTCGAAGGGCCGCCCGCCCGCCGCCTCCAGCGCCCGCTCCAGCACGGCCAGCGCCGCGTTCCAGTCCGCCTGCTCGGGCCCGCGCCGCCTCAGGCGGTCCCAGAGCGGCTCCTTCCCGCGCCCGAAGGCCAGGGCGTAGAGGCTGTCGTCCAGCAGGCCGCAGAAGGGGCTCTTCAGCAGGGCGGCCAGGTTGAGCTCGTCGCCGGGGAAGAGGACGAAGCGCGCCAGGGCCAGCAGGTCGTCGAAGACGATGTGCTCGGACAGCGCCAGGCGGTCGGCGCCCGCCACCGGCACGCCCTCGTGCTTCAGCGCCCGCAGGATCTCCTCGAACAGCACGCCGCGCCGGCGGACCAGGATCAGCACGTCGCCGGGATCGGCCGGCCGCCAGCCGCCCGCGTCCCCCAGCTCCTTGTCGAACACGGCGTCGCCGCGGGCGACGAGGTCGCGCACCTCCCGGGCGATGGCGCGGGCCAGGCGCTTGTTGGCGCTCTGCTCGGACTCGGCGTCGAGGGGCGCGTCCCAGGCCATGCGGTCCTCGCCCTTCACCTCCAGCACCAGCGGCCAGACGTCGACGCAGCCTTCGTGGCCGGCCCGGACGTCGGCCACCGCGTGCTCCACCCTCGCGCCTTCGAGACCCGGCTGCACCGCCTGGGCCAGTTCCGGCGGCGAGAAGACCGCGTCCACGAAGCTCAGCACCTGGGGCGTCGATCGCCACGAGGTGAGGAGGTCCACCTTCTCGAAGCCGAAGCCGGCGCCGGTGGCCCGGTCGCGGTGGAAGGCGAACTCGTGGTTCAGCAGCTCGGGCTGGGCGCCCTGGAAGGAGTAGATCGACTGTTTCTGGTCGCCGACGACGAACATGTTGCGGGTGCGGACGGCCTCGGGGTCCACGCCTTCCCCGGAGAAGAACTCCTCGGTCAGGGCACGCACGATGCGCCACTGGTCGGGCGCGGTGTCCTGGGCCTCGTCCACCAGGATGTGGTCGATCCCGCCGTCCAGCTTGTAGAGCACCCAGGCCGCGGCCGGGCGGCTGTGCAGCAGGGCGCAGGTCTTCTCGATCAGGTCGGCGAAGTCGAGGGCGCCCGAGGCCTGCTTCTCCAGGCGGTAGGCGGCGAGGTAGGCGTTGGCCAGGGCGAGCGCGCCCACCGTGTCCTCGGCCACCTGGGCGGCCCGCACGCGGTCGCGGGCGGCGGCCAGCCGCGCCTGCTCGGACAGCAGCTGGACCCTCAGCTCCTCGCGGGCCTTGAGCGCACTGGTGCGGCCCACCCAGACGGCCGGCTCGCCGGCCTTGGTGAAGAAGGGACCCAGCGCCTGGTCGAACGACGCTTCGGGATCGGCGGCGACGGCGGCCATCTGCGCCGCGCAGCCCTGGTCGGTCTTGCCGCCCTGGGCCAGCACCTCGGCGGCGGCCCGCCACAGCCCCCGGTCCAGCCGCGCCATGGCCTCGGCGGCCTCCGCGTCGGGCGAGGTTTCCCGGTCGAAATCGCAGGTGGTCCAGACCCAGGCGCGGGCGCCCTCGAAGCCGCCGACGCGGGCGATGAACGCCTGCAGGGCGCCGCGGCGCGCTTCGAAGTCGGCGAACATGCCCTGGAAGCTCTGGTGGTCGAGCGCCACCGAGAAGCGGGCGTAGGCGTCGGCGACCGCGCCCTCGCCGGCCATGGCGTGGCGGGCCACGCCGGCGCGGGCCTCGCCGCTCAGGAAAGCGGCGGCCGCGTCGTCGATCACCCGGAAGCCGGGCGACACGCCGGCCTCCAGCGGGAAGCGGCGCAAGAGCTTCTCGCAGAAGGCGTGGATGGTCTGGATCTTCAGGCCGCCCGGCGTCTCCAGCGCCCGGGCGAAGAGGGCGCGGGCCTTCGAGAGTCCCTCGTCGTCGTAGGCGTCGGGCCGGCGGTCCTCCAGCCTCGCCAGGGCCGCGCGCAGGGCGTCGTCGCCCATCACCGACCAGCGGCCCAGGACGTCGTAGAGCCTCCGCTGCATCTCGGCGGCGGCGGCCTTGGTGTAGGTGACGCAGAGGATGGTCTCCGGCGTCGCGCCCGCGAGCAGCAGGCGGGCCACCCGGTCGATCAGGGTCTTGGTCTTGCCCGAGCCCGCGTTGGCGGTGACGAAGGCGGACAGACGCGGATCGGCGGCGCGCTGCTGCGGATCGACGGGGCGGGTGTCGAGCCCGACGCTCATTCCTCGCCCTCCTCGCCGCTGGTGGACCACTCGAAGACGCGGGCCAGGTGGTCGTAATCCGAGACCCGGGCCTTCACGAACTGCGGCGCCGTGCGCGAGACGTAGGCCTGGTCGGGGCGGTCGTAGCGTTCGACCAGTGTCTGCAAGCCCTCCAGCGCCCAGGATGCGGCCAGCGCGCTTTCCTCGCCCGCCTCGGCGCGGGTCTCGACCTTGCCGGCGGGATTGCGGCCGGTGACTTCCAGATAGGTGAGGTCGCCGGGCTTCAGCGGGCCGAGGTCCTTGAAGCCGCCCGCCTCCAGGATCGCCGCCGTCAGGGTGAGCTGGGGCGAGAAGCCGGTGTCGACCTCCTTCTTCGAGGGCGCCTTGCCGGTCTTGTAGTCGAGGATGTGGCCGAAGCCGTCGGGCGTGGCCTCGATGCGGTCGGCGCGGGCGGTGACGGTGAAGGGTCCGGCCGGGCCCTGGAACGTCAGTTCCCCCTTCAGCTCCACATGCACCTTGCGGCCGTCGGCGCGGCGTTCCCGCTCCAGCTCGACCACCCAGGCGCCCATCTCGCGGGCCAGGACCGCCTCCCGCGCCACGGCGGCTTCGGGAAGGCCCGCCTCATGCAGGGCCTCCAGGTAGAGGCGCTGGAACACCTCGGCGGCGTTGGGCGGCAGGGGCTCGGCGTGGTCGCGGGCGAAGACCTCGAAGGCGGCGTGGATGGCCGTGCCGCGCTCGCGCGCGTCCACGGCCTTGTCCGGCGGGTTCAGGGGATAGAGCCGCAGGATGTCGCGGGCCCAGACGGCGTAGGGGTCGCGGGTCAGGGTCTCGACGCGCGTGACGGCCATCTCCCGGGGGCGGTCGGCCACCGGCGGGACCGGTGCGGGGCGTTTCGCCGGGGCGGGGACGCCGGGCTCGTCCAGGGCGCGGGCCCAGTCCAGCACCTGCGGGCGACCCGGCACGGAAAGGCCCGCCCCGCGCGCCAGGGTCTCCAGCCGCCAGAGCCAGCGGGACTTGACCGAGGGCGCGCCCTCGCGGCGTTCGGTGTGCAGCAGGACGACCTCGGGCGCGCAGGCGGCCTGGGCGAAGTCGTGGGCCGCGAGGCCGATGCGGCGCTCGGGGCTCGGCAGGCCCAGGCGCTCGCGCATCGGCCGCGACAGGAAGGGATCGAGCGGCGCGCCCCTCGGCCAGACGCCTTCCTCCAGTCCCGCCACCACCAGCCGGTCGGCGCGCACCAGCCGGGCCTCGATGGCGCCCAGGATGCGCAGGCGCGGGTGGGTGGCCCCGCCCGAGCGGACCGTCTCGCCCTCCACCAGCCGCGACAGCAGGTCGGCGAAGGCGCGCGGGCTCGCGGGCGGCAGGCCGCCCGCCTCATGGACGAGGGCGGCGAGCAGCCGGCTCATGGCTTCGCCGCCGTGCCCGACCCAGAGGTCGCCGAGATCGCCCGCGGCGTCGGCGGCGAGCCGCTCCATCGCCTCCGTGAGCGCCCGGGCGGCGTCGGCCGGCGCGGCCTCGCCATCCGCGAACGGCCCCCGCAACTGGGCGGCCAGGGTTTCGAGGTCGGCGGCCAGGGCGGCGGCCTCGGGATGGACGGCGACCTTGCCCTTCAGGCGGCCCCAATCCTGCGGCCGGGGCCCGCGCAAGCCGTGGCGCTCCAGGGCCTCGCGGGCGGCGGCAAGGTCGGACGCCTCGCGGCCCAGCCGGACGTAGGGGTGCTTCAGGATCGCCAGGATCAGCACCGGGTTCAGCGGGTCCGCCGCGAGCTGGGCCACGAGGCCCGCCAGGACGCCGCAGAGGCTGCCGGCCAGGGTCTCGCCCGCCGAGGAGTCCGGGACCACGCCCCAGCGCGCCAATTTCGCCGTCACCCGCCGGGCCAGCGCCTGGTCGGGGGTGACGAGGGCGGCGGTTTGCTCGGGCGTCTCCAGCGCCTCGCGCAGCAGCAGGGCCGTGACGGTGGCGGCCTCCTCCTCGGTCCGCGCGCTGACCAGGGACAGGCCCGTGAGGCCCGCCGCCACCGGATCGACGCCTTCCTTGCGGCCTTCGTCGCGCAGGCCCTCGATGACCTCGAGCCAGTCGGCGGTCTCGTCGGCGGGGCGCAGGGCCTCGTTGACGATCCGCCGCCGCCAGCGCCCCCGGCTGTCGGGCTTCAGCGAGGCGGGCCAGACGGCCACGTCGGCCTTGCCGGTCCGCGCCTCGTCCAGCAGGCGCTTCAGCGCCCCTTGCGGATGTTGCACGTCCACCTTGGCCCAGGCCTTGTCGGCGAGGTCCTGGTCGAGGCCGGGCAGGACGACGCAGCCGCGCGGCGCCTGGGCGGCGGCGATCAGCAGGGCGCGGGTGGCGGGCGCGGTGCCGGTGGAGCCGGCGGCCACCAGCACGCCTTGCGGCGGCTTCAGCGTCCAGGCCTCGGCCAGGCGGCGCAGCAGCTTCACCCGCCGCTCGCTGACGTCCACGACCTGAAGCTCCTCCAGGCGCGCGCGCCAGCCGGCGGCGGCGGCTTCCAGGAACCGGCGCGAGACCTGCCAGTGTTCGGCGAGCTCGCCTTCGACGAGGGTTTCGAGGCGGCCCTCGATCTCCACCTCCTCGATCTGCACGCTGTCGAAGAAGCCGCCCAGGGCGTCGGCCAGCTCGAGGGTAGAGGCGGCGGTCAGGCTGTGGCCGTCCAGCAGGTGGGCGTTCGCGGCCACCACGCCGGCCAGTTCGAAGCGGCGGCGCAGCGGCTCGATGGCGGCGGGCAGGTCCAGGGCGAGGTCGCCCGGCTCGAAGGGCGGCTCGCCCGCCTCCAGGTCGCCCACGGGCCGCATCTGCGGCGGCAGGACCGCCCGGCCGCCCGAGGCCCGCACGAAGGCGTCGGCCAGCGCCCGGGCGCCGCGCCGGGTCGGCACCAGCACCAGCGCGTCTGAGAGGGCCTCCGGGCCCAACGGCGAGAGCGCGTCGTAGAGGCCCTGGGCCAGGTCGTCCGCGAACGGCCGGTGCGCCGGGATGTTGAACCAGCGGGGTCCGGGCCGTTCGAAGAAGGCGCTCACGTGAGCCTCTTCTCCGCGGCGTCGCGGGCGGCGGGATCGCCGACGTGCATCCAGAAGGCGTCCATGGGCACGCCGTGCAGGCGGCCCTGGGCCTGGAGCCGGCGCCAGATCGGCTGGATGGGGAAGGCCGCGTCCGGCTCCCCAGCCAGCACCTGCGGCTTCAGGATGCCGAAGCCGATGTTGGCGTAGGGCGTCACCACATCCGGCGCCACCGAGTGGGTGAGGCGGCCCGCCTCGTCCATGAAGAAGCCCTGGGGCCCCTCGAAGCCGAGCCCCTGGCCGCGCTTCACCAGCAGCAGCAGGATGTCCATCAGCTCCGGGTTCCAGGCCGTCTTGAGCGTCTCAAGCGCCGGGCGCTCGCCCTCGATCCAGAGCGAGTCGATGTTGGCCAGCATCACGGGGTCGGGGCCGAGCTTCGGCAGCGCGCGGCGGATGCCGCCGCCGGAATCCAGCAGCTCGGCCCGCTCGTCCGAGATCAGGATCTCCAGGTCCCTCCGGCCGGCGAGGTGGGCTTCCATCTGGTCGGCCAGGTGGTGGACGTTGACCACGGCCCGCTCGATCCCGGCGTCGCGCAGGCGGTCCAGCACGTGGTCGATCAATGGCTTGCCGGCCACCGGCACCAGGGCCTTGGGCAGGGTCTCGGTCAGCGGCCGCATGCGGGTGCCCAGCCCCGCGGCCAGGACCATCGCGGTCTTGGGGGCCTTGCTCACGCTCGGGCTCCGGCGGCGTGCCTGCCCAGCCAGACCTTCAGGGCGGCCATCTCCGGATCGGTCAGGCAGCGGTCGAGATAGCCCCAGAGCCTGGGCATCAAGGCCGCGTAGCGGGGCTTGCCGTCGCGGGTCACGAGGCGCGCGAAGATGCCCAGGATGCGGCAGATGTTGAGCGCGCCCAGCGCGTGGTAATCGGCCAGGAACCGCGCGCGGTCCACGCCGGGCCGGAGCGCGAAGTAGGTCTCCAGCGCCGCAGCTTCGCGCTCGGCCGAGACGTCCCGGCGGGCGTCGTGCAGCAGCATCGACATGTCCCAGGCCGGGTGGGCCTTCACCGCGTCCTGGAAGTCGAGCAGGCCGACCCGTGCGGCGCCCGCGCGCCCGGGCAGCCAGATCAGGTTCTCGGCGTGGTAGTCGCGGTGGCAGAAGACGGCGGCGCCCGCCGCGCCGCGGGCTCGGATGGGCGCCCAGACAGCCTCCCATTCGGCCAGGGCTTCGGCGCCGAAGGACAGCTCGGGCTTCAGCCTGGGCAGCCATTCCACGAACAGCCGGTCGGCGGTCTCCAGCGCGGTCTCGTCGTAGGTCAGGAACGGCCAGTTCCCGCCGGCATGGGCCAGGGCGTCCGGCGCCTCGGCCTCGTGCATGACGACCAGCGCCTGGATGGCCGCCTCGTACATCGGGGCCTCGTCATGGCCCGCCTCGATCAGCCGGGCGAACAGGTCGTCGCCGAGGTCCTCCAGCACGGCGAGTCCGGCGGCCGGGTCGGCGGCCAGCACCTCGGGAGCCGAAAGTCCCTGGGCGCGCAGCCAGCCGCTGACGGCGACGAAGGCGTCCACCCGGCCGGCCGCCAGCCGGGCCAGGGCGTTGTAGCCCAGCGCCCGACGCTCGTCCGGCGTCGCCTCGGGCGGACAGGGGGCCGTCTCCATCGAGGGCGGCTGGTCCATGAAGATGAAGCTGGTCCCGTCGGCCCGGTGCAGCCGCTCATAGCTGCGCGTCGAGGCGTCGCCGCCCAGCGACTGTCGGCGCACGTCGCCGAAGCCGGCCGCCTCGAGGAAGCCCGCCTTCAGGGCCTCCCGGTCGGAAATCTCAGGCGCGGAACTCAAGCCCTCGTCCTTCCCAGGCGCCGTGGGGGGTGAGCCGCACGCGCCTGCCTTCTGCGTCGTCGTCCGAAAGCGCGATCTCTACATCGAGTCGGTCCGGAGGCAGGCGGCCGTCCAGCCGCTGGGGCCACTCGATCACCGCCGCGCCCTCGTCGAGCGCCTCGTCCAGACCGATCTCATAGGCCTCGTCCGGGTTCGAGAGGCGATAGAGATCGAAGTGGGCGACCTTCAGTCGCGGCCCCTCGTAGAACTGCACCAGGGTGAAGGTGGGCGAGGGCACGTCCTCGTCGGGCGTGGTCAGGGCCCGGACCAGGGCGCGGGCCAGGGTCGACTTGCCCGCCCCCAGCGGCCCGCTCAGGCACACCGCCTCGCCGGCCTTGAGCTCAGCCGCGATCGCCGCGCCCAGGCGCTGGGTGGCCGCCTCGTCGTCGAGGCGGAAGTCGCCCTCGGCCTCCAGGATCATGCGAAGACCCTGTCCGGGTCGTCCATCAGGACGCGCTCCACGTGGTGCTTCAGCCGGCCGGTGACCTCGGCCGGATCGCCCGCCAGCGCCTCGGGGCCGATCGGCCGGCCCACCACGAGGTCGAACCGCCGGCCGCGCTTGTTGAGCAGCTCGTGGAAGAGGGTGATGTCGCGAAGTTCCTGCGAGAAGCCGTTGAAGAAGTGGAAGAGCGTGGACCACGGTCCCGCCACGTGGATCGGGACCAGGGGCGCCTCGTACTTGCGGGCCAGGGAGACGGCGGTGGGCATCCAGGGCGGATCGGCCAGCACGCCGTCGGCGCCGCGCCTGGCCAGCCGCCCTGCCGGGAAGACGACGAGGCAACGCTCGGCCTCCATGGCCCCCCGGGTGAGCTGCAGCGTCAGGCGGGTGCGCTCGCGGGTCCGCTTGGCCTCCACCCACTCCACGGGGATCAGCACCTCGTCGAAGCGCGGCGAGACCCGGTGGGCGTCGGCGTTGGCGTAGAAGCAGATGTCGGGCCTAAGGCCCTTGAGCGCGTCATAGACCGCCACCCCATCGGCGATCCCGGTGGGGTGGTTGCAGACCACGATGGCGCGGCCGGAGGCGGGTATGCGCTCCAGCCCCCGCGCCTCGACCTTCACCGACAGCAGGTCCGAGACGAACTCCAGGGCCGCGCGGCCGGGCAGCGGGGCGATGGCGTCGGCCATCGCGCGCGCCTTGGCGTAGTCCAGCAGGGCGTACAGCAGCGGCCGGGCCAGCGGCCAGACGGGCGATGCCGACAGCTTCGGCGCCCGTTCGGCGATCAGCACGTCGACGATGTGATCAGCGCCTCCCGCGGGAGCCAGGGCCTGGGCGTGCGACAGCGCGGTCATGGGCGGAACATGCGATGCCGCGCCCCGTCCGGGCAAGCGCCCCCTCGACCCCAGACCCTGCCCCAACGGGAGCTAGGCGGGCCCGGGGGTTGGGCGTAGAAACCGCCCCCATGCGTGAGATCACCCACTTCATCGACGGCGCGGCCGTCCAGGGCGCGTCCGGCCGCTACGGCGACGTGTTCAATCCCAACACCGGCGAGGTCCAGGCCCGCGTGCAGCTCGCCACCGAGGCCGAGCTCGACAGGGCGGTCCAGTCGGCGCTGCGCGCGCAACAGGGCTGGGCCCAGGTGAACCCGCAGCGGCGGGCCCGGGTCATGTTCGAGTTCAAGCGGCTGGTGGAAGCCCGCATGGACGAGCTGGCCGAGCTCCTGTCGTCCGAGCACGGCAAGGTGATCGCCGACTCCAAGGGCGACATCCAGCGGGGCCTGGAGGTCATCGAGTTCGCCTGCGGCATCCCGCACGTCCTGAAGGGTGAGTACACCGAGGGCGCCGGCCCGGGGATCGACGTCTATTCCATGCGCCAGCCGCTGGGCGTCTGCGCGGGCATCACGCCGTTCAACTTCCCGGCCATGATCCCGATGTGGATGTTCGGCATCTCCATCGCGGTGGGCAACACCTTCATCCTGAAGCCGTCGGAGAAGGACCCCAGCGTCCCGGTCCGCCTGGCCGAGCTGATGATGGAAGCGGGCGCGCCCTCGGGCGTGCTGAACGTCGTCCATGGCGACAAGGTCTCGGTCGACGCCATCCTCGACCACCCGGACATCAAGGCGGTGAGCTTCGTCGGAAGCTCGGACATCGCCCACTACGTCTATTCCCGCGGCACGGCGGCGGGTAAGCGTGTCCAGGCCATGGGCGGGGCCAAGAACCACGGCATCATCCTGCCCGACGCCGACCTCGAGCAGGCCACCAAGGACCTGATCGGCGCGGCCTACGGCTCGGCCGGCGAGCGCTGCATGGCCCTGCCGGTGGTCGTGCCCGTCGGCCAGAAGACCGCCGACGAGCTGCGCGAGCGCGTCCTGGCCGAGATCGACACCCTGAAGGTCGGGCTCTCCACCGATCCCGCCGCCCAATATGGCCCGGTGGTGTCGGAAGCCCACAAGAAGCGGGTCACCGATTACATCCAGATGGGCGTGGACGAGGGCGCCGAGCTGGTGGTCGACGGCCGCGGCTTCAGCCTGCAGGGCTATGAGAAGGGCTACTTCATCGGCCCCAGCCTGTTCGACCAGGTGAAGCCCTCGATGAAGACCTACCAGGAGGAGATCTTCGGACCCGTCCTGCAGATCGTCCGGGCCGAGACCTTCGAGGAGGCCCTGCGCCTGCCGTCCGAGCACCAGTACGGCAACGGCGTGGCCATCTTCACCCGCAACGGCCGGGCTGCCCGCGAGTTCGCCGCCCGCGTGAACGTCGGCATGGTGGGCATCAACGTGCCGATCCCGGTGCCGGTGGCCTACCACACCTTCGGCGGCTGGAAGCGCAGCGCCTTCGGCGACACCAACCAGCACGGCATGGAAGGCGTGAAGTTCTACACCAAGGTGAAGACCATCACCGCCCGCTGGCCGGAAGGCGCCGTCGAGGACTCAGCCTTCGTCATCCCGACGATGAAGTGAGCCGCCTCCCTCCCCATCGAGGGAGGGACGATCTCACGTCCGCCGGCTGACGATGTCCTTGTTGTAGGCCCGGGTCTTGCCGCCCTGGCCGCGCTCGGCCTCGGTCTTCTCGGCCCGGCGGGTGTGGTTTGCGGAATGGGTGGCGCCTTCGCCGGCCGGTTCGCCCCAATCCTGCTCGGGCCGGTCCTCCTGGCCCAGCTTGTGGACGTCGACGTTGGCCGGCGTGCCCGCGCCCAGGTCGCCGTCCACGTCGCCCAGGCCGGCTTCGTCGCGACCGAGGTCGGGGTCCAGGCCCCAGCCGTCGCGTCGCGGGCCCGGGGAGAAGCTGCGGTCTTCCTGGTCGGCCATGGGATCGCTCCTTGGTTGCTTCCCCGGTTGAACCCGGTGAGGCGGGCCCCGTTCCCCCTCTGCTTGCGCGGGTCCGTCCGGGCCGCTAGGCGGATGGCGATGCCGTCCGCCCTGCAAGCCGCCTACGACGCCCGCCTCGCCGAAGGCGCCATCCGTCCGGACCCGGCCCAGGCGGCGGCGCTCGCGGCCCTCGTCCGGCTGGAGGGCGACCTCGCCGGGGCGCCCGCGAGCGGCGGCCTGAAGGCCCTGTTCCGCAAGACCGCCCCCGAGGGGCGGCGCGGCGTCTACCTCGTGGGGCCGGTCGGCCGGGGGAAGTCCATGCTGATGGACCTCTTCTTCGAGACGGCGCCGGTCGCGAAGAAGCGGCGGACCCACTTCCACGTCTTCATGGGCGAGGTCCACCGGCTGATCGACGCCTGGCGCAAAGGCGACGCCGCCGCGCGGAAGGCCCGCTTCGGGCAGGCGAAAGGCGACGATCCCATCCCGCCCGTGGCCGATGTGGTGGCCGAGCGCGCGCTGCTGCTCTGCTTCGACGAGTTCCAGGTCACCGACATCGCCGACGCCATGATCCTGGGGCGGCTGTTCGAAGCGCTGTTCGCCCGGGGCGTGACCCTGGTGGCGACATCCAATCGGCGACCCGAGGAGCTCTACAAGGACGGCATCAACCGCCAGCTCTTCCTGCCGTTCATCGACCTCCTGAAGTCGAAGGTGGACGTGGTCTCGGTGGCGGGGCCGCACGACTACCGGCTGGACCGCCTGCGTGCGGTCGGAACCTGGTTCTCGCCCGTCGATCCCGACAACGAACGGTCCTTCGACGCCCTCTGGCGCGAGATGCTGGGACCGGACGAGGAGGAGAGCGGCGAGACCCTGGAGGTGCTCGGCCGCCGGATCACCTTTCCGCACGCCTCGGGCGGGTTGCTGCGGGCCAGCTTCGCCAGCCTGTGCGCGGTGGCCCTGGGCGCCAACGACTACCTGGCGCTCGCCGAGCGCTTCCACACGGTCTTCCTCGAGCACGTGCCGAAGCTAACGCCCGCCCGGCGGGAGGAGGCGCGCCGCTTCGTGATTCTGGTGGACGCCCTTTACGAGGCGCGGACCAAGCTCATTGTCCTGGCCGAGGCCGAGCCCGCGAAGCTCTATCCGGAGGGTGAGGGCGCCTTCGAGTTCGAGCGCACGGCCTCGCGCCTCCAGGAAATGCGCTCGGCGGACTGGCTGGAAGAGCGAGGGTGAAGCCTCCGGCCAGCCCGCCGGCGCCGGCGGCTCATTTCCAGATGGCGCCGCCGAATCTCCCCGTCGCGTCCTTCGGGGTGATGCCGGAGAGATCGCAGTGGTTGTCGTTGCCCGGAATCGCGGCGGTGATGAGCCGCGGGGCGCCCTTCAGCGTCTTGGCTTCGACGACGCAGTAGGCGTTGAAGCGGCCGGGCAGGCCGGGGAGCGTGTTCGCGAGGTTGCCGCCGGCGTGGCACTGCACGCTCGCGCCCGTCATCCGCCCGTTCGGATAGGTTACCTCGTCGTCGAAGTCGCAGGTGCGGCCGGGGACCTTGTGCCCGGGCACGCCGGCGCCGGGAACCGTCACGCCGCGCACCACAACGCCGGTCGAGACCACCGTCTGGGCGGCCCCGGGGCCGGCCGCGAACACGGCGAAGGCGGTCATGGCGGCCAGGTCTCTCGGATTCATGGATTCGTCCTCCTGGATCTGAGGCGACCCGGCGCGGCGCGCCGCGGTCACGTCGCGGGCTCGTCGGAATCCGACGATCTCGACTCCTAAGACGCCTTCCCCCAAGGGTTGTGAAATGGGTTGCCGCAAGCCCTGCGGGCTTCAGGCGGTCCGCAGGGTCTCGACGAGCTCGCGTGCGTAGGGGCGCAGCTCGTCCTCCGCGCGGACCACGATCTTCAGCTCGCGCAGCGCCCAGTCGTCGGCGAGCGCCACGACCGCCAGCGCCATGGTCCGCGCCGCCCGGCCCGCCGTCGTCTCCGGCACGACGCCCACGCCCACCCCGCACTCCACCAGCCGGCAGACGGCGTCGAAGCTGCGCAGCTGCACGCGCAGCTTCAGCGGCCGGCCCTCGCGCGCCGCCTTGGCGGTGAGGAACCGCTGCAGCGAGCTCGACCGCTCCAGTCCCACGAAGTCGAAGTCCAGCACCTCGCCAAAGGCCACGTCCGGGCGCGCCGCCAGCGGATGGTCCTTCGCCGTGACCACCACGAACCGGTCCGAGCGGAAGGGGTAGGTCTGCAGCGCGCCCACCTCGACCGTGCCGGCCACGATGCCGATGTCGCCCACGCCCTCGGCGATCATGCCCACGATCTCGTCCGACAGGCGCTCCTCGAGGTCGACGCTGACGTGCGGATGGTCGGCCAGGAAGCTGGAGAGCGCCTCGGGCAGGAACTCGGTGAGGGCGTTGGTGTTGGCGAGGAGCTTCACCTCGCCGGACAGGCCGCCGGCGTAGGCCGAGAGGTCCTCCCGCATCCTGGCCGACTGGGCGATGATCGCCCGCGCGTGCTTCAGCAGCATGCGGCCGGCCGGCGTCGGCGTGACGCCCTGGCGCGAGCGCGACAGCAGGCCGGCGCCCAAGGCGGCCTCCATGTTGCGGATGCGCGTCGAGGCGGCGGCGAGCGCCAGGGCGCAGCGCTCGGCGCCCGCGGTGATGGACCCTGCGTCAACCACCTCGCAGAACAGCCGCAGGTCCGTCAGGTCAAACCGCATCCTTCGCCTTTCGCGAAGGAAGACTACAGGAAAGACGACTTGCGCGTAAGGCCGTGGATAGGGAACTTCGGCGGCTGCGAAGGAAGGCGCCGTGCGGCGCCGGCCTTCGTTGACACCCGGCGGGGCAGGCTTACAAGCGGCCTTCTCTTCCGACACGACGCACGAGCGGGCAGGGCTGATGGCTGAGGTATCGAAGGGTCTTAGAGAGCGGCCGATGTCGCCGCACCTTCAGGTCTGGCGATGGCACATCACCATGGCCACCTCCATCCTCCACCGCGCCACCGGCGTCGCGCTCTACGTGGGCGCGCTGATCGCCGCGGCCTGGGCGATGTCGCTGGCGGGGGGGCCAGAGGCCTACGCCGGCTTCAAGGCCCTGATGGGCTCGCCGCTCGGCAAGTTCGTGCTGTTCGGCCTGACGCTGTCGGGCTTCTACCACCTGGGCAACGGCGTCCGGCACCTGACCTGGGACCTGGGCCACGGTCTGGATGTGAAGAGCGCCAACGCCTCGGCGGTCGGCGTCTTCGCCTTCACCGCGGCGGCCACCCTGGCGGTCTGGATCATCGCCGGCATGACGGGAGCGCTCTGATGGCCAGCTATCGCACGCCCCTCTCCCGCGCCCGCGGCCTCGGCGCCGCCGGACACGGCGTCGGCCACTGGATCGGCGAGCGCGTCGGCGCCGTCGCCCTGATCCCGCTGACGCTCTGGGCCATCTACGCCGTGATCCGCCTGGCGGCGCTCGACTACTACGGCGCGGTCGCCTGGATTTCGAGCCCGCTGAACATGACGCTGATGGTCCTGACCATCGCCATCAGCTTCTGGCACATGCACGCCGGCCTGCGGGTCGTGGTGGAGGACTACATCCACAAGACCCTCTCCAAGACGGCGCTGCTGCTGCTCAACCTCTTCGTCTGCGGACTGGCCGGCGCGCTCGCCGTCTTCTCCGTCCTCAAGGTCGCGCTGGGAGGCGCGTGAGAGACCCCATGGCGGCTTACGAATTCATCGACCACAAGTTCGACGTCGTCGTCGTCGGCGCCGGCGGCTCGGGCCTTAGGGCCGCTCTGGGCTGCGCCCAGGCGGGGCTGAAGACGGCGTGCGTCACCAAGGTCTTCCCGACCCGCTCGCACACGGTTGCGGCGCAAGGCGGGATCTCGGCCAGCCTCGGCAACATGGGCGAGGACGACTGGCGCTGGCACATGTACGACACCGTCAAGGGGTCGGACTGGCTGGGCGACCAGGACGCCATCGAATACCTCTGCCGCAACGCGCCGGCGGCGGTGTACGAGCTGGAGCACTGGGGCGTGCCGTTCAGCCGCACGGCCGACGGCAAGATCTACCAGCGCGCCTTCGGCGGCATGACCCGCAACTACGGCGAGGCGCCGATCCAGCGCACCTGCGCGGCGGCCGACCGCACCGGCCACGCCATGCTGCACACCATGTACGGGCAGAGCCTGGCGCACGACACCGAGTTCTTCATCGAGTACTTCGCCCTCGACCTGATCATGGACGACGAGGGCGTCTGCCGGGGCGTCACCGCCTGGAAGCTGGACGATGGCACCCTGCACCGGTTCCAGGCCCAGATGGTCATCCTGGCCACCGGCGGCTACGGCCGGGCCTACTTCTCCTGCACCAGCGCCCACACCTGCACCGGCGACGGCGGCGGCATGGCGCTGCGCGCCGGTCTGCCCCTGCAGGACATGGAGTTCGTGCAGTTCCACCCCACCGGCATCTACGGCGCCGGCTGCCTCATCACCGAAGGCGCGAGAGGTGAAGGTGGGTATCTGACCAATTCGGAAGGCGAGCGCTTCATGGAGCGCTATGCGCCGACCGTGAAGGACCTCGCGCCGCGCGACATGGTCAGCCGGGCCATGACCATCGAGATCCGCGAGGGCCGGGGCGTCGGTCCCAAGAAGGACCACATCTTCCTGCACCTCGACCACCTGGACCCCAAGATCCTGGCCGAACGCCTGCCGGGCATTTCGGAAAGCGCGAAAGTATTCGCAGGTGTAGACGTCACTAAAGAACCGATTCCTGTGCTCCCGACGGTTCACTACAACATGGGTGGGATCCCGACGAACTTCTATTCTGAAGTAGTCACCAAGGCTGGCAAGGATCCGGACAAGGTGGTGCCCGGCCTGATGGCCGTGGGCGAGGCGGCGTGCGTGAGCGTGCATGGCGCCAACCGCCTGGGTTCCAACAGCCTGATCGACCTCGTGGTGTTCGGCCGGTCGGCGGCGCTGCGGGCGGCCGAGGTCCTGACGCCGGGCGCGAGCCAGCCGGAACTCAAGCCGCACATGACCGAGGGCCACCTGGCCCGCTTCGACAGGCTGCGGAACGCCAACGGCGGCACCTCGACGGCGGAGCTGCGCCTCGAGATGCAGCGCGCCATGCAGGAGGACGCCGCCGTCTTCCGCACCGGCGAGAGCCTGAAGTCGGGCGTCAAGCGCCTGCAGAAGGTGCACGAGGGGCGCAAGGACCTGAAGGTCACCGACCGCACCATGATCTGGAACAGCGACCTCATGGAGACGCTGGAGCTGGAGAACCTGATCGGCCAGGCGGCGGTCACCGTGAACGGCGCGGCCAACCGCACCGAGAGCCGCGGCGCCCACGCCCGCGAGGACTTCGCCGACCGCGACGACGGCAAGTGGATGAAGCACACCCTCTCCTGGTTTGATGACGCGACCGGGAAGGTGAAGATCGACTACCGGCCGGTGCACAGCTTCACCATGACCAACGACATCGCCTACATCCCGCCGAAGGCGCGGGTGTACTAGGACCGGAAGGAGCTGCTCACATGGCCGAATTCCGGCTCCCCAAGAACTCGCGCATCACCGGCGGGAAGCACCACCCGGCCCCCGAGGGCGCGGCGCGGACCAAGACCTTCAAGGTCTACCGCTACGACCCCGAGGACTCCGCCAACCCGCGCTGGGACACCTACGAGGTCGACGTGGACGCCTGCGGGCCGATGGTCCTGGACGTCCTCATCCACATCAAGAACACCATGGACCCGACGCTCACCTTCCGGCGCTCGTGCCGGGAGGGCGTGTGCGGCTCGTGCGCCATGAACATCGGCGGCCGCAACACGCTGGCCTGCACCCACGGCTGGGAGGAGGTCCCCGGCCAGGCCGTGCAGATCAGCCCCCTGCCGCACATGCCGGTGGTCAAGGACCTGGTCCCCGACCTGACCCTGTTCTACGCCCAGTACGCCTCGATCGAGCCCTGGCTGCACACCGAGACGCCCGAGCCGCAGACCGAATGGCGCCAGAGCCCCGAGGACCGCGAGAAGCTGGACGGCCTCTACGAGTGCATCCTGTGCGCCTGCTGCTCGACGAGCTGCCCGAGCTACTGGTGGAACCAGGAAAAGTATCTCGGACCTGCCGCCCTGCTGCACGCCTACCGCTGGATCATCGATTCCCGCGACGAGGCCACCGGCGAGCGCCTGGACGAGCTGGAAGACCCCTTCAAGCTCTACCGCTGCCACACCATCATGAACTGCGCCCAGGTCTGCCCGAAGGGGCTGAATCCCGCCAAGGCCATCGCCGAGGTGAAGAAGATGCTGGCGGACCGGGTTCTCTAGCGGCGCTTTGACAAGTTGACGCCGCCGTCACTTTTCGGCATCGGGGGTAGGTATGAGCAACCCGGCGGCGCATGTCGTGATCCTGGGCGCAGGCCATGCGGGCGGCACGGCCGCCGCGCTGCTGCGCCAGTACGGCCATGAGGGTCCGATCACCCTGGTGGGCGAGGAGCCCATCCCGCCCTACCAGCGGCCGCCGCTTTCCAAGGCCTGGCTGAAGGGCGAGGCCGACGCCGACTCGCTGGCCCTGAAGCCGCTGGAGTTCTACGCCGAGAACGGCATCGACTTCCGCCCCGGCGTGAAGGCCGCCCAGCTGAGGCGCGGCGACAAGACGGTGGTCCTGTCGGATGGCCAGACCCTTTCCTACGACATCCTGATCCTGGCCACGGGCGCGCGGGCCATCGCCCTGCCGATCCCCGGCGCGGACCTGGCCGGCGTCATGGCGCTGCGCACCGCGGCCGACGCCGAACAGCTCAAGGCGGCCGTCGGCCCCGGAAAGCGGCTGGCCGTGGTGGGCGGCGGCTACATCGGGCTGGAGGTCGCCGCCTCCGGCCGGGCCCTGGGCGCCGAGGTCACCGTGCTGGAGCGCGAGACGCGCCTGCTGGCCCGGGTGGCCTGCGAACAGCTCTCGACCTTCTTCCGCGACTACCACGAGAAGCACGGCGTGACGTTCGAGCTGGGCTGCTCGGTGACGGGCTTCGAGGGCAAGGACGGCCGCGTGACCGGCGTGACCCTGGCCGACGGGCGCACCATCGCCTGCGACGCCGCGGTGGTGGGCGTGGGCGCCGCGCCCAACGACGAGATCGCCAAGGACGCCGGCCTGGAGTGCGCGCGGGGCGTGGTGGTGGACCTGGACGCCCGCACGTCCGACCCCGACATCTTCGCCATCGGCGACGTGGCCCACCGGCCCATGCCCATCTATGACCGCATGTTCCGCATGGAGAGCGTGCCCAACGCCCTGGAACAGGCCAAGCAGGCGGCCAGCGCCATCACCGGCCGGCCCCGCCCGCCGGGCGAGTGCCCCTGGCAGTGGTCGGACCAGTACGACCTGAAGCTCCAGATCGCCGGCTACGCCTTCGACGTGGACGAGATCGTGGTGCGGGGCGATCCCGCCGCGGCCAAGTTCGCCGTGTTCCACCTGAAGGGGAACCAGGTGCAGGCCGTCGAGGCGATCAACGCCCCGCCCGAATTCATGATGGGCAAGCAGCTCATCCTGAACCGCAAGCCGGTCGACAAGACGAAGCTTGCCGACCCCACCGTTTCAATGAAAGAGGTCGCCGCTTAAGCGCGGCTCACGAGGAGCGCCATGGCCAAGATTACGTACGTCGAGCACAACGGCACCGAACACGTCATCGACGTGAAGCCGGGCCTGTCGGTCATGGAAGGCGCGGTGAAGAACAACATCCCGGGCATCGACGCCGACTGCGGCGGCGCCTGCGCCTGCGCCACCTGCCACGTCTATGTGGACCCCGAGTGGCTCGCCAAGACCGGCACGCGCTCGGCCATGGAGGAGTCGATGCTCGACTTCGCCGACGGCGTCGAGGAGAACAGCCGCCTGTCGTGCCAGATCAAGGTGACCGACGAGCTGGACGGTCTCGTCGTCACCATGCCGGAAAGCCAGCACTAGCCCGAAGGCCCTTCGGGAACCACGAAAAGCACGAAAGGGGCGGGAGGCCCCTGTCGCCGCGCGCGCGGCCGCGTCGCCTCGAAGAACCACGGAATACACGGAAGGACACGGAAAGCGCCGAGCCGTCCGTGTATTCGGTGTTTTCTGTGGTTCGATCCCTTTCCCGGACCGGCTCAGGCCTTGCGGCGGATCACGCCGGTCAGGGTCGTGGCCCTGGCCACGGTGTTCGAGATCGTACCGTACTTGCGCACGTTGGTGTGCAGCAGCTCGAGCCGGCGGTCGGGCTCGTCGGTGTCGACGGTCAGCTCGTAGTCGATGGAGAGGATCAGCGGCGGCGCGTCCTGGCGCACGGCCTTCAGCCGCACCTCGACGCCGCGGAACTGGAAGTCCAGCATCGGGGCGACGCGCTCGATGCCCTTGATCATGCAGGCAGCGACGCTGGCCAGGAACAGCTCGGCCGGGTTGAAGGCGTCGGGGCGGCCGTTCACGTCGGTGTCGAGCACGACCTCGGCCGCCTTGCAGGCGGCGACGCTGCCGTGGGCGTCGAGCCGCCGGGCGGTGACCTCGTATTCCAGCATCGGCGATCCTCGCGTTTGAGCCTCGCCATCCTGGTCCGGCGCCGGGGGTCGCGCCATGACGTGGCTCAAGGCGGGGCGAGGACCAAAGTTCTTGCTTTGTTCTCATTTCCGGGGTAGGTTCGGGCGATGCGCCCCGCCTATGCCGACCGGCCGCGCCTGAAGGCGCGCATCCTGGATCGCCTGTCGAAGGGCTCGACCATGGCCCGGCTCGACGCGGATCCCGAATTCCCCTCGCGCCAGACCATCTTCCGATGGGGCAGGGCCGACGAGAACTTCCGCTTCCAGCTCGGGCAGGCCCAGATGGCGGGCAAGGTCGTCCGGCGCGCGTACCGTCGGGGCCACGCCTGGCATCCGGCCCACGCCGAGGCGTTCCTGGCCCGCGTGCGGGCCGGGGAGACGGTGCGCGACCTGGTGCGGACCGAAGGGATGCCCCACCGCGACGCCCTGGACCGCTGGAGGGCCGAGCATCCCGAGTTCGCGCAGGCCCTGGCCGAGGCCGCGCGGCGGGCGCGGTTCGGGCGACGGCGCGTCTCCACCTATTCGGAGGAAGTCGCGGACAAGGTGATCCTGGCCCTGGTGAAGGGGACGCCCCTGCCCGACCTGCATCGCGTGGCGGGCCTGCCCAGCAAGCCGGTGCTCCTGGCCTGGCGGCGCGCGCACCCCGAATTCGACGGGGCGGTGCGGATCGCCATCCGCCGGGGCCACAGGGTGCGCATGAAACGGCGGCGGGGCGGGCTGGCCGACCGGCGCGAAGAGGTCCTGAAGGCCCTCTTCTGCGGGGAGACCCTGCACAGCCTGTCGAAGCGCCCCGGCATGCCGCGGCACCCAACCCTCTACGGCTGGATGAAGCGCGACCCGGCGTTCGCCGCCGAGGTCCGCTGGGCCTGCGAACAGCGGGACTTCCTGCGGGCCGGGGAGCCGACCCCGCGGCAGCTTCGGCGGATGCGGGAGAAGGGGTGAGGGGGGAGGGCCTAGGGCCTAGGGCCAAGATCGAACCGTTGGGGCCCAGGCGGTGAATTCTGCGTGTGATCAGGCAACCCCGCATCCGGTGGCTGAGGTTTCAGCGAAAGGCGAACGCGAAGCTTCGTCTACCCCTGGCTGGCTACCTCAAGGCACGATGAAAAAGGCGTTGAAAATGTCAATTTTAAACGCTATTATAGCGTCATCAAAATCCTCAACGTGCGTCTGGAGCCGACCGTGGCCGACAACGTTATCCAGCTCCCCCGCCCGAAGGCCGCCCGCCCTCAATCGGACGCCCTCGGCTTCTTCATCAGGGTCGGAAGAAACGACCATAAGGAACTGCTCGACCTCATCGCTGGCGGTGAGGACGGCATCTTCGGTTTCGTGGTCGATGCGCAGAATGCCAAACGGCATCGCGCACTGCTGGCCGATGCTAGGCGTCGCGACTTCGATGTTATCCTGGAGCCGAAGACGCAACCGATGGCCCTACCGGGCGGTCATAGCGACGCGCTGGCGGAACTCCCTTGGGGGCTCCCGCGCCACCACACTCTGGCTGACTTCGATGGAGATGAAGGGCGTCGGCGCGTCGAACAAATCGTGGACTTCGCGCTGGAACACAGATTCACGCAGCTCATTGGGCCGACGCACGTGTTGGCTGGTCCGAATGACCCCTGGCTGCGGCGGGACATCCAAGCCATGAAGTGGGCTGCTGATGCCATCAAAGCACGCAAAGCCGAGCTGGGGCTGATCTACTCGATGGCGGTGTCGATTGACGTCTTGAGGCGCGAAGGCGAACGGCGAGCGCTAATCGCCGCTATCGAAGACGCCCCGAAGGATGCCATCTGGCTTCGCATCGAAAATTTTGGCGATGACGCGTCCGGCGACAAGACGGCCGCTTTCATCGACGCGGCTCGTGAGTTCCACCATCTCGGTGTTCCTGTGGTGGCGGACCATGTTGGCGGGTTGCCCGGTCTCGCAGCCCTAGCTTTCGGAGCGGTTGGCGGCATTGCCCACGGTGTGACCGTCAACCAGAGCTTCAGCGCCGCTCGCTGGCGGCGTCCCCCGACTAAAAAGACGGGCGGCGGTCCAGGCGCTTGGCGCGTTTATCTTGGCGGCCTCGATATGCTGGTGTCCCCGGCGGAGGCCGGGGCCTTCCTCGCGACCTCGGCCCGCGTGAAAGGCAAACACGCGTGCAAGGACACCCGCTGTTGCGCGCGCGGCCAAAAGGACATGCTCGCCAAATCGGCCCGTCACGCGCTCTATCAGCAGGCGCGGGAGATTGACTGGCTTAGCGAGACGCCGCAAGGCGTGCGCGCTGCGCGCTATGTTGAAGAACGCGTCCGCAGAGTCTCCGACGAGGTTGCTGCGGCCGCTGCTCTCAACGGCCTGTCGGACAAGATGAAAAAGGCGCTCGCGAAGAAGCAGGCTTCGGTTGGCGGATTCAGGAAGGCTATGGGGCACCTTGTTTCGGAGGATCGTGCTGCGTCTGTCGCCATTCCCCCGCCGCGACGCGCCGCGAAAAGGAGTTGAGTCGTGTGTTCCCGCCCTGCCGTTCACGTACGAGGTGAGCGATGAGTAGCGCCCTGGCCAAGAAGCTGCAGTCCCTTCGCGACAAAGGGGCGATGAAGGATAAGGAGGTCGCCAATCTCCTCGGCGCTCGCCCCGAGACAGTGTCCCGTTGGAACAAGGGCCGTGCCTACCCTCATCCGACGACGGAGATGGCGCTACTGGAGCTGGAGTTCATCGTTGACCAGCTTTCCGACTTCTACGAGCCTAACGACGCTCGCCACTGGATTTTTTCGCCTCAGAAGCATCTACAGGGCGTGTCACCGGCGCAGTTGATCCGAGAGGGGCGGATCGACGAGGTGCGGAGGCTGGTGAACCAACTCCGCGAGAGCGTGTACTTGTAAGAGGCCACCTCGGTGATCCACGACACAGTTCTCGTAGATCGATTGAGTGCCCGCCCCCATCAGCCGTTCTCGGGGGAAGTCTTCAGGGCGACCCGCATCAACGCCGACCCGCTCGCGCCATCATCGAGTGGTGGCCGATGGGCGCCCGCTCCGGACGGTAGCGCGGCGTTCCCCGTCCTCTACACGAGTCTCGAACGCGACGGTGCCATCGCTGAAGTCGCTACGTTCTTGGCCGACATGACCCCTTTGCCCCCAGAGCTGCCGGTGAAGGTGTCGCGTCTGGGCGTAACGACGAGCAGAACCCTCAGGCTTGTCGAGGCGGATCTCAAGGAACTCGGCGTGGACCTCACCCGCTACGGTGAACGCGACTATCCCGTGACCCAAATGATCGGCGCGACCCTTGCCTTCCTGGAGCTGGACGGGCTCGTCGCTCCCTCGGCGAGATGGGGCTGCACCAACCTTATGCTTTTCACCGACAACCACAGTCTCAACGAACGTCTTGAAGTCCTCGACGAAGAGTGGGTTGGCTGGAGAGCCTGGGCCGTCGAACATGGAGTTCTGAGGCCCTAAGGCGTGGCAGAGCGGCGCCTCCACCAGGCGGCGCGCCCTGCCCGCGCGGAGGCTCACGGGGCCGGAACGACGAGCGGCTTGCCCTTCTCGACGACGTAGGTGGCGAGTTCGAGGGCCGGGCCCTGGCCGACGTTGCGGGCGGAGTGGATCTTGTCCGCCGGGATGAACAGGGCCTCGCCCGCCTTGAGCGTCACCGGCGGCGCGCCGTCGAGGCGGTACTCCAGGACCCCCTCCAGGACATAGGCGATCTCCTCGCCCGGGTGGGAGTGGCGGGCGGCGAGCACGCCGGGGTCGATCTCCACGCGGGCCTGGACCGTCTCGCGGCCGGGAATTCCGAGGTCGTGGCGGAGCACGTCGGTGCGGCGCACCCCGGCCTGCTGGGCCTGGAGGGGCGGGGCGGCGAGGGAGCCGGCGACGACGAGCGCCGCGGCGAATGCGAACGCCTTCATGGGAGCCTCCTTGGGGCGAGCGAACCGTGCGCCCGGTCCCGCGTGGGGGCGAGCCCCGGCGTCGTCACAACCGCGTGTGGGCGCCATGACGGGGCCGGGCGGCGGTGAGATAGTGCGCCGCCCCCGGACGGGCCGGCGGGCAGGACGGGAGCGAGCGACATGACGCAGGAACGGGCCGTGCTGGCGGGGGGCTGCTTCTGGGGCATGCAGGACCTGATCCGGCGCCTGCCGGGCGTGATCTCGACGCGGGTCGGCTATTCGGGCGGCGACACCCCGAACGCCACCTACCGCAACCACGGCGACCACGCCGAGGCCATCGAGATCGTCTTCGATCCTGGGAAGACCAGCTACCGCGACATCCTGGAGTTCTTCTTCCAGATCCACGACCCGACGACGGTGAACCGCCAGGGCAACGACATCGGGCGCAGCTACCGCTCGGCGATCTTCTACGACGGCGAGGCCCAGCGGCGGACGGCCCTGGACACCATCGCCGACGTGGAGGCCTCGGGCCTGTGGCCGGGCAAGGTGGTGACCGAGGTGGCGCCCCTGGGCGACTTCTGGGAGGCCGAGCCCGAGCACCAGGACTACCTGGAGCGCATCCCGGACGGCTACACCTGCCATTTCGTGCGGCCGGGCTGGAAGCTGCCCCACAGGGCGCCCGCCGGCTGAGGCGGGCGGAGGCGGCCTCCCGACGAGGGTCGCCTAGAGCGCCAGCTCCCGTTGCGCCGCGACGGCCTCGGCGCCCTCGGGCAGGTGGCACGTAAAGGTCGCCCCGGCGCCGGGTTCGCTTTCGAGGGCGACCCAGCCGCCGTGCAGTTCGGTCAGCGCCTTGACGAGGGCCAGGCCCAGGCCCGGGCCGCCGCGCTCGCGGCCGATGAAGCGGTCGAAGATGTGGGCCTGGACGTGGAAGGGGATGCCGCGCCCGGTGTCGGAGACCTGGAGCTGGATCTCGCCCAGCGCCTTGCGGGCGGCGAGCGTGATCGTGCCGCCGGGCGGGGTCTGGGCCATGGCGTTCTCGACGAGATGGTCCAGCACCTGGGCCAGGCGTCGGGCGTCGCCGCGGATCAGGCCCAGGTCGTCGGGGCGCTCGACGACGATGGAGACCTTGGCGGCCTCGGCCGGCTTCAGCCAGCGGCCGGCGACGCCGATCAGGAGCTCGGCCACGTTCACGTCGGCCAGGTCCAGCGCCATCTCCTCGGCGTCGATCTGGGCCATGTCGAGCACGTCGTCGATCGAGCGGGCGAGCTGGGTGGCGGCGGCCTTCACCGCGGCGGCGTGGCCCTTGGCCCGGTCGGGCAGGGCCTCGCCCGAATGCTCCAGCAGCTCGGAGTAGCCGATGATGGTGGTGAGCGGGGTGCGCAGCTCGTAGGAGACGTTGCCCACGAAGTCGCGCTTCAGCCGCTCGGCCTCGGAGAGCGCGGCCTCGCGGTCGGCCAGGGCCGTCTCCAGCCGGCGGGTGTCGGTGACGTCGGTGAAGGCGATCAGGGTCGCCCCGTCGGGCAGGGGGCGCGAGCGGTACTCGACGATGCGGTCGTCCGAGGTCCGGGTCTCGCCGGTCATGGGCGTGCGCGCCTTGGGATCGGGGTCGGCGACGCGGCCCTTCAGCTCGCGCCAGAAGCCCATGTCGTGCAGCTTGGGCACGCAGAGCTCGACAACGCCCTCGAAGCCGCCGGCCGCCTCCAGCTTGTCGGGGCCGATGGACCAGAAGCGCTCGAAGCTCTCGTTGTGCAGGCGCAGCCGGCCGTCCGAGCCGAACACGGCCACGGCGTCGGACAGCTTGTCGAGGGTGGCCTGCTGGACCTGGATGAGGGCGTTGTACTGGGCCTTCAGCTTCAGCTCGCCGGTGATGTCGGCGAACAGCACCAGCATGCCGCCCATGGGGTGCGGCTGGCGCACCACGCGGAGCGTCCGGCCGTCGGGCAGGCTCCAGAGGTCGTCAGGCTCGGCGCCCAGCTTCTCATAGCGGTCGAGCTCGGCGGCCTTCCACTTGGCGTAGTCGGCGGTCTCGGGCAGGCGGCGGCGCTGGCGCAGGCGGTCCAGCACCTCGCCGTGGGTGGGCCGCTCCTCCAGCCAGGCGGGCTCCAGGCCCCAGAGCTCGGCGAAGGCGGTGTTGTGGAAGATCAGCCGCTTGCCCTCGCCGAAGATGGCGACGGCGTCGTCCAGGCGGTTCAGGGTCTGGTCGTGGGCCTCGATGTTGCGGCGGAGCTGTTCGCGCAGCTCCTCCACCTCGGTGACGTCGTCGGTCCAGACGGCGACGCCGCCGCCCTCGATGGGCTGGGCGGCGATCTGGAAGGCCCGCCGGCGGCCCGCGAGGGAGAGCCAGCGCAGGCCCTCGCGCCGCTGGCCCAGGTTGGCGGCCTCGCTGGCGATGGCGTCGGCGCCCCGGTCGAAGCTCGCCCCCCGCTGGGCGGCCTCGTCCAGGCTGGCGGCGTCGGCGGCCTTCAGCCAGGCGGCGTTGACCCAGATGGGCGAGCCGTCCGCGGCGGCGATCCAGGCCGGGCAGGCCCGGGCGTGCAGGAAGGCGGCGAAGCGCGGGGCGGTGGGCAGGCCCGCGTCCTGGCCCAGCACGGCCGAGAGCCTGAGCCAGGCGAGCGCGCCCGCCGCCCGGCCCTCGACGGTGACGGTCCCGCCCGGGCCCTGGACCTCGAAGGCGCAGGCCTCGCCGCGCTCGAAGAGGGCGCGCAGGCGGCGCGTGTGGTCGGGGTCGGCCCGCATGAGGGCGTTCAGCAGGGCCTGGGGGGTGGTTTCCGGCGGGGTTTCGGAGAGACCCAGGGCCTCGGCGCAGACAGCGAGGCTGTCCTCGCCCGAGGCCAGCAGGGCGTGGCCGTCCTCGACGGCGAGCAGGGCGGAATCGAAGGCCTCGGCCGAGGCGGTGGCGGCCTCGGCGCGGGTTTCCAGCGTGCGCACCCGGGCGGCGAGCGCGTCGACGCGCGCCTGGTTCTGGCGCCGCTGCGCCAGCGCCCACAGCACCGCGGAGATGGCCAGGGACACCGCGCCGGCCGCCGCCGCCAGGATCAGTTGGTCCGCGCTCATGGCCGCCCCGGCGAATCACTCCTGCCGGAGCTTACGGCATGACGGGCGGCGGGGAGAGGAGGTGTTCCGCCGGGGCCGGGGCGGCTAGAATGATGATGCATGACCATCCTCTACCCCGTCGCCGCCAACGCCGAGCAGGCCCTGTCGCGGCCCCTGGGCCGGGCCGCCCGCGAGAGCGACGCGCGGCGCCGGGCGGGCGGGGCGGTGGCGTTCACGACCGATCCGGCGGGCCCGGCCTTCCCGACGCGCGAGGCGGCGCTGGCGGCCTACGGCGAGCGGCTGGAGGACGCCGCGCCCGAGGACCGCTACTGCCAGCTCGTCGAGCAGGTCGCCGCCGAGGCGGGCCGCGTCCCGGCGCCGGCCGAGGCCACCTGCGAGGACGGCCGCCGCTGGCCGAGGCCCCCGCCGCCGCCCAGGACGGTGTGGCGGCTCACCGTCTCCTACTGGCGCATCCCCACCGCCGAGCGGCCGCTGGACCCGCCCCAGGCGCGGCAGGCGCGGCGCGCGAAGCAGGCGCTGGAGGCCGAGACCCTGCGGGCCATCGCGCGCTCGCCGCTCAGGCCCGTGAAGCCGCAGCAGCCGCTCGACATCGGCCTCTTCGAGACCCGCCTGCCCGAGGCGCCGCACATCGTGATGCCCGATGAGTGAGCCCGCCTTCGGCCGCGCGCCCAGCCTGGACGACCTGGCCCTGATGGCCGAGCGGGCCTTCGCCGAGCTGCCCGAGGGCTTCCGGCGGCTGGCGGGCGAGGTGGTGTTCCGGGTGGACGACTTCCCGCCCGACGAGGTGCTGGACGAGCTGGGGATCGAGGACGCCTTCGGCCTGACGGGCCTTTATCAGGGCGTCGACCTCGCACGGCGGTCGGTGTTCGACGCCCCCCAGCCCAGCCGGGTGTTCCTCTACCGCCGCCCGATCCTGGACGAGTGGGCCGAGCGGGGGGACGTGACCCTGGAGGAGCTCGTCACCCACGTGCTGGTCCACGAGATCGGCCACCACTTCGGCCTCTCGGACGGCGACATCGACGCCATCGAGGCGGCGGCGGAGTAGCGGAGCAGCGGCCGCCCCCTCCACCGCTTCGCGGTCCCCCTCCCCCCTGAAGGGGGAGGAAAGGGAAAGTGACGCTGCCGTCATTTAAATTGACTGATCGGTGTTCAGCCCGCATCCTCCGCGGCCGAAAGACGGGGTAAAGACCCGACGGAGGAGAAGCCATGGCCGCGGACGGCAACATCACCAAGGACATCATCTACGACGCCGTCGCGCCCGACGACTTCGAGTCGATGCTGGAACTGGACCGCTACAACGCGCGCTCCACGGCCTTCGACAAGATCATCAGCGCCACCCACGACCACTTCTGGGACCCGCTGGACCCCAAGTACATCGACTTCTCCACGCCCTTCGACATGGAGAACGAGATGATCCTGCCGGAGGACATGGTCGTCTCCCTGCAGACCAAGTACGTCTCGGACCGCCTGTCCGACCGCAAGGACCGCGTGCGGTTCGTCAACCAGTTCGCGCTGCGCACCTTCTCCTCGATCCTGCACGGCGAGCAGGGCGCGCTGAACCTGTCGGCCAGCCTGTGCCACGTGCTGAAGGACCAGGGCGCCCAGGAGTACGCGGCCAACCAGACCCGCGAGGAGGCCCGCCACGTCACGGCCTTCGCCAAGTACATCAAGGCCCGCTGGGGCCGGCCGGTGGAATGCGGCCCGACGCTGAAGGCCCTGCTGGTCGAGATCATCGGCAGCCCCGAGGTCTACAAGAAGATCATCGGCATGCAGATGCTGGTGGAGGGCCTGGCGATGGGCGCCTTCGCCACGGTCTTCAAGCTGACCAACGACCCCCTGGCCCGCCAGCTCACCCAGCTCGTGATGACCGACGAGGCCTTCCACCACAAGTTCGGGAAGATCTGGGCCGACCGGACCATCCCGCACCTGACGCCCCAGGAACACGAGATCATCGAGACCTGGGCGGCCCACTGCTTCCAGACCCTGCTGTTCAACCTGGTGGGCCCGTCCCAGCAGCGCAGCCTCTACGAGGAATTCGGCCTCGACCCCGACCGGGTGATCGCCGAGCTGGCCGAGATCATCACCGACGAGTCCCGCCGCGAGGGGATGAAGGAGCAGACCAACATCTTCCGCGTGCTGGTGAAGACCCTGGTCAACGCCGGGATCATCACCGACCGGACGCGGGCGTTCTACGCCATGTACGTCGACCTGGACGAGCTGAAGTCCGAGGGCGAGGGCATGGTGGGCGACGAGATCGCCGAGGAGGGCATCAAGTTCCTCCAGGAGATCAACTTCAAGGACCGCGCGAAGCAGATCCTCATCGCCGCCGAATAAGGCTCTCTCTCAAAGCCGCGAAAAAACAGGCGCCCGCCGGTCGGCCGACCGGCGGGCGTTCGCATTCCCGCAACAGAAGCGCCCAACAATGGCCAAGCGGCCGTTGCGTCTATATGTAGCGCCGCGCGCCGCACGCGGGGCGTTCAGTTCGACACCAGACGCGGGTATCGGTCCTAAGATGATCAAGCGCCTGATCCTCGCCGCCCTCTCCACGGTCGCGCTCGCCCTCGGCCTGGCCGCGCCGGCCAGCGCCGGCCCCGAGAAGATCGAGCTCACCAAGATGATGGGCCGCTGGTACGAGGTCGCCCGCGTCCCCAACAAGCTGCAGGACGGCTGCGAGGCCGGCGCCTCGGACTGGACGCCGCGCGAGGGCGGCTTCGCCGTGGTCCAGCGCTGCTGGAAGGACGGCGGCGGCCAGACCACCTGGAAGGCCAAGGCCACGGCCGACCCCTCCAACACCCGCATCAAGATGACCTTCTTCGGCGGGCTGGTCAGCCAGGACTACAAGGTGCTGGAGCACAAGCTGGACCAGGGCTGGCTGATCCTCGGCACCGCCAACGGCAAGTACCTGTGGCTGATGTCGCAGAAGCCCACCCTGCCGGCCGCCGTGAAGGCCCAGGCCGTCGCCCGCATCAAGCAGCTTGGCTACGACCCCGCCCGCCTGGAGTTCCCCGGCCCGCCGCGGAGCTGAGCGGCCGCTTGCATCCGGAACGTAGCCGGAACAAGCTAGAGGCCATGGACGTCTCCGTCACCGTCGTCTCCGTCTCGCGGCCCGAGACCACCGCCGCCGTCACGCGCGGGGCGGCCAGGTTCCTGACGGCGCTGGGCTATGCGCCGCTGGCGGAAGTGACCCTGCCGAACGGGCGGCGCGCCGACCTGATGGCGCTGGGGCCCAAGGGCGAGATCTTCATCGTCGAGGTGAAGTCGGGCGTGGAGGACTTCCGCACCGACCAGAAGTGGCAAGAGTACCTGCCCTATTGCGACGCCTTCGCTTTCGCGGTCAGCCCGGAGTTCCCGCGCGACATCCTGCCCGAGGCGCCGGGGCTGATCGTGGCCGACGGCTTCGGGGGCGCGATCCTGCGCGAGGCGCCGGCGGCGCCGCTGGCGGGGGCGCGGCGCAAGGCGCTGACCCTGGCGTTCGGGCGGCTCGCGGCGCTCCGGGCCGGGGGCGTGGAGGCGTTCGCGCTGTAGGGTGGGCGGGTACGTCTACATCCTGGCGAGCGCGCCCTATGGGACCCTCTATGTCGGCGTGACCAACGACATCGCCTTCCGCACCTGGCAGCACCGCGAGGGAACCGGCAGCGCCTTCTGCCGCAGGTACGGCGTCCACCGGCTCGTGCACTACGAGCTGTTCGACGACATCTCGAACGCCATCCATCGCGAGAAGCGGCTGAAGAAGTGGCCGCGGCGTTGGAAGATCAACCTGATCGAGGCGGGCAATCCGGCCTGGCGGGACCTGTACGAGACGCTGAACCTTTAGGTGGCTCGGCTTGGGTCCCCCGGATCGCCCTGGCGGGCGACCGGAGGATGACGGTTTGGGGGGTGCGCATTCAGTTCGTCATCCCACGGTCAGCCGAAGGCTGATCCGGGGGACCCAAGCGGCGGATCGACATGGATCGGGCGTTGGGCTTTTAGGGCGGCGGGCTCAGCTTGGGTCCCCCGGATCGCCCTGGCGGGCGACCGGAGGATGACGGCGGGGAGGTAGAGCCCTATCGCTGGGCCAGCCAGGGACGGCTGATCTTCTTGGGCACGACCATCGTCCAGGCTTCGACCACGAGGTCGGCGACCTCCCGGGGGTCGAGGGCGGCGAGGTCGACGTAGGCCCAGCGCAGGGCGCCGGCGACGAAGGGGGTGAAGACCTCGGGGCGGGCCTCGAAGAGGAGCTCCTGATGGTTCCGGTCGAGCTTCATGATCACCCGGCCGCGCGTGGTCTGGACGAAGCCCTTGGTCCCCACCCGGAACAGCGGCTCGCCGTACCAGTGGTCCTCCTCGGCGCCCGGCAGGGGCGCGGCGGCGGCGCGGACGTCGTCCCAGGCGGCCACGAGCTACCGGGGCGCGCGCTTGGCCAGGATCCGCTGGAGGGTGCGGCGGTGCATGTTGAGGCGCCGGGCGGTCTCGGAGACGTTGTGGTTGCAGAGCTCATAGACCCGCTGGATGTGCTCCCAGCGGACGCGGTCGGCGCTCATGGGGTTTTCGGGCGGCGCCGGGGCCTCGCCGCCCCGGGCCAGCAGGGCGCGGGCCACGTCGTCGGCGTCGGCGGGCTTGGAGAGGTAGTCCACGGCGCCGGCCTTCACCGCCTGGACCGCCGTGGCGATGTTGCCGTAGCCGGTCAGCATGATGATCTTGGCGTCGGGGCGGGCGTCGCGCACGGCCTCGACGACCTTCAGGCCCGAGCCGTCCTCCAGGCGCATGTCGAGCACGGCGTAGGCCGGCGGCCGGGCGCGCACGGCGGCGATGGCCTCGGCGACGCTGCCGACCAGGGTGGGTTCGAACCCCCGCTGCTCCAGCGCCCGGCCGAGGCGGGTCCGCAGGGGCGCGTCGTCGTCGAGCACCAGCAGGGACTTGTCGGGGAGCGCGGCGATGTCGGCGGAAAGGTCGGTCATGCTCGGACCCCGACTGGGGCTCCCTCACCTGATTATGCGGCAGTCTGTCGCAGCTAAACGCATCTTCGCAAGCTTGGCTGCGACATAAGTCAAACCGCCTCGATGGTCCGGCGCGGCCAGCGCGCGGAGACGACCGCCCCGCGCGGGCGGCCGTTCTGGAACGTGACCTGGGCCCCGGTCCGTTCCAGCAGCGTCTTGGCGATGAAGAAGCCCAGGCCCATGCCGACATGGCCGGTGCGTCCGCCCTCCACCCCCTGGCGGCTGGTGACGTAGGGCTCGCCCAGCTTGGCCAGGATCTCGGGCGAGAAGCCGGGGCCGTCGTCGCGCACCTCGATCGAGACGCTGTCGGCGTCGAAGCGGGCGGTGACCAGCACCTCGGAGGCGGCGAAGTCGACCGCGTTCTCCACGAACGAGGTCATGGCGTGGGCGATCTCGGGCAGGCGGCGGATGTCGGGAGTCTTCACCCCCTTCGCCCCCGTGACGATGGCCTCGACGCGGACGTCCTTCACCCCGGTGTGCGGCTCGATGACCTCCTGGACGAGCTGGCGCAGGGAGAGGCGCTCGTGGACCTCGTCGGAGGTCTTGTCGGGCGTCTCGGTGAGGCGGCGCAGGATCTCGCGGCAGCGCTCGGCCTGGACGATCAGCAGCTCGGCGTCCTCCTTGCACTGGGGCGTGGGCGCCTCGCGGGCCATCTCCTTGGCGACGATGGAGATGGTGGCGAGCGGCGTCCCCAGCTCGTGGGCGGCGGCGGCGGCGAGCGCGCCCAGGGCCGAGAGCCGCTGCTCGCGCGACAGCACCGCCTGGGTGACGTCGAGGGCCAGCGCCATGCGGCCGGCCTCGGCGGCGGCCTGGCGGACGTAGCCGGCGATCAGGGCCATGCCGGCGACGTTGGCGAGCGCGGCGGCGTAGCGGTACTCGATGGACAGGCGCGGCGCGGGCGTGAGCGGCAGGCCGAACTCGGCCAGGCCCAGCGAGGCCAGCGCCGCGAGGACGCCCAGCGCCAGCAGCGGGGCCCGGGGCAGGGTGGCCGCCGCCAGGGTCACCGGCAGGATCAGCAGCACCACGAAGGGATTCGCCGTTCCGCCGACCAGGGCCATGAAGAGGGCGATCTGCACGATGTCGACGGCCAGGTGGCCGGCGGCCTCGCGGTCGCCCATCACCCGCTGCAGGGGCTGGGCGACGCTGGTCAGCAGGTTCACCCAGGCCCCGACCCCGATGGTCGCCAGGGCGAGCGTCAGCGGCGGGGCGTAGCCGAGGCCGAGGATGAGCGCCGCCAGCAGCAGGAGCTCGCCCGTCAGCACCAGCCAGCGCAGGGCGACGAGGGTGCGCACCCGAAGACGGCTGCGGCGGACGTTGGCGCCGTCCCAGACGCCTTGCGCCGCCTGGGCCTGGGCCCTATCGAGGCCGTCGGGGTCCGACCCGGCCGTCGCCGCCTGCAAGGCCGGTGAAGCCATCTGGGACGTCATCGGATCAGGCTCGCCCGGCGCGGCCGGGCCGCAAGGCAAGGGAAGCTCGCATGTCCAGGCGCGTCCTCGCGCTCGTCGCGGTCTTGGCTCTGGCGCTCGCCATCCTCACCGGTCTCGCCGTCAAACAGGGCGTCCTCGGACCCAAGGAGCAAACCGCCGCCGTCGGCGGGCCGTTCCAGCTGGTCGACCAGACGGGACGCACGGTCGACGAGGACGTGCTGAAGGGCAAGTGGAGCGCGGTGTTCTTCGGCTTCACCCACTGCCCGGACATCTGCCCCACGACCCTGTTCGAACTGGGGGAGGTAGAGAAGCAGCTGGGCCCGAAGGCGAACGACTTCCAGGCGGTGTTCATCTCGGTGGACCCCGAGCGCGACACGCCGGCGCAGGTGGCGGCCTATGTGAAGAACGACGCCTTCCCGAAGCGCCTGATCGGGCTCACCGGGACCCTGGCCCAGACCGACCGGGCGGCCAAGGCCTACCACGTCTACTACCAGAAGGTCGGCGAGGGCGACGACTACACGGTCAACCACGCCTCCTACACCTATCTGATGAGCCCCAAGGGCCGGTTCGTCTGCGTCCTGGCCTACGAGCTGACGCCCGAGCAGGTGACGGCCAAGATCGAGGCGGCCATGAAGGCGGGCCCCAACGCCACGAGCTGCTGAGGCGACGCCCGCCCCTCCCCCGCGAAGCGAGAGGGAGAGGGCAGGGAGAGGGACGGCTCGGGCGAATGATCCAGCGCGGGCGAGGGGGCGGGTCCTGCGCCGGCCCTCTCCTTTATCCTCTCCCTCTCCGCTGCGCGGGGGGAGAGGAGACTTCGGCGCGATGCTCCCTCTCCGCCGCGCCTGGGGCTCGCCCCCGCCACCAATCGCTCTTCCCCCGGCTTGAGGCCGGGGTCGGCGATCGGTCCCCCTCCCGCCGCTGCGCGGGAGAGGTAAGGAAGAAGGTGGACCTCGTTTACGCTTCGCGTGTTATGCTGCGGCGCACAATAAGGGGGCCCGATGCTCTACTCCCTCTATGAGGCCGGCTACTACGCCTCGACGCCGCTACGGTTCGCCGCGCTCGCGAACCGGCAGTTCTGGAGCTCGCCGCTCAATCCGGCGGCCGACACCGAGGTCGGCCGGCGGCTGTTCGCCGTCTCGGACCTCTACGCCAACCTGACCCGGCGCTACGGCAAGCCCGCCTGGGGGATCGACAGCGTCGAGATCGACGGCCAGCCGGTGCGGGTGCGCGCGGTGGAGGTGTGGTCGACGCCCTGGTGCAAGCTGACCCACTTCGTGCGCGACATGTCGGACATGCGCCGGGCCGGGCGCCGCAGCCTGGAGCCGGCGGTGCTGATCGCGGCCCCGCTGTCGGGCCACTACGCCACCCTGCTGCGCGGCACCGTGCAGGCCTTCCTGCAGGACCATGAGGTCTTCATCACCGAATGGGTCAACGCCCGCGACGTGCCGGTGCTGGAAGGCCGCTTCGACTTCCACGACTACATCGACCACGTCCGCGAGATGCTGCGCGTGCTGGGCCCCCGGCCGCACGTGGTGGCGGTCTGCCAGCCGGGCCCGCCGGTGCTGGCCGCCGTGGCCCTGATGAGCGAGGACGGCGAGGAGAGCCGCCCGGCCTCGATGACCTTCATGGGCTCGCCGATCGACGCGCGCCTGTCGCCCACCGTGACCAACCGGCTGGCCGAGGAGCGGCCGTTCGCCTGGTTCCAGTCCAACATGGTCTACACCGTGCCCGGGCCCTATCCGGGCGTGGGGCGGCGCGTCTATCCGGGCTTCGTCCAGCTCGCCAGCTTCATGTCCATGAACCTGGAGAAGCATCAGGAGGCGCACCGGCGCTACCTGGCGCACCTGATGGACGGCGACGGGGATAGCGCCGACAAGCACCTGGAGTTCTACGACGAGTACCTCTCGGTGCTGGACCTGACCGAGGAGTTCTACCTGCAGACGGTGGACGTGGTGTTCCAGCGCTACCTGCTGCCGAAGGGCGAGCTGGTCCATCGCGGGCGCCCCGTGCGGCCCGACCTGATCGGCGACGTGGGCCTGATGACCGTCGAGGGCGAGAACGACGACATCTCGGGCATCGGCCAGACCCAGGCCGCTCATGACCTGTGCTCCGGCATTCCCGCGACGCTGAAGGAGGACTGGGTGCAGCCGCACGTCGGCCACTACGGCGTCTTCAACGGCAAGCGTTTCCGCGAGGAGATCTATCCGCGCGTGCGGGCGTTCATCCGCCGCATGGAAGACGCCCGCGACCGGTCGCAAGCGGCCGCCTGAACCCCTAGATTAGGCCGGTGAGTCCCTTCGGCCGAGGTTTCGCTGACGGAGACCGGCTGGAGGTGGCCGGAGCGACGGTGCGCCTGCGCGTGCACCGCCGTGCCCGGCGCGTGTCGCTGCGGCTCGACCGCACCCGGCGCGAGATCGTGGCCACCGCGCCCTCCCAGCGCCGCCTGCCCGAGGCGGCGGCCTTCGCCCAGGAGCGGGCCCAGTGGATCGCCGAGCGGCTGGCCGAGCTGCCGCCCGCCGCGCCGTTCGCGCCGGGGATGCTGATCGACGTGTTCGGGACGCCGGTGCGGCTGGAGGCCGGGTCGGGCCGGGCCCGCTGGATCGAGCCCGAGGACGGGTCGACCCCGCGCATCGCCGCCATGGGCGAGGGCGAGGGCTATGCGCGCGCCGTGGTCCTGGTCCTGAAGCGCCGGGCGCTGGCCGTGCTGACCGAGCGGACCGCCGTCCACTGCGAGGCCCTGGGGGTCGAGGTCCCGAAGGTGAGCGTGGCCGACGCCAAGTCGCGCTGGGGCTCGTGCCGCCCGGCGACCCGGGGGCTGCCGGCCTCGATCCGCTATTCCTGGCGCCTGGCCCTGGCCCCCTTCGAGGTGGCCGACTACGTCGCCGCCCACGAGTGCGCCCACCTGCTGGAGCTGAACCACGGCCCCCGTTTCTGGGCCCATGTCCGGAGCCTCGTGGGCGACGAGCGCCGCCACCGGTCCTGGCTCAGGGCCGAGGGGGCCAGGCTGCACGCCTTCGGGCGGTAGGCCTCCCTCCCTCAATGGGCAGGGACAGCTCGCCGCAGGCGAGCAGGGTGGGGAGGCCAATCCCCGGGCTCCGCGTCCGGTCGACACTTCCTCACCCGTCTCGCTGCGCTCGCCACCCCCCACGAGGGGGAGGGAAGGGCTCGTCAGAACGGGACCTCTTCGCGCGGGCGGGGGGCCGGCTGGTCGAATTCCGAGGGCGGGGGCTGCTTGCGGTCGCCGCCGAAGAAGTCGGTGACGCCGTCGATGAGGTCGCCGATCGGGTCGGGCTCGGGCGGCGGGGGCGGCGTGCTGCCGGGGATCGGCTGGACCTTCAGCCGGGGCAGGGCCGCGGTCATGTAGTCCTTCCAGATGCCGGCCGGCGCGCCGCCGCCGGTCACCCGGCGCATGGGCCTGTTGTCGTCCTTGCCGACCCAGACGGCGGTGACGAAGCCGCCCGTGTAGCCGACGAACCAGGCGTCGCGGTAGTCGCTGGTGGTGCCGGTCTTGCCGGCGAGGTCGTAGCCGCCGACGTTGGCGCGCGTCCCGGTGCCATGCTGCACCACCTGGCGCATCATCTGGTTCATGTAGGCGAGCGCCGGCTGGCCGATGACCGCCTGGCGCGGCGGGCGGTCCATGCTGTGGTCGTAGAGCACCCGGCCGGTGGCGGTGCGGATGCGCTCGATGCCGTAGCCCTTGGCGAGGAAGCCGCCGTTGGCGAAGGGGGCGTAGGCCTGGGCCATCTCCAGCGGGCTGACCTCGACGGCGCCCAGCGCCATGGAGGGGTCGAGCTGGATGTTGGAGGTGATGCCGAGACGCCGGGCGGTGGCGGCGACGTTGGCGGTGCCGACCTCGTTGGCGAGCCGCGCGGCCACGGTGTTCACCGACTGCTGCAGGGCGGTCTGGAGGGTGATGGGCCCGAGGTACTCGCCCGTGTAGTTGCGGGGCTCCCAGTTTCCGATCTTCACCGGCTCGTCCACCACGGGCGTGTCGGGCGTGCGGCCGGCCTCCATGGCGGTGAGGTAGACGAACGGCTTGAAGGCCGAGCCCGCCTGGCGCCGGGCCATGGTCGCCCGGTCGAACTGGGTCTGGAGGTAGTTGGTCCCGCCGACGTAGGCGCGGATGCGGCCCTCGCCGTCGATGGAGACGAGCGCCCCCTGCTCGACGCCCGAGCCCTTGGCGGCCTCGACCCCGCGCTGGACCGCCTGCTCGGCGGCGGCCTGGATCGGCAGGTCGAGGGTGGTCTCGACCACCAGGTCCTCGGTGGGTTCGCCGACGAGGGCGCGGACCTGATCGTCGACCCAGTCGGTGAAGTACTGGGCCCGCTGGTTGGCCAGCACGGGATTGACCCGGACCTTGGTGCGGAAGGCCTCGTCGCGCTCCTGCGGCGTGATGAAGCGGTTCTCGACCATCTCGTCCAGCACGATGGTGGCGCGGCGCGCGGCCCGGTCGGTGGCCGAGACCGGCGAATAGCGCGAGGGACCCTTCATCATCCCGGCCAGGAGGGCGGCCTCGCCGAGGGTCAGCTTCTCGGCCGGCTTGCCGAAGTAGCGCTGGGAGGCGGCCTCGATGCCGTAGGCGCCGGCCCCGAAGTAGACCCGGTTCAGGTAGAGCTCGAGGATCTGCTTCTTGGAGAACCGCGCCTCCAGCCAGACGGCCAGGATCAGCTCCTGGGCCTTGCGCCGGTAGGTCTGGTTGGGGGTCAGGAAGAGGTTGCGGGCGAGCTGCTGGGTGATGGTCGAGCCGCCGCGCAGCGGCCCGCCCTGGCCCCGGTGGGTCCAGTTGTAGACCTGGCTGCGGGCGATGCCCCAGGGATTGAAGCCGAAGTGCCAGTAGTACCAGCGGTCCTCGATGGCGATGAACGCCTCGGGCACGTACTTTGGCAGGCGGTCGAGGTCGACGGGCGGGGCGTACTGGCTGCCGCGCACGGCCACCAGCGCGCCCGAGCGGTCGAGGTAGGACACCGAGGGCTGGCGCTTGACGTCGTAGAGCGTGGAGGTGTCGGGCAGGTCGACGGCGAAGACCGCGAAGAAGGCCACCAGGAAGATCAGGCCCCAGACGCCCAGCACGAGCACCCAATAGATCAGCGCCTGCAGGGGCGAACGTTTGTCGCGAGGCGGGCGCGATCCGCGGCCGCCCTGTCCCGCATTGGCCATGTGTGCGTCGTCCTACCGAATTCGAGGCCGCCCCAGCCCGGCGCCTGCTTAACCCGGGGGAACGGAACGCCCAACAAGATTGACGAGATGTGAACGGCGCGGGGGGTCTGCATTCCCGCATAGCGGCGTTGCGCAAATAGCGGTTGCGCGACCGATCTTAACACCGTTATCTTTACGTTGCTCAGTTCGTCGTGCGCCGCAGGTGGGGATACCTGCGGCGAATCCACTCGGCGGGCGGGGCCGGCGTCACCTGAGCAGGGCGCCGTCACTCCCCGAAACGCTGGAGGGCTCGATGAAGCTCCATACCTTCGCGGCTGTGTGCGCCGCTTTCACCACCCTGACCGCCGGCTCCGCCTTCGCGGCTGAATCCGTCACCGCCAAGCTGCAGGCCCCGGTGGCCGAGAAGACCAAGTTCATCGCCGGCGGCGCGATGTTCGCCTGCGAAGGCGACACCTGCATCGCCACCGCGCCGACCTCGCAGACCTTCGCGACGTCGACCTGCAAGACGGTCGCCGACAAGGTGGGCCCGGTGGCCGCCTTCTCCGGCCGCAAGTCCCTGGACGAGGCGCGCCTCGCCGACTGCAACGCCAAGGCCCTGGCCAAGGCCGCCGGCGGCGCGCAGCTCGCCAAGCAGTAAGCCTTCAAGTCTCCCAGCAGTCTCTAGTCGAGCTCTGTTGCGAACTGGGCCGCCGGGCTTCCCGGCGGCCCTTTTTCGTCTTGGCCGGGACTTCCGGCCAAGGTGACGTTGCGGCGCCCCCGCGGGCTTTAGGCGGGCTTAATTGACGCCCCCCCGTCCCCCTCGGTTGCAGCGCAAAACATCGCGTGCTAACTGGCGCGCGGCTGACGGCCAGGGGTCTTTCGGGCTTCTTGGCCCGCTGTGCTTTTTCCTGAGCACTTCCAAGCCTTTAGGCTGCCGCGGACGCTCCGTTGGCGGCACATGAAACGCACCGGGCGAGTTTTAAGTGGCGGACGACTCCAAGGCTACGAATGTGGGCGAACGATACGCCCAGGCCCTGTTCGATCTGGCGACCGAGCAGAAAAAGGTCGCCGCGGTCGAGGCCGACCTGAAATCGCTGAAGGCCGCGATCGCCGACAGCCGCGACCTGCGCGCGCTGCTGGCCTCGCCCGCGTTCGACGCGGACGACAAGCGCAAGGGCCTGACCGCGATCGCCGACAAGGCGAAGTTCGACGCGGTGACCAAGAAGTTCCTGGGCCTGCTGGCCGTGAACGGCCGCGCCTCGGCGCTGTCGGCGGTGATCGCGGCCTTCGAGCGCCTGGCCGCCGAGGCCCGCGGCGCCGTCTCGGCCGAAGTCGTCACCGCCCTGCCGCTGTCGTCGGCCCAGGCCAAGGGCGTGGCCGCCGCGCTGCGCCAGGCGCTCGGCAAGGACCCCGAAATCACGACCCGCGTCGATCCCGCTCTCCTGGGCGGCATCAAGGTGAAGGTCGGTTCCCGCCTCTTCGACGCTTCGCTCCGTTCGAAGCTCGACTCCCTGAAATTCGCCCTCAAGAGAGCGTAAAGCCCATGGATATCCGCGCCGCCGAAATCTCGGCCATCCTGAAGTCGCAGATCGCCAACTTCGGCGAGGAAGCCGACGTCTCCGACGTCGGTTCGGTGCTGTCGGTCGGCGACGGCATCGCCCGCGTCTACGGCCTCGACAACGTGCAAGCCGGTGAAATGGTGGAGTTCCCCTCCGCCGGCGTGAAGGGCATGGCCCTGAACCTCGAGCGCGACAACGTCGGCATCGTGATCTTCGGCGAGGACCGCGCCATCAGCGAGGGCGACGAAGTCCGCCGCCTGGGCGAGATCGTGGACGTGCCGGTGGGCAAGGGCCTGCTGGGCCGCGTCGTCAACCCGCTGGGCGAGCCGATCGACGGCAAGGGCCCGATCAAGAACGTGGCCGAGCGCCGCCGGGTGGACGTGAAGGCCCCGGGCATCATTCCGCGGAAGTCGGTGCACGAGCCGGTGCAGACGGGCCTGAAGGCCATCGACACCCTGATCCCCGTCGGCCGCGGCCAGCGCGAGCTGATCATCGGCGACCGCCAGACCGGCAAGACCGCCGTGGCGATCGACACCATCCTGAATCAGAAGCAGGTCAACGCCACCGGCGACGAGAGCCAGAAGCTCTATTGCATCTACGTGGCCATCGGTCAGAAGCGCTCGACCGTCGCCCAGATCGTGAAGACCCTCGAGGAGCGCGGCGCCCTCGACTACACCATCGTCGTCTCGGCCACGGCCTCGGAGCCGGCCCCGCTGCAGTTCCTGGCCCCGTTCGCCGGCTGCGCCATGGGCGAGTGGTTCCGCGACAACGGCATGCACGCCGTCATCATCTATGACGACCTTTCCAAGCAGGCCGTCGCCTACCGCCAGATGTCGCTGCTGCTCCGCCGTCCGCCGGGCCGCGAAGCCTATCCGGGCGACGTGTTCTACCTGCACTCCCGCCTGCTGGAGCGCGCGGCGAAGCTGAACGAGGACAACGGCCTGGGCTCGCTGACCGCCCTGCCGATCATCGAGACGCAGGCCAACGACGTGTCGGCCTACATCCCGACCAACGTGATCTCGATCACCGACGGCCAGATCTTCCTCGAGACGGACCTGTTCTTCCAGGGCATCCGCCCGGCGGTGAACGTCGGCATCTCGGTGTCGCGCGTGGGCTCCTCGGCCCAGATCAAGGCCATGAAGACCGCCGCCGGCCCCATCAAGGGCGAGCTCGCCCAGTACCGGGAAATGGCCGCCTTCGCGAAGTTCGGCTCGGACCTCGACGTCGCCACCCAGCGCCAGCTGGCGCGCGGCGAGCGCCTGACCGAGCTGCTGAAGCAGCCCCAGTACTCGCCGCTGGCGGTGGAAGAGCAGGTCGTGTCGGTCTACGCCGGCACGCGCGGCTACCTCGACAAGGTCCCGACCGCCCAGGTCGGCCGCTTCGAGGCCGAGCTGCTCAGCCACATGCACGCCAAGCACCAGGACATCCTGGACGCGATCCGCACCAAGAAGGACCTCGGCCCGGTGGAAGATCAGCTGAAGGCCGCCCTGGCCGCCTTCGCCGAATCCTTCGCCTAAGCGCACGCGGACCTGGGAGCGAGTAGCCGGCGATGGCCAGCCTCAAGGAGATGCGCAATCGGATCGGAAGCGTGAAAGCCACGCAGAAGATCACGAAGGCGATGCAGATGGTGGCGGCGGCGAAGCTGCGCAAAGCGCAGGACGCCGCCCAGAACGCGCGGCCCTACGCCCAGCGCATGGCGGCCGTCATCGCCAACCTCGCCGCCGGCGTGTCCGGCGACGGGGCGCCGAAGCTGCTCGTCGGCACCGGCTCGGACCAGCGCCACCTGGTGGTGGTCGCGACCTCGGACCGCGGCCTGGCCGGCGGCTTCAACTCATCGATCGTCCGCGCCGCGCGCGAGAAGATCAACAGCCTGTCGGCCCAGGGCAAGGACGTCAGCGTCCTGACCATCGGCCGCAAGGCGCGCGACCAGCTCCGCCGCCTGGCCGGCGACCGGCTGATCGAGGCCTTCGAAGCCGGCTCCAACCCGTCGCTGGCCGTCGCCGAGGAGGTCTCGGCCAAGGTCCAGGAGCTGTTCGAGGCGGGCAAGGTGGACGTCGTCCACCTGATCTTCTCGCAGTTCCGTTCGGTGGTGGCGCAGGTCCCGACCGTGCGCCAGCTCATCCCGGCCGAGGTCGCCGAGGGCGGCGCCCCGCTGGACCTGAAGGGCGCCAGCTACGAGTACGAGCCCGGCGAGGAGGAGATCCTCGAGACCCTGCTGCCGCGCAATGTCACCACGCAGCTGTTCTCGGCCATGCTGGAGAACCAGGCCGGCTTCTTCGCCGCCCAGATGACCGCGATGGACAACGCGACCCGCAACGCCGGCGACATGATCGCCAGCCTCACCCTGCAATACAACCGTTCACGCCAGGCGCAGATCACCAAGGAGCTGATCGAGATCATCTCCGGCGCCGAGGCGCTCTAGTCACCGAAAGAGCCCGCCATGTCTGAAGCTGCTGTCGCCAAGAAGCCCGCCAAGAAGGCCCCGGCCAAGAAGGCCGCCGCCCCGAAGGCTCCCGCCGCCGCCTCCGCCGCGAAGGGCGTCGCCACGGGCAAGATCGTCCAGGTCATCGGCGCCGTCGTCGACGTCGAGTTCGAAGGCCACCTGCCGGCGATCATGAACGCGCTCGAGACCTCCAACACCGACCAGCGGACCGGCCAGCCCTTCCGCCTGGTGCTCGAGGTCGCCCAGCACCTGGGCGAGAACACCGTGCGCACCATCGCCATGGACACCACCGAGGGCCTGACCCGCGGCCAGCCGGTGACCGACACGGGCGCCTCGATCAGCGTGCCGGTGGGCCCGGGCACGCTCGGCCGCATCATGAACGTCATCGGCGAGCCGATCGACGAGGCCGGCCCGATCAAGACCACCACCTACTCGCCCATCCACCGCGAGGCCCCGAGCTTCGCGGAGCAGTCCACCTCGGCCGAGGTGCTGGTCACGGGCATCAAGGTCATCGACCTGATGTGCCCCTACACCAAGGGCGGCAAGATCGGCCTGTTCGGCGGCGCCGGCGTCGGCAAGACCGTGACGATGCAGGAGCTGATCAACAACATCGCCAAGGCCTACGGCGGTTACTCCGTGCTGGCCGGCGTGGGCGAGCGGACCCGTGAAGGGAACGACCTCTACCACGAGATGATCGAGTCCAACGTGAACGTGGACCCGAAGAAGACCGGCTCGACCGAAGGCTCCAAGTGCGCCCTCGTGTACGGCCAGATGAACGAGCCGCCGGGCGCCCGCGCCCGCGTCGCCCTGACCGGCCTGACCCAGGCCGAGTACTTCCGCGACGTGGAAGGCAAGGACGTGCTGCTGTTCGTCGACAACATCTTCCGCTTCACCCAGGCGGGCGCCGAAGTGTCGGCCCTGCTGGGCCGCATCCCCTCGGCCGTGGGCTACCAGCCGACGCTGGCCACCGAGATGGGCAACCTGCAGGAGCGCATCACCTCGACCAACAAGGGCTCGATCACCTCGGTGCAGGCCATCTACGTGCCCGCCGACGACCTGACCGACCCCGCGCCGGCCACCTCGTTCGCCCACCTGGACGCGACGACGGTGCTGAGCCGCGACATCGCCGCCCAGGCCATCTTCCCGGCCGTTGACCCGCTGGACTCCACCTCGCGGATCATGGACCCGCTGGTGATCGGCGAGGAGCACTACCAGGTCGCCCGCCGCACGCAGGAGATCCTGCAGCAGTACAAGGCCCTGAAGGACATCATCGCCATCCTGGGCATGGACGAGCTGTCGGAAGAGGACAAGCTGACCGTGGCCCGCGCCCGGAAGATCCAGCGCTTCCTCTCGCAGCCGTTCCACGTGGCCGAGCAGTTCACCAACACGCCCGGCGCCTTCGTCGAGCTGAAGGACACCATCCGCTCGTTCAAGGCGATCTGCGACGGCGAGTACGACCACCTGCCGGAAGCGGCCTTCTACATGGTGGGCACCATCGAGGAAGCGGTCGCCAAGGCCGAGAAGCTGGCCGCGGAAGCGTAAGGACCGATGGCCGAAAAGCTCCACTTCTCGCTGGTCTCTCCCGAGCGCGAGCTCTTCTCGGGCTCGGTGGACCAGGTCGATGCGCCGGGGTCGGAAGGCGACTTCGGCGTGCTGGCCAACCATGCGCCGTTCATGACGGCGCTGAAGGAAGGCCAGGTCCGCGTCTACAACGATGGCAAGGTCATCGTGTACGACGTGCGCGGCGGCTTCGCCGACGTGACGCCGGAAGGCCTCACGATCCTGGCCGAGCACGCCTCGGAAGCCGCGTAACGAGGCGCCCGGCGTCGCGCCGCATCGTCGGCGCCGTCGGGCCTTGCTTCGGGCGCGAGCCTAAAGTTTGATGCCGGCCGAAAAGTCAGGGGAACCGTCCATGCGTATCGCCATCTCCAGCCTGATCCTCGCCGCCGGTCTCGCGACCGCCGCCCAGGCGCAGGACGCCGCCCAACCCACCGCTCCGGCCGCGCCGGCTCCGGCCGCCGACCAGGCCGCCCCGGCGCCGGCCCCCGCCGAGCCGCCCGCCGCCCCGGCTCCCGCCGCCGCGCCGGCGCCGACCCTGCCGACCACCGGCGACGGCGCCGCGGTCATCGCGGTGCTCGACAGCGTCTGCGTGCCCGCCGTGCGCGGCCAGAAGCTGGACGACCTGGCCAAGGCCCAGGGCTTCAAGCAGAACCGCCGCGACATGACCTGGTCCAAGCCCCTGGGCGGGAACAAGGCCTACCAGGTCATCCTGTTCCCGCAGGGCTCGAACAAGGACTCCTGCTTCGGCGAGGTCCACTTCGCCGTCGGCCAGGACGCCCCGATCACCCAGGCGCTGAACGTCTGGGCCTTCGTCCACCAGCCGCCGCTGGACCCGACCGCCAACTACACCCAGCCGGTCGACCCGGACGGCCTGACGCGCGTGCGCCGCTCGTGGGAGAACGTGCAGTCGAATTCGTCGACGGGCCTGAACATCTCGACCGTCCGCAAGCCGGACGGCAGCCCGGTCAACAAGGCCTACGACCTGGCGACCTTTCAGTACCAGGAACGCAAGTTCTAGGATCGGTCCCGACCCTGTCGCGATCCGAAAGCGCCGGCGACCCCCGGCGCTTTCTTTTTGGGCGCTTTCTTTTTGGGGAGGCCGTCATGGCGTGGGTGATCCTCTTCGTCGCCGGACTGTTCGAGGTCGGCTGGGCGATCGGTCTCAAGTACACCGAGGGCTTCACGCGCCCGTGGCCGACGGTGTTCACCGGGGTCAGCCTCGTGGCCAGCATGGGCCTGCTGGGGCTGGCGGTGCGCAGCCTGCCGATCGGCACCGCCTATGCGGTCTGGACCGGCATCGGCGCGGCCGGGACGGTGATCCTGGGCGTCCTTCTGTTCAAGGAGCCGGCCACGGTCGCGCGCCTCGCCTGCGTGGGCCTGATCCTGGCGGGGATCGTGGGCCTGAAGCTGGTGACGAAGGACGGCTAGGACCGGCCGAAGGCGGGCGGAGGGGGCCTGATGGCGAACCCGGCGCTTCCGGCAAGCCTCCTCCCCCGATGGAGGAGGAGAGGGGGCGTCCGGCTTAAGCCGCCGCGCGGGCGTCGGCCTGCAGCCAGGCGATCGCCGCCTGGGCGACATGCTCCCAGCCGGGCTCGCCGATCAGCCAATGGCTCATGCCCGGCATCGGCCGGAAGGCGCCGCCGATGCGCTGGGCGGTCTGGCGCACCGTGCCAGGCGGATGGACCACGTCGTTCTCGCCGGCGAACACCAGGGCGGGCGTCGGCAGCGGTCCCGGCCCCACGCTGGTGGTCATGAAGGGATCGAGCCACCAGTTCAGCACCTCGCGCAGCGCCCGGGCGCTCTCGGGACCGATGCGGGCGAGGATGGCCTCGCGCTCGCGCGGGGGCACGCGGTCCAGGCTGTGGCTGCGCATCAGGCCGCGGTCGGGGGCCACCGCGCCGGACCAGAACGGGTCGAGCAGGCTGACGCCGACGGCCGTGAACGCCTCCTCGACCGTGGAGCCCGGCACGCCCCAGGGCGAGGACGGGGCCAGCAGCACCAGGGCCCGGGCCTCGATCCGCCGGGCCGCCATCTGGCAGACCAGGCCGCCCAGGGAATGGCCCACCAGCACCGGCCGTTCGGGCAGGCCCTCGCAGTAGCGCGCGAGATCGGCGGCGTAGTCGGCCATGGAGACGCCCGCCACGGCGCCCGGTTCGGCGTCCGGGCCGTGGCCGCGCAGGTCCGGCGCGAGCACGCGCCAGCCCCGATCCTCGAAGGGACCCTTGAACCGCTCGAAGGCCCAGGCGCCGCAGAAGGCCCCGTGGACCATCACCACTGTCGTCATGCCGCCTCGCTCCCCCCGGAGCCGATCTTTCGGGGGACAGTCTAGACGGAAAACCCGGGGAGAGGTCCAGGTTTCAGGCCGCGTCCTAGGCCGCGCTCTCCCCCTCCGGCCGCGGGGCGGCGAAGGGTCCGAAGGCGCGGATCACCTGCTCGTAGGCGCGGCGCTTGAACGGCACCACGAGATCGGCGGCCTCGGCCAGGTAGCCCCAGCGCCAGGCGTCGAACTCGGGCTCGTGGTGGGCGGCGAGGTCGAACTCGGCCTCCTCGCCGTCGAAGCGGAAGGCGAACCACACCTGCCGCTGGCCCTTGAAGCCGCGCCAGGCCTTGGGCCCGCCCATGCCTTCCGGGAAGTCGTAGACGATCCAGCCGTCGGTGCGGCCGAGCTGGGTGATGGTGACCGCGCCGGTCTCCTCGGCGAGCTCGCGCCGGGCGGCGGCCTCGACGTCCTCGCCGTCGTCTATGCCCCCTTGCGGGAACTGCCAGTTGTAGGGCTCGGGCGCGCCGGCGCGGCGGCCCAGCCACACCCGGCCGTCGGGGTGGAAGAGCACGACGCCGACATTGGGACGGTAGCTGGAAAGGTCGGTCATCTGCGGGTCATGAGCGCCGAGGCGGGGGCGAGCTGATAGCCCCTCTGTTCCACCTCGGAAGCCCAACGCGCAACCTTCTCCAGGGTTACCGGATAGGCGAAGCCCGAGCCCAGCGCCTGGCCCCGCTGCAGGGCGCCGGCCTCCAGCGCCAGGAGCTGCTGGTCGATGGCGGGTCCGGAAAGCCGGTCGTCGATGACCCGCTCGGCCGTGGCGCGCGGGACGCCGCCGCCCCGCCGGGCCGCCGCGCCGTCGTCGATGAAGGCCAGGCCGCGCGCGCGCAGCGAGCTGGCCAGCGCGTCATAGGCCCGCTCGTCGGCCAGGAAGCGCGAGCCCAGGTAGTTGGTCAGGCCGAAGTAGCCGGTGGCCCGCGACAGGATCCACTCCAGCTTCTTCACCGTCTCGGGCGGTGAGGCCTCGGCCATCAGGGTGTAGGGGCCCGGGTCGTCGTCGGGATAGTCGAGGGGCTCCAGCGGCGTCTCGAGCAGCACCTCGTGGCCGGCGGCCCGGGCCATGTCGATCCAGCCCTGCAGGCCCTCGGCGTAGACGACGAAGGAGAGGGTGATCTCGGGCGGCAGGGTCTCGATGGCCTGGCGGGTGGCGCGCGCGTTGAGACCCAGGCCGCCGACCACCAGGGCGATCTTCGGCCGGCCGTTGGAGGTGAAGGGGCGCGCATAGGCCTCAGCCGGCGTGCGGCCGTCCTGCGCGATGATCGGCAGGGGGCCGCCGGGGCCGGGGGCGAAGAAGCCGGCGATCGGCGCGGGCGGCAGGGCGCCGCCGGCCAGCGGGCGCACGGCGGGCCCGGCGGGGCCGTTCCAGGTGACGGCCGCGAGCGGAGCCAGCGGCCGTTCGGACAGGCGGACCACGTCCGGCTGGGGCGTCAGCGGACCCTGAAACGGCTTCAGCGCCTCGCGCCAGCCGGCGGGGGCCTTGGAAAGCGTTGCCTGCAGCGGGACCTGGGCGTGGCCCGCGTCGCTCTCGAAGGGACCCAGCAGACTGACGAGGGCGAGGGCCGCGCCCGCGAACAGCGCGGCGGCCGCCGCCATGCCGACGGCCGGGCTCTTCAGCGCGCCGGCGCCGAACGCCGGGAGCTTGAACCTCGGGGCCTTCAACTGGGGCAGTGCGATGTTCGCCACGCGCGCGGGGGTCCTTTGGGCTCTTGGCCGGAGCCTCCCGCAACATGGTTAACGCCGGATCAATTCGCCGCGCCCGCGGGGAGCGGGAACGCCCCTACTTCTGGGTCGGCGAGGGCGGCGGCTTGACGGCGGCGACCTTGTCCTTGGCCAGGATGCCGGCGAGCTTGGGCTGCGGCTTGGGCAGCTTGGGCGTGGCGGCCACCGAGCCGTAGCGCAGGACGTCGGTCGCGCGGGCGACCTGGAAGTCCTTCTTCTCGTCGAAGGTCTCGGGCGGCGCCTCGGCCGGCTCGTGGGCGCCCTTGCGGGCCTTGCCCTCGTCGGCGTTCAGCGCGTTGCGGAACGAGGCCTCCGAGAACTGGTAGCTGCGGTTGGCGATGGTCTGGGCCTCGTCGCGGCTGGAGGCCACCTCGAGGTCGGGCTCGATGCCGGTCTTCTGGATCGAGCGGCCGGACGGGGTGTAGTAGCGCGCCGTCGTCAGCTTGAGCGCCCCGTCGATGCCGCCGCGCAGCGGGATGACGGTCTGCACCGAGCCCTTGCCGAAGCTGGTCAGGCCGACGAGCTCGGCGCGCTTGCGGTCCTGCAGGGCGCCGGCGACGATCTCGGCCGCGGAGGCGGAGCCGGAGTTGATCAGCACCACCATCGGCAGGCCGCCGGTGATGTCGCCGGGCCGGGCGTTGTAGCGTTCCACGTCGCGCGGGTCGCGGCCGCGCTGGCTGACGATCTCGCCGCCCTCCAGGAACAGGTCCGAGACGCCCACGGCCTGGTCGAGCAGGCCGCCGGGGTTGTTGCGCAGGTCGAGGATCAGACCCTTCATCTGCGGGTTCTTCATCCGCAGCTGGTGGAAGGCCTCCTCGGCCTCGTCGGTGGTTTTCTCGTTGAAGCTGGAGACGCGCAGCAGGCCATAGTCGCCCTCCATGCGGGCGGTGGCCGACTTGGGCTTGATGACCTCGCGGACGACCTTCACATCGAAGGGATCGGACTTCTCGCGGGCGATGGTGAGCGTCACGGCCTCGCCGGGATGGCCGCGCATCTGCTTGACGGCCTCGTTGACCGACAGGCCGAGGACGCTCTCGCCGTTCACCGCGGTGATGTAGTCGCCGGCCTTGATGCCGGCCTTGAAGGCGGGCGTGCCGTCCATCGGCGAGATGACCTTGACCACGCCGTCCTCGCTGGTGACCTCGATGCCCAGGCCGCCGTACTCGCCGCGCGTCTGGTCGCGCATGTCGTCGAAGTCGGAGGGGTCGAGGTAGCCCGAGTGGGGATCCAGCGAGGTGAGCATGCCGTCGATGGCCGCCTGGATCAGCTTCGTGTCGTCGACCTCCGTGACGTACTGGTTCTCGACGGTGTTCAGCACGTCGCCGAACAGGCCGAGCATCCGGTAGGTCTTGGCGCGCGGCTGCGCCGAGGCGATGGCCTGCTGGCTCACGTAGGCCATGGACCCGGCGCCCAGGATGAACGCGGACGCGCCGATCAGGAGGTACTTCTTCATCGCCTTGCTCAGGCTCCCTTTCACGGCCTTCGCCGCTTATCGCCCAGGCCCCTTCCGCGCCTCGCGGCGCGTCAGCCCGCTTTCTCGTTCAGTCCCGGCCGCGTCCCGAACCTTGGCCCAGCCAACGGCCCGGATCGACCGGCGAACCCTGCTCCCGCACCTCGAGATAGAGTTCGGACGTCGATTGTCGACCATCGGCGGCGGAACCGACAGGCTGCCCCGCCGCGACGGATTGTCCGAGCTGGACCGACGTTCTTTCGAGACCAGCAAGCACGAGATGGTATCCGCCCGCCAGTCTTAAAATCAGGATGACGCCCCAGCCTTTCACGGGGCCCACGTACTGCACGACGCCGTCGCCGGGGCTGACCACCCTGGCGCCGCGCGGCGCCGCGAATGTGACGCCGTTGGCGGTCCCGCCGCCCGGCAGCGCGTCGCCGAAACGCCGGACGACAGGCCCCGACGCCGGGGCGGTCAGGGCCTCGGGCGCCCGCAGGACGCCGGGCGGCAGCGAGCTGAGCGGACCGCGCAGGGCGAGGCCGGCCTTGGACTGGGGCTCGGGCAGGGCCTCGGCCTCGAGGCTCTCGCGCTCGAACAGCGCCTCGCTCTGGACGGCGGCGAGCCGGCGCTGGCGCATCACCTCGGAGGCGTCCTGGGCGTAGCCGCGGGCGCGCGCCTGCAACTCGGGCGTCAGCGCCTTGACCAGGATGGCGGCGCGAACGGCGTCCTTGGCGTCCCTGGGCGACACCAGCAGGGCCGGCGGCGGGTCGCGCTTCAGCATCTCCAGCACGGAGAGCAGGCGGGCGAGCTGGTGGCGGTTCTGCGCCTGTTCGGCCGAGATCTCGGTCTCGGCGAGGTTGAGCCGGGAGAGCTGCTCGCCGGTCGCGGCGAGGGCCACGGCGGAGAGGGCCGCCGCGCCAATACTTCCCGCCAGGAGGATCCGTCCGCGCATCAGTCCCGATGATAGGGCGATCCGCCCAGGATGGAGACCGCCCGATAGACCTGTTCGGCCAGCATGGCGCGGGCGAGCGCATGAGGCCAGGTCTGGGGCCCGAAGGCGAGCTTGCCGTCGGCCTCGGCGACCAGAGAGGGGTCCAGCCCGTCGGCCCCGCCGATCAGGAACACCAGGCGCCGCACGCCCCGGTCGCGGAGCCTGCCGATCTCTTCGGCGAAGGCGCGGGAGGCCCGGGCCGTCCCCCGCTCGTCGCAGGCGATCACGTGGCTGTCGGCCAGGTGCGCCCGCAGCGCCTCGGCCTCGGCGGCCTTGCCCGGCTTGCGGGCCTCGACCTCGACCACCTCGACGGGACCCAGGCCGAGCGCGCGACCGGCGGCCGTGGCGCGCTCGCCGTACAGCTTCACGAGCTCGGTCTCGGGCGAGCGCGCCAGCCGGCCGATGGCGACGATGCTGATCCTCAAACCGCGGCGCGGTGGCCGCCGGTCTCGACCGACCAGATCTTCTCGATGTTGTAGAACGAGCGGACTTCGGGCCGGAACAGGTGGACGATCACGTCGCCGGTGTCGATCAGCACCCAGTCGGCGCTGGGCATGCCTTCCACGCGGCACTTGCCGTAGCCGGCTTCCTTGAGCGCGCGCAGCAGGTGGTCGGCCATGGCGCCGACATGCCGCTGCGAGCGGCCGGAGGCCACGACCAGCGCGTCCGCCACGGGGCTCTTGCCCTTGAGATCGATGAGAACGACGTCCTGGGCCTTGTCGTCGTCGAGACGGGCCAGGATCAGGTCCTCCAGGGCGCCGATGCGACCCTGGTCGTCCGATGAGGAGTCGGCGGCCTGGGCCTGCTCCTCGTGCGCCATCTGTCGCCCGGCGGGCTTGGGCGCGGTTTCACGTTGCAGCGGGGTTGCTCCTTTGCTGTCCTCGCTTGGACGACCCTAGCACGGGCGGGCGCCCGGGTCAGCCGTCCTCACGCAGACTTCAAGACCGGACGCCGCGCAGGCGTTCCCGCATGGCGGTCGAGGACTGGAAGTTGAAGCGGCCGAACAGGAAGACCCAGGCCGGCGGCTTCGTGCGGGCGAGCACGGGCGCCTGGCGCGACGGGCGCTTGGCGTGGGCGAACCGGCGGGCGGCGGGCGAGAAGCGGCTCTTGAGCGAAATCCAGGGCCGCGAGACCACGGCCACCGGCACCTCGCGCATGATCTGGGTCCAGCCGCGCCAGCGGTGGAACGAGGCCAGGCTGTCGGCGCCCATGATCCAGACGAACTGCACGCCGGGAAAGCGGGCCTTCAGCGCGCGGATGGTGTCGATGGTGTAGGCCGAGCCCAGCCGGCTCTCCACGTCCGAGACGATCATGCCGGGGCCTCGGGCCAGGGCCTGGGCCTGCTCCATGCGGTGGGCGAGGTCGGCGGTCTCGTGGCGGGGCTTGAGCGGGTTCTGCGGTGACACCAGCCAGATCACCCGGTCGAGGTTCAGGCGGCGCTTGGCGGTCTCGGCCACGTGGGCGTGGCCCTCGTGGGGCGGGTTGAACGAGCCGCCGAACAGGCCGACGCGCATGCCGCGCGACAGGGTGAAGCCCAGCCTGAGCGCCTGGCGCCGGCCGGCCACAGGGGCCCTTCGGGCCTGCATCTTGGGCGCCGGTCCTGCGAACCACATCTCCGGGTCAGGCCTTGCGCGGCGGGGTGCGGGCGCCCTGCCGGTCGAGGTGGGGGTCGGCCTGGGCCACGCGGGCCCGGACGGTGAAGACCCCGTCGCCGGCCAGCACGCCGCCGCGGGCGAACAGGCGGCCGTTCTCCCAGTTCGAGAGGCCGAGTTCGGGCTTCTTCAGCGCGTACTGGCCGTCGACCCAGCGGGTGAAGCCGTCGCCCACGAAGGGCGCGTCCACGGTCTCGAAGAAGCGCCGGTGGGCCTGCGGGTCCTCGGAGATCAGGGTCGCGGCGAAGCGGGGGCTCAGCGCATTGAAGAGGATCACCGCCTCGTCCATGTCGGCCACGATCTTCAGGCTGACCTCGGGGGTCTCCTCCCACTCCCACTCGCGGCCCAGGTCGGAGGGGGCGATGGGCTCGGCCAGGGGCTCCTCGCGCGGGCCCTCGGCGCGGACCACCAGGCCGCGCCCGGTGCGCCAGGCCGCGGGGAGGCGGTCGAAGTCGGCCTCAGCCACGTGCAGCTTGCAGCCCTCGCGACGCTCGCCGGCGGCCTTCAGGGCGTCGAGGAAGACCGGGACCAGCTCGGCCGCGCGGCTTTCCACGATGCAGCAGACGTTGAGCGTGTTGCAGACCTTGCGGTCCAGCGAGTGGAAGACGGCGGCGAATAAGCGGTCGGGATCGGCGGTCTCGTCGGCCACCATCCAGGCGCCGCCCGTGCCGTGCAGGCTGACCGGGGTTCCGGCCTGGCGGGCGATGGCCCCGAGCTGGGCCACGGCCGCGCCCGACCCCCGGGCCACGGCCAGCGCCAGGCGGCTGTCGGCGAACATGGCCCAGCCGGCGGCGTGGGCGGCGCTATCCACCAGCACGGCGGAACCCGGCGGCAGGCCGGCCTCGGCGATGGCGGGGTCCAGGGCCTCCGCCACGATGGCGCGGGCGGTGCCCAGGGCGTCCGAGCCGATGCGGAAGACCACGGTGTTGCCGGTGCGGATCACGCCGGTGGCGTCGGCGAAGACGTTGGGGCGGCCCTCGAAGACGAAGCCCACGACGCCCAGGGGAGCGACCACCTGCTCGACGCGCCAGCCGGGATGCTCGACGGTCTCAAGGATGCGGCCCCGCGCGCCCTCGGCGTCGCGCCAGGCGCGCAGGCCCGCCACCATGTCCCGGCGCATGGCGTCGGAGACTTCGAGGCGGGTGGTGGACCGGCCGCGGGCCTTCGCCCGCTCCACGTCGGCGGCGTTGGCTTGCGTGATCGCGGCCCAGACGGCCTCGTCCTCCAGCCGGCGGGCGAAGGCGTCGAAGAAGGCGGTGATCGCGGCGTCCGTGACTTCGCCCATGCGGGCGAAGGCGGCGGCCGCGCGGCCGACGGCGGCGGCGGCCGTGGCGTGCTCGGCGGCGGGGATGTGCAGGAGGTCGCCCGTGTCCTGCACCACCACCAGCCGGTCGCCCGGCTGGAAGGCGGCGGCCAGTTCGGGCGTCACATGGGCCACGCGGTCGCCGCCGAACGGGATCGGCTGGCCCGGAGAGAGGCTCTCCAGCCGCGCGTCCGCCCGCTTCGATGTTCCGCCGTCGTCCACCTCGGACCCCATATGCTCAGGTTGAGCCTTACCTAGGCGTCTTTCCCAAGGTCAGCAAACGTCTCAATTCGCCTCGTCATCCCACGGGCAGCCGAAGGCTGGTTCGGGGGACCCAGGCGGCCGAAGCCCCGGTCCGGGAGTCGGCTTGGGTCCCCCGGATCGCCCCGCGGGCGACCGGAGGATGACGAGCGGGAGGGGCGCTCAGGCGTGGGGGGCCAGCGCCAGGTCGTCGGCGTGGACCAGGGGGCCGGAGGTGTAGCCCAGGGCGCCCTCGATGGCTTCGGACTTCAGGCCGCAGATCTTCTCGGCGTCCTCGGCCTCGTAGCGCACGAGGCCCCGGGCGATCTCGGCGCCGGCCTCGTCGCGGACGATCACGGCGTCGCCCTTGTCGAAGCGGCCCTCGACGCGCTTCACGCCGGCGGCCAGCAGGCTCTTGCCCTTGCGCACGGCCGCCGCGGCGCCGGCGTCCACCACCAGCGAGCCGGCGGGGGCGAGGGAGCCGGCGATCCAGGCCTTGTAGGCGGCGGCCGGCGTCAGGGCCGGTTCGATGACCGTGGCCCGCTCGCCCGCCTCGACGGCGGCCAGCGGCCGGGGGCGCGAGCCCAGGGTCACGACCGTGGCGCAGCCGCCGGCGGCGGCGATGCGGGCGGCGGCGATCTTGGTGGCCATGCCGCCCGTGCCCACCCCGCCCTCGGCGTTGGCGCCGCCGGCCATGGCCTCGATCTCGGGCGTGAGCTGGCCCACGCGCGGGATGTGGCGGGCGCCCGGGTCCTTGCGCGGGTCGGCGGTGTAGAGGCCGTCCACGTCCGAGAGCAGGACCAGCACGTCGGCGCCGGCGAGCTGGGCGACGCGCGCGCCCAGCCGATCGTTGTCGCCGTAGCGGATCTCCTCGGTGACGACGGTGTCGTTCTCGTTGACGATGGGGATGACCCCGTTGTCGAGCAGGGTCTCCACCGTGGCGCGGGCGTTCAGCCAGCGGCGGCGGACCTCGGTGTCGTCGCGGGTCAGCAGCACCTGGGCGCAGACGAGGCCGTGGGGCTCGAAGGCCTCCTCCCAGGCGCGCATCAGGGCCGACTGGCCGGCTGCGGCGGCGGCCTGTTTCTCGGGGAGCGTCAGGGCGCGCTTGCCGAAGCCGAGGCGGCGGCGACCCAGCGCCACGGCGCCCGAGCTGACCACCAGCACCTGCTGGCCGCGGGCCCGGAGGCGGGCGGCGTCGGCGGCGAAGTCGGAAAGCCAGGCGGAATGGGGCGCGCCGTCCGGCCCGACCAGCAGGGCCGAGCCGACCTTCACGACGACCCGCTTCGCCGCGCCCAGGCCGCTCACGGCGTCCAGCCTTCCCCGGGCTCGCCGGACTCGCGGGCGGATTCCTCGGCGGCCTGCGCCTTGCGTTCGCGCACCAGGGCGAAGGCCTCGCGCAGCAGCTCGGTGACGTTCTCGCCGGTGAAGCCGGAGACCAGGCGGACGGGGACGCCGGCGGCCTTGGCGAGCTCGGCCTGCTTCTCGGCGCGGGTCTCCTCGTCGAGGGCGTCGATCTTGTTGAGGGCCAGCAACTCGGGCTTGTCGGCCAGGTCCGCGCCATAGGCCTCGAGCTCGTGGCGGACGGTCCTCCAGGCCCCGGCGATGTCCTCCTGCGTCCCGTCCACCAGATGGATCAAGACGGCGGTGCGCTCGATGTGGCCCAGGAAGCGGGTGCCGATGCCGGCGCCCTCGTGGGCGCCCTCGATCAGGCCAGGGATGTCGGCCAGCACGAAGCGTTCGCCCAGGGAGAGATCCACGACGCCCAGGTTGGGAGCGAGCGTGGTGAAGGGGTAGTCGGCGATCTTGGGCTTGGCCGCGCTGGCGGCGGCCAGGAAGGTGGACTTGCCCGCGTTCGGCAGGCCCACGAGCCCCACGTCGGCGATCAGCTTCAGTCGCAGCCAGATCGCCATCTCCTCGCCCTGCTGGCCGGGGTTGGCGTGCTTGGGCGCCTGGTTGACCGGCCCCTTGAAGTGGGCGTTGCCGAAGCCGCCGTTGCCGCCCTTCAGCAGGCGGACGCGCTTGCCGGCCTCGTCCATGTCGGCGATCAGGGTCTCCTTGTCCTCGGCCAGCACCTCGGTGCCGACGGGGACCTTCAGCACCACGTCCTCGCCGTTGGCGCCGTGGCGGTTGCGGCCCATGCCGTGGACGCCGGTCGCGGCCTTGAAGTGCTGCTGGTAGCGGTAGTCGATCAGGGTGTTCAGCCCCTCGACCGCCTCGACCCACACGTCGCCGCCTTTGCCGCCGTCGCCGCCGTCGGGGCCGCCGTACTCGATGTACTTCTCCCGCCGGAACGACACGGCGCCGCCGCCCCCGTTGCCGGAGCGGACATAGATCTTGACCTGGTCGAGGAACTTCATGGGCCGGTCGCAATATCACAGTTGGCGGCGGACGCCGCTTTTGAAGGAACCACGAAAGTCACGAAAAGCACGAAAGGGGCCAGCCTCCGCCGCCGCGCCAGCGGCGTCCTCGCCTTGAAGGAACCACGGAATACACGGAAGGACACGGAAAGCGCCGGCGCGGTCCGTGTATTCCGTGTCGTCCGTGGTTTGATCCTTGCTGATCGACCGCTTCGCGGTCCTTTCGTGTCTTTCGTGCTTTTCGGGGTCGGTCAGGCCAGCCAGACCATCTTGCGGCTCGGGACCTTGCAGCCCCTGGCCAGGCAGTCCTGCGGCTCGACGTCGCCGGTGTAGAGGAAGCCCGCCTTCACCAGCACCTGGCCCGAGGCCTTGTTGTCGGCGAAGTGGCCGGCCCAGACGACGGCCTTGCGCCAGTCCTGGCGGGCCCACGACAGCGCCGCCTTCAGCGCCTCTGTGGCGTAGCCGCGGCCCCAGAAGGGACGGCCCAGCCAGTAGCCGACCTCGGGCCGGCGCGGCGCCTCCTCGCGGAAGCCCAGCACGCCGATCAGGCCGAACTGGCGGTGCTCGACGGCGAAGGTCGCCTCGGTGCGAGGGTTCTCGTGGTCGAGGCGCGACAGGAAGGCCTCGGCGTCGGACTGGCGGTACGGGTAGGGCATGCGCGCCACCATCCCGGCCACGCCGAGGTCGTTGGCGAGTTCGGCCATCGCCGGGGCGTCGGCCTTCACCGGCCGGCGCAGGATCAGGCGGTCCGTCCCGATGGCGGGGGCGACTTCGAGCGCGCACATGTCTTCAACCCTCCCGGCCTCTTCGTTCGTGTGAGAGGCCAAAACGAAAGCGGGGAGCCCGGCTGACCGGACTCCCCGCTAGGATCGTCTTCCCGGTCCGCCTCAGATGGAGTGGGCGGAACCGGATGGAAGGTGGTTCCGCTTATTCGGCCGCCATCACCTCGTTCGCCGGGACCACCGTCGCGTAGGTACGGTTGTTCCGCTTGGTGACGAACTTCACCGCGCCGCCGATGAGCGCGAAGAGGGTATGGTCCTTGCCCATGCCCACGTTCTCGCCCGGCCAGAACTTGGTGCCGCGCTGACGCACGATGATGCCGCCGGCGTTGATGGCTTCGCCGCCGAACTTCTTCACGCCGAGACGGCGGCCCGCGGAATCGCGCCCGTTGCGCGAGGAGCCGCCGGATTTCTTGTGAGCCATAGCTCGCTCCTACTCTCTAAAGGGGCCCGGCCGATTACTCGGCGGCGCCCTCGTCCTTCTTGGCGGCGGCCTTCTTGGCAGCCGGCTTCTTTTCGGCGGCTTCGGCCTTGGGGGCGGCGGCCTTCGCCTTCGCTTCGGCCTTTTGGGGCGCGGCCTTCTTGGCTTCGGCTTGCGGGGCGGCTTCGGCCTTGGCCTTCGGCGCAGCCTTGGCCTTCGGGGCGGCTTCGGCCTGGGCGGGGGCCTGGAACACCAGGCCGCGGGCGCGGGCGTCGAGCTCGGCCTTGGTGGTCAGGTCCACCTTGCCGTCCCACTTGGCTTCCTTGCCGTTCGCCGCGATGGCGGTGACGCGCAGGACGCTCTCGATCTGGCGGTGGCCGCGGGTGCGGCGGTAGCCCTGGCGGCGGATCTTCTTGAAGATCTTCACCTTGTCGCCCTTGCGGGTCTCGATCAGGGTGGCCGCGACCGAGGCGCCGGCCACGGTGGGCGCGCCCACGGTGACAGCCTCGCCGTCGCCCAGCATCAGAACTTCGCCGAACGCGACGTTCGCGCCAGGTTCGCCTTCGAGCTTTTCGACCACCAGCAGGTCGCCGGGCTGGACCCGGTACTGCTTGCCGCCGGTCTTGATCACCGCGTACATCGTCTCGCGCCTTTGTATTTCTTCTTGATTGAAAGCGTGTTCGCGCCCGCGAGCGGGGCTCACGAGCGAGGAGGCGCGGTTATACAGGCGGCGGGCTCTGAGTCAACGGCGGGGGCCCAGGTTTCCCCTCTAAGACCGTCATGGCCGGCACAAGGCGCCGATGACGAAGCCGGGGCGCTAGGCCGGGCGCCAGACCATGTCGATGCGGTGCATGCCGGGGCCCCAGCCGTCGGGGGTGAGGGCGGTCTCGGTCGCGCCGAAGCGGGCGAAGAAGGGGGCCGAGTGCTGGCTGGCGGCGATGTCGACGGCGGCCGCGTCCAGGGCCAGGGCGCGCCGCGCGGCCTCGGCCATGATGGCGCGGCCCAGGCCCGCGCCCTGCCGCTCGGGGTGCAGCATGATCCAGTTGAGGTGCGCGCGCCCCGCCGCGCCGGGGAAGACCCCGAAGGCGCCGGCCAGCGTGTCGTCCAGCATCGCCAGGGCGTAGGCCTCGTCCGCGCGATCCAGGAAGGCCGCGTAGTCGGCCCGCTCGTTGGGCGCGAAGAAGGCGGGGCAGTTGGCGTCGAAGAGGGCCAGGCAGTCGTCCCGGCGCGCGGCGGCGAAGGGCAGGAAGGCGAGGCCCATCCGCAGGTCCTAGCGCTTCATCCAGGGCTTGGACTTGGACGAGGAGGCGTGGGCGGCGGCGCGTTCGCTGTGCCGCTCGGCGCCCGGGCGCTGGCTGGCCGCCTGGGCCTGCTTCTTCAGGCGCAGGGCCTTCTGCATCGGGGTTTCGGGCTTGTCGGCGGGATCGGTCATCCCGCCGACGTAGCACGCGACGCTAGAACACCACCATCGCCGCGCGGGCGGCCAGGGCGACCAGCACCAGCGAGGCCACCGAGAAGACGGCGAAGCGGAGCATGATGACGTTGACCGTGGCCTGGATCAGGCTGTGGACCACGCGCAGGCCCACATAGCCCCAGGCGAGGCCCACGTTCAGGGGATCGGCCCCGGCGCCGGCGAGCGCGAGGGCGAGCGCCGTGGCGTAGAACACCGTCGGCTGTTCCATCAGGTGGTTGTAGTTGTCGGCCTTCCAGCGGACGTTCGGCGGCAGCTTGGCGGCCAGGTCGGCGGTGGTGAGGGTAGGGTCGAGCGATATCCTGGCCTTCTGCATGGCCGGGATGCGGGTGGCGTAGAGCCAGGCCCACATGACCATCGACCAGAGCACGAGGGCGACGACAGGCGCCAGAATGGGCGCGACGGCCGCGGGATCCATGGGGTTTCCTCCGAATCGTTGTTCTTCCAGCGAGCATCGCGCGAGAGCTTGACTGTAGCGAGGGGGTATTCGGGTGGCGGATCGGAAGGGACCGGCGGGGATCGTGCTCCCGCTGCTGGCCACGGTGGCGGCCATGGCGGCGTTCCAGGCCGGGGCGGCCTTCGCCAAGGGCCTGTTCCCGGCGGTGGGGGCGCAAGGGGCGGCGACCCTGCGCCTGGTGCTGGGCGCCCTGATGCTGCTGGTGCTGATGCGGCCGTGGCGAAATTGGCCGGCGAAGCCGCCGCTGGCCGCGCTGGCCGTGCTGGGCGCGGCGGTGGCCGGCGTCATCGTCTTCTTCTACCTGGCGCTGGAGACCCTGCCGCTGGGCGTGACCATCGCGTTGCAGTTCATGGGGCCGCTGGCCGTGGCGGTCGTGGGCTCGCGCAAGCCCGCCGACCTCGCCTGGGCGGCCCTGGCGGCGGGCGGCGTCTGGCTCTTGGTCGCGCAAGGCCAAGCCGGGGCGAAGCTCGATCTCGGGGGAATCGCCTGGGCGCTGGGGGCGGCGGCCTGCTGGGGCGCCTACATCGTGGCCGGACGGGTGGTGACCGCGGCCTTCGGGCGCTCGACGGCGGCGCTCTCCATCGGCATCGCGGCGGTGATCATGCTGCCGGTAGGGGTGAGCCACGCCGGCGCGGCGCTGCTGGACCCCGCGCTGCTGCCGCTGGCCCTGCTGGTGGCGGTGATGTCGACGGCCGTGCCGTTCTCGCTGGAGTTCTGGGCCATGGCGCGGATGCCGGCCCGGACCTTCGCGGTCTTCACCAGCCTGGAGCCGGCGTTCGGGGTGCTCGCGGGCCTGCTGCTGCTGGGCGAGCGGCTGGGCGTGGTGCAGATCGGCGGGGTGGCCCTGGTGATGGCCGCAGCGGCGGGCGCCGCCTGGTCGAGCAGCGAGGCCGAGGACGAAACGGTGGTCCCGCAGACCTGAGACCCTGGCGCCGGAGGCGGGGCTTCCCACCTGTCCCTGAGGTGGGCGCGGCGGTCGCGCCCCTTCAAGGAGGCATCGGCATGATCCGCAAGGCGAGCGCGCGATGGCAGGGTACGGGGCGCGACGGGACGGGGGCGCTGACGTCGGCGTCGGGCGTGCTGTCGGACACGCCCTACAGCTTCAAGACCCGCTTCGAGGACCAGCCGGGGACCAATCCCGAGGAGCTGATCGCCGCGGCCCACGCCGGCTGCTTCACCATGGCCCTGGCGTTCGGCCTGCAGCGGGCCGGCTTCGCGGCCGAGAGCCTGGCGACCGAGGCTGCGGTTTCGCTGGAGCCGGACGGCCAGGGCTTCAGGATCAGCCGTTCGGCGCTCACCCTGCGCGGCCGCGTGCCCGGGATCGACGCGGCGAAGTTCCAGGAACTGGCCCGCGACGCCGAGCAGAACTGCCCGGTCTCCAAGGTGTTGAACGCCGAGATCACCCTGGACGCGGCCCTGGAATAGGCCTCGCCTCCTAGCCGAAGCGGTGGTCGGGCACGATCTCGACCGGCACGCCCATGAAGCGGCGCGGGCGATAGCTGTTGTCCCGCTCGCGCAGGAAGGACTCGTCCTCGAGCAGCGCCCGCCACTCGGCCGGAGTGAAGTGGAGGGCGAAGGCCCTGGACGGGCGGCGGTCGGTCTCGAAGTCCGCAGGCGTCAGCGTCATCGGCGCGCTCCCTTTAGGATCGGCTCCCCACGCCCGCCTTGTGCCCGAGGAACACGCCGCAAATCTGGCGGTCTCGATTCAGCTTCGTGACATTTGGGGCGGCGAGGGGCTAAGCGGGGCCGCGTTTTGCGTAACCGGAGGGCGGCATGAGCGGCGAGGATTTCGTCTACGACGAGGCCACGGGCGAATGGATCAGCGCGGCCGAGGCCGCCGAGAAGGCCAAGGCGGCGGGCCAGGTGGAGGTGCGGGACTCGCAAGGGACCGTGCTGGCCGACGGCGACGCGGTGGTGCTGATCAAGGACCTGGACGTGAAGGGCGCCGGCCAGACGCTGAAGCGCGGCACCAAGATCCGCTCGATCCGGCTGACCGGCGATCCGCAGGAGATCGACTGCCGTTACGAGGGCATCAAGGGGCTGGTGCTGCGGGCCGAGTTCGTCCGCAAGGCCTGAGCTGGACGTTCCGGCGGAACCGATCACGTCTCCGTGCGCTGAAGCTGGGCTTGAACCACTGGAGAGACGAATGCGCTTTGGAATCGCCATCCTCGCCGCCGCCGGCGCCCTGAGCCTGGCCGCCTGCGAGAGCCAGACCGACAAGGCCGCCGAACAGAAGGCGGACGCCGTCGAGGCCCAGACCGAACAGAAGGCCGACGCCATCGAGAACCAGGCCGACGCCGCCGAGACGGCCGGCCACGAAGCCACGGCCGACGCCCTGGAGAACAAGGCCGACGCCGTGGAGCAACAGGGCGAGAAGACCGCCGACCAGATCGAGCAGCAGGCCGGCAAGAAGGACTGAGGTCCTTCCCGACTGATCAGGATCGAGCGCCTCGCGGGCCCCCCCGCGGGGCGCTTTTTTCATGTGTCGGAAGATGACCGGCAGGTGAACGGGGTGTTTCAGCCTGGGTTCAAGGCGCAGGCGCCATAACGGCTCCAACGGACAAGGAGCCAGACCATGATGAAGCAAGGCCAGAAGACTAAGGGCAAGACCAAGATCGCCGTGGCCGCCCTGGTGGCGGGCTCGATCGCGCTGCCGGCCGGCGCCGCCTCGGCGGGCGAGAAGACCGAGCGCGCGGTGATTGGCGCGATCCTCGGCGGGGTGGCGGGCGCCGCCATCTCCAAGGACGACACCACCGGGGCCCTGGTGGGCGCGGCGGCGGGCGCGGCCCTGGGCGCGGCGACGGCCAAGGACAACAAGCACTATCGCCACAGCTACCGCGCGACGCGGCCGTATTACCGGGACACCCGCTACAGCCGTTACGACCGCTACGACTACGGACGGTACGACACGGGCCGCTATTACGGCCGCAGCTACGACGGCTACGGCTACTACCGCTGACGAGGCCGGGGCGCCCAGAAGACGGGCGCCCCGTTCCCGGTTTTGGCTTACCGGCGATCAGTAATCAAAGACCAGCCCCGCGCCGCGGCCGGGTGAACTCAAGTAACCACGTTACCGATGAGGGGCTGATTCGCCTTGCGGTAGTGGACATGATATGAATTCGGTCCCTGGGGCGCGTGAGCTTACGGATCGCTGCGCATGCAGAAATTTGTGATCCAACAGAATATCCAGCATTTCGAGGACCTTCTGCAGGCCGCTATCGCGCCTGAGGATCGTCAGCGTCTGGAGATGCTCCTCTCCGAGGAGCGGGCCAAGCTGCGGGAAATCGAGGACGGCCCGGAGAACGACTAGGCCGCCGCCTTCGTCTGGGATTTCAGTCCAGCACGCAGTGGGCGAGGCCCTGGCTGCGCACGGCGCCGGCGTTGCGCCGGATCGATCCCGAACGGCGTTTCACGTAAGGGCCCGGCTTGGCGGCCCGCCACGAGAGCGGCTTGGGCAGGATGGCGGCCAGCCTCGCCGACTGGGCGGCGGTGAGCTTCTTCGCCGGCACGCCGAAGTTCTTCCGCGCGGCGGCCTCGGCCCCATAGACGCCCGGACCCCATTCGATGGAGTTCAGATAGACCTCCATGATCCGCCGCTTGCCCCAGCCCACCTCGATCAGGACGGTGAAATAGGCCTCCAGGCCCTTGCGGACCCAGTCGCGGCGGGGCCAGAGGAAGACGTTCTTGGCGGTCTGCTGGCTGATGGTCGAGCCGCCGCGCACCTTGCCGCCCCGGGCGTTGGCCTCCATGGCCTTCTCGATGGCCTCGACGTCGAAGCCCATGTGCTGGCAGTAGCGGGCGTCCTCGGCGGCGATCACGGCGCGCACCAGATGGGGCGAGATGTCGTCCAGGGGGACCCAGCGCCGCTCGAAGCCCTTCCCCTCGAACACCCGCTGGACCATCAGGAAGGTCAGCGGCGGGGGGACGAAGCGGTAGACCGCCACGGCCAGCACCGGCCCCACCCAGAAGACGAGCAGGACCGCGACGAGCAGGCCGCTCACCGTGCGGCGGACGACGCCGCCAACTCGTCCCTTCGCGCGCTTGGCCACCTGGCTTGCCTTGACCTTAGGACCGGATGCTTAAGCTCCCGAACCTGCAAGGACATGGTTGCCGCAAGATGAATGTTTCCGAAGCGGTCGAACGCCGCATCTCGATCCGCGCTTTCAAGCCCGATCCCGTGCCGGGCGCCCTGGTGCGCGAGATCCTGGAGCGGGCGGCCAAGGCGCCCTCGGGCGGCAACCTGCAGCCGTGGCGGGTCTATGCGCTGGCCGGCGAGCCGCTGGCCGAGCTGAAGCGGCAGGTGGCGTCCAATCCGTTCGGCGAGCCGCCGGAGTACGACGTCTATCCGCCCAACCTCTGGGACCCGTTCCGCACGCGCCGTTTCCAGAACGGCGAGGACCTCTACGCGACCATCGGCATCCCGCGCGAGGACAAGCCCGCGCGCCTGCGCCAGCTCGCCAAGAACGGCGAGTTCTTCGGCGCGCCGGTGGGGATCTTCTTCTGCCTGGACCGCAAGCTCGGGCCCCCGCAGTGGGCGGACCTTGGCATGTACATGCAGACGGTGATGCTGCTGGCCCTCGAGCGCGGGCTCGACACCTGCGCCCAGGAATATTGGGCCCGCTATCCGAAGACCGTCGGCGAAGTCCTGGGCCTGCCCGAGGAGCTGATGCTGTTCTCCGGCATGGCGCTGGGCTACCGCGACGCCGCCGCGCCCATCAACACGCTCAAGGCCGCCCGCGATCCCTTCGAGGCCTGGGGCGAGCTGCGCGGGTTCGACTAGAGCGACAGGGGCGCGTAGCCGGTGGTGAGCGCGCCGGCGAGCCGGCGCCGCTCGGCGTCGGCGGTCCGGGGATCGAAGAGGGCCGGGAACTCCACCAGGGCCTGGCCGCGCCACCAGGCCTGAAAAGTCGCGGGGCCGCTCCGGAACGGGTCTGGATAGGCCCGCTGCAGGTCGCCGCGCAGGCGATAGACCCAGCGCTGCTCGGGCAGGATGGGCGCCCCGTCGGCGAAGGTCCCAAGTCCCCATGGGGCGGGCTTCGCGGCCGTCTCGCGGGCGTACCAGGCCGTGAGCTCGGCGGCGGCGGGCTGGGCGGCCAGGGCCTGCGGCGCCGCGTCGATCCCGCTGAAGTGGAAGAAGCCCAGGGGGGCCCCGTCGACCGTGAAGCCGCCGGCGAGGTCGCCTTCCAGCCGCCGGCCGGGCAGGTTCCACGGGCCGACGTTCAGGGCCGTCGAGCGCAGCACCCGGGTCCGGTCGAAATAGGCCGGGGCGAAGTCGATCCAGCGCTGGTCGGTGTAGAGGCCATTGCCCACGTCCTCGCGGCAGAAGTGGTAGCAGCGCTCGGCCCACCAGTCGGCGAAGGCCAGGCCCTGCGGCCGGGCCGCGACGCCCACGAAGCCCAGGTTGAAGACCCCGTGCTGGGCCGTGCAGACCTCGTGGGCGATCATCCCCCGGACGGTGCGCTCGGGCGTCGTGAGGTGCGGCGTGAGCAGGATGTCGGCGCCGGCGAAGGCGTCCGCCACCTCGGCCAGGTCCGAGAAGGCCACGACGTCGGGATCGAGGTAGATCACCGCTTCGCAGGACGGCCGGGCGAGCAGGCGCCGCAGGGCGAACGGCTTGATGCCGGTGGCGAGCTCGACCAGCGAATGGCTGAAGGTCCAGGCCCGCCACTCGGGAAGGCCCAGGGTGTCGAGGGTCAGCACCTCGTCGGCGCGCGCGGCCGAGGCGTCCGCGGCCGGGTCGTCGGCCAGCGCCAGGGTCAGCCGCCAGTCGGGCCGGACCCGCCGGAGGGAGGCGAAGAGGGCACGGACCTTGGGCAGGTAGTTGGCCGCCGCGCTGGTGAAGACGTGGACGCCCATCGGCTCAGCGCTTGCGGAAGACGCCGGCGAGCGCCCTGAGCGGCGCGGTGATCCGCCAGGCGGTGGAGGCCAGCAGTTCGGCCCGCACGAGCTCGGACTCGGCGAGCTGGGCGCGCAGGGCGGCCTCGTCGAAGGCCGCCTGGGCGATCCGGCGGGCGGCCTCGTCCCGCTCTTCGCGGAAGTCGCGCACCAGCGTCTCGAGATCGGCGGGGTCCCAGGCCGACAGCCACTTGCGCCAGACGCGCCGCCGGGCCTCGAACTGCTCCCAGGCCGTCCCCGCGGTCAGGCCCGAAGTCAGGCCCGAAGTCAGGCCCGAAGTCAGGCCCGAGCGGCCGAGATGGGACCGGTAGACGGCGCTGACGCCCGCCGCCCGGGCGAAGCCGGTGCGGCGGGAGACCTGCAGCCAGAAGTCCCAGTCCTCGTAGAGGTCCAGACCCTCGTCGAAGGCGCAGCCGTCCGCCTCCGCCAGCGAGCGTTCGAACAGCACGGCGTGGATGGGCAGGTGGTTCCAGGCCAGCATCCGGGCTGGCGTCACCTCGGCGTCGTAGAGGTCGACGGTCCCGCCCGCGTCCTCCACCCGCACCCCGGCGTAGGCCGCCCGGCGGCCGGGCTCGCGCCGCAGGGCTTCGACCAGTCGGGCCAGGTGGTCCGGCAGGAAGAGGTCGTCGTCGTCCAGGAAGATGACCAGCTCGCCCCGGGCGTTGCGGAGCCCCAGATTGGCCGCGCGGCTGCGGCCCAGCGGCTCGCCCGCGCCCACGAGCGAGACGGGGAACGGGCCGCAGGACGGCGGCGTCGGCCGGTGGTCGCCGCGGGCGTCCACCACCACGACCTCGACGTTGGGCCAGGTCTGCAGCGCCACCGAGGCCAGGGCGTCGGCGAGCTCGGGGCGGTCCATGCTGCGCACCACGACCGAGACCAGCGGCATGTCGCGGGGGTCGATGGCGAAGCCGAGCGCGCGCTGGCGGTCGTGCTCGGACCGGTAGAGGCCCAGCGGGTCGTCCTGGAGCGCCTCGGCGGTGACCAGGGTGAAGGCCTCGGCCGCCGTCACCTCGGGGGGAAGGGTGTAGGTGCGGAAGCGGTTCAGCGCCTCGGCGTGCAGGTCGTAGCGCTGCTGCTCGAGCTGGGAGGCGAAGCAGCGCGCCGCCGCCTGCTTGCGGTCGGCCACGTCGGAGATGTCGAGCAGCAGGTTGGGGCGGAGCGGCGCGCCCACCTCGTACATGGCCAGGCGCAGGCGCCCGCCGGCCCGGCGCACGGCTTCGGCCGCCGCCATGCCGAGCGCCCGGTGGTCGGGATGGATCTCGAGGACCGAGGGGGCGTAGACGAGGTCGGCGTCGCCCAGCTCGGCCAGGATGCGCCGCACCAGGGGCTCGCCATAGGCCAGGGACTGGTCGGGCTCGCCCCAGAAGTCGAGCCGGGCGTAGCCCAGCACGCGGGCCGCCGCCCAGCTCTCCTCCGCCCGAAGCCTGGCCTGCCGGTCGCGGGCCTCGCCCGTAAGCCCGAAGGCGCCGTCGGTGGCGACGACGACGCGCACCGGGGCCCCAGCCTCCACGTGGCGCAGGATGGCGCCGCCGCAGCCCAGGACCTCGTCGTCGGGATGCGGCGCCAGCACCAGCACCGAAGCGGCCGGAATCTCCCGCACCGCTGAATAGGGGACCACGCGATGTTCGGCGGTCTGGCCGGGCCTTGGACCGGGCGGTCCGGCAAAGGCCGTGCCGGCGGTCGGGGGTGTGTGGACGCCCATGAGGGTCTTCCGTCTCTTGACGGCGGCGCTCTAGCGCATCGCGGGTCCGGATAACAGTATTAACTGTAGTCCCGTCCTGCGTCGCTTCCGCCCAGGCGCGGCCGGGGCTTCAGGCGACCTCAGCCACGCCGGCGTTCCCGTCCTCGTCGCCCCAGGCGACGCGCTTCGCGTCCGGAGTGATGGCAAGGGCGGTGATCTGGGATCCCTTCTCAGCCCTCAGCGGAATGATCCGCTGGCCGGTGAGGTCGCAGGCCCAGACGCGGCCGTCGTCGAGGCCGGCGGCCAGCCAGCTCGTCGCGGGCGCGGTCGCCACCTTCACGACGGTGGCGCTTTCGTCGTAGCCCACCTCGGCGGCCTGCTTGCCCATCGGCCCCGTGGCGCCCGCGAACGGCCAGACCACCACGCCGTTGGCGCCGGAGGTCGCCAAGAGGCTCCCCTTGGACAGGAAGGCCAGGCTGCGCGGCTTGGACGGATAGCCGCCCATCCGCATGTTCTTCTCGTCCGCCACCCGCCAGCCGTGGAGTTGGTTCTCCTGCATGGCGCTGATCAGGAACTTGCCGTCCGGGCTCCAGGCGAGCGCCACGTGGCTGCCGGCCCACTTCAGCACCGCGGGCTTCTGGTCGGCGATGCGGGCGTACCAGAGCCAGGCGCCGCCGTAGGTGGCCGCGGCGATCCGGCGGCCCTTGGGGTCGAAGGCCACGTCGGCCACCGTCTTCTCATGCGCGAAGGTGCGCGAAAAAGCGGCGTCGCCGGCGTCGCGCACGTGCAGCTCTCGCCCGGCCCCGAAGGCGATCAGCCCGGACTCGGGGGAGGCGGCCACGGTCTCGATCCAGCGGCCCGGGACCTTGGCCAGCTCCTGGACCCCGCCGGCCCTGGCCCAGACCAGGCGCCCGTCGTCGCCGCCGGACAGCAGGCCCTCGCCCGAGGGATGCACGCAGGCCGAGAGGCTGGCGCCGTCGTGGGCTTCCACGGTTTCGCCGCCCTGGAATCGGACCGTCCCGTCGCCCAGTGCGAATCCGGCGTTACCCGAGCGGTCGAACAGCGCGGCGGTTACGTAGGCGTCGAAGCTGAAAATCATGGCTTCTGCCTAGTCCGGCGAGGGGCGGGACCGCAAGGCGGCCGCTTAGGGCCTTTACAACCGGTTATCGGCTTGCCAATGGTCGCCCCGATCGGGCGCGCAAGGTCTCGCCGCCCCAAGGTTTGAGGATCAGGGAAGGATCCAGGACGTATGGGCGCTAAAATGGGTGGCGGGGGCGGCAGCAAGTTCGACCTCGGCCAGAACGCGGACATGAACGTCACGCCCTTCGTGGACGTGATGCTCGTGCTGCTCATCATCTTCATGGTGTCGATCCCGGCCGCGACGGTGTCGATCAAGCTCGACCTGCCGCCGGCCATTCCGCCGCCGCCCGGCACCAAGGTGAAGGAGCCGACGCTGATCAACATCCAGCGCGGCGGCCTGTTCATCGGCGACCAGCCCACGGCGCTCGAGCGCCTGGCGGGCGACCTGTCGGCCCAGCTGACCCGGGACGACCCGGCGACCCCGCCGACCGAACAGCGCGTGTACATCCGCGCCGACCGCGACGTCCGCTACGGCGACTTCATGGCCGTGATGAACGACCTGCAGGGCAACGGCTTCTACCAGGTCGCGCTGATCAACGAAGAGCTCTAGGGCTCCTTCGGACCAGTTTCGGGAAGAGCCCGCCGGGGGAGACCTCGGCGGGCTCTTTCTTTGGGCCTTGTCGGAGTTCACATACGTAATATCTTACATGTGTAACCTTCTTTGGAGGAACACATGGGAGCCACCCTTTCCGCCCGCGCCGGAGCCTACGGCGTGGCGCAGAACGCCGAGATCAACGTCACGCCTTTCGTGGACGTGATGCTGGTGCTGCTGATCATCTTCATGGTGGCCATTCCGGCCTCCACGGTGTCGGTGAAGGTTGACCTTCCGACCGCTGTGGCGGGGGACGCCGGCGCGCGTCCGGTGATCGTGACCCTGGCCCGGGACGGCGGCGTCTATGTGGGCGACCGGCGCACGACCCTCGCGGGCCTGCCGGACCTCGTGAAGGCGTCGATCGGCGCGCCGGCGGGCCAGAGGATACACCTGCGGGCGGACAAGGGCGTGACCTACGGCACGCTGATGGCCGTAATGAACAGCCTCCGCGCCGGCGGCTACGACAAGGTCGGCCTCGTCGGCGAGGAGCTCTAAGGGTCGCGGGTAGAGCCGCGGGGGCTTTCTCGTTCTACCTCCCCCGCGAAGCGGCGGGAGGGGGACCGGTCGCCGAAGAGCGACCGGTGGAGGGGGCGAGCGGCAGGCGGGGCCTAGCCGCTTTGCTGTCGCAGACGCCGGAGGTGGGGCTTGCCCCCTCCACCACGCCCTCTGGGGGGCGCGGTCCCCCTCCCGCCATCGCTGCCGCGATGGGGGAGGTCAGGCGATGCAGCTCTCGAAGCCGGCCTTGAGGGCGGCCTCGTCGAGGTTGCGGCCGATGAACACCAGGCGGGAATAGCGCTTGTCGCCCTCGCGCCACGGCCCCTGGAAGTCGCCCTCCAGGATCATGTGCACGGCCTGGAAGACCAGCCGGCGGTCCTCGCCCTTGATGTCGAGGATGCCCTTGGCGCGCAGGATGTCGACGCCTTGCGTCTGCAGCACGTTGTTGAGCCAGGCGGTGACCTTGTTCCCGTCGAGGGGCGACTGGGCGGTCAGCGAGATCGAGCCGATGCCGCTCTCGGCCACGTGATCGTGGATATGGCCATGGCCATGATCGTGGTGATGGTGGCCGTGCCCGTGGTCATGGTGACCGTGGTCATGGTCGCAGTGCTCGTCGTGCACGTGGCCCGGCTCGCCGTGCGCGGGGTTCAGGAAATCCGGCTGCAGCTCGGTGACGCGCGCCAGGTCGAAGGCGTGGCGGCCCAGGATGACGTCGAGCGGCACGTTCGAGCGCTGGGCCCGGTGGATGGGGGCCAGCGGATTGAGCGTGCGGATGGCGCGCTCCACCTCGGCCAGTTCTTCCTCGGACACCAGGTCGGTCTTGTTGAGGATGATCTGGTCGGCGAAGGCGATCTGCTCGGCGGCTTCCTTGGAGTCCTTCAGGCGCAGCGGCAGGTGCTTGGCGTCGACGACCGTGGTGACGCTGTCCAGCTCGGTGCGGGCGCTGACGTCCTCGTCCACGAAGAAGGTCTGGGCCACCGGCGCCGGATCGGCGAGGCCCGTCGTCTCGACGATGATGGCGTCGAACTTGCCTTTCCGCTTCATCAGGCCCGAGAGCACCCGGATCAGGTCGCCGCGCACCGTGCAGCAGACGCAGCCGTTGTTCATCTCGAACACTTCCTCGTCGGTGCCGACGATGAGGTCGTTGTCGATGCCGACCTCGCCGAACTCGTTGACGATGACGGCGTAGGTCTTGCCGTGGTCCTCGGAGAGGATGCGGTTCAGAAGGGTGGTCTTGCCGGCGCCGAGATAGCCGGTAAGCACGGTCACGGGTGTCTTCTCGTTCATGGGCGACCATGTAGGGCGGGCGCGCGAACTTATGAAGTGGCGTTCTCAAGCTAGGGTGTTATAAAGTAACACTATGAACATGGCCGAGCGCCCCGAACCCGCCACGACGCTGGACGCCTTCCGCGAGGACCGGACCTATCTGGGGGCCGACCATCGCCGGAACGAGCGCCGCACCCTGCTCGTCACCGTCATCTGCGCCGGCACCCTCGTGGCGCTGGTGGCGGGCGGCCTCGCCACCCGCTCGGTGGCGCTGACGGCGGCGGGGCTGCACATGGGCGCCCACGTGGTGGCCCTGGTGGTGGCGGCCTTCGCCTACCGCCTGGCGCGCCGCCATGCGGAGAACCCGGCGTTCAGCTTCGGCACCGGCAAGGTGGGCTATCTGGCGGGCTTCGCCAACGCCGTGGTGCTGGCGGGGACCGCGGCCCTGATCGCCGCCGAGAGCGTCGAACGGCTCGTGAAGCCGCACGCCGTGGACTACGCCGGGGCCACCCCGATCGCCGCCGGCGGCCTCGTCGTCACCCTGATCTGCATGTGGCTGCTCAGGCCGACCCACGCCCACGCCGCCCGGCACGATCCCGACGGCGACCTCAACCTCTCGGCCATCCACCTGCACCTGGGGGCGGACGCGGCGGTGTCGGTGCTGGCCCTGGCGGCGGTGATGGCGGGCGAGCGGCTGGGCTGGAGCTTCGCCGACCCGCTGGCCGGCCTCCTGGCGGCCGGGCTCGTCGCCCAGTTCGCCGTGACCCTTCTGAAGCGGGCCGGCAAGGCCCTGCTCGACATCAACCCCTCGCCGGAACTCACCGCCGAGGTGCGCGCGCGACTATCCTCGGGCGGGGAGCGGGTGATCGACCTGCACCTGTGGCGCCTGGGCCCCGGCCACCACGCCGCCATCGCGGTGCTGGCGGCCGACCATCCGGAGCCGGTGGAGGCCTACCGCGCGCGCCTGGCCGGGCTGGCGGGCCTGTCGCACGTCACCATCGAGGTGCGGCGCGGCGCCCACGCCCATCACGACCACGCCCACCGCCACTGAGGCGGAACCGGCCCGCAGCCCCCTCCGTTGCCTTGGCGTGGAGGAACGACCATGGACATCCGCCCCGTCGCTATCGCGGCCCCCGTCATGGTTCTGGCGCTTGCCGCCGCCGCCTGCGCCGAGCCCCCGCGCCAGGACCGGGACGCGGCCGCCTCGGCCGATCGGGCCGCTCCCGACGCCTCGGCCTCCTCGCCCATGACGGTCAATCCGGCGCCTGAGCGGGGAACGCCCCAGACGCCGCCCACCCTGCCCGAGGATCCGGCCCAGCAGGACCAGTCCATGCCGCCCGGGCCGGTGAACCCGCCCCGCTGATGCGCAACGGGCGCTCCGACGCCTCGCGACGCCGGGGCGCCCGCCGCCCGTAGCGTGCGCGCCCTGGAGAGGCGGCGCGCGCCCACGAGCCCGTCCCAGCCCCTGCGGTGAGCCTCAGAGCGAGCCTGTCGCCCGGTCCGCCTCGAGGCGCAGGTTGTTCTGCACGTGGCGGACGCCCGAGACCTGCCAGGCGATGTCCTCGGCCCGGCGCTTGTCCTCGCGGCGCTCGACGGCGCCGGCAAGGGTCACCTCCCCGGCGGCGACCTGCACTTCGATCCCGGACGCGTCGAGCCAGGCGTCGTCGGTGAGGCGGTCGTTGAGGTCCTCGCGGATGCGGTCGTCCGGACGGGTATAGTTTTTCGGCCCCCGGCCGCGGTGGTCGCCATAGCCTTGGGCGCGGGCGTAGCCCTCGGACCGGCCATAGCGGCCGCCCCGGTCGTGCTCGCTGTAATCCTGGCGGGCGTAGCCGCCGGAGCCGCCTAGGCCAGCCTCGGGGCCGCGACCCCATTGGCCGCCGTAGCGGCTGTCCGGTCCGCTCTCGCCGTAGCGGTAGCCGCCCAGGCCGAAGCCGTCGTTCCCGTGGCCCCGACGGGGACGATCCTCGGTCCACCTGCCGGCCATGGCTCTGCTCCCTCTGCTGGCGTACGCGGGACACGCGGGCGCGCGCCCCCGCGTGAGGGAAGCGGTCGGCGGCGCGGCGCGTTCCCGCATGCCGCCGATGTGATCGGCAAGGACCTAGTGGGCGTCGTCCCAGTTGGCGGCGGCGCGGGCCTCGACGACCAGCGGCACCGAGATGGAGACGGCGGGCTCGGCGGCCTTCTCCATGATCCGCCGGGCCACGGCGATCACGGCCTCGGCCTCGGCCTCGGGGGCCTCGAAGACCAGTTCGTCGTGCACCTGCAGCAGCATCCTCGCCGTCAGGCCCTCGGCCTTGAGCGCGCCGGGCATGCGGATCATCGCCCGGCGCATGACGTCCGCCGCCGCCCCCTGGATCGGGGCGTTGATGGCGGCGCGGTCGGCGAAGCTGCGCTCGGCCTGGCTCTTGCCGCGGGCGGCGGGGATATGGACCTTGCGGCCGAAGATGGTGGTGACGAAGGCCTGGGTCCGGACCTGCTGCTGCATGCGGTCCATGTAGGTCCGGATGCCGGGGAAGCGCTCGAAGTAGGTCTTGATGTAGGCGCCGGCTTCCTCGCGCGGGATGCCGAGCTGGTTGGCCAGGCCGAAGGCCGAGATGCCGTAAACGATGCCGAAGTTGATGGCCTTGGCGCGCCGCCGGGTCTCGGACGGCATGCCCTCGATCGGCACGCCGAACATCTCGGACGCGGTCATGGCGTGAATGTCGAGGCCCTCGGCGAAGGCGCGCTTGAGCTGGGGGATGTCGCCGATGTGGGCGAGCAGACGCAGCTCGATCTGGCTGTAGTCGGCGCTGATCAGCACATGGCCCGGCTCGGCGATGAAGCAGCGCCGGATCTTGCGGCCTTCCTCGGTGCGGATCGGGATGTTCTGCAGGTTGGGGTCCTCGGACGCCAGGCGCCCGGTGGTCGCCGCCGCCAGCTTGAACGAGGTGTGCACCCGGCCGGTCTTCGGGTTGATCGCCTCGACCAGGTTGTCGGTGTAGGTCCCCTTCAGCTTCGAGAGCTGGCGCCAGTCGAGCAGGGTGCGCGGCAGGGCGTGGCCCTGGGCGGCCAGGTCCTCCAGCACCGAGGCGTCGGTCGACGCCGCCCCGCCGCCGGTGGTCTTGCCGGTGGACAGCCCCATCTCCTGGTAGAGGATCTCGCCGATCTGCTTGGGCGAGCCCAGGTTGAACGGCCGCCCGGCCAGCCGGTGGGCCTCGGCCTCCAGCTCGCCCATGCGGACGCCGAAGTCGTTGGAGAGCTCGCGCAGGCGCTGGGTGTCGACCTTGACGCCGGCCAGCTCCATGTCGACCAGCACGCGCGGCAGCGGCCGCTCGACGGTCTCGTAGATGGTCGCCAGGCCCTCGTGGGCGAGGCGCGGCTTCAGGTGCTCCCAGAGCCGGAGCGTCACGTCGGCGTCCTCGGCGGCGTAGCAGGTGGCCTCAGGCAGGCCCACGTACTTGAAGCTCTTCTGCGCCTTGCCGGTCCCGGCCACCGTCTTGAAGGCGATGGGCTCGTGGCCCAGCCACTCCTTCGAGAGCTCGTCCATGCCGTGGCCCTTCCGGAGCCCGCCCTCCAGCGTGAAGCTGATCAGCATGGTGTCGTCGATGGGCGCCACGTCGATGCCGTACCGCGCGAGCACCGCCAGGTCGTACTTGGCGTTCTGGGCGACCTTCAGGATCGAGGGGTCTTCCAGCAGGGGCTTCAGCCGGGCGATGACCTCCTCGCAGGGGATCTGGGTGAGGTCGGACGGCGCGTCGAGCTGCAGGCCCTCGCTCTCGCTGTGGCCCACCGGGATGTAGCAGGCCTCGCCCGGCGCCACGGCCAGGGAGACGCCGCAGAGGCCGGCGCTGGACGCCGAGAGCGCGTCGGTCTCGGTGTCGAAGGCGACGACGCCCTGCGCATAGGCGCGGGCGATCCAGGCGTCGAGGGCCGCAAGGTCGCGGACGCAGGCGTAGGCATTGACGTCGATCGCCCCATGCTTCGGCGCCTCGCGCGGGCGGACCTCGGGCGCCGGCGTGTCGGCGGCCGGCTGGACCCCGTTCGCGGCGCCCGCCTTACCGTCGCCCACGCGCCTGGCCAGGGTGCGGAACTCCATGCGCTCCAGGAACTCCGACAGCACCGCCGGGTCGGGATCGTCCACGGCCAGCTCGTCGATGGGCGAGGGCAGGGGGGTGTCGCAGTCCAGCCGCACCAGTTCCCGCGACAGGCGGATCTGGTCGGCGAACTCGATGAGGGTGTCGCGGCGCTTGGGCTGCTTGATCTCGGATGCGCGGGCGAGGAGCGTGTCGAGGTCGCCGTATTCGTTGATGAGCTGCGAGGCGGTCTTGATGCCGATGCCGGGGGCGCCGGGCACGTTGTCCACCGAATCGCCGCACAGAGCCTGCACATCGACGACCTTGTCCGGCGTTACGCCGAACTTCTCGATCACCTGCTCGATGCCGATGCGCAGGTTCTTCATGGTGTCGAGCATGAAGACCCGGGGCCCCACGAGCTGCATCAGGTCTTTGTCGGACGAGACGATCACCACCTCGCCGCCCATGTCGCGCACCTTGCAGGCATAGGCGGCGATCAGGTCGTCGGCCTCGTAGCCGGGCAGTTCCAGCGACGGCACGCCGAACGCCTTGGTGGCCTCGCGCACCAGCGGGAACTGGGGCACCAGGTCCTCGGGCGGCGGCGGGCGGTGGGCCTTGTACTGATCGTAGAGCGTGTTGCGGAACGTCTTCTCGGAGTGGTCGAAGACGACGGCGAGGTGGGTCGGCGCGTCGGCCTGGCTGCGCATCTCGACCAGCAGCTTCCAGATCATGTTGCAGAAGCCGGCCACGGCGCCGACCGGCAGGCCGTCGGACTTGCGGGTCAGCGGCGGCAGGGCGTGGAACGCCCGGAAGATGAAGCCCGAGCCGTCCACCAGATAGAGCCGGACCTTGGGCCCGTCCTGCGTCGGCTCGCGCGGAATCTCGGCCAGGGTTTCCGGAAGGGCGTCGAGCGTGTCGGTCATCCCGGCAAGATAGGGCGGCGCGGGCCGAAGGTCATCCACGACAATCCCCTCCCCCGACCCGAAGGGCGAGGGGGGTTACCCGAACCGCTTCTGCAGGTTGGGGAAGCCCGCGCCGGCGGCGGCCAGGGCGTCGGGGTCGCCGTCCTTCAGGAAGGCTTCCATCGATCGGGCGAGCGCCGCATAGGCCACGCGGAACGGGTTGGTGGCCGAGGACAGGCGCCGCACGCCCAGCGCCTGGAGCCTCGTCGCGTCCGGCACGCCGGTCCAGCCCATGACGTTCAGCGGCAGGCGGATGGCGTCCGCCAGGCGGTGGATCAGGTCGGGGTCGGCGGGGCCGGGGACGAAGATGCCGTCGGCGCCCGCCTCGCGGTAGCGCTCGGCCCGCTGGACGACCTCGGTGAACGCCGCGTGCCCCTCGGCCAGGCCCTTCAGATAGACGTCGATGCGGGCGTTGACGAAGAGGCGCTCGCCCAGGGCCGCCTTGACCGCGGTGATCTTGGCGGCGTGCAGTTCGGGCGCCCGCTTGCCGTCCTCCAGGTTGATTCCCACCGCGCCGGCTTCGGCCACCCTGGCGACGTTGGCGGCGAGCTCGGAAAGGTCGTCGGTGTAGCCGCCCTCGATGTCGGCGGTGACGGGGACGTCCACAGCCCCCACGACCTCGGCGATGGTGGCGCAGACCTTGTCGATGGGCGCGGCGTCGCCGTCCGGATAGCCGTGGGCCCAGGCCACCGCGGCCGAGGAGGTGGCCACGGCCTTGGCGCCGGCGTCGGCCATGATCGCGGCGCTGGCCGCGTCCCAGGCGTTGGGCAGCACCAGGATCTCGGCCCCGGTGTGCAGGCGGCGGAAGGTCTCGGCCTTGGCGGTCTGGTCCATGTTTCCCCTCTGAAGGCTTCGCCGGTGAAGACGAGGATATGGGGAGCCCTGTGACACGTCGCTCGCGGAATTCGGACGCGAACGGCTTTGACGGCGCCATCGGGACGCCTTAGCGGATCAAGGGAACGGGAGACTTTCGCCGCATGGCTTCGGGACTGGTCGCACTGCTGGACGACGTGGCGGCGATCGCCAAGGTGGCGGCCGCCTCCCTGGACGACGTCACCGCCGCGGCCGGCAAGGCGGGGACCAAGGCGGTGGGCGTGGTCGTCGACGACACCGCCGTCACCCCCAGCTACGCCATGGGCTTCACGCCCGACCGGGAGCTTCCCATCGTCTGGAAGATCTCGCTGGGCTCGCTGAAGAACAAGTTCCTGTTCCTGGTGCCGGGCGCCCTGCTGCTCAGCGCCTTCGCGCCCTGGCTGGTGACGCCGATCCTGATGCTCGGCGGGACCTATCTCTGCTTCGAGGCGGCCGAGAAGGTGCTGGAGGCGATCCTTCACGAGGACACCGCCGACGAGGTGGACGAACTGGCCCTGGGCTCGGCCGAGCTGGAAAAGGAGAAGGTCTCGGGCGCCATCCGCACCGACCTGATCCTGTCGGCCGAGATCGTGGCCATCTCGCTCTCGAACGTGGCCGACCGGCCGCTGGCCGTGCAGGCCGCCGCCCTGGCCGTCGTGGGCCTGCTGATCACGGTGGGCGTCTATGGCGTCGTGGCCCTGATCGTGAAGATGGACGACATCGGCCTGCACATGGCGGGGCGCCCGACCGCCTTCTCCCGCGCCATCGGCCGAGGGCTGGTGAAGGGCATGCCGGGGGTGCTGGCGACCCTCTCGACGGTGGGCACGGCGGCCATGCTGTGGGTCGGCGGCGGCATCCTGCTGCACGGGCTGGAGCACTACCACGCGCCCGTCATCCCCGAGCTCGCCCACGCCCTGGCGGCGCCGGCGCAGGCCCTGCCCGGGATTGGCGGGGCGGCGGCCTGGGTCGTCACGGCCCTGTTCTCCGCCGTCATGGGCCTGGTCCTGGGCGGGGCCCTGGCGGGCCTGCTGCACCTCGCCAAGCATCGACGCTGACCGGCCGGGCGGGCTAAGACCCCAGTCGTGCGCACGGCCCTCACCCGCCTCTCCCTGACCGACTTCCGCTCGTACGCGACCGCCGAGTTCGCGCTGGACGGGCGGCCGGTGTGGCTGGCGGGGCCGAACGGGGCGGGCAAGACCAACCTGCTGGAGGCGGTGAGCTTCCTGATTCCCGGCCGGGGCCTGCGCGGCGCCTCCATCGCCGAGGTCGGCCGCAGGCTGCCGGGGGAGGCCCAGGGCCGCGCCTGGGCCGTGGCGGCGACGCTTCTGTCCGGGGACGATGAGCTCCGCCTGGGGACGGGCGTGGAGCAGGCCGGGGCCTCTCGCCGCGTGGTGCGGGTGGACGGCGAACCCGTCCCGCCCGGACGCCTGGCCGAGCACGTCCGCCAGGTCTGGCTGACGCCGGCCCAGGACCGCCTGTTCCTGGAAGGCGCGGGCGACCGCCGGCGCTTCCTCGACCGGCTGGTGTTCGCCGCCGAGCCCGGCCACGCCGCCCACGTCCAGGCCTACGAGAAGGCCATGCGCGAGCGGATGCGCCTCCTGACCGAGGGCCCGCCCGATCCGGCCTGGCTGGACGCCCTGGAGGCCAGGCTGGCGGAGTCCGGCGCCCTGATGGTCGAGGCCCGGGCGCGCACGGTGGCGGCGCTGGCCGCCGAGATCGCCACGCGCGGCGAGCGGCCCTTCCCCCAGGCGCGGCTCACGCTGACCGGCGAGTGGGCGCAGATGGCCACGGACGGCGCGGACCTGGCCGACATCGAGGTTCGATTGGCCGGGGCGCTGCGGGCCGCCCGCGACCGCGACGCCGCCGCCGGCCGGGCGCTGACCGGGCCGCACCGGGGCGACCTCTCGGTCGTCCACGCCGAGAAGGACCGGGCGGCGGCGGAGTGCTCCACCGGCGAGCAGAAGGCGCTGATCCTCAACCTGGTGCTGGCCCAGGCCGCGCGGCTGGCCCGGGCCGAGGCCGCGCCCAGCCCCATCCTCCTGCTGGACGAGGTGGCCGCGCACCTCGACCGCACCCGCCGCGCGGCCCTGTTCGACGAGATCGAGGCCCTGGGCCTGCAGGCCTTCCTCACCGGCACCGACGAGCACCTGTTCGAGGCCCTGGCGGGCCGGGCTCAGGGCTTCCGGATGGACGCCTCGGGGTTCGCGCCCCTGTGAGCCGCCGTTCGTCGCCGCCGCCGCGGCCTTGACCGCAGGGCGCTTGTCGGGGGCGGCGAAGCGCTTCATCCGGCGCGGTCCCACTCACAACGGTCAAGCCAGATGCGAATTTCCGCCACCCTCGTCCTCGCCGCCTCCATCGCCGGGCTGGCCGCCTGCAGCCCCGCCGCCAAGACCGGAGAGGCCGCCCCCGCGTCCGAGACCCAGGCCGCCACGGTGCAGCCCGCCGGCCTGAAGCTGGGCGGCGACGGCGTGCCGCGCTTCCGCAACGGCTGGTGGGAGATCGTCAGCACCGAGGAAGGGCAGACCGAGACCTCCCACCGCTGCATCGGCGACGAGATCGACGCCGAGATCCGCGAGATGCTCACCCGCGAAACGCCCACCTGCCAGACCAAGCGTTCGGCGAGCCCGAGCGGCCTGAAGGTCAACGCCGTCTGCGCCCAGGCCGGCGGGCTGAAGACCGAGACCGACCTCGCCATGACCGGCAGCGACGTGGCCTATGACGTGAAGCTCGGCATCTATGTCGTCACGCCCGACGGTGCGCGGGACGGCGGCGAGACCACCATGAAGGCCCGCTGGGTCGGCGCCTGCCCGGCCGGTGTGAAGCCCGGCGACGAGGTCGAGGGCTAGCCTCCACGGCCGTCTCCTGCGGCGGGTGCGGCCCTCTGGCCCGCGCCCGCCGAAAGACGTGCAGAATCAGCTTCGAACCCTATATAGGAGGACATGAATCCCGCGGGCGCGCGCGCCCGCCCATCAGGCGCTGCCTGAGCCCCTGCCCCCGGCCGGGCTCGAACCGCCGGAAAGCGCCTCATCGGACGAAGCATGAGCGAAGAGAACGAGACCAACGGTAACGGCGCGGCCGAGTACGGCGCGGAGTCCATCAAGGTCCTCAAGGGCCTGGACGCGGTGCGCAAGCGGCCGGGCATGTACATCGGCGACACCGACGACGGTTCGGGCCTGCACCACATGGTCTACGAGGTGGTGGACAACGCCATCGACGAGGCCCTGGCCGGCTGGGCCACCCGCGTCGAGGTGATCCTGAACGCCGACGGCTCGTGCACCGTCACCGACGACGGCCGGGGCATCCCCACCGACATCCACGAGGGCGAAGGCGTCTCGGCGGCCGAGGTCATCATGACCCAGCTGCACGCCGGCGGTAAGTTCGACCAGAACAGCTACAAGGTCTCGGGCGGCCTGCACGGCGTGGGCGTCTCGGTGGTGAACGCGCTCTCCGACTTCCTGAAGCTGAAGGTCTTCCGCGGCGGGCTGCAGCACGAGATGGAGTTCCGGCGCGGCGACGCGGTGGCTCCGCTGGCCGTCACCGGCAAGGCGCCGCTGCGCGAGAACGGCGAGTTCCTGACCGGCACCCACGTCACCTTCCTGCCGTCGACCGACACCTTCCGGTTCATCGAGTTCGACCTGAAGACCCTGGAGCACCGCCTGCGGGAGCTGGCGTTCCTGAACTCGGGCGTGACCATCTGGCTGAAGGACCTGCGCGGGGCAGAGCCCTTCGAGGAGGTCATGCACTACGAGGGCGGCATCGAGGCCTTCGTGCGCCACCTCGACAAGGCCAAGCATCCGCTGGTCAAGACGCCCATCGTCGTGCGCGGCCGCAAGGACACGGTCGAGGTCGACATGGCGCTCTGGTGGAACGACGGCTACCACGAGAACGTCCTGTGCTTCACCAACAACATCCCCCAGCGGGACGGGGGCACGCACCTGGCGGCGTTCCGCTCGGCGCTGACGCGGATCATCACGAACTACGCCGAGAGCTCGGGCGCGGCGAAGCGCGAGAAGGTCTCGGTCTCGGGCGAGGACGCCCGCGAGGGCCTGACCTGCGTGCTGTCGGTGAAGGTGCCCGACCCCAAGTTCTCGTCCCAGACCAAGGACAAGCTGGTCTCGTCCGAGGTCCGTCCGGCCGTGGAGGGCCTGGTGTCGGAGGGGCTGTCGACCTGGTTCGAGGAGCACCCGACCGAGGCGAGGCTGATCGTCCAGAAGATCGCCGAGGCCGCCGCCGCCCGCGAGGCGGCCCGCAAGGCCCGGGAGCTCACGCGCCGCAAGTCGGCCCTCGACATCACCTCGCTGCCCGGCAAGCTCGCCGACTGCCAGGAGAAGGACCCGGCCAAGTCCGAGCTGTTCCTGGTGGAGGGCGACTCGGCCGGCGGCTCGGCCAAGCAGGCCCGCAACCGCGAGAACCAGGCCATCCTGCCCCTGCGCGGCAAGATCCTGAACGTCGAGCGGGCCCGCTTCGACAAGATGCTGTCGTCGGAACAGGTGGGCACGCTGATCACGGCCCTGGGCGCCGGCATCGGCCGCGACGACTTCGACATCGAGAAGCTGCGCTACCACCGGATCGTCATCATGACGGACGCCGACGTCGACGGCGCCCACATCCGCACGCTGCTGCTCACGTTCTTCTACCGGCAGATGCCGGAGGTGATCGAGCGCGGCTACCTCTATATCGCCCAGCCGCCGCTCTATAAGGCGGCCAAGGGCAAGTCCTCGCGCTACCTGAAGGACGACGCCGAGCTCGAAGCCTACCTCGTGGACGAGGGGACGGACGGGGCGGTGCTCGAGCTCGCCTCGGGCGAGCGGCTGACGGGGGCCGACCTGCTGCGGCTGGTGAACGCCTCGCGGACGGCCCGGGCCAACATCCAGCGGCTGTCGTCGCGCGCGCCGGCCTTCGCCATCGAGCAGGCGGCCCTGGCCGGGCTGTTCGGCGAGGGCGGCGACCTGGCCGCGGCCGCCAGGCGCCTGGACCTCTACGCCGAGGAGGGCGACGGGCCCTGGAGTGGCGAGAAGGGCGAGGGCGGCGGCTATGTCTTCAGCCGCGTGAAGCGCGGCGTCTCCGAGCGGATCGTGCTGGACGAGGTGCTGCTGCACGCCGCCGACGCCCGCCGGGTGGCCGAGCGCGCCAAGGAGCTGGCCGAGGTGTTCAACGGCCTTGCGACCTTCACCCGCAAGGACCGCGCGACCACGGTGCGCGGGCCCCTCGACCTGGTGGGCGCGGTGATGGACAACGGCCGCCGCGGCCTCTCCATCCAGCGCTACAAGGGCCTGGGCGAGATGAACCCCGACCAGCTCTGGGAGACGACCCTCGACGCCGAGGCCCGCACCCTGCTGCAGGTGCGGGTGAACCACGCCGACGACGCCGACGACATGTTCACCCGCCTGATGGGCGACCTCGTCGAACCCCGCCGCGAGTTCATCCAGGAGAACGCCCTCGACGCCGAGGTGGACGTCTAGGGGCTGCCCCCTGTTGCCCTGAGGTCACGCCGGCGCGGCATTCGGGGCGCTGGCCCTTCCCGTCCATGACGCACGCGCGACGGCCTGGTGTAGCTTTCGCGACATCTCAGGTTGAGTCGGGCGGCCGACGAACGAGGGGGCTCCAATCATGACGAAGGCGGGTTCGCGGCGCGCGGCGCTGGCGGCGGGCGTGGCCCTGGCGGTGCTGGCGGGCGCGGCGCACGCCCAGGAAGCTACCCAGCTGGGCGAGGTGATCGTCACGGCCCAGAAGCGGGCGCAGGACATCAACGACGTCCCGGCCGCGGTGACCGCCGTTTCGGGCGAGAAGCTGGACGCCATCCGCTCGTCGGGCGGCGACATCCGGGTGTTCTCGGCCCGGGTGCCCAGCCTGACCCTGGAGTCCAGCTTCGGCCGGACCTTCCCGCGTCCCTACATCCGGGGCCTCGGCAACACCGACTTCGACCTCAACGCCTCCCAGCCGGTGAGCTTCGTCTATGACGAGGTGGTGCTGGAGAACCCGGTGCTGAAGGGCTTCCCGCTGTTCGACATCGATCAGGTGGAGGTGCTGAAGGGGCCGCAAGGGACCCTGTTCGGCCGCAACACCCCGGCCGGCGTCCTGAAGTTCGACAGCGCCAAGCCGACCCAGGCGCTGGAGGGCTACGGCCGGGCGTCCTACGCCACCTTCGACACCATCAACCTGGAGGGCGCGGTCTCGGGGCCGATCGTCCCCGGCGTGCTGGCCGGCCGGCTCTCGGCCCTCTACCAGCACCGCGGCGACTGGGTGGACAACACCCTGACGCCCAGGAAGCACGACGCCGAGGGCTACGACCAGGTGGCGGTGCGCGGGCAACTGCTCTGGACGCCCACCGAGGAACTGGCCGCCCTCCTGAACCTGCACTACCAGCACCTGGACGGCACGCCGCGCCTCTTCCGGGCCAACATCATCCAGCAGGGGACCAACGACTTCGTCCCGGGCTTCGAGCGCGACGAGATCAGCCAGGACGCGCAGGGCCGCGCCTATCAGAAGATCGAGTCCTCGGGCGTCAGCCTGAAGCTGACCTACGACCTGGGCGGGCCGGAGATCACCTCGATCACCGCCTACGAGCGCGTGGACGCCTATTCGCGCGGCGACATCGACGGCGGCTTCGGGGCGGTGTTCGCTCCGCCCTCGGGACCCGGCCTGATCCCGTTCCCGGCCGAGAGCGCCGACGGCATCCCCTTCCACCGGCAGTTCAGCCAGGAGCTGCGCATCGCGGGCGACACGGGCCAGCTCGCCTATACGCTCGGCGCCTTCTACTTCAACGAGAGCGTCAAGATCGACAGCTTCGACTACAACACCCTGGGCGGCGGGAGCCTGCAGGGCTACGCCTACCAGAACCAGAAGTCCGAGAGCTGGGCGCTGTTCGCCAACCTGGACTACGACCTGACCGAGCGGCTGAACGTCGGCGGCGGCATCCGCTATTCGGACGACAAGAAGGACTTCCTGGCCCAGCGGACCCTGTCGCCGTTCGGCGCGCCGCCCACCGCTATCCTGACGGCCGACCCGGACTCCAGCGAGGTCAGCTTCAACCTCAACGCCACCTATGAGGCCACGGACGACGTGAACCTCTACGCCCGGGTGGCCCGCGGCTACCGCGCGCCCTCGATCCAGGGCCGGCTGGTGTTCGGCGACACCCTGTCGGTGGCCGACAAGGAGACGGTGATGTCCTACGAGGCGGGCGTGAAGGGCCGCCTGCCGCAGATGCGCGCCCGCTTCGACGCGGCGGTCTTCTACTACCGGGCCAACGACCTGCAGATCACCGCCGTGGGCGGGGGGACCAACTTCAACCGCCTGCTGAACGCCGACAAGGCGACCGGCTACGGCTTCGAGTTCAACGCCGAGGCCGAGCCGGTGGACCGCCTCGTGCTGACCGCGGGCCTCTCCTACAACAACACCGAGATCGACGACCCGAACCTGTTCACCCAGCCCTGCGGCGCGCCCTGCACGGTGCTGGATCCGGCCGGCCCGGCGGCGGGGACGGTCAGCATCGACGGCAACAGCCTGCCCAATGCACCGAAGTGGATCGCCAACGTCACCGCCGGCTATTCGTGGCCGATGACGAGCGGCGAGGTGTTCGTCTTCACCGACTGGGCCTACCGCTCGAAGGTCAGCTTCTTCCTCTACGAGTCGGCCGAGTTCAACGACGACCGGCTGCTGGAAGGCGGCCTGCGCCTGGGCTACCGGGCCGACGGCGGGCGCTGGGAGGCGGCGGTGTTCGGCCGCAACATCACCAACGACCGCAGCCTCGAGGGCGGCATCGACTTCAACAACCTGACCGGCTTCGTGAACGACCCCCGCACCTGGGGCGTCGAGGTGAAGGCCAACTTCTGATCGGGATCAAGGCGGCGGCCGGCGCCGTCCGGCTAGAAGGCTTTCAAGCTTGAGCTTGGAGCCGCCGATGCGTCTGGCCGCCGCCTTCGTCCTTTCCGCCCTGCTGGCCGCCCCGGCCCCCACCCTGGCGCTGGCCCAGCCCTCGGATCCGATCGCCGACCGCATGGCGCGCGAGGCCGAGCTCGCCGACCAGAACCGGCGCAGCGAGCTGCTGAACGTCGAGGTCAACCGCAAGAACGCCGAGGTCGAGGCCCGCAACGCCGAGAAGCGCGCGGCCTATGCGAGGGCTGAGGCCGACCACCAGACCGCCGTCGCCGCAGCCCAGGCGGCCTATGCCCAGGCGATGGCGAAATGGGAGGCAGACGTGGCGGCCTGCAAGGCTGGCGACCGGGCGCGGTGCGCCCCGGCCGGCTGAGCCGTCAGACGTCGACGCCGTATCGCGCCAGCACGTCGCGCAGGTCGTTCAGCCGTCCGACCTTGCCGGCGTCGCGGCCCATCCCCTCCAGGACGTCGCGGGCGCTGGGCACGTCGTCATAGCCGCGCTGGCCCTGCCGCAGCATGACGTAGTTCTCGGCCAGCGGGTCCCAGGCGAGCTTCACCGGCTGGCCGTGCTCCTGGCTCAGGCGGTCCTCCAGGTCGGCGAGCTTGCCGGCCCGGTCGACCTGGGCGCGCATGTATTCGGTCTCGGCGGCCGGGTTCCCGAACACCCCCTCGGGCAGGTAGCCCAGGCCCTCGACGGCCTCGACGCCGGTGGGCCGCCATTCGACCTCCACCCTGTCCTGGATGGCGATGCCGTCGTAGGCCGTGCCGGCCACGCTGCGGGCGCGGGCCTCGGCGAAGGCGGCGGGGTCCAGGCCCTGGACCTGCTGCAGCGCCGACAGCGTCTCAGGGGCGAAGCGGTCGCCGGCGGCCGGTTCCGGCGTGAAGGTGCGCACGCCCTTGCCGGCCTCGATCGACTGGCGCTGGACGGCCGCGGCGGTCTCGCCGCTCAGGTTGACCATCACGCCTTCCAGCCGCCGGACCTCGCCATTCTGCCGAATCTGCCGGGCGCTTTCTGCCGGGAGGGGGCCGAAAAGGCCGGCCATGGCGGCGATCGAGTTCTGGCGGGTGAGCGGCTGGACCATGGACGAGGCTCCTTCGCCCGTCCCGGAGCAACCGGCGTGCCAGTCCTGGCCGCTCAGCCCTCGAAGCCCGCCACCACCTCCAGCACCGCCTCGCCGTAGTGGGCGAGCTTGGCCTCGCCCACGCCGTTGATCTGGGCGAGCGCGGCGCGGCTCCCGGGGCGCGCCGTGGCGATGGCGGCCAGGGTGGCGTCGTGGAAGATCACGTAGGGCGGCACGTGCTGGGCCTTGGCCTCGCCCGCCCGCCAGGCCTTCAGCGCCTGGAAGAGCGGCGCGTCGGACGGCGACAGCGGCGGGGCCTTGCTCTTGCGCCGGGCGCGCGGCTCGGCGGCCTCGGCGGGACGGCGCATGGCCACCCGCCGCTCGCCCCGGAACACCGCCCGGACGGCCTCGGCGTCGCCGACGCCCACCAGCGGGCGGCCGTCGTTGGGGTCCTCCTTCAGGAGACCCTCGAACAGCAGCTGCTCGGTCAGGTCGCGCCACTGCACGGCCGACAGCTCCTGGCCGATGCCCCAGGTGGAGAGGGAGGCCTCGTGGTCGGTGACGTCCTTGGTGCGGCCCAGCAGGTGGTCGATCAGCCGCCCGCGCCCGAACCGGCCGGCGAGCCGGTGGGCGGCCGACAGCGCCTTCTGGGCGGGCTCGGTCATGTCGACGGTGTCGATCTCGCCGGTGCAGATGTCGCACTGGCCGCAGGCCTCCGCGCCCTCCTCGCCGAAGTAGCGCCGCACGCTGGCCGCCCGGCACGTCGTCCCGTCCAGCATGGCGTAGAGCTGGCGGACCTTGCGCGTCTGGACCTGCTTGACCGCGTCGTCCACCTCGCGCTCGCCGATCCGGCGCAGGGCCCAGGCGAGGTCGGCGGCGCCGTAGAGGGTGATGCCCTCGGCCGGGTCGCCGTCGCGTCCCGCCCGACCGATCTCCTGCCAGTAGGCCTCGATGGCGGCGGGCGGGTCGGCGTGGATCACGAAGCGGACGTCCGGCTTGTCCACCCCCATGCCGAAGGCGATGGTCGCCACCATCACGGCGGCGTCGGCCTCCAGGAATTCCTCCAGCCGCCGTTCGCGCAGCCGCCGGTCGAGACCCGCGTGGTAGGCCAGGGCCGGCACGCCCGCCTGGCGCAGCGCCTCGGCCAGCTTCTCGGTCCCGTCGCGCGAGCCGGCATAGACCACGCCCGAGCGGTCGGGGCGGGCGGTGACGAGTTCGACGACCCGCTTCTCCTTGGAGCCCTTCTTGCGCTCGGCCGACAGGATCAGTTCGGGGCGGGCGAAGCTGGCCACGAACTCGGCGCAGCCTTCCAGGCGCAGCTCGCCGCGGATGTCCTCGCGGGTCCGGGCGTCGGCGGTGGCGGTGACCGCCAGGCGGGGCACGTCGGGGAACAGTTCGGCCAGGCGTCCCAGCATCCGGTACTCGGGCCGGAAGTCGTGGCCCCACTGGCTGACGCAGTGGGCCTCGTCGATGGCGATCAGCGCCAGCGGCGTGCGGGCCAGCCGGTCCAGCATGGTGGGCTGCATGAGCCCCTCGGGCGAGACGTAGAGCAGGTCGAGCTCGCCGCGCTCGATGCGCCGCCAGGTCTCGGTGCGCTCGTGCAGGTCGATGTTGGAATCCAGGCGCGCGGCGGCCACGCCGGACTGCTGGAGGGCGGCCACCTGGTCGGTCATCAGGGCGATCAGCGGCGAGACCACCAGGCCCAGGCCCGGGCGGATCAGGCTGGGGATCTGGTAGCACAGGCTCTTGCCCCCGCCCGTCGGCAGCACGGCCATGGCGCTGCGCCCGGCCAGCGCCTCGGCGATCACCGGCGCCTGGAGGCCCCGGAAGTCCTGGTGGCCGAAGGTGCGGCGGAGGATCTCGCGGGCCTGGTCCAGCGGCGGAAGCTCGGCTTCGGCGAGGGCAAGCGACATGCAGCCCTTATGGCGCGAATCGCCCGGATTGCGATGCGGCGTTTCCGCCAGGAAATCACTCCGCCGCCATCCGCACCGGCGCGCCTTGCGCGCCGCGCAGGAGGCGCCCCGGAAGGGCGCCCGTGGGCTCGCCGTCGCGGTAGGTGACCTCGCCCGCCACGATGGTCGCCACATAGCCGTCGGCCTTCTGGATCAGGCGCCGGCCGCCGGCCGGCAGGTCGTAGGCCACCTCAGGCGCGTGCAGCTTCAGCCCCCCGTAGTCGATGACGTTGAGGTCGGCGCGGTATCCGGGCGCGATGAGGCCGCGGTCGTAGAGGCCCACCGTCTCGGCCGTGTCGCGGCACTGGGCCTTGACCATGCGCTCCAGCGGCAGCCTCGCGCCGCGCGTGCGGTCGCGGGTCCAGTGGGTGATGTTGAAGGTCGGGAAGCTGCCGTCGCAGATCATGCCGACGTGCGCCCCGCCGTCCGACAGCCCCGGCACGCAGTGGGGGTGGGTCAGCATCTCGCAGGCCGGGTCGAGGTTGGCGTAGGCGTAGTTGAGGAACGGCAGGTAGAGCATGCCGCGCCCACCGTTGGTCAGCATGTGGTCGAGCGCGATCTCGGCCGGATCGGCGCCGCGCGCGGCGGCCAGGGCCGCGATGGTGGTCTCGCGCGTCGGCTCGTAGTCGGGCTCATCCCCCAGCGGCCACATGTTGTCCCAGGCCCGCGGCTGGGTCCCGGCGAAGCCGCGCTGGGCCTCGCTCTCCTCGTGCAGCAGGCGGGTCCGGAAGGCGGGGTCGCGCATCCTTTCGACGCGGCCGTCCAGCGGCAGGCCGGCGATCTCCTGGTAGGCCGGGTGCTGGCTGAAGGGGTTCATGGTCAGCTCGAAGCCGAACAGCACGCCCACCGGGCGGCCCGCCACCTGGGCGCGGATCGGCAGGCCCGCGGCGTTGGCTTCGGAAAGGCCCGCCAGCAGCACCTTGTAGCTCTCGGGCGCCCGGGGGCTCTGCACCAGGCTGAACGACAGCGGCCGGCCCGAGCGCTCGACGATCCGCCGCAGCATGGCCCACTCGGCCTCCGGATCGGCGAAGTCCGAGACCAGTTGCAGCACGCCCTTGCCGGCGGCGGCCAGGCCCAGGGCGATGCCGGTCAGCTCGTCCTCGCCGGCGGTGAGCGTCGGCGTCGGCTGGCCGTCCGAGGTGCGGTGGTTGAGCGTGCGCGAGGTGGAGAAGCCCAGGGCGCCGGCCTCGGCCGCCCGCTTGGCCAGCGCCGCCATGGCGTGGATGTCGGCCTCGGTCGCCGGCTCACGGTTGGCCCCCCGCTCGCCCATGACGAAGACCCTGAGCGCCGCGTGCGGGAGCTGGCTGCCGACGTCGACGTCGAAGCGGCGCTGCGTCAGGGCGTCCAGGTAGTCGGGATAGCTCTCCCAGGTCCACGGCAGGCCCTGGCTCAGCACGGGGAAGGGGATGTCCTCGACGCCTTCCATCAGGCGGATCAGCCGGTCGTGGTCCTCCGGCCGGCAGGGGGCGAAGCCCACGCCGCAGTTGCCCATGACCACGGTGGTCACGCCATGCCAGGACGAGGGCTGCATCCGCGAATCCCAGGTCGCCTGGCCGTCGTAGTGGGTGTGGATGTCCACGAAGCCCGGGGTGACGACCCTGCCCCGCGCGTCGATCTCCTCGGCGCCGGCGCCCGCCAGCTTGCCCACGGCGGCCACCCGGCCGTCCTTCACGCCGACGTCGGCCTCGAACGGCGGGCGCCCCGTCCCGTCCACGACGGTCCCGCCCCGGATCACGAGGTCGAAGGCCTTTTCCACGGCGCGCCTCCCAAAGGCTCCCGGCGTTCGAACGCCTGTTTGGAGCCATTAGCCGCCCGGACGCCGCGTCAGGTCAAGCGCGGCCGTGGGAACCCGCCTTGCGCGAGGGGGTTTGCCTGCGCCTGGAGGCGCGAAGAAATCATGCCGCTCAAAGCCTTGCTCGCCATCGCCGCGCTCGCCGTCGCCATCGGCTTCACCCTGCCCGGCCGCGACGGCGGCGAGGCCCAGGCCGACTCCGGCCAGATCCCCATGCTGGAGCTGGGCTAGAAAATCCCTTCCCGCTCGCGGGAAGGGGGACCGCCCGCCGAAGAGCTCCGCTCAGCCGCCCTCGCGGGGCAGCTCCGCCGTCCTGGCCGCGCAGCCGCGGAGGGTTTCGGAGCCGATCTCGACCTCGGCGGTCATGGGATAGGAAAGGTCGCTCATCCCGTCCGAGCAGGTGCTGACGTAGAGCGTCACCCGCAGCGTCGCGCCGTCCGCGGCCTTGGCGTCCCAGACAGCCTTGCCCGGCTGGATGGCGGCGCCCGGCGCCTCGAACGTCGCTTCGGGACGGTCCGGCCGGGCCAGGGTCAGCCGCGTCCCGTCGATCGTCACCGCCCAGAAGGGCTCGGTCCCGCGGGCGGTGATCGAACCGCTGAAGTCGCTGGTCGCCTGCATGGGCTCGAACCTGGACGCGGGGGCGTCCGTGGGTGGCGGGGGCGTGCCGCCCGGGTCCCGTGGCTGGCAGGCGGCGAGGAGGACCAGTAACGGCAGGAAGTTGCGCATAGTGGCCATGTCTAACTCCAGTTGAGCATGAATCCGCCTTAACTCCTTCATTTCCATGAAACTTTATTTCGCCTCAGTTCGCCGTAACAAGCGTTACCGGGGGCGCTTGGGAACGAGGAGACGAAGATGTCCGGAAGGATGCAAGCGTGGAGACGCGGCGAGGATGAGGCGCCGCGGGAGGACGAGAACGATCGGATCACGGCGCTCGCGCCCGGGACCGAGGACGACGCCGAGGACGATTCGGACGATGACGGTCCCGAGGACCGGGAGTCGGATGACGAGCCGCCGCACGGCGAGGGCCCGGACCACGAGCATCTCGAGGACGGCCATGGGCATGACGATGAGGCGCCCCCGTTCGTCGGCGACCAGACGCTGACCGGGACCGACGCCGCCGACCGCCTGACCGGCGGCAAGGGCGACGACGACCTTTCGGGTGAGGCCGGCGACGACCGGTTGAAGGGCGGCCACGGGGACGACACCCTGAGCGGCGGCGAGGGGAACGACGTCCTCGCGGGCGGCCAGGGCGCCGACGAACTGACCGGCGGCGCGGGCGAGGACGTCTTCAAGGTCTCGGGACCCGCCAAGAGCCTGGAGAGCCTGGACCGCGTCCTGGATTTCACGTCCGGCGAGGACCGCCTGGTGTTCGACGACGACGTGGTCCTGTCCGACAACGGCTTCGTCACCGCCACGGCCGTGGACTACGCCGACGCCCTGGCCCAGGCCAAGGACGCCATCACGGCGGGCGCCGACGTGGTCGCCGTGCAGCTGGGCGCCGACGTCATCGTCTTCGGCGGCGAGGCCGGCGACCATGACGTCGAGGGCGCGATCGTGCTCGTGGGCAAGAGCCTGTCCGACATCACCGCCGCCGACATCGGCTGACGAGCAGAGGGGCGCGCGTCCGTCCCCGCACGGACGCGCGCCTTCCGCTCCCGTGAAGGCGAGCTAGACTCGGGCCCATCGTGAGTCGGCCCGCCTTCACCTTCTACGAATTCTTCGCCGGCGGCGGCATGGCGCGCCTGGGCCTCGGCGAGGCGTGGTCGTGCGGCTTCGCCAACGACTTCGACCCCGTGAAGGCGGCGACCTACCGGGGGAATTTCCCGGACGCGGCTCATTTCCACGAAGGCGACGTCTGGAAGCTTTCGGCGGGCGACCTGCCCGGCCCGAAGGGAGAAGGGGCCGATCTCGCCTGGGCCTCGTCCCCCTGCCAGGATTTCAGCCTGGCCGGCGCGCGGGCGGGGCTGGAAGGCGGCCGCTCCTCGGCCTTCTTCGGCTTCTGGCGGCTGATCGAGGCGCTCGGCGCCGACGGCCGTGCGCCCCGGCTGGTGGTCATCGAGAATGTCGTGGGCCTGCTCACCTCGCGGGGCGGGGCGGACTTCGCCGCGCTGGCGCGGGCGCTCTCCGATCAGGGCTATGTCTTCGGCGCGCTGGAGATCGACGCCGGGCGCTTCCTGCCCCAGTCGCGGCCCCGGGTGTTCGTGGTGGCGAGCCGCGATCCGCCGCCGGCGGGCCTGACGGGCGATAGTCCTTTCCACACCCGAGCGGTGCGTGCGGCCGCCGCGGCCCTGCCGGCGGAGCTGGCCGCCCGATGGGTCTGGTGGGGCCTGCCCGCGCCGCCCGCCCGCAACACCGACCTCGCCGCCCTGCTGGAGCCCGACCAGGCGGTCCAATGGCACACGCCGGCCCAGACCGAGCGCCTCCTGTCGCTGATGGCCCCCGCCCACCGCGCGAAGCTGGCCGCGCAGCGCGGCCGGGCGGTGGGCGCCGTCTTCCGGCGCACGCGGGTCGAGGACGGACGGCGGGTGCAGCGGGCCGAGGTGCGGTTCGATGGCCTGGCGGGCTGCCTGCGCACGCCGCGCGGCGGCTCGTCGCGCCAGGCCATCGTGGTGGTCGAGGACGGAAGGGTGAGGAGCCGCCTGATCGGCGCCCGCGAGGCGGCCCGGCTGATGGGCCTGCCCGACGGCTACCGCCTGCCGGCTCCGGCCACGGCGGCCCTGCACGTGGCGGGCGACGGGGTGGCCGTGCCGGTGGTCCGCTGGCTCGCCCGCGAGCTTCTGGAGCCGCTGCTGACGCCCCGGAAGGTCCTGGCTGCCGAGTAAATCTATAAGCGGCGCCATCGGCGGCGCCTTCCAAAAACCCCGGGAAGCCTTAGGTTCGGGGCCCGAAGGGCCACTTCAAACCGACTGCCAACGAGGTCCGTCCCATGGACGCCACTCCCGACAAGGCCTACGACGCCGCCCGCTACCGCCGGGCCGGTCGGGGCAAGATCTTCGACTCCATCCTCGACACCATCGGCGACACGCCGCTCGTGCGCCTGCCGCGCCTGACCGCGGCGCTGAAGCCCAAGGGCGAGGTCGTGGCCAAGCTGGAGTTCTTCAATCCGGCCGGATCGGTGAAGGACCGCATCGGCGTGGCCATGATCGAGTACCTCGAGGCCAAGGGCGTGCTGAAGCCCGGCGGGACGATCATCGAGCCCACCTCCGGCAACACCGGCATCGCGCTGGCCTTCGTGGCCGCCGCCAAGGGCTACAAGATCACCCTCGTCATGCCCGAGAGCATGTCGATCGAGCGGCGCAAGATGCTGGTCATCCTGGGCGCCAAGCTGGAACTCACGCCCGCCGAGAAGGGCATGGCCGGCGCCGTCGCCCGGGCCAAGGAGTTGGTCGAGGCCACGCCCGGCGCGGTGATGCCCCAGCAGTTCGACAACGCCGCCAACCCGCTGATCCACCGGGTCTCGACGGCCGAGGAGATCTGGAACGACACGCAAGGCGCCGTGGACGCGGTGATCTCGGGCGTCGGCACCGGCGGCACCATCACCGGCGTCGGCCAGGTGCTGAAGGCGCGCAAGCCGTCGGTGAGGATGATCGCCGTCGAGCCCGAGGCCTCGCCCGTGCTGTCGGGCGGCAATCCCGGCCCGCACAAGATCCAGGGCATCGGCGCGGGCTTCGTCCCCTCGATCCTCGACCGGGGCGTCATCGACGAGGTGGTGCAGGTCTCCAACGACGACAGCTTCGCCATGGCCCGCCGGGTGGCCAGCGAAGAAGGCATTCCCGTCGGCATCTCCTCGGGCGCGGCCCTGACGGCGGCGTTCCACGTGGCGGCGCGCGACGACATGGCCGGCAAGCTGGTCGTGGCCATCGTGCCCAGCTTCGCCGAGCGCTACATCTCGACGGCGCTGTTCGAGGGGCTGTGACCGCCCGCTCCGACGTCTTCGACGCGGAGAAGCGATCCGCCGTGATGCGGCGGGTGAAGGGCAAGGACACCACCCCGGAACTGGCCGTGCGGCGGGCGCTGACGAGGCTCGGCGCCCGCTACCGGCTGCATCGGAAGGATCTGCCCGGCAGCCCGGACATTGTCATGCCGGGGCGGCGCCTGGCGCTGTTCGTCCACGGCTGCTTCTGGCACGGCCATGACTGCGCGCGCGGGGCCCGGGTGCCAAAGCAGAACCGCGACTACTGGACGGCCAAGGTCGCCCGCAACGTCACCCGGGACGCCAGGAGCCGTGAGACGCTCCAGGCCGCCGGCTGGCGGGTAGAGACGATCTGGGAATGCGAGCTGAAGGACGCGGCGAGCCTGGAGGCGCGGCTGAAGACGCTGCTCGCCTAGCTTGACCGGAGTGAGGTCCGTCCATCATAGTGGACGTATGATCACTATAGAAGCCGATCCGACCGAGCGCCTCGCCGAGCGCATCCGGCTGGAGCGGGAGGCGCGGGGGTGGAGCCAGGGCGAGCTCGCCCAGCGGTCCGACGTCTCCAAGGCGATGATCAGCAAGATCGAGCGCGGCGAGGCGAGCCCTACGGCGGCCCTGCTGGCCAAGCTCTCGGGGGCCTTCGAGCTGACCCTCGCCGCCCTCCTGACCCGGGCCGAGGGCGAGGGCGGGCGGAAGATGGCCGCCGCCGACCAGCCCCGCTGGCGCGATCCGGGGACGGGCTACCTGCGCTGCCAGGTGTTCGCGCGCGGCGACCACCCGGTGGAGCTGGTGCAGGTGGAGCTGCCGGCCGGGGCGACGGTCGAGCTGCCGGCTTCGTCCTACGCCTTCATCCGCCAGGTCCTGTGGCTGATCGGCGGGGGCCTCGTCATCCGCGAGGGGGCTCAGGAGACGGCCCTGGCGCCGGGGGATTCGTACGCCTTCGGGCCGCCCGCGGATTCCGCCTTCGTGAACACGGGGACGGAGCCGGCGGTCTATCTGGTCGCGGTGGCGCGCCGATGAACATCACCATCGCCCCTCTCGACGCCGCCCACGTTGCGCGCCTGGCCGAGATCCTGAGGGAGACCGTCGCGGCCGGCGGCTCGGTGCACTTCATGGACCCCGTGCCCGAGGGCGCTGCGGAAGCCTACTGGGCCGGCGCCGTGGCCGATCCGGGCCGCATCGTGCTCGGCGCGTTCGTGAACGGGCGGCTGGAGGGGACGGTGACGCTGTGGCTCGACACCCCGCCGAACCAGCCGTTCCGGGGCGAAATCTGGAAGCTGATGGTGGCGCCGGCCATGCGCGGCAAGGGCCTGGCGCGGGCGCTGATGATCGAGGCCGAAGGGCTGGCGGCGGCGCGCGGCCGCACCCTGCTCAACCTCGACACGGCCACGGAAGGCGGCGCGTCCGAGCTCTACGAGAGCCTGGGCTGGACCCGCGCCGGCGTCATCCCCGACTATGCCTTGAAGCCCCAGGGCGGGCTGGTCGGAACGGCGATCTACTGGAAGCGGCTGGGCGGAGCTTAGACCGCCGCCGGCTCCACCTCTTCGACCACGACCTCGGTCCTCACCGAGTTGGCGATGAAGCACTCCTCGTGGGCCTGGTGGTGCAGGTGCTCGGCCTCGGCCGGGGTGGGACGGGGCCCCGCGTAGGCGATCTCGGGGCGCAGGGTGACGCGGGTGACGGCCAGGCGCCCGTCGGCGTTCTTCTCCATCACGCCCACGGCCGCGTCGCGGTAGCGGGCGACGACGAAGCCGGCGTTCCGGGCCACGTGCAGGAAGGTCAGCATGTGGCAGGTGGAGAGCGAGGCCACCAGCATCTCCTCCGGGTCCACCGCGCCGGGCGCGGCCCACTTCGGGCCGACCACGTGGTGCGAGGCGGTGGCGGGCAGCTCGAACCCGCCCCCGAAGGTCACCGTGTGGCCGCGCGAATAGCGCCCTTTCAGGAAGTCCTCGCCGGGGGCGTCCAGTTCGAAGAGCGCGGTCGCGCGGTACTCGGCCATCGGAAATATCCCCTGGATCAGAACGCCTCGGCGGGCAGCTTCATCATCAGGTCGGCGCCCGTCTTCAGTTTGGCAAGATGGGCCGAGGTTTCCGGCAGGATGCGATCGACATAGTAGCGGCCCACGACGAGCTTGCCCTCGTAGAACGGGTCCGCCTCGCCGGCGGCGATCCTGGCCTGGGCGGCCTTGGCCGTGATCGCCCACATGTAGGCCAGGGCGGTCAGGCCGAAGAGGTGCAGGTAGTCGGTGGAGGCCGCGCCCGCGTTGTCGGGATTGGCGAGGCCGTTCTGCATCAGCCACATGGTGGCCTCCTGCAACTCGGCCTTGGCCCGGGCGACGCCGTCGATGAAGGGCTTCAAGGCCGCATCGCCCTCGTTCTCGGCCACGAAGGCGTCGAGCTCGGCGAAGAAGCTCATCACCGCCCGGCCGCCGTCGGCGGCGAGCTTGCGGCCCACCAGGTCCAGGGCCTGGACGCCGTTGGTCCCCTCGTAGATCAGGGCGATGCGCACGTCGCGCAGGTACTGGCTGGCCGGGAAATGCTCGGTGAAGCCCGAGCCGCCGTGCACCTGCATGGCGTCGGAGCAGACCTTGAAGCCGCGGTCGGTGAGGAACGCCTTCACCACGGGGGTCATCAGGGCCATGTAGTCGCGGCCCTTCTGGCGCACCGCCTCGTCGGGGCTCGCCTGGCTGAGGTCGCCGTGGAGCGCGGTCCAGGCCATGAAGGCGCGGCCGCCCTCGACGATGGCCCGGGCGTCCATCAGCATCCGGCGCACGTCGGGGTGGACGATGATCGGGTCGGCGGGGCCGTCGGGGTTCTTGGGGCCGGTCAGCGAGCGGCCCTGCAGGCGCTCCTTGGCGAACTCTGCGGCGGCCTGGTAGGCGGCCTCGGCCTGGGCGATCCCTTGCAGGCCCACCCCCAGCCGCGCCTCGTTCATCATCACGAACATCAGCTTGAGGCCCTGGTTCTCCTCGCCGATGAGCCAGCCGGTGGACTCCTCATGGCTGATCACGCAGGTGGCGTTGCCATGGATGCCCATCTTCTCTTCGAGGCCCAGGCACTTCACCGAATTGCGCTCCCCCGGATTGCCCTCGGCGTCGGGGATGAACTTCGGCACGATGAACAGGCTGATGCCGCGCACCCCCGCCGGCGCCCCTTCGATGCGCGCCAGCACCAGGTGGACGATGTTGGGCGTCAGGTCCTGCTCGCCACCCGAAATCCAGATTTTCTGGCCCGTGATTCTGTACGTGCCGTCGGCCTGCGGGACCGCCTTGGTGCGCAGGAGGCCGAGGTCCGTGCCGCAGTGCGGCTCGGTGAGGTTCATTGTCCCCGCCCACTGACCGGAGGCCAGCTTCGGCAGGTAGAGCGCCTTCTGCTCGGGCGAGCCGCCGACGTGGATCGCCGAATAGGCGCCGTGGGTCAGGCCCGGGTACATGGAGAAGGCCATGTTGGCCGCCGAGCTCATCTCGGAGAAGGCCACGTTGACCACGTAGGGCAGGCCCTGGCCGCCGTAGGCCGGGTCGGCGCCCAGCGCGGGCCAACCGGCCTCGATGAGCTGGGCGTAGGCCTCCTTGAAGCCGGTCGGCGTCTTGACCGTGAAGTCCGGGCTCCACGCGCAGCCTTCCTTGTCCCCGACCGCATTGAGCGGCGCCAGCACCTCGGAGGTGAACCGGCCGGCCTCCTCCAGGATCGCCTCGACGGTGTCCATGGACGCGTCGGCGAAGGCCGGGAGGTTGGCGTAGTTCTCGAGCTGAAGGACGTCTCGCAGCAGGAAGCGGTAGTCCCGCACGGGGGCCTGGTAGGGCATGCGCACTCCGGAAAAAGTATGGGGCCCCGAGGGGCCCCAGGTCAGTCCTATCTAGGCTTCCTGATGTTCCAGGTCGTCAAGTCGTCGCCGGAGCATCTGGTCGTAGTCGGCGGCCCGGGGCAGGAGATCCGGCCGGGTCTCGGAGAGCCGCTTCTCGGCGTCGGCGATGCCCCGCTGGAGCTGGGCGATGGCCTGGTCGATGTCCTGCTTCTGCTGTTCGAGGGCGACGATGCGCTCCTTGAACTTGCGCAGGCTCTTGGCGGCCTGCTGGGCGCCGTTCTCGTCGGCTTCGTAGAGGTCGAGGATCTCGCCGATCTCGGCCAGGGAGAGGCCGACGCGCTTGCCCCGCAGGATGAGCTGCAGGCGGGCGCGGTCGCGATAGGAATAGACGCGGTTCATCCCGTCGCGGGCGGGATTGAGCAGCCCCTTGTCCTCATAGAAGCGGAGGGCGCGGGGGGTGCATTTGAACTCAAGGCAGAGCTGCCGGATCGTATAGGTCCGGACGGGACGGCGCAGGTCCGTGGGCATGGGGTGTTCCCTCGGGTTGTTATGTTTTGCGCTGACAGCGTAAGGACACGTTTCCGTTTACGTCAAGGGTACGTGAACGTCGATAACTCACGAGCCTCACCCTGGGTGAGGCGCCCTGCAGGCGCCTTCCCTCCGGGAGCCGCCGGGATTCCGGCGTCTAGCTGGACAATTCGCCGCGGAGGGCGCGCTCGATCAGGTCGACGGTCCGGTCGATGCCGAAGATGGCCACGAAGGAGCCGAAGCGCGGGCCCTGGCTCTGGCCCAGCAGGACCTCGTAGAGCGCGGCGAACCACAGGCGAAGCGGCTCGAAGCCGGCGGCCTTGCCCACCTCGAAGACCTCGTTCTGGATGGTCTCTGCGTCCGCGCCGGCGGGCAGGGCCTTCAGGCGGGCGAGGAGGTCCTGCATGGCCGCGCGTTCGCGATCGTCGGGCGCGCGGAAGGTCTTCGCGGGCTTCACGAAGTCCTCGTAGTAGTTCAGCGCATAGCCGGCGAGCTGGTCGAGCAGGGGCTCGCTCTTAGGGCTCGCGCCCGGCTGGTAGCGCTCGAGGAAGCCCCAGAGGATCTCCTTGGTCGAGGCGTCGGCCGCGGAGACGAGGTTCAGGAGCAGCGAGAAGCTGACCGGTGAGCCCTTCTCGGGCGGCGCGCCGCGGCCCACGTGCCAGGCGGGGCTGTCGAGGTTGACCTTGCCGGCCGCCCGGTCGCGGTTGAAGGCGTCGAGGTGGGACAGGTACTCGTCCGTCGCCTTGGGGATGACGTCGAAGTAGAGCCGCTTCGCCGACTTGGGCGACTGGTACATGTAGTAGGCCAGGCTCTCGGGCGTGCCGTAGCGCAGCCACTCCTCCATGGTCAGGCCGTTGCCCTTGGACTTGGAGATCTTCTGGTTGTTCTCGTCCATGAAGAGCTCGAAGTGGAACGCCTCGGGCGGGGCGCCGCCCAGCACCTGGCAGACGCGGTTCGAGACGCGGACGCTGTCGACCAGGTCCTTGCCCGAGGCCTCGAAGTCGACCTCCAGCGCCGTCCAGCGGGCGGCCCAGTCGGGGCGCCACTGCAGCTTCACATGGCCCCCGGTCACCGGGACCTCGGTGAGCGTCCCATCCTCGTCGGCGAAGACGATGGTCCCCTTCTCGAGGTTGCGCTCAAGGGTGGGCACCTGGAGCACCTTGCCGGTCTTCGGGCTGATCGGCAGGAAGGGCGAATAGGTGGCCCGCCGCTCCTCGCCGAGCGTCGGGAGCATGATCGCCTGGACCTTCTCGAACCGCTCCAGGACGCGCAGCAGCACCGCGTCGAACCGGCCGCCCGTGTAGCAGTCGGTGGACGACATGAACGCGTAGTCGAAGCCGAAGCCGTCGAGGAAGGCGCGCAGGCGCGCGTTGTTGTGGTGGGCGAAGCTCTCGTGCTCGCCGAAGGGGTCGCGGACCTTGGAGACCGGCTTGTCGCGGTCCTCCTCCAGCATCTCGCGGTTGGGCACGTTGTCGGGGATCTTCCGCAAGCCGTCCATGTCGTCCGAGAAGACGATGAGCTTGGTCGGGATCGCGTCCTCGGTGAGCGCCCGGAAGGCGTTGCGCACGATGGTGGGGCGGGCGGCCTCGCCGAAGGTGCCCATATGCGGCAGGCCCGAGGCGCCGAAGCCGCACTGGAAGACGACCGGCTTGGTCAGCGCCGGCAGGGCGGCGACGGCCTCGAGGAATTTCCCCTGCGCGAACAGCGTGGCGGCCAGGTCGCGCTCGGCGTCGTCGAGGCGAAGGCGCAGGATGCGCTCCAGGAGGAGACGCGCCTGTTCGAAGGGCCAGCTCTTGGCGTCGCGGGCCTGGTGGGAAAGTCCTTGCAGCATGGGGGGCGGCCTAGCGCTCATGCCTCCCGGGCTCAAGCCCTATCGAGCGCGCCGTCGTGGAGCTGTCGCACCCGCGTCAAGGCCGTGTCACGGCCGACCCGTATGCGGCCCCCAAGCAAAAGGGGGTGTCTCGTGACGATGAACGTGTTCCGTCCGGCTTCGCGCAAGCCGGTGCTGATGTCGGCCGCCGGCCTGACGCTCGCGGCCCTGCTGGCCCAGCCGGCGTGGGCGGCCGACGAGGCGCCGGCCCAGGTCGACGAGATCGTGGTCACCGGCCAGCGCGAGGCCCAGCGCGCCGCCATCGCGGTCAAGCGCGAGGAATTCGTGGTCGCCGACGTCGTGTCGGCCGACGACATCGGCAAGCTGCCCGACCACAACACCGCCGCCGTCCTGCGCCGCATCCCCGGCGTGTCGGTCATGGAGGACCAGGGCGAGCCGCGCTTCCCCGTCCTGCGCGGCCTGCGCTCCACCTACAACCGCACCACCGTCGACGGCGCCATCGTGGCCTCGGTGGACGAGGGCGGCCGCACCGTGCCCATGGACATCGTTCCCTCGGTGATGGTGGGCCGGCTGGAGGTCATCAAGACCGTCACGCCCGAGAACGACGGCAACGCCATCGGCGGGGTGATCAACGTCACGACCCGCAGCGCCTTCGACGCGGGCAAGCCGTTCTTCAACGGCATGGCCTCGCTCGGCCACTACGAGCGCCACGGCGACGTCCGCAACGACAAGCAGAACTATCGCCTGGCCTTCGCCGCCGGCCGCACCTTCGGCGCCGACGACGAGTGGGGCGTGGTGGTGGGCGCCTCCCAGGAGCAGCTCGACTACGACATCCCGCAGGTGGAGTCCCAGAGCCCCTCGGTGCGCGAGTACACCTCGGCCGGCGCGCCGGTGAACTCGGGCTCGCCCCAAGGCAACGGCATCCAGGTGCCGACCTACGTGCGCCTCTTCTGGTACAACAACACCAAGCAGCGCAGCGGCGTGAACGGCAAGATCGAGTACCGTCCGAACGCCGACTTCCGCTGGGAGGCCTCGGGCCTCTTCGCTCGCATGGAGGATGACGAGGAGCGGATCGAGTACCGCACCGAGCCGCTGGGCAACGTGGCCAACCAGACCCAGACGAGCGGCAGTTTCGCGCGTGGCCGCAACGTCATCCACCTGAACCAGCCGACCACCAGGCGCGAGATCGCGCTGGCCCGCACGGGCTTCGAATGGCAGGCCGCGCCCGAGTGGAAGGCCGACGGCGACCTCGTCTATTCGACGGCCCACCTCGAGGTGCCCAACGAGTCCATGGAATTCCGGACCGTGGACGCGAACGGGGCGAACTACGCCTTCACCTACGACACCTCGAACGCCTTCTTCCCGCTGTTCACGCCGGTGAACGAGGCGAACTTCCGCAATCCGGCCAACTACCGCCTGCAGCAGCACCGGTTCGACGAGACCACGAGCGACGAGGACACGATCCAAGGCCGCTTCAACCTCGCCTTCGACGACCAGGGCGGGGAGCGGAACCTGAAGGCCAAGGTCGGCGCCGCGGCGCGTTCGACCAAGCGGGAATACGGCACGACGCGGACGACCTACACGGCCAAGTCGGGCTTCATCTACACGCTCGACCAGGTGGACGCGCCCGGGCCGTCCGGGCTGATCGCCGGGCGCTACCGGGTCGATCCGCGGATCGACGCCCAGGCCGCGCACGACTTCCTGGAAGCCAATATCGCGAACTTCAACGCCGCGGTGGCGCTGCCCACCGGGGACTACGAGGTGCAGGAGGACGTCTACGCCGCCTACGGCCAGGTCAGCTACCGCATGGGCGACCTGACCCTGCTCGCCGGCCTGCGCTACGAGCGCACCGAGGTCGAGTCCGAGGCCAACCGCAACACGGGCGGCGTGCTCACGCCGGTCGGCAACTCGGGCGGCTACGACAGCTGGCTGCCCAGCCTGCACCTGCAGTGGAAGCCGCGGGAGGACCTGATCGTCCGCGCCGCCTGGACCAACACCATCGGCCGTCCCGACTACGACTCCCTGGCGGCCACCGAGTCGCTCAGCTTCGACGGCAGCCAGCCCACCCTCTCGCGGGGCAACCCGGGCCTGAAGCCGCGCGAGAGCGAGGGCTTCGACCTGTCGGTGGAATACTATCCGCCGGACGGCCTGATCTCGCTGGCGGTCTTCTCGAAGGACATCAAGAACGAGATCTTCACCCTGTCTTCCGAGGAGCAGCTGGACGTGGGCCGCGGCGTGGAGACGGTGCTGGTCTCGACCCCCCGCAACGCCGAAAGCGCCAAGATCAAGGGTGTGGAGTTCGCCGTCCAGCAGGCCTTCACCTTCCTGCCCGAGCCCTTCGACGGCTTCGGCTTCAACGGCAACGTGACCCTGCTCGACACCGAGTTCACCTTCCTGACCAGCGCCGGCAAGCGGGTGACGGGCCTCTACCAGCAGCCGGACATCACGACCAACGAGTCGGTCTACTATCAGCGCGGTCCGTTCGAGGCCCGGGTCTCGCACAACTACATCGGCGGGTTCCTGGAGACGATCAACGACACGATCCCGAACGCCGACCAGTACTGGAAGGGCCGCCACGTGTTCGACGCCAGCGTGAGCTGGCGGTTCAACGACCGCTTCTCGGTGTTCGTGGAGGGCCAGAACCTGTCGAACACCGGCCGCCAGGAAGTGACCGGCCCCGGCCAGCGCTACCTGCAGGAATGGGCGAACTACGGCCGCACCTACTGGGTCGGCCTGACGGCGAACTTCTAGGAGAGGAAAGAGCCATGCGCCGACTGCACCTCGCCACGCTGCTGACGGCGCTGGTTCTGACCGCCGCGGGGGCCGCCCCGGCGGCGGCCCAGCCCGGCCCGGCGGCTCCGCCGGCCGCCGCCATGCTCCAGGCGCAGACGCTGCGGCGCTGGCCGGCGCCCGAGGCGACCCAGGGCGTGGCGGTGGACGCGCGCCACTTCTACGCCGTCGCCAACTCGCGCATCGCCAAGTACGACAAGGCGACCGGCAAGAAGGTCGCCGAATGGTCCGGCGAGCGGGCCCGCTATCCGCACATCAACTCGTGCGCGCTCGTCGGCAAGGAACTGGTCTGCGCGGCCTCCAACTTCCCCGAGACGCCGATGTCGAGCTCGGTGGAGGTGTTCGATCCGATCCGCATGGTCCACCTGCGCACCGTCTCGCTGGGCCAGCAGATCGGCTCGCTCACCTGGGTGGACCGCAAGGACGGCTTCTGGTGGGCGGGCTTCGCCAACTACGAGGGCAAGGGCGGCGAGCCCGGGCGCGGATCGGCCTACACCCAGTTCGTGAAGTTCGATGACCAGTGGCGGCGGCTGGAGGCCTGGTCCTTTCCCGCCGCCGTCGTGGAGCGCTTCAAGCCGATGAGTTCGTCGGGCGGCGGCTGGGGGCCGGACGGACGGCTCTACGTCACGGGCCACGACCATCCCGAGCTCTATGTGCTGGAACTGCCCAAGGGCGGCTCGAAGCTGGACCACGTGGCCACCATCGCCGCGCCCATCGAGGGCCAGGCGATCGCCTTTGACAAGTCGGCGCCCGGCACGCTCTTTGGCATCCGGCGGCCGGACCGCGAGGTGGTGTCCATGCGGCTGCCAGGGGTGGGAAGCAAATGAACCGCAGGATTGCTCTGGGTCTCCTGACCGCGCTGGCGCTCGCCGCCTGCTCCAAGCCCGCCGAGAAGGGCGAGGGGGCCAAGACCGAGGTCAACTTCTCGATCCTCTCGGCCGAGAGCCAGCAGAGCGCCCAGAAGGACTGGGAGCCCTTCCTGGCCGACATGTCCAAGGCCATCGGCCTGCCGGTGAAGGCCTACTACGGCAACAACTACACCGGCCTGATCGAGGCCATGCGCTTCAAGCAGACCGACGTGGGCTGGTTCACCAACCAGTCCGGGCTGGAGGCGGTGCGCCGGGCGAACGGCCAGGTCTTCGCCCGCTCGGCCAACCCCACCGGACCCGACGGCTACGAGGCGGTCATCGTCGTCCGCAAGGGTTCGGGCCTGACCCTCGACAAGCTGCTGAAGTGCGACCGCACGATCGACTTCGGCATGGGCGACGCGAAGTCGACCTCGGGCACGCTGGCGCCCATGACCTACCTCTTCGCCCCGCGCGGGATCGAGCCGGAGAAGTGCTTCAAGACCGTCCGTTCGGCGAACCACGAGGCGAACCTGTTCGCCGTGGGCGCCGGCACGCTGCAGGCGGCCACCAACAACACCGCCTCGATGGAGCGCATGGGGATGCTGGACACCCCGCTCGCCAGGAAGACGCTGGACGCCGTCGAGATCGTCTGGCGCTCGCCGCGCATCCCCGAGGACCCGCTGATCATCCGCAAGGACCTCGATCCGGCGCTGAAGACGAAGATCGAGGACTTCATGTTCAGCTACGGCGTGGGCGACACGCCCGAGGCCGCGCGCCAGCGGGCGATCCTGGCGCGCATCCAGACCCGGCCGTTCCAGCGCGCGGATGATTCCCACCTCCTGCCGGTGCGGGAGATGGAAGCCACGGGCCAGCTCCTGCAGGCGAAGTCCAAGGGCGACGCCGCGGCCGTGGCCAAGGCCGAGGCCGCCCTGGCCGAAATCCGCAAGGAACGCGCGGCCCTGGGCGGCTAGGCTCCGCAGGGGGGCGGCTTCCGATTGCACGGCGGCGCGCCGCACCGGCGGCTTGTGCCGGCGCCTCTGCTGTGTGATCTCGGCGGAGCGGTCGCTTGCCGACAAGGACGCTGGGACTCGGGGGGAAGACCGCCGTTGGGGGGCATTACAGACAGCTATATCGCCGCGATCCGGCAGCGGATGGCCGTGCTGCCGCCGTCGCCCAGCCTGCCGCAGATGTACAACCTGCTCCACCTCTTCGCCCGGTGGCGGTCGGAGGTCCTGGCCCAGACCTACATCGCCCGTCACGGACGCACGATCATGGCCGGGCCGTTCGCCGGCATGGCCTACGCCTCCCGCGCTACCGAAGGCGCCCTGATGCCTCGGCTGCTCGGTTCCTATGAAGCGCCGCTCGCGCCGCACCTCGCACGTATCGGCGCGGGCGGTCTCGATGCGGTCATCGATGTCGGCTGCGCCGACGGCTACTACGCGGTGGGCCTGGCTCGCCTCTGGCCGGGCGTGAGCGTCCACGCCTACGACATCGACCCGGCCGCGCGTGCGAGCTGCGCGGCGCTCGCCGAGGCCAACGGGGTCGCGGACCGGGTCGTCGTCGGCGAGCGCTTCGCGCCGACGGACTTCGAGAGGTTCGCCGATCGGCGGACGCTGGCGGTGGTGGACATCGAGGGCGCCGAGGTCGATCTGCTGCGGCCCGACCTCTCACCCGCCATGGCGGCGATCAGCTTCATCGTGGAAACCCATCCCGGCCTGAAGCCAGGCGCCCTGGATGTCGTGCGCGAGCGGTTCCACCATACCCACCATATCGAACGGGCCGACCTCCAACTCGCAGCCTTCGACCTGCCCGATTGGATCCGGGAGCTGTCCCACCTCGACCAGTTGCTGGCGGTCTGGGAATGGCGTAGCGCGCCGACTCCCTGGCTGATCATGACCCCGAAGGACTGAGGCCATGGCCGAGCAGGCGATCAACGCCGCGATCCGCTTCGAGCGGGACGCTTACGACATGGGCCAACCCTGGCTGATGGGGCGGCAGGCGGCGGGACATGGCTTCCTGCGGGCGGCGGTCGCCGGCCGCGGCGACGGCGCGGTGATCGGCTACGGGGCGTCCGCGGCCGCCCCGGCGTTCTCCGCGATGGTGACCGCGATCGATCCGCGGGCGAAGTCGGGCTGGATTCCGCACAACCGCCCAGAGGCCCTTGGCGCGGCCCGGGTCTGCTACCGGCCCGATCCCCTGATCGAGATGGAGGCCAGGCTGCGGCTTCGGGCCGGCCCTTCTGCCTACAGCCTGTGCGGCGTCACCCACACGACGGCGACGTCGGCGACCATGACGGCGCTGGCCAACCTCTTCACCGCGCCGCTCATGCCCTGGGACGCGGTGATCTGCACGTCGCGGGCGGTGGTCCGCACGATCGGCGAGGTGCAGGCCGCCGAGGCGGACTATCTGCGCTGGCGCTTCGGCCCGGACATTCCGCTGGGCGGGCCCCAGCTTCCGCTGATCCCGCTGGGCGTCCACTGCGACGACTTCGCGGAGGCCCCCAAGCGTCGCGTGCAGGCCCGCCGCGCCCTGGGGATCGGCTCCAACGAGATCGTGGCGCTCTTCGTCGGCCGGCTAGCCTTCTCGGCCAAGATGCACCCGGCCCAGACCATGATGGCCCTTCAGCAGGCGCATCTGCGGACCGGGCAGCCCCTGGTGCTGGTGCTGTGCGGCTGGAGCCCATCGGAATCGATCAGCCAGGTCATCCAGGAGGCCGCCCGCGGCCTCTGCCCCGACGTACGGCTGATGTTCATCGACGGCCGCGACCCCGACCGGCGCGACCGCTGCCTGGCCGCGGCCGACCTGTTCATGTCGTTGTCGGACAACGTGCAGGAGACGTTCGGCCTGACTCCGGTGGAGGCCATGGCGGCCGGATTGCCCGTCATCGTCAGCGACTGGAACGGCTATCGCGACACGGTGCGTCATGGGATCGACGGCTTCCTGACGCCCACCTGGATGCCCGGCCCCGGGGCGGGCGCGGAGATCGCCCGCGACTACGAGGCGGGGATCCTCGACTACGACAACTACATCTGGCGGTCGGTCGCCGCCACGTCCTGCGCCAGCGCCGAGCTCCTGGACCAGCTGTGCGCCCTGGTCAGCGATCCCGAGCTGCGCGCCCGCATGGGCGCCGCCGGCGCGAGGCGGGCCCGCGAGGACTTCGACTGGTCCGTGATCTATCCCCGCTACCAGGCGCTCTGGGCCGAACTCGACGCCCGCCGCCTGGCCGCCCCCGCCGGCGGGGCGCCGACGGTTTCGCCGCGCGCGCAGGATCCTTATCGGCTGTTCGGCCACTACCCGACCCGTTCGATCACGCCGGAAACGCGGGTTGCGGCGGCGCCCGGCGCCACGAAGGACGAGCTGGCGTCGCGACTGGCCCTGCGGGCGTTCGGCCTCGCGGCGGTTCCGCCGGCTCTCACAACCCGTGTCTTCGATCTGGCCTTGGACCGCCGGCGGACGGTGGCCGAGCTCGCCGCGAGCGCGGGCTGTTCGGCGGCCGCGGCGTCTCACGCCGCAGGCCTGCTCGCCAAGATGGAGCTTGTCATACTCGAACCGCCGGCCGGGTGATCGCGGCCCTAGCCCTCGTCCCTCAGCAGGAAGTGGCCGCGGAGGAAGGCCACCGGCTTGGCCGGGTCATCCTGCCAGGCCTCGACGTGGACGTTGGCGATGCGGCGGCCGACCTTCCTGAGGTCGGCGTGGGCGTAGAGGGTCTGGGCGCGGCCGGGGCGCAGGTACTCGATGGTCACATCGATGGTCTTGGGCCGCTTGCGCGACGGTTCGGCCACGGCGAGCTGGGCCAGCGCCGTCATCTCCATGAACGCCCCGATCACCCCGCCGTGCAGGGCGGGCAGGAAGGGGTTGCCGATCAGGTGGTCGGCGAAGGGCAGCCGGGCCTTGACCTCGGCGCCCTCGAGCTCGGCCTCCATGCCGAGGAACCGGACATAGGGCGAGCGCAGGATGAAGTCCTGCAGGAGCTGGACAGAGGGGTCGCTCATGGCCTTACGCCCCTCCCTGCAGGATGAAGGCCGCCTGGGCGGTGGCCACGAGGTCCGAGCGGTCCACGTCCCAGGCCTCGGCCCGGACGAAGGCGATGGAGCGGGTGATCTTGTAGCAGTGCGCTTCGGCGGTGAGCCCCGCGCCGGGCGCGGCGGGCCGCATGTAGTCGATCCGAAGGTCCAGCGTGGCCGTCGGAAAGGCGTCGCTCCGCGCCGCGTGGACGGCGATCCCGCAGACGTGGTCCAGGAGGGCCGTGACCACGCCGCTGGCGATCACGCCCGCGTCCGGGTCGCCCACCAGTTCGTCGCGGAAGGGCACGCGCATCACGCCGCGGGCGTCGCCGAGGGACACCACCTCAAGGTTCAGGGCCTTGGCGTGAGGCACCACGCGGGACATGTGCTCGCTGATGTCGCCGGGGATGTTGAAGCTCATGGGAGGGGCCTAGGTCCTTGACCCGCCGTCCGTCAATGCGGAGCCGGACGCCCGCTCCTACATTGTGAAGGCGATGATCCGGCCCCAGGACCTGCTCTGCCCCAAGCCCGAGGGGCTCTATTGCGCCCCCGGCGACTTCTACATCGACCCCGTGCGGCCGGTGGCCCGGGCGGTGATCACACACGGCCATTCCGACCATGCCCGGGCGGGCCACGGGGCGGTGCTGGCCACGACCCAGACCCTCGACATCATGGCCGAACGCTATGGCGCGGGCTTCGCGGAGGCCAAGCAGGCCGCCGCCTACGGCGAGGCGGTGGCCCGGGACGGGGTGGAGGTGACCCTGGTCCCCGCCGGCCACGTGCTGGGCTCGGCCCAGGCTGTGGTGCGCTGGAAGGGGCTGACCATGGTCGTCTCGGGCGACTACAAGCGCCGGGCGGATTCCACCTGCGCGCCCTTCGAGCCCGTCCCCTGCGACGTCTTCATCTCGGAGGCGACCTTCGGCCTGCCGGTGTTCCGCCATCCCGACGACCGCGAGGAGATCGCCCGCCTGCTCCGCTCGGTGGCCCAGTTCCCGGAGCGCAGCCACATCGTCGGCGCCTACGCGCTCGGCAAGGCCCAGCGGATCATCCGCCTGCTGCGCGAGGCGGGATGGGAGGAGACCCTCTACGTCCACGGGGCGCTCGAGCGGCTGAACGCCCTCTACGAGCGGCACGGCGTCCACCTGGGGCCGCTCGCCCCCGCCACCACGGCCGAACGCAAGGACTTCGCCGGCCAGATCGTGATCGCCCCGCCGTCGGCGCTGCAGGACCGCTGGAGCCGCCGGTTCCCGGACCCCGTCGCCGCCTTCGCTTCGGGCTGGATGCGCATCCGCGCCCGCGCCCGCCAGCGGGGCGTGGAGTTGCCCTTGATCATCTCGGACCACGCCGACTGGGACGAGCTGACCGCCACGGTGGACGAACTGCGGCCCGGCGAGCTCTGGATCACCCACGGCCGCGAGGAGGCGCTGGCCCGCTGGGCCCAGCTCCACGACATCCCCGCCCGGGCGCTGGCGCTGGTGGGCTACGAGGACGAGGAGGACGACTGAGGCTGCGAGGCTGCGCGGGTCGCGCTAAAGCACAGCCATGATCGCTTCATTGCTCCTGGCCGCCGTCGTGGCCGCCGCCTCGCCCGACTGCGCCGTCCTCGTGGAGGAGGCGCGGCCGGCCATCGACCATGCCAACGGCGACTGGCTGCGCGCCATGCAGGCCGGCGACGCCGCGTCCATCGCTGCGGCCTATGCGGAGGACGGCGTCTTCATCCTGCGCGACGGGACGATCGCCAAGGGCCGGGCCGAGGTGCAGGCGGTGTTCGCCGGGGTCCCGTCGGCCTCGATCGCCGGCGGCGGCATCGACAGCCTCGGCCTGGCCTGCGGCGACGGCGGACTGATCTACGAATGGGGCCGGGGCGAGATCGTCGCCCGCGGCCCGGACGGCCAGGAGACGCGGCGCACGGCGCCCTACCTGACGGTCTGGAAGAAGCTGGACGGCGGGTGGAAGATCGTCCGCAACCTGGGCTTCTGAACCGCCGGACGGAACGGCGCCCAGGCGGTCCACGTTGGCCCGATGAAGGAGCCTGACCATGTCCGAGCCCCGCGATCCTCCGCCGCGCGATCCTCCACACGAGGGCGGTCGCGAACCGCCGCAAACCACGCCGGCCCCGCAGCCGGAGACGGGCCTCTCCAAGACGGGCGGCGGCGAGCGCCGGGGCGACGGTCTCGACGAGGACGCCCGCTCCGGCATGATCGGGGAGGCCGGCGAGGCCGACCACGGCGGCATGGCCGACGAGGGCTGAGTTGGCGGCGAAGCCCGCGCGGGCCTAACTCTGAGCCATGCGGGCCTTCGCCGAACTGCTGGACCGGCTGTCGCTGACGTCCTCGCGCAACGCCAAGCTGACGCTCGTGCGCGACTACCTGCGTGAGACGCCCGACCCGCACCGGGGCTGGGCGCTGGCGGCGCTGACCGGCGACCTGACCTTCGACGCGGCCAAACCCGGCTTCATCCGCAAGGCCATCGAGGCGCGCATGGACCCCCAGCTCTTCTGGTGGTCCTACGACTATGTGGGCGACCTGGCCGAGGCGGTCTCGCTGTGCTGGCCGGCGCGGCCGGGTGCGAACCGCGAGCCCGACCTGGCCGAGGTGGTCGAGGGCCTGCGCACGGCCTCGCGGGCCGAGGTTCAGCGGCTGATCGAGGGTTGGCTGGACGCCCTGCCCGACCCGCGCGAGCGCTGGGCGCTGCTCAAGCTGATGACCCGGGCGCTGCGGGTGGGCCTGACCGCGCGCCTGGCCAAGCGGGCGGCGGCCGAGCTGGGCGGGGTGGACCCCGCCGAGATCGAGGAGCTGTGGCACGCGCTCCATCCGCCCTACGAGGACCTGTTCGCCTGGCTGGAGGGCCGCTCCGAAAAGCCGACGTCCGAGAACCCCGGCCGCTTCCGGCCGGTGATGCTGGCCCAGGCCATCGACGAGGCGGTGGACTTCGCCAGGCTCGACCCCGCCGACTACGCCGCCGAATGGAAATGGGACGGCATCCGCGTCCAGGCGGTTCACGAGGGCGGCGTGCGGCGGCTCTACACGCGGACCGGCGACGACATCTCGCGGACATTCCCCGACATCCTGGAGGCCTTGCCGCGGGAGGGGGTGATCGACGGCGAGTTGCTGGTGATGCGGGACGGCCGTGTCGCGAGCTTCGCCGACCTCCAGCAGCGGCTGAACCGCAAGACCGTGGATGCGAAGCTCTTGGCCGCCTTCCCGGCCGGGATCCGCGCCTACGACCTGCTGCAGGACGGCGACGAGGACCTGCGGCCCCTGCCGTTCGCCGAGCGCCGGCGAAGGCTGGAGGCCTTCGTGGCCAGAGGGGGCCCCAGGGAGGGCAGCCCGCGGATCGACCTGTCGCCGATGCAGCCGTTCGAGAGCTGGGCCGAACTCGCCGACCTGCGCGCGCATCCGCCGCCGGGCGACCCCGAGGTCGCCGAGGGCCTGATGCTGAAGCGCTGGGAGTCCATCTACGAGGCCGGGCGGCCCAAGGGGCCCTGGTTCAAGTGGAAGCGCGACCCCTACCTGGTGGACGCGGTGCTGATGTACGCCCAGCGGGGCCACGGCAAGCGGTCCAGCTTCTATTCCGACTACACCTTCGGCGTCTGGCGCCAGGACCCGGTGGAGGGGCGGGTGCTGACCCCCGTCGGCAAGGCCTATTTCGGCTTCACCGACGAGGAGCTGAAGCAGATCGACAAGTTCGTCCGCGACCACACGGTGGAGCGCTTCGGCCCGGTGCGGGCGGTCCGCGCCGAGCCGCACGCGGGCCTCGTCTTCGAGGTGGCCTTCGAGGGCCTCCAGCGCTCGACCCGCCACAAGTCGGGCGTAGCCATGCGCTTCCCCCGCATCAGCCGCATCCGCTGGGACAAGCCGCCGGGCGAGGCCGACGAGCTCTCGGCCCTGGAACGCATCCTGGAGCGGATCGAGGCGCGGTGAGGCGGCGGGGTTATTCGGGCGGCGGCAGCAGGGCCTGCGCCTTCAGGAAGTCCTCGAGGTTCCCGCCATCGAACAGCAGGCCACGGATCCCGGCCCGGGTGGCGGCCTCCATGTCGGAGGGCTTGTCGCCGATTAGGATCGAGCGCTCGCGGTCGATGGGCCAGTCGGCCAGGGCCTGGAGGATCATGCCGGGGTTGGGCTTGCGGTTCGGCGGGTCGGGGTGGCGGTAGCGTTCCAGCGGCGCCTCGGGGTGCTCGGGACAGAAGTAGATGGCGTCCACGTGGGCCCCGGCCTCGGCCAGTTCGGAGTTCATCTGCGCATGCAGGGCGTGCATGTCGTCCTCGGCGTAGTAGCCGCGCCCGATGCCGGACTGGTTGGTGACCACGATGACGATCCAGCCGGCCCGGTTGAAGGCGGCGATGGCGGTCTTGGCGCCGGGAATCCAGTGGAAGTCGTCCCAGCGGTGGACGTAGCCCTTGTCCTCGTTCAGCACGCCGTCGCGGTCGAGGAACAGGGCGGGGCGGGGCGTGGAATCAGCAGGGTCACCGGGCACGGGCCGAAGTATAGCCGAAGCCGCGTCGAGACGCTGCATTGCAGCAGAGCCTTGGCGCCGCTACTAGGTTGCCCGCTCTCTGGAAACCCGGCCCGCCCTATGACCCTAAGCTTCGACGACATCCTGGCGGCCAAGGAACGGCTGCAGGGTCACATCGAGCGCACGCCCTGCCGCCACTCGCGGACGCTCTCCGAGATCACCGGGGCCGAGGTCTGGGTGAAGTTCGAGAACCTGCAGTTCACCGCCGCCTACAAGGAGCGCGGCGCGCTCAACAAGCTGCTGCAGCTTGGCGAGAACGTGAAGAAGCGCGGCGTCATCGCCGCCTCGGCCGGCAACCACAGCCAGGGCCTGGCCTACCACGCCGCCCGGCTGGGCATTCCGGTCACCATCGTCATGCCCAAGGGCACGCCCTTCGTGAAGGTGCAGCAGACCCGCAACCACGGCGCCGAGGTGGTGATCGACGGCGACAGCTACGACGAGGCCTCGGCCTTCGCCCGCAAGCTGTGCGAGGAGCGCGAACTCACCTTCGTCCATCCGTTCGACGACCTGGACGTCATGGCCGGCCAGGGCACGGTGGCGCTGGAGATGCTGGAGGATGCGCCCGATCTCGAGGTCCTGCCGATCCCGATCGGCGGCGGCGGGCTGATCGCCGGCATGGCCACGGCGGCCAAGCACCTGAAGAAGGACATCCGCATCGTGGGCCTGGAGCCCGCCATGTTCCCGTCGTTCACGGCCAAGATGCGCGGCGTGCGCACGGCGGCGAACGGCGGCGCCTCGACCATCGCCGAGGGCATCGCCGTGCGCGAGGTTGGGGCGCTGACCTATTCCATCGCCCGGCCGCTGATCGACGAGGTGCTGCTGATCGAGGAGCCGCACTTCGAGCGCGGCATAGCCCTCTACTGCAACGTCGAGAAGACGGTGGCCGAGGGCGCGGGCGCGGCCTCGCTGGCCGGCCTCCTGGCCTATCCCGAGCGGTTCCGGGGGAAGAAGTGCGGCCTGGTCATCACCGGCGGCAACATCGATACGCGCCTGCTGGCCTCGGTGCTGACCCGCGAGCTGGTGCGCGAGAGCCGCATCGTCTCCCTGCGCATCATCGGCGACGACCGGCCGGGCCTGCTGGCCAACGTCTCGGCCACCATCGGGGCGATGGGCGCCAACATCATCGAGGTGGCCCACAACCGCCTCGCCCTCGACGTGCCGGCCAAGGGCGCCGAGTTCGACGTGATGATCGAGACGCGCGACGCCCAGCACACCCAGGAAGTCATGGATGCGCTGCGCGACCGGGGGTATCCCCCCCGGGTCGTCTAAATCCCAGTGGTCTGAAAGCCGAGTGGTCTGAACCGATGCGACGCACCCTGATCCTCGCGGCCGCCGCCCTGGCGCTGGCCGCCTGCCAGCCGAAGGCCGAGGGCCCGGACATGGCCGTGGAATCCGCCGCCTTCATGAAGAAGGTCGCCACCGAAGAGGGCGTGAAGGTCCTGCCCTCGGGCGTGGCCTATAAGGTCGTGCGCTCAGGGCCCGAGACCGGCATCAAGCCCACGTTGAAGGACGAGGTGAAGGTCCACTACGAGGGCAAGCTCGTGAACGGCCGGGTGTTCGACAGCTCCTACGAGCGGGGCGCGCCGGCGGCCATGCCGCTGGAGGGCCTGATCCCGGCCTGGCAGGAGGCGCTGGTGCAGATGCGCCCGGGCGACGAGTGGATCCTCTACGTCCCGCCCGAGAAGGGCTACGGGGCCGAAGGCGCGGGCGGCGGCGAGATTCCGCCCAACGCCGCCCTCATCTTCCGCATCGAGCTGATCGACGTGCTGCCCGGCCCCGGCCGGATCATGCAGGGGTAGCTTCCGGCCGCCGGGCGGGTCTATGCCTGGAGCCATGTCGGCCGACCTCTATCCCGCCGCCCGCGACCTGCTCGCCAGGCTCGTCAGCTTCGACACCACCTCGCGCGGCTCGAACCTCGCCCTGATCGAATGGGTCGAGGCCTATCTCGATGGCCTGGGCGTCCCGCACCGGCGCGTGCCGAACGCCGACGGCTCGAAGTCCAACCTCCTGGCCACCCTGGGGCCGTCCGAGGCGGGCGGCGTCGTGCTGTCGGGCCATACCGACGTCGTGCCGGTGGACGGCCAGCCCTGGAGCACCGATCCCTGGACGGTGGTCGAGCGCGAGGGCCGCCTCTACGGCCGCGGGACCTGCGACATGAAGGGGTTCCTGGCCCTGGCGCTGGCCGCCGCGCCCGAACTGGCGCGGGGACGCCGTCCGGTGCACCTGGCGTTCTCGTTCGACGAGGAGATCGGCTGCCTGGGCGCGCCGCTGATGATCGAGGTGATCCGCAAGGAGCTGCCGGCCCCGGCCCTGGTGGTGGTGGGCGAGCCTACCGACATGGTGGCGGTCAACGGGCACAAGGGCATCGCTACCTTCAAGTGCACGGTCACGGGACGCGAGTCGCACTCCAGCCAGACCCAGCAGGGCGTCTCGGCGGTGATGGCGGCGGCGCGGCTGATGAATGCCCTGACCGACCTCTCCGAGCGGCTGGAGCGGGAGGCCGACCCCGCCTCGCCGTTCACGCCCAAGGGCGCGACCCTGACCATCGGCATGGTCGAGGGCGGCACGGCCCACAACATCATCGCCCGCCACTGCGAGTTCGTCTTCGACCTGCGCTGCCCGCCGGGGCTGAAGCCCGACGAGGTGCTGAAGGACTTCCGGGCCGAGGTCGCGGCCATGGACGTCGCGCTGAAGGCCCGCGCGCCCGAGGCCGGGGTGGTGCTGGAGAAGCGGACCGACGTGCCGCCCTTCGCGCCAGAGCCGGGCGGCGCGGCCGAGGCCTTCGCGCGGCGCCTCGCCGGCGACAACGGCCCGGCCCGGGTGGTGGCCTTCGCCGCCGAGGCGGGTCAGTTCCAGGAGGCGGGCTTCTCGACGGTGATCTGCGGCCCAGGCTCGATCGCCCAGGCCCACCAGCCGGACGAGTACGTCGAGGTCTCCCAGATGCAGCGGGGCGCGCTCTTCATGCGCCGGCTCATCGACTGGTCGGGCGAATCCTGATGACGGGCCTGATCACTGGCCGGCGGCCCGTCAGGTCGCGAGGGTTCCAGGTCATGGCCCGGGCGATCCCGAACGCCGAGCGGCGGCGCATCGCCTGGACCGCGCGGCGGCGCTTCAGCACGGGCCCCAGCCCCGCGATGGCGGCGCGGTAGGCCTTCAGCGTCACGCCGAGGTAGGGCCGGTTCTGCGGCCGGAGCGCCACATAGGCCGCCGCCAGCAGGTGGGCCGGCAGCACCAGAGGCAGCAGCAGGGCCGGCGTGTCCTTGGCCAACACCCAGAAGCGGTTGCGGTAGCCGTGGAAGAGGGCGAACTCGGACTTCGCGCCGCCCGACGACGCCGAGCCCACGTGGCGGACGACGGCCGAGGGGACGAGCACGGTGGGCTCGCCCGCGAGCTGCAGCCGATACCCCAGGTCCACGTCCTCGCAGTAGCAGAAGAAGCCCTCGTCGAAGCCGCCCAGCTCCAGGAACAGGGCCCGGTCGATCAGCATGGCCGCGCCACAGGGGCTGAACACCTCGCCCTCGGGCGTGTCGCCGGGGTCGGGCTGGAGATACCCGCCGCGATAGGGGATGCAGGGAAGGCTCATGACATCGCCCAGGCCGTCCAGTACGCCCGGGTCTTCGTCCATCACCTGGCGCGAGGTGAAGCTCCCGACGTCGGGGTGGCGCGCCGTCGCGGCCACCAGCTGCTCCAGCCAGTCGGCCTGTGGGTAGGCGTCCGGATTGAGGAGGGCGAGCCACCGCCCCCGCCCCGCCGCGGCGGCCTGGTTACAGGCGCCGGCGAAGCCCCGGTTGTCGGCGTTCTCGATCAGGCGCGTGTCCGGCACGATTCGGGCCGCGGCCTGGGCCTCGCCCTGCGGCGAGGCGTTGTCCACGAGGACCAGCTCGAAGTCCCGGAAGGTCTGGGCGGCCAGCTTCTCGAGGCACCGCGCCAAGGTTTCGCCGCTGTTGTAGGCGACGACGGCGACGGTCACCGCCGGGCCTTGCGGCTTGTCTTTCCTGTTGCGCTGGGCCATGCGGGGCCGGTCCAAACTCCAGACATCGACGACATGACCGCGATCACGCCGCTAGCCCTGCCCGACGTCCTGCTTATCACGCCCAAGCGCCATGGCGATGCGCGCGGGTGGTTCGCGGAGACGTGGAGCCGCAAGGCCATGTCGGCGGCGGGCGTCGAGACCGACTTCGTGCAGGACAACCAGGCCTTCAACGCCCGGAAGGGAACGTTGCGGGGCCTGCACTTCCAGACGGCGCCGCATGCTCAGGGCAAGCTGGTGCGGGTGCTGAAGGGCGCCATCTTCGACGTGGCGGTGGATATCCGGCCGGGCTCGCCCACCTTCGGCCAGTGGGTCGGCGCGACGCTGACCGCCGAGGCCGGGGAGCAGATCTGGGTGCCGCGCGGCTTCGCCCACGCCTACTGCACGCTGACCGACGACACCGAGCTTTTCTACAAAGTCGATGGCCAGTACGCGCCCGACTGCGAGGGCGGGATCATCTGGAACGACCCGGACCTGGCCATCGCCTGGCCCCTCGACGGCGAGCCGGTGCTGTCGGACAAGGACCAGAAACTGCCGAGGCTGAAGGACCTGGGGCCGGTCGGCTTCTAGGCCAGCCACTCCTCGCGCACCTCGGCGTCGGCTTCGGTCGGGAGCCGGGCGGCGCGCACGGCTCCGAAGTCCGCGCCGGCCAACAGCCGCGACAGCGCCCAGACCGCCGCGCCGCGCACGAGCGGCGAGGGATCGTCCAACAGGCGGACGGCTTCGCCCGCGAGTCCGGGTTCTCCCGAATTGCCGATGGCGTAGAGCACGTTGCGGACGAAACGGTCGCGGCCGATGCGCTTGACCGGGCTCTTGGTGAAGAGGGCGCGGAAGACGGGATCGTCCAGGCGGGCGAGGTCGGCGAGCGCCGGGGCGTTCAGCTCGTCCCGGGCGGCGAGCTTCTGTTCGCGGGCCACGGCGGCGAACTTGTTCCAGGGACAGACCGCCAGGCAGTCGTCGCAGCCGTAGATGCGGTTGCCCAGGGCCTCGCGGAACTCGCGCGGGATCGGCCCCTTGAGCTCGATGGTCAGGTACGAGATGCAGCGCCGCGCATCGAGCTGGAAGGGCCCTGGGAAGGCGTCCGTCGGGCAGACCTCCAGGCAGGCCGTGCAGCTTCCGCAGTGCATGGGTTCGGGCGCGTCGGGGGCCAGTTCCAGGGTGGTCAGGATCGAGCCCAGGAACAGCCAGGAGCCGAAATCGCGGCTGACGAGGTTGGTGTGGCGGCCCTGCCAGCCAGCGCCGGCCCGCTCGGCCAGGGGCTTTTCCATCAGGGGCGCGGTGTCGACAAACACCTTCAGCTCGCCGCCGAACCTCGCCTGCATCCAGCGGCCCAGCGCCTTCAGCCGCTTCTTGATGAGGTCGTGGTAGTCCTCGTTGCGGGCATAGACGCTGATCGCGCCCCGGTCCCGGCGATCGAGGATCTCCAGCGGGTCGCTGTAAGGCCCGTAGTTCAGGCCCAGCACGATGGCCGAACGGGCGTCCGGCCACATGGCGCGGGGATGGCTCCGGCGCTCCAGGGTCTCGGCCATCCAGCCCATTTCGCCGTGACGGCCGGCGGCGACGAATTCGGCCAGGCGGCCGGCGGCGGGCCAGGCCTCGTCGAGGTCGGTGATGCGGCAGAGGTCGAAGCCCAGCGCCCTTGCTTCGGCGCGGATCAGGTCTTCGGGAGCGTCAGAAGTCGAGGTCGTCATAGTGGCCCGCGGGCGTGAGCCCCGGCCAGCGGTCGGCCAGCAACGGCCGGAAGCACGGCCGGGATTTCAGCTTCATGTACCACGTCTTCACGCCGGGGAAGTCGCGCCAGGGCACGTCCCCGAAGTAGTCGATGACCGACAGATGGGCGGCGCCGGCGAAATCCGCCAGCGACAGGCGCTTGCCGGCCAGCCATTCGCGCGCCTGGAGCAGGTCTTCCAGATAGTGGAGATGGACCCGCAGGCCGTCGCGGCCCTGGCGCAGGTTGGCGAGCTCGGGCGCGCCCAGGCCCAGCAGCCGCTTCTCCATCTTCTCGTGCAGGATGTAGCCGCCGGCCTCGAACTCGAACTTGCGGTCGAACCACTGGAGCAGCCGGCGGGCCTCGGCCCGCTCGGCGGGATCGCGCCCCAGCAGCGGCGGCTCGGACGCGGTCTCCTCGATGTGGTCCAGGATGGCTCGGCCCTCGCACAGCACCAGGGGCTCGGCCCCGTCGACGGTCTCGACCAGCACCGGGACCAGGCCGGAAGGATTGAGCCTCGTCAGCTCCTTGGGCCGCTCCCAGTAGCGCACCTGGACCTCGGCGAACGGCAGCCGCTTCTCGCCCAGCGCCAGGCGCACCTGGCGCGAGGCCGGGTCGAGGGGGAAGTGGTGCAGGGTGCGTTCGACGCTCATGGGCTCCGGGGCGCGTCTCTCTCGCGCGAATCGATCCTTGGCCCCACCTGACGCCCCGCGTCTTAAGGGGCCGTTTACTGCGTTACGTAAGGGCCTCGGCGAAGGCCCCGCCATGGGGTTCGGCCCGCCCGCGAGGGTCGGCGTGGATGAGGATGTCGGCCGCCGGGAAACGTTCCAGGATCCGTTTCTCGGCCGCCACGATGGCGCGGTGGGCGGCCTCCAGCGTCAGGTCCGGATCGAGGTCGACGTGCATCTGCATGTGCACGAAGGGCCCCGAGGCGCGGGTGCGGAGCTGGTGGACGTCGGTCAGGGTGGGGTCGGCCGTGACCAGCCGCACGATCTCGGCGCGGGCCTCGTCCGAGAGTTCGCGGTCCATGAGCTGTCCGGAAGCCTCGCGGAAGACGCCGATGGCGCCCCACAGCAAGAGGGCGGCGACCGCCAGGGCGGCCATGGCGTCGAAGCCCTTGATCCCGAACCAGGCCGCCGCGCCGATGCCGGCCAGCGCGATCAGGTTGGAGGCGAGGTCCGAGAAGTAGTGCGCCCGGTCGCCCGAGACGGCCACCGAGGCGGTCTGCCGGAGCACCCGGGTCTGGGCCGCGACGAGCAGGAGCGTCAGCACGATGGAGACGGCCATCACCGCCACGGCCCAGCCCTCCTGGCGGATCGGCTGGGGGTCGATCAGGTCCCCGATGGCCTCCCGGGCGACGAGGGCCGCCGAGGCGAACACCAGCCCGCCCTGCATCAGGCTCGCGAACGCCTCCGCCTTGCCGTGGCCGAAGCGGTGCTCGGCGTCGGGTGGGGCATGGGCGTAGCGCACGGCGAAGAAGGTGGTCAGCGAGGCCACGAGGTCGAGGGCGGAATCGGCCATGGAGGCCAGGAGCGCCGTGGAGCCCGAGACGCCCCAGACGGCGGCCTTCAGGACAACCAGGACCGCGGCCGTGGCGACGGACAGCGCCGTGACGCGCCGGGTGAGGGCCGCCGTTTCGGCGGGCGAAAGGCCGTGTGGAACGGTCATGCGACACCCATATCTCCGCCAGGCGCATCCGCGAAGCGATCAGGCGCGGTTCCCAAGGTTGACCTTGGGTTTTCCCGGCCTAGGGTGCGCCCCCATTTCAAGGCGAGCGATCCATGGCTGAGACCACCACCTACGACGTCGTGATCATCGGGGGCGGGCCCGGCGGCTACAACGCCGCGATCCGGGCCGGACAGCTGGGGCTGAAGGCGGCGTGCGTGGAAAGCCGCGGGACCCTGGGCGGCACCTGCCTGAACGTGGGCTGCATGCCCTCGAAGGCTCTGCTGCACGCTTCGGAGCTCTACGCGGCGGCGGGGAACGAGTTCGCCACCCTCGGCATCGAGGTGACGCCCAAGCTCAACCTGGCCCAGATGATGAAGCAGAAGGCCGACAGCGTCGGCCAGCTCACCAAGGGCATCGAGTTCCTGTTCAAGAAGAACAAGGTCGACTGGGTGAAGGGCTTCGGCCGCATCGTCGGTCCCGGCAAGGTCGAGGTCAAGGCCGAGGACGGCTCGGTCACGACGCTGGAGGCCAAGAACATCGTCATCGCCACCGGCTCGGAGCCGTCGAAGCTGCCGGGCGTCGCCGTCGACCAGAAGCGGATCGTGGACTCCACCGGCGCGCTGTCGCTGCCCGAGGTCCCCAAGCACCTGATCGTCATCGGCGCCGGCATCATCGGCCTGGAGCTGGGTTCGGTGTGGCGCCGCCTGGGGGCGAAGGTCACGGTGGTCGAGTACCTGGACCGCATCACCCCCGGCATGGACGCCGAGGTGGCCAAGACCTTCCAGCGCTCGCTCACCAAGCAGGGCATGGAGTTCAAGCTGGGCGCCAAGGTGACCGGCGCCAAGGCGTCCAAGTCCGGCGTCACGCTCACCTTCGAGCCGGTGGCCGGCGGCGCGGCCGAGACCATCGAGGGCGACTATGTCCTGCTGGCCATCGGCCGGCGGCCCTTCACCGACGGCCTGGGCCTCGAGACCGTGGGGATCACGCCCGACAAGCGCGGCTTCATCGAGACCGACCACTTCCGGACCAGCGCCGCCGGCGTCTGGGCCATCGGCGACGTGATCCTGGGGCCCATGCTGGCCCACAAGGCCGAGGAGGACGCGGTGGCGGTCATCGAGACCATCGCCAAGGGCTACGGCCACGTGGACTACAACCTGGTGCCGTCGGTGGTCTACACGGCGCCCGAGGTGGCCTGGGTCGGCAAGACCGAGGAGCAGCTCAAGGACGAGGGCCGCGCCTACAAGGTCGGCAAGTTCCCCTTCACGGCCAACAGCCGGGCCAAGATCAACCACGAGACCGAGGGCTTCGTGAAGGTGCTGGCCGACGCCGCCACCGACGAGATCCTGGGCGCCCACGCCATCGGCCCGCAGGTCTCGGAGATGATCGGCGAGTACTGCGTGGCCATGACCTTCCGCGCGGCGTCCGAGGACGTGGCGCGCACCTGCCATCCGCATCCCACCCGGTCCGAGGCCCTGCGCCAGGCCGCCATGGGCGTCGAAGGATGGACCATGCAGGCCTGATCCTGCGCCGGGCGCGGGCGGAGGAGCTGGCGGACTGCGCCGAGCTCTACGTCCGCGTGCTGCGCGAGACCTTCACCTGGCTCCCGGCCGACCGGCACAAGGCCTCGGACTTCCTCCGGGCGGCCATGGTCGAGGAGGTCTATGTGGCGGAGGAGGGCGGCCGGCTCCTGGGGATCGCCGCCTTCTACCGGCCGCAGAACTTCATCCATTCCCTCTACGTGGACGAACGCGGGCGCGGCATCGGCAGGGCCCTGCTCGACCACCTGCAGTCCGTCGCCGACGGCCCGCTCTCGCTGAAGTGCCAGGCCGCCAACCGCCGGGCCCAGGCCTTCTACCGGCGTGAAGGCTTCCGCTGCACCGAGGCGGGCAGCGACAACGGCGTGGCCTGGCTCAGGTTCGTTCGTGGCTGAAACTTCATTTGGCGGCGCCGCGGGGCGGTGGCAGCCTCGCGCCTCAAGCGAACGGAGGTTCGAATGCTCGCCTTGCTTGCCGCCGCGGCGGTGGCCGCCGGTTCCCAGCCGGTCCAGGTGCTGAACGCCGACGGCGCGTCCGTCTCGCTGCTGCTCGTGCCGGCGGACGGCGGGACCACGCCGGCCCAGGCCATGGCGCCCATGCCCAACCACTTCACCGTGCCCGAACGGTGCCGGAACCTGCCCTACCAGGTGGTGGACGAGAACGGGCGGCCCGTGGCGGTGAAGCTCGGCGACCTGCCCAAGGCGGGCGGGCTGCAGCTCCTGGTGGACCGCCGGATCGACGGCTGCCGGGTGATCACGGTGAAGTACGGCCGGGTGCTGCGGGACGAGCCCAATCCGGCGCCCGAGCGCTACCGCGTCATGCCCTTGGATGGGCGCTCGAATAGGCGCTGAGCAGGGCCGCGGCGTCCACCTCGGTGTAGCGCTGCGTCGTCGAGAGCGAGGCGTGGCCCAGCAACTCCTGGATCGAGCGCAGGTCGGCGCCCGCGCCCAGGAGGTGCGTGGCGAACGAGTGCCGGAGCGCATGCGGCGTCGCGCTGGCGGGCAGGCCCAGGCGCCCGCGCAGGATCTGGACAGTGGCCTGGACGTGGCGGGGGCTTAGAGGGCCCCCACGCTTGGCCCGGAAGAGGGGTTCGTCCGGCGAGAGGCCGAAGGGGACGGCGGCCAGGTACTCGTCCACCGCCTCGCGCACGGCGGGGAGGACCGGGACGATGCGGGTCTTGGAGCCCTTGCCGGTGATGCGGAGCTGGTCGGGAAGCGGCGCGTCCGAGCGCTTCAGCGACAGCGCCTCGGAGATCCGCAGGCCGCAGCCGTAGAGCAGGGTCAGCACCGCCTGGTCGCGGGCGACCTCCCAGTCCTCGCGGTCAGGGTCGAGGGCCGGCTCGGCGATCAGGCCCACGGCCTGGTCCTCGGTGACCGGGCGCGGCGCGCCGGGCGTCACGCGAGGCCCGCGCACCAGGGCGATGGCGGCGTTGGGGATGTCCAGCCGCCGATCCAGGAAGCGGTGGAAGGTGCGGATGGCCGACAATGCCTGGGACAGCGAGCGCGGCGACAGGGGATGCTCGCCCCTCCGCAGGTGCGCGAGCCAGGCGCGGACCTCGCCGGCGGTGATCGAGCCCAGGTCCTTCGCCGAGACCGCCTCTGCGCGGTGCTGCTCCAGGAAGGCGATGTAGCGGGCGGCGGCGAAGCCGTAGGCCTCCAGCGTCCGGGGCGAGGCGCGCCGTTCGTTCGCCAGGTGCTCGAGCCAGGCGGCCCGGGCCTGGAAGGCCGTCAGAGGAGCGGCCATCGCTCCGCCGTGCGCTCGACGACCCGGGCCAGGAAGGCGACGAGCTCGGAGCCCATGTCCTCGGTGAAGCCCTGCGGATCGGCCGAGCCGAAGGCCAGGAGGCCGGTGCGCGAGGGCTCCCAGATGGCCATGCGCACCATGGCCATCGAACGGACCTCGTCCTTGGCCTCGCCGAACAGGCCAAGCGCCGTCGGCGCGAAGCCCATGCGGGCGAGGCGCTGGGGCCCGTCCAGGATCATGTCCACCTGACCCTCGACCAGGCGCATCCAGCCGGCGGGCGGCAGGCCTTCGGCTTCGAGCGCGATGACGCCGGCGGCGAGGCCGAAGCGGCTGCGCGCCAGCTCGTCCACCCGGCGGGCGAGGTCGGAGGGGTTGCGGGCGTCCAGCAGGTCGACGACGGCGCCGTGGATCTGGGCCTGGGCCGCGAAGTTGGCCCGAGCCACCTCCTCCAGTTCGCGCCGCTGTTCGGCCTCGCGCTGGTGGGCGGCGTGCACGCGGGCGAGCGCGGCGGGGCCGAAGTCGACGACATTGCCGGCGGCGACCTTCAGGCCGAGCTCGGCCAGCAGGCCGTCGTCCTCGCGCAGGAATTCGGGGTTGTCGGCCAGGAAGCGCCGGACGTTTTCGGGCGAGAGGGGGGACGGCGCCAGCGGGGCGGCCTCGAACATATCGCCCTGCGAACCGTCCATATGGTTAACCCCTTACAAGATCGACTGGCCCGTCTTGGCCCAATCCGCGAGGAATTGTTGAAGACCCTTTTCGGTTAACGGGTGCTTGAAAAGGGCCTGGAAGACGTCCGGCGGGATGGTCGCGCAGTCGGCGCCGGCCAGCGCCGCCTCCTTCACGTGGGCGGGCGTGCGGATCGAGGCGGCCAGGATTTCGGTGTCGTAGTCGTAGTTGTCGTAGATGGCCCGGATTTCGCTGATCAGGTCCATGCCGTCGGCGCCGTGGTCGTCCAGGCGGCCGATGAACGGGCTGATGTAGGTGGCGCCCGCCTTGGCGGCGAGCAGCGCCTGGGTGGCCGAGAAGCACAGGGTGACGTTGGTCGAGATGCCCTCGGCGCAGAATTCGGCCGTGGCGATCAGGCCCTCGCGGGTCAGCGGCACCTTGACCACGACGTTGGGGGCGACGGCGGCCAGCTTGCGGCCCTCGGCCAGCATGCCCGCGACCTCGGTCGAGGCGACTTCGGCGCTCACCGGGCCCTCGACGACGCCGCAGATCTCGGCGATCACCTCCAGCATGTTGCGGCCGGACTTGGCGATCAGGGAGGGGTTGGTGGTGACGCCGTCCACCAGGCCGGTGGCGGCCAGGTCCTTGAGGACGGCGACGTCGGTGGTGTCGAGGAAGAGCTGCATGGGTCCGATCCGGGCTTGTTCGCGCCGCTTGTAGCCGCCATGAGGGCGTGAGCGAACCCCCAGATGAGCCGCATCGCCTCCGTCCTGATCCCCATGCCCCTGCCCGAGGCGTTCGACTACGCCGAGCCGGAGGGGATGGCGCTCGCGCCGGGCGACCAGGTGGCCGTGCCCTTGGGCCCCCGGCTGATGCGCGGCGTGGTGGCGGCCTTGCGCGAGGCCGCGGGCGGCAACCGGCCGCTGAAGCCGGTGGCCGAACGCCTGGACGACCCGCCCCTGCCGCCCGGGACCCTGGAGTTCGTGCAGTGGGCGGCCCGCTATTCGGTCGACGCGCCGGGCCAGCCGCTGGCCATCGCGTTGCGCGGCGCCCGTGCGCCGAAGCCCAAGCCGGTGCGGGTGCTGGAGGCGACCGGCGTCGCCCCGGCCCGCGCCACGCCGGCCCGGAGCCGGGTGCTGGACGCGGCGGCGCGTGGGGCCATGAGCGGCGCGGACCTGGCGCGGGCGGCGGGCGTCTCGGCCGGGGTCGTGAAGGGGCTGGTGGACGAGGGGGCGCTGGCCGAGCGCTTCGTGGTCGAAGCCGCGACGTTCCCGCCGCCCGACCTGTCGCGGACGGGATCGACGCTCAACGCCAGCCAGGCGGCGGCGGCCGGGGCGCTGAAGGAGATGGTGCGGGCCGGCGGCTTTTCCGTCGCCCTGCTGGACGGGGTCACGGGCTCGGGCAAGACCGAGGTCTATCTGGAGGCCGCGGCCGAGGCGCTGGCGGCCGACCCGGAGGCCCAGGTGCTGATCCTGCTGCCCGAGATCGCGCTCACCCAGGCGGTGATCGCCCGGGTGGCGAACCGCTTCGGCGCCCAGCCCGGCGAGTGGCACTCGGACGTCGCCCCGCCGGCGCGGCGGCGCGTGTGGGAAGCCGTGGCCTCGGGCGACTGCCGGATCGTGGTGGGCGCCCGCTCGGCGCTGTTCCTGCCGTTCCGCAAGCTTCGGCTGATCGTCGTGGACGAGGAGCATGACAGCTCGTTCAAGCAGGAGGACGGCTTCATCTACCAGGGCCGCGACCTGGCGGTGGCGCGGGGCAAGATCGAGGGGGCGGCGGTGGTCCTGGCCTCGGCCACGCCGTCGCTGGAAAGCCTCAGGAACGCCGAGGCGGGGCGCTACAGGTGGCTCAGGCTCTCGGCGCGGCACGGGACCGCGCGCCTGCCGGACATCGAGCTGGTCGACCTTCGCGAGACCCCGCCCGAGAAGGACCGCTGGCTCTCGCCGCCGCTGATCGCGGCCATGGGCGAGACCTGGGCGCGCGGCGAACAGACGCTCCTGTTCCTCAACCGGCGGGGCTATGCGCCGCTGGTGCTGTGCAAGGCCTGCGGCGAGCGCCTGTGCGCGCCCGACACCGATTCCTGGCTGGTGGAGCACCGCTATTCGGGCCGCCTCGTCTGCCACCTGACCGGCTTTTCCATGCCCAAGCCGGCGGCCTGTCCCCACTGCGGGGCCAAGGACAGCCTGGTCTCGATCGGACCCGGCGTGGAGCGGGTGGAGGAGGAGGCGCGCCAGCTCTTCCCCGAGGCGCGGGTCGCCGTCTTCTCGTCGGACACGGTGTTCGACGCCCGCGAGGCGCGGCGGCTGGTGGAGGCGATGGCGGCGGGCGAGATCGACATCCTGGTGGCGACCCAGGCCGCCGCCAAGGGGCACAACTTCCCCAAGCTCACCCTGGTGGGGGTGGTGGACGCCGACCTCGGCCTGCGCGGCGGGGACCTGCGCGCCGCCGAGCGGACCTACCAGCTCCTGGCCCAGGCCACGGGCCGCGCGGGGCGCAAGGACCGGCCGGGGCGGGCGCTGCTGCAGACCTACGCCCCCGAGCATCCGGTGATGCAGGCGCTGAAGGCCCAGGACCGCGACGCCTTCGTCGAGGCCGAGATGGCCGAGCGCGAGGCCGCCGGCCTGCCGCCGTTCGGGCGCCTGGCGGCGGTGATCGCCTCGGGGCCGGACGCGGCCCAGCTCGACGCCTTCGTGCGCGGCATGGCCGAGGCCGCGCCGAACACGCCGGGCGTCGAGGTGTACGGGCCGGCCGACGCCCCGCTGGGCCTGGTGCGCGGCCGGCGGCGCAAGCGCTTCCTGGTGCGCGCCGACCGGGGCGTGGACCTCTCGGCCTACATGGCGGCCTGGCGCGCCCGGGTCAGGCCCCCCGGACAGGTCCGGGTGGCCATCGACATCGACCCGTACAGCTTCCTCTAGTGCTTCGTCTGGCCGTGCGGCGCCTTCCGGGCGGCCGCCTTGCGGGCCAGCATGTTCAGGGCTTCGACGCCGGCCGAGAAGGCCATGGCGGCGTAGATGTAGCCCTTGGGCACATGGAAGCCGAAGCCGTCGGCGATCAGCACCGCGCCGATCATCAAGAGGAAGCCCAGGGCCAGCATCACCACGGTCGGGTTCTTGTTGATGAACTCGGCCAGGGGATCGGCGGCCAGCAGCATCACGCCCACCGCCACGACCACGGCGGTGACCATGATCGGCAGATGGTCGGTCATGCCGACGGCAGTGAGGATCGAGTCCACCGAGAACACGAGGTCGAGCAGCAGGATCTGCACGATGGCCGAACCCATGTTCGAGATGACCTTGGAGTCGGCGTCCATAACCCCGTGGGTGGCGGCGGGATCGACCTTCTCGTGGATTTCGTTGGTGGCTTTCCACACGAGGAACAGGCCGCCGGCGATCAGGATCAGGTCGCGCCAGGAGAACGACAGCTCGAACATCGGCTCGCCGTGCTCGCCGATGGGCCCATGCCAGGGCAGTTCGAACACGGGCTGGGTCAGGCCGACGATGAAGGCCAGGGTCGAGAGCAGCCCGAGCCGCATGATCAGGGCCAGCGAGATGCCGATGCGCCGCGCCTTCTGGCGCTGATGCTCGGGCAGCTTGTTCGAGAGGATCGAGATGAAGATGAGGTTGTCGATGCCCAGCACCACCTCCATCACGATCAGGGTGACGAGGGCGGCCCAGGCGGCCGGGTCGCTCACGAGCGCGGCGATATCCATTCCATTCTCCCCATATGCAGCCAAGCTAGATAGCGCTTCCGACGGCTTCGCCTAGGCCCAGGGGACCGCTGTTCGTTTTTTCGGCGCCTTCGCCTCGCGCGGTCCCGGGCTCTCGGTTTTGTGAAGGAACGCGGCCACGACTTGCCGGCGCCTCGAAAAACGGCGCCCGGGACCCGTCGGGGATTGTTTCAGATTGTTGCGCCGGGGGCCGCCATCATTACAGTCCATATAGGAAGAAGTATTCGGCGAAGAGATTTCAGATCGCCGTGAGTTCAAATACGGAAGTTTGGCTAACGGTCGCGGCATATGATGCTTGATGTTCAGGAATATGAACGGCGAACACCTCCGTTGGACTTATCCGGGGTTCGGCTAAGCGTCGGTGGCGCGCCGGCGGCCTGTGGATAAGTTCCGGGCGATGAGTCGGCGCGCGGCGTAAACCCTCTTTTCACTCAGTCGCGGATAGGGTTATTCCTTCGCCCAGTGTCGGGGAGTAGCCAAAACATGCGCAAACGGACGAGGACCCTCGTGGGTTCCCTGGCCGCTGCGGCCGTGATGGTCCTCGCCCCTGCGGGGGCCATCGCCGATACCTATTGGCAGTGCGTGCCGTTCGCGCGCCTGATTTCGGGCATCCAGATCTTCGGCGACGCGCGCACCTGGTGGCAGCAGGCCGCGGGCCGCTACGAGACCGGTTACCAGCCGCGCGCCGGCGCGGTGCTGTGCTTCAAGCCGACGGCGCGCATGCGCCTGGGCCACGTGGCCGTGGTCAGCCAGGTGCTGACGGACCGCGTCGTCCAGATCACCCACGCCAACTGGTCCCCCATCGAGGGCTCGCGCGGCAAGGTGGAGAAGGACGTCACCGTCATCGACGTCTCGCCCCAGGGCGACTGGAGCGAGGTGAAGGTCTGGTACGACCCCAACCGCGACCTTGGCGGGTCCACCTATCCGACCCACGGCTTCATCTATCCCGACGCCACGGCGCGGGTGATGGCCGCCTCGGGCGTCTCCAAGCTGCAGAACGGCATGATCGCCGTGGCGCAGTCGGCCGCCAGCCAGATGGGCGCCGCCGTGCGTCCGGGCGCCGGCCCCATGGCCGTGCTGAGCCAGGCCGCCGACTCCACCGACCGCATCGCCGCCCTGATCGCGGCCGCGGCCCGCGGCGAGACCCCCGGAAACTGATCGCGCCGCCCGGGTTGACGGCGACGATCCCGCGTCCGCACATGGGCCGCGAGGAGACGCCATGCTGAACGTCCTGCGGCGCGGAACCCACGGCTTCCAGACCGAGAGCGTCGGCGCGGACTGGCGCCCCGGCCCGGACGTCATCTGGATCGATCTCCTCCGTCCCACGCGGGAGGAGGAGCTCGCGGTCGAGACCGCCCTGGGCCTCGAACTGCCGACCCGCGACGAGATGGAGGCGTTGGAGCCCTCCACCCGCCTCTACCAGGAGGACGGGGCGACCTTCATGACGGCCACGCTGCTCGCCCACAGCAGCGCGCCCAAGCCCCACGCCACGCCGGTCACCTTCGTATTGGGCAAGGGGCTCCTGGTCACCGTGCGCTACGAGAAGCTCCGCGCCTTCGAGGTGTTCGGCGAGCGGGCGCGGGCGGGCGAGGCCCAGTCGGCGGTCTCGGCCCTGTTCGGCCTGCTGGACGCGGTCGTCGAACGCCTGGCCGAAGTGCTGGCGGGCGCGGGCGAAGCGGTGGAAGCAGCCTCGCTGTCGATCTTCCAGCGCCCGCAGAGCGGCAACTTCCGGCCGCTGCTCACAGACCTCGCCCACGCCCAGTCGATCACGGCGCTCACCCGCAACAGCCTGGTCAGTCTCGCCCGGCTGCTCAGCTTCGCGGCCCTCGCGGCGGAAATCTCAAGCGACCCCGAGTGCCGGGCCCATCTGGAGTCCCTGCGGCACGACGCCCAATCGCTCACCGAGCACGCGAGCTATCAGTCCAGCCACGTCTCCTTCCTGCTGGACGCGGCCCTGGGGCTGATCAACATCGAGCAGAACGGCATCATCAAGTTCTTCTCGGTGGTGGCGGTCGTCTTCCTGCCGCCCACGCTGGTGGCCTCGATCTACGGCATGAACTTCGACCGGATGCCCGAGCTGCACTGGCCGCTGGGGTATCCCTTCGCCCTCGTCCTGATGGTCGCTTCGGCGGTGCTGCCCATCCTGTGGTTCAAGCGGCGCGGCTGGCTCTAAACGGCTCGTTAGGGTTGCCCCGCAACCGTTCCTTAAGCGCGGCGCGTGAAGGTCCCCGCCGAAGGTCTTCATGCAAAGTCAGGCTCAACAGCACCATCTGGCCATCGACGCCCAGACGCTGCACGACGCGTTGGAGGCGCATCGGCGCTATCTGGCCGGCCGCTCGGGCGGGCGCCGGCTCTCCCTGACCTACGCCGATCTCTCGAACTGCTCGCTGGAGGGCGTCGACCTGCGCGACGCCGACCTGTCGGGCGCGAAGCTCGAGGGCGCCATGCTGTCGAAGGCCAACCTGGCGCGGGCGATCCTGTTCGGCTCGGACCTGCGGGAGGCCGACCTGCGCCGCGCCAACATGAAGCGGGCCGACCTGCGCGGCGCCTGCCTGAAGGGCGCGAACCTTTCGGGCGCCGACATGGCCGGTTGCGACCTGCGCGAGGGCCGCATCGCCCTGCAGGACAAGCTCGACGGCTTCCGCATCCTGCGCCACGAGCACCGGCCGGGCGAACTGAACTACGCCGTGCTGTCGGGGGCGAATCTCGCCGGCGCCCAGATGGCCGGCACCATCGCCATGGCCAGCGACTTCACCGACGCCAACCTGGCGGGCGCGGTCCTGGCCGGCGCGCGGCTGACGCGGGCGGTGCTGGACGGCGCGGACCTGTCGGGCGCGGACCTCGGCGGGGCGGACCTGACCGGGGCTTCGATGAAGCGCGCCGTGCTGGCCGGGGTGAACCTGGAGCAGGCGAGACTGGAGGACGTGGACCTCTCGGAGGTGCTGCGCGCGCCGCCGCCCATCGTCTACGTGGACGACCGCGCGCTGGACGAGATCCTGGCCGAGCACGAGGCCTACTGCGACAGCGACGGGGCGCGCGGCAAGGTGATGCGCCTCGAGCAGGTGGATTTCCGCCCCCTGAAGGTCCTGAAGCGCCGCAAGCTGACGGCGCTCGCCGCCCCCCGCTCGATCTTCTTCGGCATGGACCTGGAAGGCGCGCAGCTTCAGGGCGCGGACCTGTCGGGCTGCGACTTCCGGGGCGCGAACCTGCGCGAGGCCGACCTTCGGGGCGCCAAGTTCACCGACGCCCAGCTCGCCCGCGCCGACCTGCGCGGCGCGCGCATGGGGCCGCTGATGATCGCGCCGGGCCGCTTCGTGCGCACGGACTTCACCCGCGCCTCCCTGCGGGGCACGGACCTTCGCGGCGCCTCGGCGGTGAAGGCCCGGTTCCTGGAGGCCGACCTCAAGGCCGCCCAGACCGACGGCTGCGACCTGACCGGCGCCGAGCTCGAGGTCTAGCTCACATCTCCTTGCGGAGCGGCGCGAGGTCGGCGAAGTCGCCGTCGCGCTTCTCGGCCTTGGCCCTGAAGGCCTCGGCCATGTGGGGGCCCGAGAACATGCCCGTCTGCCAGACCGCGATGTAGTCCAGCGCGTCGGCGATGGAGTGATCGCGGGCGTAGTTGATCATCACCTTCGAGCCGGTGACGGCCAGCGGCGCCTTCGAGGCGATCTCGCGGGCGGTGGCCAGCGCGTGGTCCAGCAGTTGCTCGTGGGTGTCGAACACCTCGTTCACGAGGCCGATCTCCTTGGCCTTCTGGGCCGGCAGCTTGCGGCCGGTGTAGGCGAGCTCGCGCACCCAGCCCTCGGGGATCAGCTTGCACAGGCGCGGGAAGGTTCCGACGTCGGCGGTCATGCCGATGTTGATCTCCTGGATCACGAAGAAGGCGTCGGCCGTCGCGTAGCGGATGTCGCAGGCGCTGGTCATGTCGACCGCCCCGCCGACGCAGCCGCCCTGGATCGCCGCGATCACCGGCACGCGGGCCTGGTCGAGGCACGAGAAGGCGTCCTGCAGCAGCTTGACGTGGAAGCGCATGGCCTCGGCGTTCACGTGCTTGTCCTGCGAGGCCGGCGCCGAGGTCGAGCCGCCGCCCTGGAAGACCGCCAGGTCCATGCCGGCGCAGAAGTGCCTGCCGGTGGACGAGATCACGATGCACCGGGCCCGGGCGTTGTCGCTGATGTCGCGCACGATCTGCGGCAGTTCGTTCCAGAACGCCCGGACCATGGTGTTCAGCGCCTCGGGGCGCTTGAGCCGGATGTGGGCGACCCTGTCCTCGATCGTGACGTCGAAGCAGGTCCAGTCGGCGGCGGTCACGTCGATCGAAACGGGGGCGTTCATGGGCGTCTCCTGGAAGAGGCGCCGATCATCGGCCTCTGACGCGCGGTAAGCCAAGCCCGCTCTAGAGGTCCTCCACCTCGAAGGGGACGGCCTCGCACATGCGCTCGGCCACGATGCGGCGATGGCAGCCGCAGGCCTCGGCTTCGTAGCAGAGGAGGGCGGCTTTGCGGTCCCTGGCGATCTCTACGGCCTGGGCGAGCTGGAGCTGGGCGGCCGGCTCCTTCAGGTGGTCCTCGAAGATGGCCCGCATCTCGGCGGTGCGGCCCTTGCGGGCGGCGTCCCGGCCGGGCTTGGGCGTGCCCAGGTCCCGCAGGTGGACGTAGCCGATCCCGGCGTCCTCCAGGCTGGCCGACAGCAGGCCCTTGGAGAAACCGGCGCGGCGGGAGGCGGCGATGGCGCGCACGTCGATGACCACCTCGACGCCGGCGTCCTTCAGCTTCTGGATCACGGCGGCCTGGGGCGCCGCCTCATAGCCGATGGTGGCGAGCTTCATCGTCTTGAAAAGCCGGGCTGTGGCCACCAGTTCCGGACTGGCGCCTTGGACTGCGGCGTCGCCGCGCTTAGGTCCTCCATCATGACGTCACGCCGCCCCTTCGGCCAGAACTACGCCTGGGTGGTGGCGGGGGTGATCTTCCTGTCCCTGCTCGCCGCCGCCGGCCTGCGCTCGGCGCCGGGCGTGCTGCTGACGCCTCTGCACGAGGCCTTCGGCTGGGAGCGGGGCCAGCTCTCGGCCGCCGCCGCCATCGGCATCTTCCTCTACGGCCTGGTCGGTCCCTTCGCGGCGGCGCTGATGCAGACGCTGGGGCTCAAGCGCACCCTGCTGGCGGGCCTCGCCCTGATGAGCGCGTCCACGGCCTTGAGCCTCTTCATGACCGAGCCTTGGCACTATGTGGCCACCTGGGGCGTACTCTCCGGCTTCGGCAGCGGGGCGGTGGCCCTGGTGCTGGGGACGGCGGTGGTCAACCGCTGGTTCGTCGCCCGCCGGGGCCTCGTCATGGGCCTGCTCTCGGCCAGCACGGCGACGGGCTCGCTGATCTTCCTGCCAGCCATGGCGGCGCTGGCCCAGGCCGGCGGCTGGCGGCCGGTGGTGATCGCCGTCTCGGCGGCCTCGGCGGCGCTGATCCCGCTGGTCCTCCTGCTGCTGCCGGAGCGGCCGTCCGACATCGGCCAGAAGCCCTATGGCGCCTCCGAGGCGCCCGACGACGCCCCGCGCGGCCCGGCCGTCGATGCGGTCAAGCTGGCCCTGGGGACGCTCGCGGGCGCGGCCCGGACGCCGACCTTCTGGCTGCTGTTCGCCACCTTCTTCGTCTGCGGGTTCACCACCAACGGCCTGGTGGGCACGCACCTGATCTCGCTCTGCGCCGACAAGGGCCTGCTGCTGGTGCAGGCCGGCGGCCTGCTGGCGCTGATGGGCCTGTTCGACATGGTGGGGACCACGGCCTCGGGCTGGCTCACCGACCGCTACGACCCGCGCAAGCTGCTGTTCGTCTACTATTCGCTCCGGGGCCTCTCGCTGATGGCCCTGCCGTTCCTGACCTTCGACGCCTTCAGCCTGACCATCTTCGCGGTGTTCTACGGCCTGGACTGGCTGGCCACGGTGCCGCCCACGGTCCGGCTGGCCAACGAGAACTTCGGCGAACGCAACGCCCCCATCGTGTTCGGCTGGGTGGCGGCGGGCCACCAGGCGGGCGCCGCCACGGCCGCCTTCCTGGGCGGCGTGCTGCGCGACGTGCAGGGCAGCTACCTGCAGGCCTTCGTGCTGGCGGGCATCCTGGGCCTGTTCGCGGGCGCCGCCGCCCTCTGGATCGGCCGTGGCGACCGCGAGGCGATCCCTGTCGCAGCCTGACGCCCTCCATGACGCTGGGGCACGCTTCCCAGGGCCGCGCCGTCGGCTATAGGGACCCCATGGACGTTGAGGTCGAGTACGAGCCGCGCCGCGGGCGCATGCCGCTGGAGAGCCGGGGCGGCGAGATGGCCTATCTGGACTTCGGGCCAAAGGACCGGCCCGTCGACATCGTCTTCTCCCACGCCAACGGTTTCAACGCCCGCACCTACCGGACCATCCTGGCGCCGCTGGCCGAGGACCTGCGCGTCCTGGCCATCGACCTGCGCGGTCACGGGGCCAGCGCGCTGCCGGCCGACCCGGCCGACCGCGAGGGCTGGCACGAGTTCCGCGACGATCTCTTGGCCTTCCTGGCGGCCGCGACCGAGGGGTCCGTGGTCCTGGCGGGGCATTCCATGGGCGGCACCTCCAGCCTGCTGGCGGCGGCGGCCGAACCCGACCGCGTGAAGGCGCTGGCGCTGATCGACCCGGTGATCTTCTCGCCGGACATGCTGGCAGGCCGCTCGCAGGACAATCCCGAGATCGCCGAGAGCCCGTTGGTGCAGGGCGCCCTGCGGCGGCGGCGGACCTTCCCCAGCAAGGCCGCGGCCTACGAGGCCTATCTGGGCCGGGGCGCGTTCAAGACCTGGCGGCCGGAACAGCTCGCCGACTATGTCGAGGCCGGGTTCCGGGAGACGGCCGAGGGCGAGGTCACGCTGACCTGCACGCCGGAGTGGGAAGCCTCGAACTTCCGGATGCACAACTACGACCCCTGGGCGGCCTTCCGCGACAGCCGCTGCCCCATCCGCATCCTGAGGGCCGAGCATGGCTCGACGGCCCGGCTGGACGGCCACGAGGCCGCGCTCGCGGCGACGGGCCGGATCGCCGTGGAGCTCGTTCCCGGGACCAGCCACTTCCTGCCGATGGAGCGACCCGAGAAGGTCCGCGAGCTGCTGGCGGCTACAGCGAAAGGCCGCTGACGGCGTCGGCCTCGACGCGGGCCAGTTCCTCATCCGACAGCGTGACGATCTTGCGGGTCTCCAGGTCGAAGGAGACGGCGATGGCCTCGGCGCTGCCCCAGGGCCGGCCGGTGGCGGGATCGAGCAGCCAGTGGACCAGGCGCCGGAAGCGCGCGTCGCCGCCGGCCGAGCCCGAGCGCAGCTCCACCCGGTCCCCGGCCCGCGGCCAGTCGTGGTGGATCAGCCGGTACTCCAGCGCCGCCCCGCCGATCCTGCGCTCGTCGCCCGCGCCGGGGCGCTTGCCCTCGAAGAAGTGCGGGATGCCGTCCGAGATGCGGGCCATCATCAGCTCGGTGCGCATGCGGCCGAAGGCGTCGCAGTCTGCGGCGCGGATCGCGCCCAGCGCCGTGCGCTTCAGGCCCAGTTCCTCGGCCCGGGCGAGGCTCGCCTGGGTCTCGACCGGATCGAGGCCGATGGAGCGGGGCCGGGCCTTCTCGGGGACCTCGATGCGCAGGGCCTCCGCGCGGGCGTGGATGCGGTCCGGCCAGGGGAAGGGGCGTCCCTCCTGGGCGGTGGCATGGGCGACGACGGTCTGGAAGCTGGCGGCGATCTCGCCGTCCTTGTGCAGCATGAGCAGCAGCAGGCGCGCCTCGTCCTCGCCCAAATCCACCACTCCGCCCATCATGTGCAGGGGCGCGCCGGGATGGGCCTCCTTCAGGAAGCGGATGTGCTGCTCGCGGACGATGAGCGTCGCCCGGGCGTCGGGGGCGAAGGCGTGCGGCATGCCAAGCTCGGCGGCCAGGCCCGCCAGGCCCTCCATGGACTTGGCCACGTAGAAGCCGACGTTCAGGTGGCCCATGGCGTCGCACTCCCAGGTCGCGACGCCGCCCCGCCAGACTTCCACCCCCGCTCCGCTCACCCGAACGCTCCCCCTGACTTACGGCCGATAAGTCTAGGGGGCGTCGGAGCGGGGAGCTAGCGCCGCTTGCCCTCCGCCGGGTCGGCGGCCGGCCCCGTCCGGCCCTCGTTCGTCGAGGGCGGGGCGGTGGTGTCGCCCGCGCCCTGGCGGGGCTCGGGATTGCCGGTCTTCTCGAAGCTGCGCGTTTCGGCCTCCACCGCGTCGTCCTGGCGGACGGACGGATAGCGCTCGGGCCCGCGCCTGTTGTCGGATTCGTTCAGCGGCTGGGCGGCGTTCTCCCGCCGGCCCTCGGTGTTGATCTTGTCGTCGCCGGCCATCGGCTCCTCCTGAGGTCGTTCGGGAGCAAAGCGCGGGGACCACCGCGATGTTCCGCTGCGTCCGGGCCCGCCTCGCGGTCGTAACTCGGCTGTGGCAAGGTGGGGCGGGAGGAGCGAACGAGATGGCCGACACCCCCGGACCGGGCCGCATGCTGGTCCGCCGACATTCGGCGGTCACCCGCATCGCCCACTGGGTCAATGTGCTGGCCGTCAGCCTGCTGCTGATGAGCGGGCTGCAGATCTTCAACGCCCATCCGGCCCTCTACTGGGGCCAGGCCTCGACCTTCGCCCGGCCCTGGGCTTCCGTGGGGATGCAGGAGATCGGCGGCGAACCTCGGGGCGTCGCCCAGGTGGGCGGCGTGCGCCTCGACACCACCGGCGTCCTCGGCTGGACGGGCCCTGAAGGCGCGCGGGAGAAGCGGGCGTTCCCGGCCTGGGCGACCATTCCCAGCTACAAGGACCTCGGCAGCGGCCGGCGCTGGCACTTCTTCTTCGCCTGGCTGTTCGCCATCAACCTCGCCGTCTACCTGGCCTGGAGCCTCGTCTCGGGCCACCTGCGCCGCGACCTGTGGCCCCGGCGCGACGAACTGCGGCCTCGCAATGTGATCCACGAGGTCGCCACCCACGCCCTGCTGAAGTTCCCGAAGGGCGAGGCGGCGCGGCGCTACAACGTGTTGCAGAAGGGCGCCTATCTGGGCGCGGTCCTGGTCCTGCTGCCGCTGATGGTCGTGACGGGGCTGTGCATGTCGCCGGGCTTCAACGCCACGGTCCCCTGGCTGATCGATCTCTTCGGCGGGCGACAGTCGGCGCGGACGATCCACTTCCTCAGCGCCAGCCTGATCGTGCTGTTCGTGCTCGTGCACCTCTTCATGGTCGTGGCCTCGGGTCTCTGGAACAACCTGCGGTCCATGATCACCGGCCGTTACGCCATCGACTTCGGGGAGGCGCGTGATGAGCGGACCTGACCGCCGCGGCTGGCTGAAGACGGCCAGCGCCTCGCTGGCCGGCCTGTGGCTCGCCGGCTGCGACCGGCTGAACGCCAGCTCCGGTTTCACCCGCCTGCTTTCGACCGGCGAGGACCTGACGCGCCGCGCCCAGCGGCTGGTCACCGACCGCAAGGCCCTGGCCCGGGAGTTCGCGCCCGCCGACCTCTCCCCGGACTTCAAGGCCAACGGCTCCACCGACCCGCAGGACGCCGAGTACCTGGCTCTGAAGGCGGCTGGCTTCGACGGCTACCGGCTGGTCGTGGACGGCCTGGTCGAGCAGCCGCTCAGCCTGTCGCTGGCCGAACTGCGGGCGCTGCCGGCGCGCAGCCAGATCACCCGCCACGACTGCGTGGAGGGTTGGTCGTCCATCGGCAAGTGGACGGGGGCAAGGCTGGGGCCCCTGCTCGACCGGGCGGGCCTGAAGCCGAACGCCCGCTATCTCGTCTTCCACTGCGCCGACACCCTGGACCCGTCGGTCCCAGCGGGCGAGGGCCGCTACTACGAGAGCATCGACCTGATCGACGCCTATCACCCCCAGACCATCCTGGCCTACGCCATGAACGATGAGCCCCTGCCGGTGAAGCACGGCGCGCCCCTGCGCCTGCGGGTCGAGCGCCAGCTCGGCTACAAGCACGCCAAGTACGTCATGCGCATCGAGGCGGTTGAGGACTTCGCCCGCTTCGGCGACGGCAAGGGCGGCTTCTGGGAGGACCGCGGCTACCAGTGGTACGCGGGAATCTGAGGCGGCGGTTCCCTTCGCCGCCCGCCCGCGTAGATTGGCGCCTCGAATCCTGAGGAGCCTCCCCATGTCCCAAAGTCCTTGGTCCCCCACGCCCACGCATCACACCCGCAGCGCCGGCGTGGCCGACGACATCGACTTCGACATCAAGGGCCAGGAGCTGCAGTTCCTGGAGATCGAGCTCGATCCCGGCGAGAGCGCCGTGGCCGAGGCCGGCGCGCTGGTCTGGAAGGACGCCAGCGTCCAGATGACCACCGTCTTCGGCGACGGCTCGGCCGGCCAGGGCGGCGGCTTCATGGGCAAGCTGCTGGGCGCTGGCAAGCGGCTGATCACCGGCGAGAGCCTGTTCACCACGGTCTTCACCCATACGGGCCAGGGCAAGGCCCGCGTCGCCTTCGCTTCGCCGACGCCGGGGGCCATCCTGCCGCTCCGCCTGGGGGACCTGGGGGGGACGCTGATCTGCCAGAAGGACAGCTTCCTGGCCGCCGCCCGCGGCGTCTCCATCGGCATCCAGTTCCAGCGCCGGGTGATGACCGGCCTGTTCGGCGGCGAAGGCTTCATCATGCAGCGGCTGGATGGCGACGGCTGGGTGTTCGTGCAGATGGGCGGCGCCCTGGTCGAGCGCGAGCTGCGGGCCGGCGAGGAGATCCACGTGGATACGGGGTGCCTCGCGGCCTACACCCCCAGCGTGGACTTCGACCTCGTCATGGCCGGCGGGGTGAAGAGCGTCTTCTTCGGCGGCGAGGGCCTGTTCTTCGCCAGGCTGCGCGGGCCCGGCAAGGTGTGGATCCAGTCGCTGCCGTTCTCCAGGCTGGCGGGCCGCATGTTGGCCGCCGCCGGGGGGTATGGCGGACAGAACCGGGGCGAGGGCTCGATCCTGGGCGACCTCGGCGACCTGATCGGCGGCAACAGATAGGGAGGCTGCGATGCTGGCGAACGAGAGGCCGGTCGGCTTCATCGGCGTGACCGACTACGAGCGGGCGCGGGCGTTCTATGTGGACGTGCTGGGCCTGGAGTTCGTGAACCAGGACGACTACGCCCTCGTCGTCAGGACCGGCGGGGTGAAGGTGCGGATCACCCGCCTGCCCGAGGTGCAGCCCTCGCAGCACACCGTCTTCGGCTGGGAAGTCTCCGACGTGCGCAAGGCGTCGGCCGACCTGGCGGCCAAGGGCGTGGCGTTCGAGCGCTACGACTTCCTGGGCGCCGACCAGGGACCGGACGGGGTGTGGACCGCGCCGGGCGGGATGGCCCAGGTCGCCTGGTTCAAGGACCCGGACGGCAACCTGCTGTCGCTCACCACCTGCGACTGAAGCGGCCGCGGTGCTCCCCGCCCATCCCCGGTTCCTGCTGTTCCTGGCCGTGATGGCGGCGGGGAGCGCCGGGGCGCTGCTGGAGAGGACCGCGCCGGTCCTGGCCTTCCTGACCGGCTTCGATATGGGCGCCGCGGCTTTCGCCGTCTCCCTGTTGCCGCTCTTCATGAAGGGCGACGCCGACAGCCTGCGCCGCGGCGCGGCGCGGGAGGACGCCGGCCGGCCGCTGGCGCCGGTGATCTCGGCGGCGGTGATCGCGGCGATCGTCCTGGCGGTGGCCAGCGAGGCCCAGGCGGCGCGTGGGTCGCTGGTCCTCCTGAGCTTCGTGCTGGCGACGCTGGTCCTGGCCTGGGTCTTCGCGAGCCTGGTGATGGCGCTGCACTACGCCCACCTCTACTACGATGGCCGCACGCCCGAGGGCGGCCTCCAGTTCCCCGGCGGCGAGGCGCCCGACTTCGGGGACTTCTGCTACTTCGCCTTCACGCTGAGCGCGACCTTCCAGGTGTCTGACGTCCAGATCGCCGAACGGCGGCTGCGCCGGCTGGCCCTGCTGCACGGCGTGGGGGCGTTCCTGTTCAACATCGGGGTGGTGGCGCTGACCGTGGGCGTGGCGGCCTCGGCCCTGGTGGGCAGCTAGGCCCGTGCCAAAAGGCCCCGGATCGCTCCGGGGCCTTCGCTGTCCTATTTCTTGAACAGGTCGTTCCAGCGGCGCTTCTGGCGGGTCTTCCAGGCGCCCAGGTGCCAGGCGTTGGAGGCGATCAGCGGGACCACGGTGGTGGCCTCGGCGAACACCATCTGCTCCCAGGTCACGTCCACCTTGCCCCAGGAGCAGGCCTCCTTGAGCGTCGAGGACGAGCAGGCCCCGTCCCGCACGTCGGCCACCGTGATCTGGATGGCGTACTTGTGCATGTCGACCTCGTGGCCGAGGATCTCGGCGCAGACCACGGTGTCCTGGGCGAAGTTCTTCGGCACGCCGCCGCCCACCATGAACAGGCCCGTGGCGCCGGCCTTCAGCTTGATCTCGGTGAGCTCGCGGAAGTCGGCCACCGCGTCGATGGTCATGTAAGGCTTGCCGGCCTTCATCCGCTCGACCTGGTGCTTCACGAGGCCGAAGCCGGCCGAGCTGTCCACGAACGCCGGGCAGAAGATCGGCACGCCTTCGCGGTAGGCCACCTCGATCAGGCTGTCCGGCTTCTTGGCGTTCCCGGCGGCCAGCCACTTGCCCATCTCGTAGATGAATTCGCGGCTCGAGTAGGGGCGCGGCTCCAGCGCCTCGGCGATCTCGTAGATCGTGGAGTCGCAGGCCTGCAGTTCCTCCTCGTCGATGTAGGTGTCGTAGATCCGGTCGATGTAGAGGTCGCGCAGGTCGCGGTCGTCGACGTTCGACTGGGCCTGATAGTGCTTGAAGCCCAGGGCCTCGAAGAAATCCATGTCGACGATCGAGGCGCCCGTGGCGACCACGGCGTCGATCATCCCGTACTTCACCATGTCCCGGTAGATGTGCATGCAGCCGCCGGCCGAGGTGGAGCCCGCCAGCGTCAGCCAGGTCGAGCAGTCCTTGTCCTCGAGGCTCATCTGCCAGATGTCGGCCGCACGGGCCGTGTCGCGGCTCGTGAAGCTCATCTTGCGCATGGAATCGATGATCGGCCGGGCGTCGTACTGGTCGATCGCCACGTGCTCGACGGTGTTGGCCAGGAGCTCGGCCTTGCGGTTCGAGTTCACGGGAGCGTTCATTCTCAAAGTTCCCTTTGGGTTTGATCGCCCGTCGTCAAAAAAGGAAAGGCGCGACCGGGACGGAGCGACCGGCCGCGCCTATAGCACGTCGATTACGGCGGTTTTACCGCTTGCGGCCCTTCTTGCCGGCCGCGCCCTTGGGACGCGACAGGCGCACGACCTTGCGCTCGTCCTCCTGGCGCTCGCGCGGCAGGCGGATGGAGCGGCCGGCCAGGCCGTACATGGAGGCCATGGGGGCGTCGCCCACGACCGCGGTCTCGGTGTCGCCGAAGCCGTTGAAGCGAGTGTTCATGGCGATCCCGTAGGCGCCCAGCATGCCGATCTCGACGTAGTCGCCTTCGCGCACGTCCTCCGGCAGCCAGAACGGGCCCGGCATGTAGTCGATCGAGTCGCAGGTCGGGCCGTAGAAGCGGAACGGCTTCAGGCCGGCCTCCACCTCGTGGGCCTCGCCGCCCTCGCCCCGGTACAGCTTCACCGGGAAGGGCCACTTCACGTGCGCGGCGTCGAACAGGCTGCCGTAGCCGCCGTCGTTCAGGTAGAGCGCGTCGCCCTTCCGGAGCTCGACCTTGACCAGCACCGAGGAGGCTTCCGCCACCAGGGCGCGGCCGGGCTCGCACCACAGCTCGGTGTCCTCGTGGACGCTCATCTCGGCGAAGCCGCGATGGACCGAGTCCACGTAGTCGGCCATGTCGGGCGGGACCATGCCGGGATAGACCGACGGGAAGCCGCCGCCCACGTCCACCACGTCCACCAGGACGCCGGCGCGGATGATGGCGCGGTTGGCCTGGGCCATGGCCGCCTGGAAGGCGGTCGGGCGCATGCACTGGCTGCCCACGTGGAAGCTGACGCCCATGCGGTCCTGGGTCGCCCGGCGGGCCGCCAGCAGGAGGCTGGGAGCCTCCCAGGCGTCGACGCCGAACTTGCCCGACAGCGAGTAGGACGCGCCCTCGGCCTGGACGCCCAGGCGGACGATCAGCGACAGGTCGTCGGCGCCGCCCGTGGCCTCCAGGATCTTCTGGAGCTCCTCATGGGTGTCGAGGGCGAAGGTCTTCACGCCGTGGTCGAAGTAGGCCTCAGCGATCGCACGCCGGCTCTTCACCGGATGCATGAACGCCAGCCGCGCGCCGGGCGCGTGCCGGGCCGCCTGCTCGATCTCGGGGACCGAGGCCACGTCGAAGGACATGACGCCGCTCTTCGCCAGGGTCTCGATGACCCACGGCGAAGGGTTCGCCTTTACGGCGTAGAAGACGTCGCCTTGAAAATTGTCCTGGAACCAGCGCGCCGCTACGGCCACCGCATCCGGTCGCGCAAGGGCGACAGGACGCTCCGGGGACCGCTCACGGACCAGGTCCAGGGGCGTATGGTACGTGTGCACCTCACGCAACCCCCAACGGATTGTTGAACCCAGACCGGCGTTAGCAGCGCTTTTTAGGACATCGGGTCCGCCGGAAGCCGCGCAAATAGGGACATCTGACCCCGATGTAAAGGGACTTGGCCCTGCGACGTCCCGTCACTTAGCAGAACATCGGTATTTAACCATTCGGGTGTGGCCCCTCGAACTCAGTAACGGGCAAGGACTGCGGGTCGCCGATTCGCGAAATTCTTGGGCCCGGCCGCGCGCCAACCCCTGATTCTGCTCGAAAATCCGCTGGCGAGTTCCAGCCGCCCGCCTGAGTCGCCGTCGTTGCGTTCTGGCCGCTGGACCGGGCCTAGGCCGCCATGTCATGAAGCCGTCGCAGGCCGGGGCGATCCAGGGGGGTCGCCTGTCTCTGCGTACGCGTGATCGGGAAAGCGCCGCCCTCCATGTCCGACGCCGCCGTTCTGTCGATACGGAACGCCTCCAAGACCTTCGGGGCCCGCCGGGCGCTGGACAAGGTCTCCCTCGATGTCCGCAAGGGCGAGATGATCGCCCTGATCGGTCCCTCGGGATCGGGCAAGTCCACCCTGCTGCGCTCGATCAGCGCGCTCCAGACCATCGACGCCGGCGAGGGCACGATCGAGGCGTTCGGCGCGGCGGTGCAGGAGAACGGCCGGATCGCCGCCAGCGTCCGCAAGGCGCGTACCCGCATCGGCATGATCTTCCAGCAGTTCAACCTGGTGGGCCGCCTCTCGCTCTTCAGCAACGTCGCCCTGGGCTCGCTGGGCCGCATCCCGTCGTGGCGCGGCGCCCTGGGCCTCTGGCCCGCCGAGACCAAGGACGCGGCCATGGCCGCGCTCTCCCGCGTCGGGGTCTCGGACTACGCCGCCCAGCGGGCGAACACGCTCTCGGGCGGCCAGCAGCAGCGCGGCGCCATCGCCCGCGCGCTCGTCCAGAAGGCCAAGGTCATCCTCGCCGACGAGCCGGTGGCCAGCCTCGACCCCGTCTCGGCCCGCCGGGTCATGGAGATCCTGCGCGAGCTCAACGCCTCCGACGGCCTGACCGTGGTCGTCACCCTGCACCAGGTGGACTACGCCCTGCGCTACTGCGAGCGCGTGGTGGCCCTGAAGGCGGGGAAGATCGTCTACGACGGCCCGGCCACGGGCCTGCGCCGCGAACAGCTCATCGACATCTACGGACCCGAGTTCGAGGACGTCTTCTGGGAAGGAGCGCCCCAATGATCCGCCGCACCCTCATCGGCGCCGCCCTGATGGCGACGCTGGCCCTCGCCGCCTGCGGCGAGGCCGGGCAGAAGACCGCCTCGGGCGCCCAGCCCAAGGAGCTGACCTTCTCGATCCTGTCGGCCGAGAACCAGCAGTCGATGGGCCCGCTGTGGGACCCGCTACTGGAGGACATGTCGAAGCAGATCGGCGTGAAGGTGAAGCCCTACTTCGCCACCAACTACACCTCGCTGATCGAGGCCATGCGCTTCAACCAGGTGCAGCTCGGCTGGTTCTCGGCCCTGCCGGCGCTGGAGGCCACGCGCCGCGCCGACGGCGAGGTGATCGGCCGGGTGGTCGACGCCGGGGGCGCCGATTCCTACACCTCGGTGCTGATCGTGCGGAAGGGCAGCGGCATCACCCTCGACGACGTGATGAAGTGCGACAAGCGCTTCTCGTTCGGCCTGGGCGACGCCAAGTCCACCTCGGGCACGCTGGCGCCGATGGCCTATCTCTTCACGCCGCGCAACCTGGAGCCCGCCAAGTGCTTCAAGGCCGTCCGCTCGGCCAGCCATCAGGCGAACGTCTTCTCGGTGGCCAACGGCGTGCTGGACGTGGCGACCAACAACTCGGTGGGCCTGGTGTTCGCTCGGCGCGAGAACCCCGAGCTGATGAAGAACATCGAGGTCATCTGGACCTCGCCGCCGCTGCCGGAGTCCTCGATCGTCGTCCGCAAGGACCTGGACCCGGCGCTGAAGGAGAAGATCCGTCAGTTCTTCCTCACCTATGGCACGGGGACGGACGAGGTGGCCCAGAAGCAGCGCAAGGTCCTGGAAGGCCTGACCTACGGCGGCTTCAAGCCCGCGGACAATTCCTACCTCGACCCCATCCGCGAGATGGAGACGGCCGAGAACCTCGCCGACGCCCGCCGTTCGGGCGACGCGGGCCGCATCCGCAAGGCCCAGGCCGAGTTTGACAAGGTCCGGGCCGAGGCCGCCCAGAAGCGCGCCGTGGAGCCGAACATCTGATGAGCCAGGCGCCTTCGACGCCCGCCGCGGTCCCGGCCGCGCCCCGCCGCACGCTCGCCCAGCGCGGGCCGGACATGCTGGTGTGGGGCGGGGTGATCCTGATCCTGCTGATCAGCTTCGGCCCCGTCGAGATGAACAACTTCGGCAAGCTGTTCACCAACTCGGCCAACATGCGCCAGTTCGGCCAGGAATTCCTGAAGCCGGACTTCACCGATTGGAAGCTCTACGTCTCGAAGATGTGGCTGACGGTGCAGATCGCCATGTGGGGCACGGTGCTGGCCGTCGTCCTGGCGATCCCCTTCGGCCTGGCCTGCGCGCGCAACGTCTCGCCCGTGTGGCTGCAGCAGCCGATGCGCCTGCTCATGAACCTGCTGCGCTCGGTGCCGGACCTGGTGCTGGGGACGCTGTTCCTGGTGGCCGTCGGCCTGGGTCCGTTCGCGGGCGTCATGGCGCTGGCCATCAACACGGGCGCGGTTCTGGCCAAGCTGTTCTCCGAGGCCGTGGAGGCCATCGACAAGGGGCCGGTGGAGGGCGTCCGCGCCACGGGGGCCACGCCGCTGCAGGAGGTGATCTGGGGCGTGATCCCGCAGGTGGCCCCGCTGTGGACCAGCTATGCGCTCTACCGCTTCGAATCCAACTCGCGCTCGGCCACGGTGCTGGGCCTGATCGGGGCGGGCGGCATCGGCCAGCTCCTGTTCGACGCGCTCAACGCCTTCGCCTACCACCAGCTCTCGGCGATCATCATCGTGATCATCGTGGCGGTCAGCCTGATCGACCTGCTGTCGCAGGCCATGCGGAGCCGGCTGCTCTAGCCCCCGTCGGGCTTGGGTTTCGGGCTGAAGGCGGCGATCAGCGTCTTCAGCTCGGGCTCGTCCACCAATTCGGCCGCCTCGGCGGGCGCGGTCCAGCGGCGCTCGCGCTGGTCCATCTCGGGCCAGGCGGGGTGCTCCGCTGCCACCAGCAGGGGAAAGACCCGGACCCGGACATGCTGGGTGCGGCCGCTGCGCAGGCGCTTGTCGTAGTGGTAGGCGCCCACGGCCTTGCCCGTGGTCCCGGAGATTCCCGCCTCCTCGAACGCCTCCTGGGCGGCGGCCGCGGCGGGTTTCAGCTTCTTGATCGGCCAGCCCTTGGGGATCACCCAGCGGCGCGTCTCGCGCGAGGTGATCAGCAGCACCTCGACGGCGCCCTCGGGCGTCCGCCGCCACGGCAGGGCGGCGTACTGGGTCTTGGGCTCCCGGTCGGGCTCGGCCCTGAGGCGCGTGTCCTTGGCCATCAGCCGAAGGTCCGGTCGAGCAGGCGGGCGAGGAAGTAGAACAGGGCGCCGGTGAGCCCCGCGGCCGGAATGGTCACCACCCAGGCCCAGACGATCCGCCGCGCCACGCCCCAGCGCACCGCCGCCACCCGCCGCGCGGCGCCGACGCCGACGATGGAGCCCGTGATGGTGTGGGTGGTGGACACCGGGATCCCCAGGTTGGTGAAGAAGAAGAGCGCGATGGCCCCGCCGGTTTCCGCGCAGAAGCCCTGCTGCGGCGACAGGCGGGTGATCTTGGAGCCCATGGTGTGAACGATCCGCCAGCCGCCGAACAGGGTGCCGAGGCCGAGCGCCGCCTGGCAAGTGATCACCACCCAGAACGGCACGTGGAACTCGCCGCCCAGATGGCCGTGGGAATAGAGCAGGACGGCGATGAGCCCCATCGTCTTCTGGGCGTCGTTGCCGCCATGGCCCAGGGAGAACAGCGCCGCCGAGACGAACTGCAGCCGCCGGAAGACGCTGTCGGCGAAGGCGGGCCTGGCCCACCGGAAGCTCCACGAGACGATCAGCACCAGCACGAGCGCCAGGCCGAAGCCCAGGGCGGGCGAGACGACGATGCCAGACACCGTCTTCCAGACGCCGGCCCAGACGATCGGGTCGAGCCCCGCCTTGGCGATCCCGGCTCCCAGGAGGCCGCCGATCAGGGCGTGGGAGCTGGATGAGGGGATTCCGAGCAGCCAGGTCAGCACGTTCCAGAAGATCGCCCCGCCCAGGGCCCCGAAGATCAGGGCGTCCGAGATCACCGCGGGATTGAGGATGCCTTTGCCCACCGTGTTGGCCACGTGCAGGCCGAAGAACAGGAAGGCGATGAAGTTGAAGAACGCCGCCCAGACCACCGCCCAGCGGGCCGGCAGCACGCGGGTCGAGACGATGGTCGCGATCGAATTGGCCGCGTCGTGCAGGCCGTTCAGGAAGTCGAACGCGAGTGCGATCCCGATCAGCAGGATGAGGACGAGGCTGACGCCGCCGATGTCCAAGCGGGCGTCTCCTAGAGGTGCTCGATCAGCACGCCGCTGATCCGGATGGCCACGTCCTCCAGCCGGTCCACGACCTTCTCCAGGTGGTCGTAGATCTCGCCGCCGATGATGAAGGCCATGGGGTCCTGGCGGGCCGGCCCGCGGAACAGGGCCGCCATGCCGGCGTCGCAGATGTGGTCGCTGTCCTCCTCGAGGCGGGTGATCTCCTCGGTGATCGAGTTCAGCCGTGCGGCGTTGGCCTTCATCTGGCGCAGGAGCGGGATCGCCTCGGCGGTGAGGTCGGCGGTGCGCACGATGATCTCGCCCAGCCGGACCATGTCGGGCTCGAACTGGCGGACCTCGAAGAGGGTCACCGCCTTGGCCGTCTTGTGCATCTGGTCGACGGCGTCGTCCATCGAGCCGATCAGGTTGCGGATGTCGCCCCGGTCGAAGGGGGTGATGAAGGTTCGCCGCACCGCCAGCATGACCTCTCGGGTGATCTGGTCGGCGGCCTCCTCGTGGCGGGCGATCTCGGCGCAGTGGTCGGGAACCCGGTCGCCGCCTTCCAGCATCTCCCGGAGGGAGCGCGCGCCGGCGCACATGGTGCGCGCATGGGCCTCGAAGAGGTCGAAGAAGCCCGCCTCCTTCGGCATGATCGCGTTGAACCAGCTCATCATTTGCGGGCCCTCGGGGGTGCGGCATAACGGCCGTACACGGATGGAGCGCCCGTCTACACCGACGCGCGGCCGCCGACCAGAACTCCACGTCACAAGAGCTTCACAGAACTGCAGACGAATTGTCGTCGAAGCTTGGCCTGGGTGTCACGGAACCCCCGTAAGCCGCGCTCCAGCCTCGTTGGGGCGTAGAGCAACACGAACGGATCACCCAATATGAAGACCCAGACCGCGCTTCTCGCCGGGGCCGCAGCGGGCGCGCTGGCGGCGCTGTCGCTGGCCGGCGCCGCCCAGGCGCAGGAGACCACCACGGCGTGGAAGGGCGCGCCGCAGTGGACCAACGACGACGTCCAGTTCAAGGTCCGCGGCCGCATCCTGCTGGACTACGTCTATCAGGACGTGAACCGCGAGGGCGCGCTCGCGGACTACAAGACCAGCAACGCCCGCGGCCGGCAGGTCTTCCTGGGCGTCGAGGGCAAGCTCAACAGCTACCTGGCCTACAAGGCCGAGGGCGGCGCGGTGAACGGCGGCGCCTGGGCCTGGGACGACGTGGTCATCGAGTTCAAGCCGAACGACATGACCTCGATCATGGCCGGCAACATCAAGGCCGCGGGGCTCGAGAACCTCACCTCCACCCGGTTCATCAGCTTCCTGGACCGTGGGCCCTACGGGGACATCGCCACCGACAGCTACCTGCTCTCGCTGGTCGGCAAGGTGAACGGCCTGAACTGGACCCTGACCGGTCAGGTGGCGGGCAACAGCCTGAACTCCAGCGACGTGAACAACACCGCCACGGGCAATCCGGGCTCGTCCGAGCGGGTGGGCTGGACCGTCCGCGGCTCCTACGCCCCCGTCCTGACGGATTCGGACAAGGTGCACCTGGCCGCCTGGGCGCGCCGCCGCAACCACGGCGACGAGTCCGCCTTCAACTACGCCGGCCGGCCGAACACCGCCTACGGCGACGCGGGCCGCTATTTCCAGACCGGCGCCATCGGCGACAAGGACACGACCTTCGCCGCCGAGGCCGCCTGGGTGCACAACAACTTCTCGGTCCAGGGCGAGTTCGCCCAGATCCAGGTCGACCGGCTGCGCACGGTGGCCGGCGGCGGATCGGACCCGAAGGTCAACGTCGGCTACGCCTTCGTGAGCTGGTGGCCCACCGGCGAACAGCGCAACTACGAGGCCACGAAGGGCGAGTTCTCCCGGCCGAAGATCCTCAATCCCATCACCGCCGGCGGCTTCGGGGGCGTGGAGCTCCTGGCTCGCTACGACTACGCCGACCTGACCGACGCCTACGACACCGCCGCCACCGCCGCGGGCCGCACGCTCAGCCAGGACGCCGGCAAGTACGAGGGCGTGACCCTGGGGGCCAACTACTACCCCACCGCCTACGTGCGCCTGCAGGCCAACTACACCCGCGCGAAGGTCGACAACCCGGCGCTCGGCCGCGACATCGACCTCGACCAGTTCCAACTGCGCGCCCAGCTCGACTTCTGAGGCCGCAGGGACAGCAAGGACCCATCACATGAAGAAGCTTCTGGGCTGCGCCGCCGCGCTGGCGCTCATCCTGCCCGCCACGGCGGCCCACGCCGCCCGCGACTACGTCTGGGCCGCCGGCTCCTCGACGGTCTTCCCGTTCTCGACCCGCGTGGCCGAGAACTTCGCCCGCAAGACCGGCAAGAAGGCCCCCAAGATCGAGAGCCTGGGCACCGGCGGCGGCATCAAGCTGTTCTGCGGCGGGGCCGGCGACGGCTTCCCCGACATCGCCAACGCCTCGCGCCCGATGAAGAAGGGCGAGTTCGACCAGTGCGCGGCCAAGGGCGTGAAGGACATCGTCCAGATCCGCATCGGCTACGACGGCATCGTGGTGGCCACCGACAAGGACGGCCCCGACTACGCCTTCAAGCTGGAACACCTGTTCCTGGGCCTGTCCCAGAACGTGCTGCGCGGCGGCAAGTTCGTGGCCAACCCCTACCAGACCTGGGACGAGGTGGGGCAGGGCCTGCCGGGCAACCGGATCCTGGTCTATGGCCCGCCGCCGACGTCGGGCACCCGCGACGCCTTCCTGGAGCTCGGCGTCGAGGCCGGCGCCCGGAAGTTCCCGACCGCCGAAGCCCTGCGCTCGGACAACGAGGCCGGCTTCAAGAAGATCGTGGATCCGCTCCGCAAGGACGGCTGGGTGGACGCCGGCGAGAACGACAACGTCATCGTCCAGACCCTCACCAAGACCCCCGGCGCGCTGGGCGTGTTCGGCTTCTCCTTCCTCGAGGAGAACATGGACAAGGTGAAGGGCGCGAGCATCAACGGGATCAAGCCGACCCCGGCCACCATCTCCGACGGCAGCTACCCCCTGTCGCGCTCGCTCTATATCTACGTGAAGAAGTCCCGGCTGGCCCAGACGCAAGGGCTCCAGGAGTTCGTGAACGAGTTCGTCTCGGACGCGGCCACGGGCCGCGGCGGCTACCTCCAGCAGCGCGGCCTGATCCCGCTGCCGGCCGGCCAGCACGAGGCGATGAAGAACGCCGCCAAGGCCCTGCCCCCCATGGCCCGGCCGGCGAGCTGACGCGCACGACTTCTCCACCTCGTGCGCAAGTCGAGCGCCGCGGCGTCCCCCCGCCGCGGCGCTTTCTTTTTGAGGCCTAGACGGCTTCGGGTCGGCGGCGGCGCACCCGGGCGAGCCTGCGGAGCCTTCGCCAGAAGCGGGTCTTCTGGGGCTCGGGATAGGGCTGGAGGTTGCGCACGAAGTCCTCGGCGCAGGCGCGCCAGGAGAAGGTCTCGGCGAAGGCGCGGACCTTGCGGCGGTCGAGCTTGAGCGCGTCCAGGCAGGCCTCGCGCAGGCCCTCGGTGGCGCTGCGCGCCAGGACGCCGGCCTCCGAGCCCGGGATCAGGTCGATGGGGCCCGGCGCCGGATAGGCGGCCACCGGCGTTCCCGAGGCCATGGCCTCCAGGATGACCAGGCCGAAGGTGTCGGTGAGCGAGGGGAAGACGAAGACGTCGGCGCAGGCGTAGTGGGCGGCGAGCTCCGCCCCCGACTTCGGCCCCTTGAACACCGCCTTCGTATACTTGGCCTTCAGCTCCTCGAGCTGGGGCCCCGGGCCCACGACCACCTTGGTCCCCGGCAGGTCGAGGCCCAGGAAGGCCTCGATGTTCTTCTCCACGGCCACGCGGCCCACGTAGAGGAAGACCGGCCGGGCCAGGCCCTCGAACACGTCTGGCTCGCCCTCGCGGCGCGGATGGAAGGCCTCGGTGTCGACGCCGCGCGACCAGGCCGAGATGTTGCGGAAGCCGTGGCGCGTGAGCTCGTCGCGCATGGTGGGCGTGGCGACCATCAGCCGGCCCGACGGCTTGTGGAACCACTTCATGTACGCATAGCCCGCGGCCAGCGGCAGCGGCAGGCGGGCCGAAATATATTCCGGGAACCGCGTGTGGTAGCTGGTCGTGAACGGCAGCTTCCATTCCACGCAGATGCGCCGGGCGGCGAGCCCGATGGGGCCTTCGGTGGCGATGTGGATGGCCTCGGGCTCGAAGGCCTTGAAGCGCTCCTGCACCGGCTCGTAGACCCCGATCGCCACCTTGATCTCGGAATAGGTGGGCAGCGGGAAGGTCTTGAACTGGCCGGGGTGGATCACCTCGACCGTATGGCCCATGTCGCGCAGTTCCTGGACCACGCGGGTCAGCGTGCGGACCACGCCGTTGACCTGCGGCTCCCAGGCGTCGGTGGCCAGCAGGATGCGCATGGGCCGCTGGGCGTCGCGCGGGGCGGTGATCGCCTCGCGCAGGCGCCGGTCCGAGGGGCGGAGCGGCCGGGCGCGGTCCTCGGGCTGGCCCATGGCCTGGCCCTGCATCCAGGCCCAGAAGGCGCCCAGCAGGGCCTCCTTGGTGGGGAAGTGCCGATAGACCGTGCGCTCGCCGACGCCGGCCGCCTTGGCGATCTCGGCGAAGCTCAGGTCCTCGAGGGAGCGGGTCTCGAGCTGGACGCCCACGGCGCGCAGGATCTGTTCGCGCGTCTCCTCCCGCTGGCGGTCGCGCTGGCTGGGCGAAGGAGGCGTCATGACAGGCGCACTGTCATGAGTTGAGCGGCCAAGTCAACGCTGCGGAAATTCAGGCGGCGAGCGGTTCGGCGAGGCCCGGCGCGGGCGTCCGCGCCGTCCGGTCGATCACCGACCATGAGCGCAGCCTGGCCCACTCCAGGATCTCGAGCCGGCCGTCCATGTGCTCGACGAGGGCGGTGCAGCTTTCCACCCAGTCGCCGTCGTTGACGTAGGCCACGCCGTCGATGTCGCGCATCTCGGCCTTGTGGATGTGGCCGCAGATCACCCCGTCGACGCCCCGCCGGCGGGCCTCGGCGGCGACGGCGGCCTCGTAGTTCTCGATGAACTGCAGGGCGTTCTTCACGCGGGTCTTCAGGAAGGCCGAGAAGCTCCAGTAGCCGAAGCCCAGCCGCCGGCGGACGCGGTTCATCAGGGTGTTGGCGGCCAGGATGGCGCGGTAGCTCCAGTCGCCGACGAAGGCCAGCCAGCGGGCGTGCTGGACGATGCCGTCGAACTCGTCGCCGTGGGTCACCAGGAAGCGGCGGCCGTCCGCGGTCTCGTGGATGGCGTCGCCGGCCACCACCACGCCCCCGAAGTGGACGCCGCAGAAGTCGCGGATCCGGTCGTCGTGGTTGCCCGGGATGTAGGTCACCGTCACGCCCTTGCGGGCCATGCGCAGGAACTTCTGGACCACGTCGTTGTGGGCCTGGGGCCAGTACCAGCCGGTCTTCATCTTCCAGCCGTCGACGATGTCGCCCACCAGGTAGAGCCGGTCGCACTCCATGTGACGGATGAAGTCCAGGAGCAGCTCGGCCTGGCACCCGCGGGTGCCGAGGTGGATGTCGGAAAGGAACACGCTGCGGTAACGGCGAAGTGCGGGTTCGGTCACTTGGAGCCCTTTGCGCCCGGCAATCTGCCCAGCGCCTAGGCTGATTGCATGTCAGTAACGTGAAACCCCTTGAACCCCTGGCGTCGCCTTCCCTTGTCCTGTTAGGGACAGATGTAAGAGCAGACCCTCCCCAGGTCGCCGAATATTGGGTCCGATGGACGCCCGAACCTATCCCGCGAAGGCGACGCCCAAGTCGCAGCGGACACGCGCGCGCATACTCGACGCCGCCATGCGGCTGTTCGCCGAGCTGGGCTATCACGCCGCCACCAACGCGGTGATCGCCGACGCCGCGGCCCTGACGCGCGGGGCCATGCTGTACCACTTCGCCACGCGCGAGGAACTGGTGGAGGCGGCCATCGCCCACATCGAGCTGAACCGCGCGCGCCTGCTGGAACAGGCCGCCGCCGCGCCGCCGCCGCCCGGCATGGACGCCTCCGAGCACGCCATCGACGCCTACTGGTCGCTGCTGCACGAGGTCCCGTTCGTGGCCTTCGCCGAGTTGGAGGCCGCCGCCCGGACCGACCCCATGCTGCGCGAGCGGCTGGCCACGGCCCAGAGCGCCTTCGACCACGCCCAGGTGGGCGGCGACCGCTTCGGGGCGATGGTGCAGGCCGGCGCCGATCCCCGCTTCCAGACCAGCCGCGACCTCGGCCGCTTCCTGCTGGAGGGCCTGGCCCGGGGGGCCATGACCTACGACACGGACGCCCGCCGCGAGCGCCTGATCGCCGTGGTCAAGCGGGCGGTGCGGATGCTGAACCGCAAGGGCGACAAGCAGGAGCTCTGGAGCGAGTAGGGCTCAGGCCTCGCCGGTCCCGTCCATCGCCACCTCCAGGAAGCGCCTGAGCGTGGGCGTCAGATCGTCGCGGCGCCAGACGAGGCCGGTCTCCAGCGAGGGGACCTCGCCCAGGAGCTCGACGTAGCGCACGCCCGTGCGGGCGAGGTTGCGCAGCGAGGCGGGGACCAGCGCGAGGCCCATCTCAGCCGACACCAGGCTGATGATGGTCTGCATCTGGATGGCTTCCTGGACGATGCGCGCGCCGCCGCCGTGCATCGTGAAGTAGCCGGTGATCAGGTCGTGGAAAGCCGGCGCCGCCCGCTTGGGGAAGATGATCAGCGGGGCCTGGACGGCGACGGCCGGGTTCAGGCGGCCGGCCTCCAGGGGAAGGCGTCCCTCCGCGATCCAGGCCTCGGGCACAGCCGCCACCAGCGGCTCGGACAGCAGACGGCGGTAGCTGAGCGCCGCGGGCAGGGCGCCGCCGGCCGGTGGGATGACGAGGCCCGCGTGGCCCTCGCCCTCCAGCAGGGCGGCGATCTGCACCTCGCTGGTGGCCTCCTTCAGCGCGATCTCCACGTCGGGGTGCAGGGCGGCGTAGCGGCGGACGAGCGAGGGCAGGACGCTGTAGTCGGCGGTGCTGACGAACGACAGCTCCAGGCGCCCCCTCTCCCCGTCGCGCAGGCGCCGGGCCATGTCGGGCAGGCTGGCGAGGTCGGCCAGCACCGCGCGGACGTGGACCAGCCACTGGCGGCCGAAGGGGGTGAGGGCCACGCTGCGCTTGGTGCGCACGAAGAGCGGCGCGCCCAGTTCGCGCTCCAGCGCCATGATCGACTGGCTGAGCGGCGGCTGGGTCATGCCCAGTCGCTCCGCCGCCCGGCCGAAGTGCAGGGTCTCGGCTACCGCCGCGAAGTGCCGAAGCTGGCGCACGTCCATGTTTCATATGTACCGCGACCTAATATCGCTCCAAAAGTATATTTCCGGCCGTGATCCGCCGGAGCTATGCCGGAGACGGATCATCCGAGGACTCCGCCCATGCCCGCCTACCGCTCCCGCACCTCGACCCACGGCCGCAACATGGCCGGCGCTCGCGGCCTTTGGCGCGCCACGGGGATGAAGGACGGCGACTTCGGCAAGCCGATCATCGCGGTGGTGAACTCCTTCACCCAGTTCGTGCCGGGCCACGTGCACCTGAAGGACCTGGGCCAGCTGGTGGCCCGCGAGATCGAGGCGGCCGGCGGCGTGGCCAAGGAGTTCAACACCATCGCCGTGGACGACGGCATCGCCATGGGCCACGACGGCATGCTCTACAGCCTGCCCTCGCGCGAGCTGATCGCCGACAGCGTGGAGTACATGGTGAACGCGCACTGCGCCGACGCCATGGTCTGCATCTCGAACTGCGACAAGATCACCCCCGGCATGCTGATGGCCGCCATGCGGCTGAACATCCCCTCGGTCTTCGTCTCCGGCGGGCCGATGGAAGCCGGCAAGGTGGTGCTGAAGGGCAAGGAGGTCGCCCTCGACCTGATCGACGCCATGGTCGCCGCCGCCGACGAGAAGGTCTCGGACGAGGAGGTGAAGGCCATCGAGCGGTCGGCCTGCCCGACCTGCGGCTCGTGCTCGGGCATGTTCACGGCCAATTCGATGAACTGCCTGACCGAGGCGCTGGGCCTGTCGCTGCCCGGCAACGGCTCGGTGCTGGCCACCCACGCCGACCGCGAGCGGCTGTTCGTGGAGGCCGGCCGCCTGATCGTCGACATCACGCGGCGCCACTACGAGCAGGACGACGAAAGCGTGCTGCCGCGCTCGGTCGCGGGCTTCGCGGCCTTCGAGAACGCCATGAGCCTGGACATCGCCATGGGCGGCTCGACCAACACCGTGCTGCACCTCCTGGCCGCCGCCGTCGAGGGCGGGGTGCCCTTCACCATGGAGGACATCGACCGGCTGTCGCGGCGCGTGCCGTGCCTCTGCAAGGTCGCGCCGGCCAAGAGCGACGTGCACATGGAGGACGTCCACCGGGCGGGCGGCATCATGGCCATCCTGGGCGAGCTGGACCGGGCGGGTCTGCTGCACACCGACGTCCCCACCGTCCACACCTCGACCCTCGGCGAGGCGATCGCCCGCTGGGATATCCGCCAGACCAACAGCGAGGCCGTGGCGACCTTCTACAAGGCCGCGCCCGGCGGCGTGCCGACCCAGACCGCCTTCAGCCAGTCGCGCCGCTGGGAGGACCTGGACCTCGACCGCGAGGGCGGCGTCATCCGCGACGCCGAGCACGCCTTCTCCAAGGACGGGGGCCTGGCGGTGCTGAGCGGCAACATCGCGCTCGACGGCTGCATCGTGAAGACGGCCGGCGTGGACGATTCCGTCCTGGTCTTCGAGGGGCCGGCCAAGGTCTACGAGAGCCAGGACGCGGCGGTCTCGGCCATCCTCACCGGCAAGGTCGTCGCGGGCGACGTGGTGGTGATCCGCTACGAGGGGCCGCGCGGCGGGCCGGGGATGCAGGAGATGCTGTATCCGACCAGCTACCTGAAATCGAAGGGCCTCGGGAAGGCCTGCGCCCTGATCACCGACGGCCGCTTCTCGGGGGGCACCTCGGGGCTCTCCATCGGCCACGTCTCGCCGGAGGCCGCCGAGGGCGGGTTGATCGCGCTCGTGGAGGACGGCGACCTCATCCGGATCAACATCCCGGCCCGCAGCATCGAGCTGGCCGTGCCCCAGGCCGAGCTGGACCGCCGCCACGCCGCCCAGGCGGCCAAGGGCTTCAAGCCGGCGGCGCTGCGCCCGCGCAAGATCTCGGCCGCGCTTCGGGCCTACGCCGCCTTCACCACCAGCGCCGCCCGGGGCGCGGTGCGGGTCGTGCCGGACGCCTGACGCGGAACACCGGCGAACGAAAAGGGCCCCGCAGTCGCCTGCGGGGCCCTCGTCGTTTCAGGCCAAGTCTTGGGCCGTTGTCAGCGGCCGCCGGAGGGCTTGGGCGCCCCCTGGGGCGTGCCTTGCGGCTGCTGGGCCGTCTGGGCGTCCCGGCGGCGCGGGGCGAACATCTTCTGCACCGCCGCCAGTTCCTCCCGGTCGATGGCGCTGTTGGCGTTCTGGTCGATCCGCTCGAAGTTGGCGGCCAGCTTCCTGCCCAGTTCGCCCTTCAGCTCGGCCTTCTGCAGCTTGCCGTCGAGGTCGTCGTCCAGCATGCCCAGCATGCGCGTCTGGTTCAGCAGCTGGTCGTAGTTGACGGGGTTGGCCGCCGTCTCGTCCACCCAGCGGAAACGGACGTTGGTGAAGAACATCTCCTCCCACGACTGGTCGCCCCAGACGACTTCCTTGGTCGGATCGGGGTTGGCCGGGTTGCGCTTGGAGTTGTCGTACCAGTAGTGCGCCACGAGCTTCGCGCCCGCCGGCACCTTGATCGGCGTGGCGAACACGTAGTCCCGCTGCCAGTTGAAGTCATACCGGGGCAGCGAGAGGATCAGCTCCTTCTTCCCGTCCGGGTAGTGCAGCCACAGGTCCGAGGCGTAGCCGCGGTAGTGCGCGTGCGGGAAGGCCGAGTAGAGCAGCGCCTCCTTGGGGAACTCGAGGTAGGCCACCTCCTTGTGGCGCGCCTCGCCGGGCGGGATGACGATGGTGTTGTCGATCACCACCGCGCCATGCATCACCAGGCCCGGCTTCTCGTTGTCCTTGTAGAAGTAGATGCCGAGCTTGGACTTGTCGGTCACTTCCTTGCCGAAGGGGGTGTAGTGGGCCTGGATGCCGATGGCCCCGCCGGGCGGCATGTAGGTGCCCACGTTGGTCGGCCAAAGCACCGATTCCGAACCCACGGCGTAGCCGCCCACGGACGAGCCCCACTTGCTCTCGACCGCCGGGCCGTCCGGGATCTCGGTCAGGTAGCCGGTCAGGAAGTGGTGCACGGCCTGGCGCTGGTCGACCTTGAAGGTCGAGGCCTTGATCCACTTGCCTTCCTTCAGCGGGTTGACGATGTGCGGCCGCTGGTAGTCCACCACGCCCGAGGCCGGGATGGTGTAGGCGGGCACGTCGAGGATCAGGTCCGGCTTGCCCAGCGGCCACTCGGGGGCCTCGTGCTTGGCGACCGCCAGCGGGTCGGGCCCGTCGCCGCGCGGCGCGCCCGCCTCGATCCAGTGGACCAGGGTCTTGATCTCGGCCTTGGTGAGGCTCTTGTCGTCCTCGAACTTGCCGACGTGCGGATCGGCGTTCCAGGGCGGCATGCGGTCGGTGCGGATGACCTCGCGGATCATCGGCGAGAAGCCCTTCACCATCTCGTAGCTGGTCATGGAGAAGGGGCCGATGGAGCCGGGCTGGTGGCAGCTCACGCACTTGGCCTCGATGATCGGGGCGATGTCCTTGGCGTAGGAGATCTGCGCGTGCTGGGCGCGCTTGGCCCGCTCGGGGAAGTCGATGAGGCAGCCGGGGCTCTGCTTGGCGGCCGCCAGGGCGGGACGGCCCGCGATCACGGCGTCGATGGCGTCGGCCGCCCAGGTGTGGGTCGCCTTGGCCTTCTGGGTCCCGTAGTCGAAGCGGTCGTCGAGCGGACCGCGGTAGGCGACCTTCCAGGTCTTCGGGTCGATGACGTAGAACTCGCCGGTGCGGGTGACGCCGAGCTGCTCGCCCACGAGCTGGTTGGAATCCAGCAGGACGGGGACGCCGAAGTCGAACTCGTCGGCTTCCTTGGCGATGGCCTCGCGGCTGTCCTGCAGGGCCGAGTTGAGCATCAGGAACTCGACGCCCTGGGCGCCGTACTTCGCCTTCAGCTCACGGACCGCGGGGGCCAGGCTGCGCGAGATCGGGCAGCCGTTGGCCTGGGTGATGACGACGATCGCCTTGGCGTCGGCCAGCCGGTACAGCTCGTGACCCATCAGCGTCTGGTCGGCGAGCATGAAGTTGTCGACCGTGGCCGGCGCGCTGGCGGTCTCTACGGCCGCGGCGGCCGAGCCGCTGGCCAGCGCGTTCGGCGCGCCGTTGTCGCTGGCGCAGCCGTAGAGCAGGCTCGCGCCCGCCAGCAGGCCAAGCACGGAAATGCGTGCCGTCGTCATACCTAAATCTCCTCCCCTGGCCGTCGCCGCTTAAGCGGCGTTGGGTCCACCCGAATTCATAGGTCAGGTATGATAACGGAGCAGAACCACGTTGCACGAATATTTCTGAACAGCGTTCAGGGAACGTCGCCGGCATACGCCCGCGGGGCAATCGACGGCGCGCCCGGCGGGGGCAAGAAGGGGCGGGGCCGCCTTCCGGCGCAGGGAACGAGAGGCGTCTCGAATCCTCTCCCCACGCGAAAATATTGCGCGGCGAGACTGGCGGTGCGGCAAGTCTTGTCCAGCAGGGGCGGCTTGGGCCATGGTCGCGCCCTGGAATCTTGGCCTGGAATCTTGGCCTGGAATCTGGGCCTGAAATCTGGGGGGATACGCCATGAGTTTCGTCACGCGCCGCAAGCCGATCGAGCCGCCGGCGGGCGGCCAGGGCCTGAAGCGCACCCTGAGCTGGCCGCACCTGGTGGCCCTGGGCGTCGGCGCCATCATCGGCACCGGCATCTACACCCTGATCGGGGTCGGCGCGGGCCAGGCCGGCCCGGCCGTCATCCTGTCGTTCGCCATCGCGGGCGGGGTCTGCGCCTTCGCCGCGCTCTGCTACGCCGAGATGGCCACCCTGATGCCCCAGGCGGGCTCGGCCTACTCATACTCCTACGCCGGGATGGGCGAGCTGGTGGGCTGGATCATCGGCTGGAGCCTGATCCTCGAATACACCGTGGTCTGTTCGACCGTGGCGGTGGGCTGGTCGGGCTACGCCCAGGGCTTCCTGGTGAGTCGCGGCTGGGGCCTGCCCGAAGCGCTGGCGGCGGGGCCCTGGGGCGAGCCCGCCGGGCTCATCAACCTGCCGGCCGTGTTCATCACGCTGGCGGTCACCGGCATGCTGCTGGTCGGCACGCGCGAGAGCGCGACGGTCAACTTCTACCTCGTGATCTTCAAGGTCGTGGCCCTGGCCGCCTTCGTGGGCCTGGCCCTGCCGGCCTTCGACCCCGCCAACTTCCAGCCCTTCATGCCCTACGGCTTCAGCGCCCATGAGGACGGCGAGGGGATCAAGCGGGGGGTGATGGCCGCGGCGGCGGTGATCTTCTTCGCCTTCTACGGCTTCGACGCGATCTCGACGGCGGCCGAGGAGGCCAAGAACCCCGGCCGGGACCTGACCATCGGCATCGTGGGCTCGATGCTGGCCTGCGCGGCCATCTACATGCTGGTGGCGGCCGCCGCGCTCGGCGCCTCGCCCTTCGCGGTGTTCGCCAAGAGCGGCGAGCCCCTGGCGTTCATCCTGCGGGAGCTGGGCCATCCGATGGTGGCTGTGCTGATCGCCGCGGCGGCGGTCATCGCCCTGCCGACGGTCATCATGGCCTTCATGTACGGCCAGAGCCGGGTGTTCTTCGCCATGTCGCGCGACGGGCTGCTGCCCACCGGGCTTTCGGCGGTCAACCGGCGCGGCGTGCCGGCGGCGGTGACCGTGCTCACCGGCGTCTGCGCGGCGGCCATGGCGGGCTTCCTGCCGCTGCGCTTCATCGCCGAGGTGGCCAACGCCGGCACCCTGGCGGCCTTCATCGCCACCGCCATCGCCATGATGGTCCTGCGCCGCCAGCGCCCGGAGCTGCCGCGGCCGTTCCGCACGCCGCTCTGGTGGGCCGTGGGGCCGCTGGCCGTGGCCGGCTGCCTCTACCTGTTCTCCAGCCTGGCGGCCGTGACCCAGGTGATGTTCTTCGTCTGGAACGGCGTGGGCCTCGCCGTCTACATGATCTACGGGCGGACGAAGAGCCGGCTGGCCGCCGCCTGACGGCTACTCCGCGGGTTCGCCGGGCGGCTGCTCGGCGAGCTCGCGCAGGTAGCGCCCGTACTCGCTCTTGGCCTGCAGGTCGGCGACGCGGATCAGCTCCTCGCGGCCGATCCAGCCCTGCTGGTAGGCGATCTCCTCCAGGCAGCCGATGCGCAGGCCCTGGCGCTGCTCGAAGGTGCGGATCAGCTCGCCGGCCTGGATCAGGCTGTCGTGGGTGCCGGCGTCCTCCCAGGCGAAGCCCCGGCCCAGCAGCTCGACATGCAGCTCACCGGCTTCCAGGTAGATCTGGTTCAGCGAGGTGATCTCCAGCTCGCCCCGCGCCGAGCGCGTCAGGGTCTTGGCGAACTCGCTGGCCCGGCCGTCGTAGAAGTAGAGGCCGGTGACCGCGTAGTTGGACTTCGGCGCCTTGGGCTTCTCCTCGATGGAAAGGGCCCGGTTGTCGGGGGAGAGCTCCACCACGCCGTAGCGCTCGGGGTCGTGCACCGGATAACCGAACACGGTGGCGCCGCTCTGGCGGGCGTGCGCGCGGCTCAGCATCGCCCTGAAGTTCTGGCCGAAGAAGATGTTGTCGCCCAGGATCATCACGCTGGGCTCGCCGCCCACGAATTCCTCGCCCAGCAGGTAGGCCTCGGCGAGGCCTCCGGGGGTGGGCTGGACCACGTACTCGAACCGGACGCCCAGGTGGCTCCCATCGCCCAGCAGCCGCTTGAAAGCCGGCTGGTCCTCGGGCGTGGTGATGATCAGGATCTCCCGCACGCCGGCCAGCATGAGGACCGACAGCGGATAGTAGATCATCGGCTTGTCGTAGACCGGCAGCAGCTGCTTGGAGACCGCCAGGGTCAGGGGGTGCAGCCGGGTGCCGGAGCCTCCGGCCAGGATGATGCCGCGCCTCATGCCGGGTTCGTCTCCTGCTCGGCCTTGAGTTCGGCCAGGATGTCGGCGAGCGCCGCTCGCCACGGACGGGGCCTGACCCCGAAGACGGCCTCGGTGGCCGAGGTGTCGAGGACGCCGCGGGCCGGACGGGTCGCCGGCGAGGGCCGATCGGCGGTGGCGATGGCCCCGACCTCGGGGGCCCGGTCGCCCAGCGCCAGCTCGAAGATCCCCTGCGCGAAGCCGCGCCAGCTCGTCTCGCCCGCGTTCGCGAAGTGATGCAGGCCGAAGACGGGATCGCCGGCCCGCGCCTCCACGAGACGCCCGGCCTGCGACAGCACGAACCCGGCCAGGTCGGCGGCCGAGGTGGGGCGGCCGAACTGGTCGTCCACCACGCGGATGGCATTCCCCTCGCCGGCCAGCCGCAGCATGGTCTTCACGAAGTTCTTGCCGTGGGCCGAGACCACCCAGGAGGTGCGGATGACCACCGCCCGGGGGCAGGCGTCCAGCACCCGGCGCTCGCCCTCCAGCTTGGTCTCGCCGTAGGCGTTCAGGGGATGGGTCGCGTCGCCGGGCAGGTAAGGCCCGGCCTTGGTTCCGTCGAAGACGTAGTCGGTCGAGAAATGGACGAGCGCCGCGCCGCAGGAGGCGCAGGCGCGTGCGATGGCGCCCGGCGCCTCGGCGTTCACCCGGCGGGCCAGCACCGTCTCGGTCTCGGCCAGGTCCACGGCGGTGTAGGCGGCGGCGAGGATCACCAGGTCGGGGCGATGCTCGGCCACCTTGCGGGCCGCCCGCTCGGGATCGGCGAGATCGGCCTCCGCCCGTGACAGCGCCGTCAGGGCCACGTCGTGGGCGGGCGCCTGGCGGATCAGTTCGCGAGAGACCTGGCCCGTCGTCCCGAACTGCAGGGCGCGGATGCTCACGCCTTCACCAGGCCCTGGTCCACGAGGCCGAGGCGCTCGGAATGGAAGCCGCGCTCGCGGATGCGCTCGACCCAGCCGTAGTTGTCCACGTACCAGCGGACGGTTTCCGCGAGACCCTGTTCAAGGGTCACCGAAGGCTTCCAGCCCAGTTCGCGCGCGAGCTTGGAGCAGTCGATGGCGTAGCGGAAATCGTGGGCCGGACGGTCCTTCACGAACTCGATCTTGTCGGCATGGGCGGTGTTGGCCGGCGCGACCTTGTCGAGCTCGGCGCAGATCATCCGCACCACCTCGATGTTGCGGTGGTCGGCGTCGCCGCCGATGCAGTAGGTCTCGTTGAGCCGGCCCTTGGCGAGCACCAGCAGCAGGGCCTCGGCATGGTCGTCCACGTGCAGCCAGTCACGCACCTGCCGGCCGTCGCCGTAGACCGGGATCGACTTGCCCTCCAGCGCCCGGGTGATCACCGTGGGGATCAGCTTCTCGGGGAATTGGAACGGGCCGTAGTTGTTCGAGCAGTTGGTGATCACCACCGGCAGGCCATAGGTGCGGCCCCAGGCGCGGACCAGGTGGTCGGCCGAGGCCTTGGAGGCCGAATAGGGCGAGGTGGGATCGTAGGGCGTCTCCTCGGTGAATTCGCCGTCCTCGCCCAGCGCGCCGAACACCTCGTCGGTCGAGACGTGGTGGAAGCGGAAGGCGTCCTTCTTCCCGGCTTCCAGCTTCGCCCAGTAGGCGCGGGCGGCCTCCAGCATCACGGCCGTCCCCATGACGTTGGTGCGCACGAAGTCCAGCGGGCCCTCGACCGAGCGGTCCACGTGGCTCTCGGCGGCCAGGTGCATCACCGCGTCCGGCTTGTGGTGGGCGAAGATCGCCTCGACCCGCAGGCGGTCGCAGATGTCGGCTTCCTCGAAGGCGTAGGCCGGGCCGCCGGCCACGTCCTCGACATTCTCGAGGTTGGCGGAGTAGGCGAGCACGTCGAGGTTGACGACCTCGTGGCCCTGCTGGATCGCCCGGCGGACCACCGCCGACCCGATGAAGCCGGCCCCGCCCGTGATGAGAATCTTCATGCGACCTTTCGCGCTTGCCGACGGCGCCCCTGCCGCCCGACTGCTCCACCCCTAGCCTTCCGCCCTCTTACAACGAAACGTGGTGGGCTCAACCCCGCCCGGCGCCGGACGCATCCACCGCGTGCTTGCCGCACGAGGCGGCAAGTCCGTACGATTGGTATGGATTCTCGGGCGTGGCCGCCGTAAGCGCCCTCGTCGGGACGTTCGGGAGGTCGAGTTGGAGGGGCGTAGACAGGCGGCGCGGCCGGCGATGGGCCGAGGCGGTCCGGATCTCACCACGGGGCCGATCGGCAAGACCCTTATCCTGTTCTCCCTGCCGGTCCTGGGCTCCAACGTCCTGCAGTCCATCAACGGCTCGGCCAACGCCGTCTGGGTCAGCCACACCCTGGGCGAGGTCGCGCTGGCGGCCATCTCGAACGCCAACCAGATCTTCTTCCTGATGCTGGGGGCCATGTTCGGCCTCACCATGGCGGCCAACATCCTGATCGGCCAGGCCATCGGCGCGTCGGACCCGAGTCTGGCCCGCAAGGTGGTGGGCTCGTGCACGGGCTTCTTCGCCATCGTCTCGGCCGGCGTGGGCGTCGCGGGCTTCGTTTTCACCCCGGCCATCCTCGACGCCATGGGCGCCCCGCCCGACGCCAGGGGACCCGCGATCGCCTACCTGCAGGTGATCTTCGCGGCCATGCCGTTCGTCTTCTTCTTCACCTTCCTGATGATGGCCCAGCGGGGGACCGGGGATTCCCGCACGCCCTTCCTGTTCTCGATCCTGGCGGTGGCGCTGGACGTGATGCTGAACCCGCTGCTGATCCTGGGGGTGGGGCCGCTGCCCAGGCTGGGGATCGCGGGGTCGGCCGCCGCCACCCTGATCGCCCAGACCGCGACCCTGGTCGCCCTGATGGCCCACCTCTACGCCAAGGACAGCATCCTGGCCCTGCGTCCCCGGGAATGGCGCCTGCTGGCGCCGGACCCCACGATCGTGAAGACCCTGGTCCTGAAGGGCCTGCCCATGGCCTTCCAGATGATCGTCGTCTCGCTGGCCGCCACCACCATGATGGGGCTGGTCAACGGCTACGGCTCGGAGACGGCCGCCGCCTATGGGGCCGCGGTCCAGCTTTGGACCTATGTCCAGATGCCGGGCATGGCGCTGGGCGCGGCCGTGTCTTCCATGGCCGCCCAGAACGTCGGCGCGGGCCGCATGGACCGGGTGGCCGAGGTCGCCCGGCGCGGCGTGCTGTTCTCGGCCATCGGCACCAGCACGCTCGTGGTCCTGCTGCTGCTGGCCGAGCCCTATGTGCTGCGAGCCTTCCTGCCCGCCGAGAGCCCGGCCCTGCCGATCGCGGCCCACCTGAACCAGATCGTCCTCTGGGGCTTCGTGCCGTTCTCCATGGCCTTCATCTTCAACGGCGTGGTGCGGGCCACGGGCGCCGTCTGGCCGCCGCTGCTGGCCATGGTCATCGCGCTGTGGGGCGTGCGCATCCCCCTGGCCAATGTGCTCAAGCCGCACATCGGGGCCGACGCCATCTGGTGGAGTTTCCCGATAGGCAGCATCGTCATGGTCGCCCTGGCGGCGGGCTACTACCTGTGGGGCGGCTGGCGGACGGCGCGCATGCTGCCCGCCGGCGCTGTCCAGGGCGAGACGGCGGACACCGGCCTTTCCACGCCGGTCGAGGAGGGCGACGCCGCTCGCTAGGCGTTCGGCTCCATCAAGGCCGAATAGACCAGGGTCCGGAGCTGGCGCCGGATCGGATAGGCCGATGACGGGATGAGCTGGGTCATGAACACCGCCGTGACCTCCTCCACGGGATCGATCCAGAAGGCGGTCGAGGCCATGCCGCCCCAGTAGTATTCACCCGGCGAGCACGGAACCAGCGTCCGGGCCGGGTCGAACACCACGGCGAAGCCCAGGCCGAAGCCGACGCCGGCGTTGGTGCTCTCCGAGAACAGCGAGCGCGACATCTGGGTCAGGTCCGCGCCGCCCGCCAGGTGGTTGGCGGTCATCAGGCGGATGGTCTTGGGCGCCAGGATGCGCGCGCCGTCCAGCTCGCCACCGTTCAGCAGCATCCGGCAGAAGCGCATGTAGTCGGCCGCCGTCGAGACCAGGCCGCCGCCGCCCGAATAGAGCCTGGGCTCGCCGAGGTAGGGGCTGGTCGTCGGATCGTCCTGCAGCTTCAGCCCGCCGCCAGGCTGGAACTCGTAGCAGGCGGCGAAGCGGGCCCGCTGGTCCTCGCGGACGGAGAAGCCCGTGTCGGTCATCTTCAGGGGGTCGAAGATGCGTTCCTGGAAGACCTGGGCCAGCGGCTTTCCGGCGATCTTCTGCACGAGGTAGCCGACCACGTCGGTGGAGACCGAATAGTTCCAGGCCTCGCCCGGCGAGAACTCCAGCGGCAGCTTGGCGAGCGCTGCGATCATGCCGTCGAGGTCGAGATCCGCGTACCGCTCGTCGAGGCCGAGCGCCCGGTAGGCGGCGTCCACGTTCGTGCGGCTCTGGAAGCCGTAGGTCAGCCCGGAGGTGTGGCGCAGCAGGTCGACCACCTGCATCGGCCGCGCGGGCGGGGTGGTGAGATAGGGGCCCGTGCCCACGGAATAGACGCCGAGGTTCGCCCATTCCGGGATGTGCTTGGCCACCGGATCGTCCAGGGCGACGAGGCCTTCCTCCACGAGGGCCATCAGCGCGACCGAGGTGACCGGCTTGGTCATCGAATAGATGCGGAAGACGGTGTCCTCGGCGAGCGCCACGCCGCGTTCGGGGTCCTGCTGGCCGACGACGCTCTGGTGGACAGTCTCGCCCCGGCGGGCCAGCAGGAACTGGGCGCAAGGCAGATGTCCCGGGCCGACGTACCTCTCCTGCAGCAGGCGGTCGATGCGGGCGAGGCGGTCGGGGGCGAAACCGAGGGACTTGGCGGTGCTCATGGCGGTCTTTTGCCCTTGCCTTCCCCGCGGTCGCAAGCGCGACGATGCGGCCAGGAGGATCAGCCATGCAGACGGTCAGCTTTGAACGCGACGGACGGATCGCCATCGTGACCATCGAGCGCCCCGAGCGGCGCAACGCCGTGGACGCGGCGACGGCCCGGCAGCTCTACGACGCCTTCAAGGCCTTCGACGCCGACGAGGGACTGGACGTGGCCGTGCTGACGGGGCGCGGCGGCTATTTCTGCGCCGGCGCCGACCTGAAGTCCGTGGCGGCCGGCGCCGGAAATCCGGTGAAGGAAGGCGGCGACCTCGGCCCCATGGGGTGCACGCGCCTGAAGCTGGGCAAGCCGGTGATCGCCGCCGTCGAGGGCCCCGCGGTGGCCGGCGGCCTGGAGGTGGCCTGTTGGGCCGACCTCAGGGTGGCGGCCGAGGATGCGGTGTTCGGGGTCTTCTGCCGCCGGTTCGGGGTGCCGCTGATCGACCTCGGCACGGTGCGCCTGCCCCGGCTGATCGGCCATTCGCGGGCCATGGACCTGATCCTCACCGGCCGACCGGTGGAGGCGAGGGAGGCCGTGGAGATCGGCCTCGCCAACCGCCTCGCGCCGCCGGGAAAGGCGCTCGAGGTCGCCCTCGATCTCGCCCGTCAGATCGCCGCCTTTCCGCAAGGGTGCCTGCGCGGCGACCGCATGAGCGCCATCGAGCAATGGTCGCTGGACTGGGACGCGGCGACCGCGAACGAGTTGAAGTACGGCATGGCTGTGCTGCGTTCGGGCGCCTCGCGGGAGGGGGCCGCGCGGTTCGCCTCCGGCCAGGGACGGGGAGGCGCGTTCTGACTGCGCCGTTGCGCCTGGGGCGGCGGCGTACATAATGCCCGCACAATACCGATAATTCGAAAGCGTGCGGGGAAGAGCGCCGATGGCCTGGGATTTCGAGACCGATCCCGAATTCCAGAAGAAGCTGGACTGGATCGAGGACTTCATGCGCGAGGAGGTCGAGCCTCTCTCGCACCTCGGCATCGCGCCCTACTCCGCCGTCGGTCGCGAAAGGCTCATCAAGCCGCTTCAGCAGCGGGTGAAGGACCAGGGCCTGTGGGCCTGCCACCTGGGCCCCGAGCTGGGCGGCCAGGGCTTCGGCCAGGTGAAGCTCGCCCTGATGAACGAGAAGCTGGGGCGCAACAGCCTGGCTCCCACGATCTTCGGCTGCCAGGCGCCCGACACCGGCAACGCCGAGATCATCGCCCACTATGGGACGCAGGCCCAGAAGGACCGCTGGCTGAAGCCGCTGCTGGAGGGCGACATCCGCTCGGCCTTCTCGATGAGCGAGCCCACGGGCGGGTCGGACCCCCTCACCTTCAAGACCCGCGCGGTCCTGGACGGCGACCACTGGGTGCTCAACGGCGAGAAGTGGTTCTCCACCAACGCCCGGTACGCCAAGCTGCTGGTCGTCTATGCGGTGACCGATCCGGACGCCCGGGACCCCTACCGGCGGACCTCGATCTTCCTGGTGCCCACCGATACGCCCGGCGTCGAGATCGTGCGCAACGTGGCCGTGGGCGCGGGCGGCGAGATCGGCGGCGGCAACGAGGCCTACGTCCGCTACACCGACGTGCGCGTGCCGAAGGACGCCCTGCTGGGCGACCGCGGCGACGCCTTCGTGATCGCCCAGGTGCGGCTGGGCGGCGGGCGGGTGCACCACGCCATGCGGACGGTGGGGGCCTGCAAGCACGCCCTGGACCTGATGTGCCGCCGGGCCGTCTCGCGCAGCACGCGGGACGGACGCCTTTCCGACCTGCAGATGGTGCAGGCGCAGATCGCCGACGCCTGGATCGCGGTGGAGAGCTTCCGCCTGCTCGTCCTGCGCACCGCCTGGCTGATCGACAAGCACAAGGACTACAGCCGCGTCCGCAAGGACATCGCCGCCATCAAGGTGGCCATGCCGCGCGTCTACCAGGACGTGGCGACCAAGGCGGCGCACCTGCACGGCGCGCTCGGCGTCTCCAACGAGATGCCGTTCATGCACATGGTGACGTCCAGCCTGGTCATGGGCATCGCCGACGGGCCCACCGAGGTGCACCAGGTGACGCTGGCCAGGCAGGTCCTGAAGGACTACCGGCCGGAGAACGACCTGTTCCCCAGCTACCACATCCCCCGCCTGCGCGAGGAAGCCGAGAAGCGCTTCGCCGCCGAGCTGGCGGAGATCAAGGCCCATTACGCCGACCGCCGGGCCCAGGCCCGGGCGGCGACCTGAGTTTGAGCGTGGAGTTCTGAAGTGAGCGACAACTGGCCCGTCATGAGCATCGCCGAGGCGCACGGCCGCCTCACCGCCCCTGGGTCGCCCTTCGAGATCGCCGAAGCGTCGATCCGGGGCGTTGCGACCCGCATCTGGAAGAACGCCCCGCCGACCCTGCGCGACGTGTTCCTGAACGGCATGCGGTTCAGGGACCGTGAGTTCCTGGTCTACGAGGACGACCGGGCCACCTTCGACAGCTTCGGCCGGGCGACCGTGACGCTGGCCCACCGCCTGATCGCCGACGGGGTGAGGAAGGGCGACCGGGTGGCGGTGATCATGCGCAACCTGCCGGAATGGCCGGTGGCCTTCTGGGCCGGCCAGCTCGTGGGCGCCATCGTGACCCCGCTGAACGCCTGGTGGACGGGCGCTGAGCTGGAATACGGCCTGGCCGATTCCGGGGCCAAGGTCGCCATCGTCGACGATGAGCGGCTGGAGCGGCTCTCGGGCCACCTGAAGAACCTGCCCGATCTGGAGAAGGTCTATGTGGCCCGCCTGCGCGAGGCGCCCGGCGACGACCGCTGCCACCGGCTGGAAGACGTCATCGGCAAGGTCAACGATTGGGGCAAGCTGGCCGAGCTGGCGCTGCCGGACGTGCCGCTGGAGCCCGAGGACGACGCGACCATCCTCTACACCTCGGGCACCACGGGGAAGCCGAAGGGGGCGCTCGGCACCCACCGCAACATGACCTCGAACATCGGGGCCGGCGGCATCTCGGCGGCGCGGAACTTCCTGCGGGCCGGCCAGCCGCTGCCCGAGCTGGACGCCACCAAGCTGCCCCAGCGCTGCACCCTGCTGGTGGTGCCGATGTTCCACGCCACGGGCCTCTCGGCCACGCTGTCGCCGACGCTCAACGCGGGCGGGAAGATCGTGCTGATGCGCCGCTGGGACGCCGAGCCCGCCATGAAGCTGATCGAGCGCGAGAAGGTCAGCGCCACCGGCGGGGTGCCGACCATCGCCTGGCAGCTCATCGAGCATCCGGCGCGGGAGAAGTACGACCTCTCTTCGCTGCTCGCCGTGACCTACGGCGGAGCGCCGTCGGCGCCCGAGCTGGTGCGCAAGATCGCCGAGGTGTTCCCGGGCTCGCAGCCGGGCAACGGCTGGGGCATGACCGAGACCACCGCCACCTTCACCTCGCATATGGGCCAGGACTACCTGCACCGACCCGACAGCGCCGGCCCGGCCGCGCCGGTGGGCGAGATGCAGATCCGCGACCCGGCCGACGGCGTGACGGTGCTTCCCGCCGGCGCTGCGGGCGAGCTCTGGGTGAAGGGGCCGCAGGTGGTGAAGGGCTACTGGAACAAGCCCGAGGCCACCGCCGAGACCTTCGTCGACGGCTGGCTGCGAACGGGCGACCTGGCGCGGCTGGATGACGAGGGCTTCCTGTTCATCATCGACCGGGCCAAGGACATGCTGATCCGCGGCGGGGAGAACATCTACTGCGTCGAGGTCGAGAACGTCCTCTACGAGCACCCCGACGTGATGGACGCGGCTATCGTGGGGGTCCCCCACAAGACGCTGGGCGAGGAGCCGGCGGCGGTGGTTCACTTGCGGCCCGGCGGCACGGCGACCGAGGACGAGCTGCGCGAGCTGGTCCGCTCCCGGCTGGCGGCCTTCAAGGTCCCGGTGAAGGTCGCCTTCTGGCCCGAGACCCTGCCTCGCAACGCCAACGGCAAGATCCTGAAGACCGAGCTGAAGAAGGTCTTCGACCAGCAGACCGAGGCCGCCTGACGGCTCCGGTTCAGGGACAGGACTGGCGCAGGCGCGGCCGGACGCCTAGACGTGGATCATGACCTTCGGGACGAGACGATGAGCCGGCCCCTGATCGTGGGCCTGGGCGGCACGGTGCGGCCGGGCTCCTCCAGCGAGCGGGCCCTGGCGGCCAGCCTCAAGCGCTGCGAGGCGCTGGGGGCCGAGACGCGCCTGATGGGCGGGGAGTTCATCTCCACCCTGCCGATCTTCGATCCCCGCCCCGTGGAGATCACCGAGGCCCAGCGCGAACTGGCCGAGGTCGTCGGGCGGGCCGACGGAGTGATCGTCGCCAGTCCCGGCTACCACGGCTCGATCTCGGGCGTGGTGAAGAACGCGCTCGACACGCTGGAGCTCACCCGCAGCGACGATAGGCCCTATCTCGCCGGCCGGCCGGTCGGGACCATCATCACCGCCGACGGATGGCAGGCGGCCGGCACCACTTTGACGGCGCTGCGTGCGATCATACATGCGCTCAGGGGCTGGCCGACGCCGTTCGGCGCGGCCCTGAACGCGACGACCGAGCTGTTCGACGAGGGCGGCGAGTGCAGGAATCCGAAGGACGCCTGGCAACTCTCCACCGTCGCCGAGCAGGTCATGGACTTCGCCCGAATGAAGGCCGGAACATGAAACGCCCCTACCTCGTCCCGCCCTCGGACGCGCCGCCCACGGACTCCGTCGCCTCGGCGATCAGCCCGATCGAGGAGATCATCGAGGACGCGCGCAACGGGCGGCCATACATCCTGGTGGACGCCGAGGACCGGGAGAACGAGGGCGACGTCATCATCCCGGCCCAGTTCGCCACGCCGGAACAGATCAACTTCATGGCCAAGCACGCGCGCGGCCTGATCTGCCTCTCGATCA